>Ga0209657_1000016_pt1 | contig 124762 bp, 158 predicted proteins | sample SaaInlV_100m_DNA_FD_184650 | JGI IMG/M metagenome (GOLD analysis project Ga0209657, IMG submission 184650) | Marine microbial communities from expanding oxygen minimum zones in the Saanich Inlet - SI037_S3LV_100m_DNA (SPAdes) (version 2) | ecosystem: Environmental > Aquatic > Marine >... | reverse complement strand
GCTGTGGTGGCTCAGAGCAAGTAGAGCAAGCTAGTGGATGCTGTGGTGACTCAGAGCAAGTAGAGCAAGCTAGTGGATGCTGTGGTGACTCAGAGCAAGTAGAGCAAGCTAGTGGATGCTGTGGTGGCTCAGAGCAAGTAGAGCAAGCTAGTGGATGCTGTGGTGACTCGCCGCAAGTAGAGCAAGCTAGCGAGTGCTGTGGTGGCTCACAAGACAAATAATTACTGAGTCGTAAATTAAAATTAAAAGCAAAATCAATAAAGCCCAGTCGTTTCTGACTGGGCTTTATTACGTTGTCTCACTTATAAAAACAAGTTCATAACGAATAAATAATGTAAATTCCTTTATTTGCAGGAGGCAACTTGAAAAGGATTAAAACATTATCAATTATATTTTTGTTATCGTTCTTCATATCAGGAACAATAGCATTTAACGCTCCTCAAGATTTAAAGAACAACTCAATTCAAGAAGTTGTTCTCAATAAAAAAGTAATTCTTGATCTCCACAATAAAGAAAGATCAAGATATAACAAGTCGCTTTTTTCAATTGATGAAAATCTATCATTAGCTGCACAAAGACACGCTGAGTGGATGGCAAAAAACAAGACTTTAAGCCACACTGGACCTGATAAGTCGAACGTCAAAGACAGAGTGGGACAAGGTTACATAATTTACGGAGAGAACATTGCATACGGACAGAAAACCGAAAAAGAAGTCGTTCGTGCTTGGATGAACTCAAAAGGACACCGAAAAAACATACTAAATAACTACTTTAAGTATGTTGGGTTTGGGTTTTCCAAATCCAAAGATGGCACTATTTATTGGTGCGTCGTATTCGGTGCTTAAATGTTAAAATGTAAAAATATTCTAAATATATCAAATTCAAGTTCGAATGTTACTTTAACCATAACAGCTTGCAAAAGACCAAAAAAACTAGAAAGAATGCTAAAAAGTATTTCTGAAAGTTGTTTAGATAAACACCTTATAAGAGAAATAATATGCATCGATGATGGAACAGACGCTTCTGAACTGGATCGACTGATTAAAAAATATCCATTTATAAATTGGATAATAAACCCTGCAAGAAACAAAGGCCACGCCAATGCTTTAAATGTTCTGTTTAATCAGGTAAAAACTAAATATACTTTTCACATGGAAGATGATTGGGTATTTGTAGAAAAAGGTAAATTTATATCAGAATGCCTGAATGTTTTAAAAAGTAAAGAAAGCATAAAACAAGTCGTCCTCTATAAGCACAGGCACTATAATTTAGAGGAAGATATTAAGAACATTAAGTATGCACGAACAGAATCAGGAATATCTGATTTGGGATACATCGATCATCCTGCTGGACTTTTTTGGAACAAAGATGGAACTCCAAAAGAAGGCAATGAGATGAGTCCTTTGTCTCAAATTTCAATTGAAAATTATTCATCATGGCCGGGATTCACATTAAATCCTTCTGTTTTTGAAACATCTTTGATCAATGGAACTGGAAGGTTTTTGAGTGAAAGATTTTTTGAGGTTAAATACGCTAAAGAATTCCTTAAAAGGGGATACAAAAGTGTCGCACTATTAAAGAATTATGCATATCACATGGATGGCCATTGGGTTCGAAAGGCCCCAACAGCTTATCAGCTAAACAAAACAGAAAGGTGACTCATCTAAATGGCGTGTTGTCTCTGATGGTGTAAAAATATGGAATATGGGGAGACACTATTTTCATCATCTCTCTAGTTGACTTTTGTTTAAGTTTGATACGAAATCTACCTCGATCAGTTATAATTTCTGATTTCATATCCAAAAGTTTTAAATAATCAACCACTTCCAAAGTCCCACTTTCTCCCCAAACGTGAGTATTCATAACAAATCTTCCTCTATCATATCTCCACGAATCAATGCACCATATCGAAAACGTTAAATCTGAAAGATATAGGCTCTCAAGAATATTTTTCGTAATTTCTCTTTTCCCGTCTTTGTAAAATATATCTCTGTATTCATTAAAGAGAGGATAACACAAAGAGTGCCATCTGTTAGTTTTTTCAATGGTAAAAGGCTTATTAGAAGACAAGCAATTCAATTCATTCGATTTATGCTGAAGCCATTCTGAGTCCTTACTTCGCATAGAAAGATAGCTATTAACACCACCAGATGGTTGGATTATAGAGGAACCACCCAGAATTGTGCCTATAACTGTATGCTTTTGACGATGCGTTAGTTTGGGATTTATAATATGAGTCATTAAATTATATATTTATCGTAATTTTTTTTCCAATGGAGTTTAGTTAAGCAATTGGAATAATTTTTTTCCAATTGCATGTGGAAAGAACAATCTAAATTATAGATAATGTAGATTTTTAATTAATTAAAGGAGAATTACAATGGGTGCAACAAGTGTAACAGGCGTTGGTCCTGGAAGTGCAGATGCTGGCGTTAAAGGTCCAGGCAATGGAAGAAGTCATTACGTTCCTATGGCAACACCTCACGTTGTCGCTGCTGGTTCTGGCGTTTTAGCCGGTGGTGCGTTAACAGTTACTTTCCCTTCAGCATTGTCTGGAAGCGAAAGTGGATATGTTGTCATGCTTACTACTGATAGTGCAGTCGCAGGAGTCGGTGCAAAAACTGATGATGGCGATGGCAACTTCGCAAGCTTTGACATTGCAGGAACTGGTACTGACGCCGTTATGTGGATGGTTGTAAACGCTGGTTATGGCCTTGACGCCTAATTAGATACCGTCTTACATTACTAAACTTTAAAGACCACAGCTAACGCTGTGGTCTTTTTTTTGCTAGATAACTAAATAATACCATGAAGTTCGACTGGAAAACAAAAGATATCAGAAGCTTAATATTCGAGAGTGCTAAAATCAATACTTTCGTCGGGATTGGTTTTCGCAATTGGCTAGAAGACTATGATGACTATGAGGATGAAGATGAAGAAGAATACGATCCTCAAGAAATGATGGATCGTGACACGGCCATAAGAGACAGAAGTTTCGCCTTTGAAAATTGGTTTGGAGGCAAAGACAGAATTTACATTCCTTTTGAAACAAATTTCAAAAAGAAAGATCAAGATATTCCAGAATCAGAGGATAAAGATGTCATCGATTTAATCAATGGCTTCAAAGGTGGAGGTAAATATCCTGAGAGTGAAGACGGATACGAAGTGTTAGACTATGCAAAAGGACTGGCCGCACCTAGATCAGAGCCTATTGACAAGTTTGACACACCAGATAAATTGCGATCTCATCTTCAAGGAAAAAACTTACCTCCTGAAAAAATTAAAAAAGCTATTTCAAATAAATTTGGCATAGATGAATCAAAAAAGAACGTTTACAAAATTCGTGGAATTTTAGATCAAATAAAAAACCAAGATCAAAAAAGTCTTGAAAATGAATTAAACAATCAAAATATATCTCAAAGAAGATATCAAAAACGATTCAAACGCAATAATCAATATTACGACGATATTATAAATTGGTTTGAAGCATCTCCTTCGAGAACCGGCTCTGGTAAATCTAAAAAGTATTTAATTGCAATTTCTAAAAAACCAGAAGATATAGAAAACATGAGCACAGGTAGAGATTGGAAATCATGTATGGAAATAGGAAAAGATAACACTTCTAAAGTATATTGCGAAGTGAAAGATGGCGGATTTATAGCATATTTAATTGAGCCAGATGACAAAGAAATAAAAAACCCAAAAGCCAGAGTGCTGGTAAGAAGGTTTGACAGTAAAAGAATTGGCGGCGGATCAAAGCATGGAATGTCGGTAGCAGTTGTAGAGTCAAAAATTTATGGATGGGAAGTTCCTGGATTCGCTGAAGAAGTAGAAAAATGGGTAGAGTCCAAACAAGGAGAAATCAAAGCAGGGTTGTATCAGTTAAAAGGTGCCGAATACTCAGACACCTACGATCCAGATGGAGAATACATTTCTTCTGACAAAATCGAGGATTTGTGGAAGTTGACAGATCCATGGAGGCCGGATAGTAAATATGCGTTGGAAAAAATAGAACAACTAGATAAAGAAAAGTCTCTTGATTCCGAGTCTATAAAAAGACTTCATGAATTTCTTAAAAACAGAAAAGGAGATTCAGTATGGGTTCCCAGTTACGAGAGTCATTTACTTAGACATCCAGAACTAATAGAAGTTGAAGATCTAACAAAATCAATGGTAGCCAAATCAAAGAAAGCATTAGTCAGATCAATTGACAAACTTTCTCCTGAAGTGGCTGAACAATTGAAAAAAAATATCTATAAAGAAGTTTTAGACGGGCTGGAGTATCCTCCAAAAAAAGATGATAAACGAATGGGCGATAGTCCTTACACACTACTCGGTCATTATAACGACATAGCTGATCAGCTTTCTGCCTTCAGACCCATCCCTAATGAAATCGTTAAGAAGATTTACGAACTAGCAGAAAAGTTGAATGAGAGACCAATAAAGAGCCAAACAGAAAAAAGCAACAAGCGAAAAATGATTGGCGGACAGATGGGTCAAGTAATTGGTTCTGAAAATTTTGAAGGGAGAATTCTTCAGAGCTTTGCAAATGCTTTGGTTCAAGCAAACAATCCGGCAGCAAATGGATTCGTAGATAAATACTTGAAATTCCGTGGAGAAGAAGGGTTTGGCCTTGGAGGTCGTTCAATGGGGTATCAAAGCTTACACAACAATCTTTATAAATTGGGCGAAAAAGGAAAAACATATTTGCCCCAGTTGCAAAAAGAGTTAAAGCAAGTTGAAGATAAAATCAAAAAGATAGAACTAGAAACTCCAGGATTAGAACAAGCATATGCTGCCGATGCTAATTCTCAAGATGTCAACAAACTCCTCAATCACAAACCTGCCGAGTACAAAAACCTAAAAAAGTCTGAAGAAGAGTATCGTTATGCAATAGATTCTATTGAAAAGGGATCACTTTCCCAGAAGTACGATCCTTTTTAGATCAATCTCTAATTATCCCAGAATTAGAAAGCACTTCTACCATCTTTATGAGATGCTTGCACATACCAGGCATCTTCTTTGGGTTACTAGATCCAGGATTGAATTCAGCCTCATATTTTCTTGCTTTTCTTCCATATAGAGATTTATTTAAATGATCTGTGTAGTTAAATCTCCATTTGAAATCATTGCAATTACACCTTAGAACCACATCTTGGCTCATGCTAAGAGGATTAATGTTAAAATTTCCTGTTTCTGTTTTCAGTTTCAACGTTTTTGAAGAAGCAGAATCTTCATATTGTACATTCTTAAAGAGAATGATTGGAGAGTATTCTCTTCCTTCATTTTGTGCGAGAGATCGCATAAATAAAGTTCTAACTCCTTTATAAGGACTTAAGTATAAATTAGAGATTTGAATTGGCTGAGTCGCATGTTGTCTTTTCGTTGTAGTTGGAAAAGCTTCAACAGTGCTCTGGTACAAATCAGAAACTGATGACTCTTCGATTAGCCAATTTTCAAAAGTATGCATAAATGTTCTCTATTCTATGTTTCAAATATATAGATCTAAAACTATTATAAATATTATGACAGAAAACACAGAAAATGATAAAAACACCTACAACTGCCTAAATTGTGGGATTCCTTTCGTAGTTCCAAGTGGCTGGGAACACGATTACGCAGGGTGTACTAATTGCGGAATGGATTCAAAAGTTAGTGAATTAAGCTTTGCAAAAAAGAATAAAGAAGGAAAGTGGCTAGGAATAATTCCAAAAGACAGCATTCCAATGTATCCAGATGGAACGCCTATGAGAAGGTTCGAAGTTAAAGGACGCAAAAGGGAAGACGGAACAGTAGAAAAAGGTGTTTTTATAGACGGCGAAAAGCTAGACTGGACAGTGGATATTACTTCGCTGATGGATGCTAAAAGTATGGGTCCATCCTTTTTCAAAGAAATACAAAAGGACATTGAAAAACATTATACAGAAAGTGTTGGAGAAGTTTTAGGAAGAAAAGTAACAGCATTAGAAATAAAACAAGCAATAAAAGTAGGATGGATTTAAAATGAACGAAGTATCAGGTTACGGATACGAATTTTTAACTGAACTGTTTGGCGGCCCGCTTGATGGCTACAGAGGAACCGTAATGTCAATCAATGACGAGGACCCTCCAGAAATATGGATTGAAAGAATTAGCAAAAAAAAGCCAAACAAGAATTTAGGAACTAGATTTTTAGAGCAATGCACAGGATGTTCTCCTGACGAAAAGGTAGCTGTTTATAAATTTTCTTCCAACTCATTGAAGAAGCAAATATGTTGCTACAAATATATCGAAACAATGACTTTTAAGAAATACAAAAACAAATATTCAAAGGAATAACAATGAAGATAGCAGACAGACTAAAGAAGCATATTCTTGTTGACGAAAATGCAGTTGTAATTGATTTAAAAAAATCTCAAGGCAGTTGGATCGTAGACGAAGAAACTGGAAAGCAATACATGGATTGCTTTAGTCAATTTGCTTCTCAACCACTTGGTTGGAATCATCCAAAAGTCGTTGCCCAAAAGGACAGACTGCTTGATGCCGCAATTAGCAAAGTAGCAAATAGCGACATGTATACCAAAGAGTATGTTGAGTTTGTTGAAAAATTTGCAGAGTTCACACCTGATCATCCATATCATTTTTATGTAAGCGGAGGAGCATTGGGTGTAGAGAATGCATTAAAAGCTGCCTTTGATTGGAAATACCAAAAGTATGGCAAGGAAGATATGGATGTAATCCATCTCGAAAACTGTTTCCATGGAAGAAGTGGATACACTATGTCTTTGACAAACAATGGCGATCCTGATAATCCAAAAGTTGATGGCTATCCAAAATTTGAATGGACAAGAATTCTTAATCCTAAAATTAATTTCCCTATATTAGATGATGCAAATTATTTGAGCGATCTAGAAAGAAGGGAAAAGACATCTTTAGATCAAGCTGAAGCTGCTTTGAAAAATAGAAACGTGGCGGCGATTATAATCGAACCCATCCAAGGAGAAGGTGGAGACAACCACTTCCGTGACGAATATTTAGTGGGACTGAGACAACTGGCTGATCAATATGAAGCGATGTTGATCTTTGATGAAGTTCAAACTGGGGTTGGGCTTACAGGAGAATTTTGGGCATATCAAAACTTCTCCGTAGTTCCAGACATGATATCTTTTGGGAAGAAGATGCAAACATGCGGGTTCGCAGCAAGTGACAGAATAACCACAGAAAAAAACAATGTGTTCACAGTTCCAAGTAGAATCAACTCTACGTGGGGAGGAAACATTGTTGACATGGTTCGCTCAACCATGTACTTGGAAATAATAGAAGAGGATGATTTAGTAAACAACGCAAAATCAGTTGGAAATCATCTTCTTTCAAGACTGGAAGCAATGGGGTTGGATAATGCAAGAGGGAAAGGACTTTGGATTGCATTTGACCATCCAAATCGTGATCAAGTGATTTCAGATTTATTTGACAAAGGTATGTTTGTGCTTTCTTGTGGATCAGATTCCATCAGGCTAAGGCCACACCTTGACTTCTCTGTTCAAGATGCAGACTTAGCCGCAGATTTGATATCGCAAGTCGTGTAATAAATATTATAAAGCATATGATTAAAATAATTCAATCAAGTCCTCCACATACGGGTTCTACCTTATTGTTGAATTTAATACACGGGTTTATATCTCCACAAGAAAGAATACACTATGCTAATTACAACATCTTTGATGAATTAATACATAAATTCTCAATAATTAAAACACATGATTTAAATATTATTGATTTAGAAAATAAATATCCCCAATATAAATTATTCTTTGTTATGAGTGAACGTAATGATAGAAAAGTGCAAAAAGAAATAAATAATGAATATAAAAAAAAATCAAATGTATTAGTAATTAATTATGATAAATTACTTGCAACTGATAACAGTATTAAGGATGTAATCGATTATATATTTAATGAATTTAATAACTTTATACCAAATGAATTAAAACCTAATAAAGACGATAATTTAATTAAAGATGATATGGGAAATAGGATGAAAATTGTAAATGAAACTGTAGAAAAAATGAAAGATGAGCCGTTTGAGGAATGTGATAAATTTACAGGTATTCACGGACATCATAGAGGAAGAACAGCCGATGTACATTCCGCACAAAAACAGGAAAAATCTTGTTGGAAGTTTTAGGAATCGTGCTTCATCGTGTTACGAGTGTTTTCGTTGATCATTTCTGATAATTCATAAAAACTTTTCATTTTTTCACCTTTAATGCATTTTTAACAACATCTATCGCTTTAAGAAGCTCTGGTGATGCTCCCATTCTGTTCGTCATGTGAGGAAATATAGCCTTTTCTAGCTGATCTGCTGTAATTTGACTTTGACCTTGTTGTTGTTGTTGTTGTTGTTGTTGTGGTTGTTGTTGGCCTTGAGCTTGTGGTTGACCTTGACCTTGTGGTTGACCTTGACCTTGGTCTTGGTCTTGTTGTTGACCTTGACCTTTATTCCCAAGCCACCCTTTAATCCCTCTCCATGCATTACCAAGCATGCCGTTTTTTTGCGCCCAGCCAGTCCCATCGTCTCTAGTTGCCCCAATTGATGCAGCACCTTGCTTGAGCTTGCCTCCAGCCCAGTCGGCTCTATTTTGCGCCTTCATCATTCCTGTTTTTTGCTGTGCAGCTTGAGTTTTGGAATCTCTTTTCAGACCTGCCTGCATAGCCCTTTGGTCCTTTTGCTGCTGCTTTGCATCAGCGTCGGAAGTTGGATCTTTTTTACCGCCCCACCAAGCCTCGTTTATCAATTCTAATTCCGAGATTGCTTGCTCTTGCAGGTCTACATCCAAAGTCATAAAGTGTTGCAAGTCTTCAATGACGATCTCTACAGGCATACCAGATTCGCAAACTACAACCGCTAATTCATTTATGCTTTTTCTAAGGTCTCTTTCGAAACAATAATTTTCAAATTTTTTCATTTATTTATCCCAAAAATTAATTGGTGTTATGTGCTTGTTAAATTGCTTATGCTCCATCTCTACATAAAAGAATGGTACAACTGGCATTTTTTCTTCTTTATTAAACGCAAAATCTATTACACTATTTAGTTCTTTGTTCCATTTTTTGAACCTAGATAATGGAACTGCAAACGCCATATGGTAAACCTGTTGCGGTATCATTCCTGAATTGACCCTGATTGCTTGAATCATGCCAATTAGCTTGTTTTCATGAAATAAACCACCACCGCTATCGCCAGGCACAGTACCAGCAGAATATCTAATTGTTCCATTTACATTTCCTTCATTTAGAGAAGATAATGAATTTATTATTCCAGTTTCAACTCGTGGCTCTTCTCCTAAGCCACTGCCAACTCTGGTGATTTTGTTTCCAATATAGTAATTTTTTTCAAATGACAAATCAGCTACCGGCATTTCTTTTTCAGACGTAAACAAGACAACTGCTGTATCTTTGGATTTATCCATTCTGTAAAAAATAGCTGGGTAATCTTTAAAGCCCTTGACAGTACTCCAGTTTTCATATTCATAGACTCTGACAACATGTGGCTGTGGCGAGTGGACGTGTGCAACTGAAAGTGCGACATTTCTCCACTCTTCTCCTACTTTTTCACTTCTTACAATTATCGCAGATCCGTTTCCGCCACCTTGCGATGGCTTCAGTGTGACAGCCGGATACAAGCATTTATTGTGAAGCAATTTGTCTGGTTCTTCACTAGATAATGGTGACGACAAAATCAATACTAAAAAAGTCGTTATAGTTGTTTTTAATATATTCATACATTTATTTAGGATGAAAGGAATCAAAAATGAATAGACTTATATCTTTAACATTAATAATGCTATTAATGGGTTCGATAGCATTTGCCTATCAAAACAATAAAAAAAACAACCTGCTTGACAAATGGCAAAGCTGGGGAGGTTCGCAAGATGAGCCTCAAATAGAGCCAAATCCTCAAATAGAGCCAAAGCCTCAAATAGAGCCAAAGCCTCAAATAGAGCCAAAGCCTCAAATAGAGCCACAAGAGCCGATGGATAAAAATCCAGAATCTTACGAAGAGGCTCTAAAAATGGCAAAAGAACAAAACAAAAAAATATTTTTATTCTTTTCAACAGAAACCTGTCATTGGTGTGTAAAAATGAAAGAAAATACTTTGTCAGATGATGATGTGAAAAGTATTTTATCTGAGTACGTCGTTTACTATGCGGATGCATCTAAAGAAATAGAGCTTCGTAGAAAGTATAATGTTTCGGGAATTCCAAACTATTTCATAGTAGATAAAAATGAGAAAATAGTCAAACACGGAATAGGGTATAAAGGAGAAGAATCTTTTAAAGGATGGATAGAAGATTAATAAGAATTAAACACTAAAATAAAGCGAGGTGGTGTATATGTCTTTGTTAGAAGGAGCAAAGTCTTATTTAAGTAAAGCTGTTGAGTTCGCAAACATAGACCCTGAAAGTAGGCTGCGTTTACAATATCCTCAAAGAACTCTTCAAGTTTCAATCCCAATGAGGCACGATGACGGAACCTTGAAGATGTATAAAGCATTTAGGTGTCAATATGATTCAACGATGGGTCCAACTAAGGGCGGCATAAGATTTCACCCTCATGTGGACAGAGATCATGTCGAAGCTTTAAGTTTCTGGATGACGTTTAAATGCGCCGCTCTAAAAGTTCCTTTTGGAGGAGCTAAGGGCGGCGTTTCCATTGATCCAAACTCGCTTTCACATCGTGAGTTGGAAAGAATTAGCAAGGCATACATCAGTGCGTTTAGAGATTTTATTGGTCCTGATGAAGATATTCCTGCACCAGATTTAGGAACCAACGAACGTGTTATGGGATGGATGTACTCTGAGTACAGAAGAATTAAAGGAGGGAATCCAAGAGCAATAATCACTGGCAAGCCTGTTGCTTTAGGAGGAATAGAGGGCAGAGATTCTGCTACTGGCTACGGAGGATACTACGTACTAGAGCACCTGATGGATAACTATTTAGATAAAATAAATTTACCCGTAAAACAAGACTTAAAAATAGCAATTCAAGGATTTGGAAACGTAGGATATTGGTTTGCGGAAAAATGCTCCAGAAATGGAATAAAAGTAATTGCTGCATCTAATCAGTTTGGAGGGGTACACGATCCAAATGGACTTGACATTTCTGCCTGCAAGCAAGCTTTAGAAAAATCAGAAGAAAAAGAATGGGGTCAAGGAACTAAAATCTCTAATGAAGAATTGATTTCTTTAGAATGTGACATTTTGGTTCCTGCCGCAATTGAGGATGTGATAACAAAAGAAAATGCCGATTCGGTGAAGGCTCGAATGGTTTTTGAAATGGCCAACGGACCAACTACAGTTGAGGCAAATCAGATATTAGAAAACAAAGGGATAATTATAGTTCCAGATATACTTGCAAACGCTGGCGGAGTTTGTGTTTCTTTCTTTGAGTGGCTTCAAAATAAACATGGAGAATATTGGGAAAGATCTAAAGTAGATGAAGAATTAAAGAAAAGAATGTGCTATGGAACTGAAAGAATGATGGCTCAATTTTTCAAATATGACACATCTATGAAAGTTGCGACATATACGCTTGCGTTGAAGCGAATTGCTGATGCGAACGAATCTTTAGGAAATAAAAATTATTTCCTAAAGTAGACTTTAATATACCATGTCAGATAAAAAGATCATCATAACTGGAACGGGTAGAAGTGGCACAACATTTGTCATGTTAATTTTTTCTTATCTAAAACTGGATACGGGATACGAGGACGAAAAGCAAATAAAAAGAGCGATATTTCCCGATTGCAACGCTGGGCTTGAAACTAAATCTGATGGGATATTCACAAGCAAAAAAACTCCTAAAATAATCAAAAATCCTAATATAATCACAAACATAGAAGACATTGTAAAATCGGGCGTCGAAATAGAACACATATTTATACCCATCAGAGATTACCACCAAAGTGCAAAATCTAGAGAGTCGAATAAACAAAATGGCGGCTTTTGGCAAGCTAAGAACGCAAATGAACAGGTCGATTTTTATCGAAAAATAATGTCGGAGTATCTGTTTTACATGGCGAAGTATGATCTAAATACAACTTTCATTGATTTTGAAAGAATGATAACAAATAAAAAGTATACATTTGAGAAGCTTTCTCCTGCTCTCGGAGGGGTAAGCTTCGAAGACTTTTCAGAAGCGTTTGATAAGGCAGACTATCAACAAAAAAACAAACCCATAAAATCATAAACCCAACATATATAAACTACCTGCTATTATACAAAGGAAGAAAAATGGGTAAAAAACTAAAAGGCAAACAACACAAACTAGATGTTGATAAAGATGGAGACATCGACGCAAAAGATTTTAAAAAGCTAAGAGATGAAGAAGAAGATTGCAAGTGTAAAGATTGCGACTGTGATGGTAAGGGTTGCGATGATTGCAAAGATTGCGATTGCAAAAAGAACGAAAGTCTAAATCTTCCTTCATTCATGCAATGGCTCGAATCAAAGTCTCACGAAAAGTGCTCCTGCAAGTGCAACGAGTGTAAAGATGGAGACTGCAAAGGCTGCTCTTGTGAAGATTGTTCTTGCGATGGCTGCGATTGCTAAACAAATATTCTAAAAATAATCAAACGGATAAGGAGATCCATCATGAAAAAAGTAGAAGCTATCGTTAGATCCTCTAAACTGCACGAACTGCAAGAGGCGTTTCAAAACTTTGAAATGAACGGGATGATGGTCTTGGCAGACGTTAAAAGCTTTGGCAAAGAAAAAGGCCATTCTGAATTTTACAGGGGAACCGAGTATCAGGTTAACTTTGTTCCTAAAACAAAAATAGAAATTATTTGCAATGATGAAGATGTTGAAAAAATTAAATCTTCAATAGTTCAGATATCCCATACTGGGAAGGTTGGAGACGGAAAAATAATAGTCACCAATGTAGAAAACGTAACTAAAATCAGAACAGGGGAACAAAACGAAGAAGCAATTTAGTGTTTAATTACTTTAACTTCTAGATCGCCGGTTCCTTTTATGACCCTATGCCACTCGTTGGCCTTGATTTTAATCTCACCGCTAATTTTTATAGGAAGCTCATTGTCTCTCTGAAACATCCAATCGGTTTCAGAGAGAGAGATGACCGTTCTATCTTCTTCATCTTGATGCCACTTTAGCTCGCTTGAATCTAAATCTTGAGAAAATCTTCTAATACAAGCACTCCCAGATTTCTTTTCTTCAAATGGTAAATTCATTTTTTGAACCTTATTTGATAAATAATTGCATGAACTTTAAAAAATATATTGAAGAATTTCCAATTTTCGAGTCTGCTCCTATGCAGATGCTCGAAGACGTAAAAATTAGCGAAAACTTAAAATATCACATAGAAAACGAAATGTCTTTATGTGAAAACGCATTTAGAATATATAGCAATTCTTACTTCAACTTAATCAATGAAGTACGTGAATTATACAACAAAGACATGATTGCTGTTAATGATGAAGATGCCGAGCTTCTTGAGACTGATATTGGCACCGTGGTCGAACATAATGGAACTAAAATACATTTAGATATTCCTTTCATTGAGAGAGAAGATAGAATTGATGAAAGAACGGCATCGCCTAAGAAAAAAAAGAAAAAAGGTCCGTTAAACAAACCAATGCGAACACCTGGCGGTCCTAAAAAGTTTAAAGTTTATGTGAAGGTGCCAGGTACAGACAGAATTAAAACAGTAAGATTTGGAGACTCTAAGTCATCTGGACTTTCGATTAAAAATTCAGACCCAGCAAGAGCAAAAAGCTTTAGAGCTAGACACAAGTGTTCAGAAAAGAAAGACAAAACAACTGCTGGATACTGGAGTTGCAACATTGGAAGATATGCAAAATCTGTTGGCCTCAAATCAAACAAGCCTTGGTGATTTTTACGTTCCATTTTAGCCATATGGAACATTATTCTTTTTACCATCGTTTGTTACTTGGGGCACAATAATAGAAATTGTCTTATTTCCTTTTGGATTAATTATCGAAATACATGCCTCCTTCGTATATGCACTAAAACTAACAATTTCCCAATTGTTGATATTTAAACCGTGAAAATATCTTCCAATTCCCGTATCCGCTGGTAGCATTGCCAAAAGCGTAGCTTTTTGCAATGAAGCGTCTTGAGCGCAAGCTCTTCTTCTGAATTGAACGACATCTGGAGGCGTTGTGTTGGAATATGTTTCTCTATTTGGAAGATTTTCTTTCTTAAATGACATTTTAATCTCTCTTTAACTAATATAAGTATGTATTAACTGGGGATTTATAATGCAAAGTGTAATCCAAGAAGATTGCGTCTGGTTCTTAGACTCAAACTCAAACGTTCCAGAAGACGAACAAAAAATGCAAGCCATGTGTTTAGAATGTCACAAAAAACATAGTTTTGGTTGGTATTGGAATGGAGCATCCACTGGATATGGAGATTACGACCTAAAATGTTGCTTTTGTGATGCCGTCCTGCACCAGAGAGAGAAATAAAAATGACAACGAAAACAAAAAAGCTTAGACCACCTGTGAAAATTCATGGCGGAAAATACTATTTGTCCAATTGGATAATTGAACACTTCCCAAAAAAATATGAAGAATTAGAATATGTTGAACCCTTTTGCGGCGGCGGGAGTGTTTTCTTAAATAAAATACCTTCCGAAAAAATTGAAATATTAAACGATGTCGATTTAGGAATGATCCAGATCTGGCGAGCGTTGAGGGATGAGCCAGGCAACTTTATTGGAAGAATTAAAAGAACTAATTATTGCGAGAGGGTTTTCACAAGAGAAATAAAAAAATCTGCACCTTTCAAAGATTACATGGAACACGCCGTATATGATTATGTTTTAAGACGAATGAGTAGAGGTGGACTGAAGCAGGCGTTTGCGTGGAGCAACAGAGAACGAGGAGGACAACCTGGTGATGTTAACGCTTGGGAAACCATGAAAGAATATCTTCCTTTAATATCTGAAAGAGTGAACAAGTGTCACATTTTTAATAGACCCGCTTTAGATGTTATAAACGCCTTCAACAATCATGACACTTTTTGTTATTGTGATCCGCCTTATTTGCAAGAGACCAGAGAATCAAAAAATGCTTATGAATTTGAAATGAGCACAGATGATCATGTCGCTCTTGCCGAGAAGCTTCTTCAGTTTAAAGGTTTTGTGGCAGTGTCTGGATATCCTTCTTCCTTATACAATAGATTATTCAAAAATTGGCGTTGTTCAAGGAAAAGAATTGCCAATCATGCATCGCAAACTGCTGCTAAGAAAAAGAAGACCGAGTGCTTGTGGATGAACTACTCAGCGAATGGAAAACGCTTGTAAGTATCTAGATACAAGTATGAAAACATTTAAAAAATGGCTAGAAGATGCAGGCGAGGTGCATTTACGAATAAATGATGATTCGTATGCCGAAAAAGGCGCAAAAAGCCAAATGCAGCCATCTAAAAAACCAGGCAAGTCTAAGTTTAATCCAAAGAAATTATTTGGGAAAATGTCTAAATAGTAGAAAGGATTAAATCAATGAATGTTACTTTTGCTTCAATTTTAGATCATATGGAAACATACTATGAAGAAGATGAGTCTAATGAGCCTCTTCTGGATAGTGGTGTAGAGTCTGAATCCATGGACATTGTCAGATCTGGGATGAATCTCAGTGATGGATTTTGGGATAATTTCATAAGTCTTTGCGGTGACTCGCAAGCAATCTCAGAGTTATTTGAAGTTCCTCGTTCAAAAGTTGCCACTTGGGGGAAAAAGATTAACTCTCTAATTGAGAAAATTGAAAAAGAAGACTCTAACGATTCGGAAAGAGCAGACACCATTACAACAAGTGACGAGGAGCTAGCTGATCCCGAAGGAACCAATGCTCAAGGAGAACAACCCGCTGATTTAAGGCCAACCCCATAGGAGAACACATGAAAAGTTACAATGAATGGAAAAATGAAAAATTAGATGAAATTGCACCAGCGACAGACGTTGATCAAATGGCCGGGCAGCCAATGCAGACAATGGGGCAACAATCTTCAATTCCTCAAAATTTCAACATGTCGAAGGCTGTGCAGGACTCCAAACAGGACATGCGAGCAGCAGGAATGATTGGCGCAAAGGCTCTTCAGCAAGCACAGCAAATGTTAATTTGGATGTCTCAAAATAATCCTCAGAAGCTGAATCAAGTGCTAACATTGATTGCAAAACATGCCAAAGATTCTGGTATGGGTGGAACAGCTTCACAGCTTAAAACAGGATTTAGAAAAGTTGGCGCAAGTGATGCAGATGTAGGATTGTAAAATACAAGGATGTATATTTAATGTAGAAACAATATGTCTAAAAAACACATCAAGATCGATAACACTCGAAAATCCGTGCAGGATAAAATAAAAGAAGCACTTGGCAAAAAGCCAAGTGCTTCTCAACTATCCAACAAAGGCATTACAATCAACGAGTTCAAAAGGGGATTAGACAAACAAAAAGGTGCGTTGGTTCCACGAAGCAAAAGAATAAAAGGCACAAACAGGCGAGCTAAAGACCGAAGACCAGCTACGGCTTTGATACATACAGCCCCCAAGCCTTTTGTAGCACCTAGCTCTAATGAATTCCCCGTTGAAGATTGGTTTCGTTCAAAAGGAGATGTTGATGTCTCTATCATCGTACCAATGTATAGAAGCGATAAAGTTATTCAAGAACAAATCGCATCATGGGATCTTGCAGACGATGGATTAAATAAAGAAATTATATATGTCAATGATGATTGTCCAAAAAGTAGTTACAAAGAAGTTTTGAATTCTTGGAAAAAAAGAAAGCATCAATTAAAGACACATGTTGGAAAAATAATTTTCAATAATGGCAATGGTGGGTTCAGTTATTCCTGCAATGCCGGTGTAAGATTTGCTAGAGGCAAATATATAATATTTCTAAATGCCGACACTATTGTGACTCCTAATTGGATAAAGCCAATGATCGAATTGTTAGAGTCAAATGAAGAAATAGGCATTGTTGGCAACATGCAGGTTAATGGTAGCAATGTAGATTCTTGCGGAAGTGAGTGGTGCTGGCAGCATAAGTCGTTTGGTCATATTGGTAGAAACTCGTACAAACATAAGAAACTTGATAAAGCATTTACATTAAGCAACTTACCTGAAGACCTGAAGGTGGCAGGAGAGCGTGAAATGGTCACGGGATGTTGTATAGCGATGAAAAAAGAAGTTTTTTATGATGTCAATGGGTTTGATGAACAGTATCGAAAAGGATATTGGGAGGACGCTGACCTCTGTATGAAAGTAAAAGATAAGGGTCTGAAGGTCTGGTGGACTCCAGAGTCGAAAATACACCACTCAGTAGGTCACACAGGTTCTGGTGGGCATTATTGGATGAAAGACAACGCTCGCATCTTCAGAGAACGCTGGGTTGATACGGGTCAAATAGACCACATGGTTGAATCCAAAAGAAATCATGCTCCCACGTTTGTTTCGTTAAAAGATAAGTTCAAAGGAAAAGTTGTAGGGTGCGTTATTGCATGCAACGAAGAAGAGTTCCTTGAGGTTTCGGTAGACTCAGTTGCAAAAGTCGTTGACGAATGGGTGTTTGTGATTGGTGGCAACAACTTTGCACATAAATCTGGCATGTGTGGCGAATCAGGCTACCCAACAGACAAAACATTAGAAATAGCATATAATCTCGCAAAAAAATACAATGGTACTGTGATTGAGCCGCCTGATCGCTGTTGGAAAGATAAGGTAGAAATGCGGAATGCATATGTGCCTTATTTAAAAGAAGGCGATTGGATGTTTATGATGGATGCAGATGAGGTTTACACAGAAGACCAACTTCATAAAATTGCAACTCTATCAAGTAAATATCAATGTTTTATTTTACAATTTTGGCTCTTCTGGAATACCATGGACACTCTTGGAAATGGCAGTTGGGGTCACTATCCGCAAGAGAGACTTGTTCGATGGAAAGAAGGCTACAGTTATAGAGGAAGCAACCATCTACATGTGTCGGATAAAAATGGAAAGCTCGTTCATCAAACCGTACCGACATTCAGAGGTACTGAAAAGCTCTTTTATCATTACAGTTGGGTGCGACCGATTGAAAAAATTAGGCAAAAATTAGAATATTACAAACATCAAATTGGCACAACTCAGCCGCCTACATATGTTGACGAAGTGTTTTTAAAATGGAGAGAAGATTCAGCAAGCGTTCAAGGCAAAACCCATCCAGTAAAGGGTGGTGGTTCTGAGCCTTTTGAAGGCATTCACCCCACAGGAATTAGACAATTAATTCGTGAAGGGAAATTGGACTTTTAAAAATGTTGAAGGAAAAAAAATTAAAATCCGATGAACATAAAGATGTTGCACCTAAGACTTTTAAAAACTTTTTAATTTCTGGATCAGGTCGGTCTGGAACCAAATTCTTAGCCAATTTAATGAATAAGTCTGAGGTGTGGAGCGTCAAGCATGAACCTCCCCCAGCAGGAATCGAAAATTATACATCATCAGAATCAATTTGGCAAACATATAAAAGATTTGAATTAGATCATTACGGTGAAGTAAATTCTTATTTAAGAAAAATTTTAATTCATTTTCCAGTAAATAAAAAAGGATTATTGATTAGAAACCCTTATGATATTTATCTTTCTATTGCGAACAGAAGGCCGAAACTGCTACGCAAATACTTGAATGAGTTTATTGAATCTTTGGATATTATAAATTATGCAATATCCAAAGACAAAGAAATAAAAAAAATTGTATTTGAAAGACTGACTTCAGATGTAGACTATGCTCAAGACGTTTTAAATTTTTTCGGAATTGATGATGTTGTTGTTACCGAAGAAGACTTAGCGACCAAAGTAAACAAAACAACGAATGCAAAATACAAAACCATAAAAGACTTACCTCCAAATATACGCAAAGAAGTGATGATTCATTCTGAAATATTTTTGGAAGCAAGAGCCAATGATTAGCGGACGAGGTTACATGAGGGAAATGTCCGTGGATTATATGTTAAACAATACAAAGGAAATTGCCAATGATTGACCTGCCGGAATACATTTATCCAATTGTCGCCAATGCAGATGTTCCCAGATTCGCAGTAGAGTTTGGTGCATTGGATGCGGTTGGGACAGGTGTCACGATTGAACCCAATCATAGAGGAAAGAATAAGACCGACTACAGACATTCTCTATCTCCGAAAACTATTGAATTGATTCAAAATAAATTCGGAGATTACCTTGTAGATTTAGGATATGTAATATGACAAAATTCGATAATGGGAGCATATGGAAACCGCAATATGACATTTGTGAAGACTTCAGGAAACGAACACAAAGAGCATTGGAAAACAAAAATAATAAGAGCCTGCGACCTGGCTCCTTTTTACAGGATGCAGACCCCAGCACCTTATACAAAGAAGCGGTGTCTTGGTTCAATTCAATGCTGACAAACAAACCCTCTGTGCTAGAAGTAGGGTGCGGATATGGAAGATGGGCATGCGTCCTTAAAGATTCTTACTCTTCATACGATGGAGTAGACATAACCAAAGCCAGAATTGATTATGCCAGACAGGAGTATCCAGAAGCATCGTTTCATTTGATTGAATCTTGCAACTGGAGCATTGGTCGCAAATTCGATGTAGTTTTCTCTGTATCTTGCCTACAGCATCTCAAAATGCAGGATGCCATTGATACACTCCAAACAATGAGAGATCACCTGAAGCCAGAAGGCGTAATTCTACTACATGAAGCTCGTATGGAATTCACAACAGAAAAAGAAGCTGAGGAAATCTATAAACAAAATTGTCCTGCTCATATGATTCAAAAGCCAATTTCTTTATTTGAACAACATGTCGATTTGACATGGGAAGAAGTGGAATGCAGTAAAAAGCATCATCATCAATTTATTTTAAAACCTCGCCTTTAGGCGAGGTTTTAATCCTTCCACACTTGGCGGATGAGTCTAGCAATTATTTTTTGTAGATTTTGAAATGAGCATTTTCATTTCAGAACCATTTTCAGAAAAGCCAAGATCTTCAAAAAAGAATTTAAGACTCTTACTGCAATCTGCGGTAATTTTGTAGCAACCTTTAGAGTGTGCTAAATTTATCAATTCAGACATGATACTTTTTGCAACACCTTCATTTTCGTATCCTTTTCTGGTGGATAGGTCTTCTATTCTTCCTGCTAATCCACAATTGTTTATGAACTTTCGATCTAAGATTAACGAACCCGTTCCGACCACTTTGCTGTCGTCTACAGCGACATATACGAAAACATCTTCTTTTTCCTTGATTTCTTCAAAGTGTTTAATTGCATTAAGATGTTCAATTTCTTCATCGCATAAATTATAAAGCGTCTCTTTGAATCCATTTTTTAAGTCTTTGGATTCCAAAGCTCTGATACTGAAGTTCATGCCAACCTCCTTGTTTGCTGGAACTGTAAGTGATTTTGTAAGTCTTTTCTTTCCTTTTATTCTTCGGCTTCTTCCTCTCGATCTCCCTCCGCCTGATCTTCCACAACACATCGCTTACTCCTTCAAGGTGTGTTTTTCAATTTGTTCGAAAACAAAATCAACACTCATATCTCTCATGCACTTCATATTTAAATGACAATTTCCTTTATCGCCATCAAATATTTGTTTACCATCTAAACCTTTTGCAAATTGACAAGGTCTGCAAGGTATATCAATCCCTATGCTAAAACACTTAGATGAAAAGGGCTTGTTCTTTATATATGAGCTAGGACCGAAGATTACGAAAGTTGGAATACCTGTTGCCGCTGCAACGTGAGACAAGCCTCCATCGTTTCCTATAAACATTTTACACTTAGAAACAATACTTGCTATATTTTGTAAGCTTCCTGTAAAAAAAGAAACATTATCCGGCCATCTCCATTCTTTCGTTATCCATGTAGGACATCCATGAGACACTATGTCTTGTTCAGTTCCTACAACTGCAACTTTTTTAAATTTATTGCACAGTTCGTCAAATTTATCCCAACGTTTCATAGCCCAGTTGTGTTTCGATCCAGGATAAATAGCAACAGTCTCAGGGCCGATATCAGCACTTGAATCGCCTACGTTAATTTTACAATCTGGCATGGGGGTAGTTACCCCTATTTGCTTTGCCAAATCGTAGTAGACCTCGGCTTCTGCGATATGTTGTACGTAGTTTATTCTGCTATTTATTTTTGATTTACATTTGAATTTAGTATTCGGAGTAAAAGGTCCGTTTAGTTGAAAATCATATTCAATTTCAGGATTTTTCTCTACGAAAACACTTCTAACACCTGGAATCATAAATATATCCATATCATTGCTGCTATTGCAGCAAAGCTTTAAGTCTACTTTGTGTCCTTCTGAAGCAGTTGCCTGAATTGCTGGAGTGGCTTGGACGATATTACCTATTCCTCCACCCAATACAAATAAAATGTTCATGAAATTAAATTAGTAGTAAGAGCCATAAATAATACATGTAATTAGGAGAATATAGTGGCTACAGTAACCATAACAAACAACAATAATAGACGAGATTCATTTGATGGAACCCCGTCAGGAGATGCCAACATAGGAGGTGGTCCTGCGGCGGGCAACGGTGCTCCTGCCAACGAGCTTCCGTACCAAGGAACATCGTGCTGGTTGCGTCGAATCAACTCCACAGGGGTAGACTTTGGATGGGCTTGGACTAGTGGTTCAACTATAGATATGACGGTTGATGACGACCGAGCTTGGATATGTAAGGCCATCATGACAAACCCTGATGCGTTGGGTGCTTTGACTAATGTGGGCAATATTAAAATTAGACTAGGATCGCAAAACAACGCTTATAATGATTATTGGATTTCTGACGAAGGGAGCAGGGGCGAAGACCAGCCTGTTTATCCTGCCAAAAAAGGTTGGGTAATAATTCCTATTGATCCAAATGTAACCGCTTGGATAGATGAACAAACAGGAAACCCAGCAGAAACAGCTATTGATTATTTTGGAATAACTGGGAATGTCGGAAACACATCAAACGCTCCCAACCTTGGACTAGATGCTGTGGACATCGGTCCCGGATATTATGTAGTTGGAGGAGACGGAACAGACAGTGACGCTTCATGGGATGATATTGTAGATACTGATGAAAACGATACCACAAACGGAAGAATTGGACACATTACAACTCAAGAAGGTGTTATTTTTACATATGGTGCTATATCTGTTGGAAAAAACAATGCAGGGACATCTACTGCGACCGAGTGGACGGATTCTTTGAAATCTATTGTTTTCCCCGGAGGCAGAGTTGCAGAGGGTTGGAATTCCGTAGACTATGATTTAACACTTACAACGCAATCGGTTTCTGAAAGTTCCATGTCGTACTCTGGACAGGGAAGGACACAAACTAAACGATATTTCGATGCTCAAAACGAAGTCAACGGAGGAACCAATCAAGTCACCATTTCAGGTCATGGTTTAAAAACTGGGCAGGCTGTTTTATACAGCAATGAAGGCGGAACTCAAAGTTTTGGTTTAACCAACAATACAGAATATTTTATTATAAACTCATTGACCGATTCTATTCAACTAGCGACCAATCGCCTTAACGCCTTTGCCGGAACAGCAATATCTCTTTCTATAACACCAACGGTATCGACCGAGAACCATAGTTTTACATTACAGCCCGACACAAGGCCAAACCTTTCCATTACAGGCGCATCAGGTGCGGCAGCCTTTAATGGAAATGCTTATGTTAAGTTTAACACATTTGATCTTGATTCAGCAGGAAATTTTTCAAACTGCCTGTTTGTTGAATCTCAAAAAATTACTTTAAATGATGGGAACTTAAGCTCTTGCACAATAACAGATCCAACAATTTCAGAAGGCGAGTCGTTTGTTACCGCTGGTTCGTTTAACGAATTGGCAGGAGTATCAAGTTGCTTGTTTTCTACAATGGGAAAAGGTCATGCTTTAGAGTTAAGTACAACTGCTGGAAGCGGAACTTTAAGTGACAATGTTTTTACTGGTTATAAGCCAGATCCTTCTGGGGCAACTGCCGGAACAGGGTGGGCGTTTGACAATCAGACAGAAGTAGACTCCACAAGTGTGCAGTTTTCTTATCCTCACGGAATTTCTAGTGGAGATAGCTTTTATTATGAAGTTCAATCTAACGGAAACATAGGTCTAACAGATGGAGGACTTTATTATCTTCAATCAGTAGATTCATCAACTGTTTCTGTTCACCAAACTGAATATGCCGCAGCAAACGGTACAAACACAATAGCCTTAACGATTCCTGCATCAGGAGGAGAAAATTCTTTCTATTCTTCGAACGCTGCTTTTCACAACTCAACAGGCGGATCAGTTACCCTAAACATTACAGGAGGAACTTCTCCAGGCGTAAGAAACAGCGGTGGATCTACTACAACGGTTGTAAACAGTGTCAGTGTAACCCTGTCTGGGTTAAAAGATGATTCAGAAGTAAGAGTTTATGAAACTGGCACGACCATAGAAGTGGCGGGGATAGAAACTGCGACGGATGGATCACCCGATGATCGGTCATTTACATTCTCAGACAGTCCAGGCGATCAAATTGACATAGTGGTGCTCGCCTTAAAGTATAAATGGTTGAAATTAATAAATGTGACAGTTCCCAACGATAACACTACGATCCCAATTCAACAAATAATAGATAGAAATTATATTCAATAATAAACAATACATAAAAAGGAGGAAAAATTATGCCTACAAACATGAGATTTGGAATGCTTGAAACCAAGTATGAAGGTGAAGCATGGATTGAAAAAAAAATTGAAATAGTAGTAATAGATAATGAAGAAATAGAAAAAGAAAGACAAATATCTCATTATAGCCCCACTAGTTGTAAAGACGATAAATGCGGAAGAATGGTAGAGCATGAAGCATCCTGCTTCATAGACACATGGAGCGAAAAAGGAGACGCTTATTGTGACTCATGCGGGAAATGTCTTCGGTATGAGAGAAAGATGGCAGATCGAAGAGGAGAACTTAAGAAACCTTAAATTAATATCAATTGGATTTAAGAATATTAAACATAAATAAATAGTACAACCATTTGGCATGGAGGAATTGAAACATGGCATTCGTAACAGACCCAGATAATCTTGATAGATTTCAAGTTGCTGTTGACCCAGTAGGTCAAACAGTAAGCGTCCGAGGATTGGGAACAATCCGAGGTGCTCAAGCCGACACCGGAATATCAAACGGCACTACAACGTTTGAAGATACAACTAGCGATCAGTTCGTCAGTGGCGGTGTTGCACAAGGAGATATTCTTACAATTATTAGCGGAACCGGAGTCGGACACTACATTGTCCAATCCATAACCGACCTTAATACTCTAATCGTAGATAGAGCTATCACAGGAACAGCTACTGACTTAACTTATAAAATCAACGAACCAGAAGCAAGCACTGGAGCAGCAGGTGCTGAAGCAGTTGCCGATGGGGTGACTCTACAGGCTCTTTACTCGTTCCTAAAGGAAGAGTGGAGAACTTTAGACGGATCTTTAGGGAATGCGGCTGACTTGATTCAGTTTACTTTCCCTCTAGAGTCCATTACTCGTGAGCAGTTTGAAATTGGCGGTCCAACTCACGCAAACTGGAACTTCTCTGATGCAACAACAGAAAACCTGATTAGAACTGGCGGATGGCAAGTTCTGAATGTTGGCGGTACTGTTCTTGCTGACAACACAGGAGTTATTACCTTGGGCAGCTTGGACTCTGATGCTCAAGTTTACTACCAGCAGCACGCTGCTACAGTTGATCCAACTGACTTTGTTTTAACAGGTGTTGTGAACCAGTCAGTTAATACCTACAATTTGGTCACGCTTGCCGATACAGGTACAGGATTTGGCGTTAGCCAAACAAATGGATCTATCACCAGAAACGATGGAGGAAACTGGGGTACTGATGGATATAAAGTTGGTGGACTCATCACAATCATTGATGCTGAAGATTCTACAAACAATGGAACATTCTCAGTTTTAGATGTCCAAGATTCTGTAGACGGGACAATCCAAGTTAGCGGGCTGGGAGTAGACAACGCCGCTGATACAACAATGCAGGCGGCTGTCAACAAAAGAGCTTTCTTGAAGCTGTTCGTTAGAAAGAAAGCCAGAACTTATGCTGGTTCCGAGATTGCCGATATTGGTGTTTCAACAATTGAAACCATTGTGAACCGATTCCCTCTTGCTCACGTCTTAGATTCTACTATTTCAACTTCCGATGGATTATTGGCAGGATCTTCTGACGGAACCAGCAATTTGGTGTTTGGGAACACTACAGCGGTTGCAACCGACTCTACATCAGGTGGTGCAGAAGGAATTAGAGACGCAACTACGGGCGATGGACTGTTTGAGTTCACTCACACTGGAGGTTTGTTTACAACAACAAACCAAGTAGAACCAGGCGATGTTATCACTTTTGGAACTGGATCTGCACTAGATGGAAACACATATGAAATTCAAACTGTAACAGATGCAGACAATCTTGTTCTTTACACAGAACCAAACGCTGCTGCCATTAGTGACGAGGACGCTGTAGTTTATTCTACAAGAACTCGATATATCATATTCACTGGAAACACTGACGGCGTTAACGCAGACCCTGTCGCAGATGATGGACTTGGAACTTTAACAAGTGCAACAGTTGGCAACTTCGCTGCTGCTGGCGTTGCTGCTGGTGATTACTTGAGAATTACTGAAGGGGGAACTGCTGGTTCCACTCTAGAAGGAGTTTACAAAATCGATAGTGTTGCAACCACAACTCTAACTATAAACATTTCCGACAACGACAACTGGGCAACTGGAACTGGTATTGATTTTGAAATACTTGAGCCAGGAATGTACTTACAGTACAAATCTACAGATGCTACAGAAGTTATTGCAAGTACCGACAATCTTACTTTCGCTGATGCAAATCCAGATACAATAACTAGAGCTACTGGCTCATTCGTCACAGATGGATACGTTGAAGGAATGGCGATAACTGTTGTTGGAACCACAAGTAACGATGGAACCTATATCATTGATACGGTTGCTGCAACAGTTTTAACCTTGATTGTTTCAGAATCGCTGACAGCAGAAGGCCCTTTGTCTGGAAGCCAGACGATCAACGGCGAAGTTGGATTTGTTAGAACTTTGAACCAAGTTAATTATCCATATAACTGGCGGCTGTTTGGAAATGGAGGAACTCTCAATCAAGCATTTGAATGGATTCAAAAAGAGTTGAGACAAACATTCGACATTGACGAAGCAAGCGGAGTATTCCGTGGTGATGTGAATGACTTGCTTATGACGTACTCCACGCCTACTGGTATTGGGTTGAATATGTTTATCGACAATCTAGCGACCGTCGATAGCAACAATGCGACATTCAACGATCTAACAGGTGACGCAAGAAACTTTGCGTTCATTGCGGGTGTCACAGTTACTTTGAATGACAACTTGCTTTCTTCAACTTCTGCAAAGGTTGTGATCTTCTTCACAAACGACGATGCAGGAGATAATACTGGAAGAGATTTCAACACAGTCGATGCAATTATTGTGAATGATTCAGATGGAACATCCATGCAATCGGCATCGTTGACTGCTGACTCAACCAATTCATCTTTGATCTTCAGATTTGACTATGATAACAACGATCAAAGAGGAACGGCCAGTAAGGCAAAAGACGCACCAGTGACAATTGTTGCTATTGGAACCGATGAAGCCCAATATGTGGGAACAACGGGAACTATTTCCAGACAGAACAATAACACTTTTGCATTGGTCAGTGCCCTTGAGCGTAACTATAGTAATCCATAAGATTTTGGATAATTGTAAGCACAAAAGCCCCGGTTTCTCAATCGGGGCTTTTTTATTTTGTTATTTTGAAATAATAGTTCTTAAACAGTAAATAAATAAAGCGGGAATGTTTAAAAGGATCAGAAAATGCATTTAAATACATCAAATGTTCAAATACCTCCAGATAGTACTGGTAAAAGATTAAGTACGTTTAAAAGAACTTCTTTATTTTATGACAACTTGCAACCAGGTCAACAATTCTTTGTTGGCGACATAATATCAACTACTGGTGGTTCGGGAACTATTACAGGGGTAAACGTAGCTGGATTTGGGGCAAATTCGGGACAGCTTTTCCTGACAGAGGTAGCCGGAACATTTACAGACAATGAACAAATAAGCGTAGTTTCTGTTTATGCCGCTGATGTGAATACCACCACTGGTGATTCAGAGCCTCCAGTTGACCTCTATTATCAAAACGTAGTTTTAGTTGACTCTAACAATCCAGAATTCAGATCATCATTTACTGACCAGAACTTTTTAAGAGTAGCAGGACCTCAAGTGTCCGCTGACACTAGCGGGTACGAGATACACCTCAACAATGTTCCAGCATTTACTTTTAACTTCGACTATGTAGCAGATGCTATCGATCCAGAATATGTCACAGAAGAAGCAAAATTAAAATACACGAACGGAGTAAACATTGCTGGTGGATTTTCTGTGGGAGATCTGGTTCGTGGCGACACGAGTGGAGTCTTTGGAATTGTTCAATCTTCTGATCTGGTAAATAATATTTTATACTTGGAGGATGTGACTTCGGCTTTGCTTCAGCCATTCGTACCAGGAGAAACAATCAGAAATATGTCCATATCCACTGAAGAAAGTGCTGAAGTTGTTTCTTCTGGAGATGTGGGGTCAGATGAATTGACAAAATCTCTAACTCTCTCTACAGGAGGAACTGTTGATGGATGCGGAGCTTCTATAACCAGTCAGTTTTATGTTCCTCTTTGCAGAAACGGAGACACCGAAGTAACATTTGCTGTAAGCCAGACTGCTGCAACACCCGGAGTTACACGGCGTTTCGGGTTGTTTAATGAAGAAAATGGATATTTTTGGGAGATATTAGAAGCCAATGGTACAAATACCGATTTTGATGCAAGTGGTGGAGAAAACACCGGAGGAAACACCATTGTTTGCGTAGCTCATCGTAGCAACTCCAGCGGCAGCGTGGTTAGCGACTTCATTCCACAAAATGCTTTCAATGTTAATCAATTGGATGGATCTGACAATCAAGGATTCGTCTTAGATTTTTCCAAAACCAATGTTTACTTTATAACAATTCCAAACAACGGCGTAGGAAAGGCTAGATTTGGAGTTTACAACAATAGTGGTGAAAAAATTGTATGTCATGAATTTGTGTTCTACAACAATAACGCTTATGCTCCCAATCCCACTTCTTCACTACCTTTCAGAGCAGAAGTTTTAAATAATGGATCGGGAGCAACAGGGCAAGAGACGGTTTTAAGAATAAATAAAATTGGTGTATTCAAGCAAACGTTTGAAGAACACATGCCAAGTTTCCAACATGCTAATGCACAAAGAGATGTAAGACACATCGATGCCACAGCCGGTGAGATACCAATAATGGGAGTAAAAGCTATGGCCGCCAGAGGTCCGATAGCAGATGTCAACAGATCTTACACGCAGTTAGAATCTATTCAGGTTTCCAACTTAGACGATAGAATTGATAGAACTTTTGACGCCTCTGCCGATGTTGATGCTGGCACTGAGCAAATAACCATTACCAATCATGGCTTAACAACGGGGACACCTGTATTTTATCGAGCAAATGGAAACACTGCTTTAAGCGGACTAACTGACTATGGAATTTACTATGCAATTGTTGTTGACGACAATGATATAAAACTTGCTTCAACCTATATGGATGCACTTGAAGGAACAGAAATCAACATTGCTGCCGGGGTTCTCAATCACAAGATTGTTGGTCTGGCTGCTGGTCCTGCTTTGTTGAGAATAAGAAAAAGTTCTCATGTTGCAGATGCTGTCTGGAGACCGCACAACGCTAACGTCAGTAACACAGAGTGGAGCGATGGAATGACCGGATTCCAAATAGGAGAACTTATTACAATTGGTTCTGGTGGAACCGGATATACAGTGGGTGATATCTTAGAACTAGATGGAGGGATTGCAAACCACAGAGAGGCCGTTCTTGAAGTGTGTGAAGTGAACGCAGGAGTGATCACCAGAGTTAGAATAGCACCCACATCGGCTGGGCATGGTACAGAGGTAGATGGTTCGTCAAATGCTAACTATGGATCTTACAATGGCAAGTTTAGCAGTTCTGTAGTTGGACATAAAGCCAACGGTGTTGGGTTTTCTAGCACCACAGGCTCTTCTGCTGTATTTGTCGCCTCTGTTGCTTGGGGACATGGATGGTGGTGGAAGTCGCACTATGGCGAATGGGCAGACTGGAGCTTTGGTGGAGACCAGTCCGACGATGTTGATATTGCTTTCAACAATACTCATTTTCAAAACATGCAACAAAATCAAGTTTTAACCATACAGTTGCAAAACACAGAAAAGAAATCTATAAGCATTGCCTCAACCATCGGTTGGAAGGAACATATCTAATGTTGTTGTGGCAGATCTGGGGCGATGACCTTTGGCAGCTTTATCATAAAGTCACCTTTGATGGCTACAATAAGCTAATTATCATAAATAGCAATGAAGATGAAATAGATGTTGCCGTAGACATCTACAGTGCTTGGAAAGAGTGGTCACAACAAAGAGACTATCTAAAATGGGTTGCCGCTATGCGTTCGGTTGGTGGAGACCCTTTGCCAGGAGGAGACGCTCTGGGAAGAACTTTTTTCACAATTAACGACTGGAAAATCTACATCGACCATGGGGTAAACTTCGTTGGAAACTTATTTGCCGATGATGGCACTAGCCCTTTCGTACTAGCAGGTGGTGCTCAACTGGTTACTATTCAAAGATCTACGCTGGTTGAGAAACCCAATCTTGACGAAAACAATGCAAGTATATTTGTTTAATACTATGTTAGTTAGTTAGTTAGTTAGTTAGTAAACAGGAACTTAATATGACCATAAAAGAAGAAAGTCCTGAGTTAATAAAGATATATGGCCTTCAAAGATCAGGCACAAACTACATAACCCACCTGTTGAACACAAACTTTCAAAACATAAAAGTTTTAGTAAATGCTGGTGGGTGGAAACATGGAACGTACAATGTTCCATTTTGCCTAGGTCGGGAAGTTCATTGCGTATGCATGGTAAAAAATCCATATGCGTGGCTGAGAAGCGTTTACGAATATTGGGGGCCAAATAGAAAAAAAAATATAGGCCCAAATCTTAAAGACGTGTCTTTTGAAGACTTCATAAAAAGTCGTGCAATATTTGAAAAACAGAAAGGAGTCCCATTCCTTTTCAGAGCAGAAAATCCAATACAATATTGGAATAACATGAACTATCATTATCACTCAATAGTGTCGCAAGATAAGAAAATTTGTCTTTTAACTTATGAAGCTTTATTGTCTCAATTTGAAAATGTAATGCTAGGTCTATCAAATGAATTTGAAATTATGCCTTCGAGCAATAATCTAACATTTTCAAATTGTTCAAATGAATTCGTGCCATCAGGAGAAGAAGTTCAAGTCTCTAACAACCCATGGGACAAATTGAAATACTATACAGATAAAGAGTATTTAAAATACTACACCCCAGAAATGTTGGGCTACGTAAACTCTCATTTAGATATTGAATTAATGAGCAAGTTTGAATATGAAATAGAATTAAAACCCAAGGAAATGCAATGTTAACATTTTGGTATTGTACTGAGGATGTCCTAACTGATCCTATTGGATATAGCGGATCGAACCCAACTAGGTACTCTTTCTCTTCAATTACCGAAGAGGATCGGAAATCTGGTAGGATTTCATTTAACAAAACCTACTTTTCTACTTCAAATGATTTCACAAATCATAAAAACAACTTAATTAAAACTGGTAAAAACCCGTCGTTCCAGCCTATACTTGCCAAGGATATCGAAAGAATACCCAACTTCCCCGAAAGATTGGGATTTAGCAAAAAACCATTTGAGGAAACGTTTAAAAAGTATATTGAAGAAGGAGAAATATCAATTGCAATAACAAACGCAATGTCGAATGCAATTGGTGATCATATGATAGGAATGATTGCTTTAAGAAACTTCAGAGAAGAACTGTCAAAACACATTCCAGATGACAAAATAACTATAAATTTATTTCAACTAAGTCCATACAAATTGAGGCAGATTACAGAACAATGGAAAGGGGTTTGGCAAAATGTATTTATAATGCCATCCAGTTTAGACGTTTTACTTTCGCACGATGTTTTGTTCGATTTAGGGGGATTTTTATTATATGAAAGTTTTGATAAACAACCTTTAATGAGCTTTTTCGAAGAAGTTTTGTCCATCAAATCTTTGAATATAGACAAAGACAAAAAAAGAATTATTTACAAACCAAATGATCAATCAAAGAAGAAAATAAGATCATTGATGAATATAGTAAGGAAAAAATCCAATCCTGTCGATGAATCAGGCCGGTCGCCGGACAACCCGATACTGCTATATCACAATTTGTCAACCACGCCATTAAGGAGCATCCCCAACTCTTTAGCAAAAAAACATATTGAAGAAATTTTAGAAAATTCGAATTTCTTTGTAGTGTCAGCGACTGGATTGGATTTTGAACATGAAAGATTTTTAAATCTAAACCAATATTCCAGCGATCTAGACGACTTTGCAAGCATCATATCTGAGGTTGATGCGGCTATTACAGTAGACACCTGCGCCTACCATTTAGCAGATGCTTTTTCAACCCCTACGGTAGCCATATTTAGCACAATAGATCCTTCTAAAAGATGCGAAAACTACCCGTTTGTAAAAGGAGTGCTGCTAGAGGAAAATGGAATCCTCAAAGACTGTCATAAGGTTGAAGTACACGACCCAGACGCTAGTGAAAAAATTGAACACAGTAAAAACCTTTTTAAGTCTTTAAAAATACAAGATGTTTTAAATGATCTTTCAGAACTGATGGGGCATTCGGGGAAAGTCAATAATAATTTGTTAAACAAGGATGTATAATGAAATGCATAGAGAAAAATATACAAAATAATTTCTACTATAAAGCAGATGACTTAAATTCTGGAGAGCTAGTTAAATTTAACATATGGAATGATTCTGGGAATCAATTAGCGTCTGACCAGCTTGCTACATCAGAGATAAATTCTCAAGGAGTCTATTATTTAACTTTTAATGTCCCAGACTACGATGGATACCTTTTGGTAAAAGGAGAAACAACTTTTGGGTCCGGCGCAAGGGGAACAGTAGTAAAAGTTGGAAATCCGGCTCAAGAAAAAGTATTTTATATAGATAAAAAATTCAAGTCAAATATTGTTTTAGAATATGAAGTCTATGACGATGTTCCTATCATTCTGGCGTCTGGGGACATGACTCCAATCATCGCAGGCTTTTATTCAGCAAATGTAACAGGACTGCTGAAGCCTTGGTTTTTTGAAATATATCCATATGTTTCAAATGATCAGATATGTATTTGATGCAAAAGCTATAAATACAATGTGAGCATCAAATTAGTCAACAAAAGCACGGTTGTCAGAATCTACTACAAGTCAGACAACCTACTAAGCGATAGAAATGTTATTTTTAACATATGGGATGATACTGGTGCGCAATTAGAGTCTAATATTGTTGCTGACGGGGAGATAGGCGATAAGGGAATTTATTATCTTGATATCACAACCCCAGATAAAGACATCTATCTACTTGTAAAAGCCTCTGTAGAAGGAGAAAGTACTGCCCCGTATGTTATGAGGGTAGGAAATCCTGATCAGAAAGTATTCTATGTAGACCCCAAATACAGGACTAGAATAGTCCAGCCATACGAAATATACACTTTAAGTGGATCGGTTTTACAATCTGGAAACCTTTTTGAGTCCAATGGAGGGTTTTACTTCGCAGATGTAAGCTCCATAGTAAGCGGAGAGGCTCTGTTTTTCGAATCCGGCATACTTTCTCAAACGTTTGAAATAGCCGCACTAGCGTTCACAGGAGAGGGCGGAGTAATACTCGGAGGTGAGTCTCAGACTGCACTCACGTTCAACTTTGAGTCTGTGGCTGGAGGCGGGGTCATAGTTAGCGGAGAAGCCGATGCTACATTCGTAGTAGGACCGGAATTCATCTATGAAGCCGATGCATCTGTTCCAATATTAATTGAAGGACAAGCCGAAGTAGAAGTGGCTCTTTCTGAGTATAGCTATGAGGCCACAGGCGGCATTGATGTTTCTGGGGAGTCTGACGTTCGGGTTTCTGCACAATTCTATTCTTACGAATCTAGCGGAGGATTGATCTTAAGCGGAATTGCATCCGTTGACGCTACATTTAGATTCCTTGGAAGAATATGGGAAAGCACATTTGAAATAGGAGATAAAATACCATTCCAAGAAATCAAGGCCATCTACTACGATGGAGTAGATAACTATTATGTAACAGGTCCTTCACCTGTTTTTGGAGACCTCTCCACTCTTGGAACTGTGTACAGAGAAGATCAGGCATATCACATTTCTGCCTACAATGCCAGACAACGTACATTGTATAACAAAATATACAAAGAGTCTTTAAGAATATACAACAAACTCAAAAACCAAACGGGTCAAACCTCTGAGGGTGATGTATTTGAAATTCCAGTTCTTTCATCTGATTTTGGAAACATACTCGCACAATTCGCAGAAATATCTAAAAGAAATGCAGAAGCCTTAAGGAACATAATTCCTGTTCCTGCACAAGGTTCGATATATGCCATATCTGAAGAAGAAGAAATAATTGATCTAGACCAAGCGGCAGAAATAGCATTATCTGAAATTAAAAAAATCAGAGAAATAAGCCCCATACCATCAGAAGGAAGTTTATTTGCCATAACAGAAAACTCGGATAATGGGCTTTTAAATTTCAACGATGCATTGAATAAAAACTTAACAAAACTAAATACCATAGTTGGAACAATTCCAACACCAGTTGAATCAGGCTTGTTTGAGGTTGAGTCCAAGGGAGGCGATGCATCATTCGGATTATCGCAAGAAAGACAGAATGCTTTAGACCAGATTGAAAATTTAAAAAAAATCAGTCCAACATCTCCAGAGGGTGGAAAAGTAGAGGTTTAATATGTTTGCACATGTTGCTACTGGCGGCTTAAATGCCGTAGGTTGTTCAATTACAACAAAGACAATATTTTTACGCACTAAATTTAAAGAAGGAGATGTTGCATATGAAGAAAGATTGGCACGAAAGGGCAAGTTGGAAAAACTTGTTATAAAAAAGATCAACGTAGTAAATAATTTAAGCACAGGAGGTGTGTATGTAATTAACTACGCTGATACCTTTAATGCAGTATATCTTGAAGAAGAACTAGTGGACGAGGCAACGGCTCTTCAATTAGCAGAGGATTACTATCAATTACAAGCAGATTTAGCGTTAGAAGAATTAAGAAAATTATGCGGTTAGTTAGGAGGCCATATTATGAGTTTAATTAAAATGTTATCAGCAGAACCGAATCCGGTTGGCGAAGCTCAAGAAATCAAAGAAATTGACAACTTGGTTAATGCGTTAGCTATAACTTGGGACGAAAAAAAAGAAAGTACTGAAAAGAAATCATGGTGGATGTTTTGGAAGAGTTCTAAATTAGGACTTGTAGCCGTTACTAATTTCCTACTTGTGGCTCTAGACAATCTTGTCAATTACATAGATGACAAGTTGGAAAGTGGACCAGATAAAAAAGCAACTGTTTTAGCATCTGTAGAGAAGCTTTATGATCATGTCATTAAGGAAGCAATGCCTATCTGGTTAAAGCCTTTATCTCCTTCAATAAAAAATCTAATAATCAATGTTGTATTATCTTCATCAATTGATTTTATAGTCGATAAATATCGAAACGGAAATTGGAGAAGCGACTTAGATGGAGCAATTGAAGAGATCGAGGTAGAAGTAAAGGCAGAATAAAAAACAAAAACACAAGGAGGTGTAAAATGACAAAACAGGATGGAAAGTGTAGTCTTTTGCCTTACGACGTTGAAGAGGTAGTATCTCTTCAGTCGGCTGAACAGAAGATTGGATGGGGAATCACCGCATTTGATCTTCCCAAGGCTTGGGAAACAACACAGGGAGAAGGAGTTAAAATTGCCGTTCTCGATAGCGGTTGCGATCTAGATCACCCAGATTTAGCTGCAAACCTGTTGCCGGGTATGAATATGATAAACCCTAAGTTGACTGCCCATGATGACAACCAGCACGGGACACATGTTTCTGGCATAATTTCGGCTGTGAATAATGATATTGGGATGGTTGGAGTAGCTCCAAAGTCTAAGATAATCCCAGTCAAAGTGCTGGACAAGAACGGGAATGGAAGTTTATCGAATGTATCAAAAGGGATTCGATGGGCAGTGGACAATGGGGCAGATATAATAACTATGTCTTTAGGCGCACCAAGACCTCTTCAATCCGTTAGAAAGTCTATTCAATACGCCTACAAAAAAGGCGTGCCTTGCTTCGTGGCTGCTGGGAACGCAGGGAAAACGAAAGAGGTTTTCTATCCCGCTGCCTATCCAGAAACTATAGCAATTGGATCTATAGATTCAAACTTTAAAAGATCAGACTTCAGCAATACTGGAAAGAATTTGGACTTCATGTCGCCTGGTGGAAAAATATTTTCTACTGTTCCCGACAATTGGTACGCCTTCCTATCTGGTACATCAATGGCTTGTCCATTTGCTGTAGGGGTCGCTGCACTGCTTTTGTCTTGTTCAAGAAAGAGCAATTCAAAAATAGAAATTAAAAGTGTAAATGATTATAGAGAATTGTTGAAACAAGGAACAATTCCTATAAAGAATAAAAACTATGCAGGTAAAAAGTTTTTTGAGGGATTTGGAATTATAGATCCAAGAAAATTTACGGAATGGGCCAACACTCATTAAAAACGAACAAAAACAAAGGGCGACTACTGTCGTCCTTTGTTTTTATATTCTTTTATAATCTCTTGAGATATCCTGAATATATCTTTAAGCTCTAAGAAATTATTCTCTAAACTGTTTATATGCTGTTTTACTAATTTTAAATCTCTAGAGATGTCTTCTTTATTCAATTCTTGTTCTATTTTTTGCATGTCTTCTTTTAAGAATGCCGCTTTTTCAAGACAGCCTCTTAACATCCTGATAGAGTCTCTAATTTTAGCAGCTAATTCATAATTTTCGATACTAACAGCCTCATCCATTAAATCGTTTAGGTAAAAATGACTGTCGTTGAATGCTCTTTTAATCTCATTAAAATAATTTACATTGTTTGATTCAAAACATTGAGTAGGTAATTTTCCTAAATGCTCCTTGTTGGATTCAATTATATCAAGTGCAATTTCAATTTCTTCTTTGAAGAAAGACAAACAATTGGAGCATCCCATCTTTGATTCTTTTGCAATTTCTGCAAATGAGCACTCACATTCAGGGCAAATTTTAGCTTTGTTTTTTTTAGAGTCCCCGTCTATGCTTTCTACAGACTTAGAATTGCCTAAAATTTTTGACAAAGCGTTTATAAAATTTTTTATTTTTGACATATCTTCTTGTGCCACACTGTCTTGTCTAATTTTTGAAGAACAGTCAGAACATAGGGGAAAATTTCCGAATTTTCCATCTATACATGTGACAAATATTTCTTTCTTTTGAAAGCAGATTTTTCCAGAAATAGGACAAATAAATTTGTCAGACTTCATCTATTTTCCTCTTTGATTAATTTTTCTTTAGAATTCCAATCTTGTATTCTTTTCAAATAAGCTTCTTGATCTTTTTCAGGAATTACATCTTTATGTTTTTCAAAAATTTTCTTAATTAGATTTTCATAATTTTTTGCATGCTTTTCTCTTAATGTCCTAAGAGATTTTCCATACTTTGATATATCTTTTTTGTTTGCAAGACGATTCAGATCTTCTCCTTCTCCTTCTCCTTCTCCTTCTTCTGACAAATCCTCTGCGTTATTATAAGAGTTAAACCACTTTGATTCTAAAGAGGACATTTTATTTCCACAAAGCTCAGATTGCCAAAGGTAGAATAAGTCCTTTTTAAGATCAGATAGGTCCTTAAAATCTACTATTTCTCCAGTGGTTCTGTCCCTGATTTTTAAACTCTTATAAACTTCTTCATTCGAGACATTGTTTACCCAATTTTCGTACTGCTTTAAAGCTTCGCCAAAGTGCTTAACTAAAGGTTTTGGTGCCTCTTGAATGACTTTATTAACGGATTCATTTGGGTTTATAATTATAATCTGCCCGCTTGCGTTCGTAGACACAAAGAACATGAATAAAAAAAGTGTAAATCTAAGCATAAACATAAAAATCCTTTATCATATAGTAGGAGTAGGGTTTCCATAAACTGCAAACTGAAACCCGTCAGGTTCAATAGGCGTTGCGCCCGCTGCTGTGACTCTCCTGACCCAAATTGGAATGCCATCAGAAGCATAGAAAGTGTTTGCAACGATTGGAGACTCAAATGTTGGATTCACAAAAACAACATCATTTGGAGCATTTGTGTCAAAGTCTAACAAGTCAGCAATTGAATTTACTGGCGATCCGTTCGTTATTTTAGAAATGGAAAAAGTTGTGGCACCAGACATGTCATTGCTAACTAAAGTTATCAATTCATGGTATCGATTATTGTCTTCCCCTTCAAAGCTTAAAGAAAAAGACGCACTCCCAGAAGCACTAGATGATGCGTTTGATACAACTCCACTTAAGGAAGTATTGTTATTTATCCCATCTTGTAAGTTTGCACTCCACACTGCCAAATCGGAGTCATAGGCTACAGTTACTGGGTCTCCTTCATAAGCTATAGTAAAAGTGCCAGGCAAGCCATCGATTCCCGATATATTTATCTGTTGAACATCAGTAGCTTCTTTGACTCCAATGGTTATTCCAGATCCACCAGATATTTGAGAGTTTAAGTAAAAGATTGTATTATAAAGAGAGTCTATTCCATTCTGATTAAATATGTAAAAGCACCTATAGTCGGTTTTTCCAGCAACAGTTTCTTCTGGTGAGATGTTATCGAACAAATTGTTCACTAATCCCGAAATAGGAGAACTAGAAGGGTCTCCTCCAATGGAATTGCTCGGGTTCGAATTGCCCGACCCACCAGACATAAAGTATACGATGTCTCCTGACACAATTGCCATATTAGTTTCCTTTTTTCAATATGTACCTAATGTTTCTAGGTGTATATCCAGTTAGTTCTGCAATATGTCTTACATTAAACCCAGCGTCAGAGAGAGAAAAGACAGATTCGTGGTTGATAGGCATTCTGTTCGCAGGCATGCCGCTTCTCTGAAGTACTCTATATATTTCAGCTACAGATTTCCCAGTTTTTTCAGATATTTCTTTAACCTTTAAGCTTGGTTGATGCATGTACATATTTGCAATCTCTACATCATGAAATTGGTAGTTTTCGTTTAAAATAAATTCTCTAAAATTCAACATAACACTTTATTTAGGGTTTTCATAATATTTTCTATTCATCATAATGATTTAAATTTAGATTATGCATGAGGACCCAATAATGAAAATTATGAAAAATAAAGTTAAAATAAAGTGGTTTTCCGAGAAGCAAAGATTGTTGCAAGGCGTTAAAAAAGGGCTTCAATTTGCATTTGTTTCTCAAAAAAATGAGCAATGCATGCCCCTTGCGTATTGTAAAGATTACTTACAAGACGCAATACAGGCACATCTTTTAAACAAGAAAAAGAAGAAATATGGTTTCGTTTACGACCCAGAAGTGCATCCTAAAATTTGCATAGAAAAATGCAAATTGCTAGTAGCACATGATAAAGACAAAAACTTTAAAGACAACGTGCCCAAATGCTTGATGTTCTTGAATCAAATCGAAGACCGACTAGGGATAAAAAAGACAGTCGCTCGATGCGTATCAAATCCAGAAAAGAAGTATCTAAATGAAAAGGCTTGGGTTTTTACAGGAAGCAAAAGGTGGCTAAAAAGCCCTCCAATGATTTCTCTTTACGCTTTGCTTATTAGAGTTGGATTTTCACATAAGCCCGACGAAAGTTTCATGGCCACGATTCACGACATATGCGAAAACGAAAGGCCAACATACCAATCCGTTGATAAGTTTAGACTCAGAACCGCCAAGAAAGGGTTTTACAGAATTCTAGTGCATGGAGACAAAAAGATATTTCACAGAAAAATAGAAGATAATTATCCAAGTGATATAGACATTCACACCATGCATAATAAAATGGGAATAAGTGCTTTTTCTTCGAATGTTGCGTGTGAGAAAATGCCACACTGGTATAGGCTTTTTAAATGATAGGAAAAATATGATTTCGTTTGGAAGTGATCCTGAGTTTATCCTCAAAAGTAATGCAGGCATTCAGAGTGCAATTGGGATTGTGCCAGGCAGCAAAGAAAAAAGGCACAAAGCAGAAGGTCATTCTTTTTTTCATGACAACGTACTCGCAGAGTGCTCGATAAAGCCAGCCTATAGCAAGGAAGAAGCAATTGAAAACTTTAGAGAATGCTTTCAATTGTATTCCGAACTTGTGAAACCATATGAGCTTTGGTGTAAATCAAGTGCTCGATTTCCAAGCGAAGCATTAAAGCACCCAGAAGCTCTTGAAATGGGATGCAAAAGAGAAGCATGTGCATACGAGCTTGATTGGGTTGAGCCAGATGAGACTTTTTTCCACAGAAGCAACTTAAGGACGGCAGGGGGACATATTCATCTGGGTCATGAAATTCTAAAAAATCAATTGGTAAGAATAAGAACTGTCAGGATGATGGATTTGTTCTTGGGAATTCCATCTATTTTCTTAGATGGTGACAAAGCAAGCAAAGAAAGAAAAAAAATATACGGAGAAGCTGGAAGGTTTCGTGAGCCTTTGCACGGATTAGAATATAGAACCTTAAGTAATTTTTGGTTAGCGACTCCAGAGCTTGTTGGCTTAATGTATGATCTTTCAAATTTTACAGTTGAATTTGTGAAAGACAACAGGGACGAAAAATACTGGAATATAGATTATAAAAAACTAGAGAGTGATGAGTTTTGGAATGAAGACGGCGATCCAGTAAATTGCCACTCTTGTACTGGATACAGTTCTAAAAGACTTCGGGATGCTATAAAAAAATCCAATAAATCAACGGCGATAGAAGGCGGTTTTTTGAAGATTTTAGAAAATGAACTTCCTAAACACCTTTACGAAAGAATATCGAAACATATTGGCTATAGTAAGGTTTCTGAAAACTTGTTTGAATGGGGAATTACGTGTTAAACATTTACCGCAGCGGCTTGTCTACAAATTGTGATTCTTGTGTTCTTTGCATTCCGGGCAGGGGGCAGCATGGGCGGATAATTGCAGATTATTATTCATCTAAAGTAACAAAAAATACTGCAATAGTTGCTCCCACTCCAAAAGATTTTGAGTGGTATCCTTTACCAAACGGTTTAAAAGATCAGAGAAGATCTGTTCAAGGGATACAAAAGGCTGCTGAATGGCTTGAACGTCTACTCGATAACGATCTGCAAGATGTTCCAAGAAACAGAATTGTTTTATCTGGATTTTCTGCTGGTGGTGTTATGGCTCTAGAGCTTGCTTCTAGAACAGAAAGTCCATTTGCTGGTGTTATTTGTCATGCAGGAGCGATTTTGGACACAGAAGGCGTTAAAGAATGCAGTGAAGAAAAGAAAAATATGCCGATTTGGTTATATCACCAAAAAGATGACGAAGTGTTCTCGTGGGATGAAAGATATGTTCCCATGAAAAATACTTTAATTACAAAAAGATACAACACAAATTCCTATGAGTCAACTTTTGGGAACCACACAATTCTCGAACAACATGGAAATCATGTAAAACAAGTTTTAGACTATTGTTTCTTTTCTGAGATTTCTCACAAGCCCTCTAACGTCAACATCTCTACAACTTGAACATGACCAATCAAAGCCTAGAGTCTTAAAGGCAATGAATTCAAAATGCAATCTTTTAGAGTGTAAAAATTGTATATTTTCACAAACAGGACACCAAAGTTTCGAGTGTCCTGGCTTCACGTCGTAGTTAAATTTTAAATTGTTTTTTAGGTATTGAGCCGTAGGAATGATTTTAGAGACATGATTTACGTTGAACTTTACTTTTTCTTTAGTTGACTTTTTCTTTTTTATCTTTGATATTTTCAATACATCCCTAAGCTCTTTCGGCATTTCAGGGATTTCTTCACACCACTCAATCCATTCGTATCTCTTTCCACTTTCGTGCTGACTTGGAGGGAATACAGACTGGTGATTTGATCCTCTAAATTCTATCTTCTTAAAATGGGCAATCGTTATCTTAGGATCTGGACTCCGAAACAAGTGGTGAACTGACTTTAGGCTTTTATATTTGGGGTGATCTATCCCGCTGCAAACTTCGTTTAATAGCTTATTTGCTTCAGGAGAGTCGCCTTCTACGTCCATTACCTCTCCCAGAAGCACTCCAATATTTGCTCCAGGATACTTTTTGAACGATTCTTGGCACCTTTTCCTAGACCACCCAACATTCCACTGTTTCCCTATTGGTTTCTTAGTTCCCCAATAAAGCGGTATTGGCTTAAGACCATGCTTCAAATATGCATTTACAAAATCTCTGCTTGAAAACATAAATAGTACTATGGAAAAAACAAGTTTTAAAAAATGGCTTGAAGATAACAGTCTAAAATATGATATCAAGTTTGACAAGTCAAAGAAGAAAAGAATTGCCTTAAAAAAGCGACTAAAGCCTGTAGTAAGACCCTCTAGGACATATACTTGATGTCACGGCCTTCCTTTGATTGCCTGCCTGATTTCATTTTTTTTCAAATCTTCTACTTTTATATTGTTTCTATGTGCCCAATCTACTATTTTTATTATTATATGTTCTTTTTCTTTTTTCCAGTAATTTACAAAAACATCCATAATGAATCCTCTTAAATGATTCTAGTAATTTTATCAAAGAATAAAAAATACACAATAGAAATAAAAGGTTAAAAATGAAAATATTAGTTACTGGCGGAACTGGATTTGTAGGATCAAATTTGACAAACGCATTGGTTCAAGATTCAAGTAATTGCGTTGTAGTAACTGGGAACAAAACAGAATCGAACCCCAGTGGCAATGTAAAAGTTTTGACCACTCATTTAAACGGATTGGATTGGCCTTTCTTGAATGGAATAGATGTTGTATTTCATCAAGCTGCTGATAATGACACACAAAGCAAAGACTACAGAGAAATGTTTAAAGCAAACGTCTGGTCTGCTATAGAGTTGTTTGAAAGAATGTACGAGCAAGGATGCCGCAAGTTTGTGTTTGCGTCTTCTACTGCAATCTACGGAGACAATCCTGCTCCTTATTTGGAGGACTCTCCAATAAAGCCAAACCCTTTAACATTTTATGCGGAATCAAAATTAGAATTTGAAAAATGGGTTCTTGAATGGGCTTCTCAAAATGAGGCAAGTGTAGCAGGTCTTAGATATTGCAATGTTTACGGCCCAGGAGAGTACCACAAAGGCAAAAGGGCAAGCATGATTTATCAATTAATCAAACAGATGAAAGAAGGAAGTAATCCAAAAATATTTAAAGATGGAGAACAAAAAAGAGACTGGATATATGTTAAAGATGTAGTTGAAGCCAATATGATGGCTTTGGACTATGTCTCAAAGGGAAACAGTGGAATTTTCAACATGGGCACTGGAGTTGCCACTACTTTTAATGAAATCATAAAATTGATAAGCGATGCTCTTGTGCAAGAAGGGAAGTTAAAAGAGGGATTCAAGCCAGAATACATTGACTGTCCGTTTATGGACTCGTTTCAAGGACACACTGAGTGTGATATGAAAAAAGCGGAAACCCAATTGGGTTTCCGCTCTAAATGGAATATAAAAAATGGAATAAAGGATTTTATAAACTACGTTTAAAATCCAAATCTTTGCTGTGGAGCGTGTCCTACCTCTCCAGGGCCTGGCTCTTCAGTAGCACCTGACTCGTCTCGTTGAGTCTGGATGAGCATGTCTTCTTCGATAGGCATGCCGTCCCAATTTTTAGTATTGGTAAAGGTAGTCATTGTTTCGACGCTATTCAACCAAGATTCTTCCTCAGAAGATTCTTTCATACCCTTTTTCATCTTTTTGCCGGATTTCTTTTTCATCATCTTCATTTCTTCTTCTGAATCTTCTTCTGAATCTTCTTCTGAATCTTTTGAATCTTTTGAATCTTTTATACACTTGTCGTCATCGTCATCGTCGTCAACTTCGATTTCGATTTCTTCTTCTTCTGTGTCCATTTCGTCATCCATGGACTTCTTCATTTTTTTGACTTCGGATAAAATGTCTTCCATTTCTTCGATCATGTTTTCCAGTTCAACATGCTCCTTCATCTTCTTTGACATTTTTCTCTTCATGCCTTTCATTTTTTTCAATTTAGCTTTTTTCATTTTTTCATAGAAAGAAAGGTCTTTATCGTCGTCTTTATCGTCGTCTTTATCGTCGTCTTTAGGTTTGTCCTTTGGAGGAGCATCATCGCCATCTACGATTTCTCCATCTCCAGTTTCGGCATCTTCTTCATCTTCTTCATCTTCCTTCTTCTTCTTCTTCTTCTTCATTCTTTTTTTCATTTCCTCAAGTACATCCTCATCGCTGAGGTCTGAAAATGTCTGGAATTGGCTGACGATACCGCCAACGGTGGAACGTGAAGAAACCCCTAGATTTGTTGAAAAAGATTCATTCATCAAATCATTAATTTTCTTCCACTCTTTATAGTTTTGCATTTTTATTCTCCATTTCAATAGCATGGCCATTAATAGCCCATTTAAACTATATACGTTATAAATCTACATTTTTTCAATAGATTATAAAATGAAAAAAATACTTGCAATAGGCATTCTAAGCTGCTTGACCGTGGTGCTCTTGTCAAATAGACAAAAGGTGCCAGATCCAATATACATTCCCCCAATTATTGAAGAAAAAGAAATCAAGAACGATCCTGAAATCGATCAAGAAATAAGCAAATTAATTGACTCAATTAACATCGATAACTCCAAAATAAAAAGCATAACATACGAAAATTTCAAAATAGATATAAAAGGAAGCCCTTTTGACGCTAGAGCCAACTTAAACTATGAAAAAGAAAACAACTTCAGAATGATAAGCAATTCAATCGCCGGAAAAGAGCTTGATATAGGTATGAATCAGGAGAATTTCTGGTTTTGGTCGAAGAGAATGAAGCCGTCATCTTTGTACTATGCCAAAAATGAGGATGTGGGAAAAACAAGATTAAAATCTCCACTCAATCCAATATGGCTAAAATCCTGCATAGGGGTAAGCGAAATAAATAAAGAAGCAGTGCAAACTGGATATCATGAAAAGTTTGTCTACATAAGAAAAATTATCCAAACTAGTGAGGGCATAGTAAAAAGAACCACCCTAATAGATCCTGAAACTGAAAGAGTTATAGGGAACTATCTTCACAGAATGAACGGGAACATAATAATCAGCACAGAAATACTGAAATTTAAAGAAGTAGGAGGGTCACTGATACCTTCTAAAATAAAAACAATATGGCATGAAGAGAATTTTGTAATGGAGTGGTCAATTAAAAAAATTAAAGTAAATTCACACATTCACGAGAGCAATTTTACCATGCCAAAAAATATTGATAGAATCAATATGGCAGAAATGTAATTGTTCTAAAATTCATCTTACTTATTCAAAAAAGCAAAGGCTTCAATCATCATAAGTCTATTGAGAGGCGTTTCTGCTTTTTCAAATACATGCCAAGGAGGATCTTTCACATCCTTTAAAATTTCCCTCTCAACAAGATTGATCGCCCATGTGTCGATCAAAATAGAGCCACTATGTTCGTTGTAGGTGTGCTCTGAGTGAGTGAGGTCGGTATGGACAGCGAGTCCAGGAATGGCTACTGATAGATTCCTGCCCTTCGAAGCAAGCTCTTCAAAGGCCGAATGATCACGAGGGTGATTTCCATCCGTCCATTTTTTCCATATTTCCAAATCTTCTGTGAGAGTTTTAACTTTAGAAGCAAATGTCATAGTTGTACTAATGCTGTGCTTCCAATGAGATGAAGTTGTCTTTAAAACTTTCGAAAATTCCCCAAACTCATATTGTGCCATATATTTATCTGGGTGATCGTACAGAGTGGAGTAGTCGGCAATGCTCAAACCTTCTTTCAGAGTGTCTAAGAGTTTTGGATGATTTGGGTTTTCATAGTCATGGCATTTATGAAGATAATCATCCTCGACAAAATAAACTATGTCTTCTTTATCCCCAAACCGAACGTTCGATGCAGTATCTATTGTGGCCACATGTGATATTGCATCTTCTACACAATAAATAAAAGATCCAGCATTACCATTGCTCGTCTCTCTAACTTCAACCTTTTCATAAGGGGAGCATGCGGCATTGATGCAACCAATTAGTTCGCTAGAACAGTTGTCAGCTATGATCCTCATATTTATGTCAGAATTTACATAGGGCAGACCCACACCACAATAGGACAGAGAAGGCTCATATACATTCTCTAGAAAATTTTTAAGACAAAGTTCCTTGGTACAACCAGGAAGTTTTCCCTTTTTGTAACTATTGCTGCTTATTCTATAGTAAATATTAATCATTGCTTATCCGGTACTATCATAGTTTTCTTCTGAACGTCTGCCATTAGCACCAAAAAAGAAATTACATCGTCAGTCGGGAGGGTGTTTCCTCGCATGTCCCCTGCGAATTCCCAAGATCTTAGGAAAACTTCATTTTTGATTTTTCTCACTTCTCCCCAACCAGGATCTGCGAGAAATACTTCTTTATCATTGTATCCCATGGCGACTACATAGTGCCACGTTTTCTCTCCGCTCCTAAGTAAAACAATTGGCAACCTATCTTGGCTCACGTAGTGTTCAAGTTGGTCTAAGTTTCCTGTTTTAACTTTTGATCTAATGCCAAATTTTTTCAAGGCTATTTGGATATAGTCTGGCGATGTCATTCCTATGTTTTCGTTCTTGTAAGAAATCCACTTTGTTTTAGTTTCTTTGCTTACACTTTGTATTGTGACTTCGTGACCATAATGATTTATCAGCATGGCGCAACTGGTTGGGCCGCATGTTATTTGATCTGGTTGCTCCAGTAGAGGGAAGTCTTTGACAAGATAACTCTCTGGATAACTGTAATCATTGGTCGTTTTTAGAATTAGAGATATTATAAACAATGAAAACAAAAATCCAAAAATCAAAGGCGGCAAAACTTTCGTTGGTTTCATGATTTTGTTTTTAGACTTTTTCATTTAAACGCCAGACTGATCCTACGAACTTTGCTCTTGCTCTTGCTCTTGCTCTTGCTCTTGCTCTTGCTCTTGCTCTTGCTCTTGCTCTTGCTCTTGCTCTTGCTCTTGCTCTTGCTCTTGCTCTTGCTCTTTATCGCTGGATGGCGAAACATCTCCCAGATTTAAATTATATCCTATACTTATTCTATCGGTTTCTGAGTATACGCAGTGCCAAAAATTAACATCTTCATTTACGTGAAACATCCTGAAGTTCCATCCTGGCTCGTCCCAGCTAGTAACAATTTCTTTGTTTATGGGGTCAAAAAATCTGAAGAAGGAAGCTCCTCCAACGGCTGAATGTGAACAATACAATCTATATCCTGTGCTGTTACTGTTGGTGTGCCAGCCCATGTACCCTGCTGGTGGATACCATATCCTTCCGCTTAGGCCAATTCCGCCCTTGTACCCTTTGAAAACTTTTCCCACTTCCTCACTAACAGTATTAAATGAAAAATTGTCAAATGTAAAGAGATTAGAATCTTTTGTAGCGACTTCTACGTCGCCTTTTTGAGCCTCTTTTAAAGCCTCTTCGGAAACTCTAGACTTTGCATAGTCAAAAGTAACTTCTGGATCATACATGTTGGTACAATCTTCTTTTCTCTCTTTAACTGTTTCCGCAACTCTATCTAATCCGTAGATTAACGGAGCGTTGTAGCGAAGATCATTTATTTCTTTATAAAACCCTAATATTCCAATCATTTCGATTCCTTTACTTTTTCAATTAATTCTTTTTGAACATCTTTAAACAAACCATCCCAGTCACCAAATGCTTGCTGTCTGAAAAGCCTCATGTTTGGATACCACTCAGTCTGCTCACCTTCCAGCTTCCATCTCCAATCAGGATTAAAAGGAAGCAATGTCCAGGTTTCTTTGCCAATTGTTCCGGCGAGATGTGCCACAGAAGTATCTGCTGTTATAACTAAGTCTAACTCTCTAATAATTGAAGCTGTGTCTTCAAAAGTTTCCATAGTTTTAGACATGTCTATAATTTTCATATCATCAGCACCTTGAGTTAGATCGATAGGATCTGGGTGATGTGGGTACGCCCTCTTTCTTAAGTCTTTTTGCATAGAAAACAATTTTACATTTGGAACTTCTTCGATAGGCTTGAAAAACCTCAAAGGAAAAGATCTGTTTAGGTCGTTAGGATGCTGAGGGTTGCCTGCCCAAACTATTCCGACTTTGAAGAGTTCATTATCTACACTCAAATCAATTTTTTTATTCTGATTTATTCTGAAAGATTCACTTGGTGGTAAGCTGAGATCTTTAATTTCGAGTAAACTTGGCAAACTGACGACGGAGCAATGATGATCATAATCTTTTACATCTTCGCATGTGATGGTGACAAAAGAACATCCAAATTCAAATAGACTTTCTGTACCTTCTGGTACTACAAAAACGATTGAACTTGGACTTAGTTCGCATAGTTTTGGTATAAATCTAGAAAATTGAATTAAGTCTCCTTTGCCCTGCTCGCCATATACAACTATTTTCTTGCCCTCTATGTCTTGCCCTGTCCATCTTTTTTCTTCATCATATGCCTTTCTTACTTTTCTCAATTGCGGGAAGTAGCTCAGTCTGTGTTCGTATTCTTTCCATCCCTTCTTCATTTCGCCTTTAAGATGGTAGGCGTATGCAAGGTCAACGTGATACTGAGGCTTGTCATCTATCTCTATAGCCTTCTCGAAACATTCGATTGCTTTATCTAATTCCTTTAAGATCCCATAAGCAGAACCTAAGTTGATCCAAGAATGTTGAGAATTAGGATTTATTTTTATGGACTTTTTATAAAGCTCTATAGCTTTTCCAGTATCTCCACCCTGCCTGCACAGCATGCCTAAGTTGCTATAGTAATTCTCCTTATTGGGATTTAATTCTATAGCTTTTTCCATGTGTTTGATAGCTTTTTCTACCTTGCCAGTTTTGCCGTAACACAACGATAAGTTGTTGTGATTTTCTGAATTAGATGGATCTATTTTTAAAGATTCAGAAAATTTTTCTATAGCTTCTTCGTTTTCGCCCTTTCTATAGTGGCACAATCCGAGAAGCTGCATAGCTTTGAAGTTTTCAGGATCGACCTTCAAAAGTTGACTCAGAACTATTTCAGATTCCTTAAACCTTTTGTGGTTAAATAAACATTCAGATTTATGAAGACTATCTTTTAAAAGTTCTTCTAATTCTTCTTTTTGCATCTTTGGCTCCTTAGAATAATAACTAATAAATTCTATATAATTTTATGAGTATTGTCAAAGTTAAAAAAGTAAGACCAACTCAAAAAAAACGCAAACCTTGCGGATGTAGAAAAAAAAAGTTGCGAATCAAGCAAAAAATCAAGCCAGCAATTAAAAAAGTCTTTCTTTAGGAGGTGAAAAATGGGATGTGGTTGCGGAAAAGGGAAAAGAGGAGTAGGAAGAAGGCCAATAGCTGGTCCTGCAAAAAGGGGGGTTTTGAGCAATGGTTCCTCGCCTGCTCAAATACGACAACAAGCCCTTCAAAACAATGTGTCGTCTCAATCTTTAAGCGTTAGCGGACTTTCTAAAAAGAGAAGAGAAGTAGAAAGAAAAAGAAGACAAGCCGTGTTGAAAGCGTTAGGCAGGCCGTAGACAAAATAACCTATGCACCATGAGTGCAAAAAATAATAAAACTGTAGTGAGATTTTAGCAAAAAAAAAGACAAGCTCAAAGAGCTTGTCTTTTTCTCATATTTGAATCCGAGTGCATGATGCCATCGAGTCCAACATGATAGGAGGCATATTAATTACTTGGTTTTTCTGTTCTTGGCAGTATTACCAGTGTCTTCAACTCCATCAACATATCCAAGCTTTTTAGCAAGGCTTCGGGCAGAAGTTAGAGCGGCACTGCGAGATGGGAATCTCGTTGAGCCATCTGCTTTTCGAACTAACTTAGTTGGTCGAATTTCTGGAATTTGTACAGTTGCTTCATAAACAGAAGCTCCTTCCACGGTACGTGTAGAAACTTTTACTGGCATTTGACTCATGTGGTTTTCTCCTAAAAAAGAGTCCTTAGTTTGTATGTTTTTTACTTTAGTGATTAAATTAAGATTAGTCAACGTGATTTACAATTTAATTTTCAAATTATCCATAGAAAAGTTTCTCAAGCTAGAACTGCTCTTTGACTGGCCTGCCAAGGACAGAGTTGGAATTAATTGTGGCCTATTTTTCGGCCTGTATCGTTTGGAATGAAACTTTTCAATGGCGTCTCTATATTTGTCTCTGAGTAACTTGATCGAATTTAGAGAAACATGTTTCTCTAAACCGAAACAAGGCATCATTGAATCAACGGTAAAAAGCACCTCGGACAGCTTTACTCTTTTTCCTTTTCCAACTTTGGAGAAATCGATAAACCAAAGAAAGGTTTCTGGGTCATAATTGAACGCCGGATTCATGAGACCAACGGCTTCATGTTTTTTTAATTGATCCTTAATTTCAGAAAGCCATATTTCATTTCTTCCCTTGTGCAGTTTGTAGAACCAATGTGCAGATATAGCTTTAAAGCTTAAAATTAAAATGTGTTTGTTGTTTTTTTTATCGTATCCATTCCTCAAGCAAAACGGGCAATAGAAGGAGTTTCCCGACATCCTTTCACAGATTTCAATAGAAAAGGAGTCAAACAATGATGTCTTATTGCAAAACTCGCACTTACAATGGACGTTTTTGGCCAATGCTCCAGAATGCTTATCTTCTGGATCAATTGGTATCAAACGAATATTTTGTTTAATATTTTTGTCACTCATATCATAAATACCTTGAAATACGACATTGATTTTAAATAAGAAAAATAAAAAAATCAATGGAGGAAACTATATAAGATAAGTCAGCAATACTATTTGCAGAGGAAAATATTATGAGTTTAAAGACATTCACACAGTGGGCAGACGATAATTCTTTACCTGTACCGTTCGAAACTAACTTTGTTGTAGAAGAGCCAACGTCTGAAAAGACCACGGACGAAAATCGTGCAAGAACAGGATGGAGTGCAAATTATCCTCCTGCATACTTCTCTGCACAATACCCGAATCTCTGGGTTGCTCCTAAAAAATCAACTCACGATCTCGACGCAGCACAAATGGGAAGAACAAAAAAATAATCATAAGTTCATTTGTTTTTATATTGAAAAAGCCCGCTATAGCGGGCTTTTTCTTTTTATGAGATGTTGAGTGATTAGCCGTGCTGATCGCATCGGGTGCTCGTCTGTTAGATAAGACCACGGTGATGTTCGGCAGTAATCTTAGAAACCGTGGACCAGTCCCAAATTGCTGACGAAACACTGTCTATTCTAGATTCCTGATCTACTTTTGCTATAGAATTTTTCTTATTGTCGTAAAAAGATGATGGACAACGCTCCCAATATCCCCACTGGTCTTCATTCTTCGGATTTTGAAATATCATTCCCTTGTTATAATATTTGACTATGATCTCATCAACTCTTTCCGACGAGAGACCCGACTCCTTTGCAAGAGCAGAAGTGCTTCTCCACACATACTTAGGATGACGAGCCAGTGCGATAAAGAACTTTTGTTCCTCGTCTCCCTCTTTCGTGCCTTGAGGATAGATATTTACCCATTTATGCGGATGATTTTTTTTGCTCATTTTTCCATTATCCTTGAAATCTTCTAAATAAGTTTGAATTCTAACTACATTAAAAGAATAAGTAAATAGAATTTTTGAACAAGAATTCACAGAAAGAGAGAATGAAGAATGAAAAGAAAACTTAAAAATCAATATGAGGCTAAAGCCGCTAGAAAAAAAAAGCTAGAACACGCCTTAAGAGGTGACGGCGAGTATCTATATAGAAATAACACAAAAGGGACACTTGATCTCCCAAAAGCATCCTTTGATGGAGCAAGACGTGTTCCTGTAAACGGAGAATGGCGAGGCGACAATTACTTCATGCTGTTGGTAAAAAAGAATGAAGCTCGCTTGGTTAAAACAATTTCGCATCCAGAAAGGAAAGATAAAATGACCGACAAATTAATCATGGACCAACCAGATGTGGTGACTACCGAAGGAACTGTAGAGCAGGTTGTGGTGGACGAAACCGAAAAAAAACTCAATGAAGGACAGCCTGTCCAAGATTCTCAAGAAGATGTTCTCTTAAATGAAGATCCGATGGATGGCGTAGAAATCATTATCGATTAGCAAGATTTTTGATTTACACCTCCAAAATTTTCAGTATGATGTAAGTGAAATCTTTCAACTATTGAGACTTGGAGTGGAACATGTCGTACAAAATCGTGCTTGAGAGATCTTGCACACAGAGAACGAATAGTCAAAAAATTGAAGAATCTGTCAAAAAACTGATTGAGAGATCCTTGTCTGGAAATCGTGGAAGGAATTGGTCCTATTCTGTAGCTTCTAGCAAAGGTCCTCAAATCTTCGATGGCGTGTGGAAGTGGTCCAAAACAATAAAGTTTGATCGAAGCAGGGGCTTCGCAAGCACCAAAGATTCACAGTGGGCTAAAATTGTTTCTGCGATAGATGAAAAGTCTAAATCTTCTGCCTATGGTAAGTTTCCGTGGAAAATTAAGTCTGCTAGTGATCTTTTAGGCATTGCGACGAAAAAGGACAAAGAGTCCAAAAAAAACAACCAGCCAAAAGACTATGGTCAAATAGAGCTTGAAAAAAATGGGTTTTTTGATCACATCTACGAAAGAAAGCACCATGTAAATATAGTTTATTCAGCATTGGAAGCATTTAAAGACTCCAACATGAAGAATAGATTTCACTGTGTTTTACACGGCCCGCCTGGTTGCGGAAAATCTGACATTCTGATTTCAGTAAGCAAAATGCTTGGGCCAGAAAATGAAGCGTTTATCAAGTTTGACGCAACCAGCATGACTGAGGCAGGTGTTTCTAAATTGCTCTTAGAATCGGAGTTTATTCCGCCAGTATTGATTGTGGAAGAAATAGAAAAAGCCCCAGAGAATCACCTCAGGTGGCTACTGGGTATCTTGGATCATAGGGCAGAAATTCGAAGAACGAACTTCAGGATTGGAAACAAGGCTAGAAATGTGAAAATGCTTTGCTTGGCCACAGTGAATGATCTGAATTTATTCAAGAATAGCATGAGCGGTGCCTTAGCTTCTCGGTTTGCTCATGAAATTTACTGTCCTCGCCCATCCAGAGCAGTTATGGAAAAAATTCTTCTTCGAGAAGTTGAAAGAATCAACGGTGACACAAACTGGATTGAACCAACTTTGTCTTACTGTATCGACGACAAAGGATTGGATGACCCCAGAAAAGTCATTCCAATCTGCCTATGTGGTCGAGAAAAGCTTTTGACTGGCGAGTACCAAAAGTCCCTGAATGCAGTTCTACCACCAAAATCGTAAATGGAGTTTGATTATGTTTATAGCCGCAGTAACAACCGCTGGAGATATGTCTTATCTGGATATACAAAATGAATGTGGCAAAGAGGCTTGGGTGCCGCTGGTAGTGTATGAGTTCGAAGGACGAACTGTTGTTCCTTTGTTCAAAACTGAAGAAGTGTGTCAAAAATGGATGAAAAGGAATCTTTCAAAAGAGTGGATGCCAAACGGATGTTGTTTCTTAACAGAACAAGATGTGGAATTTGTTGAAGAAAGAGGCTGGAACATCCGTTTTTTCGAATGGCAGAATAAAGTAAAAGATTATGTAGACTTTAGGGTTGAAGTGGTTGAGTTGGCAGAAAATCCTTCTGTTCATGCGAGATAAAACGGTGAAAGTTATATTTCTAGACGTAGATGGAGTTTTAAATTGCACAAAGGACTTCGAATCAATAACTGGGAACTACATGAACCCAGCCTTAATCCGCCGACTAGTTGAAGTGGTAAGCGATAAAATATTTAAATTCTTAATTTCAGTACACTCTATTAGTTGATATATCTACAATGGAGAAAAATATGAAGGGTGTAATTCTAGCTGGCGGCTTAGGAACGAGATTGTGGCCTTTGACCCATGTAACGAACAAGTGCTTGCTCCCAGTTTATAACAAACCAATGATATATTATCCAATACAATCATTGGTTGATTCGGGAATTGATGACATCCTGTTAGTATGTGGTGGTAATTCTGCGGGTGAATTTCTTCGAATATTGGGCAATGGAGAAGAATTCGGCCTAAAACGACTTCACTACACATACCAACAAGAAGCCAATGGAATTGCTCACGCACTTGGGCTTGCTCGTGAATTTGTTGGCAACGACCCTATGTGTGTGATACTAGCCGACAACGTATTCGAAAATGACTTTTCAAAGCAAGTCTCTGAGTTTTCGAATGATCCATCAGGAGCCAGAGTATTTTTGACCGAGGTTGAGAATCCACAACATTACGGCGTTGTGGAGATGGGCGAAAATGGTAAAGTTGCAACCATCGAAGAGAAACCAAGTCAACCAAAGTCAAATTTAATCGCCACAGGTCTCTACATGTACGACTCTGAGGTTTGGTCTTTAATAGACAGACTAAAGCCCAGTAATCGTGGAGAGCTAGAGATCACAGATGTCAATAATTATTACTTAAAAAGAGATCAATTGAAAGCCTACAAAATTGACGGATGGTGGGCCGACTGTGGTGAATGTTTTGAAGGCTATTTGAATGCTGCGAACAAGATAGCATCACTTCAAAAGGGAGAATAATATGGCTTTGTTGAATTGGAAGGATTTTAGAGCGGGAAAAAGAGCAGACAAGATTGTAAGCAATCCCGAAGCATCGAAGGCGTTGGATGAGCTAGTCAAGCAAGCTCAGGAACTTGGGCTTTATGAAAATTGCGAAAACCCAATGATTAAGGATCGATGCATAGGCTGTAACGAACCGTATATGCCACACGTCGATAATGATCCAAATGGCGAAAGAAACGCAACTTGTATTAAGTGCAGAACTGAAGAGGCTCACGATTTTGATTTGGAACCGGATGTCCAAGTGGATAGATGTGGGAAAACTTCTTACAGATTTGCCAAGATAAACGAAGCCACAGAAGAAGAGATATTGTCAATTAAAGGCGTAGGAAGAAAAACCTGTGACATCTTGTTGTCTTTTTTAGAAAGTGATCGCTTCACGAGTGAAGATGATTTTAAAAAAGCAGGCTTAAATACTCGAACTATAAATTCTATAAATTTGTGGCTTGATTCATAAATAATTATATGAATTTTAAAAATTGGCTCGAATTAAACACAATAGGCACCGAAGATGTTGACGAATCTCAGATAGATGCAGCCTATGACAAAGCTAAATATGCTGTAAAACTGGTCAGGATGTACGATTCAATGACTAATCAGTCTTTGCTGGCAAACATAAGCACAATAGCAACGCTGAACTCTGGAGCTTATGGGCTTTATACATCTTCTGAAGATAAAAAACAAATTGGATCTTCCGTCCTAAACAAATTAAGAATGAGATTTGGAGACGATGTGATGAATTCAAATAAAATAAATAGCATTCCCAATGTGGTAATTAAGCAATATGTTCCAGACATAGATCTAAATCAAATCAATCCGTCTGACACTATTCGGGTCAACATAAGAAGGCATGTTCAGGAACATGGAGATAGTCTTGAAGCTATTTTAGAAATAGCAAGCACAATAGTTCATGAAGCAACACACGAATTAGAGAGACAAACTCTCGGAAGAACAGACGAAACAGGACCAAGACAAGCTGAGGCCAAGTTTATGAATTGGGTCAAAACAAACTGGAATAACATTGCTGTTCGAATACCTGAGCTAAAGCAGGTTCCATCAAAAGCGTTCTCTCAAGGATTTTAAAAATTTCAAATGTTCTTCTAAATTGATTTTAAACTTTTTTGTCAAATTGATATCTTTGATCTTGTCCAAGTCAGTCCATTCCCAGTCTATGTGCTCATCGCTTAAATTGCAGTCAAAAAGTTTTTCAACTTTATAGAAGAAGGCAGTCCAGTTGTCGTTTTTTATTGATCCTAAACTTTTACCCTCTACACTTCCGCATTCTTCTAGACATTCTCTTTTTGCGGTTTCATGAGCGGTTTCTCCTTTTTTTCCATGACCCCCAGGCAATTGCCACTTCTTGTTTGGTTTTTGAAGCAATAAAACCTTTTTGCCATTAGTAAAAAATATTCCAGCAGTTTTCTCTGTGTCCCTGTTATCCAATTTTCTGTTCTCTAGCCAATTGATAAACGAAATATGCATTATCTTTTAGGCCCACGCTTCAAAGGAACGCTCTTTAGCTTTTCTTTATGTCTATCGGGTTTATCTTTTAAAGAATGCATTAGATTCTTTAAATCTTTTGCTATTTCAGACGCAGAGTCTCCGCTGCATTTTTTACTTCCTTTTAAGGAAACTGTCTTTCTTAATTTATTGTAAAAGCTCTTAGATATAACAAAACACCCGTGATCTGGGTTAAAGTGAACTACACCTACCCATTCACCATCGTCCCAGTTTCTACTTGACACCAATATTCTCATTGGATTTTCATCAAACACATGCTTAACGTGGTAATCGTTTTTCTTCATAGCTGCACTCACATAACCTAGTGCAATCTTAGCAAAGGCGTCCAAAGCTTCTGATGCTTTGCTCCTGTAGTTGACTTCTACACTATATCTGGTTCCTTTTGCTTCCGACAGGTTGCTCTCAAACCACTCAGATAAGGAAGTGTTCTCGTCAATACTTTCCAGTTTTAACCAATTTTTAAAATCCATATTTATCAATCCAAATTAATTGGGAGTATGTCTCCAAATTTGTAAATTAAATCTTCAAACCATTTTTGGCGATCTTCTCTTGCCTCTTGAATGAGAGACTGTCCATCCAATTGCATACCGCCACCAGGTCCAGGAGGTGCTGGATATTTAGACCTTATTCTGCCTACTATTTCTTTAAGATAGGTTAAAGCACCTTCTTGCATTGCTTGAGTAACCTCTTGCCAGTCTTTACACTTTTCCATGTAATGAACAATAACTTGCGAGGATTTGTAAGGAATTGGGTAAAGTTTAATATTTCTATATCCTCCAACCCACTCCCAGCCTCCTAAATTCGAACTTGTTCTTGAGTACATCTGTTCGTACTGTTTGTATAAAACCCACTCTCCCATTCGTCCCCAAATTGGCTGGATGGGATCAATTAGTCCGCCTTGGATAGATGCGTAGCTACCGCCAGGATAAAAGTATTCAATAGGTATTGCGCCGTCTAAATCAGATGCCTGAAACCCGAATGTTCCTTGCTCTTTGTAAAATACATTTCTGACATACCCTACATCAGGCGGCATCTCATAAACACTTTTTCCGGGCGTAGTTAAAAACACATAATAACTAAAAAACTCTCTTGGAGCGTAATCCTCTACTATTTTTAAAGCTTGATCTATAGCAAAATCTACATTTTGCTCGTCACACTCAAGCTTAATAGCAGGCGCACCCATCATGTGGAGGATGTAATCCCTAATTTGTTCTCTGACTTTGTCCCTATTTTTACGTGGACCCAATTCGTTCTTATTCAAAGGGTCTACATGTCCTAAATCGGAACAAGCAGAAGAACACTGGGTTGACGCCATAGCATTTTTGGTTGGACGACCAATAACTAAAGTATTATTACTACAATTACTCATAACGTTGGTATATAGATTAATGCCTAATTAAAATGAAATTAAGGAATCAAAATGATTGATATAAGTTTTTCAAAATTCATTGAGGGAGTGGAAAAAACTTCTACGGACTATCAAACCATTGGTGCATTTGCTCCAAATTTGCCAAACATGGGACTTGTGTTGAATGAATTCAACAAAGATATAGTAGATGCAGCACACAAAGACAGAACTGTTAAATCTTATATATTTTTAGATGAACAAGATTCCTTGTGGCTTATGCAGTTTCCTCCTGAACTCCAATCGCAAGCTTTGCGAATTAGATACTCTGACATACTAATGGACGCAAAGAGGCAGCAAATGAAGGCAGCAGGAGATAAAGCCGATTTGTTGGATGACTTGAGCAGTGATGAAGGATTTGCTGTTTGGGAAGAGTCATTAAAATCACTCAAGAATCACAAGTACAATGTTGTACTTAAAGGAAAGGGCAGCGGAAATCCTGAAATTGATTTTGGAGCGATGAAAACAAATGCCATGATGCTCATAGACAAGCTAGAAAGACCCGTCAACGGAAAGCTTATTTCAGAACTCCAAAATGATTTTGTTAATCCTGGACTTCGAGAAGAAGCAATAAAAAAATATAACGAACAATCCAAAAACGGAACTTGTGGCTTTAACTTATATCACGATCCAGAAGACGTAAAAAAAACAGCAGATGGAAAACATGAACAGCAAGCTTGCAAAAACTTTATAACCATGTCCCAAAGTGGCGCAAATGATTTCATGAGCGAGTATAGAAAGTATGCACATTTAGGATGTCTTGGAAGCAGCAGAGAACTATCAGGAATGAAAGTTGATCCACAATACAAAAGCGTTCTCAAGGCGGGAGGCAAAAGTCCAGCCTACTCTGTGGTTGGCGGCAAAGTGTACGTTAACAGAGAACAGGAAGAAATTCAGGCTGTTATGAATTTGGATCAAATAAAACATCTAAAAAATAAAGGACACTTTGAAAACGTAGAGTTCAGAACAGTAACCAAGGGAACTCGTGCAAATAGAAGAAGAGTCGAAGTGCCTTACCTTAAAAACGACCCCAAACAAAAAGAATTTTGGCCAACCGTTATTTACAATGGAGCAGCGACACCCACGACTCTAAGAAAAAAAGTAGATGACAACTACAAACATATAACAGACACTCTAAAGAAGAATCCCAAACTAGAACCTGGAGAACTATCCTCTGAAGAGATCGGTAAACTTGGAATAAGTGAATCTGTTGAAAATCATAAAAAAGATGTGTCTGCCTTAGTAAGCGATTCTTTAGATGCTGGAGAAACAAAATTTGTACAAATACTTAAGCCTGGAGGTCAAACCGTAAACAAAGGTTCAAGAAGCTTCGGAGTTGTTGGGGCACAACAAAATCTGGGTCAATCCACTTTTAGATCAGGGGTCGATAGATCAGACCCGGATGCCGTTTTAAAAACTTTGATCGTATCACTACTTTTCGGATCAGACATTACAGACTCAGAAGGAAACGTTACAACAAAATCCGCAATAGAGAAAATTTTCGACCGTTCTCTTGATAAACAAGACAAATTTATGAGGCCATGGGTTGAATCCAACAAAGATTTAATAATAGATCTTGCAAAAGATCATATGGTCAGGAATGGTTCTGGACTGCGTGAAGTAGAAGACTTTACAGATTCTTTGATCAAAAAGTTGCGTGAAAAAGGATATGGTGTTGACGAAAAATTTTCTAGGAGGATAGATTTTACCAAAATAGCCAAGGAAACTATTGAAAAAGATGAAGACTCTGAAGGTCCGAATTTATCTGACCTAGAAAAAGGCGCAGGAAAGGTGCTAAACAATTACGTTAGGGCGTGGATAAACAGTCAATTGCAAAGAGACATATCGGGAATAGGAACTAGAGTTCAAAGACAAAGGGCAGTTGATTTAAAACTTAATGACCCAAGCAAGATTGTTCTACAAACAAAACGAACAGGAGCAAGAGCCTCGAAAGAAACAGCTACGTTAGAGAAGACAGGGCACGATATATCAAAACTCTATGGAAATTTCAAGAAAAGCCATCCAGACGCACCGCCCTTAGACAATAGATTTGCTCCAGAGAGGATTCTTAACGCATGGACAGAGGCGATACTTGATTTATACGAAAAATCTAAAAAAGATGGAAAAGATGAAGCTCAATTAAAAAAAGAACTAAAAAGCCAATACGCCGAAGCAATGAATATTTTCAACGACAAACTTGGCAAAGACGCATCAGATTATCAAGTACTCACAAATAATGATAACAATAAGGAAACGTATTTTGACTTGATTGATGGTTTTTTCAGTAAAGACGACGAAAAAGAAGACATCGGAGCACCAGAAGAAAAGATGGTTTTAGATGATGAAAAAAATAAAGGTCAACGTCATAACAAAGCGAGGTCAGACTCTCAAGACTACGATAAACAAATAAAAGAGTTGAACAACACATCTGATATAAATGAAAAAATCCAAAAAATAGTTCAAATGCAGGCAGAAGAAAAGAACAGATTTTTATCTCTTATGACACATGTCCAAGGCAGTAAAGACCCGGACGCTGTTAAACTTATGGGATTTATCGACGACCACAAAGAAGAAATTAGTGCTGCTCTTCGAGGGACCGACAATTGGACTAAAGCACCTGTGCCACAACAACCACAACAACCACAACAACCACAACAACCACAACCACAACAACAACAACAACAACAACAACAACAAAGTGCTGATGACTTTTTTGCCAACCATCCTGACATGGCAGATGGTGGCGATACAGATTGGAATTTTGCACAGATGCCAGATGAAGATGATGACTATAGAAAGCCTCTTGACGATGAAGAAAACACCTTCGATCACTTTCACGGACATGAAGTTGCTTTGTCATCTAAAGATGATCTAATTTCAATTCTATCTGAATCTAATGGAGAAATAATATTTGAAGCAATTAAAGAGCAACTGGCTATTCGTAAGGATGTGTGTGAAATAATCGCCTCTGTCGAACTTGAGAAGCAAAGGATGAATCAGTGAACTTTAGAAAGTGGATAGAAGGCGAAATAGTTGCAGGTACAAATCCTAAAAGAAAAAAGACAGATACTTTTAATTACTGGGGTGCTCCAGGAGACACTTCTGGATTAGGCGGCAGCGGCAAGCTTGTATTTGGTAAGAAAAAGAAAAAGAAAAAGAGGAATAAAAAATAATGTCACTTGGAGCAAACTGGTTAAGAAATTTAAGCAACCCACTAAGCTGGGGGATTAAAAAATATATGTTCGAAATGCTTCAGGAAAGATATTCTAGAAATGAAGACATTATAACCAGAGTGTCTGACACTATAATGTCGGAAAAAGACTATCAAGCGTTTGGGCAGTTAATTGTTGATGTTTATGAAAAAGGATTCAGCACAGCCTTAGAGCAACAAAAAGAACAATTCGAGAAAATGGGACTAGACGTGAATATTACTTCACCCATATCTCCAGAAAAGAAAGATAACTCGCCTAAAATATTCCCAGACTAAGTAAAATCAGGATGATAGTCAGACACTACCGCTTGTGTTAGGTGTCCGCCAGATTTTTCGACAAGTTGGTTCACCCTCCACCAACGGTGCTCACCAAACTTGACTCCATCTCTATATTTTGAAGGAAAGACAACAGATCCTTCAGAGAGTTTAATATTAGTCCAAAATCTCATATACAAATCATTCCTTTCTACAATAACAGCCTCAAAAGTGAATTTCTCACCATATTGTATGCTCTTATAAGTATCGCCATACAATTCGTCTTGTCTTTCTCTGATCTCTGCTGGGGAGCAATGCATTAATACTACGTTTTTTAATTTAGCTTTTGTTTTTGGATTACTTTCAATCTTCGGCTCAGGATTCAGAGGCTCTGGATCTTTTAGTACAACCTCTGGCTCTGGCTCTTTTAGTACAACCTCTGGCTCTGGCTCTTTTAGTACAACCTCTGGCTTGGGTTCAACTTTTATTTCAGGAAAATCTGATATAACTGAATCCTTCACGTTGAAATCACTATTTAATCCAGAAGACAATGAGTCGTTTGCTATCGTCTTACTAGCCCAGTCGAAATTGTGAAAGACAAAATCGGACTCCAACAAATCCCACTCTTGATCTTTAGTCAAAGGATTTGGTTCTTGAAGCTTGTATACTGTTCCGTCTTTGTTTTTAATTGCCATGATGTATTTAAGTTGGTTTAATGAAAAATTTAACGTCTGCTTTTCCTTTTAGCCTCATGTCTGTTGAATGGGAAATGTTGTTCACCACTCTTCCAACGGTAGCTTGTGATACCCCAAACATGCCTGCTATTTCAGTTTGGGTATGGGTTTTAATTAGATCTCTAATTTTAACAACCTCAAATTTATCTAACTTTCCAGGTCCATAACCTTTTCGAGGACGATATGAACCATAACTCTGAAGCCACCTTCTAATGGTGCGTTCACTTACGCCCCATTTCAACGCCGCTCCTTTTATGTCATCGGCATATTTATCAAGCTCTTCTCGATGTGGTTTTGATTTTCTCATATAATTTGTCAAAGTATTATTTTTGTCAAAGTATTATAGTGTTAAAAAAATAATTTTTGTTGCTTAGATACCTTTGTATAAATCTTTTTTAATGAGGTAAAAATTATGCCACTAGTAGCACCAGACGAAGGTGAAATCCTATTGCTTCAATATATCGTAAACATGACTCCAGCAACTGATCCTGTTTTACACTTGTATAACAATACTGACTTGACAATTACTGATTCAGTCACGATTGCTGATATTACTGAAGCCTCCGCAGCAGGATATGCTGCCATCACTCTGACAGGGGGAAGTTGGACAACTGTTCAGTCTGGCGGAGTCACAACTGCTGAGTATTCAGAGCAGACATTTGCATTCACTACCGGAGCATCATTGTATGGTTATTATGTAACTGATACATCGGACAACTTGCTTTGGCTTGAGGAGTTTTCAGGAGCACCGTTTACTCTACCTTCCGGTGGAGGAACAATTGCAATCACATCAAAAATCACATTAGATTGATTAAGAAAAATTGCAAAGGATATTGACACAAAAGACAACAGCCAAAAGCTGTTGTCTTTTTTTTTAATTTGGCTAAAATAAAAATATGTATGACTTTTTAATTATAGGATCTGGTTTATTTGGAAGTGTGTTCGCAAGAAATGCTGCGGAGAGGGGGCATTCATCTTTAGTAATAGACAAAAGAAATCATATTGGCGGTAATTGCTACACTGAAAACATTGAAGGAATTAATGTTCACAAATATGGCCCTCATATATTCCACACCAACAACAATAAGGTTTGGAAATTTGTAAATAGATTCTCTGAATTTAACGGATATCAACATCACGGAAGAGTTAAGTCAAATGGACAAGTCTTTTCATTTCCAATTAACCTTCTAACTTTAAATCAGCTTTGGGGAGTTCAAACTCCTGGAGCAGCGGCTGAACGGTTGGAAGAGGTTAAAATCCCTTGCAGCAAATCTAATCCAAACTTAGAAGATTGGATTCTTTCTCAGGTGGGGGAAGAATTATACGAAAAATTTGTAAAGGGATATACAACCAAACAGTGGGGAAGACCACCTTCAGAACTTCCTAGTTTCATAATAAAAAGACTACCAATTCGTTTAAACTATGACGACAGGTATTTCAACGACAAGTATCAAGGCATACCATCCAATGGATATACTGCCATGTTTGAAAACATGATTGATCATGAAAAAATTGAAATTCAAACAAATGTAGATTACTTTGAGAACAGAAAAGAATTAGATTCTGCTGCAAAGAAAATAATATTCACAGGAATGCCTGATAAACTTTTTGACTATAGACATGGAGAGTTGGAATACAGATCTTTAAAGTTTTCTCATGAAATTGTTTCGGAATTCGGAAATAACAACCAATTTGCAAAGAACGGAAACTTTCAAGGGTGCTCTGTTATGAATTACACAGATGAGGACATCCCTTATACAAGAATTGTTGAACACAAACATTTCGAATTTAAAGAAAGTAAAAAAAGTGTAATCACTCATGAATACCCAGACACATATGACAAAAGTAAAACTCCATATTATCCTGTGAGGGATTCTAAGAATGTTAAAATATATGAAAAATACAAAAAGCAAGCTAAAGAAAGCAACATTATTCTTGGGGGTCGCCTTGGGAGCTATATGTATTATGACATGCACCAAGTAATTGCACAAGCATTGAGCATGTCGGATAAGTTGCCAGACTATCGCTACATGTAAGCCTAAGACTTAATCTTGATGCGATGCCTGTCGCTACAAGAGCACCAAGGGCAATGTTCCCAATCTAGTTCCATTTCTTGCCCGCAACCAGCACAATATGGGTCTAGATCGTCATGCCAGCGATCTTTCCTGTGGAACCGAATCTGGAATATCACAATTGAAACAGGTGCAATGGTGGCCATTTGTCTAAAAAACCAAAGAATGTCGCCATTACCTTGAGAATAGTCTAAATAAGCTTTTGTAGCCAGTATGAAATATCCACAAAGCAAAAACACATAAGTCCAAACAGATATATCTCTGACTTCCTTGTGTTTGTGAATTTTCCAGACCTGTAGCCAATGACTAATTGCAAGTATAGCTATTGCAAAGTACCCAAGGGTCAACATGATCATTTCCTTTCTATAATGCCCCACTTGGACTTAAGCCAAGTTCTTTCATGAAAGTAGTAAAAGAAAAACTTTAGAAAAGAATCTATAGTTGCGATTCCTGCACTAAATTTTACATCGTTGGTAAAAATCCAGCTAACTACAAACGTTGTGGACGTGGCTATAATTCTCCAAGTCACAGCTTTTGCCAAGTGTCTTCTTCTTTGAACTGTTTTGCTACTCATAATCATATATACTTTCATGTTAAGAAATCAAGACGGAACGCCTTACAAGCCTGTTGGAGACATTCAACAATTTGACCCAGAAAACCCAGAACATGATCTTTTCAACATGTGGGACGAGGAAATTATACGCATGGGCGGATCTCCCATCCTTTATCATGAAGTGTTTATCCAGTCTGGAACTGTTGACCCTTTGTATTGGGAAGATAGAGGAAAGATTTTCTCTAACAACCCTATACAACTTTACGGGATATATGAACCCATTCCTTCACAGAATTACATGAGTGCGTTTGGTTTTGACTCTCCCGACGAGATGATGTTTGAATTTAATTATAAATCCGTACTCAGACAGATCGGACATCCTCCAAAAATAGGGTCCAGATTACATACCCCCCACTTGCGTGAGGACTGGGTTATCGTTCAAAGAATGACAGGCGAATACAAGCTATGGGGTTCGCTTCGTCTGCAAATCTTATGTCAAAGATTCCAAGAATCTACGACAACAGGAGAAGGCAAGGTTACTCAAAAGAAACCCGATTTTAAGATAAATGAGTTTGGACAATGAGTTTTAGAAATTTTATAGAATCTCAAGTAGATTTGTCAACTTCTTTTTTGTTTGATTCAAAAAGTTTATACAAAGAGATGGCAATTCAAAATCCAGACGCTTTGAAGAAAACACAAAGTGCAATGCAATTTATAGTAGACAACCAACTATCTGGGGTATTGATTGGAGGTATGGCATACAGCCATCATCATATAGATCGACCAAATAAAACTGACGTTGATTTTTTAACAGATAATATAGAAAAAGTCAAAGAAGCCCTTGGAAGAAACAACATGATTCACGCTCCACTTACGGGAAACGATTTTGGAGGAATACAGGCACCAGAGTTAGATGCTGACTTTTTAGACGCAAATGTTGGCAACGCAGGTTTGAATAAATATTTAATGGACACATCTCAAACGGCAAGCATTGGAGGAGTAAAATTTAAAGTAGCAGATCCGTCTGTGCTTGCGATTATGAAACTCACAACAGGCAGACCAAAAGACATGGAAGATGCATTTGGTTTGTTTTCAGTAGTAGATATTGAGAGTCTTAAAAAGCATGTCATGAACTTAGAGAAACATTTACCCGAAGACACGGATGCAGAAACAATTATTTCATATGCTCAAGCAATGAAACAAGCTGCTTAATTTTTAAATGTAAATTCAACAAAAAATTCTGGCTTGTTAATCTTCCAAAAAATTATTCTAGGAAATTTTGGATTGGCCAGACTTCCTCTATTTCCCCATATAAAAACTGGTTTCCTATTTTTTCTTTTTTTTATTTTGAAGTGTCTCATTTTTTACTTTTACAAAATTTCCTATTAACTTAGTATTTCTTTTAGGGCACTGGATGCTTCTTAAGTATTCGTCTAAATGTTCTTCCCCGTGAATGCCGCATATTTTATTCAACTGTTTATACTTGTCATCAAAATTGTTTCCAACATGGTCATGCCAATTATGTTTGCAAATACTTTTTTTTGAATTTACAATTCTACTATCACGCAAATTCATAGAATTAACTTCTTTTTCGCTCATCTTCTTAAGATCGTAATCAATCTTGCTTGGAACAACTAACAAACTTGCATAAGGCTCTCCACATTTAAATATATGCTTTTCTCCTTCTTTTGGAGATTTAAAAACTACAAAAAATATTCTTGGCCACCACCTCTGTATATGCCCTGGCACAGCAATAGGAACTGTGCCAGAAGTATCTGTGAAAAATCTAGGGTGTGGTTCGATTCTAATTGAGAACCCTTCGGGAGGTTTTAAATTTAAAGAGGACGTGAACCCATAGTGGTCCTGCGCAAAGGATGAAAATGGAGGATCTCCGCTTTCGCTCCAAGGAGACTCATTGGAAAAGTCTCCTAAAAATTTAATTTTTCCATCTTTTTTTGTAACTACACATTCCGTCTCAAATGGATAAATCAATTCCAAACCATAAGTAGACCCTTCGACAAATGGAACACAGTGCCAAGGCTGAGGTTTTGACCCATCGCCATGTTCCTTGCTCCCAGACCAGCCTGGTATCTTGAGTTTAATCTTCTTGGGAGGAACTCCTTTGAAATATGTTCTATATTTAATTTCTAATTTATCCATTTGGATTCTCATTTATGTAAATGAAAGCATAACTAACTAAAAGGTTATCAGGTATGGCAAAAATAATCAACTCAGGAAATCAAAATCAAAAATCATTAAACGAATGCAATGAGAAGCCAATTAAACAGGCAAGCATTTTGAATGATGTACCACCAGAATATTGTGCAGATGAACACGATAGATCGATCAATGACAGAACTGATGTGAGTTGGCTAGAAGATGCAAGCAACAAGAAAACCGGCATTGGAGAATCGGCAAACTGCGACCCGATGCAAAGCGGGAATATTGTAAATGACTTAGACAACCCAGATAGAAACACAATAGTTAGATATGCAAAAGGGCTAAGAGGTGCAGACGAAGCGGTCAAGCAACTCTTTGAAGATATAGTCGTAATCGATGAGGATGGAAAGTCTCATCCCGTTCCAATCATTTGGGCATCGCAAGAAAGGGCTGTTGCAGCAATGATGCAGGACAATGTTAGAAAAGACAACAGTCTAGTCGTAGACAGAATCAAGCTCCCTATGCTCGCAATATACTCATCAGATTTGCAATTCAATCAAGACAGATACACATATCACAAAGCCCTAGATTGGATGAGAAGATACAGACCAGACAGAAAGCCTGGATTTACAACGAATGAAAAGCATGAGAGAGATACTGTGTTTGGGACTGCAAGGGGGATTCCGATTGATGTTGGCTTCACCCTGTATGCGTGGACCCTATACATTGAGGACATGAATCAAATTATAGAGCAATTACTTTTGAAATTTAGTCCAATTGCATATATAAAAGTACGAGGAGTCCCGTGGGAAACGGGGGTAAAACTAGATTCAATAGCTAACAATTTAGACGTTGAACCAGGAGATCAAAACATTAGAGTTGTAAAATATCAATTTAATCTGACGGCTGAAACATATATACCTCAGCCTATTACTAGACGCAAGGCAGTGTTGAAAACTAAAACAAATATTTTCAACAGCACCAAGCAAGAAGAAATTACTGAGGTATTCAATAGGCTAGAAGATGCTGTTGAGGAATTATCATGATTGAAATAACCAATAAGAAAAGATGGCCGGTACAGTTAGTAGTTCGTTCTACGAAAAAAACTAACTCTTTCACATGCCTTAACATTCCTGGAATTGGTAAAAATCAAAATGTTAGATTCTTAGCAGACGAAAGAAAAACAGATTATGTTGACAAAGCAGAACAAGATGGCTTGATTTCAACACGAAAAATATCAGACAAATTGAGTAAGGGAGAATAACACTATGGCGATATTAAGGGGATTTCCGCCTTCGAACACAATTTCACCAAGCGTTCGAATTGCTGAAAAAGATTTATCTTTTATTGCTCCTGAGCAGTCTTTTCACAGAGCAGGATTAGTTGGGTTTGCAAGTAAAGGCCCAATTAATATTCCTACTGTTGTGAGAACAAGTAGAGAACTACACACAGTATTTGGATATCCACATCCTGAGAGTGGTGATCCCTACTTGATTTACGCTGCCGAGCAATATTTATTAGTTGCTAACGAACTATACGTAGTTAGAGTTGGCGACCAAGACGCAGTCAGTGACGAACGTGCCACTACTGCTGAATTTGACGTACCTGTTGCAGGTGGTCAAATCATAATTCAATCAGACACAGCAGAAACATATTCGTTTGGCGACGATTCATTTTTCCGCTGGAAACTGAATGGAGTTTTAGCATCTAAAACTTTGGTTGTGTTGGCAGACGCCAACAGAACAACACCAGGCCCATACACATGTGAAGATCTGGCAGAAGCTTTAAATGATCAACTCGATTCAACAGTTGACGGAATTCAGTTCACATGCGACGGATCAAATAGAATTGCAGTCGAAAGCACATTCGCATATGGACCAGACGCTTCTTTAGAACTGGTATCTGTTCAAGATGCTATCTATGGTGGTTCTAGTTCTGTAACAGGACTAGGAACAGGAATGACTATTGCTGCTTCTACTTCTGGCGAAGACAGATATCCAGTAGATGGATATCAAGGACCAGGAGAATGGGACTTCACTGGTCTTTCTAATCTTCAGCTTTTAATTGTTGTTGACGGAACAGACAATGTTCTTATCGACAATGTGGTTCAAGTTGTTGACTTGGCCGTTCTAGAAGGTGCAGAAAAAACAACTCTTGAAGTTCTAACGGAAATCAATCTTCAAATTACTAATGGAGATATTCCTGGCGGATTTGAAGCTGTTGCAACTGGTGACAACCTAACGCTTCAAACTCTGCATCACGGACGAGACGCACGACTCTTAATCAAAACAGAAAGCACCGCTGCTTCATTGTTTGATTTTGATGGTGTCACAGCAGAGGGTGCAAGCCCATCTGGTGTAAGCGGAGATGCTGCTGTTGAAACATACGGAATTGTAACTGGAAACTCTGTTGCCAGTACTAACAGTTTCACCCTTACAGCAGATAGTGCTGGTGTTGATGGAAACGCAACTCAAGTCGTTATTAAAAACGATACTAGAGAAGGCGTTTTCACTATGGATGTCTACAATGATTCCAATCAAGTAGAATCTTGGGGCAACCTTGTTAAAGATTCCTCTAGTAGGTTCTACGTAGAAACATTCCTGACATTGGTATCAGATTGGGTTCGTGTTCAAGACAACACAGCCACTCTTGCACCGCCACTGGATGGAACATACAGCCTTGCAGGCGGTAGTGATGGAATTCCATCAGATCCAGACGATCAAGATGCTCTAATCATTGGAAACTCTCTGTCATACAGTGGGCTTTATGCCTTATCTGAGCCAGAGCAAATCGACATTGATTTGATTGCTGTTCCAGGTCATCCATCTACATCAATCGTTCTTGCTATGCTGGACGTTTGTGAAAACTTTAGACAGGATTGTCTGGCGTTGATAGACCCACCATTCGGTCTAACTGTTGATGAAATAGTTCAATGGCAGAACGGTGCTCACCCTCTAAACACTACTAGATTTGATAGTGACTTTGGTGCTCTTTACTGGCCTTGGGTCAAGGTAAGAGACAACTTCAATAGAGTAGATGTTTGGGTTCCACCATCTGGGTCAGTGATGGCAGTTTATGCAAGAAGTGATCAATTAGCAGAACCTTGGTTTGCTCCCGCTGGTGCAAATCGTGGTATCGTTCCTGGAATTTCAGATGTTTATTCCCGTCCAACTCTTGAAGAAAGAGACTTAATGTACGGAAATAGAAACGCTGTTAATCCTATCGTGAACTTTAGCGATTTTGATGGTTTCCTTGTATGGGGTCAAAAGACTCTTCAAAGAAGACCTACAGCACTGGATCGTGTTAATGTCAGAAGGCTTCTCTTTGTTCTTGAAAAGAGAATTAGACAAGCTTCGAGAGGTTTACTTTTCGATCCACATGACGAAGTCTTTAGACAAAGATTTGTTGACATTTCAACTGAAATTCTTAGAGAAGTTCAAATTGGTCGTGGTTTAACCGACTTCATCATCCAAGCCGATGAAGAGCTTAACACACCAGATGTAATAGATCGAAATGAGTTCCGAGCGAGAATCGGTGTTCAACCAACAAGAGCCGTTGAATTTATGTTTATAGAATTCAGCGTTCACAGAACTGGCAGCTTCGCAGAGAATGCTGACACGTTCTAAAAAATAGATAGATCCCCCCTGCTCGTCCTGAGCAGGGGGTATTTGTTGAAATAAAAATCATCTAAATATTTAGGAGAATTAACATTATGGCAAACATGGGAATTGGAAAATTAGGTGGTTCTCAATTGATCTTCAAGAGAAAGTTCCGTTGGACTTTTCGTGTAGATGAAATTTGCGGTGGACAATCCGTTGAAGAACACTTTGTTAAAATCGCTTCGAGACCAAACCTATCAATTGAAGAAACGGAAATTAATTTCCAAAACGCTAAGACCTTTATTCCAGGCAAAGCGACTTGGGAAACAATTACAGTAACATACTATGACGTTGCTACTATAGATAACGCACCTTTATGGAACTGGCTTGCCAGTGTCTATGAATTTACAGATCCTGTCGCCCTTAAGCAGGGATCTCAAAGAATTCACTACTCTGGTCGTGGAACGCTCAACCTGTTTGACGGTTGTGGAAACGTTCTCGAAACTTGGGTATTGAACGATATGTGGCCAACAGCCATGAACTTTGGAGAACTAGACTATTCTAGTTCCGAAGAGTCAACAATCGAGCTAACGTTGAGATATGCTTCGGTTGATTATAGATCAGTTTGTCCTGGTTACACGCCACAAAGCTGTTGTGGTCCTTGTACTGGTACATCTGGAGGAACTGTACTAGGAACAGTTAGCTAGAACTCCTACAACATGTTTTACTTCCGGCCATAAGAAAAGCCTGTGTTTTTTCAAACACAGGCTTTTTTTACTATATAAACACATGCAATACGATAACCCTATAGTCATAACTGGACCGCCTCGAAGTGGAACCACATGGATGCAATTTTTTTTATGCTCTCACCCCAACATATACATACACGGGCAAGAGCCTAAGTTATCTTGGAAAGAAAGTACACAATGGCTTGATAAAATGATACAAGCTGGAGAGTGGGGGGAAAAATCAAACAAGAGCAAAACGGTTAAAGACTATGCAATTCCACACTACTCCGGTAGTAATCCGCAAAGGTGTGAATCAATTTGGAGAAAAATGATTTATGAATTTATTTCAGGATACGGAAATCAAAAACCAGGACAAACAAAATGGGGGCACAAAGCATTATGGCTATGCGCAAGAAAAAAAGAAGTTGAGACTCTTAAAAGAGTTTGGAACAACGCAAAGTGGATAGTTTGCATTAGAGATCCTTTTTTATCCTTTGAATCTCAAAAAAATACTTTTGTAAAAAAACAAAATCTAGAAGAATGGATAGATCTTTGGATAAAATCTTATGAATTTTACAAAAGCAATAATGAATCTTTTTTGTTTCAAATAGATAAGTTGTCGCAAAAAAGCAATGAAGAAAAAGAAGAAATAATTTGCGATCTTTTAAGATTTTTAGGAGAACTAAAAACGACTGAAACAGATAAATTTATCTCAGAATGGAAAGTTATCCATAAAGCTTCTCCAGATGATGAAAGAGATTTTAAACTTGGCGACAAAAGAAAAAACGAGATGTTTGAAAAATACTCAAAATTAAAAACTTACATGCAAGAATTGGGATACAAAAATGGCTAATATGGGACTTGATTTTGGACTTGAAAGAAAAAGCTTATGCTGGAAGCAAAAGTTTAGATGGGAGTTTTCTATACCAGGAATATCTCAATCAGGCGTTAACTCATTGCCTCCAAGTAAATCTGCTAGGCCCTCTATAGACTTCAAAGAACAGGAAGCTCAACATCTAAATGAAACAATATATTACCCCGTGAAACCCGATTGGAAACCTATAACACTAGTGTTATATGATTTGGCAAAACAATATCATCCAATATTTGGCTGGATTCAGGAGATATACAACCCTGGCGGAAACAACAATGGGGAATGGGACGTGCCAAATGAAGGATTCAAAAAGAATGGGGACCTTTCAATGCTAAGTGGCTGTGGCGACCCTATAGAAATATGGCGATACGAAAACCTATATCCTCAAAGCGTAGACTTTGGAGATTTAGATTATGGTGATTCCGAACATGTGGTTTGCGAATTAACCTTAAGATACGACAGAGCTTACATAATAACACAATAACACAATCACCTTCCAATAACCTTCAGTCCAGTCCTCAATCGAGAAACTCGCTCTAAGCGGCAAAGGGCTTGCTAAGATGCAACGGCGGATGATCTTAATCTTCATCTTCTTCGACTAAGTCGTCAAATTCAGAAGCAAGTATTTCTCTGCACTCTGCTAGGGCATCCTCTAATTTCTTGGTTTTCCACCCGAGAACCCTGCAAGCTCCACACTTGTTAAGTCTACCTTTTTTTGTATACACTGTTGACTCATTTAAAAGAAATGCCTCAACCAGTTCTCCATATCCTTTATCAACAAGCTTGTCTATAACTTCTTGTCTTTCAAGAATGTCTATCATGTCTGTGTTTTGCATAGTTTATCCTTACAACATCAAATATATAAAAACCATTCACTCATTTCAATGCATGTTTTAAAAATAAATCTATCTTCTATCATTCCACGAGTTTGTCCTGAGATCTTTCCCGTTTCTAAAGGCGGGGGAATACAGTTGAATATTTAGAAAATCATGATATTTTTTCTTTAATTCATTATAATTTCTAGCAGTCCTATAAAGCTGTCGGAAGTGATTTAATATACACGTCGTCATGTAGTTGAAAGCTTTTCCTTTTTGGGGGTCAAAACGATCTATTTTGTCAAAACAAATCATTACGCCTTCTTGAACAGCATCGTCTACATCAATTAGATTGAATTTGGCATATCTCACAATGTTCTCAGAAAGCTTGTAAAAAGCATTTGCCAAGTCTACTTGTGAGTCGCTATAGTCTTGACTTGCTTGGTCGTATAATTTCACATTCTGATTTAATGACTTGTTGTCTTCTTTTGTGTTTGCTTTTCTTTTATTTTTTCTTTTTCTTTTGTCTTTTAAATCTTCTAAAATTAATTCATATCTTGCTTTATTTCTTTTAGACCCTTGAAATTTACATATCATTACTTCAAAAGTTTTATTGTTTAAATATTCTGTGGACATTTTACCTCATATTAATTCGTATCTTGCAATTTGTAGACGTTGTTCTTGAAACATCCGCTTACCTGTTACAGCGTCAATTAGACCTCCTTGATCTTTATAATTATAAAGATCAATTCCAGAATCCCTTGCAAGATCTAAAACATTTTCAACCCTTTGTTAGTTGGTTGGTTAATTGTTGCTTATTGTACATTCCTGTTCTGATCCTATAAGATAGGGAGAAACTTTGTTTTTTTATCAGATATAATTTCTACACCTTTCTTAAAGTGATGCAACTTTCTATAATAATTTTATGAAAGATGAAATAATTCAACATTACCTAAGATTATTAGAGAGTCCAGACGCTGAAAAATGTTATATAGACTTGAAGAAACACTATGATTCTATGGAAATGTCCCCAGAGTCTATTGGTCTGTCTCACTTGTTAAAGGAGAGGTTCAATGTCGTTGTCGATCTGCCTGCTGACAAAAAACAATAGTAAAACTATAGAAAAATGCTTAACATCTATATTTTCAATTGATTGCCAAATAGTAATAGGAGATTTGGGAAGCACAGATGACACTTTAAAAATATGCAAAAAATTTAATTGCGACATATACAAAATTAAGTGGGAAAAAGATTTCAGCAAGGCTAAAAACAAATTAATAGAAAAAACAAAATCAAAATGGATATTTTTTCTAGAGCCTTGGGAGTTCTTGGTTAAAGGGCATGACAAAATTCAGTTGCTAAACGAAGAAGATGCCGCTTCTACTGCGTATTTAATTCAAGTTATGCAAAATAAAAACATAACCAAAGAAGTTCGAATATGGAATGAAGATAAATCCTTGAAGTACAAAAACCCTGTTCACGAACATGTTGACATACAATGCTCGAACCTGATACCTGTTGTAGTGTTCTCGCAGGAAATTCAAAATCCTAAAGAGAAACTTGAAATTGTAGAAAATTGGATGAAAGACAGTCCCACACTATCAGGTCCCATTTACTACAAAGCATGCAACTTGTTGCGAATGGGAGAGTATGAACATTTTATAAATGAAGCAAACCGATACCTTTTCCAAGAAGGTCAAGGAAAATCAGTCGTCATGATGAAATACTATATGGCAATTGTTTTTTTAACTCATGAAAAAGATTATAAAAAATCAATTCAACAAATTTTACCGTGCTTGGCGGTAAGGCCGTTAATGGCAGAGTTTTGGTGTCTACTGGCTGATATTTACTATCAAATGAAAAATTATAAAAAAGCCAAAAGCTTATACTTAAATGGAATTCTAATGGGGGAAAAAAGACTATCGAACGATGACTGGCCAGTGGACATCACAAAATACAAAGAATATCCTAAAAAAATGATTTCAAGTTGTAATAAAATCTTAGAAGAAACTAAAGTTGTATATTAAATTTTTCCAAACGAACCATAAAAGTTCAAAGCTTGTTATAGATACAGTACTAGTAATTTTGGAAGGAACCGCACATGGATGTACAACAAATTAAAGAATTACAAGAATGTAAAAAAATGATGCAAAGTATTCCTATTGGAATTTATAAAACTTCCATTGATGGAACCTTTTTGAAAGCTAATGATTTCTGTGCTAGAATGTTTGGTTACAATAGTGCAAAAGAATTAATTGGCACAAACATAAAAGATATATACTGCGGTTGCCCAACAAGAGAAAAGCTTCTTGTTGATTTGTGCGACAATAATAATACTTTAGAAAATTATGAAGTACAATTTAAGCTATCAAACAAAAGAGGCAAAATGGGATGCATCCCTAGTGCCAAGGCTGGAGACCGTATATGGGTGGCAATCACCGCATCCCTGAACTGTGACAACACTCTCCATGGAACCATGATGTGCATCACAGAGAGAAAAAGAATAGAAGAAGAGCTAGAGTCTATAAAACAAAAAGAAACAGAGAGTTTAAAAAACATAGAGAATAAAGCAAAAGAAATGCTCTCGAAAGTAGCATGAAAAATCAGGTCGTTAACTACTTTTTAGTATATAACATCTAATTCATTTAAGACAACAGTCGCTTGATCTTCGAATCTGCAAACCGCTATTTGTTTTCTTCCAGGCGGTAGCGTTCTCAGCTTTTCTTCAAGCTCATCTATATGACAATTTATAACAGAAAAGTTGTTTTTGGAAAGAATCTCAACTTCCTTTTCTTCTTCATCCACTTTGGAAATTGATAAATTTGGATAGTACTCTTTCAATTCCTTTTTGCATTTTTTAATTATTTTTTTGTAAATCGGTACATTGCATGGACAGCCGGGATTCGACAGATATTTGACAACATCGTCTTGAAGCTCTATTGGCAGTGCATCTCTGAACCTGTGATCATTCAGAGCCGCCTTTACATCCATCAGTCCTATCTTCTTCATATTTTCTTCTTCTGTTTTCCTGTTGTTCTAAAATTTCCAAATTCACTTCAAGAGTTTCTTTTTCATAAATAGCTTTTTCTCTAATGGCATCTATATCCGCCTGTGGATCATCTATCTTTTTGGGAAAAACTACCCTGCCACAATTGGGGCATTTAAATCTTTTTTTTCTAATTTTATCTTTTGATAAAATTGTTTTTTTCTCTTTTTTGTCAAACTTTGGTATTTCTCTTTGTATGTTCGAGGTTTTAACTTCCGTTAAATTTTTTATATCTCCCCCATCTGTTATCTTCTTCCAATTACAAATTTGACAATATAATTGATACATCAAACTTCGCCTTCATCGTCATTAAGATCAATATCAACAACAGACCTTGCTTCAAGATAGTTAAGGAATGTGGCCGCAAGCGTTGACAAAAAGCTTCCTGCACACCCACAAGCGAACACGACAAATGGATCTTTGTCCACTATCGCCCAACCCAGTGCGAATCCGCACCAAGTTCCTGAGCATTGGTAACATTCCAAAATCTTGTAAAGATATTTTGGTAATATTTTCTCAAATAACCACCTTATAGGGGCAAATATACTAGAGTCAACAATGATGTGAGTCATCCCAATCACCGATAGTGAAAACAAAAACAAATTCATAGCGAGTGCTCCTTATTAAAAATTAACGCCAAAAGGATATATAAGTTTGACAACCATCCGTATACGTCGTAAAGTTTTCGAGTCCTTGAATGTCATTCAAATCGATTTCCAACCTAGACGTAGAAAAATTATAGTTTTTAGCTGTGTGATAATCTAATTTATCAATAGTAATTGAAGTTTTAAAATAGTTCTCTAAAGCAGAGATGTGTTCATTTTGCAGGCAATTAACAAAGTCAATTAACGTCCGTTTCCCAAGTTGCCTTAAAGAGGGACTCATTTTTGAGAGCTTCCATTGATCATATTGGTGTTTGAACTCTGGAAACTTCTTAATAACGCCACTCTCAAAGACTAATTTTTCAATATTATTCAAATTTAAATTAAGCATACTATGATAGTATAAAATAAATTTCTAGAAATTTCTAGGGGAGATATAAAATTATGGCAGAAGATACATTCCGTCAAGACAGACAACCAGTTAATCCATCAGACGTAGAATCTGGTGATAACCCAATGAATGCAGGGCAAGCTGTTCGTGAAGCTGTTGCTGCCGAAACGGGAGAAACTCCGCAACAACCTGCTGGAGATAAAGGAGTTTCTATTTCCGGGAGCGTCCCTCAGCAGTTTTTACAAGCGCAGCAAAACGTAAAAGGCGAACAAGGACCCTCTAAAAACGGTCCTCAACCAAGGCCAGAGCAACAGTATTCTGATTCTCCTAATCTGAGAACTACCGGAAGCAATCGGCTGGAAGAGTTGATTAGTGCTGTATCAGGGGCAACTTTCAACTATGAAGAAATCAATTTGCCATCAAAGGGAAAATTCTATGATGGCACAGATGGTCCTACTGATGGGGTTGTTAAGGTCCGTCCGATGACAGGTGCAGAAGAGCAAATTCTAGCCACTCCGAGATTCGTCAAGCAGGGAAAAGCTATTGACATGATATTCAGAAAGTGCATGCAGGATGATTTCGATACATCCAAGTGGCTCAGTTCTGATAGAACATATCTATTGTTGTTTCTAAGAGGCATATCCTATACGCCAGAATACGACGTACAGCTTACGTGTCCTTTTACAAATAAAAAGTTTTCCACCGTGATTGATTTAAACAGCTTGTTTGTAGATGAATGCCCTTATGACTTTGATTTGAACAGCTTAGGAGACACGCTTCCAACTAGTGGCCTTAACTTCTCTTACAGATTGGCAACTGGAACGGATGACATCAAAGTTCAAGAATACAGAGAAAGAAAGAACAAGGAATTTGGAGGCGTAGAACAAGCTGACGATACTCTTCTCTATAGGACTTCGCTTTTAATTACAGACCTAGAAGGTCTGACTAATCAGCATGAAATTCTAGAATTGCTCAAGAGACTTTCAGTCAATGATGTTTCCTACCTTAGAAATTCTGTGAATGAGCCGCCTTTTGGTGTAGACACAACGGTTGAAATTACAAGCCCATTCACAATGGAGGAATTTGAGGTAGAACTGCCTTTGGAATCAAATTTTTTCTTCCCAAGGGCAAAGAAGAAAACCCGAACGACCCAGTAGGTGAACTAGCAACTGATCCGTCGATTATTCTTTGGGAAAACTTAATGGAAGAAATATTTTTCTTCCAGTATCATCTTCGGATGGGCAGGGCACAATGTTTGCAAATACCTGTCAATGAACGGAAGTGGATAATTGAGCGATTTATAAAACAAAAAAATCGTGAAAACGAAGCGATGGAAGCAGCTAGAAGAAAAGCTAAAAAATAAGGTTAGTTAAATGTCTAAAGAAAGATTTCAAAACCCCGTTGTCGGTGATGAATTAAAATTACGAGTATTTGCATATAATTCAAATAACTATCGTAATTTTAATTCTGTCACTAAGGTGGAAATATACGCTTTTGATGACGAAAAAACAGCAGCGAATCCAGATGGCAAAAGGTTAGTTCAAACTATAGAGTCGGCAGATGTTAGCCTTGATTCTACTGGACAATATTCAACATCTGTTGAATTGGAGCAAGCAGTCTACACAATAGGAAGGTATTCAGATGTCTGGACTGTTGAGGTTGAATCTGGCGAAACTGAGGCTCAGATTGAGAACAGCTTTGAAATCTTTCCTGACCTTTGGTTCACTTCTCCTGTTCCTGTTGTGTATGGATTTGATTTTTCTTTTAGACCAAATAAAATTAGACAAGGTTCAAAAAATTATTTAATAATAGACATTACTCCAAATGTCCCTAAGACTAGCGATCTGAATAGGTATTATCAAAACTTAGCTATAGTGTCTCCTCTTAAAGTGTCTATCGAACAAGAGTGTGGAGAATGTATGCCTGCTGAACAGGACCTCAGATTAGTAGTAGATTGCGAACTTGTAGAGCTTAGAGAGAAATGTGTTGGGTACTATTACCTTGACACGACTGAGATGGATTGTGGGATTTATAACGTTTGGTTTCAGATGGATTTTGGTGACACTGTACATATTTCAGACAAGCAGCAGGTACAGATATACTAGTGACGGTTTCTTCCTTAGCCCGACCGGCCCCGACAATTGCATTGTTGGGGTTTTTTTATAAAAATAGCCCCGTTCAGAGCAACAAAGGTTGAACGGGGCTTTTTGCTGCTTGTTATCCTTCCATGGCAAGCGCACTCCAATATTATTTATACTTATGAGCCTGTTTTTTGCTTTACAACCAAAAATTTCATGGTATCATGGCACAACCATGAAAAGATACATATTCAAAAAAAGACTTTGTTGGGCGTCTAAAAAATCTTCCCCTTACATGCACGGGAATGTGAGAAGATGGAAGAACTACATGCTCGTAGAGTACATTGATGGGCAAAAGCCTAAAAGGGAAAAAGCAACTATTTCAGAATTCAAGAAATACTCCGCAAATCCTATTGCAGGATACAACAAAGAAGCTAGAGAATCTTTCTTGAAATTGATGAAAAAAGCGAACAGTTAAAAATCAAAAAAGAATTTGTCATCAAAGCCTAAGAGTTTATCTAAATTAAAAGCCACCCAATCTCTATAAATCAAAACGTAATCAGAAGCAACTATCTGTTTAGATGTCAACTCTGATTCTACTACGTCTCTCTCAACAAAGACAAGTCTTGGCTTTCTATCTTTTTTCCACACAAGCATAGGATGCCTTCCAGATCTCTCCGAATCATCCAATGCCTGCTGCAAGAAGGTGTCTAGTTCTTTGTGACCTTTGTCAAAAGCGGAATTGAGGTCAATATCGTTATAGCCGCCTTTAGATTCTATTGTGAACTTGAAATTCTCTGGACAGGTTATGTCACCAGAAAAAGTATCTTTAGCATGCTTTGGAAGATTGGACACTTGACCCCATCGATTCCCTGATCCAATAGATCGAGAAAACTGACCCCAAGATGGATTTTCGGAAATTAGTTTTGCAAATCTCTTATTCAAAGCCTTGCAAAGCTCTCTTTCAACCCTTTTCCCTTTTTGCCCTGTTTTTATTTTCTTAGGCTTTGTATTTTCCCAAATTGGTTCAATTTCATAGTCGTCCATAAAATAATAGAGTTATTGCTTAAGAATTCTTAAAGTCCCATTTAAATCGACTCCAGTTGACTCCAGTGCGTACAATAATTCAAGCATTTCACTTTCTTCCATTGATCCCTCGATAAGTTTGTTTTCTGCAAGGGTTTCTATATCTTCTAGCATAAACTTAATTGATTTTATACTGTCGCAGATTCTTTCTAAACCGTCTTTGTCCGTGCATATGCCATTACTGTAAAAACAATCGATTTCTTCGCACTTTTCAGGACTGGAAAATACAGGATCAACTTTTCTGTCTAACTCTGTGTTTAATTTGACTGGATTGGGTTTGTATTTTTTTATAACATTTTCTGATTCATCTAAGTTTGAATAAATTTCATCATTAACAGTATTTTTAACTATCGGAATAAGGGATTCTGTGTGGTCCCATTCTTCGGTTCCTTCAAAATGAACCTTAAACTTACTTAAATCTATCTTGTTATTTTCTGATAATTTAAATCTCCAAATCTCTTCTGTTGGGAGTTCTACCATTTTAAATTTTTTTATAAAATTCTTCAACAAAGAACAATTGTCTACAGCTTCAGCCCATATTTCTGGGGTAGATACGAAAAACAATTGCCCCAATTGCTTTCTTAAATCTACAACCCAATTAGGGCGATGCTCGTTTCTTGAGATCCACAACCTTCTTTCGTGCTTGCTCGTCTTTTCTCCAACTGCTATTGCCATGTGGGCCTCAAGAACTTGTGACCATATGTTCATAAACCCAGAAGTATCATTCTTGTTTGAATTCAAATGTGCGTGCTCAAATATTCTTAACAATATTTCTGAATCGCAACCAGAGGATACTTCATACCTCTTTTTTAAAGTTCTGTACTGGCAATCTGACACCCTGCCGTTGTGAATCAGACCTATTGATTTGTCGCTATTTACGAAGGGATGATTGTTGGAGTTCACAAATGGAGCACCGACACCTTTTGAAGCACCCCTCGCATGAGTTAAAAGAATGTCAGGATTCATCTTGGATATTTTTTTCCAAGTTTCTCCTTTTATAAACGTGCTAGAAGTAATTGGCTCTTTGTGATATAGAATTTTTCCGCTATCTTTTGAAACCCCCCAAAAGCCAGAAGCATCTCGACCTCTGGATTCTATACAACTAAATAAATTTGTAATTAGAGAATATGTTATATCAGGATGCTTACTTTGTCCTATATAACCGCTTATGCCGCAAATGATGCACCTCCAAGTTAAAATAATTCACGCAAACAGTCATCTGACTTGAGTGTGATGGCATAGTCTTTAAAACTATTATCTTCTTCTTTTATTATACTTTCTCTATTGAATAATTTCCACCACACTTTCGTAGGTTTCATTTCATTCAAAAGCTCCAGTACCTTTGAAACTTCATAATCTGAACAAGAATACACATCAAACTGAACCAATGGCGGATCTGCCTTGTCCCAAACATGCAAACTGCAATGGCTCGTTTCAATCATAACAACTGCGGCAATGCCGCAGTTGTTTTCTTTATTTACATAGTGGACATGAGGCCCTCCATTTGGGCAAATGACCATCCCAATCGAATCAACCAGTTTCTCCATCCAAGTAAATGCAGATTCAGTGGTTTTTATGGGATTCTGGACTTCTGCCCTTATCATTAGGTGCTTGTGACTTATCATGTTATGAATTTCTATCCTTGTGGCAAAGAAAGCCGCTGTGCTTGTCTTGGATCGACAGGAGCAGGTTGCTGAGGCTGTGAGGGATCGACAGGAGCAGGTTGCTGAGGCTGTGAGGGATCGACAGGAGCAGGTTGCTGAGGCTGTGAGGGATCGACAGGAGGCTGCTCTGGCGTTTCTGGTTCAATCGGAGGCTGAAGTGCCGAATCTTGGTCTTGTGGCTTTCCGGCCTCAGGAGGGGTTCCCAAATCTTGAATCGGGCTTCCCATATCAGATAACAATTTTTCTATAATTTGGGAAGATTTTGACATAATGTCCAAGAGTTCGTCTCCTTTTTTTTCTTCCATTGCAATTGATATTGCTACTGCGACTTTCTGAAGGGATCGTTGCACATCCTTCGATCCTTTTGAAATGTTTAAAATTGGCTTTATTTGATTGATAACTTTTTGTGCATAAGTTTCAATGTCTCTGCTCCCAAGTCCGTCTTTATCTTCTTGGGTAGCGTGCAATATGCTCAAAATACCGCCTATTTTTTCACTTAAATATTTGCTGTCTTCGTTTAGTAAAAATTCTCTAAATTTCATGATATATCTCTTTTATGCTTTACTTATATACATTTTAAATGCAATTTTACCCAAGCTCTTGCTTCGGCCTATTGTGTTTTATTGGTTGTTTCAAGCCTTTGCATTTCTTTTTTACACACCTTACAGATTTCCTTGCTTGTTTCAAAGAGTCGGCAGTTCCTTGGTCTACTAATTCTTGAGCAGAATTAAGATGGATATGATCGTAAAATGGTCCATCTATGCTTTCAATAGTTCCATCTTCGTTATAATTCTGAACTTCTTCCTTTGGAACGTGCCAACATGTAAAGCATATTTTAGAGTAATTTCTACCATCTACGAATGGAGTTTTTTTACAACTTACAATTGCTAAATCCATAAAGTCTTCACAGATTGGGCAAAGGTCGGATTTCTTCAATTTATTTTTCATACTCGAAAAGCTAAACAGTTATCAATAAGACCTTTGAACAAAGGTGCAGGATTCACAATTGAACTCTTAAACTCTGGGTGGGCTTGGGTTGCTATAAAATATTTATGATCTGTTATTTCAACAATTTCAACCAGTCCACTCTTTGGATTTACTCCAGATACTAACATCCCATGTTTTTCCAAGTCATTAATATAATCATTGTTTACTTCGTATCTGTGCCTGTGTCGTTCGCTAATTGTTTGCTTGCCATACAGAGAATGAGCAACAGAATTTTCGGTCACAACGCAATCATATGCTCCCAATCGCATGGTTCCAGACTTTTTCTTAAGATCTTCTTGTCCTTCAACATAGTTGATAACTGGGTGCTCGCACTTTTTATCAAATTCTAGACTACTTGCTCCCTTTAGCCCCATCACATTTCTAGCATATTCAATTACAGCACATTGAAGACCTAAACATATTCCAAGAAATGGAACATTGTTTTCACGAGCATACTTGATTGCTTTTATTTTTCCTTCTACTCCTCTTTTATCGAAACCGCCAGGCACAATGATTCCATCTAAATCCTTAAAATATTTTTTAACATTTTTACACGCCTCTAAGTCTGAAGAATTGATCCATTCGATGTTGACATTCACATCTTGTGCCAAGCCAGCATGCATTAACGCTTCTTTTAAAGAAATATAAGCCTCATCGCAATTCTCATATTTACCAAATATTCCAATTGTTATATTTCGATTAGTTGGATTATTGGCTTTCTCAACTAGCTTCCTATACTGGCCTATTCTACAACCTTTTCGTTTTAAACGAAGTTTATCTACAATCATGTCGTCCACTTCACGATTATAAAACTCAATTGGAACCTGATATATTGTTTTTACATCTGGTGCGTCGAAAACAGCTTGGATTGGCACGCCGGTGGTGTCAGATACCTTTCTTATTATGTCTGATGGCACATCCCTATCAACTCTGCACAAAAGCATGTCTGGGTTGAGTCCGTGAGACTTGAGGTCGATGAGAGACCTTTGCAGAGGCTTTGTTTTAAACTCCTTGATTGTGGGAACCCACAAAATTGGAGACACCATGACAACCATGCAGTCATTTTCATACTTTTGTTTGAATCTGGCTACAGCCTTGAAGAAGGGATCAGATTCAACATCTCCAACAGTTCCGCCGATCTCGGCAATTACGATATCCGCTTTTTTTCCCAAGTTCAAAAGTCTTTCAGATATCTTATCTGTAACATGAGGCATGACTTGAATCGTATGTCCAAGCCATTTTCCATCCTCTTGTTCTTCTACTAACTCTTTGTATATCGTTCCTGCTGTGCATATGTTTTCAGCCCCTACTGTGACTCCTGCGATCCTTTCATAGTGCCCCAAATCGAGATCTGTTTCTGTTCCGTCGTCGCACAGAAAACATTCGCCATGCTCACGAGGAGCTAAAATTCCAGCATTAATGTTCAAATAAGGATCAAACTTTATCAGTTCAACCGTGTGTCCTCTTTGCTTGAGAAGTAATCCAATTGATGCTGCGGATACGCCTTTTCCAGTTCCGCTAATTACTCCGCCTGCTACGATGATATACTTACTCAAAAGATCACGCTCCTATTTGATTAGATTTTTCAAATTATTGCCAATATTATAGTTTTATGCAAGCTTAAAATAAAAAAGCCCTTCAATTTTTGAAGGGCTTTTTGCTTTTTGAAAAATTAAATAAAGCTAAATAATGTCACATTTACCACCAGCACAGGCAATTGTTTCCATTGGCTTGGTCGTATCTTCTTTCTCAATTAGTTGAGTATAATCAATATCCTTATACTCTCTCTGAAGGTCTAGCCACTTCTTCCAGTTGTTTACTTCTTTCAAAAGGTAAGTGCATTTTCGAACATCGTCTTCACAATATCTCTTTGCAAATTGCTCGACTCTTCTGACCCAATCGATTTTCTTCTCATAAATTTCAGTTTCTTCCTTCCACGCCTGAAGTGCAGCGATGGTGTATTCCTCAGTTGTGTTTTTTTCTAGTTGTGAGTTCTCTGGGAACAAAGGCTCTTCAAGAGTTTCAAATCCTAAAACAGTGTTGCAGGCTTTCCATAAATCATCTTCAAACGCATGCAAACCACCTACAATCAACCCACTTGCCATCAAAGACCCTTCTCCATACATTTTAAGAATTTCTCTTGGGGTGTGAACATTTAACATAGGTGCCTGAGTGTAATCTAAATCTCCAGATTGAGGAAGTAAAGCGATTCCTGAAAAATAGTTTCTGTTTTTGTATATGTAACCAGAAACTTCATCCCACTCTTCAGGGCGAACATTTATCGTATTGGAAACATTGTGTGTCAACCAATCTTGAGTGCAAAGTTCTTTTTGCTTTCCGCTTTCTACCCAATTGTTATAGGTTGACTTAACGCACTCCAACAAGCTCAACGCAGGCATGTCATTTTTAGTTTTTGCACCGTCTGGAACCTCTATGCAAAAAGTTATCACACCATCAGTGCTTTTGTATGCACTCTTTTCTACAGCACAAGGATTGTTTTCCTTGAAATATTGATAAACAGGCTCTAAAGAATTTGCTTGAACTCGTCTGAAGTATCTTCTGGCATGATGCGGATGGACTCCGCTTGCACTCCCAAGCATACAGCTAGTTGTTCCTGCTGGTTTTACACATGTGCATCTTGCGGCTGGATTGATTCCAATTTTAGCAGCCATTTCTTTATTGACTTTAACAACCAACTTTGCCATTTCTCTTTGAGTCTTAGGATCAAAGATAATGTCAGGATTGTCTTGCATTCCAGTTATAGAGACCCCAAGCAAAGCTTCTCTTTTGACAATGTTTTCTGTAGTTTTTCCGAGATAATCAAAACTAGCATATCCTGCCTGCAACGTTCCGATTATAGCCGCTGCTTTCGCTGCTATTTCAAAGTCTTCTTTTGACTTTATTTTTTTACCATTGATTTCGCAAAGATTGCAGAACTGCCACCCGCTTTCTCCTGTTTTTTCATCTACAGGCCACATTCCGATTTCAACGCACTGTCCAACTACACAGCCATTTGCAATAACAGTATTGGTTTTTGGTTGTTTCAAACAAAAAACATCATCGGTAGAATCATACTCGATTGATTCTATTTTTGTTTTAAATCTCTCTGGCTTTCTGCAATCCTTACCTCGGATTTCCCAAAAACTTTCACAGATTACTTTTTTGCGACCAATCCAATCAACTTTTTCATCAAAAACAATTGCATTTGGTCGGTTCATGATCAAGTCATAATTTGCTTTGCAAAAATAATCTTTCTTTCCACCGCTTCCATCGGGAAGAAGTCGATGTCCTTCCTCACGTCTAAGGCAGATGTTTGAAACTATTCCAAAATTAGAAAGAATATTCTGCACTTCCTGAAGCAATTTTTCATTGCTTTGGTTCAGCCTATAAGAAAGAGTGGCCTTTGTTCCATGGCCTGACATTTGTGTACTGCCATCTGCAAAAAACAACCCTTGCAAGTATCCTTGAACAAACTCTCTAGAGCCTTGCCAAACACATTCTGGCAGTTTGTTTTTTATAGATCGTGGGTTTTCAATTCCAAGAACTTCAACAAGAAATCTATAAAGTCGGCTTCCGCCAATTCTATTTTTGTCTGTTGTTTCGTTTGTTGTTTGATTAACCCACTCTAAGCAGCCGTATTTTCTACCGCCATTGCTTAGGCTGGGCAATTCCATAATCTCGTCATTTACAACGCTTTGAATAAGCCCTAATTGACCAAAGTCATCTTCCCAAACATCAATAAATGCTTCGTTGAAAGGTTTGTTGTTTTTTTCTTTCGTGGAAAAAGTACCATCACCAGTGATCATTCCAAGAATAAGCCCTTGAGAATAAGATCCACGATCTCCCCACGAACCTTCTTCTGATTGAAGGAGAATTTCATCTCCTTCAACCATATCTTTTAGTTGAAGCCTGCCTCTTGTTGTTGGAAATTCATGATTTAATGTCACTTTGACAGAGTGCCCATGCTTGGTGCGAACCTCATAAATATCTGCATTCTTTTGAGTCAGCTTGACTCTTGACGCAGGAAGTAATGAAACACCAGTGTTTTCTAAGTTTAATTCATCACCGGCACCAGCCCGATTATCTGCAACCACTTCGTTAAGCTGGCCAGATTTATAAAGGCTCTCAATCCCAACGAGTCCATCTTTGGTGGCAATACGTGTATCTTTATGAAAGCACGGATTTGGAAGCTGTTCCGTGCTGTCGCTAAAGTAAAAACCTGGCTCTCCAAACTGCTTCACAGCAGTCATAATTTTTTCAAATTCATCTTTTGAAGTTTCGTTTCTTAGCAACAGTGCAGAGTTGTTAGATCGTGCTCGTTGAGGGTTATCGACAAACCAATTCCCCGTTTTTGCATTAATCATGTCTTCATCGTCTGGTGCGAAAATGCAAATGGTTGCAGATCTACGAACGCCACCAGACAAAACCGCATCACTAGCGTGCATAATTACATCATATGCATCGATTGTCCTCAGACGTGTGTGGCCTTGCTTTACACGCTCATCAAGCATTTCCCTAATCGTTTTCAAAGCTTGTATCAGAGGTTCTGGACCAGGAGCTTTTCCAACTCCTGATGCCAAATGTGCTCCTTTGGGTCTGATTTGAGAAAAGTCAAATTTAACATTGCATCCTTTCCAGTCGAGGTAGTCAGGATGAGGCATATAAGTGGCCAGCAAAATTCCTAGTGAATCTGCCCAGCCTTCAATTGTATCTGGGACTGTGAATATTCTTTCTTTACGGGAACTGAGTCCACGTTCACCATTTAAATTTTCCACAAAGTCGGGTAGTTTTCCAATGTGGTGTTTTTGAACAGAAAATCCTGTTCCACATCCACAAAGCAAAAGCCAAAAGCACTCTTGAAAAAATCTCATCCGATCACAAAAAGAAACAGTGCAATTATACATTCTTGCATTTTTCTTTTCTATGGGAGTGCCTCCGAACTGCAATGCTCTTTGTGATCCTAATACTCTTTTATCTTTAGAAATCTTAAACGCCCACCTAATGTCTTCTTCAACTTCTGGGTACTTCCTAATGTGCATGTCTTCGACTCTACCGCTCGCTTCATTCCATGTTTCTCTTCTTATTTCTTTTTTGTTGTAACGTGCGTATTTTGAATAATACGTATAATCTTGCAATGCACGAATTGACATATTTTGTCCTCTTTTTTTTCTTTTAAAAATTATTTAAGTTTTATATTTGAGTGTATGGGGAACATTATCTAAAGCTTATGATTTGTTTTTTTATAAAAAAAAATCATTATTAATTACGGTCATCACAGAGCGTTGTGAATCCGTTAATTTTCTTTAAATTAATACTTTTACAACCAGATAACATGTCCAATAAATCATGGTCATGAGTTGTAACAAAGACTTGTTTATGATTCGATAGTTCGACAATCATATTGTAGACGCCTTGGACACCAATTGGGTCGATGTTTGTGGTAACTTCATCCAAAAATACTAAAGATGGTGAAGCCCCAGAGTTAAGCATCATGACGTGTGCAAACGCTTGAGAAACAGCTAAATTAAGCCTTCTCCTTTCGCCGCCGCTCATTGCGTAGTAAACAAAAGGATCGCCATCTTTTGGATTTCTATCAATGGTTTCTTCAAACTGATTGTTGAAAGATAAAGAAATTTTTCCATCAATTAAAAATTGTAACCAATGGGACACTCTAGAGTTAAGTGCTGGCACTATGCCGTCTACTACAATCTTCCTAATTCCAGAATCTCCAAAAGCTTTAACCCAGAATTCATAGTAAGGCAATTCTTTCTCAGCTTTTTTCAATTCTGTTCTTTTAGATAAACATTCCTTTTCTTTGCTTAAAAACTCTTCTTTACATCTCTTGATGATTGCTTCATAGGGAGACGTTCCTTTTATTTGCTCTTCTATATTTACTATTTGTTTTTTTGATTCATCTATTTTAGAAGTTAAAACCGCTGTTTGAACATCGCCTTCTGGCTTTTCTATCTTCTCTAAGATAGATCTTCTATTTCTAAAGTCGTCTATCTGCTTTGAATGTAAACGATAATGGTTTTGTCCAGTATTTATGCTTTCGTTTATTTTAGATATCGAAGATTCTTGTTTTTGAAAAGCCGCATCTTCTGTGTTCTTTTGCGTTGTGAGATTGTTTATCTCTGAATTCTTCGATGATATAATCTCTTTACATGAATCTACTAAAGAAATGTAATTTTCTTCTTTGACAAATCCCAAGCATGTGGGGCATTTGGTGTCCTTCTTAGATTCATAATTTTCTATAGTTTTTTCATTTTTAGAAACTTCTCGTTGCAAAGATGCTATAGAGCTTGATAGTGAGTTTATTTTATTAAACGAATCATTTTTTAAAACAGATTCAGAATTTAACTTTTCGGTAGCCTTGTCCAACAAAGTCTTAACCTTTGCTAGAACTGAATCTTTTTCTTTAATTGACAAATCAATGGTCTCTATTTCCTCTTGGGCACTTCTGTATTCATTAATCGCATCGCCCAAATCCGTTTCGGCTAATTTTAACTTTGTTTTTTCTATAAAAGCCTTTAATGTGACTATCTCTTGTTCTTTATCTTTTTTCCAAGATACTTCTTCTTCTTTCGCTTGCTTTAACCTATTGTCGCACGATGTTTTATCACCAAGAACTCGATCATACTCAGATGAAATTAATTTTATATTTTCTTTAAATTCATTTCTAGACTTTTTAGCGGTCTCAGAATAATGCCTATATTTGTCTAAGCTTAATAAGTTTTCTACGATTTGACGTTTAGTTGGAGTATCGCATTCTAAAAAAGATCCAGAGTTATTGTCTGTAAAGACAGCCACATTGACAAATGTTTGATAGTTTAAACCAATCTTTTCTTCTATTAACTTCTGAGTAGCGGGCATGCCTCCTAAAGAAATCTCATGTTGGTCTGCCCATCCTTCATTATCAATTTGACTCCAATCTCCGTCTGGAGACTCCCAAATTCTCAATGAATCAGGCTTTCTAGTTCTAATAACTCTAAAGTTATCCCATCTGGCCTCTGTTCTTAATTTCTTCCCAGTCTTATTATTAATCACATTATTGTGACTTAATTTGTTGGGTTGCTTTATTGTTTTGCCATAAAGGGTATACACAATCGTTTCTGGTATTGAGGACTTCCCAACGCCATTTGAAGACACTTTCTCTTCTTCTTCGAAAACATCCATGTTTTCTCCACGAATCAAAATGATATTTCCGTATTCTGTAAGGTCTACCTCAATACCTTCAGGCCCAAAACAAAGAAAGTTTTGTGCTGCAACAAAGTTAAATTTCAGATCTATCATGAATACATCTCCATTATTTCATCTCTATATTGGGTTCTTTCCCATTGGTGGAAAGCAAAGTAAGGCATATCCGTTTCAGAATTGTAAACTAATCCGTCTTTTTTCATTTTTGTACATTCAACCCACCCTTGCTTAACGCCTTCTCCTGTCAAGCAAAACGGATCGTCTTGAGGATAATAAAGCTTGTAAATGGGGTCTTTCTCTAAAAAGAAATAAAGATAATTAAGAGTTGCCTGTTCACTTAATTTTGTAACAGTTCTGATAGAATTTGACCACATTAATAAACATAGATTTTTCAATTCTTCTGGACTTCCTGCGATGAATCCAGAATTAATTATTGGCCTTTTAATAAAAGGCATTTTGAATTCATCTACATTCATTTGCAGTCGAATTTGATTCTGAGAATTCCATTCGCTTTTGTAGTGGACACTTCCCTCGCAACACAAAAGAACGTATTTCTCAAGTTCTTGGTGGCTCATTGATTGTTCTTCACCCAGATTCGTGAATGGCCTGTCACCTTCTGCACAAAGTTGCCTCATGTAAAAGTAGTCAGAAGGATTTTTTTGGAAGAGTACGTCTTTTGAGTCTGTCATTATGATGTTGTCATAATTGTCCCCGTTCTTTATTAGCCATTCATAAAGCAGTAAAAACCTGTCTCTTACAACCAAATGAACTCTATCTTTCTCCGTCATCACTATCTTGTAGTCCATTGACAAAAATTTGTCATGGATTTCATCATCGAGATCGTGACTAAACAGAACAACGTCGCCCTTGAAGCCAGATCTTCTAATAGAGTTTAGAAATATATTGAATTCCGGTAAGCGGCAGAAATCGTAACCACTAGCCCAAGAAATTATTGCGTCTTTCATTTTAAAATCTTACTCTGACTGTAATATATTCTTACCAATTTCTAGCAGATGTTCTTTTTCCAGTGTGTCCAAACCAGAACCCTTCTCTACTTCATCAACGTATTGATCTAACATTTCTTCTTCTTTGAACAAAATAGCCTTAGCATCCTCGACTATGTGTTCTTCTTTTTTCTTTGATGATTGCTGAATTTCCAAACTGCCGACATCGTTGTCTTCAGTCAGCTTTTGCCTCATCTCTATAGTTTTAGAATCAGATATATCTTCCACAAGAACTCTGATAAAATTATTATCTAAAACATATTTTTCCAAATCGGCTTCTGGAATTATAAAATGCTGAGGACTGAATGTGTTTCTGATATATTCTTTGTCGTTGTTTTTTAAATCGAATTGGACTATGTGTTTGTGTTGAAAAGCCTCTCCAAAACTCAACTGCAAAGGGCTTCCTATGTACTCAGTATTGAAATCCAACTGTTGCTCTGCGTGGTAGTGTCCTAGAAATACCTGATTCCATCCGTCAAATATTTTAGTGTCAACTTTGATCATGTCTCCATCGTGTTCAATTGAAACTTCTGAACGAGTTCCGTGGAGTCTGTTCCAGACAGCATTATCAATTGCTATATGCCCGACTAAAACTTTGTTCTCAGACTTATTTTCTATTTTTCCAAGATCTTCAGGCGGATTGTGCGTGTACGGAAGAAAGCTAACCTGAAATTCTTCTCCCTCAGAGTTCGAGCAAATAGTTCGAGTACAGGGTTCTGAAATAATTTCAACGCCATCTATAGCAGCAAGGGGGTACACGCTAGACACATCATGTTTTTTAAGGTGCCACAAATCATGATTGCCCAACAAAAGCCAAATTTTGGCTTCGCCGTTGCCCTTTCTCCATTCTGATATCTTTTTGTCAAATATCTCGAATGTTCGCTGATAAGTTAAGACATCTATTTTTTGCCTGTCATGGAAAAGATCGCCGCCAAAGAGAATGTTTTCAATTCCTCGTTCGATGGCAGTATCGAAAACCCATTCCAAAACTTTTAGACAATCCTCAAGACGTTCTGTTTTTCGCTTGTGAGGATGGATATGCAAATCAGAAAACAGCAAAACTCTTCCAACTGCATTGGGGGTTTTGTCCACCATATATCACCACTAGTAAAAAATAATATGTTTATTTAAAGCTGAGGATTCTCAACTTGACCAGTGGGGGCCATTCCCGGTTCTTGCTGTTGAGGGGAACTTAACATATCTAAATTTTCTTGTCCAGATTGATCTACTTCTTTTTCTTTTTCTTTTTCTTCATCTTCTTTATCGTTAACAGGCTCTCCATTTAATATTTTATCTAAAACATCCCAAACAGAATTAGGTTTAAATTGTATTGGTGGTTGAACGCCGCCTGGTGCTCCTCCACCCATCCCTCCCATAGGGTCCATTGGGGGTGCTCCTCCACCCATCCCTCCCATAGGGTCCATTGGGGGTGCTCCACCCATAGGGTCCATCGGCATTCCACCGCCCATAGGGTCTCCCATCGGCATTCCACCGCCCATAGGGTCTCCCATCGGTGCCATATCTTCTTCTGATACAATAAAGTCTTTAAAATTCATGATACATTATTTATGATTAAAATCGAAATTCTACTAATTTAAAATCGAAGGATCTAAAAATGAACAATAAAATAAAAGCCCTATTAAATATCAACGACCCAAGGATGAATTCTTCTCGTCTAATGAACCATTACCACCTTGTTACTCAAGTGCTGGAATATGGCGTGGAAGGCGATGTTGCTGAATTGGGGACATGCGACGGATTATCCACAAGAGTAATAGCGGCAGTAATGGAGTGGCAAAAATCTGACAAAGATCTATATCTACTTGATTCATTTCAAGGATTGCCTGATTTTTCCGAAAAAGACAAGCCTAGCCGAGGTGGTCCATGGAAATACGAAAATCATCCTTGGGCAAAACCCGGCATGTTTGCAACATCACCAGACGTTCTTCTTAAAAATCTTTCGGTATTCGATCTATTAGGATGCAAAAAAGTAATTCCAGGCTGGTTTGAAAATACAGTTCCAAAACATCTTCCCGATCAAATATGTTTTGCACATTTAGACGGAGACTTGTATGAATCTATTAAGACAAGCATTGAAGGCGTCTATCCTAGACTGACAAAGGGTTCTGTTTGCGTGATAGATGACTATGGTTTAATAGATTTTCCTGGAGCAAAAGAAGCCGTGGATGAATTTTTAAACGACAAACCAGAAACAATAAATGATTTAAATGTAAAAACACTTCAAGGATCAGTACATGCCTATTTCAGGAAAAAGTAAAATATACAAAGTTGTTGCCGTAACACCGGCAGGACGAAAGAAAAACTTAAAACTATTAAGAAAATATGTAGAAAAGTGCGACATCATTGATGAGTGGCAAATCTGGCTTAATACCGATAACCCAGAAGATGTCGATTATATTCATCAAATGAAAAGTGAAAATCCAAAAATAGAAATAAAAGAAGCAAATGATAAGGCTTGGGAGTTTCCTGAAGAACAGCACAAATTCTGCTCCCACAGAGATCATGGGTACAGATGCTATAGAATACACAACTTTTTCAAATATTGCAGAGATGAAAATGCAGTCTATATTAGATTCGATGATGATATCTGCTACATGCAAGATAACGCAATCGAAGAACTACTGAAGTTCAGAGTCGAAAACGAAGAATATCTGCTGGTCTATCCGCTGATCGTGAATAGTCCTTTTTTAAATTACATTTTATATCAAAGAAAAGTCCTAGATTTGGAATCCCTGAAAGATTGCAAATATGAATGGAACTGTACAAACTGCTTTTATAAAGGCAGAGCTATATGCGATATACATAATCAATTCATTGAAGATGTAAAAAATAACAATTTAGAAAAATACAAAATAGGAAATGTCCTGCTTAGACAGCAGGAAAGAGTTCTCATTAATTGCATCAGTTGGTTTGGAGGACAATTCAAAAGTGTCGCAATGAATGAAGAATTAGATCTTACGAAGGCAATCCCTAAAAGACTAGGAAAAATAAACTGCGTACACGCAGGACCCATCATGGCACACTTCTCTTCTTATTATCAAAGATTTCAGCCTACTGAAAACTTAGATGATATATGGGACAAATATGAAAAACTCATATGAAAAACAACCATTCAGCAGAGAGTTCCTGCTCAAGCAAAAGAAATGCTGTCATAATGGATGCAAAAATTGCCCATACCCATTGTGCGAAAAGTGCAATGACTCTGGATGGGTTTGGTCGCATGAGTTGAACCACTATGATGGGCCAGCAAATGATCCACATGACTGCTATTCGGACGATACTCGATATCCATGCGATGAGTGTAATAGATAATAGAAAAAGCCCGCCGAATGGCGGGCTTTTTGCTCTTTTACTTTAACCTAGCTTCCTGCTAATTAGCAGGAGGTGCAGGTGCAGGTGCTTTTTGTGTTTCTGTTTCTGTTACAGTTGCAGTTGAACAACTATTACAACAACCATACGGTGGCAAAACAGAACGAACAACATTCACTGAGCCACGAAGAACTCTTCGAACCGGCTTGACCGTGCGAACTCGACAGGCTGTATTGCAAGCCATTGATCGAACGGGACGACAAGTTTTAACTCGGCAAACAGTGTTTTTCAACATTGTTCGAACTGGCTGACGACAGAACAATCCTGCATCTGCGTCGGCACTCATAATTGTCATGGTAGACAGAACAACTGCCGCCATTAACGAAAACTTAGCTGCGTTTTTCATAACTAACTCCTTACATTAAGTTACAGCACGTAATGACATAATAGTCAACATCGTTCCAAAGTTGTATAGATTTTTTCAGATCTGTCAAGTGGGTTCGGTGAGACTCATTAATTTTCCCAAATTGAATTCATTATGCCATCGGAGCAGTTGTGTGATAACGTTGAAGCATGTTAATATTTATGCTAACATGCTTCAAAATAAATGGGTTTCCTCTAATTTCGGAAAGAACAGAGATGAAAACTACGATAAATGAGATATTGCTTAAAAATAAGGCTTTAGTTAGTATGGCTGAGGGCCGAAGGCTTGTTTCTGATCAAGCTATAAAGCTAAATGGATTTCCGGTTCAAAATCTGAATATGGAACACGAATTCCATGTCGGAGACATTATTCAAGTCGGAAAAAAAATAAAAGTGGTTATAGAAAATGCACAAATCTGCACTGAAAAACGTTTTGATGTTCTATGAAAAATATTGCAAGAATGATCCGCTGTTAGAGGGCAAATCAGTTCTGGACGTGGGTTCTCTGGATATTCAGGGGTTTAACATGCGACCTATATTCATTGATCCTAGCCGCTGGAATCCTGCTGACGGTGGCGTTCCGGTTAAGGAATATATAGGGTTAGACCAAGATTCAGGCAGAAACGTCGATGTGGTTGGGTCGGCGCATGAAATGCCATTCAGCGATGAATCTTTTGATATAATAATATCATCTTCCTGCTTTGAACATGATGATATGTTTTGGGTTACATTCTTAGAAATATGCAGAGTTTTGAAAAAAGATGGATTAATTTATATCCAAGCTCCTTCCACTGGTCCGTATCATGGATATCCGACCGATTGTTGGAGGTTTTTAAAAGACTCTTGGAGCGGGCTTGAAAAATGGGCAAACAAAAACGAGCATAAAATCTCTTTAGTCGAATCGTATATCGACGAAAGCGACCCACTCTGGAACGACAATAGTGCGATATACAGGAAATACAAGTGACACTTGATGAAGATATCCAAACAGCATTGGAACTCCTAAAAACAGAGGAAAAAGAATGCTCTGATGGAACTGAAGAATGTGAATTTTGTGATTCTAGTGTTGGTCATATTTGTGAAAGCTGTTTTCTGGCAGATGTGATTTTGAGGATGAGAAACAAAATAAGGATGTGCAACTGTGAATGACTCAATATGGATAATGAAGCAATGGCTCGACAAACAGCTTGAAATCAAAGATGAGGAGATCAAGCGACTGACCGATAAAAATGAACAACTAGAGGCAATCTGCATCAAAGTATTAAGAAGGACTTCAATCGGTGACCAGTATTTCAAGCTTGACCGGGCTTCAGAAATCCGAGCAGCGTTGGTTGAATTAGAAGATTACTTTAGAATGACATGAAACTGGATGGAGTTGTATGATGACTAGAGATGAAGCGTGGAATAAACTCAATCGAATCGTTGCAAATCTCGTCTGTGGTGGTGATTTGGACGAAGAAGAAGCAGAATCTATTATTGATGCTGCACAACTAGAAGTTTCTCTCGAAGGAATACTTTACATCGCAGAAATCAACGGTATAGTTCTAGAGGATAACAATTTCAGGTACGTTCGTGTCTGATTCAAAGGCACTAAAACCTTTTAGGAGATATTGAAATGACTTTGACTATCGAAAAGAAAATTCGAAGCAAGCAAGACTTCGTTCAAGAATGTAATGATTGGTGTAAATCCTTTCGAAACGAAACGGATGTCATCATTAAATATGTTCGAAAAGGACCCACACCAGTTTGTTTAACTGAAACGAAAAATGGGTTTTCTGTAAAGATTGGAAAATCTGCTCCCGTTGGAGTATTGGCCGCTTACCGTGGAAAAGACGGTAAAGTGCGAATTGGGTGGGCACTTTGCCGAAAAAGTGAAAAGTTCTACTCAAAAGTCGGCCAACGATACGCCCTTGAGCGAGCAATCCCAGAGGACATGATGCTGGATATGTCAGTGGCCGGTCGTCCAGTCCCAAAAACTCTTGAAAATCCAATGGAAGAATTTATCGAAAGAACAAAGAGATATTTCAAAATATGAATGAAACAAAAATTTACGGAGTAGTCATCAATTCAATTCCTAAAAATGAAGATAACAGAGGTTTTCTGTTTGAATTGTTTCGGGATGATGAACTCAAAACTTTACACCAACCAGTAATGGCGTACATTAGCTGGACAAAACCAAATGTAACTCGTGGACCCCACGAACATCATTATCAAACAGATCTATTTTGTTTCGTAGGTCCTGGCGATTTTGAATTGCATCTTTGGGATAATAGATCTAGTGGGTTTTATGAAGTTCACTTGGTGGGAGAGTCAAATCCTATTAGTGTTATCGTTCCGCCAGGCGTAGTGCATGGCTATAAATGTGTTTCTGAAAATGATGGCTTGGTATTCAATGCGCCAAACCAATTATATGCCGGTCCAGGTAAAAAATACCCAGTAGATGAAATTCGGCATGAACACGAAAATGAATCAAAATTTAAGATTGATTAGATGATCTATAAAGAAATAAAAGACGATCAACTCTTTGTATATCACAATGGAATTTTGATATACAAAAAATGGTTGAAAACTTCTCAAAGCGTAGTCTTTGAGAAGGTTGGTTATCCTACTTGGTCTCACGAAAGAGACGAAGTAGGCAAAAAGTAAAAGAGGGAACGTAGACCAATTGGCAGAGTCAATGGACTTGAGTAATTTGAGCCTTTATGCGGAAACGTATAAAGTGGAGAACCCAAATTCGGTGAAACCTGTAAAATGGCAATACCGAGCCGAACCCTTTTTGGGAGTGGTGTAGAGACTTGACGGGTTCCACCTAAATCGAAAGACATGGTGAAGATAAAGTCCAGACTACAAACAGAAATGGCAACGAAAGTTGTAGTAGTAAGAAAATCCATCCAGTGCGGGTTCGAGTCCCGCCGTTCCTACTATCTTAATTTTTTGATTGAAGATCTTTATAAAACAAAGTGGGACCTGATCTTATCAGAAAACACTTTACAAGCAGAACAAGAATCGGTATGATGACACCCACACGGGGCTGTAGAACAATTGGTTAGTTCACCGGTCTCATAAACCGGCGGTTACTGGTTCGAGTCCAGTCGGCCCTACTGAAGTCAGAAGCAAAGATCAAGTCCTACTTAGTAGGATAATGCTTCTGGCTTTTTTTATACACAGAGGAATTCTATATGAAAATGCCGCTTGAAGAGTTCGTTTACATTCATGAAAACGAGGAAATCACTTTACGTGATTACCTCAATGGAAATATGAACATCGATTATGAAGGCACGGCTAAATGGCGAATTCCATTTGGTGGAGTTGACGAACCAAATCGACTTCCTGTTTACCTATCTTGTAAAGATCTTAAAGAATTTGAACGACAATATTTGGAATATTCCAAACGAGTCACGAGTCATTTGATTGAAAATATAAATTACATAAGGGCTGAATCGGTATGAGAGAGATTAAATTCAGGGCGTGGAATACACGTCGAAAAGAAATGGAAATGATTGACGACCTGTATTGGTTTGAGGAAAATCAATGTCATCACAACTACGACAATGATATACATCTCCAGCGATACACAGGACTCAAAGATCAAAATGGTGTAGATGTTTATGAGGGTGATTTGTGTGTTCCGTCATTGGACGAATCATATAGTCATCTTAAATACGAGATTGAGTATAGAAGTGGTTGTTTTTGGTTCGGCAATATTCCACTTTATAAACAAATCTCAAAATTTGTCGTGGGAAATGTATTTGAAGGAATTAAGGAAGAAAGTAAAAAATGATGAATTTTGAAACAAAGTTAAAAGAAGCATTAAACAAAGCACCCTTCAGATCAGTTGAAAAAGACATTTTTCGCTGTGTTTTAGGCGAATGTCAGCAAGAGATGAAAGCTTTGACGGATGATCGTGGCCACAACATAGTGAAGAAGCTCATCAAATCGAACGATGAATGTTTGGCTCATTTATCTCAAGATGACGAAAGGTTTACTCGTTTAAACAAGGAAAACGAGGCTTTAAACTCCTTGTTGCCTCAATATTGGTCAGCGGATCAGGTTGAAGAGTTCATACTCAAAGAAGGGTTAAATTTTTCGAGCGTTAAATCTGAAGGTCAAGCAATGGGGATGGCGATGCAAAAACTGAAGCAACAGGGTGCTCCGGTTGAGGGAGACATAGTCAAATCAGTTGTAGCTAAAATGAGGAAAAACAATGAAGAATAAAGAAAAAGACAGTTTAATACAGGCTGTTAAAAAACATGCTTTAGAATACGGAGATTTCACTCTTCCAAACGGAGATGAAACAAATTTTTATTTTGACTGCAAAAAGTTAACCTTATCGGCTGAGGGAGTGTTTGAAATAGTTAAAGCCATGTGGGGCGTCCTGTATATGACAGATGTCGGAAGAACATTTAGAACTGAATTTGATGCAATTGGTGGTCCTAGTTTAGGTTCTGCGCCAATCGTTGGAGCATTTTGCTATAATCAAGGACGAGTAGGAAAAGACTTGCGAGCTTTTCTTATTAGAAAAGGCGAAGACAAGCCCCTTGGAACAGTGCAACCAAAGGACAAAGTAATCTTAGTAGACGACGTAGCAGCTAGTGGAGAGACACTGGCAGATGCCTTTGATAAGATTAGCGACTTTGGTGCCGAGGTGATTAAAGCGATCACCATCATTGACAGACAAGAGGGTGCGGAAAAGCTACTAGCTCAACGTGGCGTCCCTTGGCAACCGCTTTTAAAACTAGAGGATCTAGAGGTGAATGGAAATCGAGACAAGAACTAATGGTGACATCATTGGATAAACTACATTCAGCATTAAATAAACTTCAAAATGTTTCAAGTTCAGATACAAACGCCATCAGAGTGGCGAACTATTAGTTTTTTCGAAAATATAGAAGATGCCTTTGATAAGGCCGATGAACTCCAAAGACTTTCTCCGATGAGACAAGATTATGCAAGAGTTCAGGGTCCAAAAGGTTCTACATACTACATTTCAGAATCCCGACAAGAATTAGTTCTTCACGGGATTCGGATATTTGTTGCATCTTAAGGATATTTTAACTAAATTGCATAGATATTATCGCCACGGAGGTGATAATATGAAGAAGGCAATAACTAGGTCATTAATATTTTTATTAATGTTAACGGGGGCTTGCAGAGCAGCGGATGAAGCTCCAAATTCTAAATTAGACTTTACTCTCAATAAAGAGTTCAAGGATGTTATTGTGGACATCCTTTCTAACAAGAATGATCTTTACGCTAAAAATGGTCAAAAACTATTAAGTTCGAAAATACGTTCTTCCAGATATTCTTTAAGGATAGATAGCGAAGGCATCAACAGTGTTTTGGAGATTTTTTCTATAAAAGAGATTGAGACAACAGTTCTCAGAGAAAAAGTAGTTTTAAAATTAGAGGAGAAGATTTCTGTTGATTTTAAGTCTATGAAAATAGAAACAAAACTCGCAGGAAGCAACAAAAAATACAGAAGATATGAGACAATCGTATTGATTTATAAGGATAAAAAAAGTACAAATGTAGATATGAAAGCCTGGGTAATGTTGAAGAGCAACAATACTCGCAGATGGATTTTAAACGCATTTGTTAGAGTTTCTTTGAACAAGTTCGAAAAAGCATTAAGAGAAATCACAGGTTGTCCAAATGAGCAAGATATTCAATAGTCAGAATGAATCTTCTGAGGATTTTGAATTTGAAAAAATTCAAGGCATCAATGTAGTCAAGCCATACAAGCACAAAAATGCTTGGGTGTGGGACGATGCATCTGGAAACCGGCATAACTTCGCTCCTGCTGGCTCAGTGGGGCAAGGATTATCTCCAATCGTAGTTGGTGCTGACCGGCTTGTCACCGAAGCGGCCAGTCAGAAGTCGATTAAGAGTCCAGAAGATGGGTTTCTTCTTTATTTTTCTGAAGAAGTCTTTCCAGATGCAGATGTGTGTTTGGAGTGGATTGAAGAAAAATATGGTGGCGATATTTACAATGTCATTCCTTTTCCAGATGAAGAGAACTGTGCTTTCAAGCTTTTGTCTGGCCAGCAGTCTTGGATATGTCAAGATTTGAGACTTCATTACAAGATCCCGCCCGAAAAGCTTTGGATAAAAGTTGCTCCTGCAATCGAACAATGCCCCGGAAATGCTCTTAACCAACGATGACTACAACTATGATTCAAACCAAACACCGTTCGGACCTAGACACGGACAAAGACTTCTGTATAGAAGTCATCTATCCAGATGGCACAACTCTTCTAATCAACGTACCAAAATCCAACCCGGAACTAATTGGAGATACTGTTGTCGTTACTCAACCTCCTACCCAACCATACGGCCTCAATATGGTCTTCGGAGGTCACTACGAATGAATCAATACTGAAACTTCTTGAACAAGTTCTTCAATTTAGGCAGCATCTTCTTCAGGGAGATCATCTTGAATTACCATATCCTCGACATTCTTTTTTATGCCTTGAATGATTTCCTTTGATGCTTTGCTGATATTTTCTCTTCTTCCTTTAACTGCTTTGCTGTCGCCTTTCCATAGAGCGATATATCTTGGAGAGTCTTTGGTTTCAAATCCAAAGTATTGAAGAACGATATAGGCCACAGATTCAGCATCATATTCAAAATCTCTTTTGTTTTCTTTTGCTCTTTCTTCTGGCTTCATTACTTGATGGAGTATTTCATGGGCGAGTTCATGTACGAGAGTGCTAAACTTGTTGATTCCACCATAGGTGTTGTTGATTACAATCTTTCCACCCGCAGAGTAGCCGCCCGTACCTTGAGCTAGTTCCTCATAGTCGATAGATATATCTTTTTGCTTGGCTATTTCTATTCCTGCATTGATGAGCAGGGTAAGTTCTTCAGTGTTTTCATCAGTATCTTGTCGCCAATCATTTGGCTCAAACACTTTTGCCTTGTCTTCTTGTCCTGATATGACTTGTGTTGAAGAAATATCATAAACTTTAACGGGTCTGAAGAATACAAATTTTCTTTCTTCCTTTTGCCCCTCTAAATCTGCATCTTTTTCTTTTTTCTTTCCTGTCATAGGCGCAAGAATTATAATTCCTTGATCCTTATTGGTAACTGCTCTTCCGAGTTTAAGCCAACGACTTTCAGAGTTTACGTAAGTTGCATCTTTCTTTTGTGCGTAAATCAACATTTGATTATTGAAAGAGTAGTTGTGGAATTTAGCAGCAAACCGCATAAAGTCTTTAACGAATCCTGATTTGATTTCTTCATCAACCAAGTTGGCCAATTTTTCAAGATAGTTTTCAATCATGGTGAGAATTTGTTTTGCTTTACCGCCCGCTTTGCCTTTAGCGTTTTCAATTTCCTGTTCCATGTTACCAAGAATCGCATCAACTTGACTCTTGGGTGCATCTTTCTCTTCTTCTGCCTCAGTCGAATCAGCGTTAAATTGCGGTCCAGCATCTATGATTTCTTTCAAATCAGTTATTCCAGTTAGCTCTATGAGTTTTTGAATCACATCATTATTCAGACTCCACCTGCCCGTGCTCCAATAGCCACCTTGGTTCCAAGTAAATTTTGTTATTTCTTTTAGTTTGTCTTTAATTGGCGTCGTATTTCCATAAATAACAAGAATGTCTTTACTTCTGTCGTCTTTATATTTTTCACTTGCCACTCGCATGAATGCGTGGATACCTTGGTCTTCGAGCTTCAGCATCCACTCAGTGAACGAATATTTTGCAGGCTTAACAGCAGGTTTCCAAGACTTCATGATGTCCTTAGCTAGTTTCCTTGCAGAATCATGATCGCTTCGATAATGAGTCCCTCCATATAATCGGCTAATTCCGATCCTGTCTGCAATGTCCATGAATCCTTTTTCATGTTTCGGATATAGCGAAGAAAGATATAGAGCAATTAAAGAAGAAATCAAAGAGTGATTTGAAGGATAAGCTGGCGTATCGTCTGTTTTCAAATCATGATACATTATGTTTAGACCCATCTTGGGTGCGATCTGATGCGGTCTTGGTCTGTTGAACTTCTTTTTAAGCTTTAGTCCAAGTATTTCGCCTTGCTTAAGTATTTTGTTAAGCATTTTGAAATCGAAATCTAGAGAATTTTGTTTAAGATAATCTTCAAATGGCTTGACTTGAGCCACATCAAAATCCTTCATATCTTTCATGATATCTTTGGACTTAAAATGACTCATCTTTTCTAGCTCTTTAAGTTCCTCGATAGTTTCTTTCGAGGTGTTGGAAGGTGGTGGGTCTACCTTAAATCTTCCTTTAAAGAGAGGATGCTCTTTTTTAGACAGAGCATCTGTCTTTTCATCCATATCGCCATAAACAATTTCGTCAATTGACTTGTTGACCGATTTATTTAACTGTTCTTTATTTTCTATCCAATTTCTAAACATAATAAATTATTTATGTTTAAAAGTCTAATTCTTCACGAATATCTACTTTATGTCCTTCATTCTTTATAATTTTAATTCTTTTCTTTGAATGATCTAGCAAATATTCATTTATATCGAAAACAAAATCATAGTATTCAAGTCCGTCTTTATCAGATGCAAGTCTCAATCCTCGCCCAAATCGCTGTATAATCTGGTGATCTGCTTGTCCTCCAGCCGCATTGATAAGATTGTGGACAAACACGTTGATCCCAGCATTGAAAATACCTTGGGTGGCGATTGCTATTTTATTGCCTTTAGAGTACTGTAGCTGGTCGATGACATCTTTTCTTGCATCTAGGTTATCTTCTCCACGAACCCATAAAGCATCAGGAATCAGACTTTGCAAGGCTTCTCCGTGTGCAAGTCTTTCGACCAAGATAAGGGTTCTGCCCTTCAAAGATCTAGCCAATCGGCTCACAATGTCGTGAAAATGCCAACTCTCAGCTATACCATTGGTTACTGCATCAAGATAAATATCATACGGAATCTGAGGTTCTTTCACTGGATAGAACGTACAGTTACAAGAAGATAAGATTCCTCTATCTTGAAGAGTCTTTGTTGTAAGGATTCCCTTGTCGTTATCTGCTGACTTTGTTTTAAGCACAGGTCCAAAGTGGCCTTTTACAGAGAACTTTTGTGTTTTATCTTTTCCGCCAAATTTAAAAGGCGTAGCACTGACGGCTACTCTAACCGAGCAGTTTTTCATTTTTGTGTAAAACTTCTTTGGCGTCTTACTCATCATGTCATGAATTTCATCCACTACCATGACTTTAACTTTAGGAATTAACTTTTCTATTTTATGCAAAGATTGTACAGTCGCACATGTGAAGATGTTTGGATCTTTGTACTTGTCATAAAGTCGTCCGACATTTTCAAATCCCCAGCTTGTCAAGGCATCATAGTTTTGATCACAAAGGCTTTTCTTATTTGCAAGAATAAGAGTTGGCACGTTTTCAGGAATTGTTTTTAAAATTGCAACCATGATTGCAGTTTTACCTGCTGAGGTTGGGGCAAAAACAACACCTCTCTTGTGTTTGATGACTTGATTGGTGAGATCAATTTGATAGTCACGCATTCCTTGCCATCGATCTTGATCTTTCTGAGGAAGGTGATGAATCCATTGATCCAAGAAGTCCGAGCCAATTTCGTCATACAAAAATTCAGGCTCACCTCTCTCATCGATAATGGTATGAGGTATTTTCCAATGATCTAAAGCAGCAGTAACCTCTGGCAGTAGGCCAGATAAAAATCTTCCACTTTCTTTTTTGAAAAACTCTGTATATCCATCCCACAGCCTTTGTTTATAAAGACGACTGTGAAAATACCCTTTTTCTCTATGTCTAAGGGCTTTCCAAAGATTTATTCGGGTATCATCACAATTGGTGTTTAACCAAGAATAGCAGTTTTGAACCTTTATTACAGCTTTCTTCATTTTGAAATGATAACCTATTTTTCTTCTTCAAACAACACAGTTTCTTCAGGCGTGATTAAACTGATTCGGTGTTGGTTGAATCTCACTAGCAAATGCCTTGCTAATTCGTACATGAATACAGTAATTGTGGACTCGGCTTTTTCGAATCGTGGATAATTTATCGCAGCTAACTCCCAGCCTTTTTCTGAGTAGTCTTCTGATATGAATTCCGTTTGTGTCATCCTTACAGGTATAACCCCCGACTCAAATGTATATTTTTCTTTAAATTGTTTCTGTATAAATCCGACTTCTTTTTTGAGTTCTTCTTTTGTGAAATTATCTCCGTGATACCCGAACATTGAACCAATGTACAGCCTTACCTCAAACGTCTCGGATTTTTTTATAATCATTTAATTATTCTCTATTTGTTTAATTGTTTCCTTGAATTTTTTTACATATTCTTCCTTAAGTGGATGATACATCTTTAATGGAGTGTGCATGTCTTTATATTTGTTTGGTTCATTGTTTTGAGTCTCAGTTAATTCAACTATTTTGTCCACAATAGAACTACAATCAGTCATTAGGTCCTCATAATCGAACTCTAGGTGTTTTTTATCTTTTAAGAATTCGACCCATCCTTTTGACTCATGTATCATATCAAAGTACAAGCGAAGCATTGTATCTCTATTGTAAGGGACATCCACGTTTGCGTGTTCTGAGAGGTCTTTCTCACACGTAGTGTTCCACATTTTAGTATGTCCTGCGAAATACTGTGAAACTGTTGCTTCTGCCAAGTCTTTTCTAGTTAAATGTATAAAAAATACATTTTTTGGAAACGACGGCAGATGTTCATTATATTGAAATTTATGTATCTTGCAAAACGGAACTGGGTTCTTTACAAGAAATTCATCAAAGAGTGTCTCGCTATTATACCACTCTGCAAACGGTGGGTTAAAAAGTCCTGTCTGGTTTAATCTCCTGCTTAAAAAGGTCGATCCAGATCTTGGGGTTGTTAAAATCCAACAAGGTTTCATGTTTTTTACCAAACTACTTTAGAAAACCATTTGCATTTTTCATCTTTAATCCATATTAAACTAGAATTCTCAATGCTATCTTTATACTCTTTAATCGGTTTTGCATATCTTTCTTTGATACTTTTTAAATCTTTGTTTATTGATACATCATGGAGAGCACGACATGATGCTCCGTGTCCTACGATGAGATATTTAGAATCTTCATTTAAACCTTTTAAATAAAATTCTATTCTTCCCAAGAAATCGTCCATAGTTTCATTCGGGTATATTTTGAGGTCTTCAGAAACTCCATACTTTCCATCTTTCCCATTCCATCTGCTCCAGTCAAAATCTCCAAACAGATTTTCCCTAAATTTAATAGGCATTCCTTGATTTTCTACAAGTTCAGGTTCATCTTTTTTTACATGATATTCTCGAACAAGTTCATTTACTTCGAAATCAATATTAGTTTGACTTCGTAAAATATAAGAAGTTTGAAGAGTTCTTAAATATGGACTCGATACTCCCTTGTAACCAGATAAATCAAAGTTATCTTTAAGCCAGCAAGCTGTATTGTAAACTTGCTCATTTCCTTTTTTGGTCAAAGAAGAATCCAAAGTGCCTTCATAGGAGACATTGTGTTCACTCTGTCCGTGTCGAATTATTAGTATTTCCATTATTACACCATCATGAGAGTCAGACATTTGCAAGCACCGCCTGCTTTTATGAATTCACTCATATCGCAGCACAGTACATTAAAGTTCATTCTCTCTAAAAGTCTTTTAGTTTCATCACATCCTTCTGGAATTATAACATAATTTCCAATTACCACAGCATTACATGCGAACTTTTTTGCATCGTTTTCAGGAACAGGTATCATGTCCATATTTTCATTTAAAGCTTTAACAGAATCCCTGTGGAATGCTTTCGGAAAGTAAATTGCTTTATTTTTTTCAAGAGGACAAAAACATGTATCTAAATGATAAAAATAAGGGTCTATCAATTTGACCTTAATTGAATCAAGTTCCAACACCTCGTCAATTGCATGTAAAGAATCAATACTAGTCCTAAATCCATGCGCCATAATTAATTTATTTTCTGAAAACAAAGCATCTCCTGCTCCTTCAAAATTTAACTCTCTTGGTAATCTGACAATGTCGTAATATTCACCAAGTTTTTCCTCGTAAAATTTTTCTTCTTTTTTTCTTTCATCAAATTTGAAGTTCGATATGATGCATTTATTTTCATATATAAGAGCAGCGTTTGCTGTGAATACTATATCTGGCACATCTGAATGAGGTTCAACGTGTTCAATTTCTGCTCCTGTGGAGAGGATTGTGTCATGAAGTTTTTGCCATTGTTTTTGAGATTTTGAGTAGTCTGATTGATTTTCTAGATTCATCCAAGGGTTTATAGAATATTTAATGCCGTAATGCGTTGGCTTACACATTAAAATTTTATAATTTCCCATTCATTTTGCCTCATTGCTTTGAAAGAATGTTTATTAATTCAGATATCTTAATTCCGTTCTTGATTATAGATTGAAGCTCATCATCAGAAGATATAATTCCTCTTTGGGAAAGATCTGCAATAACGCCTGAGTCTATCTGATCTGTAGACATATTTAGGATTGCTTCGGGATCATTAATGTTTAATTTATCTTGAAGAAAATTAAGCACCATGTCTCTAGACGCCAGTGCTTTCGCTTCAGATTCTATCCAATATCTAAATTCCATAACAAAATATATAGTTTTTAGGTTCAGATATTCATCATAGAAATTAAAGCCATTCTGGTGTACATGCCATTTTTAACCTGTGGCCAAAATAGTACTCTTTCATCTTTGTCTATTGCTGGATCTACTTCGCCACACCTTGGTAAGGGATGAAGAAAAATACAATTTTCATTGGTTGATTTTAATATTTCTTCATTTACCACATTTTCTGGTATTTTGCATAAAGGCCGATCAGGATCTTTTCTTTCTTTTTGAAGCCTAGTGATATAAACGACATCAGCCTTTTTCCATAAATCTTTATCTTTATTGGGGTCGTCAAAAAGACTTCTTTTTTCGACAGATGCCCCATATAAAGAAAGAAGTTTTTCAAGAGAATTGACTGTTCTGGCATTTTCTAAATCTGCGTAAAAAAGGACATTTAATGGTTCAAACACAGATTCCAAAGACCAACAGTTTTGTTTATCTGTCTTTTTATTCTCGTAAATAGTATACATGTCCAACAAAGATTGAGTGGGATGTTCTCCGTCGCCATCACCAGCGTTTATAATTGGAACATCTGAAACTTTTGCTGCTCTTTTAGCAGCACCCTTTTCTGGGTGTCTTAGTATGATGCAGTCAACATACTGCGAGACTGTTTTGACACAATCTTCTAAAGATTCGCCTTTTTTGTCAGACGAGCTTACTTTCCCATTTTCAACAGTTATTAAACGGTAATCATGTCTAACAATTGCAGACTCGAAAGAAAGTCTAGTTCTAGTGGATGGTTCAAAGAACATAGTGGCAAAAACTTTATCTCCCGAACCGCACGGAAAAGGACTTATTTTAAACAAATCAGTCTGAGAAAATATTTCAGATATAGAATACTTATCTAATTGATCTACAGAAACTAAGCTGTCTTTCCAAAACATAATTGCACCATCAAAGTAAACTGCTTTATCTTAGTGCGTTCTCTCTCATTTCTTGCAATTTTTCTATTTCTTTTTTATTTGCATGAAGTTTAGGGTGTCTTCTAGGTGCAGAACTTCTTCTGTGAACGTTTTTCTTTATAGACTTCCCATGATTCAAAATCGGTTGTGGGCTTTCGACTTTGATTTTTGGAGACTTAACTTTTTGCTTTTCCTTAGCCACTAAAGCAAGCGAAGAAAGGTTGTCATTAGATTCATAAAAATCTAATTCATTCTCAATCTCAATTGGTTTATTGATTTTATTTGTTTCAAGCAAAGTATTCATTCTCCTTGCTCTCTTTTTACTGTTTGATATGGTTTTGGAAATAGGTTCATTTAAAATTACTGCTTCTATAACTAAATTTTCTGAGTTGTCTTTTTTCTTTGAAAATCCAACGTAGCTGTAGTTTACTCCAAGAATTTCTAAAGATTTCTCGATTATTGAGTCAAAGCAAATTTCTTCTTTTTCAACCTTGTTTTGATTCAAAATATTATTGTTTTTGGATGCTCTTTTTTTTGTATTTTTAATATTTTTAAGAATAGGATCTTCAATAACAATTGAATCCAAAACCTCTTGCTCAATAATTTTTTCTTCAATAGGAGCTACAGGTTTGTAATGCCTCCTAGAACCGAAGAAAGATAAAGGGGTGGCATCCTCAGATTTTGCTTCTAAAAGTCTTATTTGCCTTCCAACCGGATCATTTAGTACAAACAATCCTTGATTGCAGAAAGTTCTAGCCGAAAGAAATGCTGAATTAATGTATCGCATTTCAATACATTCAACAAATTGTTTGTCCGACGATCCACCTACAGACGACTGACTGTAACAGTCAACGAATACTCTAAACTCTTCTTCAACAGGAACGCCCGCAGGTTCAGCCTCGCCAGGGCCATTAACTCCTGAAATTGTTAAAGTACACGATCTTTCTTCAAATACGCAAAGAGCACTGCCAGATAATTCGACTCCGCCGGTTGCAACTCTTACAACAGGGTTCACAATCCATGCTGCTCGACCACTTGCTGTTATAATTCCCGACCCTGAAAAACTGAGAATTAAGTTAATGTCGGATTCGCCACTTACAACAACTCCGCCACTTGCTATTTGTCGATTTCCTTCACTATCAGTAGAATCACCAGAGATTAAAATTCCACCTGAAGCAGTGTAAGAAAGATTGACCTGAGCATTGGACTGCCCAGATGCATTTACGCCGCCAGAAGCAATAAAAGATTTTTCTGTCTCGCTGTAAGCTAATACAATATTAGCCAAGCGACTCTTTTCATTTCCTAAGCGACCTGTGAACGTCCTTGCCATATTTTTCCCTATTTCTTATAGTCAGCCAGCAATGAGTCTCCAACAGGTGGGGGAGATATGAAAACTACTGTACTGCCCGATTCTGAGTAATCGTCTCCTTCTTTTTGTCGCAGTCCATTGCGATAAACAACTGTTGTGTTAGATATATAGGTGTCTGGCATCGTGAAAGTATCGTTTGTGCCATCAACCGATCCAGTTGGAGTTATACCGAGCACCATTTCAGGAAAAGTGAGAAGTTGAAAATTACCTGATGAGTCATAAATTAAAGAGCAAATTTTTCCGCTTAAAATATCGCCTTCATCCAAGTCGTCTGAAACATTTTTCTTTATATTTTTGACGCCTAAAGAATTAACGTTTATAGTTGAAGATCCCGTATTTCCATTTGATGGATCAAATCGAACTATCATTCCAGTTTTATATTCTTCAGGAGCTATTTCCAAAGAAACAACATATGCATTGGAAACACCAGAATCACTGGAAAAAGCTATATCTCCCCGAATTGCGTTCGCAAAAGAACCCGCAGTAAGTAAATGTGTAACATCTACTCCTGAAGAGTACGTTAAAGGGTTTGTATCTTCTACTCCCCTTATTACTGTAAATTGATTCGCTGCTGGCAATGCAGTCACCAACATTATTTCTTCTCCTATTTTAATCCTAAATTGAGGACTAGTAGGAAAATCTGCATCTGAATCAACGGCGACAGTAGTCTGTACTATACTGGTGATATTAGCAGCAAGCGTAGTTGCAGCATCGTTTGTGAATCTTTCTATAGCCATACCAATATAAACGCATGAAAGATTGTAAAAAATACATAATAATGAATAACTACAATGTCAGTTTAAATATTCAAGGAGGGAAAACATGGCCGTAACACAAATAGATGGTGCTCGTCAATTAAGATTTACTGGTAATCTTGACTTGCAAACCAATAAAATTGTCAATCTTACAGATCCGACAGCAAATCAAGACGCTGCTACGAAATCATATGTTGATGCTCAAGTTGCAGGTGGTGTAATTGATTTTAAAGAAAGTGTCAGAGTTGCAACTACGGCAACAGGAACTCTAGCTAGTGATTTTGAAAATAACGACGTTATAGACGGAGTGACTCTTGCAACTAATGATAGAATTTTAATCAAAAACCAGTCATCAGGAGACGAGAACGGAATCTACATAGTACAAGCTACTGGTGCTCCAAGTAGGTCATCAGATGCAGACACAAGTGCAGAAGTTACAAGTGGACTGTTTTGTTTTGTAGAAGAAGGAACTTCAAACGCAAAAACCGGATGGTTACTAACTACAACTGGAACTATCACCTTAGATACAACGGCTCTGACTTTTGAAAAATTCAGTGAAGTTGGACAACTTTTAGAAGATCTTGTAGCTGGTGCTGGTCTTACGAAGACTGCTGAAACAGTAGATGTTGTTGCCGCAACAAGCGGTGGATTAACAGCAAATGCAAACGACATCACAATAAATCTAGATACTAATTCGGGACTAAACCTTGGTGCTAACGGTATCTCAGTCGGTGCAGGAAGTGGTTTGGCAGCATCTGGCGGTGACGTTAATGTTGGTGCTGCAACTTCGGGTGGAATTACCGTAAATGCTGATGATATCCAAGTAAATCTTGACGGATCAACTCTCGCTCTAGGTGCTAGTGGTCTTTCTCTTGCCGATGGAGCCTCTGCTGCATTGCTTGTTGGACAAGGTGCATCTGATTCGACTTACAACGCAGTTGGGGGCGACCTGACAATGAGTTCAAGTGCAGCCTTTACCATTGCGGATTCATATGTTACAGATACTTGGGTTTACAGAGAAGTTCCATCAGGACTTGTAAATGGAAGCAATGCTTCTTACACGTTGGCAGCAACGCCTTTAAGTGGAACAGAATGTGTCCATTTAAATGGTATACTTCAAAATGTTGGCGGTTCAAATGATTACACCATTTCAACAAACTCAATCACTTTCAATAGTGCTCCTGAAACCGGAGATGTTTTATTAGTTAATTATGCCAAATAAAATAAAATTACCATAAAATTACCATAAAATTAAAATCCAAGGAAGGAAAAAAATGGCCGTAACACAAACAGATGGTGCTCGTCAGTTAAGATTTACTGGCAATCTTGACTTGCAAACCAATAAAATTGTCAATCTTACAGATCCGACAGCAAATCAGGAAGCTGCAACGAAAGCATATGTTGATGCTCAAGTTGCAGGTGGTGTAATTGATTTTAAAGAAAGCATTAGGGTAGCAACTACGTCTAATGGAACTTTTGCTTCAGCATTCACAGCAGGTCAAACCGTAGACGGAGTGACTCTTGTAGCAGACGATAGAATTCTTCTTAAGAATCAATCAACTGGTAACCAAAACGGTATTTATGATGTAACCGCATCTGGTGCTCCTGTCAGATCTTCAGACGCAAACACAAGTGCCGAAGTTACAACTGGCATGTTTGCATTCATTGAAGAAGGAACTTCAAACGCAGACACTGGCTGGTTGCTAACTACAACCGGATCTATCACTCTAGATACAACCGCTCTGACTTTTGAAAAATTCTCTCAAACCGGACAACTTTTAGGCGATCTTGTAGCTGGTGCTGGTCTTACGAAGACTGATGAAACAGTAGATGTTGTTGCCGCAACAAGCGGTGGATTAACAGCAAATGCAAACGACATCACAATAAATCTGGATACTAATTCGGGACTAAACCTTGGTGCTGGCGGTATTTCAGTCGGTGCAGGAAGCGGTCTAGCAGCATCTGGCGGTGATGTTAATATTGGTGCTGCAACTTCGGGTGGAATTACCGTAAATGCTGATGATATTGAAGTTAATCTTGATGGATCAACTCTCGCTCTAGGTTCTAGTGGGCTTTCTCTTGCCGATGGAGCTTCTGCTGCATTGCTTGTTGGACAAGGTGCATCTGACACTACCTACAACGCAGTTGGGGGCGACCTGACAATGAGTTCAAGTGCAGCCTTTACCATTGCGGATTCATATGTTACAGATACTTGGGTAACAAGAGAAACTCCTACAGGAACAGTTAATGGATCAAATACAGACTTCACAATGGCGGCAACACCTTTGTCAAATACTGATTGTATTTATCTAAATGGCATCATCCAGAATACTGGTGGTGCAAATGATTACACTTTATCAGGAGCCATTATAACATTTAATACTGCCCCTGAGTCTGGAGATGTGATTCTAGTTAATTACAACCAATAAATTTGATTTAAATTATTAAAACTCTAAAGGATGGCAATTTGCCATCCTTTTTTAATATATAAGTTCATGTCTGTTAAACAAATAAGCGGAAGAATAATAGTTATTTCTACTGATGGGAGAGATCTGGTATCTTCATTGGCAAGAACTCAGATGGATGGAGCAAGGCAGCTAAAATTTTCTGGCGATATGGATCTTCAGACAAATAAAGTAGTCAATCTTACAGACCCAACGGCAAACCAAGAAGCTGCTACTAAGGCATACGCTGATGCAAATGGTGGAGGATCACCAGGCGGGTCAAATACTCATGTGCAATACAACAATGCAGGCAGCTTTGGTGGAGGAGCAGGTTTCATATTTGATGGATCGGGAAATGTAACGGCTACGGATAATGTTGAAATTGATAGAATTGGGATAAGTGGCCAAAATCCAAATGAAATTAGAACAAATAATAACATATCTCTTCAAAATCTAGTTGTAGACCCAATCAATAACAATGGATTTGTAATAAACAGTTCAGAGCATTTTAACCCAACAGTTACAGAAGACTTCTTACTTGTTCATGGAACCGATGCCGAACCTTTAGGAGAAGGTAGAGTTGGACAACATTTAACTAGCTCTGGGAATCTTGGGAAATCAGTAAATGTCTACCAAACTCTCTATCTAACATATCACAATCGTCAACGTTCAGACGATGCTACGGCTGAAATATATCCAGGCGGAAATTACAATTCATTTGAATTACCAACTGACGGGAATTCGCTTTTTGAATATTTAATAGTGGGAACAACAGACGATGGGACCAATCAAAAAAGAAACGCATATAGATATAACGGATTAATTAAAAACAACGATGGAACCGGATCATTTGTAGGAACTCCAACAAAAACAGCAATAGCATCAGGAAGTCCTGATCTAGATGTGACCTTAAGTCTTGCAAGCAACACTCCATCCGCAGGAGATGTAAGTGTAATTTTAAAAGGGATACATGGGTCAAATTCGACTACACACTGGTGTGCGAAGATGACAGCAGTCGAGGTTAGAGGAGAGGCAAGTGGAGCACCAATTCCTTTCCACGGAGGAATTAAAGATGAAACTTGGTCAACCGTAGGAAATGGAATACTTGGAGGATAAATGGTAGTTAAATTCATAAGTGGAAAATATTTAAAAATACAAGAGAACGAAATTACATCTGACGATGAATCTATTGAAGCTCTTGGCCTAACCACTATCGATGGAGCAAACCAATTAAGATTTACTGGTAATCTTGACATGCAAACCAACAAAATCGTAAATATAACCGATCCTACTGCAAACCAAGATGCAGCTACTAAGTCGTATGTTGATTCGAATGGTGGAGGATCGCCAGGAGGCTCTGATACTTATGTGCAATATAATAATGCGGGAAGTTTTGGAGGAACCACGGACTTTGTAAGAACAAATGATGGATCGTCTACAACAATTGGGATAAACGGGTCCTTAACAGTTGATAATTTAAAATTTGACGGAAACATAGTTTCATCAACAAGCGGAAACATTGCATTAAACCCTATAAGCACAAATGGAGTAGAAATAGGAGAAGATTGCACTGCCAGTGGCGATTATTCTCTGGCAACAGGGAAAAATGCTTTAGCCACATTAAGATGTCAGCATGCTAGGAGTTCTGGAGCTTTCGAAGAGGGTGCTACCCCTGTTGCGTCTGCTGATGAAGTTATTACAAGCGGAAGCAATGTAAATTCAGCTTTTTCATATACAGGTGGAGGATCTCCTCAAAATATAGGAAGAAGTCAAAACGCTGTATTTAAAACAACTGTAAACATACCAACAGGAACAAATCCAGAAGGTTGTATTTTCGAAATGGGCAATTCATTCAGAGGTGGATATTGCGGATTTAATGGATCTTACGACTTAGTTGTTAGATTGGGAGATGGCAGCGCAACTCCTGATGTTGACGACTTCGCTAGAGTTGAAATACCCAATGCTTCACTGCCTCAAAACGTAGATTTTGATTTAATGTGGGAATTTCAAGTTGGGCCAATAGGAAGCGTTCGAGTATGGGTGGATAATATTCTATATGGAGAAGATCAAACAGATAATGATGCTCCTTTAGGAGGAAGCGAAACATGGTCAACATCACTAGACGGGAAATACAATGGATCTTTTGATGGAGTCATTGCGGGAGAATCAGGGAATTACGATGCTGTAGTTACAACTTCAGGAGTGTTACTGCAATCTGATTTAAGTTATTGGTCAAACATAACAGTCACAGAAACAATTAAAAAAGCACAAACAAGCTATGTTGTGTCTGCATGTGAGACAACTAACGCTACTCAAACAGAAATGTTTATAGGAGATGTTACAAATGCTAGAATATCAATACCAAGCGGCCAAACTTATCTTTTTGATATATTAATCGTAGGAAGAAGTGTAACATCTGGTGATGGAGGAGGATATAGAATAGAAGGAGTTATTGAAAACACCAGTGGAACAACAGCTTTAGTAGGAACTCCAACAAAAACAACAATAGCTGAAGATACCGCTTCTTGGGATACAGACGCAGAAGCAGACAACACAAATGATGCATTAGCAATCAAAGTGACAGGAGTAGCAAGTGAAACAATTAGATGGTGTGCTAAAACAACTCTAGTAGAAATAGAAAATGTTTAAAAGTTCATAAATATAGTACAAAGGAGATAAAATGACAACTGTTTTACATAGAAATACAACTTTAACAACTACCTTCGAAGTCGTAGACGACGAAGGTAATATAATTGAAACAGAAGAGACAAAGTTAAATCTTTCAACTTTAACTGAAGATGATTTCACGACTTCTCTTAAAGCGTTGAAAGAAGTTTGGGCTGAAATGCAAAAAGAATATGGCGAAGACAAGTTGAATTTGGGAAAACTGGTGAAGAAGGTGGAAGCTATGGATATGAGAATATTCAAACAAGAAAAAGAACAAACTAAAATGCTGAAAAGTATAGAAGAGACCTTAAAAAATATGTTGCCTGAAAAAACCGCAGAAGAATCTATAGAGAAACCTACAAAGGAATAAAATGACAGTTAAAGGCTTTAAAACATGGTTAGAATTTAAAGATATTTTTGGATTTGATCAAAACAACAAAGATGCTGAGAAGTCACATCAAAACGATATGCCTATAAAATCTTTTGATTTAGAAAAGCTGTTTTCTATACTCGCATCTAAAAAAATTGGAACCAATGAAGGGCGTAGCAATTTCATGAATGAGGTACAATGGGGAGATAATTCCGGTTCTATAAAGTGCTGGTGTGGTACTGGTCTGAATCTCATGATCGACAGACTAGGAAGCGATTTAACTGGGAACCCAACTTGGTATACAAAAAGAATTTTTCAAATAAACAGAGGCGGATATGGGGGATATGAAGATATAGTCGCCAATGAAGTTTTAGACGAAGTGCAAGTGATAAATAAAGAGGATATAGATTCTCCAAAGAGAGAATATAATAAACTCGAAAGCCTAGTTGTACAAATGGCTGATTCTATAAGAAGAAACGCAAAGAATATCTTCATCTATGAGGGCATTAAGAAAATAAGTAATTCTAATTATATCATCAGACTGGGAGTTAAAGGACATGGCAACCAAGCACCAGATCATCAAAGAGTCGAGGAAAATCAAACTTCTATAATATTCGAAAAAGAAAAAGGGATGATTCGAATATTGAACTACAACATAGAGTCTGGAATGGGACAACATGAGTGGGCCATGAGTCCTTCTGATACTGATTTGAATTTCTTTCCTACACAGGAAAATTCTGAAATAATAGAAACAATCACTAATACTCTGAAATGGTACTAAGTTGAGTAAAAAATCAAATAAAAGAGATGCAATAGAAGATATTGTAAAAAATTTAAGATCATCTTTTAAAGATATGAGCTATCCGACAAGAAAAAAAGCATGGAAAGCAATAACATCTGAAAAAGGAAAGAAAGAAATTAACAAAATAATTGTTAATCCAAATAGACAAATAGATTCCTTGCTTATAAAAAACTTTAGCTTTAAAGAGTGGTTAAGCAAGACTGTTTGATTAAACTAAGGATGCAATATTGCTAATATGATCTTTTTCTAACACGAACCAGCAATAACAACTATCTTCATAGAAGCCCATTTCTATATCATCATTTATGCTTATTCTAAAATTAAAGTCTTCGTCAATATAAGACATTATATTTTCTAATGAACAATTTTCATCATCTATATCTTCAATAAATATTTCGCCATACCAAATTTTACAATTTTCATATGCGAATCTACATATTTGCCTTAAGTCATCAGACTTGAGATGGTCTGTTTGGAATTCCATTATGTTTCTCCGAGTCAATAATAATTTGTGCTTGATGTTCAAAAATTTCCATCCAAGTTTCTTCAGGGCAGCTTCTTCTACATACCCAGATTTCTTGTCGTTCTTTGGTATTTGTATAGCCTTCAAATCGGCAACATCTCATATTTGATTCGGTGTTTTTTAAGTCGTAGTATTTCCAAACACTATTTTCTTCGTCTAAAAAAAATCTATTGTTCATAGTCAAAAATTTCCTTAAACCTATTTACGACTTCATCGTTGATCGAAGATTTATAGATAGAAAAGTCAAAAGAGAATGCTTTCTCAATTGGTTCATTCAGAACCTTAGCCATCCAAGGGCTTAACAGCGAATAAATTGGTGACACCCATCCAAATGTTATCCATTTAATCATGGTTCTATCTAAAACTTTTTCTTCGTACTGCCTATAAATTAGGCAGTTGCGATCAGCTAAAAACATTTTTGTTTTTTCTAATTCCCTCAGCACTCTAGAGGTGCTATCTGAACTCAAGTTTTCTATTGATTGAGTTTTAATGCGGTGAGCATCATATCTTCTTTTCCAAACTTGCCATCTTCTCCAAGCTTTTTCTCCATGCAAGCACTGAGGATCAATTAAGGCGTGTATTTTTCCATCGTTAATTGACTTTAAAATATGAAGTTGAGCTAGAATGTATAGTTTATATTCTTTGTCTGGCAATATGCCGTTGGTTTCTTTTGCTAATTTGTAGCAGTGTTTAAAAAGAAGGGATTTTCGAGGATCACCTGTTTTTCGAATTCGAACATGTTGATAATTAGGAAATTGCTCTCTAGACATCTCGACCCACATTAGGGAGATTTTATAAGCCTTCGCCTCAAGTTTATTCATTTGATGATGCAAAATTGCTTCGAGAGGGTCTGGCATTGAGAAATTTTCCTTTGTTCGAATTGAGATTTATATAAAATTTTTTTTCTCAAGTCAAGTTGACTTTATTATTTAGAGTTACTAACTTAGTTTCAACTTTAAAAACATGCTAGGCATCATCCTGCCTTATCAGGAATTATTTGAAAAAATCCCAAATTACAGCCTGATAAACAAAACCTGACTCTGCGAGGTGGCCCTGCTTGCTAATCGGATCTAACTCCAGATCTACATGAGAGCAGTAAACTAGGTGAGCCAGAGTATTGAAACCATCCCCTAAAAACGGCAAAACAGTTGGATTGTTACGTAACCATTCGTACCCAACTCTTGGGGTGAGAAAGTTGAAAAAGATCTTTCTCCTTTACTTTGGTTAGGACGTTTACAAGAAATTTATAAAGAAAAAGTAATTCAAGACAATTGCTTTATGTAAATTTCAAATTGGATTTTGTTATTGCTTGTACACAATGATTCTTATTAGACAAGTCAGTAAGAACATTAACTCAGTTTATCTGTGCTCTTATATCCCCCTTGTTATTATTAGTAATTAATTAATAGGGTGAAAGCATTAAGGCCAGATAAAACTTGGAGGAGATTATGCGCATACAAAACTTGTTTTTTAAACTTGTTTTAACTCGTTAGTTGTTTTTTCGATCTTGTTAGTTGTTTGATTTTTCATTACACTCTTACTATGAGCGAATTAGCACAAGCCTTAGAGCAGTTGGTAGATAGCAATATTTTTATTGCTGTAGAAGGCACTGTTTCTAAAAGATTGATTATTATTGGCGGAAACAAACGAGTGCAAATAGATCTGTCGAGCGACAGAAGTCAGCTTGCTGAACAATTGGGCGAAATTGATTTTTATATAAATGATCCAAATAAAGTGTTGATTGGATGGGATTTGAAAAACTTATTTTCCCATGTTGGCAATGTGCTTGGATTGAAATATGATTTGGACTCTAACTTGTTGGACTTAAAGGTTTTAGAGTGTTTTTTTGGAGTGTTTGAGAAAGCCCCAGAGAGTTTTAAAACTGCCCAGTCCAGACTAGTCAGCATCATGCAGGACGCAAATTGGGATAAATTAAAATATATTTACAAAAATATTTATCTCCCGCTTATAACTAGTGTGATACCTGATATAGAAAACGCAGGCATCATACACACCAAAAACAGATTAAAGCTAAATTCCTATTACGAGATTCTTGGACAAGTTAACGGTCGAAGCAAATGCTCAAAATTCTCAGACAAAAGCTTTAATCCCCATTCAATTAACGAGTCCGATAGAGAATTGTTCAGACCTGCTGGATTTGATGAAATTTTCATGTACATAGACTTCAATCATCAGGAAGTTTCTATGCTGCAATGGCTTTCTGATGATCCTGAGTTGGGGAAAAATCTTGCAACAGGGCAAGATTTGTATAATACGATTTGGAGAGATATCACGACATTGGAGCCAACACCAGATTCGAGAAGGATTTGTAAGGGTATATTTTTACCTGTCATATTTGGACAGGGCGCAAAGTCCCTTTCGAAACGGCTTGGGATACCGTTTGATGTCGCCAATAAGTTGATTACAAAGATACAAAATAAATACTCGGTCGCATTGGAATATGTTGCCAAGCAAATTGTTAAAGATGACGGATATGCTTTAGACCATTACGGAAAAAAGCGATTTTTTGGAGAGCAAGATTATAGGATTAGAAATTTTGTAATTCAATCTCCTGCATCTACGGTCTGTTTGCATAAACTTGTCATGCTGCACCGGGAAATTAAAGATGCAAGAATAGCGATGCACGTTCATGATGGTTATATTTTTTATGTTAGGCCGAGCGACTGTCGTAAGGTTTATAACTTATCAAAAGATATTCTGGAGTCAGATGACGATAATCTGTATCCAAATTTAAAATTAAAAATTTCATGTGAGATTGGGAAAAATCTCAATGACATGAAGCCTATAAACTAATTGGAGATACCTTGAAATCTATATTTACTCAATTTCCTGTAACATCAGAGGAATATGAAAAGCTTGATGAAAAGTTTGGCGATTTGTGCGAATATGCCGCATGGCAGTTGATTAAAAAAAATTCTAGAAATAATCACACGGATGAACAAACAGATATTTCACAAGAACTCAGAATAGCCTTAATTAGGGCAGGCTCTTACTACAAGAGGCAGGTTTACATTGTTGGATGCTTGGAGCTTTGTGCCAAACACGCACAAGATAAATTTGTAAAATGTGTGGTTGAAGAGTTGTGTGAGCTTTGGAGAAATAAAACTCGACACGGAGCGAATAAGCAAAAGTTTGGACCTCATCAAGAAAAGATTCTAGAAAAACTTGTTAAGAAGATAGTTCCAAAAAAAGAAAGACTCTCTAGAAAAGCACCTTTACGAATAGACAGTAAATTTGTAACATATTGTAAATCTATAACCTGGAATGCTCAAAAATCTATGGGCAAAAGAATTACTAGAGAAAAAGGAATCAGATCAGGGCAGGTGAGTCTTTCGGAATATGACTACTTGGTTTCTTCTGATTTTTAACAACTCAACACAGAGTCAGATAAGCAGAAACGTGTTGCTTTATTCGGAGTGAGAATGGCAGAAGGAATTGATTTCCTAGACGAAGGCGACTTGTCAGATGAAGAGCAGGAAGCATTGGCTGAATTAATGGCCAATGATCCTGACCCTGCGTCTGGCGATGCGTACAATTGGAGCGAAGATTTTCAACGGGAAATTGTCTCTCTGCTTCTTCAAGATGAAAGCTTTTGCCGACAAAATATTCAGCTAGTTAAGCACACTTACTTCGCCAATGAAGTTCATCAAAAGTTGTGCAAAATTTTATTTTCACACTTTCAAGAATACACATCTCTACCAACTAGAATTCAATTAGCACAGGAACTAAGGGATTTAACAGAGGGAAAAGATGCAGAAGTTCGTGTTCATTTTCTGAAGGAACTCAGTACTGTCCTGAAGTTCTACAATCCTGGAATTGAATCAAGATCGTATTACAGCGATAAGATTACTGAGTTTGCTAAAGAAGCCGAACTGAAGATAACGTTTCACAGGTGCATCCAAGAATTCAAAGGAAAGAGGTCTTGGGACAAAATTAAAGAAATGTTACGTGAAGCCTTGTTGGTTGATCGTGATGTTGATATTGGCGAAAACTACTTCGAAGGGCCGGAAGAGAGATACGAAAGAAAGAAGAAAGCGGCAGAAGAAGGAGAGATCTTCACAAGTGGATTTAAGGCAATTGATGACCATATTATTGGTGGCGGTCTCAGTCGAGGCGAGATAGCATCTTGGATGGGATTGAGTGGGACGGGGAAATCTTTAGCTCTTGTGAGAGGTGCTATTGCTAATGTTAATATTGGAAAAAAAGTCCTTTACATCACTCTCGAAAATTCAGAAGATCTTACTGCTGACAGGTTTGATTCACAAATAGCAAATCCGGTAGGTGTAGAGAGCATGCCTGGAATCAACACTCTCATGGAGAAAGACAACCCTGAAATTGTCATCAATGCAATTAACGAATATGTAGAAGACAAAGAGGACAAAAGGCTTTTAATTATTAAGCAGTTTCCTGGTGGCCAAATGGGTCCGAGCGATCTAATGGCATACCACAATCAGCTTAAACTTCAAGGATTTACTCCTGATTTGGTCATTGTTGATTATATCGGAGAAATGGCAGATTATCCTGGCGTGAAGACCTATGAATCTAGATACAAGATTGTTAGAGACCTGAGAGGCTGGGCTGTTTCTGAGAAGATTTGCATTATTACAGCTATGCAGGCAAATAGAAGTTCTAAAGAAATTGCAAAAATGGGAGATGTAATTGATGACGAACATCTCTCAGACTCCTTTGACCAAGTTAAGCCGCTCGATGCCTTGTGGACTCTGAATCAGTTTCAAGATGAAAACGATTGCGAGCCAATTAGATTGGCTAGGGTCTTTATTGCCAAAAATAGAAACGGTCAAGCGAAGTATCACTTTCATATAGAAATTAATAGACACACGTTGTGCATGCGACAGATATCGAAAGATACATATATGAAAGTTCTTAAAGAATACCAGTCCACAAAAGAGGAACACGGTACTCAAGGCGTGGAAAATGAGTTAAAGAACGACCCAACTGCCAGTATAATTGGAAATGCATCTGATCACCTGAATGCGATTGAAGGAGCATCGGCAAATTTTTCTAAAGAAATTGGAAACAATGACGATGATGTAGATGTAAAAGACGAAATACCAGGACTAGACTAGTTTAACAAAGGGAAATAAAATGCCAGACGTAACAGTAGAAACTTTAGAAGAAATATTAGAACAGACGCCTAGCGTAAAAGTTGGTGAGCAAAAAGTATATCTTGACCCCAATAGGCTGATCTTCAACGAACAGTCTGTAGGCGAATGGTTACAAGATGCAGGTGCGTGGTACGCATACTTTGCTCGACAACTAGCAGATGCAGAATATCTTAAAGATGCAAGAGATGCTGACTATGAAAGTAAATATGCAAGCTTGTTTGTTTCCTATAAAGAAAATGGATGTTCTGACAAATTAGCAGATGCAAGTGCTAAATCAGATGAAGAACTCGAAGAAGCAAAGAAAGGAATCGCACGAGCGAAGCACACCGTCAAATGCCTGCAACAGCATCTTAGAGCTTGGGACAAGGCACACGATTCGGCTCAAAATAGAGCAAATACATTTAGAAAAGAAATGGAAAAACAATGGTTCGATCCGGCCAATAGTGACGGTCGCTTAACAACGACCTCAAGTGACCTTGATGTCAAGGTTGACAATATCATAGGTGGTGCGAAGGTTGACAATATCATAGGTGGTGCGAATTGATTTGGAAGAGAAGAAAGTCAAATTTGGTTATCGCTGCTGTTGGTGATCAATCTATTCACAAAGAGTGGATTTCTGATGCCAAAAACAAATCTTTTGATTTGGCTTTGATTTACTATGGCGATCTTGTCCACAAAGAAGAGATGTACAAAGATGATGCCAAATATTATTTAAAATCAAAAGGATATAAGTGGCATTTAATATCTGAAATGTATGATAAATTTGAAAAGTCTTTTTCAAATTATGAATTCATCTGGTGCCCAGATGACGACGTGTCTGTAAACAGCGAATCTTTGTCTCACATGTTTCGGTATTGCAAAGATAAAGGTTTAAATTTGGCACAGCCTTCGATGACTAGTGATAGTTTTATAGGTTCGGATAAAAAAGAGTGGCCCATTGTGTCCAATCACACTGGAACAGAATTCCGATTTACCAACGTCGTAGAACGAATGGCTCCGGTTTTCAGTAGAGAATCTTTCAAAACGCTTAGAAAAACTTTTATAGAGACCAAAAGTGGATGGGGACTTGATTGGGTTTGGCCTAAAATCTTAAATTATGAAAATTGCGGAGTAATAGATTTAATCCAAATTAAGCACACAAAAGAATGTGAGTCTGGGGAATTATATGAAAAATATAAAAAAGACGATATTTGCCCCACTATAGAAAAGAAAAAAATTCTTAGGCGATACAAGATTCCTCTTGCTATTTGTACTGAAATTTCTAATATAGAGAGACGAATGGAAAGAGTGTGTGTACTGCATGAAATCCCACAGGTTAAACATAGGTTTAATCACCTTTTCCGAAGGGATAAAGGGTGTTCTCATGCGTGCAGGAAAGTGGGAAATAGGTTGTTAAATTTTAAAAATTTAATAGATTAACAAGAGTAAATAATTTGTATTCTTAGAATTTGCCTTCGAAATATGATGGGTCTGCCTGTGCGGATGACACACATGAAAAAGAAGAAAATCACTTGCACAGAAGATGGATGCTTTAAAGGCACATCTTGTGTGGTTTTCAAAAATTAAGACAAACGTCTTAGCTAAGAGTGCAAAGAACTGACTGGAGGAACAGTCAGTTTTTTAATTTTTAAGCAAGCAGCCTTTTCTCAAGTCTTTTAAACAATTGGGGCGATAGGGAAAAGGCTGTTTGTGTATTTGGTGTTAAAATGAAAGAATTGAAAGAAATAGTTTCTAATCTAGAGTCAAATCTACAGGATGGGTTGATATCTCCTAGAATAATTTTAAGTTCACTTCGGTTTATTGATGAATCATCTAGGAAATCAGGTGCTTATGCAGATCCCTTGTATATGCCATTTTATTATCATCTTGGGAAACATATTTCTCCTAAGAGCTATATTCAAATAGGTTTTAATTTGGGGCTTTCTTCTGCTTGCTTTATGAAAAGCTGTAATTCGGTGGAAGATTTTTTAGCTTTTCAAAGAAAAAATGAAGTTTTTTACTCGTCTCGTCTTTCTATTAAAAATGTAAAAAATCATTACAAAAATAATTTTAGTTTTTATCACGGAGGCTTTCATGATGAAGCTTTTGAAAAAAGTGTTCATAGTAAGAAATGGGATCTTATTATGGTAAATGAGAGAATATTGTATGACACTCATCTAGAATGCTTGGAGATTTTGTGGCCTTTTCTAAGTTCGGGTGGATTTTTAGTGGTGGATCGTGTTGTATCTGACAAGTCTGCCAAAGATTCTTTTAGTAATTTTTGTAACATTAAAAATAGAGATCCTTTTGTAATAAAAACAAGATACGGTGTTGGAATAGTTCAAAAATAAGTTTTTCAAACTATCTTAAAGAGAAATAATAGTAAAAGAGGTAAATGTCAATGGGTTACGAAGTTGTATACTATTACCACGAAGAAATAGAGCGTGGAGAATATAACAAAGAAGAAACAAAAGAAGGCATGGTAATTGTAGGTGAGGCGTGGGAAGATGTGGAATTAGATTATTTAGCTGGCAAAGTAATGGCACTCTTGGCTCGGAGAAGTATTCTAGTTACAAGTTTAGAGATAAGCGAATTTAAGAAAAAAAGCGTAACATTCAGAGAGGCGAAAGACGGCATTGTTATAAAAAATAGGAAGTTTAAGTTTGATGATGGGTCAACGTTGAAAGGCGAGAGCCTTGAGCAAAGTGATCCCATAGACCAACTCAAAGCCTTGCTTGATGCCAATCCTGATTTAATCAATTCGCTTGGGGTTGCTGGGGCCGAGACTGCCAGCGTGCCTTTCCCACACGAATCGTCGCAAAACACACCATCTAGAAAAACACACCCACAGGCTACAGCACCTAGTCCCAAAGGCAAGTCGCAATTTAAAAACGCTCCTTTGAGGTACGAGGTGTTCGATCCTGTTATAGACGGGTTAGCACAAGATGCCAAACGTCGAGGTCTTAGGTTTACTTTGGGTAAAAAATATCCAATATACGAAGAAAAAGCTGCTGGAAATCAATACGCAGGCATGCAGTATTTTACTTTAGATGATAATGGCAACAAACAAGCAATGTCAGATAAGTTCTTCAAAACGGAAACATCACAGTTAATCGGGGATCGGGAAAGAGGTGTCCAGATCCAAGACCAGTCAGATTCAAAATTACAATGGAGCGGCGTAATTGGCGACAACATGCCAAGCGTGAGGTAAATATGAGCAATTTAAAAAAACAAGAAAAGAAAAAGAAAAAAAGAGAAAAATTAGCCAAGGGGAGAGTTCTGGCACGCAGGTCAGCAATTCGTGAAGAGGCAAAGGAGAAAAGGGCCGAAAGAGATTCTCAAGAGCGTGCTCGCAAAGCTGCCGCTAAAGCCGGTTTGTCTACTACATACCGAAAAAAAGAACCTAATCCAGAAAAGGATGCAGAAGTGATGGAAAAACTAGAGAAGAATTTAGAGATCCTGAAAGCTTTAGAAGAAGAAAGTGGCCAACAAGCAGAAAGTAGAAAAAAGTTAAACGAGGA
>Ga0209657_1000015_pt1 | contig 134816 bp, 154 predicted proteins | sample SaaInlV_100m_DNA_FD_184650 | JGI IMG/M metagenome (GOLD analysis project Ga0209657, IMG submission 184650) | Marine microbial communities from expanding oxygen minimum zones in the Saanich Inlet - SI037_S3LV_100m_DNA (SPAdes) (version 2) | ecosystem: Environmental > Aquatic > Marine >... | reverse complement strand
TTGCAAGAACATCCTTCCTGAATTGCAGGACATATTTCTTTAATGTTCTCATATCCTTTGCAGGCTTATATTGGACAGGAGGAATCATTGATTGCCACTTTTGATTATTCTTGTCAGTGTGGTGAATTATTGCTCGGTTGCCCTTGACATATTCGGTGCTACCGCCCTTACCACCAGAACCAGTGATACTTGTTTGTTTTAGGTATCCTGTTTCTTTTGCCCAGTCGATATACTCATTAAATGATTTCATTTCTTCACCAACTGGAAACTTACTTTATTTGAATATTCCTTTGTTACAGATTCATATCCCGCCTTGCCTGCGAACCTTTTTATTATTGCTTTATATGCACCCACACGACCACCTTTTTCTTTGTCATCTTTATCACCACTAAAATATAGCATGGCGGGTTCGTGCTTCTTTATAATAGCCTCGATTATGTCCAACACGGTTGCCATAATTCTCATTGCATCACCTTCGCCTGTCATACCATAGGTGCTTCTATCCTTAGTAGTTCCCTTATATTTTCTTTTGACAAATTCAATACCAACGGCATGACCTTCTTTTGCTACTGACATAAATGATGTTTTTTCGCCGGCACGCATCCAAAAATGGTTTGCAGTCAATTCAATCAGACCACCATCGGATGTCTTGAATACATAATCTTCTGGTATACCATCATTGTTTGGTGTTATTGAACCTTTTGCAACACCACCACCGCGCCACTTGTATGGATTATCAAATACCTCTGTGATATATTCTTTAAATGATTTCATATTATTTCTACCAATTTGGAGTGGATACATATCCACCCTGTACTGAGATACCTGTAAAGTTTAAGAAGTGACCAAGACCAATTGTAAGTGCCTCTTCTAATAATCCTATTGCTTTATTAAAGACACGAAACATAAAATTCATTACCGCATCTTTTGCTCTTTTAATTCCACTGACTACTGCTTTACCAATATCACCAAGAATACCAAGAATACCTTCATTGAGCATTTGTTTATTGATGTTATCTAATTCTTCAATGAGTGTTGGTAGTTCTTCATCATATGCTTTACTCGCCATAATTGCAAGTTTGATATACTTCGACCTACCAGAACCTTTATATGCAATGCTAATCTTATTGGCGAGATGGGTATTGTCTTTTGACCATTTCCAAATGTCTTGGTGATAGGTCTTCACACCATTATCATCGAATACCAAAATCTGTTTGGCAACTGCCGGTTCAGAACCTTTATAGTTTCCACGACTTATTGGTTTACCTGTAAACTTAAACATACCAGAAGATGCTTCGTATACCATATACTTCTTAAAGTCTTCATTTTCATTGAAGAACTGTTCAATCTTCTTTTGCCAAGATTGTGTTTTCATTGATACTTCTAATACACCAACAATTTGTTCTTTGAGGTGTGTATCAGTAAGTTTCTCTGGGTCAACTTTCGTTAAGTGTTTGGCACTTACCATCGCACCTGTTGCTTTTTGTTTTTCGTCTTCGATGTATACCTGAAACATATCTTTCAATGCTCGAACACCAATCTTCTTAACACCTTTAATCAACCAAGATTCTGCCGATTTGCTGGCGGATGTTACACGATGTAACGACAATTCACCTTTAAGGTGTTTCTCAATTGCAGGCGCCTTATGACCAAGAGCATCAAGTTCTGTTCTGCGTGGTGATTTACTGATATACCAATCTTGAAAGTTGTCTTTACCAGAACCAACTTCAATATTCAAGGTATTTGTTGCCGTTTTCTTCATATCATCACTAAGAATTTTCAATGCTTCTTGCATTGTCTTGTCGTTAGCAACACTGCCTTTGTTTTTCTCAAAGTGCTTAATTGCTGATAGTACAACACCTGTTGCTTCACCAGATTTGGCAGACATCAGTTGTGCGCCTGCTCCACCGCCACCACCACTCTTCTTCAATGAGATTGCGTGAACACTATCGCCAATAAAATCTGTCTTTGGTGTAACATCTGATGCACCTGTATGAAGTGTCGCATCATAATGATTTACTCCTGCTGAACCTCTACCAGAATGGTCAAGGAACGAACCAAGATTGCCAACTTGCTTTATTACTTTCTCAGCAATAATCATCATATCACCAGTAATCTTCTTCAATGCTTTCGGTGCAATATGTGCTTGAGCGGCAGCATCATCATAACTCAATTTATTATGTTTCATATTATAAGCAATACAAATCGCCGCTTCTTGAACGGTTGCCGAATCTGTACTACCTTCTATAATATATTGTTTGAATGATTTCATTTATATTCCTTAATGATAGTCACCGTGCCATTTACTATAATTTCTGTATATTTATCTTTTTTGTTGCTTGCGCCATCCCAATACTTCTCTGCCCACATATTTATAGATTCTGTATCGTTGGCGTGTACTGCTTCATTGAATTTTCTCAAATCCGCATAAAAAACACTACCTTCAATAACGCATTCGTATATGGGTAGTGTATTCTTAAATGTGGGAGTGGTTGCAACACATAATGAATTGATTCGGGAAGGGAGTTGCTTTGGTCTGGCATTTTCAAATATGTTCTCAATGCCCTTGAACCGGTCACATTCTGTAACTGGTTCGATACACACACCCATTTCGACAATGACATTTTCTGGTGCTTGCCAATATGCCTGTAAACCCTTAACTTCTTCAAGTCTTCCCATAATATTAAAATAATCGTTAAAGTGCAACATATAAAACTCCTCAAGGTATTTATAAATAATCTAATGCCGTTAATCCCAACAAATATGACTGAACTTATTCGTTTGTTAGATAGCAATGGTTATCGCCATCTCAAAAGACAATCGGGTACACAATTACGAGTATTGGTAGAGGGTGGTACTAATCATCGTATTGCTATATGTGAGGAACTTGCCCATAAATTCGATTCAATTGGTGCGAAGTATATGCCAAACCATAACGATTCATCTATTGGTGCAGTCATCATCAACAACCTACGAATCAATGTCAAACCAAAGAGCAGGCAAGGTAGTGGTTCAGCAGGCGTAGAGAATGAGCATTATCTCGTGAAACAAATCAATGATATGATAGAAGAGATTGGTCAACCATCAGGCATATCAATACTCTTTAAGGGTAAACATAAAAAACAATTTGATAATATTGTTGAAGCAAAGCAAGTAGGTGCTGATACGAAAGGTAGAAAGAAAGCAGATATTATACTCATTGATAAGAACAAGAAGAAATATCCAATCTCTCTCAAGAAAGACAATTATGATATTCTTGAAAGTTCTGATACTTACTATAAGAAGAAAGCAAGAAGAAAACTCGATAAACTTATAAAGAGTGGCAAAGTCAAGTTGAAGACACTCAAAGAGAAGACAGGCAAAAGAGGGAAATATACCGTCTATAAGATTGAACCAAACTTCGCCATGAGAGCAACACCACAAGAAAAGAAAGATGTCTTATTCGGTAGTGATATACTCGCAGGTAAAGGTTGTATTGTTATAAGGACATTTCGTGAAGGTGACTTTACATATGATGGTGAAGATAATCGTTTAACTATTACTTGTACCGATTCAATCTCTGAACCATCACAAACAGGCACAGTATGGTTCTTAGTAAGGAACGATTCAACAAGAAACAAATCAAGTAAATATCCAAAGAATAAGGATGATATGCCTGCGGGTATTCGTATTCTTGCTAATACTGAGTCACGAATCAGTAGGAATGTATTACGAACTCATTGATATATGTCAATGCGTACACCATCCAACAAATCAAATAACCTATTCAATTCATTGACCAATGCGGGATTGTACTTATAGATAGTACCATTTTCGCCATTCTTCAATAGATTCTTCCTATGTTCCCTCACCCTGTAATCATTCAAGAACTTAGTCTTCTCTTCTTTATTAATGACATGACTTATTCCACGCATTCGTTTCTTTATCCAATTATTCGCCATTTTATCTTTCATAAGCAAATCGAATAAATCTTCAGGAAGACATTGCATGTATAGATGTTTATTAGAGAACTTGCCATTGACCTTGAACATACCCTCACAAACATAATAATTTGCATTAGTCTTATCCTTAATGAATGTAATGGTAGTATCTACACCAACCAATGTTTCCATATAGAGTGAAAGACTTATTTTAGAATAAGCAGGTAAACAATATTCAAGTTTTTTTAGGCGATGCTTCGTCTTTTCAATAATATCTAAGGGAGCATTGATGTCTTTGAATTTCTTCAAGCGATGTTTAAGGTATTTGTATTCTTGAACGGTTGTTTGCATACTAATATTATAACATCATTATTTACGAATTAAACCATTTTTATTATTATTTAATGCTTTTTTACTGGGTTATGTGTTGTATCATTTTCGCCATTTGAGTGAAAAAGGGGTGTCACTATATGCACAAAGGACATCGGTATTTTTTCAAGTGTACTGCTCAGGTGTTCGCCAAGTGTACTTACCAAAGCAATATGATGTTCATTCCTGTACACGACATACCCGACACTCCGCAATAACGGCAAAGGTTTCTTGGCGTACGCCAACTGTTCTTTGAAATCGTTCCAACCAACATCACCTCGCTCTTCAGCATCATACCAAGTGACTTCCACTAACGGATATTGTTTTTTCTTCGCCATATACTACTCCAGTTATAATATTTATAAAAGAAAACCCCACCATCACTGGTAGGGTCTTCAAGGTGTATCACCGCAAGGTATGAGTCAGGCGGCGATTACATCAATAATCTTAGAAGAGATGACTCGACTAGTCTTCTTGGAGTTGTTACCCTTCATGAATGCGTTCTTGATTTTGGCGTAACTCGCATCATCATCAAGGTTTTCGAGAGCATCAGTGACGACTTCAAGATTTCCCTTAACTACTACGAAGAGGTCGTAAGCAGTGTTTTCGAGAGTAAAGCAATTGTGCTTCTTATAAGACTGAACAGCACTTTGGAACTCTTTATCACGCATTTCATAATCCGAAACACCAGTTGTACCGAAGAATCGGTAACGAAGGTTCTTGATATGGTTGCTATCGTGAAGACGGATACCAATCAAGTTGCATCCAGTGCGTTGCTTGAGGATTTCAAGGAATGCGAAGGTTTCAGAATCATGTCCAAGGTCACTGTTCAGTGTCACAGTCTTCTTGGTCTTATTATCACGCAAGATTGTTTTACCGTTGTTGTATCGTGAGTTATACATCATTCCGTGTCCGTCACCGTCAGTCAAGAACACAGTGTTCACGATTTGAAGGTTATGGGCGTCTTTGAATGCAGGAATGATATCAATCGCACAGAGAATTGCTTCATTCAGTGGCGTACTTCCCAAACCGAACTGGCGAGGATAACTGATTGAGTGGCGTTGACGGCCACCGTAGTTGTTTGCTTGCACGGTCAACCAGAATCGGCGAAGTGCTTTTTTATATTCATTTGATTTCATTGAACTGCTCAAGAAGTTGAATAGACTAAATTCGTGAGGCTTCAAAGAATCTTCATCAGTTCCCGTGTACTGTTCGCCAATTGCTGAATCTACTATGCTCTGGTATTCTTCTGACCATCGGTCGACTCTTGAAAGGCCGGGGATGAATCGGTTACTTGAAAAAGCATAAACCTCAAAAGGAATATTGACTTTTTGACAGAACTCAGTGAGAATCATGAGTTGTTCAGCAGTATCATTCAGGATACTAGACATTGAACCAGACCAGTCAAGGAATATAACGATACCGTGACTCTTACCGTCACTATGTACCTCATTCTTGAGGAAGATGTCTTCGCTCCAACGATAATTAATCATCGTAGTGGTATCAAGAATACCAGTTTTGGCGATGTTCGTTCGTTTATCCGAATCAGCGGCTTGTTTCATTTGGAACTGTTGAACCATATGATTCACAACTGCTTTTGAACCGTTCAAGAACGAAGTCAAATCGGCGATTGCTTCGGCGTGGTCCCTTGAGTATCGTTCAAAATTATCTGTTGCTTCGTGCATATCCCACTCTTCAGCAATTTGCTTAGGGGTCACGATGATATTGTCAAGATGCATATCAGGAAGCGAGTGATAAGTAGGCGAAGAAGCCTCATCATCACGGAATTGTTCAATATTGGATTCATAGTTGCGTTGGGTCGAACCGGCAGAATTGACATCATTTTCATATGCCTCATATGAAAGGTCATCATCGCCTTCACCGTCAGAAGATTCGCCGGTTTGACTCGATTCAGCAGATTCACCATCATCGGTATCATCTTCCATCGAATCGCCAGCATCATCACCATTGGATTCGCCGTCACCGGCACCCTGTGAATCAGAATCTTCATCAGATTCCTCTTCGCCCATAGCAGAACTACCAGAACCACCGTCTTGGTCGTCCGAGTCTTGCTGGTCAGCACCAGATTCAGCACCAGAATCGTCACCCTCGTCACCGTCACCCGATGCAGATTGCGATTCGCCATTTTCATCTTGCTCTGGTTCAGGATTCTCATCTTGGTGCTTACCGAACAAATCTTCAGCAAGTACGATGACTTCCTCAAAGGTTTCGGTTTCGCTCATACGAGTAACATATTGCTTCTCTTCGTCAGAGAAGGGAACATCAAGCAAACCGAACAAACCGAGTTTAAACTCAAGATTCAAGCGGTCAATTAATGGCGTTTCAAGGTTAATCGTTCGGTTTTTCAACTCGAACAAGTCTTGAGCATTCAATGATTTATATGCGTTAGCAAAGTCACGGCGAAGGCCAGGAAATTTATCCTTAATCAATCGCTCAATGCGAGCATCTTCGACAATGTTCAAGAACATATGTCGCATACCCGAAAGTTTACCCTTACCAACAAAGTCTTGCCAACCTTCAGCAGGCGTATGCAGAGCATGGGACACTTCGTGACCTACGAGCATATCATATACAGAACTGTCCATCTCTTTCCAGACGGGCAGGCACAGGGTGCGATTCTTAGTATCGAAATATGCAGATGGAGCATCAGCACGATGGATAACATTAATGTCTTCCATCGCCATAGCACGAGCAAGGATATCCTTGCTGGCAGTGTTGACTTTGATAGTGGGTTTCTGACTCATAAGTGTATATTGTACCATAAATCGTACCCCATATGGGGGCAAGGGTGCGAATCGGGTGAAAATAGATGATTTTGTTGAAAATAGACTGACACTATGTCGTCACCTAACAATACCCTAACAAGATTTATTTCAATAAAATCCTTGTTTTTCGTCTAAAAATCCACTTTTTGTCATTTATTTCGACTTTTTAGTCATTTTCTGACGATTTTGTTGATTTTGGTATGCCGTTTGCAACGCACGGGCGTTCCTATTTATAGGACAGCACACCAAAAGTTATCCACAAGTTATCCACATCCTAACAGAACCCGAACAAATAAAAATAATTTAGTTTTCGCCCCGTAAGTGCCTGCCATTACTACATTTACGCAAAATTCTTTGGAAATCTTCTATAATAGGGGTAGGAAGTGCGCCGTATTATGGTACAATATACATTCACGAGTGGGGTTTTTCCCACTCTCTTCCCGCAATCCTTCGGAGATTCAAATGAAATTAAATTTACGACAAACGCAACTTTTGTCCGCCTTGAAGGCGAACGGTTGCACTTCACCTGTAAGTCGCCAAGATATTGTCGATGCGTGTACCACATCTGGTGCGTATGCGTGTCCTCCATCTTGGTTGACTCAAGACTCTGCCCGCAAAGTCGGTCGTGGTCTTTATGATTGTCCTGAACTGTCTGAAATTGACGGTTCTGTTGTCGCATCCGTTCCGAAGACGGTATCACCTGCTCCCGCCCCTGTCGTAAAGGAAAATGTCGATATACAGACTGGTCCTGTACAGGGTGCGGTTGAAGCGGTTGACAATACTGCATTGCTTGCAATGGGTATGACCGGCGGTGAACGACAAACACTTGTGCCGCCACGATTTGACGGTTATGTCGCTTGGGGTCACTTTAGTGATGTCGAGAAAATCGTCCGAAGTCGCCGAAACTACAATGTTTTCGTGACTGGTCTTTCTGGTAACGGCAAAACTCTCATGGTAGAGCAGGTTTGTGCGAAATTGAAACGAGAATGCTATCGTGTCAATATTACTCGTCAGACTGACGAAGATGACCTGTTGGGTGGATTCCGCCTAATCAACGGTAACACCGTCTGGATGGACGGTCCCGTGGTTTCAGCAATGAAATCTGGTGGCGTACTGTTGCTCGATGAAATCGACCTCGGTTCTGCTAACTTGATGTGTCTGCAACCTGTCCTAGAGGGCAAGGGTGTATTCCTCAAGAAAATCGGTCAATGGGTTACGCCCGCTGACGGTTTCACTGTGTTCGCTACTGCCAATACCAAGGGTAAAGGTTCGGATGACGGACGATTTGTCGGTACTGGGATTATGAACGAAGCAATGCTCGACCGCTTCCCGATTACCCTTGAGCAACCTTATGCAACTAAGGCCACTGAGAAGAAGATTCTCGTGAAGGCCGGTTGTGATGATGTTGATTTTGCTGACCACCTTACAAAGTGGGCGGAAATTATTCGCAAGTCCTTCTATGAGGGTGCTGTCGATGAAATCATCTCGACCCGCCGTCTGGTGGATATCGTGAATGCTAACGCAATCTTTGGCGATAAGTCCAAAGCAATTGCTATGTGTCTCGCTCGATTCGATGATGACACTAAAGAAGCATTCTTGAATCTGTATTCCAAAGTGGATGCGGATATGCAGGTAGGAACTGATGAGGGTGAAGCCTCTGATGTGCCTGCTTCAGCAGAAGGTAATGCGTGTCCATTTTGAGTAGTTCAGTTCTCCGTTCAAAAGACTTCTGTCTAATCAATCATGACACGGGATGCCAGTACATGTTTAAACCGCAAGACGGATGCGTTGTGGTATTAATCGATGACGGACACGGGTGGCGGACATATGATTCTGCCATGGCCGGCGGGAACTACATGACAGACCGTGCAAGAACATTTTGGAACTCCCTAATCAAACAAGGATTCACGAACAACTATGAAATCGAATGAAATAAACAAATTCCGTGAGAACTACACCAAGTACGAAAAAGAATGCGTATTTGAGGGGTATAGGCTGGCTGTTCTGTTTGACGAGAAAGATTCTGTCAAGCAACATGGCGGCCGCTGGAATCAAGAAGAGAAAACTTGGTGGATGCCGGCAGGTAAAATTCTTGAACAAATACATGACAATGGTACATTGGTTCGGGACTGGCTGAACGATAATGAAATGATTATCGGTCAATTCGGCAAAATCACAAAAGCACAATCCGAACGATTTACTGATGAGGCAGGCAACTTCACCGAGTATGGTATACACAAGTCAAACAACGACCCCCAATTCAAAGTACAATTCTTCTATGACCAAGATGTGGTGAAATTTATCCCCACTGGTATGGGTGAACTGGCGACCGAATATCTCACTCTTGAAGATGGTCGTAAACGATGGGACGAAGCAATCGAAGCCGGTTATATTCGAGTAGAATCGTGGGAAAACTCTTGACCACGGTCGCCTCTGAGGTATAATATGAGTATGATGAAAGAATACCTGCTATGGTTGGAAGAAAAAGGAATCGCCGAATGGGACGAAAATCTCGGCGAATGGACATTCTCTGTTGAAGACATCTATGCTGCCACACTTGTTAAAGAATATAGGGAGCGACCCGATGCCGTGGACCGACCCTGAAGAAGACCTCGCCGATGAAACTGGCGATTACGATGAAACTGGCGATTACGATGTTATCTGGGATGATGAAGACCCTGATGAGGCATGCCTCATTGATGAAAATGGTGGACTTACCGCCAATGGATACGAATTGTTAGCAACAATGGATGCTAACGGACAATTTTGCTGAAGGAGCAATTACAATGGAAATGATTTATAACAACTTGACAAACCGACAGAAGGTATATGTGGATGCGATTCGCACCAATGCACCTGACCTCAACATCGACACGACCAAGACTGAATATTCTCGTGCTGAACTGCGCCAGATTTCAATGAAGATGAAGGGAAAGATTTGGATTCCCAATTGGATTACACACGACCAGAGTCGCCGTGTTGCCCGTGGTGTCTTCCTGATTCCTGAAGTGGTCATCGACCCTCTAGAGGACACAGATGTCCTTGCGGTATCGCCTGGTGAACACACTGAGGACGATGGAGAGATGGACTTCATTGAAGACGACCCAATGGTCAATGTCGATGAACAAGCATATCAAGAAATTATGTAGTATATTATATGGATGTCACTTGGCAATTCTCTTATTGAGATGACTCGAAACGCCATTAGTGCTTGCCGTATGTTCTCACTATAAAATGAACGATGGTAAGGTAGCACAGGGGAAACCCTCTGACTACCAATTTATTGACTGAAACGCAAAGGAAACACTCTATGCACCCAACAACATCCACACTCATCTCTGACGCTATTCTCGCATTACGATTGCTTGATGAGAAACTGGTCCACGCAAACTTCATACCCGAACAAGAACTCACTAACGACCTCATCGGTGGTGCTGTGTTACTTGGTAGTATCTTCAGTGGCACGACTACCGACCACTTCAGTGAAGATGAATGTGATTATGTTGTTGCGATGGATGAACGAATTCACGAACACTTGAATCAATTGGTTGCTGGCGATTTGGAAGGTAACTTACCAGAACCAGAGTCTGATGGATGGGATGATTATCAAAATAACACGCCACTCGATTGGGATGACGACCAGATTTGAATAAACAGTGTACAGCGAAAAAGGTGGTCCCTTTTTTTCGAGGGCAATACGCCGCTGGCAAAAACACCATAATACCACGGGCAAAAAAGGTAATGAACAAAACAAGACAACACGAACAAGATAGAGTGGCATCAATGACCGATAGTCAATTGTCCACTCGCTATGGCAAGATGAGCAAACCCGAAAAGATTACTTGCTTCTATGAAGAACTCAAAAAGCAAGGGCGAAGAAGGATGGAAAAACAAATGACTCAAATGAGGATTGCACAAGACATGGGATGTCACACCATCACACACCCAACACTAGGCACAATGAATTTTATTCCCGATGGGGATGTTGTTCGCATTGTCTGTGAGCATACCAATGAAGACTCCCGAACAGGCATTAAGCGTGCCAGACAAATATGGGACGAGAAAATCCAAGAAGGATGGAAAAACAAATGACTCAAGAAGAAGTATTCACATACCTCGATGAACTCCGCCTCTCTGGCAAAATCAATATGCTAGATGCCGTTCCGTACCTTATCGACCATTTCAAGATTACCAAATACGATGCACATCGCCACTTGGTACATTGGATGCAATCTTTTTCAAAATAGACAGACACACCCCCTTTACACACCAACACATTTAAGGTAAAATATACAAATGAACAAAGCACACATACTACAAACACTATTGAATGGCATCACAGAAGTCATACATGATAATGGCGAATCTGTAATGCTCACACTCGCACCTCAACATTTATCCGCAACACAAGATGGTAACATACCCCGTGAACATATTGAGACTATCGTAGCATTCAATGTCAATTCGGAACAATGGGAGAATTATACGGTATCTTCTATTGTAAGCATTGAACAACTCACGGGTCTCGATGCAAAAAACAATGAAAATAAATTACAAGCATCCTCTGAATATATGAGTGGTGTATTTGATGACGATTTTGCCTTTGAAGAAATGGAACATCCCACACTGTGAGATATTCACTCGTACATACTGATGCTCTCCATAATACTATTCGTCAAGAATTTAGTTTGACGGCAAAAGGACATTGTATTAATATTCATCTCTTCTTCAATGGTACCTTGCAAAATAGTCACACTGTAGACAATTGTACTTTGATTACAGCACGACAACACTGGGACTATTTGGTGAAAACAGGATATATGAGAGGCGATTAATGGCGGCATCAGTACATAACTTTATATTGACTTGGGGTGAAATCAATTTACTACAGGGAATCCTTGGGGAAACGGCGAAGGGGACTGTCGATGAGAACTCTCGTAATGAATTGCAACGATTAGCAAAAAAATTGCAAGAGCAGAGGGATTGTGGATATCCTGCGTTAGACTATCCTTTTTGGCGAAAGAGTGTGAAAAAATGAATATCGAAGAACACAAACTTGTGAAAGAAGCAATGGCAGAAAAACTATACAAAATCCAAAACGACAAAGGTTGGGAAATCTATTTTCGACCACTAACAGCAACAAATCGTCCTGATGAGAATAAGGATAGAGTGGAATTAATATCTTTCTATCAAGGCGACCCTTTTATGAATCCTAGAAAACTTACTGGTGTTCGCAAAAATACTATGCAGGAAACCAATTCAAAAGATAATATAGAAGTGATGTCTGTCAAAGATGCAAGAGAGTGTTGGAACTTGTGGGTGGAACATGGCGATTATGAAGTTGCCGAAGTAGAAGACTTTCTCAAGGGTGGCAGGTCTGAATGGGCAGGTGAAAATTTTAACTATAGAAAAGAAAGTAAGACTGCCAGTTGGAGTGTACCAGAGGATGAAGATGGGAATGTAACAATGAACGGAAAACCCTGTAATATATCTGACATATCAAAAACATTAAAAAAAAGGATGTATGCAGAATGAATCGGCACACGAATAAATTCCATTGCGATTTACAACATCCAACATTAAAGGAAATGAAAAAAATGAAAACAACAACACTTTTTATACACGAAAGACTCTACCATAAGAGTAAGACAGATGCCATTGTACAATGGGATATATGGACAGAAGGTGCAGACATCTGCACAGAGTACGGACAGATTGGTGGAAAGATGCAGACTGCAAGAAAGACTGCAACACCAAAGAATGTTGGTCGTGCAAACGCCACTACTGCGGATGAGCAAGCAATCCTTGAAGCAAAAGCAATGCACAAGAAACGACTTGATGCCAAATACAGTCTGACGATTGAAGATGCCAAGAAGGAAGTGTTTCTTCCAATGTTGGCGGCATCTTTCGATAAACGAAAAGACAAAGTAACTTACCCAGTAGATGTCCAACCGAAACTAGATGGTGTTCGGTGTCTGGCATATTGGGATGGCGGTTCTGTGAAACTAATGAGTCGTGGTGGTAAACAGTGGAATTGTTGCCAGCATATTATTGATGAACTTGAAACCGTCTTGCCGAAGGGATGGGTACTCGATGGAGAACTCTATATTCATGGCAAGACTTTTCAAGAGATTACTAAACTCGTCAAGAAGTATCGTCCTAATGAATCCGAAGAAGTCATGTTCCATGTGTATGATATTCCAAGAGCGGCCGGCGATGATACCTGCCTTTGGGAAGAGAGATTTAATCTTTTAGACAAGGCATTTTATGGAATGTTGTACGAAAGTAAGATTATTTCGGTTATTACCGTGGCCACTTATGAAGCAAGCAACGAGGACGAAGTGTACAAACTTCAATCTCAATTCCTCGAAGAAGGTTATGAAGGTGCGATTGTCCGTGAGATGGATGGCGAATATCGATTTGGATATCGTTCTAATAAACTCCTCAAAGTGAAGAACTTTATGGACAGTGAATATAAGATTACAGATTTCACTACTGGCATTGGCAGGTTTGAAGGAAGTATCGTATGGATATGTGAAACCAAAGACGGTCAATCATTCAAAGTTGTTCCACAGGGAACAATGGAAGAACGACAGGAAACATATCAGAATGCCGAAAAGAATGTTGGCAAGTTGTTGAAGGTAAAATACTTTGAACTCACTGACGATGGTATTCCACGATTCCCTGTTGGACTTGGTATTCGCCTAACGGAGGATATGTAAATGAATATAGAATATGATAACATAGACAACAAGAAATGTTTTTGTTGTGAAAGAAGATTGATGAAAAAAGAGATGCATCATTTTCCAATACCAAAACGGTACGATGGTAAAATGGTTATTCCTCTGTGTATGGATTGCCACGATATGTCAGACAGAAGGGGATTGCGACATATACTCAAAGAACACGAAGAATTTTCTACAGAAGCAATTGATGGATGCACAGAACTTGCAAAGAATTTTATAACATCGGTTGGTATGTTAATGTCAAACTATGAAACCCAAAAACTGATGGACGATATACTTCCAAATTGGTTTGAGGACTATATCGAAACATTCCAAGAGAACGAAGAGGATATGTCATTCAAACTTCTTGAGGGATGTTCATTAGATGCAAAACAACTTGTTATGAGAATAATATCTCGATATTATGATATAGTACATGAGCCAATGGGAATACTTGCATCGGAGATATTATAATGTTAGAATGGTTAGTAAAAGTATGTCCACTAATCGCCGCAATACTTTATGCAATAATTGCAGTAGGGTATCTGTTGAAAAAAGATTATGCGTGGAGTCTTGTATGGACATCGTATGCACTTGCAAATGTTGGACTTGTACTTGCGGCAGGAGATGGTAAATGAAACTGAATCCAAACACAGGCGAACCTTGGGTTGGTGATGACTTTCACTGGGAGAAACCAGAATTTCATACCTTCTATGGTATTCGGAATCCCAAGGCATCATACAATCGGATTCTGGTGTATGTTGATGATGCGGCATCATCTACACTTGTCTTTTGGGTGAATGTGAAAGGTGATGCTACTGGTCGCTATAGCAATAAGAGAGAAGTATTGAGTCTTGAAAATGCACGGAATGTATGGGAAACTGCAATAAATAATGGGTGGGTTCGGGACGATTCTGTTCCGCCACGGAAGGGGTCTAATATTCTTAAATTCATAACCACACCAACATCTGGGCAACCAAATTATGGAATGAAGGCATAAAATATGATTGAAGTAACAGGTAAAGTTGAAAAGTACGAAAAGTATATGGCGCATAGTGTAGTCGATTGGTGTATCAATTACTTTCAAGAGATTGACCATCTCTATACGGACATAAATCTTGAACTAAAAGTGATGAATGACTGTGATGGTACTTGTATAGAGAATGATGATGGCGGATACGACATCGAAATTTCTATCAATCAATCTATGCGGGACATCGTGGCAACTATTGTACATGAGATGGTTCATGTCAAACAATATATTACTGGCGAATGGCAAGGCGAGGGTGAACGAGAAGCAAACAGTCTGCAATATAAACTTGCAGACCGAATCTGGACTGAGGATGTGTTGTGAATCGTGATAAATATTCTTGACACTTGTTTTAATTGGTGTATAATAAGGAGATAATGATGAGTGAAGAAGATAAAAACAATCCAATGTATATTTTAGGACTTACTATTGGTATTGTCGTTATTGGATTTTTGTTTGGTATCGGTTACAACATTAGTCAAATGATGTTTAACTAAAATAAAAAAAGGAGATAATAATGCGTAAAGCAACTATTACAATTTTAATTGGAACTACCCTTATAATGGGTGGTTGTGGAACACTGGCGGGTGCAGGTATTGGCGCCCTTGCAGGTCAAGCGATTGGTGGTAACACTACTGCAACTTTGATTGGTGCAGGTATTGGTGCCGCTTCTGGTCTAATTCTCGAAGAAGTCGATAAGGACAATAAGCAAAAGACTGCGGCACAAGTTGCGGCGGCCGAAGAGCGTGTACGATACGAAGAGTGGCAAAGACGAGAGCGTAAAGGTTACGCAACACACAAGTCCACGACTCGGCGTATTCTAAATCCTGACGGTACTGTTACCGAAACTGGTACAGAAATCGTTACGAGCGAACAACAAACCAGTGGTTATGAAGGACTTCCAAGATGAGTGATAAAGGTTCTGGTTATATGATTAGTCTTGGCGATGATGTAATCGCCAAAGACATTCACGGTGATATGATTGATGCAAAGTTGGTTGAAGTTGATTTGTCTGGAGACATTGATACAATACAATTAGAGAATGGAGATTTTATGAAGATTGAACGAACTGGGATTTTCCCAAAAAATGTTAAAGAGATTTTCTCTTATAATGTAATGAAAAATGAATTGAGCAAAGGTATTTGTGAAGTGACTTTTACAAAGAAGAATGGCGAAGAACGAGTGATGCCTTGCACATTAGACTTCTACCAAATTCCCGAAGAACACCACCCAAAAGGTAACAATACTGTTTCAAAGCAAGAAGTAATTTCTGCGTGGTGTACTGACAAAAATGGTTGGCGTTCTTTTCGTGTAGATTCGGTAAACAAATTTACAACAAGTGAAAATATTGATGTAGAGTTGAAGGAGATTGTAAATGAAAATATTTAATTCAAAAGTTGAAGGAAATCCATCACCATCAATCGAAGTGGTAGATGGTTTTGATAACGAATTATTGGCAACATTCAATAACTGGAATGTTAAAGAAGCGATGGATGGTTATACCGTAGACGAACTTGATAATCTTGTTGAATTGATTCTTGAAGTAAGGAATTATATTGCACAAGAAGATACCGAGCAAATGTCGTTTGATTTTGCAAAGGAAAATACAGATGAATCATAATGTAGGTGATAGTGTTGTCAATTCAGATAATCTAAAAACAGGTAATGTATTGGCAATCAATGAAGATACCAATGAGGTTCAAGTTTCATATACAGATGGACAAACCGAATGGGTAGATTCTGGCAATATTAAAAAGTTGTTGTTGGAAACCGACCCACCTTTTGGAAACACACTTTCAGGATAATTTGTAGACCCCATCGTCTAGTTCGGTTAGGACATCAGGTTTTCATCCTGAAAACAGGAGTTCAAATCTCCTTGGGGTCATTTTTCCTGAGAGAGTTAAGCGAGTGTAGCCCAATGGCAGAGGCAAGGGACTTAAAATCCCTCAAGTGTGGGTTCAAGTCCCACCACTCGTATGTTACAAAGGAGTTAGTTATGCAATATAGATTACATATTGACATTCCACTTGGAACAGATGAAGAGAAGGCAATTCATACTTCTCAACATCTAATGGAATGGTTGTTTCACGATGATAGACATCAGTGTATGAAAATGGAAATGCACGGTGTCAGTAAAGTTGGTTATCGTCTTGGTTTTGATGAAGACAGGCAGAAGTCCAATTACCTTGACAAGAATGAAAATGGTCATGTAAGTAATAAGAAGATTACTATTGACATTAAATCTACTTCACTGTAGAATGTGTGTATTATATGGGACGGAAGCGGATGGTATCAGCAGTAGAGTTTATACCTCTATTTTCGTGGGTTCAAGTCCCACTCGTCCCACTTGGAGATTGATTAATGAAAATTTTAGATGATGTGAAACTTGATTATGCAGATGTTCTTATTAGACCAAAGAGGTCAACACTAACTTCCCGCAAGCAAGTAGATTTATACCGAAACTTTATATTCAAAAATGGCAAAGAATGGATTGGTGTTCCAATTGTCGCCGCCAATATGGATACAATCGGAACACTTGAAATGGGCGAAGCATTGTCCAAGCATAGTATGTTGACTTGTTTAAGTAAACATATAAGTCATTTGAATTATGGTGATTCGTTTGGAGATAACAACTTGGCAATTTCGTTTGGAATGAATGAAGATGCAGAGATGCAATTGCTCACTAATGATGGTGCGAGTAATCTTTCTGAATTCGCCAAACATAAACCATTCTTCTGCTTGGATGTTGCAAACGGTTACACTCAACGATTTGTTGATTTTGTAAAAGATGTCAAGGACAAGTGGCCAGAGAAAATTATTATTGCAGGGAATGTAGTTACAGCAGAAATGACTGAAGCACTTATCCTTGCGGGTGCAGACATTGTAAAGATTGGCATCGGACCAGGTTCTGTTTGCACAACTCGCAAAAAAGCGGGAGTCGGTTTCCCGCAATTATCCGCCGTGATGGAATGTGCAGATGCCGCTCATGGACTAAACGGATTTATTATGGCGGATGGTGGATGTCAATGCCCTGGCGACATTGCAAAAGCATTCGGTGCAGGAGCAGACTTCGTTATGTTGGGAGGAATGCTTGCAGGACACGAAGAATGTGCAGGAGAAGTCGTTACAGACGACTCAGGAGCGTCTCACAAGGTGTTCTATGGTATGTCTAGTGATACTGCTATGAAGAAGCATAGTGGTGGTGTCGCAACCTACAAAGCATCAGAGGGTAAGACAGTGAAGGTGTCATGTCGAGGTGCTGTAGAAAATACCCTACAGGATATTATGGGTGGGGTGCGAAGTGCCTGTACTTATACAGGTGCAAGGACAATCAAGCAATTGCCGAAATGTACTACATTCGTTCGGGTAAATCGCCAGTTGAATGTGGTATTTGGGGATTCGTGATAAACATCTATTACAAAAAAAAAGAAACACCAGAAGCAATAAGAGAACGCCAAAGAAAATATAGAGTGGCACTTATATCAATTGGCGTTATCACTGTGGTTTGTATGTTAGGCATATGGACTGTGATGTATTTTGCATACACTTTGTAGTTGACTTCCGTTCTATCTGTGGTATACTATGCGTATGGAAAAAGAAAAATCAAGACTATGTTCAATGACTCAAGAGGAAGTAGATTCCTACTTGACAGAAAAAAATATCAGTGTGTCTGTTATGATGGAACACGGATATGACAAAGACGGCGATTGGGCAGAAGAAATCCATGATGAAGAAGGTTACTTCGTCAAGTTTGGCGATGACTGTGTAAGAACAGTGAAGATGTGGGGATTTTCAAGTCCAAACGGATTCCATACTTTTTCTTGGGAAGAATCAAAAATGACAGAAGCGAAGGCACAGTATATGACTGTGTTGTTTCATAAACTGTATGAAGAATATGATGTATCTTGGGCGAGTGCAGAGGCACTTGCATTTGCATATGCAATGAGCGATTTCGATATTCCTTGGGTCCCAATTGAAAAACGATTAGAACCAGATATGTCTGAAGAAGAACTTGAAGAGGTTCGTAAGAAATTGCTTGACCCAAAGTATATCTTACCGATGGGTTCTGACTGTGCATACTGCTTTGTCACTGGTGAGTTTATGGGTGCTGATGTTATTGATAACGGTGGTGCAAGGTTTACCAATGAATTCGATGCTTGGATTGGTCTGAAGGGTCAAGAGATACTGAAGACCCGTGGTGATAACGAGGCGAAGGTCATATTAAAAGAGTGGAATGATGTTTGAATATATCATTATTTGTTTTCTGATAGGTTATAACTTGTATATTTTTAACTGTATGTTACATTATAGGAAACATATGAGGATTGCTGAAAAACTTTCAGATGAACTGAGAGATGCAAATCAAAATCTTAGAGAAGTCCTTGAAGATTATTATGTTCAACAGGAAATCAAAGCACGATTTGAAGAAGAGTCAGGATGAATAGACAACCAACAATCTATATCGCAGGACCGATGCGAGGATATGAGGAAGGAAACTTCCCTGCGTTCGACCGTCAAGCAACAATTCTTGAAGAACAAGGTTGGCGAGTTATCAATCCTGCTCAGATGGATAGAGAAGAGGGAGAACCCCCCGGCGGCCATTTAGAGTTTGACCCCGAAACAAATTATGAAGACCGTGAATTTATGCGTGAAGCACTCAAGAGAGACTTGGTTGTTATTTGTGAAGAATGTACTGCAATTTATATGATGTGGGGTTGGGAAGAGAGTCGTGGCGCCAAGGCCGAATGGCATACTGCAAAGGCAGTTGGACTCGACATATACTATGAAGCACCGTTACCTATAATAAAGAAACACTGACCTTCGGGTCGGTAACTCAGTCGGCAGAGTATCGCACTTTTAATGCGAGAGTCGTGGGTTCGAGTCCCACCCGACCCATTATACATAATTACGAGAACACGGTGTTCTCAACTTACGAGAACACGGTGTTCTCAACACACAGTCGCACATACACACAAGGAGAAATAAAATGAGTGACAACCCTTACAGTTTACGGTTTGAAATTTGGCAAGAAGCAAAGCAAGGTCTATTAGACAAGTTCTATTCAGACCACGAAGTTTGGAACAACTGGCAATTTGATGAGCAACTAACAGGCGAATGCCCTGTTAAGGAAAGACCAGAATTTCCATCAACAGAAGCCATTCGGAACGAAGCAGAAAAAATTTACGAATTCGTACAAAAAAAGACTTGAACGGCGTTCAATATAGTCTATAATACTATTATAACAATAAGGGAACAGATGCTTGCGGTGACATCCAACCTTTGAATTTTGAAGTACCGTATATTGGAGTTTTTATTATGACCTACACAAAGAAACAACGAGTTATCAACCACCTTGCCCGTGGTAATGACATCACACCTAAGCAAGCATACAGCCGTTTTGGTGTGAAGAATCTTCGTGCAACTATGAGCAACATCAAAGGTCAAGTTGAAGCATACGGAAATTGGGAAGTTTCCACACGCACACTTGACAACGGTGTTATTTGTTATGGAATGGATTTTAGTGGTTACACTGACAACCCATTCGCAATCAAGGCAGGACTTGTTTGATACAAGTTTTGAATTGACGCCCCCTCTGATGGTGGGGGAAACCCCATCATCGGATTTCTTTGATAATTGAATAAAAAAGTGCAGGGGTCATGACCTGTACAAACTCCGTGACTGAACAAATCGGTGGTGCATAAGCACAATCAGTAATCCCAAGTTCTAGACAGAGGGACTAATTGGACGAAGTGAAAAACGCAACGCTTATCCAAACCGCCGTATAAATAATTCGTTCCTTCCGTTACAAGGCCTTCGGTGACACCTTCGGGTGTGAAGATGATGTAGGATTCATTAGGACTAGAGTGAGTGGCCCTCACTAGGAACGATTTAATTTTATGAAGTGGGCGGCAGGTAGAGTCTTTTTTTGGGAGAGAGAAAAGATTCCCTGCCGTCTTTTTTGGGATGGTAGTTCAATTGGTTAGAACATCGGCCTGTCGAGCCGAAGGTTGAGGGTTCGAGTCCCTTCCATCTCGTTTTGCAGAGTATAGCACAGTTTATTCATTTGACATTGTATAATTATAGAGTATAATATTAGTATGAGTGAACGGAATATGGCGAAACTTGTATAAATACTTTATGATGAAACAAACAACAAAAGACAAAACATCAGAGAGGGACGGTAACGGAACTCCTATAAATAGGGCAAAGACTTGGGGTAAGAAAACCAAGTGTCCTAAGAATTCACGAAGGAAATCTAAAGAAGAATTGCGATGAGTAAACAATATAAACAATTTATCAACGAGTCATCACTCTCTCGTTTATGGAAACATAACGAAGAACACAATTGTGGTGCATTGACGGCGTTCCGCAAAGGACCAGATTGTGGTGAAGGAACACCTTTCACCAATAAACAAAACGCACAACGAAACAAGTCACTTCTTGCCAAACTAAAGAGCAAGGGATATGGTGTTACTAAACTACACGGCAAATATCCAGAAGGTGGCAAGAGTGTTACTGAGATTAGTTACTTCGTAGTTGACTTGGTGGACAACGGAAATCTTGAAAAGGATTTGCGAGAGTTTGGTGAGATGTTTGACCAAGATTCTATTTTGTTTGTTCCAAAGGGAGCAATCAAGGGTGACAGTAAAGCATATCTGATTGGTACAAATAAGTGTGAAAACAATTGGTTGGGATATGGAAAGAAAGAAGTGTTTGCGAAAGGTCGTATGGGATATGATTCACCGATTTATACTTCAATGGTAAATGGTAGACCATTCATCTTTGAAGAAGTTGGTGAAACAGTAGAATCCCCACAAACAGGATTCGGAAATTGGTCAATGCATTTGGTTGCAGAAAAAGATTGGCAAGAGATTGATATTTAAAGGAGAATTGGTATGAATTATTATTATGGTAAAGTTGTGATTGACGGCGTTTCCGTTACAGTAATGCTAACAGAAAAAGAAACTCAAAAAACATCAGAACGAGCAATGGATAATATTGAAAAAGTTCCATCCGAAATTACAGAAGGTGATTGTTGGGATGTTGAATGTTGCAGAACTACGAAATGTAGTTTGTTGAAACGAATTATGGGTAAGTGTTGTGACTGCGATGGTTGACGGTCAAGCAGGAAAAGGCAGTAAGCGTAGGCCTACTGATGAAGACCAATATCGTAAGAATTGGGAAAAATGTTTTAGGAAGAAACCAAAAAAAGATTCCAAACTAATCAAACCAAAAAAAAGATAAGTAGAATTCTGCACCCGTAACTCAGTGGATAGAGTATCGGATTTCTAATCCGGCAGTCGCAGGTTCGAGTCCTGCCGGGTGTGTTACGCCATCCTATTCCAAAACCGAATATCAGAAACAGAAGAACCATATTGTTCTTTCATTAATTTCTTATATTCGTTTTGTTCGTTCTCACCAACCCAAGAATCAAACCACCCCATATCCCATTTGGAATCGGGTTGCCATTCATAGATGTCTGCGTGAACTAATCTGAAAGTTCCATCTTTCGGACAGTGTTCCCATACCATATCAATTACTTCTTGATACTTCTCTACAATGGTTACAGATTTTACATTGGGATTGTCGATGAGTGATTGGTGAATCATACCAATACCAAGACCTGCGACCAATACATCACCGTGTGCATCTTTTAGGAACTGTTCGTGTTCTTTATATTCTCTTGTGGTGTCTTGCATTATATTGTGGTGTGGATTAAAAAGAACCGTATAGGTATCTAACGGTTCATCACTGCCACAATAGTGGTCTGTTTTAATTTTCTCAATTCTAAAATCACCCGAAACTGCTTCGGGTATGTTCACTTTAATTCGTGTCACGAAATGATTACTTTACCATCATCACCATCAGCATGTGTTTGTATAGAAGAATTGTCAGAACCAATTCCACCTGCTCCTGCCGAATCACCTAAAGATAATCCACCAATTCGTGCTGAATTATTATTACCTGATGTGTTGGTATCACCATTTGTTGCAGTGCCACCATCTCCACACCCACTACAAGACACATCTCCATCCTTACCACCGTTACCACCGCCTGCTGTATAAGTCGTACCACCAAATGTGAGTGTGGTATCTCCACCATCATTTCCGTTTGCTTCTATACCTGCACTCTTTTCTCCGCCGGCACCAACATCAAAAGAAATTACTGTACCAGATTGTACTTCATTAAGAGTAATAACACACTTTGAACCAGAACCTGCGCCAAAACCATTGGTTGTACCACTTCTACCACCAGTTGCTCTACCACCACCGCCACCTGCACCATACATTGTGATGATGAGTGTGTCTACACGACTTGGTACAGTATATGTTTGTGTTCCTGTGGATGATATAGTAGTAGTTGATGGTGGTGATATATTATAATTGGCAAAATTATGAGGTAATCGTTTTTTACGACTAACCGCCCGCATAGAATTCACACCTCTATGTCTACCTTTACGGCCGCCTGGACCACTTTTTAATCTATCAAATCCCATTAGATATTTCTCAACTTGCAATAAAAGTCAATGCGGAGGCGCCACTTTGATTTTTAATATAAACATTAGATAGTTGTCTAACCTCTAAAAATACCTCTTCGCCGCCTGTCAACCAGAACCCTTCTGCTGTTAATCCTGTTACAGATATCAATGCGATATTGGCTGCATCTGTGTTTTTAATTCTTACACCATTTTCCAATGTAGCACCAGTTGTATCTAATTGGACCCAAGAAGCAGTTGTTGTTGAATTTCCAATTACCGCAGGGTCAAAAATCTGCATTGTGCGGATATCGGTAAAATTGGGTCGTCTAGGGATGTTTGGGTATGTTGATTCGTCTGCCATTTTATGTTATTCCTTTTTTGGAGTAATAGTTTATTCCCTATATGTATAAATACCTACATAGTAACGGAGAAGAAATAATAGATATGAAAAAATTTACACAATACATTCCTGAATCAAAAAACACCCATATGGAACACATCGAAGATTCTGTATGGAATGATGGTTCTAATGGTGTAAAAACAGCATTATATTTTATGGGGTCCGTAACAGAAATGTTATCTGGACACGCAAAAACAAAAATAAATGTGACTGTCAAATGGGATGGCGCACCTGCTGTTTTTGCAGGTATTCATCCCGAAACCAAAAAATTCTTTGTGGCGACCAAATCCCTATTCAATGTTACACCGAAGGTGAATTACACCAACGCAGACATTGATAAAAACCACGAAGGTGGATTGGTCACTAAATTAAAAATCGCACTAAAACATCTTTCTAAGTTAGGAATCAGAGGAATCCTTCAGGGTGATATTATGTTCACACCTGAAGACTTATCAACGCAAAATATTGACGGTGAAAATTACCTCACATTCCAACCAAATACGATTACATATGCAGTTCCCGCAGATTCGGATTCAGCAAAGGAAATTGAAAAAGCAAAGATAGGAGTAGTATGGCATACCAATTATACTGGCAAGACAATTAAAGATTTAAAGGCATCGTTTAATCCGCAAGTAAGTAGACTTGCAAAAACTAGGGATGTTTGGTTTAGGGATGCCGATTTTAAAGACACATCAGGCACATCAACATTTACGAAAACCGAATCAGAAGTAATTACAAATATACTCAATGATGCTAAATCATCCTTGAAATCTTCAAGCAAATTTATTGATGAAATTGCAGGGAAGAGTAACATTGTATCGGAACTAAAAATCTATGGTAACGCACTTATTCGTCAGGGAGGCAATAAGTCGGGTTCTGCGGAAGATTTTATAATTTATATTGAATCTAAGATGCAGAAAGCCATAGATTCGCTCCAAACAGATAAAAGTAAACTGAATAAAACACTTGGTAAAAATGAACTACTTTCGTATTTACGAAAGAACTCTAAAAATCTGAATAGTGTTTTCGCTTTACACTCTGCTCTGGCCAAGGCGAAAACTTTCATCATACGGAAACTTGAACAAGTAAAAGACATAGGAACTTTTATCAAGACAGGAGATGGATTTAAAGTTACTGCACCAGAAGGGTTTGTCGCTGTCGATAGATTAAGCAACACGGCACTCAAACTGGTAGACAGATTAGAATTTTCGATGCAGAATTTTACTGCGGCGAAAAATTGGGATAAATAATTAAAAGGAGATAGAGTTATGGAAAGTATTATAGGAACAGTTTGGTTTACGGCACTTGTATTTGTTGCAGGTGCATTTATTGGGACCCCAATGTGGAATTGGGTTAAACAAAAATTCCCTTGGAATCAATGATAGATGAAAAAAGTTTTTGACTTTTTAAACGAAGCAAAAGAGAAAGCAATCGTTGTAACCTTCGGTCGTTTTCAACCACCCACAATTGGTCATAAGAAACTGATTGATGCGGTGGTATCTATTGCTCGTAAAGAACGAGCAGAACTTCGTATCTATCCAAGTAGAACTAACGACCCAAAGAAGAATCCACTTACACCAAAAGACAAAATTTCCTTTATGAGAAAATTGTTTCGTGGTGTCGATATTATAGATGATAGTTCTATAAGAAACCCCTTTGAAATGATGCAAAAATTAAGTGATGAGGGTTACAAGAAAGTCATTCTTGTTGTTGGTGGAGATAGAGTAGAAGAATTAGAAAAAAGCATTTCAAAATATGTTGGACCAGAAGGATATCAATTTGACCACTTTGAAGTAAGAAGTGCTGGTCATCGTGACCCAGATGCTGATGGTGTTGAAGGTATGTCTGCTTCAAAGATGAGAGCGGCAGCAACAACAGGTGATTTTGATTCTTTTGAAATGGGTGTTGGAAATAAAACTGTTGCAAAACAGATGTATAATAAATTGAGAAAAGCAATGGGGGTAAAAGAATCACTGGAAGAGGATTGGAATCGACTTATCAAATTGGAAGAATCCAAAGATAAGAAGTTACCAACACTTATCGCAATTACAAAGTCCACCTCTTCTGATGAAATGTCGGATACGGTTCAACGAATTGCAGATACCTGTAAGAAACGAGGCGTTACATTTTTCCCTGTCCACACCAATCACGCATTCATTGTAGATAAAGATTTAGATGACAACAAACTCGTCATCCACAACTACAATGGCGAAAACAAAAACATTACACTACAAACTGACAACACAGTTTGTTTGGTTCGTGGTGGTGCATTGGTTGATAATGCAGGAATGGGTTTGGTGAAGGTACTTCAGGAAGCAGGTATGTTCACAGTGAACGACCTAGAGTCTATGAAATTCTGCCAAAACAAAATGAGTACTGCCCTCGCACTCGAACAAAATCAAATCTCTTCGCCAAGAACAGCCTTTGTAAACGGCGAAGATTCGATTGAGATTGCATTGGATAAAATCGGCGGCAAATTCCCCGTCATCGTCAAGACAATAACTGGTGCTGAAGGTATCGGAGTGATGAAGATTGAGTCTCAGGAGTCCCTCAAGAGCGTCCTACAGACTCTCTGGAAGCAAGATGCAGAGGTTATCCTTCAGGAGTATATGAAGATTACTCACGATGTCCGTACCCTTGTACTAGACGGTAAAATTATTGCAGCCGTTAAACGCATCAAAGGCGGCAAAGACTTCCGAACCAACAAGGCATTAGGTAGCGATACGGCTCCATACAAATTAAGCAAAGCCGAACGAGAACTCGTAATGCAAGCCTACAAAATGTCAGGCTGTTATTTTGCTGGCGTTGACCATATCACCAATAAGGGAACTCATTATATTCTCGAAGTGAATGGTTCGCCTGGCTCTGGTGCGGCTCCTTATATGGGATATAATCCAACACGAGAATTATCCAGCGACAATCTAATCAATATCATTCTGGACCATATCTTAAACAAAGAGAATTGGAAATTTACTACAAAAGAAATTGGCCTAGTAGAATGGATTACTATTGGCGGTGTTGGTAAATTGAAAGCAAAAATAGATACAGGAAACGGTTCAGTAAATTCTATTCATTCTGACAATGTAAAGTCAGATGGAAAAACTGTATCGTTTAGTATTCTTGGTAAAAAATATAAGAAACCCATTGTTCAAACTCAACGAATTAACATAGGTTCAGACCAATGGGAAAAACGATATATCGTCAAATTTGATGTAAAGTTTGGCGGTAAAGAATATAAGGATGTCAAATTCAATTTAAGTGACCGTGATGATAATACATATATGGTGCTTATAGGGAAACGATTCCTTGAAACACTTAATTATAGTGTGAATGTTCAAAAGACATTTACATTAGCAGAACAGATACAATTACAAGAAGCAGATGTGAACTTTGAGTTTGCAATCTTGTGGGACTAACGGAGAATAAAATATGAGCAACCCATTTTCAGACCAATCAGATAGTTTAGTAAATAGTATTAGAGATACGATGAATACAAACCGTGCGAATGCAGAACAGATGCCGGTACACTTATCGACTGCGGCGAAGGCAGCAGGTGCAGAAGCAAGAGGTTCAAATGCTAAAACTATCGAAACACGAAATACGATATACAATAAGCATATGACAAATGCGGCGGGGGATACACCAGTATCTAATACAACTCGTCAAGAATTTGAGAAAATTGCCGACCAAGAGTGGAACAGAAACTCTGCCGATTGAAATAAGAAGATTTTTGTAATGGCGGTACACACCTTGAATAATGAAAACTATATTATGTTTGCAATGAATAACTACACAAACCCTCAATGTGAAGGGATTGAAGAATTTAATGACGATTTGAATAGAACGAAATACTTAAAGCGACTATTCAAAAAATATGATTCTAGTGGTGTACTGAAAGAAAGATTAATTCTGAATCATATTATTATTTTTTATAATGTGTTTGGATTAGAAGCAGGAACAAGATTATTGTTCTTTAGAACGGAAGAAGATTTTCATCCAATATTGAAAACCTTTTTAGTATTTTTGAATTATCTACCAGAGAAGGATATACCAGAAGCAGATTTAATTTCAATACCACTTGAAGTAAATGCAATGAATATATTAAGAGAGATTTAAATGGGACTAGGATTAGTAGACACATACTTAGCATATAAGTTTATAAAATTATTAGCAACTCCGTGGAAGAAAACGGAGGCCTATAAACTTGGTATCATTGATGCAAAAGGGAAACGAATCAAGACTGAAGAAGCAGATGATGCGGCACGCAGAGCAGGTTCAAAGTACACCAACATCCACAAAGTTATCTTTAATATAAAACGACTTGTTAGTAAAGTTCCAGGCGGTAAAACCAGACTCGGTGGCGCGGCAGCGGCGTTGTGGTTGTTGAAAGAGGAAGCAAAGAAAATGGGTGTTGAAAATGCCAATATTCTTGAGGATGTTTTCTTGAATTACCTAGAAGACAATGACATAAAAACAGATGGAATTAATGAATCGTTTAGTAAAATTGATTTATCTATTCCAAGAGGCACATACATTCTAAATGGTAGACAGATTACATTGAAAGAGAATTTAGAAATATTCGATACTGTTATTGGTATATCACTTTTTCGTTTGGGCGAAGAAGTATTTTCTCAAGAAGAAATTGAAAGGGCAGAACAATGAAAAATTTCAATGATTTTAAAAACGAATTGCCAATTATAGAAACCGTTCTTTTCGGCAAACAAATTCAAATGGGCGACAGAAGAGGCAGAGTCGTTAAAGTAATCTCACACGGAGATATTAGTAGATATGATACAGTATATTCTGTAAAATTTCACGATGGAACTCAAGTGCAAATGCACGATTCAATGATTAGACCATTTATTGTTGAAGAACACGGTGCGGGCGAAGAAGGCACAGATGAATTAGATGATACCTATCGTGAAGAAACTCCAGGCGAAGAAGTACAAGAGGCAAGAAAAGATGTATATGCAATCGTAGATAAAAAGGGCAAAGTTGTTGCCGCAAATCTTACAAAGCAAAACGCACACAAAGAAATCTCAAGACATCGAGATGGTACAATCGTTCTTGACCCAGATGCAAAGGTTGGAGATGTTCTAAAGACTTTTGCATCAGAATCTGTTGAAGAATCTGCACCAATGAACTCAGTGGGTGGTGGAATGTCACCCCATATGGGCGGTGAAGGTAATGTGCAAGGTACTGATGCTATCCTAATGAAAAAGAAACGAAAGAAGTTCGCAGGCGCAGAAGTATTTGAATTGACAAGTGATGACTATCATAATTGTATGCACGGCAGACAACGATATGAAAGATGGAACAAGAGAATGAATATGGAAAATATTGACAATCAGGAAATTCGTTCTTATGCTCATAAGAATCCTGGCAAACCTATTGTTGTTCAAGATATGACAACAGGTATAATGTCATATTTAATTCATGGAGATAGTAAATAATACCCTATTCGGGAAAGGTAAAGTATGAAAAATTTAATAATGATTGTAGCACTTACATCAACTTTATTCGGATGTGAAGCATTTGAACAATGGGAAGTGAATAATCCAGAGAACACATCATCAACCGTTGTCGATTCTCTAAGAGAACAAAAAGAACAAACAGAAGAAATTGGAAATGCCACTAATGAAATTGGTGGTGGTTTGCAAACTATTGATGGTCACGCAGATGCAATACTAAATGAAATTGCAGTTATTCCCAATGACCGAAATTATAACATTGACCCAACTGTAGATTCTATCGAAGATTCCGCAGAAGCAATCAAAGAATCTGTTGATGAAGCACAAAAAGAAAACATCAGAATTGAAGAAGCATTAGAAGATTTGGAATCTGCCAATGCAAGAGTATCCGCCGCAGTGGGACAGATAGAAGACCTTGAAGATTTAGTCAAAGAGTACGAACAATCTGATAGGGAAATTCGCAAAGAGGCGATTGAGAACCTACACGAAAACATCACTCTATTCTTTACTTTAGGATTCGGTATGCTTGTTGCAGGGGCATTCATTACATTCTGGGTGAACGGACGGTTAGGTGCTGTCCTGCTTGCTGTGGGTGTCCTCACAGTTGGATTCTCGACTGCATCACAATACTATATGGAAGAGATTGCACAGGTAGGATTGATTGTATTGATTGGTGGGTTTATCATCACGATGGGTGTTATTGCGTATATGCTATTAACCGGCAAGAACAATGAAAAGGCACTAGTAGAGATTGTCGAACTTATTGAAGAGATGAAAGACCATCTTAATGACGAAGAACGAAAAGAAATATTTGGTCGTGATGGATTCGCCAGCAGATTACAATCTCCTATGACTAAGAAGATTGTTGCTCAGGTGAAAATCAAAAATGGATTTAAGTATCTTGGACAAACGAAGAAGAATACCACCGATTCATAATATTTGCGTTGTAGTATTCTCGTTCGCCATTTTTCAATTTAGCAGTAAGCACATCTAACTTGATTTGAAATTCCACTTCAGAAAAAGTAAGTTGTCCTTTGGTCTTACACAATCGTAAAACCTCAAAGACAAACTTATCTTTTCCGAGTGTTTCTATTTCTTCGTTTAGGTTATCACAAGAACCAGTGTATTCACGCCACTTTGATTCGGTGATTACCTTCTTGCGGTTCTTTCTGCCTTTGACTTTCTTGCGGCGATACGAATGAATTTGTTTCTTACCAATGTATTTTCTCTCGGTGTCTTTGCGAGTAATACAATAAACAAACCCAAACCAATCGTCTGGGTTAAAGTCATCGGGTAAATTGTTCCAGTGTCCATAATGTTCCATATACTATTTATCATCGGAATCTTTCTTCACCATGCATTCGGTAAGGAAATACAAAGAGATAATGAGAAGTAATTCTAATCCCTTATCCCACTCCATCAATGATTACCTAATATTTCGATAAATTTTACTAATAATATACCAATGAAGAAACCACTAACACCAACACAGGCACCTATGGGTGTCATTAATAAATTCAATCTATTCTTTAACCAATCCTTCAATTTCAATTTCCTCATTTATCCAATTCAAATACTTTGCAATGTTCACTGCCGAACATTCTGATACGATTTCTTCTCCGCCAAATACTCTAATCATTTTAAAGTAACTAATGATACCAACAACATATTTTCTACCTTGAAACTCTGCGAACACTCCACCACCCGAATCACCAAACCAAATTGGAATTGGTCGTGGTAAGAACTTCATAGAGTTGGGTTCAGATGATACTGTCCCAAAGTATCGAAATACACTTAGTCTACTAAACTTCTTATAACCGTGCGAGTAACCAACTGTTGTTATATCTTGATATCGCTCCATCCAATCTACGCACCCAATCGTTGCAGGTTCGTAAATAGAATCACATTCGAGGATTATCAATCCAATATCGTTTTTTACCCGGCCAGATGTGTCGCTGTAATGGGGGTGAAGAATCATATCTTTTACCATTATCTCCTCTTCACCTATAATTATAGAGTAGATATTGTCCTCATCTATGCAATGACCTGCCGTTAGAACGACATTTGGTCGGATAAGTATACCACTGCCCAATAAAGAACCATCGTGCGTATGTAAACTACACACTGATGGATACGGGTCATTTTCTATTGTGATTGGTTGAAACCAGATGTCAAGTGGATTGACTTCAATTGGTTCTTCGATTACTAAATCGGAAAAATAATGTTGAGGTAGAGATGTTGCGGTCTGTGAGTTTATACAACCCACATTCAAAATACATAATATAGTTGCTAAGGCATATTTAATTTTTCTGAACATCTATTATATGTATAAAAAACGGCTGAAAAATTAGACTGAAAAAACAAAAAACCCCAAGTAATTATTGGTATATTCTTACAAGGGGTTTATGTTTAGTTATGTAAGTTTAAAATCCACCAGAGTCTGTTCGTTCATCAGAACTATTGACTTTTTCAAAGTGGGCAAGTTCTGCTTCTGTAAATGTAACAGATTCGTTCTTTTCACCCTTCCAATTCTTATCAACATAGTCAAAGAATTCTTTCTTCTTATCATCTTCTAGGTCTGCCGGTGAATCTACACCGAACTTTTTAAGGGCAGATTTGAAGAACTTTTCATACTCTTCTTTGCCACCTTCTTCAAGTTCATTTTCAACTGTCCCTGCTTCATCCGAATCTTTAACAGACTCGTTACAGGTATTATTATTGCAACTTTCAGTGGCGAGTTCCATATTACCTACAGGAATTTCTTTAGTTGAACCGTCTTCAAATTCAACTTCATATACTTCGCCTGTGGCATCGGCAGCAAGTTCTTTGGTTACTGTTCCTGCTTCGCCCGCTACGATAACGGATTTTCCTATCATATGGTCTTCTTGGATTTCTTCGGCAGAGAAGTTAATTCTCGATGCCCAAATTCTATCTTGTAGTGTCATTTTAAACTCCTTTGTTAGTTTTTAGATTAATCTACTATATGTATAAAAAACAACCCCTCAGATTTCTCTAAGGGGTTGCGAAAAGTGTCGAGAAATGAATCTCGTTATCAGAATCGAATCTGAAGTTGTGTACGGAGAAGGTATTCGCCCTCTGCACTCGATGTATTCCATCCAGTGTTATCCGTGTTCCAACCTGCATCGACTGTATTGAATGAATAACCAAGGTCGGTAGTCCATTTAATATTCTCGTTTACTGTATAGTTTACACCGAAAGTGCCAATACTGAGGTTATCAGTAACACCTTCTAATTCACCATATTGGTACTGAACGAATGGTTGCCATTTACCCATTGAGTAAGCGGCAGTCAAAACTGTTGCCCAGTTAGAACCAATATCTCCACTCTGTGCAACATATGCACTAGTGAAATCAAAACCTCTAAGACTTGTGGAAGCATCCACAGTCCAAGTGTTGTAATCCGTCACATCAAGGTCGTTGTGTGATACTGCGGCGCCAAGGTTGAACCAAGCACCTTCGTAATCAAGACGACCAGTAAGTGCATAACCATTTTGAACACCTGCACCATTGTCGGAATTGAATCCGTCAGTGTATGCGGCAGTGAACTTTAGACCAGAACTGAAGTCATATCCGTATTGGATACCTTGACTTCTACCCTGACCAAATGTGTATGCAACAATCGAACGGTCTGCTGTCAAAGTGTCAGCACGGTAAGTCAACCATTCCTTCATAAAAGGACTCTTGAATTGACCAACTCGGAAACCATTCCAATCTGCGTATGCATCCTTCAATGTGAATGCACCACCATCATCCCATTGTCCACTAACTCGATATGACCAATCATAGATGTCACCATCGAATTCAAGACGAACAGCAGGAAGACTAAATCCGTGAGTTTCAGTGACAGCATCTTGCTTCGTGTCATTGATTGACCAACGGAATTGTGCGAAACCATGAACATTTACAGTGACGGGTGAACCGTCACCCTGCATTGATGCCCGTGTGTCTGCATCAGCAAGAACATCGTGAACGAGTTGACGAGTTTCTTCTGCTCGTTGGTCGTTCATCCAGTTATCGCTATTTGATGCAGTCAGTTCAGCAATTCGTGCTTCTGCCTGTTCAATTCTTGCTTGAAGGTCTGCGTTGGTATCAGCATTTGCCATTGTTGCAAGTCCTGCAACAACTGAAGCAATACCAAACTTTGTAATCATTGAGATATTCATAGGTTATCTCCTTTTTTTAAAAATTCAAGGCATCAGACGCCTTGAATAAGACCCCAAAGTTCACGAATAGCACCACCAACCCAAGTAACACCGTTCCATGCAAATGGAAGAAGTGCTAATGTGATTAGCATACTGCGACATACACCGACCTTACCTAACGCATTTGTCACAACATCTGTGCCGCAACTTTCTGTACATTTAGCCATTTTAATTTCTCCTTTAAAGAATTAAACCTCTGGCAAAAGAGGGTGGTGCGGAATGCACCGTGAAGTCAACTCCGACTTCGTTTTATTATGTCTGTTATTTAGACACACCATCAACTCCGATGGAATTTCAACCCTTCATTATACCTTAATATTGAAGGGTGTCAATAATTATTTAATTTAATTTGTTAAATCAACGATTTCGCAAATGCCAGCACTGCACGCCAAGGTCTGTGTTCCAGTAGTATTGTCTTCTTTTTCAAAGTTTTCCAATTCACTCCAATCAACTTCCTTTGGCATTCGCTTTAAAAGTTCGTTATATTCCTTCTTTGTGGAATCCTGATATGGTGCTTGACGATAGATATGGTCACTATGAGGAAGGAACGAAACACCACTCACCTCATCAAAATGGTCATACACCCAAGCACCGACTTCCATCCATTCGTGTTCCCTTACGGAAATTGTAACTGATGGTTTATGTTCGCACCAATGTCGTTGATATAGCAACCAATGTTCAAGTTGCTCAATGGCGGTTTTGTCATCACGGAAGATTGAGTTCTTCGGTGATTCCATAGGGAATGAGAATACCATTGTGTGTTCTGGTTTAGTCACATCAGGTTCGTTTGGGAAACCTTTCTCAATCATAAATTGACACAGAGGGTCTTTGATGTCTGCACGAACGGTACGAATATAATAGTCTGCGTGTCGTGAGTGAATACCTGATGCGGAATCAACTAATTGCGAAACTGTGCCTGATGGTTTGACTGTTGTAATTGCGGCACTTTCGTTAATCTTAAACTTCTTTGCCCATACTTTGTTTGTATCAATTGCAACTTGACGAAGTTCTTCTAATGATTTCTTGAGTTTAGCAGAACCCATATTACCGTTTGTCAAATCGTTGTCCATAATACCTGTCATTGAAACACCAAGCAATCGTTCTTCCTCACAATTCTTTTTCCATTCACTTGATAAGTATCGGAAGTTTGTGAGTGTGCTTTGCCAAGTTCCAATGATTGTGGCGAGTCTTACTTTCTCTTTGAGTGTTGTAAGAGTATCATCTTTACGAATAACAACTTCGGACAAGTTGCAAAACTCTCTGTCACGCAACAAGATTTCGGAACAAGGATTGCAACCGAAGTCATATGTTGCATCTCGTCTGTCACCAAGTTTCTCAACGGTCTTCTGTGCCGCCTCTCTGTTGAAGATTCCTCTTTCACCAGATTTAGATTTATACAATGACAACCATTCTTCCATAAATGTACCAATTTCTGGTTTGCATTTATATGCAACAGAGTTATTAGACAATGCTCGTTGTCCGTTCTCGTACCACCATTGACCTGTCTTTGCATCACGCATTCGTTCATCAGTCAATGAAGACAAAGATAAAAGTGCAGACCTACGAACACCACCAACCACTACAATCTCTGCAATCTTGCAAATGATGTCATGGCATTCGATGGATGTTAGTTTCCTGCCTTTTGCACTTTGATAAGTTCCAACCGTGAAGTTGAATAAATCTTCAAGTGGTCCAGGACCAGATGCTCTACCACCAAATGTTTTTAGTCTTGCTCCTGCGGGTCTAATCTTTGACACATCCCATTGTGGAATTTGTCCGCCAATTAAAAGTGAAGTGAGTTCTTTGTATGCTTTTGCCCAACCAATCTTGCTGTCTTGAATAACAATAGTTGTGTCTGTGTTTTCAAATTCATCTGCAAGGGTTGGAAGTTTGTCAAGGAATCCTCGTTCAACACTAAACCCTACTCCTGCACCACACATCAAAACATAAAGTATCTCATCGAACGAACGCACACGACCTGCTGTGCAATACGCACAATTGTATCCTGCAACATTATCTCGTTTGAGTGCATCACCTGCACACATCAAAGAACGCATAGAAGGCATCACTTCTTGATTGAGGATTGCTTCTTCAAGTTCTTTACGGTCATTCTTTGTTACTTTGTAGTTGTTGTTTTCTAAGAGGTGTTCCTCAAAGAAATCAAAATATCGTGCTATAGTTTCATCCCAAGTTTCTCTACGACCTTCTTCTTCCATCCATCTGGAGTATCGACTAAGGTGTATAAAATTTTGGTATTCTGTGGGTAGATTCATTCACTTCTCCTTCATAGTGTAACGACAAATATATCTATGTTACTTTGTTAGTTCTGGCCACGAAATAGGGAACAACGGTTCAATAATTTTTCCAATTGCATCAGCATATTCTCTCACTTCCCATTGTGCGTGAGAATGACTTCGTTGTTTATACACTCTTGCAAATGCAGACAACGAACCTGTCCAATACCACTGTGTATACATTCCTTGTGGAAGTGCAAACCTTGCTTGCTCTGGTGCAACTCCCATTACAATCAAATCTTCATAGAGTTTAATTGATTCTTTCATATGTGCATCATAATCCCGATACAGGGGATGGTAAGATATACCACCAGACACTTCTCCACCATCATCGTCTGGGTCGATAAACTCACCACTCCCCTGCTTCATTGACTTATCGGGTTTCTTTCGCCACTGCGGATGGTAAAATTCTGGTTCAATTGAAACATATCTGCGTGACACTTCATTCTCGGTAAATCCAACTTTGTGTTTGAAAAGTTGTGTTCGGATTGGAATGGGTGCTTTGATTCTCAAAGTTATTTGCGGATGTGCGAAGGGCGTCCAATGATTATGTTCTGCAAGATACTTAATGAGTTTTGCATCCTTGTCATCAAACTCCTCTTTGTGGTTGTTGAAACTAACACGAGCAGAGTTACAGACTGTTAAATCTGAGCCGAGGTGGTCGATGTAATCAACAAAACCATTATCTAATACTTTAATTTTCATTTTCTCTTTCTCCGTTGCCACCACAATAGCAATTTACCAAACCAATCAATTTTCACTCTGCTACTTCTTTGGAGTTAGGTTCAAAATCTTTACCGTCATTTAGTTCTTTATATGATTCACGAATTGCTTGCCAATTCTCTCTACTAATATATCTCGGATGTCCCCACAAATATCCATATTGTAACATTGCCCATAGTGCATCTTTCAATTTATCTTTGTTCAAATCTTTCTCCAAACCTGCAATCTCAATTTCGCCTCAAGACCGCTATATGTGTTCTCGTCAATCATCTTTTGAATTTTACGAGTTGATATTCTATATGCCATATCGTTGATGTCTTTCTCTTCAATGTTATCAGGCCAAATACAAACTTCTTTCCCCAACTCAATCAACCGTTCAACATATGCAACGATATGTTTGTTGCGTGGTTCGTTGTCAAGGATATATGTTATCTCTGAATTTTCAAACCGAAGTGGAACATCTTTTAATGCACCCGCACCAACAAGTGCTGTTGCATTTTTAAGGAACAGAGAATCAATAGGACCTTCTACAACATACACTCGTTTCTTCGGGTCAACTCTCCACAATCCATACCACAATCTATCAATACTTTTGTCACCTTTAATGGTGATATACTTGACAGTATTTCGTGCGTTGTGTTCATCTGACATATTTAATGCACGACCTTGACACGCAACAACATCACCATGACTATTGAAAAATGGAATTACTAATCGTTCGTCCTTACCATAGAGAGTATTATCTGAATCTAATTTGGTGGCGAATGCGGTAAAATCATCAGTGTAGTATAGAAGTTTCCAATGCTCTTTTGGAATCTTTCGCATATTGGCAAACATCACAGCAGGGTGTTCATTAGACAAATCATTAAGACAGACCAACTCGTTTAAGAGTTTGTCTTTCTTTTTGAATTCTGGTTTATTGTCTTTGAATTTAAACAAGTCTTTACCTTTAGGTTTTTTATAGTTTGATTTGCCCGTTTCCCCATTACGGTATCTTTCCATTGAATACTCTTTACATAATGTCGGGGAAGTTTCCTTTAAGAAATTATAAAGATTGTGACCTACACCACAGTTATGGCATTTATAAAAGAAGTCGTTTCCTTTTTGATAAAAGAATCCCCTTGCTTTAGATTTGTTCTTGGTAGAATCCCCACAAATGGGACAAGAGCAATTAGCAAGATTATCTTTCTTCCATTTAAAGTTTCTTAATGTAGAAGAAACTCTATTTATAAACTGTTTGTCGATGAATGTTGCCATCTATTTTTCTTCTTTATCCTTTTTTTCTTCTTTCATTTCTTCAACCCACTCTTCAGCCCATTTCTTCCATTCTTGAAGTTCGGCTTCTTCTAATTTTTCTTTGTTATCTTTGTCCATATTTGTTCTCCTAAATTTTCCAATCAACAAAGTTTTCTTTCTTTGTTTGTTTGTTGAACTTACTATCGAAGTTATCACCATCAAATCCTGAACCAAATCCACCACTGGTGGCAACTTGACCTGTATTTAATAATCCTGCTTGGGCATTATCTTCTAAGTCAAATAATTTCATCTTTGCTCTGTTGATGCCTATTACAAATTTCCTATTTGATACTGCATCATTGTACCTATTCTTTAGTTGCTTTACCATAATTTGATTTAGTTCATCAAGTTCTTCTGTACCAATTAACGCAAGCATAAAGTCTGCTGTTGCGGGCAATCCAAACGATTCTGATGTATCTTCCAAACCAAAATCACTTGAAGTAAAACCAGTACGGTTTACTTGTGTTGCAGACCAGATTGGCACATTCCGTTCAACAGCAAGTCCACGAAGTTCTTCAGCAATTGCTTTGATGTATGTGTATGAGTTTATACTTGAACCCATTTTAATTCTGGATGAAGCACATATATTTAAGTAATCTACAAAGATAATATCTGGTTTAAAATCCTTCTTAATATTCAACTCATCAAGCAAATGTCTAAAGTGACTTGTACTTGCTGTTGCTGTTGGATATTCTTTTACAATCAATTTGCCATTGTTTTTATTTTGAATCTTGCTAATCTTCTTGGCATATGACATTTTTGGTAACTCTTTAAGTTCATCCATAGTAATGTCCATAAGATTTGCATCAATTCGTTCAGCAATCCGTTCCTCTGCCATTTCGCAAGTGATGTATAGTACATTTAATCCTTGTGCAAGACAACTTGATGCGTGATGACACATAAACAATGATTTACCAACACCTGTACCTGCCATAACAATATTCAAGGTTTTCCTTGGTGTCCCACCGTTTGTAATTGTGTTGAGTAAACTAATATCGAATGGAATTTTCGATTCTGTTTTGTGGTAGAATTTAAATCGTTCCTCTGCATCTTCAATATAATCGTGACCAATATGTGCATCGAAGGAAACAGATAACGCATCGGTGAGTATTTCTGGTATGGCATTTTCAGTCTTTTCACTTGTAGATTTACCATCAATAATATGAATGGATTCCATAATAGCATTGTATACTGCTTTGTCTTTACAGAACTTTTCAGTCTGTTCCAACAACCATTCTGCGTTACAATCTGTAGAACCACTGTCAATTAATTCTATAAGTTCATTTGCCTCTTTAAATTCATCTTCCGTTACCGTTGTGTTTGAACCCAAATTAATGCTAAGTGATTCTTTTGTTGGTAATGAATTGTACTTAGTAATGAATGAAGAGGCGGACACATAAACAAGTCGTTCAATCTTATCCATAAAATACTCTTCTTTAAGAAAAGGTACAACCTTTCTTGTAAACTCTTCATTCTTCAGAAGACTGTGTAGTATTATTTTCTCTATAGTCTGCATTATCTACCAAAACTCCATTTGCGTTTTCTTTGAATTCTCTTTCGAGAATGTCCACTACAACATCCCCAAGAATATTATTAAAATCTTCGTTATCGGGGTCATTTCCTTCCAATACAGTATAATCAAATTTTATATGTGGGGAGTCATCAACTTCATAAAAACTAACACGACCAAATGTAAATACTATATTTTTATATTTACCTTTTAGAATCTTTATTGCTTGATTTTCTTCTGCTAGTTCGTGCGGAACATAGGTATAATTAAGCATCGGTTGACTCAACTTCAATCTCTACTTCTTCCTCTACCGCATCACTGCCATATTTAAATTCGGAAGCAACAGCAATTTCAAGTTGTGCCATTATATCATCAGTAAAATACTTTTCGGGTGTCTTATAGATTACCTTCTCGTAAACCTTTGTTCCGTCTGGCATTTCAATGCGTGTTGATACTTTATTGAAAATTTCATACTTCAATGCAATGTCTACAAGACCATAGTAAGGATTCAATCCTTTTTTGTAATCTAACATCACATCCACCAAAGCATTTTCTTTAGTTAATCGTGATTTGTAAAGTTTACAATGGATGATATTGCCAATAATATCCGTGCCTTCTTTTACCTTCCTCTTTGAAAGATAGATGATTGTCGAAGCGGCGTACTTCAAACCAGAACCCCCACTCATTTCTTTTGTGGGGAACATAGAACCAATTACTGCATAAGTGTGGTTGGTAAGAATCAACGGAATTCCTGCTTGACCAAGTTTAAGTGTAAGCACACGGAATGTTGCTTTCACAATTTGGGCACGGGTCATATCCCTTGTTGTCTTTCCATCCGCAGTATCTGCCATTTCCTTTTCAGTAGAAAGCATACCAAGGGAATCCAATACAATCATAATTGGTTTCCTTTGGTCTTTTGTTAATGTATTATATGAATCAACAATCTTAATTGCTTGATGTCGGAATTCTTCAACTGTTGTTACAGGAAAAATGCCAACTTGTTCTGGGTTGATTCCTCTATCTGAAATCATCTCTGATGTAACTGCCGACTCTGTATCAAAATACACAATATTTCCATCGGGATTGTCACGCAAAAACTTATTACAAATACCTAACGCAAAGTAAGTCTTACCTGTTGCTGATTCGCCTGCTAATGCAGTGATTTTATTAGAAGGTATACCCCCAAACAAAGAACCACTAACCAAGGCATTAAGAGCATAACATCCAGTATCAGTCCAACTATTAACATCAGACCCATCAATACCATCTGCCGCAATCGTTGCATATTTATTTCCTGTTTCCTTAATTATACTATTTAAGAATGAATTTCTCATATCACACTCCTCATTTATGTTGTCAATTTTAAATCGTTAGGTGTTACGATTTTGGAATTGGGTTTAATTAGACCACTTCCAAATTGTGATTCATATTGAGTTTCAATTTCATCAATAACTTTCACAACCACCAATACTGCATCTTTGGGAATTTCAATACCTTCGTTTTTGAAGTCTGTAAATGGCATCCAAGGCGCCATTGCAATCCCTGTTTGTCCCGATGGGACAAGAACACAAGGATTTTTCATATTATATGAATTTTCTTTTTCTTCAACTTCGCAAAGAATTTCTTCACCACTTCGTAGTTTTATGTTTCTAATAATCATTTCTTTTTGCTAACCTTTTTCTTCTGTGATTTCTTTTTTACTGAAACCTTATTTGTAGGACTCTTACCAGATGTGTACGCCTCGTTCGTCTTTACAGTTGAGGGGTCGTCTGCTCTATATGTTCCGTCTGCTTCTCTTGCTCGTCTGCTAACACCAAGCATTCTGTCTAGTCCGTCAAATGCACTGTCAATCAATGCTTCTAATTTTGTACCTTCAATCATAATGTTTCTCCATCTGTTGTATAGTATACTCTAATTCTGTGCAGTTGTCTACTAATTTTTCGTAAGTTTGTAAATCACAATTCTTATCTTCCAACATTAGTTTGGCACTTACACGCCATTCTTTCAATTTTGATTCTAATATATTTAGAACCATTTTCTTCTGTTCTCTTTTGCTTAGATTCATCCAAAGAAACCTTCCAATGTTGAAATGTGTTCCCAGTTCCATCCAATATTTTCCAAGATAGTTTTCAATGGATTCAAAAATGCTTTATCAAATTGATGGTCGTAATCAATAAACTCATCAAGACCAAACTCGGTTGGTAAATCGTTCGGGAATGCAATCACTTGGTCCTGTCCCGCAACTCCACCAACTGGATTCGGTTTCTTCAAATGAACAAACTTGATTTTATCACCGTCCACAATCTTTCGATGCTTTTTGCCAAGTTTCAATTTACTAACATAGTGGTTGTAAATCAAACTTCCCTTGACTGCAATGGGTGTGGATTTCTGATAGATGCTTCCTCTGTCTGCATACTTCACCATACCATTCACACCTCTTGGGAATGCAATTTCTTCAATTGAAAAGTTCTCAAACTTCTCTCGGAAATCTTCAATGAATTCAATTACCGAGTCTTCATCGGTAGTTAGAATCAAATTGATTGCTTCTTTCAAAGAGTCACGAACCACCTGTGGTGTAGAACTTCGTGTTGTTTCAATACCCATAATCTTTTGCTTCGGTGGGTCATAACGAACACCTTCCGAATCAAACACACGCATCATGTATCGTTTCTTTGCAGTCCATACTGCTTTGTCTGCGATGACTTCTCGTTCCATCATAATAACATCAGGTTGCATTGCACCCATTATATCTGACAATTCTGTGTATTGCTTGTCAATGAACGGAACTAAGATTCCCTCTGATGCTTTGTTGAGGAATTCTACTACCTGTTCTTTTCTTCTGTTAGGACAAAGTTTATCCACAAGATTCCCAAGGCGGAGATAAACACTATCTGTATCACTTGCGACAACATAATCATAATCCTCTGTTCCGATTGTTTTGTTTAGATATTCGTTGAGTTTATTTGCAATCCATTGAATAATCAACTGACCACTTAGTGTGATTGCTTCTGCCAAATCTAAATCGTAATATCGTCCATACTCATTTCCCAATGCACCATAACAACTATTCAACTGAATCTTCCGAACCAACTGAAAGTTGTGGTACTTGGTTATTTCTTTGTCTGTTTCGTGGAGTAGTTTTGTCACATCACCACCCAATGCACCAGATCTCAGAATGCTTTGTCGTTTCTTCTGTGTATCAATCATCTTCCCCTTATACATCTTCCGTTCGTTGTATAACTTCTCCATGAGTGCAGGGAGGAAACCTTGATGCTTCTGATGGTATGTTGTACCATTGGCGGCAACACACAATCCCTTATCTGTTCTTTCCTTTATCATCTCCATCGCAATGTCGTTGTTGTTAAGTATAGAATCAACCCCAAACATTTTTCTGAATCCATCATCTGTCTTTGTTTCTGGTGAAAGATTCAACCAACGAATGATTGAAGGATACAAACTGGCAAGGTCAAACGACACAACCCAATCATGCATACCTGTGATTGGTTCTTTCACATATGCACCTGCATACTTTTCATTCTTACTTTGTCCACCCTTCTTCGGTGGAATAGCAATTTTGTGTTCGTGTAGGAAGTGGTAGATGATTGAATCCCAAGTTCTCAACTGACCGAACACTTCCATATAGTTTCCGAGTTTGGCAGAATACCCAAGAGTGATTGCAAGTTCCAAGAGTTTCATCTTGTCTTCTAATCGCATCACCAAACGAGTATCGAGAACATTGTATTCCATAAACTTCTGGAAGTCGTTCCGATAGAAATCTGCCATTGAATCGTATTCAGAGTAATCTAACTTCTTCTCGCCAAGTTCCACCTCTGCAATATGATTGAGTGCATAGGATGCTTGATTGACATAAGTGAATGTCTGATACAATTCGTAATAGTCGAGTGTTGCAATTCCACTTAACTCATAGACAACATTTTCTCTGTTGAATTTGGTTACAGTTCTTTCACGGAAAAACTTCCAAGGGGAAAGTCGTTTTGCTTCTTTTCCACTAAGAACCTTTGTTATTCGATTGACAAGATAGGGGATATCAAAGAATCGAACATTCCACCCTGTAACAACATCGGGAGATTCTTGTTCCCAAATATCAAGGAATGCTTTGAGCAAATCTTCTTCTTCTGAAAATTGTTCTTGGTAATGTACATCGTCTTCTGGTAATGTAAACTCACCAAGACCAAGAACATACATCTTTCCGTTGAAGTCTACGGAGATTGCATTCACTCTTTCAAGTGGATTGTTAATCTCTGGGAAACCATATTCGGATTCAGTTTCAATATCAATATTGGCAACAACAATTTTGTCGAGGTCGTATTCAACATCCCCTGTATAATTCTCTGCGATATATTGACAAACATAATCAGTGTTTCCGTAAATGTCGAAACCTTGAATGTCTTTGTATTGCTTTATGAATTCTCTGGTATCTGTCATATCGCCTGGTTGTACAGGTTCTACATAGAAACCATCAAGAGTTGTCCATTCTGTTTTAGATTGTGAAGGGACAAACATCGTTGGATGAAATTCTTCTTTGCGTGAAATACGATTTCCAAGTTCATCCACACCCCGATAGAGAATATACTTTCCCCTCATTGAGATATTTGTATAAAATTCAGTCATTCAACTCTTTCTTGATATTGTTCCAGTATATTACGGTTGCTGTTTTCTTGTAACCGTTAGGACCACCATTATGAATCCTCGCACGGTCTTCGTCTGTTGGGATTCGTCCAAGTCGTTTCATTGTAGCATACCTGTTCCAGTATGCAAGGACAATCTGTTGTGCATATTCGTCATCAAGAACATCTTCGTATTCTCCACCGATACCAGAAAACTCTGTTGCATCTAACCAGTATGCGTATTGGATTTGGTATGCACCAATCGAATCTCCGTTGTCGCCAACTTTGGACGAGTCGCAGTTTGATTCAACATTACAAATGGCATCCATCAGATTTTTCTTTCTAATTTGTGCTTCACATTTACCAGTGAAAATACTTGCGGATACTACAATGGCACATACTGCGGTTGCGATAATATGATGTTTCTGAATAGGGTTTTTCATACTTAAATTATACCACATATTACTGGAAATTCAATTGTTTTCTTTTGTGGAAACATATCCATAGAAAAGTATAGAGTAGTTGATGATATCCAAAATGGCATCTTCATAACTTTCGTTATCTGCTTTGAGTTCTCCCGCACTGGCGAAAGTAGAAAGTCGTGACAACTTATCACACATCCGTACCAAAAATCCTTGTTCGGTAGAACATATGCCCATTGCTTCCGACCGAGTAAAATTGGCGAATGGTGTTTCGCCACCCTGTCCTGCATAGTCGTGATTTTTCTTTTTCATAATGTCCAATGCCGTTTGGCATAGTTCACCGTGCAATTTGAATAGTTCTTGTCTGTTCATCAATTAACTCCTGTACTTCCAAAACCGCCTGCTCGTTCGGTCACTTGTTCTGGTTTTTGGAGTGTTTCTTCAATAGTATAATATTCTGTTTGTACCAATTCACCTTGGGCGATTCGTTCTTTGTCTGAAATATAAGCAGTATCGGCAGATGCATTCAATAGCATCACATAAGTTTGATGATAATAATCACTGTCAATAATACCTTCACCGTTTGGCATAATAATTCCCTTCTTCAGAGAAACACTTGAACGAGTATGTAATCTCATAGAATAACCAAAAGGGATTTTGAATATGATTCCTGTCGGAACTAATACCCTATCAGCAGGGTCGAGTCGCAAACAGAGTTTTTCTTTTCCATCAATTGTATGGTATTCTGGTGTTCGTTCTATTTTAGCATTACTCATATCATAAACAGTAACAAGAACATCTTCTCTTAGATAAGAAGAAATATCAAAGCAGGCAGAACCTGCTGTTGCTTTTTCTGGTAGAGTAGCATCATCATATAAACGGTAACAATCTAAATTAGTATTCATAATAAATCCTTTATGGGTTAAACAACATCTTCATATACAACCGTACCATTCTTTTTTACCCAAGAAATGGAAAATCCTAAATGGGCAATATCATTTGAACTTGCATCCAATTGCCTATTTGCTTCTTGAAGCATAATTGATGGTTCTATTTTGTATATTACTTTACACTTAATTTGGTTTGATTTGTAGAATACTGCATAGTATATCATAGAGTTTCTTGAGATTCTGTCGAGAGACTTTTCTCGTTTATCTATTGGTGTCTTGAACATTCTGTCAAGTTGACCACTGCCACCTTCTTTACAGGAGAGGTATTCATATTTTTCTGTTGGGTCGTTTGGGTGATGTGCATCAGCATCGTGCTTGGTAAGAATGATTTTGTGGTTTAGTATATCCGCAATTATCATTTCTTTAACAAGACCAGGTTGAAGAATATTAGTAATACCAATTTTTCTTGCTGACTCTGATGCTTTTATAATATCTTCAACGATGTTGTTGTAATTCATTCTATACCATATTCACTAAGTTAAACAGTTTTGATTACAAGTATTCTATCATCTTTCTGTTTGATTACAATACTATTCTTTGAAGATACTGTAATTTTTGGTGGTAGTTGTTCTCTTACAACAATTTTCATCTTGTTACCTCTGCATCAACTTCAAACCTGCCATTTAGAATTTTATCTACCGTTCCAGAATTTGTTAATTCAAAATCGTAACGATGTTTTCCGTGTGGTACATTCTTCATTGTGTCTGCATCAATTTTAATATAGATACCACCTGTTGTTCCTGCGGCGCCAACGACAGAAGCATTAAGTGTCATACCCCCGACTCCTGCTGAACCACCACCTGAACTATATTCTCCTGTGCTTCCACCACCAGTAACACCGCCAGCACTTGAAATATCAAGAAGGATGTCTGGGTCAGTTGTGGAACGGCGTACCTGCATTGATGCGGTATAACTTGACAAGTCGATAGCAGTCCCACTAGAGTCTTGGTAGGTTAAGTGAAAAACGAAGGTAGAACCTTGGTCTAACGATATGTCGTAGTTTCCTGCTTTCATAATATATCTATGCCTTTTGCTTTTTCTTGGTTCGTTTCTTTTTATCTTTTTGTGCTTTTGCTTTATTTTTATTTTGAACAGCAACCTTAACTGCTCGTTCTTCTTTCTCTTTGGCGAGTCTTTCAGAACGGACTTGTTCAATCTCAGCATTTATTTTTTCGTTCTTTTTAACCTGCTCTTGTTGCATCTGTTGAATCTCTTGCATCTTTATTTGATATTGTTCAAGGTTATTCATAATGCGTTGTCGTTCACCTTCAGGAAATTTATTTTCCTTGAGTAGTTGCATACAAGCATTATATCCATCTTCAAATTGTCCCGCATAGAACGCACAAGAACCAATCTCGTCAAGAACTTGCCAATCCCAAACTTCATTCGCAAGGAATAAAATATCTTGATGTGGGTAAGGAATCGACTGTGCTTGTTTGGCAAAAAGATAACCGAGTCTTGGGTGTCCAGACAAACGATAGATTCGTGCAATTTGATATAGTGGTTCTGCACGAACTGGTCGATAGTTCCAAGCACTAAGGAAATATTGCATTGTCTTTTCCCAAGGTTCTTGTGTGATACTACTACAAATAGCAGTACGGAACAATGAGTAAAATACTTCTTCTTCCCAACCACCTGCTTCTGCTCGTTTCATATACCATTCTTTTGCCAAATCAAATTGCTTTGAATCGAAATATGATTGAGCAAGATAGAAAAGATATCGTGTGTTTTCTGGTTCGTAGTTTTGGTCGTCTTCATTTGTCAAGCAACTAAGAAATACTTCTGCATCTTTCTTGTATTTGTCTATGGGGTCAATACCAACATTTCTTGCACCGAGTGTTCGTGCTTCGATGTGATATCCCTCTGTTCCAATTCTTCCTTGTCGGAGAGAACCGTCTGCTTGTTTATCTGGACACTCAGCAAATTCGTGAAGGACTCCTGTATACACCCAATTAGAATCTGTCTTGAAGATTTGATTTCTCCACCAAGTGAAGTCACCTCGCTTGATTTTTAATGAATATGAATCAAGAAGTAAATCTTCTGGAAAGTTGAATGTGCCTTGAAGTGTATCATCTGCATCAATCACCCAAGCATAGTCTGCTTTACCATCGCAATTACGCAATGATTGTGTTCGTGACTTACCAAATCCATCCCATTCATGGTCGTGGATTTCGCCAGGAATTCCTTTTTCCTCAAAGAAATCTGTGATGATTTTCTTTGTATTGTCGGTAGAACCTGTATCGGTAATATCGTATCTGTCGATTTGTGTGTGCATAGATTCCAAGCATTCAAGAATGATATGCTCCTCGTCTTTCACAATCATACACAATGTTACTGTTGGTTTGCTCATAATTTAATTTCCTTTTGTTGGGATTGAATCCAATCTTCTAGTTTCACCTTTGGAGTCCAGTTTAAAACACTCTTTGCTTTATTTATACAAGATAAAGATTCTTGTAATTCCCCACTTCTCTCTTCTATGTTTATATGATAATCAGAAATCATTGTTGCAATTTCTTTTATAGTGTGGTTTTTTCCAGTTCCTATATTGATAACTTCTCCATAATCAACACGCTCATATCTATTGTTTTCTATTTGAAACAATTCATCTAACTGCACCGTTGATGCTAGTATATTTGCTTCAACCACATCTTTCACATTTACAAAATCTCTTTTTTGTTTTCCGTCACCAACAATGGTTAATGGTGATTCTATTAAATTTTGCTCTATAAACTTGCCTACCACTGGAGCATATTGTCCACGAATTGGTTGTCGTTCACCATATACATTAAAATATCTAAACATTATAGTTTCTAATCCATATAATTCATAGTACATTGTACATAATTTTTCCCCCGATACCTTCGATACTGAATATGGGTTTAGACAGTTTTCAATTTGTGTTTCTTTATTTGGTATAGAATTTTTTGTTCCGTATGCAGAAGCAGTGGAAGAATACACAAACCTTCTTACATTATTCTCTCTGGATGTTTGTAGTACATTGCAAGTACCAAATGTATTTGTTTTTACTGCTTGTGTTGGATTGATAATGGTTGGTTGAATTCTTGATTCTGCCGCCAGATGAAAAACAGTATCCACATCTTCAAATAAAGGAGCAATAATATCATAATCACATATATCATATTTGTAGTATTTTGCGGAATTGTTATGGTAGAATTGGTCGTGTGATTCTGCTGATTCATTATCAATTATTATAACTTCATTTCCATCATCCACCAACCTATCCACTATATGTGAACCGATGAATCCTGCTCCGCCTGTTACGATATATTTCATTCAAATTTTCCTAAACGCTACTTGTTGGTGATATAAACCAATACTATCTATTGTGCCAGTTTTGTGGTCTATTTCTTCTAGTTTGTTCAACAACCACTCGTTAAATTTAATTCTATCATTTGTGTGAGAACAATTATTTAAGTGCATTCCAGGCCAACCTTGAGATTCTGCTGTCAAATCACGATAGGTGGTGGAAGTATCTTCTATAATGTAATGCCCTTTTTCTGTAACACTGGGGAATAAATATTCAAAGGATGATATCATATGTTCCACTAAGTGACTACCATCATCAATGACGGCATTTAACTTACCACCACATTCTTCTATGACAGCATCCAATGTATCGGGGTCATCTTGTGAGCCTATAAATATTTTGATTCTATCAGTTTCAAATACTTTCGCGGTAGGATTTATATCCAGCCCTAAAATTTTTGCATTTGGAAAATATTCTTCCCAAACTCTAAGAGAACATCCACCATAAACACCTATTTCTAGAAAGTATTCTACTTCCTCTCTTATGGGCGAGAACAAGTATTCATATCTGTGCATATAGTTTTTATTAGCAAATGTATGACAATCTTTTGTTTTGTCTGTTCCGTATTTACCCGCAAGTTCTTGTAATTTATTCATCATTGTTTATCCTATCGATACCAGTGGGAGAGAATGATATGCATCAAAATATTCTCCATATTTTTGTTTTAATCTATCTTGTATTTCTTGTGGTTCGTTCTGCCAATCACTACTTCTTTTTCTAAATTTAAACTCTAAATTTTTTGGTAAGTCCCAATAATCTATAAATGAAGATACACCATTTTCACTCAGTTCTTCATATCGCATCATCACCAAATCATAATTTCTTTCATTGTAGGTTGCCCATTTATCATAATGCTCTCTTAAAAAGAAAGGGTCATACTCATCCTTTAGAAAATTTTCAATTATTCTATTTTCAGGATTTTTAAAATAGTCAACATCTCCACCGATATTGGTAGTGTGTGGAAACAAAAAACCACCATTACAATTAAACTCCACTTTATCTCTTCTAAAATACGACAATATTGTGTCATATGGATTTGCAAATAAATAAACAACTCTGGAATCTTTGGGTGGTGTGTTTGGGTTGTTGGAATGTGTGTTCCAAGGTATTTTATATCCATAATTAAAATACTCTCCCATACAATATTTTAGTGCATATGTTCCACAAGAACCTTGCGTTATTAAAAAATTATTCATCATTTATTTTCCTTATGTGTTCTGCTAGTGTACCATAGTCATCTAAATTTTGATAGTCAAAAATCCAATGCAAAACAATATATTTTGTTTTTTTTGTTAGGTTGTTGATAACTGTTTTTATGTCTGCTGATTCTTTGTTTGATATGGCAATCATATTATTTAGATTCCCATAATTGAATCTATTGTGGTTTTGTTGTTCGTTACATATAGAAGTGTCGTGTATTGTACTTACTTTTGTTTCTTCGTTTAGAAAATCCAAAAGATTTTGTGTTATGGCATTAAATGGGGGTATGAAATGATTTTCATCATACCGCAATATGTCTTTCATATATTTGTTGCAGAGGTTATATCTAATTGACAATTCTTTTCTATTCCAATTTACAAATTCTCCACCATTGTTCCAAGTTGATGTTATTGGTATGTTTAGCGATTGTAATATTTTCCAAGAAGCAAAAGAATGGTCAAACCCGTGCATAACTATTCTTCCGTGTTTTATATGTTCATTTAAAAATTCGATATCTGATTCGTCTATTAGTAGCGGAGTCACGCCCAAGATGTAATCTATTTTATGTTTCTCAAACGGAAGAATCCATTGTAATGCCTTTTCTTTATAATCATCAAAATACAAATGACCGTGAAACTCTTTTGGGGACAGGTGAGGGAAATCATCAACTCTAACTAACATTTCCATAATCCTTTTTGTATAATTTACTAACCATATTGTCTTCTCTTGTATGGTCGTTATGAGTCGAAATGCAAACAAACCCATTTTCCAATAATAAATCATTTTCTATTGGATTTTTGTATAATATGAGAATATCTCTTGGTTTATTAATACGAGATTTGTTTATGTTGTCCAAAACACTCTTCATTGTTTTGTTACCAAATGGATTGTACATATAAACGAAATCAATATTTTCATAATCGTTAAAATCATTAGCATCTAAGTTGTAGATTTTACAATTTTTTAATTCCTTTAGATTGTCCAAACAAACCTCATAACATTTTTTATTTCTCTCTACCCCAATAGCATTATTGAATATATCAGATGCCAAAAATATGACTCCACCCTTACCGCATCCAATATCAAGAAAATTCATTTTGTTCGTGTTGGTGATGTTTGAAACGATATCCAAAAAATGATTATTTGCAGAATTGGCATACCAAGTACCGTCACCTGAAGCACAATTCACCCATTCCAAATCAAGATTGTCTAATTTTTTATTTTCCATAAACCCCAATACAATCTAAAAAAGATTTTTGCTTATAGCAACCCCTATCTTTTGATATACCACAATCAAAAGACATTTTTCCATTTTCACAACACCATTTAATGATTTCACAACAAAGAATAACTCCATACGAATACTTTGTTCTTTTTGCAGTAGTGTTTAATAAGGAAATGCTATTATTATCAACTAATATGGGAGCCGTTGCAACAACTTCATCTTCGTGATACAGATATGCCATTTTTTTCCATTCTTCTGGAGAACTAGACCAACCAACGCCTGGGTGCTGTAAGTATGTGGCCGCACCCGCGTGCCAGTCTGCCTTTTGGTTTCTTTCGATTTCACTATAATTCTTCAAATTAAAATCAAAAATCATTAATCTAATATTTTCATTATTTTTTAGTTTGTTATAACTAGAAATTGTGGGGAAATGATTCTGCTTCTTCGCTCTTTTTGTTCTTATATTTAAATAATCATCGAAATTATTCGTTATAGTTCTCCAAAAATAGAAAGTATCTTCATTGGGGGTGATGTCGATTTCTTGAAGACTATAGTGCAACGGAATTGCGTTCCCATCCAGTGTCCAAATTGGTAGAGGACTCCAAGGTCCCAATAAGTTTTTATAGTCTAAATAAACAATTTCATTTATTTTATCATAGAGAAGTCCACACTTCTCATAAAATATTTCAATATTGTAATTAAAGTGCCAACTATTTTGTATAGTCTTCAGTCCTTTATCCTTTATGAGAGATATGGCATCTTTTGTTGAAATACTTAAAGCAGTCATTTTATTCATTTCTTAGTAGTTCTTCTACTCTATTATTATATGTGTTATTCAAAGAAAGTTCAAAACCTTTGTTTGCAATTTCTTCAACATTATTAGTTTTGATGAACTGAATTTTTTCTTCTAGTTCATTTTGATTTTTGTACATTAGGCAATTTTTACCATCAACAAAACCAAGTTCTTCATACTGATAGTTGTGGTTCGTAAGAAGAAGTGTACCACAACCTATAGTTTCAAACGACCTATAGTTTATATCGTTTCCAATATTAAGATTAAATTGACATTTATAAGAATTGACTGCTTCTACCATAGCATCACCGATTACGAATATGTCCAGATGTAGTCCGTGATTCTGTTCTAACCATTCCAGAATTGGTTTTCTGTTTACATAGTTTCCACAGAAACCCAATTCGTATTTTGTTTCGATGTCCAATGGTTTTATTAATGAATCATCGAATGCATTCGGAAACCAACGATGGTATTTTTGTTTTACAAAGTCTTTCGTGGAATGTAAGAGAATATCATAATTGCCTATTCTAAAAGTATTTTCGTAAATTGCCTCTCCCCTGCAATGTGCATCGATACTCCACAAAAACTTCTTTGGATTCTTTACACCAGACAAATCAGGCACCCATCCAGTGCTATCATAATTTTCTAAATTAATAATCCAATCATAAGATTCCCAATCAGGAACAACATCAAAGTTGTCGTGTCCAAATCCCCACACATCACAGTCATTTCCAAACTTTTCAAACGACCTTTGCAACGAAAAACATTCTCTGTAGTTTCTATTCTCTTCGTGTCTTCCATTTTCTTGGATTAATAATATTCTCAAACCATATCTCCGTGCTTTGTTTCGCACTCACTGTTATCCTCATTAAATGCCTGACCTACAAACTCTCTTGGTTTTCTTTTTGTTGGAAATGGTTTCTTCTCAAAAAATTCATCGTGTACAAAAGTGTTGTTTTGTATTTTTGGATATATCATCTCCCTTAAGAAGTTCTGGTCTACTTGCCAAAAATCTCCTTTGGTGTATTTTTCCATCCATTCACTTATACCTTTTAATATTCCGTTTCTGCATCCCCACATCCCACCAAGAATTTGTGTTCCGTGGTATGGATGGTCACGCATAATATGAAAATCTTTATCTGATTCCAACCATTCAGATACAGCATCCACTTCTCGTTGTGTGATTCGTGAATCTGTATCCCTCGATAACATAACATCATCACTATCTGCTGAAAGGAATCGCCAAAACATCCCTGTCCAATCTCCATCTTCATCCATCAATATAACTTCTGTATTTGGAGTTTGCTTTAATTCTTTAATAATTTCAGAAGGAACACTTTGTCCACAATAAAATCTTCCAATCCATTCTGGATATAATTCACAAATTCCTTGTGCATTCTTTATTGCACCTACTGTATATTTTGGGTCTTCTCCCCATAAACTATATGCCACTACTTTCATTGTCCACCCCTTACAGGTATCTGCATTTGTCGTAAAGGTATTCTAGTTACATTGTTGTTATGTCCATCATTTTGATATAGCATCGGAACAACACAAGAATATACATTATGGTTTTTCATATCTATTGCGATAGGTTCATCACAATACATTCCATTATCTTTTGCACCTAAAAGATTTTCAATGGCCTTTTGTTTATATGATTCTGTTAAATATAATACTGCGTGAATGCCTAACATATTGAGTGGCTTATCCCAATTATCATCTATTTTTTTATATTGTGTACCATTTGGTGTGGATATACCATTCACCATTCCGTATACAGAAGTACCCAAATACACTGCATCAGCATCAGAAGGAATGTTATTAATAATTGGCACCATTGCCTCTGTGAACCAGACATCATCTTCAAGAATCAACACCTCACCCTTCTGTCCGAGTGCTTGTTCGTGGGTTTCTGCAACTGCGTGACTCTTTAGTTTTTGGATTTCTATAAATGTTTTATTTGATTTATCGACTAGTCTACCATTAATTTGATTTGTGTTGCTGAAACCAAATGTATCAAACAACACAGACATTCTGTGATGTCTTTCCTTGGCAAGTTCAACAGTAATCCAATCTATCCGTACATCTTTACGCAAGTCCATAAGTCATCCCCATCTTTCCAGTGATGGTTTCAGTGCTACCCCAGTATTGGTTAGCATAAACCTTTTCGTTACCATTATACTCTAATCCACTGTAATGTCTAGGAATAAAATAATGAGATGGGTAAATTCTTAATTGGTTATATGCAGATTGTTTTACAGTGTCTGTTAGGAATGCTGGTCCTGTAATCTTCCATGCAGTAAGATTTGGTGCAGATTCTAATATTTCGGTTGGAATTAGTCCAACTCTATTGATTAGTTTTTGCATCAACAAATTATTCTTGGATGCACCAAGATAACCATTCGACATTAGACCAGTTCGTACATATTCATTTTCCCAACAACAAAATGAATCATTGTCTACAAAAAAATCATCAAGGGGATTTAGACATTCTGCATCTGCATCTATAAACATACCACCAATATTATAAAGCAGTTCATACCTAAGTATATCTGCTTTGCCTGGCAATTCTTTCATTGCATCAAATTGTGGTTTATTGAATATCTCTGGAAGATTTTCATCCGTCCAAAGCATATGTTCCCAAGTTGGATTTTTCTCACACCAAGTTTCAATTAAATTGTCTGGTCGTTTTGACTGGTCACCAATCCAGATTTGGTGAATAATCTTTGGTATCATAATATAAATCCTTCATCATCTTTTCTTACCTATATGGTATTTAGGACACAATTCCCACTCATCTTTTTCCCTGTGCGGTAAAATCTTAATCTTACCCACAGAAATTATTGGTTCTTCTGACTTCTCTTGGTCTACTATTTCCAACAGTTCCCATTCCTCTAAAAGGTTTGCTATGGTGTTCCTTCTAGCAAGGTCTTCGTCTGATAGATTTGTTGGTAGTCCATCTAACGCAAAAAGTTCTTTAAAGTGTACTATGTAATACTTGCCTCTTTTGTGCAAGATATGACACGATTGCCACAGTTTCTTTTCTTTGCGAGATGAAACGCCAATTCTGGTAAGGGTTTCCTTTACCTTCAAGAAATCATCTTCTTTCTTGAGAGTGATTTCTAATAAGTCACTCACTTCTATTTCAATATATCGTTCTTCCATATTAATACTCCATATTATTTCATAATTGAGATGTGCCACAATAATATGCTAACACAGAGTATTTATATTTTTTTACTTTTTGCCACCTTTATCCATATCTAACTTCATATTTGCAATATCATCAGCATTTAATATGTCCATCACTTCTCTTGTCTTCCTATCGGAATATCCAAAATACTCTTTGACTACTGCAAAGTCTTCTGGTTTAACATCTTTCAGCCATTTACTAAATCGTTTTCGTGTTCTTGTGCCATTCAAAAGAAAATCAAAATGCATCTTCTTGTCGATACTACACCAAAAATTCATCTCGTTGACTTGCAGAAGTGTATCGGGAAAATTAGATAAACACCTGTTAATGATATAAGGTGTATATTCTTTCTCCACTGTGGTATCTTCTGTGTCAAAGAGAGGTTCTTTGGAATAGTTAATTGCTGTTAGATATTCTCCGAGTTTCATCCGATTTGGGTATCCTCGTCAATTATCGCCACAACTTGGTCTGGTACAATAATACGGACACCAGAAAATTCTCCCCAACCTTCCTTTTTATTATAGACAATAAAATCACCTACTTCAAAATCTACAGGAATTGGAGTACCATTCGGTAGTAATTCTGGATGTCCTATTGATAGAACCTGTCCCTTACTATAATGGGGATTCTCTTGCGTTGTGTAGATGATTCCACTTGGTGATGTATTGTCACCTGCAATGTGTCGTATTGCTACCCTGCCTCTGCTTGGTTTAAACCCCCTACTCATTTAAATTTACACTCCATCATAAGTTGAACAAGACACGCAGTTGTATTGATTTCATTGTCTGCAACAAATGCATCTTTGTATTGATACTCTGCCAAAATTAGAATGGCAGTAGGAATTGACTGTGGTTCAAGATATTCATAGAACCCATCATACAGATTCCTAAACAAACGAGTTGTATCATTGTCAAGATTTTGCACTACCCATTTACGAACTTCTGTAAAGTTCTTTTCTTTCATATGAGTAATCAAATCTTTGGTACAAATTTCCCCAATCTGTGTGAGAATACCCATATCAATTGTTCCTGCAACAGAATACCGTTGCAGTTCGTTGAGTATCCTTCTAAAGTCTGGGAAATGTTTAAGGATAAGTTCAGCAAGAACCTTCTCATCATACCCAACACCCTCATCATCAAGAATATATTTACATCTATCCAAAAATGATGAAGCCATTTTAGGTTTGTCTTTGTTCGGAATTCTAAATTCTATACAAGTACATCGTGAATGAATTGGTTCAATGATTCGATTCTTGAAGTTACAAGTAAGAATGAACCGACAGTTCTTAGAGAACTCCTCAATGAACCCACGAAGGGCAGGTTGCATCGACTGTGCGTTTGCATAGTCAAATTCATCAAGAATAACAATCTTCTTACCGCCTGCAATTGAAACGGAACTGGCAAAACTACGAATTCTGGTTCGGAGTGTGTCGATGTTTCCATCTTCCGAACAGTTAATCATAATATGGTCAGAATCCAATTCGGTACAAAGTGCCTTTGCAATTGTGGTCTTACCACATCCTGCTCCACCAGACAAAAGAAGGTTCTGTGCTTCTCCTGCATCTACCATCTGTTGGAAGGTGGTTTTAATTGATACAGGAAGAATGCAAGTTTCTATGGTTTGTGGACGGTATTTCTCCACCCACAAATAATCCTTTGTGAGTGTGTTTGTCATCCGTTGTATTTTGAATCCGTTTCTAGTGCAATCCAATAAGTTGTATCGGTGCCTTTGTTTGTGAATTGACTGATGTTCTTATCACTAATATCTACTGTATATGAACCATCAACCATCTTGAGATTTTCTACTTTAAAGTAGAATGCAAAATCTGCATCGGTTGTTTCGTCAACATCAATAGAGTATGTGTTACTTGAAACATCTGCTTTATCCATTACCACCAATTCTACTTTACCATCGTTTGAACGAACCGCCAAATCAGATGCTTGTAGGATTGATGATGCACGAAGAACCTCAGACAATACACTTTTTGATAAATCAAAACTCACTACACTATCTGGCATAGTAATTGATTTAGTTGGTACTGTGAGAAGTGATGGTTCACAATAATAATAACGAACGGATGAACCGTTGCCATTTTCAATGTCTACATACTTTTCGTTGAATTCAAAGGTAGGGTTTTCAAACAATGAAACCACACCCAGAAACTTATTCAAATCCCAAATACCAAATTGAACATCGAATGTTTCTTCTACTTTCGATTGTGACATAACATTCTTTACAGGTGAAATGGTACTGATTGTACTGCCTGGTTTCACCAGAATATTAGAGTTAATCGAAGAGTAATTCTTCAGAAGACCCAATGTTTTCTTTGATAGTTTCGTTTGCGTTGCTGTTGTCATAATATATTCTCCATAACAGTTTTACTTAATATACCATATTTTGGTATAATGTCAATTACCATTTTTCAAAATTTTCGATATTTCCTAAGTCATAATCACCTTTTTGAATTTCTTTCATGAACCGCTTTTCATTGTGCCTCTTCTTTGCTCTTTGCTGTTTTCCTTTTTTAAAGGATTTGTGCGGGACATCTTCTTTTTTGTCTTCTTTTTTGTTGGACACTTTTAAAACTCTCCGATGTGTTCCATTAAATTTTTTAGTTTATGTTGAATGAAATAGTTAAAGATGTTACTTCTTTTGCCAGCAATCGGCGTATTCCATTTACTTTCAATCTTCTCAATTACCCAATCTGGGATTTTTTCCAAATCAACGAGTTCTTGATTTCTTTTCCAATTGTCTTCGTATCCTTTTGGTAATTCGCCAAAAGACAAGTCTTCATTAATGGAATCCAATACCTTCTTAGTTAATCTTTTTTGTCGTTTGTCGGGATTTACTAGGGTGTCATCATCCGATAGGATATTAGGAACACCATCTGAGGTATCCCCTTTAATGATATGCTCTACAAGGAATTCCTTGGGTTTCTTGCATACAACTTTTGCTTTATTCTTAGGACTGAACTGCGACACATTAGGATAACGCTGTAATTGTTGGAAGTCTTTATCAGAAGACACAATCATAATTTTTTCTGTTGCGTGGAATTTCTTGGCGAGATGTGCAATAACATCATCTGCTTCTGCCCTGCCCACTTTCATAACTTTATACGGAAAGGTTTCTTCTAATTCTGCGTAAATGGTTCGTACAATACTCCAAATTTTAGACCATTCTTCTTTTTTGGATTCCTGCTTTGCCTTGCGAACTCCCTTATAGTGCGGGAAGTTTTCTTTACGCCAATAATCTCCAGAATCAAACACAAGAACCATTTCTCCATAGTTCTTAAACTTGTTCTTGTAGATTCTCAAAGAATTTAATGTTAGATGCCGAATAGCATCTTCATCTACTTGGGAAATATCTCTCGTATATCCGAAAAGGTTTCCCAGTATCACTTGACTCATATCAATTAAAATCATTTCATTACCTGTAAAATTACACAGTTCTTATTTATTCGACCTGTTGGTACTTTTTCCTTAGTGGTTAGTTTATTGTACTTATTATTTATCGCACGAATTCCAGAACTTGCACAATCTTTCAATAGTTCTTTTGGTTTCCGTACGGTCTTCTCTCTTGATTTCTTTTCATCAAATCCAACAATAGTAGTTCCCTTAACGGAAAGACCTTCTACATGAGGCGATGATTCAAAAATCGTAAGTTTTTTATATTTGGTATTAAAGACAATCAATTTGGTTGCACCTATAATCATTTTTGGGTCGATAGATTTGATACCAAACTCTTTATTCTCTTTTTCATATTGTAACTTTTTAACAATTACGCCTGGTGCTTTCTTTTTCTTGCGGCGAGGTTTTCTTGCTTTCTTGACAATATCAGAGTGGTTATTGCAAGTGGTGACAATATACTCAACGAAGTCGATGAATTTTTTCAATTGTGGTCTAGTCAAAAAACTATAACCCTCTGTAAGTTGTTCATCTTTTTTAGAGTAGGCTTTTTTTAATTCTTTTACATACTTTCTAAAGTAATCTGCAATCATTTTTGATTGTATGGATTTGACTTCATACTCTTTTAACCAATCAACAACATCAAGGTAATCGGATTTTTTAACAATACTTACCCTATCAAGGAAGGAATCTATCTTGGATTCTAAATCGCCAATAAATTCAGAAACTTGATTTTCAATTCGTTCTTGAATTGAAGTGGTTTGCACCTTTGGTTTTTTATTGTTTCGATTCTTTCGTTCTTTAAGTTTTCTTTTACCTTGAAATATTAAAGAATTCAACTTACTATCAATTGCAGATTGCCATCCGCCTTCAGTGGGTAATTTGCAATCTGCTTGGTTAGATATTCTGCAATAAGGACCAACAAATTCAAAGGATGCAGTGTCGCATACACTAATAAACTCTATATTTTCTTTAGAGAAACCATTCTTTTTGAGATATTCAAGAGTCCATTTTTTACAATTTTTACTACTGGTGTTTGTCCTGTACCAACAGACACAACGAATAACACTTTCCTCTGTGTTATCCCAGATTGGTTCTGTGGTTAAACTGTATTTTCTTTTAGACATATCATCATTATAATTTAAAAATATTTTGTGTCAAGTGCTAAACCACTCGGAATATACTTCTTTTATGTCTTCCTCGCCACCATCAACAGGAACACTGTATACGGTGTTTCGTTTACCATAATTGGCACTTTCAAGACATTTCATTCGTTCTTCTTCTGGTAAATCTTTAACTCGTTTCAAGTCTTCTTTTCGCCTATCTTCTACTACAGAGATAGTGAAATGATTATCATCTTCCCAAGCAACTCCAGAATCGTAATGGAACGAAATCCTATTACCAACTTCTCTATAAGGTAAATCAAGTGGGTTCTTTATATCAAAGAATCGAATCGAACGGTATTCAATCATATCCTTTGGTTTATTTTTTGCATAACCCTCGACTGCCAAAGTTTTTCCATTGGGTGATAGATGAAACTTCTGCCAACAAAATTCCATATTTCGTTTTGCCTTTTCACCAATATAATCCATCCGTTCGCCAGTGTCTAATTGTAAAATGGTTTGTCCTTGGTAATCTTCACCACAAATTAAATAGTCGTGTCCATCACTATGACCTTCTAAAAATACAAAAGGGAATTTTTCACTATTCCTAAAAACAGTAAACAAAATCTTGCCAGTTTTGTCTTCTTTTTTGGTTACAATCTTACCAGTAGTGTATGCCCAATATCTATCATCTTCTTCAAAAACAACAGGAGTAATGCTGAGTGTATATTTGCCTTTTGGGGATTCGTAGTTTACTCGTTTATGTGCAAGTACATCGGAGTCAGAAAGTTGTTCTTCAATTCCTGTCCGTTTATTAACATACCAAAGTTCGGTTATATTATTCATATAGTTCTCCATACTATGTATGGATTTATGCTTCAATTTGTTCGCAAATTTTAGATACATTTTCCGTAATAATAATAAATGCTTCATACGGGTCCATATTTGCAGAAGGTCGCCTATCTTCAAGATATCCCTTCCAATTTTCTGCGGTGATAGATGGGATGCGAATTGATGCACCACGGTCATTAACACCATAAGAAAATTTAGAAATATGTTGCGTTTCACAATCTCCTGTTAAACGAAGTTCATTGTCTTCACCATAAACTGCAATATGTTCATCGTGTGTTTCTCTTAACACTTCACAAACATTTTCAATATATTCTTTGTCAGAATTTTCTCTCATATATTCTGTACTGAAATTGATATGGGCGCCTGCTCCATTCCAATCACCCGATATAGGTTTTGGATGGAATGATGCATATACGCCATAGTCCTCGCAAATTCGTTGAAGAAGGAATCGTGAAACCCATAAATCGTCTGCCATATCAATTGCATTGTTTGGATTAAGTTGATATTCCCATTGTGATAAAAGAACTTCTGCATTTGTACCGTAGATAGAGATGCCACTTTGAATACAAGCAAATGCGTGTTGTTCTACAATGAATCTATTAGTAACATTTGCACCACCGTTACCGCAATAGTATTCTCCTTGTTCTTGAACATTTTCTTTTTTGGAAAATCCAACAGGTTTATCTGTCTCCACATCCATCAAAGTATATTCTTGTTCAACAGCAAACCAAATATCACTATCCAATACATTTTCCAATTGGTGTCTGTGGTTGCTTTCGTGTGGTGAACCATCTGTATTGTAAGTTTCACATAGAACAATAAAAGAAGGCATCTCCGATTGCTCCATTGGATTGTGATATACTTTTACAGGTACAAGTATAATATCACTGTTTTCTGTTACTGCTTGCTTGGTACTTGAACCATCAAAGTTCCAATCAGGAATCCTATCAAGAACGGATTCTCTTGACATATTGCCACTTTCGGAATCCATAGTCCATTCTACATACCGCACCTTACTTCGTGTATTTTTTGATTTATAACCATCCAACCAGACATACTCTAGTTTTACTGTGATTTGTGCTGAAGCATTTACCTGATACTCTGTCATTCATCTCTCTCTTTCTTATAGAAAACAAACACTGGTTCGTATTTCATATACTTTCCATCAATCATACAGTAATTTTTACAAGTAGGTTTACCGTCTTCACCCATTCTGTTCTGCCCAGGCATTCCTTCTAATGCCATCTTCAATGTGTATTTATACATCATACCACACGACTCAAGGATATCAATACTATCTTGTTCTATTGGTAAGTATTTTCCACTGACCAAAATATCTGCAACATTCCACAACAAATATCTATTTGGTTTTAGATACTCTGCACAAGTTTCTAGGGTTGGTCTGAGGAATCCATCTCTCCAAGATTCGTAGGACGACCCGTATTTTTTGTACGACTGATTTTCGTCTTCGCTATACGCCTCTCTGTTGAAATAAGGTGGTGAAGTAAAGATAAGGTCGAGTTTTCCTCTGTACTTTTGGAATCGTTCGTGGTGTTGAATTTCTTCCGACCCTTCTTGGTATACATCATAAGTATTAGTTTCGGAAAAGAATGGGTTTCCACGATAAGTTTTGGTGTTGTAGAAATCAGCGAGAGAAGCATACTTACTGTAACCACCATCCCCGATAAAATTGTCAGGATTAGGGTCAGTCCCAATATAGTGAATAGTCCTATCATCCCTAACACCCATAGCACCGAGTATGCGGCCGCCCCAACCACTAGACGGGTCATAGATGTTAATAACCTCTTGGTCTTTGAAATCTTCCGTGAATCTTTCATATAGGTATTTAGCAGTCATTGGTGGAAAATTGACAGCAGGTTGAATAAAACCTATACGATATGCGGCGAATGCTTTAGGGAACATCTTCTTCCCCTTCTTATACACACGAATATTGTATCGTTTCTCGTTAGACATATTGTCTATATCAAATGTAGAGTGATGGCGATATTCCAACCATCCCTTATCTTTGTATTCTTTTACTTCGTCCATTGACAAGTTTAGAATTTCATCTTGTTCAACTTGGAAGTATCCACTGTTTAGACCTTCTCGTTTCTTGACTTCTTCTAACATAAAGTCATAATCCTTGAAGATGTTCTTGTTGTTATGGAATGCTTCCATCCATTCGTGTGCATCTGCTGTGGACACAATGGCATATTTCTTGTTATTAGTGAATGCACTCTTTGCGTGTTCATACAAACTATCACGCCTAAAATGCCTCATACCACCCTTCACCATCTTCTCCAAGTGTTTATCATCTACAAACAAATCGTAGATGGAATATCCTATATCCTTCTCAGTATAGTTGATGCGTGTCTGCATCATATTACTAAACCATTGGTCTGCTTCTCCGCCAATGCGTGACTTGTTGATGATAACATCGTCTGGAACATTGGACAACTCGTCACTGCGTGTAAACTTGTGGATGGGGTATTCGGCAATCTTATTGAACACATCAATGATGCCTTCTTCATTCTTACCTGTTCGTGGCGGACAACCATACTTGTCCCAAGATTCTTTCACCGTCTTGCGGAACTTGATAACCCACTCACGAAATTCATCGGGTGTCATCTCAAGTAAATCTTCAAACAGGCAATTGCAATCTGAATTGATTACATAATCGTTGCGTTCATAAAAGTGTTTTGTATCTGTCATCATTTTATATTCTTCATCTTATCCTACTAAAATTATTCTTCTTCTCAAACACAATGTGTTTGCTGAACTTATCTGTCATTATATCAGATTTATGTGAGATTACAAATATATTTGCACGATTTCCGAAAGTTGTTAGAAGTTTTAGAAACTCCTCAGTGCCAACTGTATCTAATGACGAATCGAATACCTCGTCTAATATCAGCAAGTTACAATTCACACTATTCTTCAATCTGGCAATCTCTCGCCACGCCAAGAGCAACGACAAGTCAATCCGCAAACGCTCGCCCTCACTGAAACTGTAGTATGAAAACTCGTCACGATGGCGACTCTTGATTGTTTCATCAAAGTTTTCATCCAAGTCAAACTGGCAAAAGAAATCCATATCTCCAAGATACTTGTTGATGAGTTTGTTCATAATTGGCAGGTAGTGTTTGATAATCTTTGCTTTGATGCCTGTATCTTTCAGCAATACACTTGCAATCTCGTAGTAGTGTTTGTCCTCTACTCGTTCCTTGCGTTCGCCAATATACCCCTTACCTTCGCCAAGCAATTCATTCAATTCCTTTTTGGATTCTTCTACCTCTACACCCTCACCCACTATTTCATCAATGTTATTTTGCATCTTCCCAATGTAACGAAGGGAAGAATTAATTTGGTTTTGCTTCTCGTTGATTTGTCTTTGTATAGTATCGACCGTTTGCAGAATAGAGTTGATGTCATCTAATCGTTTTCCTGTGTCCGTCATATTCACTATCAACTCACCCACACCATCTTCTACCTCTTTCTTCTCTTCCGCCTTTTCTTTGAACACACATTCCTTGTGGTGTTCCTGAATGTCCTGCTTGCAAGATGGACAAGTATCGTTCTCTTCATAGAACTTCACATTCTTTTCAATGTTCTTTATCTTGCTCTTGAGTTGTTGCTCTAACCCTTCCATCTTCAGAAGTCTTCGTGGTACATCGTCCTTGTCTTTTACCTGTTCGTATAAGTGGTCCACATTCTCTTTCTTCTTCTTGATTTCTTCTTGTAGTTCTTCTATCTGTGTATGGGAATTCTTGATTTCGCCTTTATAACTTTCTACAGAATCGGACGATTTCTTCTCAAGCGTTTTTATTAATTTCTCTTTTTCTTCAACTTTACTCTTGACGATTTCTACCTTGTAGTCAATGTCCCTGATATACTCTTTTGCCATTTGTAGTCTTGCACGAACAAGAGTATTCATTACAGAGAACACATCAATGTCTAAGAGGTTCTCTACAACCAATCGCCTATCCTTTGCAGAGAGTTTCATAAAGGGAATGTAATTGCTACTCCCCAAGATAACTACTTGACAGAATGATTTATATGTCATCTTGAGGATTTGCTCTTCAAGAATCTTCTGGTAGTCTTTTGATTTGGCATCTTGATTGAGCAAGTCACCGTTCTTAAATATCTCAAACTTCTTTGGTTTGAGTGAACGGAATATTCTGTAACTGTCCCTGCCAACTGTAAATTCAATCTCTACTTCACAATCCTTTTCGTTGATTGAATTGGGAAGTTGTGGAATATTGATACCACGGAATGACTTACCGAATAGAGAAAAGCACAACGCATCAAGCATGGTTGACTTACCTGCACCGTTCTCACCAGAGATAAGTGTGTTGTTATCTTTGGTGAGTTCTAGTGTTGTTTTGTAGTTTCCTGTTGAAAGAAAATTCTTCCAACTCAATTTTGAAAATATTATAATGACAAACTCTCCATATACAAATCCTTGATGATGCGTTTCATCTTTTCTTTGTCTTTCACTTCTTCCATTACATCAACTTCACTATTGATGAGGGTAACTGTGTCTTGTGACATATCGACAATCTCTTCCTTTGTCCAATCAGAATTTACCAATTCTTCTACAACTGTAATCTTTGCAACACCACATTCATAGAGTTTATCCATATATCGGTCAAACGAATACGGATGCTCTTTGTGTTCTATGAATAGTTTTACATATGCACCCTTGAGATATTGACAATCAAACTTATCTGGTTCAATAGGTCCATCTTTATCGTTGTATGTTACTGAATAGAACATCTTGTATGGGTTCTCGATGAACTCTACTTCTCTTGTGCTAGTGTCGAGGATATGAAAACCTTTTGTTTCATTCAAATCTGCAAATGTGATTTGATATTGCGTTCCCATATAATAGATGTTGTCTTGTTCTTGGCGACAATGGAAGTGTCCAGAGAGAACCTTCTCATATCGTTTGAATAGTTTGGCATCTAACCCACCATCAAACTTCACACCACGCATTACTTCATAACCACCTAACTCAAGGTGTCCGATGAGGAAGGGTGCTTCTGCTGTCTTAACGAACTCTACGGATTGGTTGTAGTTCTCTTTGTTTACCCACGGAAGCATTGCAATGTCTAATGCACCAAAAGTTAGCACCTCTGGTTCTTCATAAATGGTTATGTTAGGTTTATTACCGAACAACTCAGAAACAGAATTGACATTGTTAGTATTACGATAATATACATCGTGGTTTCCGAGAATACAGTGCATCTCGATTCCTTCATCTTGTAGTCTTTCAATGAACTGTGTCCTTATTTGGTTTAGGATATTGAAATTGACAAACTTACGCCTATCCATCAGGTCGCCTGCGTGTATTACTGTCTTTATATTGTTTTCTTTGAGATATGGAAAAAACACATCATCAAAGAATTTCATAAAGTAATCAAAAAATAATTGAGAGTCACCTCTCGCCCCAAAGTGGGTATCATTTATCAGTGCTATCTTCACTCTTGTCATCCTTTAAGAAAGAATCTAATGTTATACCTTTATTCTTTGCCTTTTCACGCTCTAAACGCTCTCGTTCTTTCTTCGGTATAAACTTTTCTATATCCGAATCAGACAATCTATAATAATCGGCAGCAACATTCTTTGATTCTGTCATATCTACTTCAACATTATCTTCAACCCATCTTGGAAATAAATGGTCTTTATCTATTTCTTCGATAAGTTTATATTTGACATACATCTGTTTCTTTTCTTTTTGTATTCTTCGTAAGAATGCATAGTATATTATCTGTGTAAAATATGAAAATGGATTCTTTGATTTTTCTGGATTGAAATTGTGGGCATACATCAGACAATTTTCAATACCATCACCCACCATTTCTTCACGATATTCATAGTTAATAAAGTTTGGTCTATGTGATAATCGTTCTGCAATCTCTACAAAACAAGTACCAATATATTCATTTATGGGTGGACGAGATTCGTCTACTTCAGATGCTTCTATTACTAATTTCTTCCATTCGCACATTTCTTTAAAGAACTTTTCATTGTCTACATAATGATTTGCTTTTTTCTTCTTTTTACTCATTTTTCACATTTTCTCCTTGACATTGTATAAATTTGAGGTATCCTTATCTGTGTCAGGGGAAACAAGAAAAGAATTAATTAATTACTAAGTTATTAAGGTTCTGGATTCCAGTTCTTAAACTGTTTCTCTATATCAACATTCCGATTCTTGGAATACTTTTTACTTTTAAACCCTTTACTATTTTTAAGATTAAGAAACTCTTGAATGTTAAAATCCAATTGTGGTATATCATTACCTTCATCTTCTTGTTCTGGGTCTAAACTAACAATACCGTTCATAAGAAATGCCAAGAACATAGCATTAGGAATAAGAAAATTCATATGAACATTCTCTCCTTCTTCTGGTTGTTCCTGTTCCATTGTTTCTTCTTGAATATTTGGTTCTAAATCTTCTTCAATAACTGTTTTAAGATAGTCTTCTAATCGTTCGGGGTCACTCATTAAATCAGCATAAAGGTCAGAAACTATATCTTCCTTTTCGAGTTGTTCAAGATAAATTTGAATTACTTCAGGCATTGGGTTACTTTCTAACACAATATGTTCTCTTTTAATTTCATATTTAAGTTCAGTTGAAACTGTATTCCAAGGACGAAGAATCATCATATCACGCATAGCACCAGTTGTTGGGTCTTGAATTGGAAATATTTTAATACACAATGGTCGGTTGACTGTAATAGAATCTAGGTTGTTTCCTACTAATTTACCGATGATTTCATCTCCAGAAGATAGTTTGTAGTTTTTGTAAATATCAGTCATTTTGTTCTCCTAGATTAATTTTTATCGTCTTGTAATCAAATTTTTCTTTATTGTAAATCTTTATGCGTTCCACAAAATGCTTTAGTGTGTGATTTGTCCAACTCTTCCAAGTCAAATCATCACCAATATCATATAACTTCGCTTTCTCTTTATATTTAGACTTTCTTAACTGTCTTCCAATAGACTGCAACACTCTAATTCGTGATTTAGAGGGTGATGCAAAAATAATATTATGAAGTCTGCGAATAGAGATACCAGTGGAGAATGTACCATAAGATGCCACTATGATTGCATTGTTGTTCTCTTCTGTGAGTTTTCTCACTTCTTCTCTATCCTCTGCACTTGTACCACCAAACACAAAGAATACCTTATGGTTAGGACATCGTTCTTTGATTAACTTCTGAAGGTGCTTACCGTGCTTCTCTACCAATTGAAAGAGAATAAGAGTATTACCGTTAATTTTGTTTGCCATATTAGCAATGAAATTGTTTCGTGCATCGTTCTGCACCAACCATTCCAATTCATCAAAGTATTTTGCTCGTTTCATTTCTTTTCGTTCTTCTTCTTTATGCTTCAGTAATATACAATCAATAGACAATTGTGATAGCAAATCTTGTTCCATCAATTCGCTAGTCTTTATTACATTATACACTGAACCGAACAAACCTTCAATAACTAATTTGTGAGTTTGTGTACCATCTAGTGTTCCTGTTGTACCAATTCGATATGGACAGGTCTTTAATTTGGTCATTATGTTTGTGAGGGACTTACTCTTAAACAAATGGCATTCATCACCAAATACAGCACCAAAGTTGTCAAAATATTCTTTCTTCATTTTATAAACACTTTGCCAAGTTGAAATGATAATCTTACTTGTACTTATTTTCTTTTGACCTGCAAATACTGGATGACAATCTCGACTTACTTCAAATGAATCGTCCGCCTGTGAATATTCTTTAAAGTCTTCATACATCTGTGTTACCAAAGAAATGGTAGGAACAATAACAAGTATCTTCTTGTCTTTTGGTAGTATATCCATATAGTAACGGAGCAATGCATATATGATTAAACTCTTACCAGATGCAGTTGGTGACAATAACAAACAACGGTTATTGTTTATTGCGTGGTGAATTGCATCAATTTGATGTTCGTATGCTTTAAGGATTTCATCCTTATAAGTAGGTTGTAAGTGGTCGTTTACATACTTCTCAATTTCTTCTTTTGAGAGATTTGCTGGCGATGCTAAATTTTCACCAAACTCTACAGTATATCCTCGTTCATCTGCAAAGTGCTTAACATACTTATCCAGACCCGCATACAATTCCTCTCCATATATGTTGTAGAGTTTTATTGTACCATCCCACATTTTATTTTTATATGCTGGCATAAATTGATAACCCGGCACTTTAAAGGTAAAGTATTCGGATAATTCCTGTGCGATACCCCTATCACAGTTCACCTTAATATACACGGAATCCTTATACTCTATGGATATATCACTCATACTATATTTAGGGACTAAAAACTTCCCCATCCACAAGAACACTTAATCTTCCACCCACTTCACCAGACCACACTATACAGTCAATCCCTGCTTCCTGCATCATCTCTATACCTATTGCACAGGACTCTTTCCATCTATCGGGTGTTCTATCAAAATATTCTTTATGACCAATTATTCTTTTTACACCACATTGAATGATTGCTCTTGCACAATCGGAACACGAATACCAAGGACAATACATTGTTAAATCTTGTGTTGACATACCCATTCTAATTGCTTTGTATAGAACATTTCGTTCTGCGTGTTCGACATAATGATATTTCGTTGGTCGTTCCATTCTATTTGGAGTTTGATGTACTTTGTCTGGAATATTATTACATTCCATTGCAACAATACCCGACCCAGGGTCTGTTAATATTGCCGCCAATTGAGTGGATGTGTCTTTAGAGTTATTCATTGCATACTGATATAGTTGTCTAAAATATACACTGTGCATAGGGTCATTTTGTAAATTATACACCACTTGTGAATCTCCGCCACTCAATAGCATTTTTAATTTCCCAACCACGACCACTAATACTTTTTACTGTGGATGCAAGGTAATCTACCTTTTCCTTCTGCAATGTTATTTTGTCCATAAGTAAAGTAACATCACTATCGGAATAGAGATACCTATCTAAGTCTTGTTTGAGGACTTTTAGTTGAAATGGTTGCCAACCTCGTCTATCAAGTTCTTCTTGACTCATCTTGCCAGTATAATACTCCCACTTATCTCTAGAGAGTTCTCGTTGGTCTGCTTCAAATTTCCGTAGAACCAATCGTTCATCGTGAAACATATTCAGATACTTGTTATGTAATTGTGGAATCTTTAAAGATTCGAGGTCGAGTTCGGTGTCGTCAATCACCATATCTTTTGCGACCATTTTTCTAATATCATCAAACTTCATACACTTTACTCCATAAAATATAATTAATTATAACACGAAAAGGCAGAGAAGTCAAGACAAATTTATAATCTCATATGTTGTATATTGGAAGGTCGCCGTTGCAACCATTGCATCAGGATTAGATACTGTGCTGTCAAACTCTAATGCCGAAATACTTGTTGGTATAATATTTTCAAACTCTACTCTAATTTTGGCGTTCATTGCACTGTTAAGAACGACAAGACTTGCATCAGAATAATGGTCTTTAGCATCAATATATTCTGTATGGTCTTTTGTATTAGAAGCAGTTCGCATCCAATTCCAAATCTCTAACCAGTTTGTAAGATTTTCATCAACAAGGAAATTAACAGTCAAATCATCAAATTCGGGAGAACCTGCCGATTGTGGAATATTGACAAACCGTGTTGATTGTGGAATCATATTTAATGACATTCCAGGCAGATTAACACTTTGACAAAAATAGGTAAGTTTTGGTGTTTTTTCTAAACTAAATTGAAAGTATGTAGGATAGAGTGGATTGAGATTGTCTGGTTGTCGTTCTGCTGATTTGTGTGTTAAACTATCATAACCAAACAATGAATCATCCGCCGGTGGCGATGCTGATGTAACATCTCCACTACCAATAATATTACTATCAATTTCTCTATAATTATCTCTACTTGGCATAATATTCTCCTATAGTATGTATAAAAGAAAAGGGGAGTCCCGAAGGACTCCCCTAATTCATTGGTTGTTAGTTACCACTTATCAGGAAGTTGCACCACCTGCGTTGATACCGTGTAGGTTATCAACTCGGAAGATTCTGTAATAAGTGTTTGCTCTTGTACCACCGATGTTATCAACTGCGGCACTCGTTCCACGAGCGAATGGGTTTTCAACCATACCGTAACGAGTCTTGAATCCAATTTTTGGTTGGAATGTACTAGCATCAACGGCACGAACCATTTGTAGTGGAACATATGGGCAGTAGAATAAACCTGCGTCATATTGACTTTCACCACGATATCCAACGCAAACATAGTTAGTTGATGCGTATGGGTCAACATAAACTTTACAGTTACCGTTAAGTACACCAACGAATGTGTTACCAGTGTCATCTACAGTTAGATTTCCGAATGCTGGGTCGTGGTTAAGAATACCACTCATTGAAAGTGCTGAAGCAACATCTGAGGAGCAGATAACGATGTTACCTTTACCACGGCGTGTTTCTTTAGCAATTACATTTGCTTCTCGTTCGATTTGGAACATCAAACCACGGAAGCGTTCTGCACTCCAACGGCCGTCTGAGTCCTTGAGCAGGTCATAAACACCGGCGGTTTTACCCCCAGTACCGTCTACAGTAACACCGTCACTGTTAGCAAGGTCAGTTTGGTCGCAACCAAGTTTTGCTTGGTTATAAACTGTACGAATAACTTCTCGGTTGATTTCCGCAAGGATTTCGCTTGAGAGGATATTTGACAATTCTGCTTCTGCATCTAAACCATGAACTGCTTTCAAGTCTTGAGCAAGTTCTGTACTGTATTCTGCTTTGAGCATACGGCTCTTTGCTTCAACAGCAACTCGTTCAATACTGAATGCCATTTCGTTAGGGGTTTTGCCTTCTGCATCTTCTGTTCCCATACCAGTACCACTAGTATATGAACCACCAAGCGGGTCAGTACCTGCGTGAGTACCTGTACCACCACCAGAAACACCATCGGTGTCTGCTTCGTTGTAAAATGCTTCTGCACCGTCTTGTGTTACATACTTGGAACGCATTGCAAAGATAAGTCCAGTAGGACCTGTCATTGGTTGAACACCTGCGATATCGTATGCGATAAGGTTAGGCATTGACCTGCGTACAAGTGAGATAAGTACAGGGTCGAATGTCGCAACATTACCTGCGCCGCCCATATGAGGTGAGTTTCCTGCACCCATTGCGTTAGCGGGTGTTTCCATTAGTGCTTGTTCCTGATTTTCCAAAAGAACAGTAGTTACATTTTTACGGTAACTGTTCTCAATTTTTGGAAGTTCAGGATGTTCTAAAACTGGCGCCCACTTCTTTTGAAGTTGTTCGGCCAATAGTGCTTTATCATCCATTTGATTTCTCCTTAGTTATTGAAATTACTTATTTGATAAGTATAGTTTATTTATAAAATTTAGGCTTTTACGATTGCCTTGGTGATTTTCCTACTCGTGTAATTGAATCCAAGTATGAATCCATTTGTCGAGTATTTGTTGTTTCTTCTGTAAGTGTGTTTTCTTCAACATCATCATTGTTTTCTGAGGTTGCTCTGAAGTAACTATCTTTAAGAAGGTTTAATTTTTCGTTGTATTGTTCAACGCTATCAAACTCTAAACCTTCTGAAAGACTGCGAAGTTTTTCAGTGTCAGTATCAGTTAAATCTTTAGCGGATTCTGCAAATACCTTTACACATTCTAGTTCTTCGTTACCTTTTGAAAGTTCAATGTTCTTTTCGAGTTGTTCGTTGAGTTTTGCTTCAAGAGTTTCAACCTTTTCGTTGGCCTCTGCAAGTGCATCGAACTTTTCTTCTGGAACTTCAATGTTGTGACTTTCAAAGAGTGTCTTTAAGTCTGCAATGAATGACTCTGAAATTTCATTCTTGAGTCCGTGTTCAATTGCGATTTCATTTTCGTCCATCCATTCCTTGACAACATAGTTTAGATAGTCGTCTAGTTTTTCGGATAGTTCATTTGAAATTTTATCAGTTTCTTCTGCAAGTTGAGCATCAAATGCTTCTTGTAGTTCGGAACGGATTGCTTCTGAACGCTCATTGATTGCGGATGAGAAGATAACTTCTGCTTTGTTGCGGAAGTCTTCTGAAAGTTCTTCACCACCGAACAAAGCATCCATATGCTCTTGTGTTGCGGCCGCCGAAGATGCTTTCATATCAACGGAGTCAGCATTTTCGTCTGCTTCGTCTTCATCTGCTTCTGGTTCATTTACTTTTGCACCTGCACCATCAGCACTGTAGATGTCTTCATCTTCGATGCTGTCAGTATTAACAGATGGTGATTCTGCTGGCTTCTCGCCTTTAGACTTTGTATTAACTGTACCCTTTGAGTCTGCTTCGACTTCTGGGGTACTTTCATCAAGAGTCACTTCTGACTCTATGATTTCTTTTGCTGTTTCTAGGATGTCTTTGTTGGACATTGTAATCTCCTTTTGACTTTTTTAAATTGCTACTATATGTATATTTTTTAGATATTAGACAAGAAATGTTTAAATACGATAAGTTTGGCTTCTTCGATAGTATTTTTATCTGCTCTGGATAAAATGTTCTCATAAATTTCAATAGTTTGAGGTTCTAGAACGCCATTATTCCATACCCATTCCTTCCCTTCCATAATACCATTTACAAAAGCATCAGGTGCAGAAGGGTCTGCTACAATATCAACGGTGGCAAGCATAAAATCTTCTTGCACAACATTTGTACCGTCATCATTCTTTTTAAGTGAACCCATGCCACGACTTGAAACGCCAAGTTTAGCACCTTCATCAATAAGATTCTTTACAATCTTACCGTATGGGGTATCTAAAACTTTTGCTTTACCGATGATATTATTGCTATCTTCTCGAAGTTCTGTAATGATATGGGAAACTCTTTCAAGATTTAGACTTGGTCCTTCTGGATGACCAAGTTCTCCCATTGCTCTTTTAGTTTCTACAAGGTCTTTACTGTACCGAGAAACTTCTTTCATTAGTGTGTCTTTTGGGTAAACTCGACCGTTTCGGTTCTTTTGCTCTGCTTGCATAAAGATACCTTCGATGTAGTAGGATTTATCTTTTCCTTCTTCAGCCGATTCTACGATATAATTTACATCTTCTGTTGTTTCTGTAATTAGTTTCATTCGTCATTTACCTCTGGTTCTTGTTTTTGTCCTATTGTGGAAGAAATTTCCAACCTTTTATCCGCCATACCTTCACCAGATTTCTTATACAATACCTTTTGTGTTTCATCTCTTGCAACATCCAAGTTATTGTTTCTTAATGCATCAATTATATCTCTAGTATCCATAATCAAGTTCCTTTAGTCTGCTCTTCAACAAATTTAATAATTTTGTTGTGGTTTTCTTTATTTATAACAAAAGCCTCTCTGAATTTGGCTTTATTGTTATCTTCCAAATGTTCATATACAAGTTTAATTTTGGACGATAGTTCTTCATCCAAATTAATTTTAGTGTTATCTGCTAATCGGAAGGAATTTGATTCTAGCATATTAGAGAAAGGTTCGTATGATTCTTTGTATATCTTTTTAATGATACTCCAAATCCAATGCTTTTCGTTCTCTAATTCATCTTCCATACCAAATTCATCAGCAACAGCAAATGCGGCCTCTGCACCATTGTCAAATTTTCTTCTGTTCTTCTTTACCCATTTGACCACTTCAGGTTTACTTACCATCACAGAAACTTCATTGAGCATTGATTCAAAATCAACATCAAGATTTTCGTTCTTGACACTTTTGCTCTTCTTGATATGTCGTCTTGCTTCTCGTTTAGCAATCTTTGGTCCAGGAAATACTTCCCATCGTACATCGTCAATATAGACAACTACAGGTTTGGTTGCCCCTAATCCCAATGCTTTAATGACAACTGTTTTACCATTTATCTCAAAAGAATCAATCCAGATTTCTTTTTCTAGTTTTGGGTCAAGAGCAATTTCAGGAGAATCCATATTTACTTCTGCCTCTTCTTCTTCACTCATCATTACATCTTTAATTTCTTGTTTCTTTTCTTCTATTGATAAAGAAACTTTATGACGAAGAATATCATTGGATAAATCTTTGAAGGTTTTTACATCTTCATTTTTTATAGAATCCATAATTTTATTGGTGGATTGCATCAATAGTATTCCTCTGTTCCTGTGGTTAATAGACCCTTCTCTCGTTCTGTTTGGATTTCCTTATCCATATCTTCCATTTCTACTTCATTCTGATGCAAGACATGTTTTCTAATCCATTCGATTGAATAATATTTACCGATATGTTCATTCATTTGACTTAAAAGATTCATTCTTTCGGTCATAATCTCATTATTTTTGAGTTCCGTAAAATACGAATCCCTTGCATAATCAAATTTAATATCATCCTTAATATCATACCAATCTTCTTCGTTCATAATACCCTTCAATAGAAGGTGTACTCGCATTGCTTGAAGGAACAATTCAGAAAACTTCTGTCGTTGCTTCTCAATGAACTTAAAAAACTTGAGTTCATCTCTATTGATTTCAGAAGAACGACCCATATTGAATCCGTTGTCAGATTCAAGTCGTGAGATTGGAACATTCAATGCACGATATAACTTCTTCTTGAAGTATTCGACATCTTCCATCTCACCAAGATTTTCGCCACCCGAAAGTGTATCAACCTCAGTACCCCTACCACCTTCTCTCCGTGGCATCCAGAAATCTTCAAGCATTGACATATGTTTCTTGTCATCTCGAATTTCGCCTGTATTTACATCATAAACTAGTTTGTTTCTATACCGATTCATAATGTCACGAAGATATTGTTCTGCTTTGTTTTTTGGAAGTGAACCAACATCAACATAGAAAATTCTTCGCTCTGGCGCCCGTGAGATACGATAAATTACTACCGCATCTTCAATCATACGCAATTGGTTAAGGGGTTTTATGCATTTATGAAGATTACCAAATACCCTTCTTTTATCAATATCATACATTCCAGAATGAATGTAGAGAATTGAGTCTGGATGAATTTTAATACCTTCCACGGCATCAACTCCACCTAACCTATCATCTTTATCTTGTTCAGTGTATACAAAGAATTCTTCCACATCTTTGATTACCTTAACACCACCTTCGCCCGTTTCTTTTTCAACTTTACGAATCTTTCGGATGGAAGTGGAATCTACTGGTCGTAATTCTTTAATACCCTGTTTCTTTTTCTTATCGTCAATTACAATATGGAAATACATTTTACCATCAATATACCATTTTCGGAAAAGTTCATAACCCCTACTAGTAAAATGAAGGAGTTTTAAGATATGTCCAAACTCCTTCTGCATTGTATCTTTGATATTATCGGATAGGTCAACATGTTCTAAGTCCATTTGAACCATCTTTTTAATATCATCTTGAACAATTGCTTCATTCACAATGTCATCTATTGCACTATCTACTTCGGCGTGCATAGACATCTCTCTGTACTTCTTAATGAGTTCTATGTCATTCTTGATGTTTCCATCAAAGTCAACATATTGTCCGAAGAAGTTTCCTGCTTCGATGGTTGTAGCACCATCATCATAATCGGGTGGGACAAAAGACACAGGGCGGCGAATACTGGATTCAAGACCAACTTTATTCGCTTTATCTTTTTTTCCAATAGTAAATCCAAAAAAGTCAATTGGCATAATATAATATTTCCTTACTAAAATTACTTAGTAGATGGGGATTCCCACCACTGATAGGTCATTGTCACAGTAAACTCTGCTAATGTGTCATTTGTATCCATTGCTAGGTCAATTGAACCAACAGATTTTGGCCAAGCACCTACCATTGTATATTTTCTAGCATTGCTTCGTTCACCATCTCTACCCAACCAATAAATGCTCCAATCTTGGAACAATGGTGTGGAAACATCACCAACTTCGGAAACATTTCCTTGGTGATGTTGGAATGAGTTATGCCAAGTTTCAAACTTATCTCGTAAGTCGTAAGCGGCATCACTTGTGATGACGATATCCCAATCGGTAAATATCCTGTCGCCAGGCAATTTGAATTGTCGCCCACGCCAAGGAACGGTTATTTCACCAATTTCCGAAGCAGGGATGGATGCTGATTTGCAGAGGAACTTTAAAAGTCCACCATCGGAATTATTACCGATAGCACCTTCTACCTCAAACAAGTTTGCTCTTGCACCACCTTGTTGTAGTGCTTGTGATTTGAATTCATTAAGATTCATGTATTACTCCTTTAATAGTATTTAGGGGGGATTTTGATAACCCCCCCCATAAATACCAAAATTAATTTACGCTCCTGCGATTTCCTCGAATGCAACACCAGTTCTAACTGCAACAAAGTTGAGTTGGATGAAGTTAATCGAACGAGCAGGTTTGATGTAGATGTCTGCAACAAATTCGTTTCGGTCAATAACTTCTGCGGTGTTATTAGTTTCATCGCATACTACTTTGTAATCATAAATACCTCTTCGTCCTTGAACATCTCGCAAGAATGGTGAAACCATATTTACGAAATTGGAACGAGTGAATTCATCATTGAACTCGAAGAGTTGATACTTTGAGGCAGTTGAAATTGCTTTTTCAAGAACAATGAACAATCTACGAACATTGATTCTATCGAATGCACTTGGTTTTCTTTGCATTGTCTTATCCCCGAAAAGAACCGTTCCTTCGCCTGGGAAGGCAACTACTGGGTTGAGATTGTTCTTATAAAGATTATCTCTGTGTGCTTTTCGTGGGTTATATGCAAGTTTAACGATGTTACGGATTTGACCACGGTTGAAACCTGCGGGACTCCACCAAGCATCGTTAGTTTTTTCAGTTCTTGCACAAAGACCAGCAATGTCACCGTTCAATGGAATCCATCGGTAGATGTCATTGTATCGGTCATACTGATACTTCCAACCACAATCAAATACACCGTATGAGGATGATTTATTTAGGTCGTTATTATAGTAATCTACTGCATTTTGTTGTGCAACTGTTACTGATGTTTGATTAACAACATCTGCTTTTGGTGGTGAAAGGAATGCTACGCAATCTTTTCTTGCATCAACTAGGTCGATGAGTTGTCCACTAAGAGTTTCTTCTGCTGGTCCACCGAGCAATAATGCACAATCTACTGTTTCTGCATCTGCAAACAATTCATAACCGTTTGTGTATAGTGATGCGGCAGTAGTACCAGTACCATCATGACCATTTGCAAGAGAACTGTAAAAGTTTCTGTTGAATGAATCGAAAGTTGCACCTTCACTACCAGAGTCTACATCTGCTAATGATGCACCCCAATCTGTACCATCTGTTCCACCAGACAAACCAGTAGTGGATGTCAATGCAGTGGAAGGGTGTGAGCCCCACCAGATATATTTTGATTCATTATTGATAACAGTCTTATAGAAGTTACCAGAACCATCAAACTTTTTAGCATCAGATGCTTTAGAAGCAGAGAATGTTTCAAGAACAGTTCCTTTTGCTCCACTAAATAAACCTTGTTCATCAATAACTGCAATATCAATTTCGTCATTTACTGCATTGAATTTTGCGGCATCTGTAGATGTGTCTGGTGTTGCATTAAAGTTACTAGCGTATGCCCAAGTTACTGTACCTGTCAAACCAGTACCTGCATCGGTAGATAAAATATCTGAAGATAGGTGAATGTGAGTGTATTCTGCGGTTTCTGTTGAGTGACTTGCTGCCGTGCCAGAGTCATTGGCGTGCAGTGAACCACCACTAAATCCAGAAACTGTATAGTTTGAATCTAATTTGAGGATGTCACCAACTGCAACTTCGCCTTTAATATCTAATCCAGTAACATCAACATATGCTGTGTCAACAGTTGCTGTAATGCCAGTAAATGCGGCAGTGTGTTTATCCGACATCGATACTTTCAGTGAAGAACCAAGGATGCCAGGATATTTGGCAGCAAAGTACATATCGCCACCAGAAATACCATCGGAGTATGTGTCATCATATGAATCTTTGTTCTTGATGAGTTTACTGTCACCTGTATTTCCGATTGCAGTATCTCCTCTTAAACCATCTGCAATTGAAACTGCATTTGCACCATCAGTGTCAATCTTGCGAACGACTTGTAGTGCATTGGTATATCCGAGGAAGTTTGCGGCTGTCCAGAAATATTCTGCTGTGTTGTTGTTGGGTTTTCCGAATAATGTAACGAGGTTGTCCTCGCTGTCTACCAAAACTCGTTCCTCACAAGGTCCCCATTGGAAGTATCCTGCGATACCACCAATTGTTGTTGCAACAGCAGGGACAATATTTGTGAGGTCCTTTTCGGTAACATTCACGCCGGGACTAATTTGAAATGGCATTGAATCTTCTCCTTTTTTGACTTATTTGATTAAGCATTCTCGTGCTTTTTGAATTTCTTTCCTAATATGTATAATAATAAAGCATTACATAATCCAACCGTCTTCATTGTCTATAACATTCCACTGTTGACCTGTTTCATCGGTGAATTTTTCAATTTGATTGTTCACACCGTCTTCGATGAATCCGAATGGAGTCATATCATCCTCAATTTGCTTCATTTTGTCTTCATAGAGGTCTTTACGGATATCTAAATTTGTCAATTCTTTAAAATATGATTGAGTTGTCAACCATCCAAACAGAACCAAAGTCATTATAAGGTCATCGTGATGACCAGTTTCAGCCTGATATGACTTTTTCTTGGAAATGAATGAAACAAACTCTTTAATTATATCAAAATCTTCAACAAGTAGTTTATCTTCTTCAATCATACTTTTCAGAAGAGAACAACCTACTCGTTTTACTGCTTCTGTGGTACGAATACCATATTGACTTTGACCAGAACCAAAACCACCATCGAGGGTTTGACCTTTTCTACCACGAACTGTGGTTACTAATAAATTGTCATATTCCATTTCGTGATGGAGAATATCTGCTACTTGTCCACCGATATCATTTATCTCGACAAGAATATGTGCTTGGTTATATTGCATTGCCGCCGCATAAATTGCATTTGGATATACTAAGGGTGACATTTGATTGTTTCTGAATTTGGCAACCACCTTATATGGCATAGATGTAATATCCACAACAGTAAATGCGTGATAGTCAAGACCTTGCCCCCTTGAAACATCCACACACATTACATAACTATGGTCTTCTTCTGGTTCAATTAAAACATCAAATCCCTCATCATTCCTAAACACATAGTCATTGTATGTCAATTCTTTAAGTTTCTTAGATTCGATGAGGGTGTTTACACTACCTACGAAGTCACACTCAAATTCCGTGCGGAACTGTTGCTCACTTGTATTGGCAATCGTTTCTTCTTTCCATTTCTCATCACGACCTGGAACTTGACTCCAGTGAATCTCAATGGGAATATATGAACTTCTGCCATTTGACGCATCCGTCCAGAATTTATAGAATAGATTCATACCGTGCGGTGTAGAAACCATCAATACTTTCGTTGTCTTACCAGATGTAATTGTCGGATATACAGAACTGAAGAATTCATCTGCCACTTCGTGAGGAACGAATGCAAATTCGTCAAGAAAAATCAGATTGAATGAACTACCACGAATAGCACTGGATGATGTTGCAGATGCCAAGATTCTTGAACCATTTTCCAATTCAATAGAACCTTTGTTCCATTGTTCAACGCCTTGTTGTAACCATTTTGGTAGATGTTCGTATGCTAATTGAAGTCTGTGTAAGAGTTCCCTTGCCGTTGCTTGCTTATTTGCAAGAATGGCAACACTCATTTCTGAATTGAAAAGTACATAATGTAGAAGATAAGCAATTGTAGTTGTAGATTTACCAGACTGCCTTGGAAGTTTGCAAATTACAAAACGGTTTTCATGAATCGTATTTACGATGTTCTCTTGGAAATCATACAATTCAAAATTAATCAAACCCCTATCAAGATGAACAATCTTCACATACTTCTTAATGAAGTAGATTGGGTCTTGCTGACATTTTAGATATTCACCAACTTGTTCTGTGGTAAAATCTAAATTGACACCTTTTGCCTTTAGATTTGGATTTCCTAAGTAATGTTCATTCTTTGTCATTATCTTCATACTCTACATCAATAATATCAAGTGCTTCTTTTTCTTCAATTTCACTTTCAATCAATTGTTCTCTTTGCTGTTTCAATAGTTTTTGAAGTTCTTGAGTAGAACCTACAAAAAGAGAATTGTTGGTAATGTTCTGTGCTTTTTGTGTACCATCTTCTTTTCTAATTTGCTTCATCTTGTTGTGCATTTCAATAAGGTCTTTATTCACATCAGCAACATTCTTAATCATCTGAGCGGCAACTTCATATGCTCTTGGTGATTCTGTTTCAGATGCAACAGTAAGAATACCATCAATGGCAGTATTCCCTGTATCAATAATATCTTTTAGGTTTTTTCTTACAAGATTATAGTCACGCTTGAGTTTGTCTTCATCACTTGTCGGAATCATAATTGGACTTCCGCCAGCAGACATTCCATCGTGTACTATTTCACTGTCTTCTGTTATTTCTAAATCTAATGCATCTTCTATTTGTTCATCAACTTTTTTCTTATCACTCACCCTATTATATCTCCATAAATATCTATATCACCTGTACCACTACCCCATACTCTAAATGTAATATCTGGGTCATAATTAGAAGAATCGGAAGAAGCACCAGAAGGTCCTGTTACTCCAACATCAATCATACTCGATGCGGCACCAGTAGTCCCAGATGCAATACCACCATCAAGTATAGTTGCCAATACTCTCTTGATTCTTTCTTGGTCGGATTTTCTACCATAGATATATGTCTTTGCTGTAAATCCGAGAGTCCAAGTTAAACTTCTTCTTGAATCAAAATCACCTTCCCAATCTTCTTCACTACTAACACTATTCAGAACGATAGGAATATCCATTTTGGTAGCAAGAGTGGTTGGATTAATTGATACTGTAAATTCTGGAGTAAAATATGGGAGGATTTGCTCAACAATCTGCAATCCATCGTCCATAAACTTTGTCATAATGTATAAATTGAAATTGACATTGTATGGAACTTCTGCATAAGTATAATTCATTTTGCTGTCGTCTGTATGCACACCAGCCAATTTCTGCATTGTGTTTCTTTTTCGTGTAGTATCGTAATCCACCGATTCAAGTTCAAAACTCATTCTTGGTAAAGTAATTGCAACTACTTGACCATCTTCATTTTGAATAGAACCACCTTCATCAATACGCCGTAGATATTTTTCTTTAGCACCATATGCAAGTGGAATTCTGATATTTTCTTTTACTGAACCATCTGTATTATATCTTTGAATGCGAAGATTATTAAAGAGTGAACCAAATGCTACCACAAGATTTCGTACTGAATTGTTATTAAAATATGTAAACATTAATATCCCCCATCTGAGAACGGGTCAATGTCGGTAAAGTCGAATATGTCATCTGCGTTGACTTGCATATCATCAGATGCGTCAAACGGGTCTGTGCTTGCGTTGGGGATGATTGTTGGTATTGCAGGAGCAGATTGTGATTGGAATGTTCCTGTCGCACTGGAGGACGAACCAGTGACTGTATCGCCCCCTGAGAGAGTCCCTGAAAGATTATGTACCACAAGGGTATTTGTAGTTCCTGCCCAAGCAACAACCTTTGCACTAAACCCACTTACGGTTGTGATAGATTCTCCAACCACAAATGAACCTGTTGATGCAGAGAATACTAAGTTCATCGTTGTGTCTTGATGTGTATCTTCAATCGTATCAACATCTGACCATCCTGTATTCAAGTCTTCTTGACTGTATTGGAATAATTCACAGGAAAGTTTATATGTGTAAAGTTTACCTAATTGGTAGAATGGATTTTCGTGTTCGACAAATTTAATTTCAAACAAACCTTTGGTGAGTGGGAAGTAAATTAAATCCCCTTCAAGTGGTCTACCATTGGCAATTTCTTGTACGAATCTTTTCTTAGATACAACTAGAGAAATACTATCACGAATTTCAAGACCAAACTTTGATATGAAATCTCCATCACCTTCAAATCCATCAACACTCTCAACATACATTTCAATTTGAGTACCACCCTCAAATTTACTAATAGTATCTTCACCAAACAATTCGTCTTTATTTACAATTGTTCGGGGAATGTATACCATATCCTCACCGTGAATTTTGATTGCTTCGATGGTAAGGTCTTCAACAATTTGTTGTTCGTTGTTGGTATGTTTAAAATATGGATTCTTTGCCATTTATTATCCTACAATGAAACCAGGCGGTTCTTCAAATTTCAACTGCATTTCTTCTTCAATTTTCATTACTTCTTCGTTTGCTTGGTCGAAAATTTGTTGTCCATTAAATGATACACCACCAGGCAATTGAATATTTTCAAATTTGGAAAGGTTTGCACCCCATTGTCGTTTGAATAATGAAGCAACATATTGCTTGAGGAGTCTATTATTATAAACTCTTGTGTGTGCTTCTGGGTCAATGATTGCCCATACTTCTGCTGTTAGATATTCTCCAACTTTAACTTCCTCACTCCAATTCATATCAAGATATAATCGCATAGTTGCTCTTGTGAATCTGTATGATTTGGCAGGGTCGAGCATTTGTTGAACCAATGCCATATTTTGACGAACCATTACATAGTTTGTCATTGTCCCACCACTGTGCCATCCATACCAATCATTCAGTGCCATTTGATATTGCATATCGAACATATTACTTGAATTGTTAGAGAATTGAAATATATTTGAAACACTAATTACAGAATCATCAATATTTGTCATATCGAGATATCCATTGTCAATGTCATCTTGTGTTACTAGATGAGTTATGTAAAGTTTTTCTGCTCCATCGTAATGATAGTCTGCGAAAAATTGAAGTGCATCATCTAATCTATCCTCTAATTGAGAATCGTCCACATTAATATCAATTACAGGACTACCGAGTCGGCGTAGAGCGTAGTCTTTAAGTTGTTGTCTTGATGATAGAGCCATTCCGTCATTCTCCTTTTCTTCTATATGTATAATATAAAAAGGATATTATGATATAACAGCCATTTTACTATAATCTTCAAGAAGATAGGAGATGGTTTCCAATCCCCTAACCGATATATTTACTTGTTCACCCAAATCCTGCAATTTAATCGTATCCCAAGAGATGATGATTTCGTTTTGTAGAGATTTTTCAAGTTCTTTAATAAACTCTTCTCTTTTGTTTTCTGGTACTTCTACCACACCTTCTTCATCACTATCTTCTGCATATTTATCAATCAATTCATTTTGAATATTTTCAATTTGCTTTAGATGTGGATTGACACTTTCAAGCAAATCTTGAAATTTCAAAGATGTTTGAATTGGTAGTGGTTGGTCTAATAGATGGTTAAATACTGGATATGACCGATATAGTTGTTCATAAGTTATCTTCATTTGGAAATTGCTCCTTCACTTTTAATCGCTTTTCCTGTACTATATTTATAGTAGTTTCTGCTGGTCTTCCTTCAACAAAATACTCCCACATTGCAACAATCAACTCGTCAGTTCTTGGATATTCGGTTTGTCTATCTTTTATTATTTCTGAGTTTTCTTTTTGTAGAGACCTGACATATTTATTATCTTCTTCTATTGTATTTAATAATAAATTTAAGTCTGCAACACGAAGAATATATCTGTCACCATTAATCCACGGAAACTCACCTTGAAATTGGTTATCCTTTGAATATAGAATATGATGACTACCAGATTCATATTCTCTTGAAATTGTATTTTCTGGTAAATAATATTCTGGTTCAAGTTCAAGGAATAGTTCCAAATCAAACTTTTCACCATTAATTTCAATTATATCATCTGGCAAATGACGAAAAATACCCATTATCAATAATCTCGAATCGCTCCGTTGTTCGCCGATGCCGTAGAACCTGAAGCATTGTTGTTAAATATTAAAGAGTCCTTATCGGAATATAATCCATAAGTACCGGCACCTTGACCACCATCAGCAGTACCACCAGATGCACCTGTCGCAATTAAGTTTGAACCATAATCCGAATGGAAACCGTACACCTTATTGTTCTCGGATGTGGACATACCAACAATACCTGTACTTTGGTTATTGACAACAAAACCAGAACCGTGATAATTATTACCTGCACTTAACCCATTATTGAATGTGTTAATGTGGTTAGCATCAATGTGTGATTTTCTATCAGCAAGAACACCTGCGTTTAAGTTATAACTACTTCTTGTATTTGTTGCATATACATTTGAGTTTTCTACATATACACCTGAAAGATTATTTCGGAATGCGAATGAACCTGTCTTATCAGAATAGTGGTATCGTACATCACTTGTTGCTCCACCATTCAGTGAATCAGCAGTAGTGCCCACACCATTTTCACCAAGGATATTTCTATCTGGGGATAAGTGTAAATTTGAAGAGTTGTTTATGTGATAACCATACCCAGTATTCATACAAGACAAACCAAACGATGCATCCATATTACTATTATGAGATACTAGCATTCCGTCATTTTCATTTGCGACAGAGATACTATATGAACTGTTCATATTAGAATGGTTGGTGCTACTATATCCATCATAACAACCAGAAGCAATAGTATGTTTTGCTTCCATTTGACTGTTATTGTTTGAAACAAATCCATATTTACAAGCACTTGAAATTGAACCACTTGCAATTATTTGTGAATTGTTTTCTGAAACAAATCCACTTTCAAATCCAACGACTGCAATATTATCGGTTTCAATTAATCCACCACCATCGTTTGCTTTTACACCAACAGAACCATCTGTTAATATTGATGCAGTTGCACCCAATGCAAATGATGGTCCACAAATTACCAAGTCTTTTAGTTTTCCTAATTGACTACTATTGAATTCTAAACCACTACTATTTTGAAAATTTATTCTACAAGGAAGATGTTTAACTTCTATCCCACTAAATGCACTTTGCATGCCGTTACTTTGTTGTGGACTTTTATCCCACCAATAACCATTACCACCACTGATACCACCAATGTCTGTACCACCGTTTGCTTCTGCTGTCCATCCACCATAACTGCCCGATGCTCCTGCTGTATAACCACCAGAAACAGGAAGTTTGTTAGTACCTGTAACACCAAGTCTATGACCAGTTGCACCATCACTCCAAACATTGCCTTGAATATATCCTGCTGTTGTTTGTGTTGATGGGAAATTATTTACATCGGATGAGAATTGTAAACTTTGTGGAGTAACATATGCTGTAGCACCATCTGTACCATTTGCATATGATTCAAATGTATTATTTGTATGTCTAATATGAAGAAGAACAGTATCACTTGAAATTGAACCACCAACAACATCTACACCAATCACTTCGTGACAACCAAATGCTAAACATTTTCTTAACGATAGTGGAGCATAATCAGCAGAAGAACCACTGATATCTTCGCCAGAATATGGACTTGTTTCGTAGTGGTCAAAATCTGTTTCTATAAATGTCGCACCTGACATACCAGTTGTATATGAAGAACCGGCAGAATAATTACTATCCTTAATCGTAATGAAGTCACCAACACTAACATTTGTGGCATCTTGAACTGTAATTTCCATTAAGTATCCACCAGTGATAGAGTCACCCATTGCTCTTAATGTTGAATCATAATAATTTACACCATAAAGATTTAATGTGCTTGAAATTTCACCTTGAATTATAATCCTATCTGCATCTGGATGCTCTACAACAATATTGGTATCGTCAATAAGATATTCATACCAAAAATCCATATTTTCTTTTCTTTTGATTGTGAATGTTACAGAAGCATCCTTTGCTATTCTTTTATTTTTAATAAAGTCAAATGCTTTTGTTAAAGTTTTCCACGGACTAACAGATGTGCCAACTCCAGATGAATCATTGCCATCTGGACTAATATAATAATTGATATTGCTAGAGATTATTTGAACTAATCCCTCAACATCTGTTGGAACATTTATTGCACTATAATACGCCATATGTTATTTCCTATCGTTTAGAGTATCTCTGCATCTGCGGTATAATGAGCATACCATTGTTGTTGAAATGCGTAATTGGTATCTTGACCACCATCATGTACCATTAGGAATGATTTGGTGCCTGAATGCCCTGCCTTAGCATTAATTTCCCACGCATTTCCAAGAGGTATCGACGCAACGGAATTACCAGGCGACATCCATCCAATAGTTCCACTATATGGAGCATATACTGTTACCGTTGGATTTTTTCTAAAGGTAGTTGGATATTCTATTCTCCAACCAAAATCTCCATCACCAGATGATTGCCCATTTGCTTGTGGTCTTGCCCAGTCGCCAGCGGCGCCATTCCAAGTAAATGTTCCAGGCAATACATCTAAGTCATAACTTTTCTGATAATACCGTTGACATTTTGAAATTTCTTCTTCTCTGTTTCTTTGTTGGAAGGGAGTTGCTACTGAACCTGCTTCAAGTTGAACTTGAGATATAGAGAATCCTGCATCAGATGGTTCTGCTACTGCAACACTATTTACTTGATTTGGTGTACCGTAAGAAGAACCAGACATCCATTGGTTTGTTGTGTTTGTGTGCCAATTTGAACCAGAAGCAAGAACCCAACCGATTCTCAATCCCGCATCATTATCAAAGTCCCAACCAACTGCACTTTCTGTCGGGAGTGGCACTGTTATAGTTTTCCATTCCCAAACATTTGCTGTGTCGATTGTATATTCGGCAACAAGTGATTGTGTGTAATCTTTATTTCTAAATGATACACAATAAGTTCCTGCTGTATTTACAGAAACAAAGAAACTCAATGTCATACATTTAGCACTCCAAAGATTTCTGAAATCATAACCTTCAACAACATAATTTAGTCCCACATAATCTGCTGATTGCATCGTAGAACCATCTGTTAAAATCGTCTGAAGGGAATATGTACTTGGGATATATGACTGTCCTGTTGCAAATGGATTTTGTGTAGTTTTTTGTACTTCCATTACTATGCTTGTTGATGCACCTTGCCCCCACTGCCATCTATCTGCTGTGGTTAAATGTGTATTTCCTGTATTAAAATTGAAGGAAGTTCCTCTTTGCCACACATCAAAGTTTCCATTAATGATGACATTTTTATTTGGATTGCTTGACGAAGTAATTACAAATTTATCTGAACCGTGTCCATTATTTTTTGTGGTAGTATTTGCTTCATTAAATACTATAGAATCGCCGTGTTTTGGTGAATTACACGCACCTTCACAACTGATACCGCAAGATTTTGTTTTATCTACATCTGCAAGATTTTCCAGATTTACTGTTAATATAGCGGCCGATGCTTGTGCTGTTGCACGAATCAACCAATTTACTGTAATATACGGTTGCATATTGTTGTGTGGCAAACCGTTGCCTGAAGGACTTACTGTGATATTATTAAAGTTTACTAAACCATAATCGAGGTCATCACCACTACCATTCCACCATCCTGCGAAGTCATTACCACAAACAGGGCCCTTGGCACCGATATTTGTAACTACTGTGTTTGCTGTCACACCTGAACTGGTTGATGTTACGGTTTGACCACCAACTGGACCATATACATTTGTATCAACTCGTAAATTATGCCAAGCATTTTCGATATTAGATGCTTCGTCCACATAAGCAAGTTGTGTTGCACTGTGAGTGTGACTAGGAATTTCATCAGTGCCTATTGCATGCTCTTCTTGTCCTGACTGATTACCAATTACTCTTTGTGTTAATGCGTTATTTATTTCTGTTGCATTATTGTTAGTGTTTACACCAATAGGTGTTCTGCCTCTGAAATCAGGAAGTGTGTATTCATTACCCGATATTGTACCGAATGAATCTCCTAATAAAAGAGCAAGTTCTGGATAATCAATATTGTTGAATTTTGAACCGTCACACAACAACCATCCTGTGGGAATTTTTGATAGTTCTGAGATATTACCACTGTATGGTATAATACTACCAATTGGTTGGACACCATCAAGTTCTACTAAATCATTACCACCAATACCATTCATTAATCCAAGATAGTTTACAATAATACCTTTTTCGTTACTTGTCCCAACCATAATGGTTTTCTTGACTGTACCTGTACTTAAAGGCGGAACAGTTGTGAGTTCGCCTTCTGTAGCAGAAGATAAGAAATATACACTACCTTCAACTGGTGTCCAAGAAGCATCGCTGAGATTGATTTCACCAGAAAACACAATGGTAAAACTAGAACCACTTGCACTTTCAACGACACCTATGGCTTCGGAGTCTTCGGAAGATGTTGCAACTGCCCGAACATACAAACTACCATTTAATCGTAGTGCTTCACCTGCAACAAAGTTGTTAGACTGTTGTACAGTTATTTTAACGCCGGCATTACCCGAACCCGAACCTTCAAATGCACTGTTACCCATTTAGTGTCCTCTCTTAATCATCGTAGATTCCAAAATCAAAGTGGTAAATACCACCCATTCCTACCATTCCTGCACTTCCAGAATTATTAATTCGTTCGATGAAGAAACCATTTCCTGGCGCCGCACTCGAAACATCTGTCGTTGCTCCAACTGCACAATTATTAGACCTTGCATTATGAACATAAACACACTTGTTATTTAAATTAGTTGCAGGAGTATACCCGTAATATGGATATGGTGTTGCGTCAAAGTTTACACTCGCACCCAATGTACCACCCGCATCAGCATATGAATTCAACAATACAAAATGTCGTTGATAGTATCTATTAACTATACTCTCTTCAATTTGTATTGGTCTGTTATCCCAATCCGTGGCACCTGAACCACCTTCAAGTTGAACTCTTGCTAAATCAATACCACCACTAACACCCCATTGTGTTGGAAGTTCAAATTTAACTTCTAACCAATTATAATTCTCATTATATCCTGCACTTATTCCATCTGTATTTTTTAAAATGAAAGTGTGAGATTGCTTTGTCCAAGATGTGGGAATGTCTGCACTGTGTCCACCTTCATTGGTAACACCGCTTCCTAAATTAACACCCCAACAAGATGATGCACCGCCACCATAATCTATACCATCTCCACTATTACCATCGAATACTTGCCAAAGCGATACTGTCATATCGTCCATTGAGGCAACACCCGCAGATGAACCTTGTACATAATAACTTAATGTTGCATATGATGTTCCCGAAGAAGGAGCAAGTGTACCAACATTTTCAATTCTATTGATTAAGTATGATTTGCTACCTGAACCTGATGTGTTATTCAGAACTTTCATATAAGAACCACGAACACCTGTCGTATATGGTGAGGTGTTGCTTGGCCCACTTGCAAATGTATGACCGTGTTTCTGGGATTCTGCTAATGTTCCATCTGGCCGAGTATCAATCATCCACATATCAGATGTATAGATTGCATCATTACTTGATGTAAATCTTGTACCAGTTGAACCGTCCCAGTTTATTGCACCTGATGTTCCACCAGAAACAATACCATCTTCTGCTCGTTGCCAGAAAGAGAAGTCACCATTTACAACCTTATTTTTAAATTCTTGATTTGGGAGAATTGATGTATCTAATAGATACCCATCAGAATATACAATATCACCAGTGGCACTCGCCGCATCACCAGTTGCAACAACATTACCAAGGTAATTTACAAATAGTCCTTCTTGTTGTCCTGTTGCAACTAATATGGGTTTTCTAATTTCACCGTCTGTAATTGGTTCGTCTGAAGTAAACCCACCAGAATTTCCTGTTCCGTCTAAGAAGTAAACTTCTCCAACAGACATTGTTGTACCGTGTCCTGCACTCCATCCTTGAGGAGTCCATAAACTCAAATCAACCAATCCAGAGAACACTCCAACAAATTGGTCTGCACTCGAACCAGGCGAACCATCTTCAACAATTGCAACTACTTCTGCTGTTGCTTTTGATGAATTGTATGCTTTATCATAAGTTGTACCTGATGGGTAATATCTAAGCAAGTCACCTGCGGTAAATCCGTGTGCAACTTGGTCTATTGTTTTTCTATTTGTCCATTTATAATGAAGATATGAATCTCCACTCATACCAGATGTTGGTACAGAATATGGAGCAGGTTGATGTTTGAATGTTGACTCGTGTGTTACACCATCTACAATGTCACCATCAAGTTGATGGATTTTAACTGTTCCAAGTTTAGATAATGAAATCGCATCAGCAGAAATACCTGTAGTTGTGTTTTCATGGAAGAATACTAATCTTCCTTGAGTATCACCAGATTTAGTTCTTCTAATTTTCCAGAATTTGTCTTCACCGTTTATTGTTCGGAAACTTATATCAAAATCATCATCAACCAATGATAAGAATTTCAAACTATTATCTTCACATAGTGCAGAAGAATCTGCACCAAACATTATATCAATATTTGATTTGAATGCGTGGTATGTCCCACCACCCGCTACTTCAGTATATTCGTAAGTGAATTCTTTATCACCAGATGCACCACGAATAACAAGACCAGCACCTTGAAGGTTTTGGTCGTTTAAGTATCCATCAGTTGTATCATTTGTATTGTTTGTCGCAATATAAATTAATTTATCATCAATGTTTAGTTCGGTGGAGTTGATGACGGTGTTGTCACCATCGAAGTAAATATTACCATAGAATCTATGGTCACCACTAATTCCATACGGTAACATATCCTGTGCTTGAACGCCACGAATTGAACCAGTACCACTTGAAGTATCGGAGAATGCAAAGTAATCTGTTTCATGTACAGATGCACCTGAAACACCGCCTGTTGCACTCGGTAAATTTTCAAAATCTAATGTTAGTATTTTTCGAGTTGAAGAAACATCGGGGTTTGCACCACCAGTTACACTGGTATTTGCAATAAATCTAAGTCCGTAAGTATAATCAGATGCAACTGCTGTACCGTCATATTCTTTTTCTTCTTGACCGATATTAAGTCTAATCAGTGTTGTACCGTCAATACTTCGATATCTTGCCAATCCCCAACCGTTCTCTACATTGTATACATTAATCTTATTGACAACATCAATAAGGTCGTTACTTCTCAAGAACCATTCGTTGAATGTGTCAGAGAGTTGAAGTGGTGTTACATAATGGAGACTACTTGACATTTATTAGTTACCCTTTTCCAATAATTCCTTGAGTAGAGATTTAATCTCGGTGAGTTCTCCCTCAAGTTTATTTATCTTATTTTTCTGCCTAGACTTCTCAACAAACCTATCATATTCACTTTTATTTGTATTTATGATAGCATTAGACGATTCGTCTCTTACCAAATATGGTTCACCTTCAACTTTTATTCTATTCATCAGATGATTCCTTGTGAAGTAGTAGTATCAATATCTGGGTCATATAATGCATATGTTTTGAGATTTTTTACTCTTGGAACATCTGATTTGGATGGGTCGCCAGTAAGAACCAATTTAACTAAGAAATTAGCAAATCCTTCTGGTTTTTTGAGATAGAATCTATATGAATAAAATTCATCTTTACTTGATGATGCTGGAATTGAATCATTACTTAATTCACCCGAAAGTTCTTCGTATGGATTTGTCGTAATGTCTGTATCATCATTTGCAGTTTTTGCATATAATTTGATATCTGTTCCATATAGTTTAGATGCTTCAAACGATACTCTAACATAATTTGCTTCGTTACCAGTATTGATAATTTTACCAATATATCGTGCAACTGGAGTGGAAGATGTTGGAGCATCTGGTAGCAATTCCTTTGATAAGTCTGAAGACATTTCATTCTTTGCTACTACCATACTCAATCTATCCATATCAACTACAGGAGTTATATTTGCATCAGATGTACTCATAATAACTTCACTAATAGATTCGTCTGTTGCTGTTTGATTTCCTAAATCAAAGGTTTTTCTTTTTGAAAGTTCAGTAATATCATTAGACAATACTTGAACGGAATTTGTTCCGTCCTTCATATAATATTTTAAACTTGTAACTGGGTCAGAAATATACTCTGTTGATAGAGTTACTGTATGATAATCTGGTGTTGAAACTACTTCGTTGTCAGCATTAATTGTATCGGCAGTTGCTCCTTGAAGGTGCATTGTATTTTCTGAGTTTATTGTATATGTTGCTCTATTTAATCTAAACATTGCATTTTGATTTGTATTTTTATATCGTGAACCGTTATTTTGTGGTAGATATAAACTCCCAACATATGGTTGTTTTTCAACATCACTACTTGTAGCAGAACCATCCGCAGTCAAACCCTTTTTACCAAATTCTGTTCCCCATAAGGTATATTTGGTACTATTTGTTTTTATCATTAACGCATATCTTCCACTTTCTAAAAATACAGGAGAAGAAAATTCAAATCTTGTTGGTGAACTTGTATCTGGACCATTTTTATTGGATGTGAATCCTGATGTTTTTGTAACATCCGACAATGGAATTGGTGTTGTCGGATGTGGTGCATCATTTATCAATGGACGGAGTTCTACACTAAAGGGCAAATTCCCACTATCTAAATCTCGGAAGAATAAATCTACACTAGTAGCAAATACGCCCTTTGGATATTGTGTACTATCAATTTCAATAATTTGTGCCATTGAATCGAAGTAATCTGCAACATCACTTAATACTTGTCCTTTTGCGTTGCTTAGGGAATCCTGAGTAATTCGTTCGTTATTTGCACTATCACGCTTTGCTGTGATTTCTCTAGTACAGTTAATTATACCTTCTGATGATTTTACATTACCCCTTACAACAAAGAATGATTCGGATGTAGTTGTTGCAAGTGATGCAACATTTGTTTTTGAATCTGTCATTCTAAACAAAATGCTACCTGAGTAGTATGGATTGTTTTCTGGAATTTGCACAACACAAGAAGCAGAACCATTTGAATTAGTTCTCATACTATTATCACTTGATTTAATGTAACCGTATTTGGAAACTGTTTCTGTAATTTTCTTTCCATCAATAAATACCCAGTATCTAGTATTGGGTTTCATGTTTACTGAAGTAAGAGTAACTTCTTTTGCTCGTACTTTATTCTTAATACTATTATCAACTACTTTATTTCCTTGCTTACTACCTGAGAAATATCCTCTATCTTTTAGTTTGCTGTGATTTGCTGTCATCCATACAGCACAATTTATACCACCACCCGAATTTGTACAAGCCTTTTTGTAGTTGTTAAAGTGTTTCTTGTATATTTTAGTTCCTGTTATTGTGGAATTATTTATATTCTTCATACTATTCCACTTTTTAAATCCGCCAAAATCATCATATGATTTGTGTCTTGGTTGATGATGTAACCATCCAGCAATCCAAGGAATGCCCCACGCCCATCTATTCATACCTTTTGTTTTTCTTTTTACTGCTAGTAAGTATGTGTCATTAGACGAATCTTCGTTACTTATAATTTTTGGTGATTTTGTAACATCGAACCAATCGTCCGATGATGGGGATAGTTTAAGATTACCAACCCAATTAGTTTTTGAGAAGGGATTCGGATATAGTACAATATTACCTGTAAGGTTGTTTACTGTTGATACAGTTGTTGATGTTGGTGTTAATGTGTAAATATTATCACCAGATGAAGTAATACCATCTGGTAGTGATTTAGACTTATGTACATTTAAATTGATATTGGTAAATGATTGTGCGGGGTGCATCAATCCTTTTTCCCTATCGAATGAAACATTATGTTCTGCACTTTCAACTGAAGATGAAAGCAAAGTAGTAAACCCTTCAGATGCCATAACATTAATGAATTTATCACCGTGTGATTTGGCTTCTATTTTGGTTTCTAATTCATTTGCAGATAATGTTGTGGTTCGTTCTAATTCTTTAATTCTATTATCAAGTTCACCAATCATTTCCATTGTATATCTTTGATTGTCTTGATATTCAACAGAAACATCATCTGCATTAAATGTGTATGGATTCCAATTTAATTCATATAGAACCATCATATCATTTGGATTATGTTCTGGTGGAAATGGTGTTAGAGAAGGAACACCTTCAAGAATTTTAAATTCTCTGTCTTTGGTGAGAACTAACTTATCAATTCTTGGTAAGTAACTTTCATAATCACAGAAAAATAGTTTACCGTCTTGAGGTGTCCAAACACCACGAATTTTACCAGATTCTGCGTGGCTTGTGTCCCATCCCCCAACCTTAATTGGTCGAAAGTCAATTGCATCATTTAGTTCTAATGTTTGACCAACTTTGTCATCGGAGAACATAGGAATATAATTATATGCGGAGAGTTCAGCAGGAATATCTCCACCAACTTTACCAAATTCGGCAGTAACCCCACCATTATCAAATTCTGTGACTTCGTGTTCATTGTGAATGTATGAATTTACAACACAAGGATATTTCAAAGTTGTATAGTCGGTGGAATCCAAACCACCATCGAATGTTTGATGGTCAAAATATAAGAATGTTACTTTGAATCCTGCGCCAGGTTGTGCCCAAGAATTTTCAACACCACCTGTACCACCGACACTGCCGCTGTCTAATACAATAGAACCGTGGTCATATAAATGCCTTGTTTGTCCATTATTCAGTGAAAAATCATTTGTAATATTATTACCTGTTCCGATTTCTTCTACCTTTTCAAGCATAAAGATATCAGAGTATCCAAGATTGATTCCCCAACCATTTGCAAGGGTACTGTTCCACATTGTGGAAGTTCCATCTGCATTATTATTGTTTGCAATATTTACGGTGTGCCGTTTTAATATTTTCTTTCTAATTGTTGAAGATTCCCCACCAACAATTTCGTCATCTGCATTGATGCGAATATTTGCTAACAGATAACCTTTCTTTGTACCCGACCAAGTGTTTGTTGCAGTTGATATTAGATTTACAGTTAATGAAGTTGAAGATGAATCTGCTACTAAATTGTTTCCACCATAATCACCAGTGGATGCGGGATTCATATTGAAAATATAACCATCGACTGCAACCATATATTCATCAATGTTAGTTATGTCATTAATGTCACCGCTTCCTTGCCAATTAGTTCCTGCTGGCGCTGAAATAGTTCCAGACCATGTCCCACCACTCTCTGTCAAGTCAAACATGAAATCTCGTTGTGCATAATAATCAAGACCAGTTACTTCTTTTACGGTATTACCAACAGGTACTCTGAATAGAAGGGATGTTTGTCCTTTGCTATACAATCCATCGTTCTTTTCATTTCCAGATTTAATGTAAAGTTTGAAAAGTTTCTTACCTGAAATTGGGTCAGAAATATAAGCAACATCGTGCATTGTCATTAAATCTGCCGATGCGGGCAGGCCTGCATCTGAACCAAAAACAATATCATTAAGATATACTCTATATGTTGTACCAACACCCAAAGTACCTTGGTCATATGCGTGAGGTGCAATCTGGAATATTCTAGCACAACCAATTGGTGTCATCTCACCAATACTACCCACTATAGATAAATTTACTTTTTTATATTCTGGGATAGCATCACCACCAACAAGGTTCATATTATTTTCGTTCATTGCTCCATCTAATTGAAACAATGGAGTAGTACCATCTATATTATGCTCAACCAAAACATAATTACCAAAGTCAATGTCGATGGTTCTATCGTTTTGTTTTATTGTTGTTCTTGCTTTCTTTGCAACAAGATGTTCGGTATTTTGTAATTCAAACTCATAACCACGAACATATGCTTTACCTGTTTGTAATCCTACTGCAAGATAATTATAATGGTCGGTTCTTCCTGTTACCGCAGGGTCCCAAACTTCATTATAATCTATTGTTTCAATACCAAATGGTCTAACTGTATAGTGACCAGATTCATCATAAGTTCTTCTTGCTAAAGTTTCTTCTAGTTGTGCATATTCTGGATATTTTAAAGTTTTGAATGTCTGACCTTTGATAATTCGTGCAAATTCAAAATAGTTGTCAGTATCAAAATCTGTTCTATATCCTTGCTCGTCAAAGATATATGGAATTTGAGATATTACTAAATCAATTTTATATCTGTCAGAACCAGGCGCATTATAATTATATGAACCTTGTGAGGGGTCACGCAAAGTAACATCAGTAGTTGATGTTTCAATTTCCCTATTAACACTAAATCCAATTGACAATGTTCTGTTTTCAGGTGTAAATTTGCGTACAAGTGATTCAGTTTCAAATGCGGCAATGGACTGTGCGGTACTCATTACAAAATAACCATTTACATAAAACAATCCTTGTTCTATGGAAATTACTATTGCTTCGCCCGTAGAAGAACCTGTTGAGTCACCCACCGAATTTGCATCTTTAATTTTAAGTGTTGGATTTATGTTTGGATTTGTTGTTGTTATATTTTCTTGACCGGCAGAAAATTCAGAATTTTCATCTTGCGAACCTTGAAGAATATCGATGAACAAAATCTTATAGGGGTCACCAGAAGTTGAATCTAATGCGAATATTACTTTACCGATAATTTCTGTTTCTGTTCCAGTAAGAACATCATCCTCTAAACCTTCTGATGTATCAGAAACGGTATGTGTATATTTTAAATTATATCCAACCAACTCGTCAATGTCTGTAGTTGTTCCTGATTCCAACCTAACAAACTTTAATTTTCGTTCAGTTATACCACCACCTTGAATGACATCACCTTCTTCAAACATATGGTCTGCAAATCTGCCCATTTGATTACTAAGTATACTTTGAAGTTGCGTTAATTCTCTTGCTTGAATAGAATAACCTGGCTTAAATAAAATTTGAAGAAACTTTTTAGTTTCATCAAAGTCATCATAGTATGGGTCGATATTAAATCTTGATTTCTCTAGTGTCATTCGTTAAACCTTCTAGGCTAGAATTTCAGAATAATCTGATATTGTTCTCGTTGTTCTTGTTCTCTTTCAACTGGTTTCATATTCTGAGCATATATTATTTCGCCAGTATTTTGTTTGATTTCTGGTTGTGTTATATTATTTATAACAGAAGTTGTGGAAGAATACGAAGAACTTCCAATAGAATCACCAGTATTAAATATACCAATTGCTTCGGTTAGTGTCAATGTTCCGCCTGTTCCAGTGTCATCTACCACCCAATTCAAACACAATCCAGTTGGTTCTTGCGGTCCTGTGGTAGCACTCCCCCCAGTAACTCCGATATCAATTGGAAATGAACTAGTAGTGAGGGAATCCCCCGAAATACCAAGAGTCCAAGTACAATTATATGTGGGAACAGTATTGGCATAAATGTTATCAAATCCCGACACGGAGGCCACTTGGACTGTACTGAAATCCCAACTATCTCCTGATTGCTCAAATTCAACAATTCCTTCACCTGTTGCAGATGAATCAACTGGTGTAATGAAATTTCCATTCAATTTACTTATAGTAAGAATGCCACGATTATTATTTAATGAAGGACTCCAATTTTCAATCTTGGCATTTGCTTTTGATTCTTTACCAATGATATACTTTCCAATTGTAAATAATGTTTCTGGTAAAAATGCTTCTGAGTTTATTGGGGAAATTTCTAATGTCGTTTTTAATGATGCTTCTAACCCTGCAACTCTATGTGGATTTCCGTTTATGTCCAGATACTGAGAATCTGTATCATTTAAAATTGGATTCTTTAAAATTCCATATTGTCGAATTTCATTTTCTGGAAGGAAGTCGTTGTTTTCATTCTGGTCAATATTAACAGTCACTAACAGCGAAGTGCAATCTAATTCTCTAACAGCATTTGAACCATGACCACCTTGAGGTGATATAATTGGTCGAGCATCTGCGGTTACACCGTTATCCATGCTTGCAGAAACGGTAATTGGAGTAAATTCTACAGTTGCGTAGGTATAATTTTTACCTTTATTTGCAATCGCAATTCTTTCAATTTGTTTTCGTGTAGCATAATCAGCATCATAATCATACAAATCAATATATGCATCTGCTGAAACACCGTCACCATAAATTGTTATCCTTGGGGCAATTTCATAATTACTATTTATAGGTACTTCTTTTGTTAGGGGTGTGTCAAATTTTACCATATTGTCAGAACCACCAACATAATCGGTAATTATTCTTCTTTGACCAGAACCATTTCCACTTGTTACAGTTATAACCAATCCATTATAATCATCATCTGATTGAAGATGTGTAGAATTTAATGAAATTCCTGTTGCACCAGACAACGAATTATCTGATGTTAAGTTTACTGTTGGGTTGTGTGGAATCACCAAAGCACTATCCCAGTTTACACCAACTGTGGATTGGTCAATATAAATATATTCTATTGCTCCATTTATAGAATTGTTTTGTACTTTCCATTGATTATTAGTTTCTGTTGATGAACCATTTGAAGAAACGATATTTACTGGAATTAGATTATCATCAATGTGATATCGATGTGGTTCTGGAATTGTGTACATATATTTCCACACATAACCATCTGATGTTGTTATATTACCATCAACTTTTATACCAGAGGGTTCGACAGAAGACAATTGATTGTTGTTATGTATGCACTTGTATACATTATATTCAGAATTTAAAACATAAAATTTCTTATCAGTCAAATCCACGGTATCGTCATACATTGTATACTTAATGCCGTTAGTCCATTCATATTTTGGAATCATATAGAAAATACTGTTTCTGTCTATTTGTTTTATACCAACAATATTTCGCCAAATATCAACATCTTCGGAACGACTATCAGTAAGTGATGGTATAACATCACCACCTGTCCATCCGTCAACTTTTCCTACAAACAGAAAATACCTATCATTGGATTTAAAATCAAAACCCTCAACAAAGGATTCTACAATGCTTCTCCTTAGTCCGTGTTTGAAAACTGAATTGTCGCCAGTTGCTACCATTAAAACCTCTCCATATCACCTATGTAGGTGTATTAGTTGAAAATTCCGTTTCGATTCCACCAGTTTCTCCTCTATCAATATAGAAGAATGGATTCATCTTAACTGCGGAAAAACTACACCCAGATGGTATATTATCTATGCCTCTTATATTTGGGTGGGGATATATCACCCAATATGAACCGTTATTATCAAAGTCACCTGCATCGGCAGTTCCAAGAAATTCATATGAGGCTGATGCTCCACCTGTTCCTGCTGTGAAGAATATACCTTGACTTAAATACCAAAGTGGTCCTGTTGTCCCTGCATCCCAAGTACCACCGACCCCCAAATCATATGCAAATGTATTTCCGCCCGTGTTGCTATCGTTTTGTGATGTTCGTCCCGCATAATCATTATAAACCAATCCCCAATAAGAACCACTCCTACCACTTGCTGTAGTTCCAGAATGTGCAGTAGCACCAGATTCATTTACAGTTCCTATGGTTGGATTATAACCAACTGGGTATAAGTCCACACTCTGACTATTATGCCGTAGATTTTCTGCGGTATTCCAAGTATAGGGAGTATAGTGACCAAGAATAGAAATCTCAAAGGGTTTTGCTGTCGTTTTATATTTTGTAGATACAGGATGAGTATTTTTCATCAACATCATATTGAACAATTTTGTTCCAGAAGGATGAACTAAATCTAAGATAGTATCCTTATATGATTTTAATGCAATGTTTGTTTTTATTTCATATGAGAAGTCTTGGTAAAAATAATTATCAAACATTCTCTTATTGGAACTTGGTTGACCTTGTGTGTTGAAATAGTATCCACTATATGATGTCATTGCACCAATAGATGCAGTAAGTCCTGCGCCAGTTCCACCCAAAGATGCAACATTAAAAGTTATCGGGTCGGTATCTTTATAAGATATACCAGAGTTTATAATTTCAACAGATATGATTCCACCTTTACCATCAATTTCAGAAATTAAACCAAATGCATCTGTTCCGCCTGTTGCATTTGAGAGTGTCACTTTCTCTCCTATTTTATATCCACTTCCCCTTACAGGATTATCACCTTTATCATTGTAGGTTTTTATATTTTCAATTACTGAATATGTACTTTCAGTAAACTCAGCAGTATTTCCACCAACATCAAAATGTACATTTTTGTTTACTCGGAACTTACCATTAATTTCATCAATTACTAATTCTGCCACTGTAGAAGATTGTGTTTCATATCTTCTTACACCACGAACTGTTCCAGTTGCAAAAACTTCACCCGCTTCTGATTTTTGGACAATTGTGGTGTTTTTTGCATTCCAAATTTCGTCTTTATTTGTTAAGGAAACTTTAATACTTTTATTCTCTATCCATTTACCATTAGATGATTTTACAATATCTGTTTTTGGATAATAGAAATCTGTAATTGTTGCATCTTGAAGAATTTTAAAGAGAAGTTTATATGACTTTTCTGTACCCTTTGCTCTATAGAATTCTTTAATACGCTTAATTAGTCTTTTTTCATCGACTGCGGAATTTGTATTTTGGTCATAAGCAAGACTTTGCGGGAATCTGTCAAGATATTGTGTCTTGAAGTGTTTTATAAAATTACTTATAGTATCATCTACATCTGCAAAATCCCTAAGAACAAATGTACTATGAAGTGTTTCATTTTTTTGTTCCATCCATTCATAATATGCTTCCATAAATGTTACCATTCTGGGATGGTCCACTCGAACAAAATCTGGAACTTGTTCGGCAACCAACGAAGAAATACCAAGAACACTATCCTTTTTGATTGTTAAATCGGATAATGCTGTTGAAGAATCTCCTGCGGTTTTTAATAGTACAAGTATTGACATATATTATTCCATCATTGGTTGTATGAACTTGTTCCAGGTCTGTTGCTTGTGTCTGTTATATTTTTAACAGATAAAATCATAGCACTTGAATCATTTTTATCTATTGTTAGAATGTTACTTCTATTTGCAAATATATCCTTATGTTGCAATGATACATTTAGTTTAATATTTGAATCATTAATAAATGATAATGGTCTAAAATTGGAAAATTTAAGAATTCCCGTACCATAGTCAATTGTACCAATAGAAGTATTATCATAATATACAAATACTTTTTCTGAAAGGGTATTATATTTGTATAATCGTATATTACCTTTACCATCATCATCCAGATACGCATCTATTTCATTATTATCGTCATCTTTATATTTGAAAGAGGAACTTTCTAATATTGGCATATGACCTTCGTGTGGATGATATAAGGAATTGCTAAAGTTCACAGTATAATTTGCTGTTACACCCACAGTTGGTGCGAATCTGTTTTGTAGTTTAATTTTTGTATCATTACCGACAATTGAATTACTTACTCCGTCTATCAATCCTGTAAGTTTTGAAAAATATAAATCCTTATCGAATTTTTCTAAATCATTATCAACATAATCAATAATAGTTGTATTGACCAAACCTTCAATTGATTTTTTGTCTAGAATTGTTTTGGAAGAATCATAAGTAATGACACTTTCCATTAAAAGATAAATGAAATCTGCATCAACAATTTCAGGTGTTACAGAAATGATATTTTTCTTTTTGAGAATATCTTTTTTGATTGATTCTTTATTTGTTTCGTCAATGGTCAAACCACTTTTTGGTTTAAGTGAAATGAATACTTTACCATATTCTGGTGGGTCGTTGTCTTGACCACCCCAAACATAAACGGATTCAATGTCGGGGTAATCTTTTAATAATAATGCTTCATAATCTCTTGAAGTTACAGAACGGTCTTGTGCTTGATATGATTTCGGAGCATAATACTTGATTGATTTATTACTTTCCGCAACATCACCACCAGAAGATGCAGAAACAACTTTAACCGTTGTACCAGAATATGTGAATACTCTAGCACCTTCTTTGTCTGCACTTCCTATACCATTTGAAAGTGGACCACTTGTATTTAAATATTGTAAGATTATTACATTGTTGTTGTCTGGTTTTTTACCAACGATATTATCACCGAAATATACTTCAAACTCACCATTTTCAATTTCTTGAATATGATACGCTTTATCTGTTTTTTCAATGCTGTTCAAATCTGTTGCTAGTGACCAAGTATCCGTATATCCAGTGTTATCACTGATAGATGTTTGAACTCTAACAGTTAATGTAGAAGTGTCTGCATTTTTAGGAAGAACATATTTTAGATTTGTATTTTTATCGGTGAACACATAAGAAAGTGTTTCGATTTTACCTTCACGAACTGATATATTTGTTGCGGCGGTTAGACCAGCACTGTCCAAAGTATATCCAACACTTTCTGTTAATGAGAAGTTATATGTTTTCTCTCCTTGCGTACCTTTAATGATAGTTCCAATTGGAATGGTATCGGTAAGTGATGCGGTAGGATTGTAAATATCCACAACTGCTGTTGGAGCAGTAATAGAATTCGGAGTATAACCAAGATGTTTTGCAAGAGAAACAATCGAATCTCTACGAACAGCACTGTCGAGGAACATTTCATTCGCAACCATATTGGTATAGAATCCCTGATAGTGTGTATTATATGCAAGCAAATCTAAAAGAACATTGATACCCGAACCTTCAAAGTTAATATCTTTGAATTGTTCTTGTTCACTCAAGAATTCTTTTAAATTTGCTTTGATTGTATCAAAGTCTAAATCTGAAACAGATAGTTTAGCGTTAAATTTGTCTGCCATTATCGTATCCTCTCAAGAGGCAATGATATACTATATGATGATGGAAAACCTATAACTTTAAATTTTATAGTTACATCCAATCGGTTATTGTCATCCATTTGTATAACATCAACTCCTTCTAGTTTTGCTCTTGGTTCGTATTGTAAAATTATATCTTCAATTTCTTTTTCAATTTCAAAAGCAGTAATTGGTGTAAAGTTCTCAAATAGTAATTTGCGAATTTCTGACCTAATTTCAGGGTGGAATGGTTTTTCATGTATCCCCATAAACACAAGATTACGAACAGACCTCTTCACTGCTTCAATATCATATTTAACAGAAATGTCACCCGATATTGGATGGGGTGTTAAGTCTAGGTCTAAATCGGAATATCTTTTATTAGTTGCCATATACTATGTATTCTGAATTGCCAGTTCTGCCTCAATATATCTTCGTTTTTCTTCCACAAGCACCACTACATCTTCTTCTATGCTTTCATCTGCTTTCATCCAAGAACACCATTCTACACATAAACAACCAATTACTGCAAGACCTGTGGCGTTTCTAATAGGCGCTATAGAAAACATAATTATATTATTTGATTCCAAATGTCTTTTATAGTGACAATCAGGTAGTTGAGAAGTTAAAATGGGAGTAGCATCATTATATGCTATCAATTCTAACATTTCTGAAAACATTGTAAGCAGAACATCTTGTCTTTCTGTTCTAGTTTCAGAAACACCACTTCTGCAAGATTCATGAGTTAGAGAAATTCTTTTCATTGGAGTTCCATCTAAGAAACTTCCACCATTGTGAAATTGCATTACATTAGTTCTAGCAGACTCATTTAAAACACGGAGTTCTGTTAGATGCTCGTGAATTTTTGTGTGAATATTGACAAATGCTGTTGAAGTAGGCATTTCTTTCCAAAAATGTCTTTTGTTTTTTCTACTTTTCAACACTTGCCTAATAATAGGAACGGCAAGAAATACACCTGCTACAAGCGCCGTTATTACCATTCCAATTTCTACCCAAGAACCAATAATGTCTATATCCCCTACATTGTTGTCAACCATACATTTCCTAACATGTTATCTAGTTTACAGTGTATTATATGTATAAAGGTTATGGTCCATTAGCAATAACATCTGGAGAATGTTCTGCACATCTTGAACCACAACAAACTGGGTCACCTTTTCTACCAACTTTCAAATTATTGGCAAATACATTTGGTGAACCATCACACAATTTAGAACCGTGGCATTTATCACAACAATGTGTTGCCCAAGCATCGGTTACTCTATGCACTTGAATATTATTTGCATATACATTTGGTGAACCTTGCACACTTGCCCTTGGCGGAAAACATCCGTGACCTGTTCCCATATCCCCTTTTCTATGAACTTTTGGCATTATCCATAACTCCTTACTATCATTTTTCCATCTGCACCATTACCACCCCATCTATTGGCGGCGCCACCTTTACATCCACCACCACCACCACCGCCTGGTTGAGTTCCTACTCCTGCATTTATTGAACCGACCAGTTTGGCACCCGCACCACCTGCACCACCATCAGGATTTGCTCCTGCTCCACCATCACCACCATCAATTCCTTGAAAATCTTCACCATCATTGCCCTCTGTGTTTATATCTCCAAACAATGCTACACCACCGGCACCACCTTCTCCACCACCCGACCCTATATTACCGCCTTCGCCGCCGCCCGCTTCAGTACCGATAGTTGTTATTATTGTGGTATCTCTCTTATGAAAATCTAATGTTGTTTCATCCCCATCATCACCCACATCTCCCTGTGATGTTCCACCCAATCCACCCGCACCAACTTGCATTGTTAATGTATCACCAGATTGCATATCTTCATTACCATAATATGTTTTCTTGCAGTATGCTCCACCACCCCCACCACCGCCTGAATATTGTGTTGCACCACGACCACTTCCTGTTTGACTCCTTGCGGCACCACCACCACCACTTCCCCAAAATTCAATTTCAATATAAATCGTTCCTGATGGAATTGTATAAGTTTGACTTCCTGTACTTGTATAAGTTTGAGTATCGAGAAGTTGATATTGTCTTGTACTTACTGCTCTACCTGCTCCTAACATAATTCTCCTAAATCATATCCGTTCCGTTAAGGAAACCATAATAAGTTGTTCCACCGTCAACTGTAAGGAATGACAATATATCTATTCCATTACTAGATAGTGTTGGTTCTATACCACCAGGCCAAATTGCATTTTCTGCAAATAATGTTTGTGTTAATTGACCGCCATTTGTAATAATTAAAGTTGCAGTTCCCGCAATTCCTGATGGTGGTGGATTCACTAACGCTATTTTATGTGTACTTGCACCATCACCTGTTCCAATAGCATATTGAACATTACCATCTCCAAAATCTACCACTGCTTGACCGGCAGTTTCTCCATTAGAGAATGCGGTGGGGGAGAATACTTCCGATGTATCTTTAAATGTTGCTCTATTGAATTCGTTATAATTAATATATGAAGTTCCACTACCTGTAAATCCACTATTAAATTCTACAGATGCAGTTATTCCAACTATGGAATGTTGATAATCTGGAAATGGATTATAAGTAAAATCGGAAGTTGTGCCTGCAAGCACTGGTTTTCCCAATTCGTCTAGATTGTAAAGAATACCATAATCATTGTCAATGTATTGTGATTTCATTGCACCAGTAGGTCCCTTTGGTCCAACTGGAATATCATTTGATGATTTCCATTTTAAATCTTCAATATCAAATCGCAATATATCTTCATTGGTTGGAGAAGATGCATCAACATCAACCAATTCAAAAAGATTTAAGTCATCTACAGATATTCTAATAATATTGGATGCTTCATTTGTATCAAGTCTAATATTTGAACCATTAACAAAAGATATTAGTGGTGAGTTTCCTATTGTTCCATCAGAATGAATAGAAACCGTCATAGAACCTTTAATTGTCTTAGCAGAAGTTCCAAATCCTTCAAACCCTGCTTTACCTAAATCTTCAGTATCTCTTAATTCTGCAACAGAAATATTCGATTGTACTTCTTCCGATGGATTGGACTGACTCGCATACGACCTAGGTACACTCTTAATACCATCATCTGCAACAAAATTTACAATTTGGAATTGTATATTCGCTGTCATTGATGGTTGTGTGTTTGGTTTTGCTAACGGCACATCTTCGGCAAGTTCATTGCCTAATCCTGTAACTTCTTTTTTTGTTTTTCTTGTTCCTGTAGCACTTGTTTTTATAAACCTACCTTGTATATCATATTCATCTTTAATATTTGAGATGTTAAACAAGTCATTCCATTTTGTTGTTCCATCTCCCCTAAAATTATCTCCATCCCCACCAAAATTTCTAAATTCATGCCCACCATCTGGAGTACAGTCCATAGAGCAAGGCATAGAATTTGGACACAAATCAGAAGGTACAGTTTTTTCCCAAGGACACGGGCAACAACCACCATGATAATATGAAATATCCTCACCACCAATTCCACCATCAGTTGGACAAGCATCCGATTGATTATCATACTTGGTGCTATAGCATCTTGTACTGCAACATTCAAAGTCAGTACAGGGACCACCAAATCCACCTGCTATTCTCCCACACATTTCTTTTTCTGCCGGGCAACATTTTCTATATGCGGGAATAATCCCGCACTGCAAATCTCCACAATCCCCACCCTCTGCAAGGCCTGAAGGAACACAACACCCTGTGCTATTTTCCCAATCAGCAATATTACAGGGCGCACACGGCGAATTGTATGGGTCACATCCTATCTCTTCACATTCTGGTCCGTCAAACGAAGGACCACATATCACCTCGCATCCCTCTAAGTGCCAGTGCCACAATTCACCGTCTGGGTCTGGGTTATAACATTCAAGTAAACAATTACTAGTATCTCTTGGAATATACATATCATCCCAATCGGGACAACCGCCCGCTTCGCAATAATTTTCACCAGAATCGGTTATATGACACCACTTTTTACAACCGAAACCTTCTTCGTCCATCCAACCACCACCAAAACCATCAGTATTACAAGAACACCAACAAGGACAAGGACAATCCGCACAAGTACCATTGGATGTTCCGCAATCACCCGGTCTGCTTCCTTCAAATACATTGCCAGGACCACTCCGACAAACAATTTCTCCTGTTTGCCAATTTGGAAAAGGACAACATCCAAATATACAACCTTTCCATTCACCAAAATGTGGTGAGTTTTCTATATCATTTTGACAACAAGTAAACCACTCCCCAACATAATCTTCTCTTGTATCGTCTGTTGTATTGAAACATTCACCACCACAACAAGTTTCCCAATGCATACAACAAGCAACTTCATCCCTTAATTGGTCATAACAAGGTTCTTTGCATTTTTCATTTGATGTACAATAATCAGGATTGCAATGTCTAAAATCTTCAGATGTGTTTATTATGCATTGTCCATTACAACAAATATGATTATCATCGCAACACGATAGAAATGGATTTCCCTCTGCATCAATACCTTCACAGCAACAATGATTTAACGGACAACAACGAGAAACATCATTTGTTATTGAATGTGTGCAACATTGTTGATTATCATTGCAACATGCACCATGACAACAATCATCACAACACATAGGTTTACCGTCATCATCAAAACAACATTCACCTTCTGGACAACATTCAACATCATATCCATTACTGCAAGGTTCAAAGTTATCATATTCACCGCAACATTCGATATCAGTTATATCGTGACATTGACCTCGGCAACATATTTGTGTTCCTTCACAACACACATTACCACAACATTTATCATTTGGACAACAACCATCAGCACCACAACAAGAATGATTATTCCCCCCACAGTCTTCACATATAAAACTTTCACCACCCCATACACAACAACCACTACAACATTCACCACCACAAGAAAATTGTTCATCTGGACATTCTGGACAGGGTGGACAACCACCACCAAACTCAGAGGAGCAAGGAGTTGTACATTCTCCATCACAACAAATTTGAGGATATGTACAATGTAAATCGGTTTCACAATTAGAACCATCAGAACAAAATACTTGAGTACAAGAAGTACCATCCCCATAATAATCACCACCATAATATGAACATTGATTTTGTGTTGCTTCCAAACAACTCACACCAATACAACACGCCCCAAGAATAATAGGTTGACAATCACATTCACCTGTAGGACCTGGAGGTCCTACAGGACCAGCAGGAGCATCTTTATTTCTTCCTGGCGGTCCTGTAGGACCTACAAATATAATATTTCTTGTACAGTCAAATTCAAGTGGTTCAAATTTTACACTTACTTCGCAACACCCATCACAATTATCATCTAAATTTTCTGTGTTTGATTGTGGAACAGGTGGTTCGTAGGGGAACTCCTTAAAAAACTTTGAAGTGGTTCTTGTTGCAAAATCTGTTGCTTCAATTTCTCTTTCTAATTCTAGTAACGATTGTTTTAATTCATAACTACCAACGACTTGTTTAATTACTTCGTTGTATAATGGGTCATTTAAAATATCACTAGAAATCTTTTCACCGATAGCATACCTATCAATAATTTGTCTTGCTTTGCAGTATTTGTCATCGTCTGTTAAGTTACGAACACATTCTATAATGGAAGGAATCAAACAAGTAATAATGCTAATAATATCAGAAGGATTATTCCTAATATACTGTGACAATCCAACAATACCTGCACCTGCATCTAAGTTTCCACATACAGTATTTGTTGCTGTGTCATTACAACTTAAATGTTTCAATACTCTGTCTAAACATAAATCCCCACCACCCATAACCACATCAAAGATATAAGAATATTTTTCTTCATCTTTGCCACTTATGGATTTCATAATTCTTGTGTAAGTGCCCGCCACACTCAATCGTTCAAAGAAATCATTAAGAGTTCCTTTGGAACTTCCTGATATTTTATCACTAAACAATCGTAATTCTTCAAAGGCAATATTTAATGCAGTTAAGAGAAATACTAAATCTGTTCTTTGTTGCTCGTTTATTCCAACTTCTACTAAATTAAATTCTTCAATAAGAGAAATTTGTTGTTCAACTAAATCTGTGCATTCTTTTATTTTCTTTGCTAATGGGTTTTTTAATCCTTCACCTTCCATAATCAATTGAATAGCATTTCGTTGCTCGTTTGTTAAGGCATCAAAATCAATATCAATTGTATCTGGGATGTTTAAAATTGGCATTAACTAAACCCTATACCACCAACGAACCCATAATAACTAGTTCCATTATCATTTGTCATAATGGTAACAATGTCTGTACCACTTGCAGACAATGATGGGGCAGTACCACCCGCCCATTTCACTGTGCCTGGCCATTGTGCATTTCCGTTTGTTGCACCATCAGTAATAATTAAAGTCATCGTTCCATTTGAATTTGATGGGGGTGGGTTCACCAAACCGAATGACATAGTACCACCAAATGTTATTCTCAATTTTTGAACATTACCATTCCCAAAACTCAAGATGGTCGGTGAAGTATCCAAATCACCATTATCATATACAACTTCACTATAATCTTTAAGTTTTGCTCTATTAACTTCATTGTCTTGGAAGTAACAAGTATCCCCTGCGGTGAATCCCTGATTCAAATCAACGGTTGCAGTAATTCCTACAGTATTGGTATCGTAATCAAAAGTTAGGTTTGGTGAACCAGAAGCACCCACACCATCACTGTAGAGAATTTGTTTATCTGAACCACCAATAGGTCCTGTATCACCTGCTTCACCTTGAGCAATTGCAACTGCTTTCCATTTTGAAGACGAGGAATCCCATTGTAATATATCATTATCATCAGGACTTTCGGCATCAATATCAACCAATTCAAAAAGATTTAAGTCATCTACAGATATTCTAATAATATTAGATGCTTCATTTGTATCAAGTCTAATATTTGAACCACTAACAAAAGATATTACTTGACTATTTCCAAGTATACCGTCACTTTGGATGGTTGCTGTCATAGAACCTTTAATTGTCTTGGCAGAAGTTCCAAATCCTTCAAACCCTGCTATACCTAAATCTTCAGTATCTCTTAATTCTGCAACAGAAATATTCGATTTAGAATCTGTTTGAGCATTGGCAATTCTTGATGCTGGTCTAGGTACACTCTTAATACCATCATCTGCAACAAAATTTACAATTTGAAATTGTACAGGAGCAGTTATAATTTTTGATTGTGTATTTACTGGTTTGGATAGAGGAATAGAAACACTCAATTCGTCTTGGGCGCCTACCACTGGTTTAGATGAAACTTTAAAGTTTAATAATCTACCCCCACCATCGAATGATTTTTCTATTGATATATTATCTTTACTGTTATCGAGTAAGAATGCACCATAAGTTCTATCTTCTGGTAAGATTAATATTGTAGATTCTGTTCCAATGCTAGGACAATTTCCATTAATATCTTTACATATTACATTTCCATCTGCATCTAATTTATTACAGCAACCACCAGAACAGAATGAATATTTTTTTGTTACTTCACTATAACAACATATACCCCTTCCACTTTTACATTCACCACCACAACAGGTTTCATTTTCTTTACAGCAATTTCCTATACCATTTTCATCTACACAAAATTCTCTATTTTCAGAGCAAGGCGGGTCTGGAATCCACACACTGCGGTCTGGTTCACATGGAGGTTCGCCAGGACCACCGCATGGACATGAACATGTGGCATGCGGTTCACCATGCAATTCTTTCATGGCGCGGACAAACGCATTATGCGTGTCCGAACATACAGTATCGCACTTATGACACGGATAAGGTGGCTCTTTCGGAAACCATTTGGCTTCTTCCTTCCACCGTCTCGGCGGTTCAACTTGATGTAATCCTATACAATTGCAGGGGCCCCCTATGGTTCTTCTCTTCAAAGAGAAGATGTATGTGCAATGTTCACCTTCATCATCTGTATACAAATTACTTTCATCATCCCTCTCCCATCTCTTAATTATAGGGTCATCGGGATGTACACATCTATGTGATTCGCTCGCTGTTATAAACTGCCTCAGAGTCTTCAAGCAAATTTCACCATGATTTGGTCCTGGTGGTTCTCCGATGTTGTCAGGCGGGTCATTAACCATACTTACATTACAGCGTGTTGTGACTCTTAACACTATAGATGTTAGACAAACGCCTTCCTGGCCAGGAATTACATTCTTCGCAGGATTCTCATCTATGGACTTCAACGCAGATTCAAGTTCATTGCCGAATACTGCTGTTGTAATTATAGTTTCAAGTGGTGCGGGTGAATCTTGGTCTCCTGTGTCTCCCCCCATTGTTGGCGAGGTCGATTGCCCAAAGTCCCAAGGACCTGGGTTGTCCCTTTCACATTCAACAGGGTCACAAGGGTCGTGAGTATCACAATCATCAAATTGATGAATGCAACAACAATCATCAAAAGGACAACATGTCCCATACACACATGTCTGACCTGGCCCACAACACTCGGCAGTACCATCGTCTTTCCCACAAGGATTGCTACCTTCACAGCAAGTAAGGTTAACACCCTGCTGAACACCCTGCTGACAACATTTAAGGCAAGGGTCATCAGATACCCAACAAACATCGTTACAGCAAGTACGATTGATGTTATCTGGGTCCATAAAATCATTACATCCACAAGGACCACATTCTCTATCTGGGTCTGGACAGGTCGAAGTGCCAGGGCAATAAGGCCCACATCCACTCCCTTCTGAACAACAAGGTTCATCTATTGTTGAACAACACTCATCACTACTTTCGCAACACCATTCATCGTCATCACATCCACAAGGACCACATGGTGTAAGTGGATTTGGACATACGGTAGTGCCGGTGCAAAATGGTTCACATATACCGTCTGCTGAACAACAAGGTTCAGATTCTGAACAACATCCAACACCACCACAATCTGGGCATCCACCATTGCATATTGTTTTACAAATGTTATTACAACACATCTGCCCATCTGGACAACATCCACCATTGCAACATTTCTCAGGCGAACAACAATCATCACCACCACAACATATTTGCAACGGTCCACATCCACACCCACAGTTGAGTGGGTCTGGGCAACTTCCGTTAGGACATCCACCACAATTTCCATCACAGCAAGGCACACCTACTTCACAGCATTTACCACCGCAACAGTCTCTACCTTCACAGCATTCACCACCGCAACATCCACCATCGCAACATTCACCATCACAGCAACTTTGACCAGATGGACAGCACACCATTCCATTATCTGTTGTACAACATTCACTAGAATCTGGACAACATCCTGCACCACCGCAACAACTTGTTCCTTCTGGACAACAAGCACCTTGGCAATGCGGGCATCCGCCATTTGGACATTCTGTTACACACATATCATTGCAACAAGTTTTACCTTCACCGCAATCACATACACCACCACACGGAGTGTTACAATTAGCACATTCCGAACAAGGTGGACATACACCACAACCAGAATGTTCGCAAGGTGTTACGCAAGAACCTGCACAACAAATTTCACCATCATCACATTGGTCATCGCTACCACAAATTGGTGGTGGTGTACATACTATGTTTGCACATTCTGAAGACTCACCATAAAACGCACCACCATAAAAATTACATTGTTGTTCTTGCACTTCAAAACAATTTCCCTGAAAACAACATGCACCAACATCGAGTGGGTTGCAACCACAATCACCATCAGCGCCGGGAGGACCTGTTGGTCCTGCTGGTCCTGTTGAGGCATCTGTGCCATCATCTCCAGTAGGTCCTGCTGGACCAATAACAACTAATGGACTACCAAGACAATCGGGTGTAATATCTTCAAGAATATCAACCCATTCACCTTCACAACATCCACAATTTTCACCTGTTTGTCTTTCTTGTCTGGGTAAACCAAATTCAGGAAAGAATATATCTGTTTTTTGTGTATCGTCCGATTGCTTTATGTCAAGCAATGCTTGTTTAAGTTGTGGTGTTGCAAACATCGAATCAATAATATGACTGATAATTGGGTCAGCAATAGCATCCTCAGAAATGCGAACACTTGCTGAATAATTATCAATGATAGATTTTGCTTGGCAATAATGTAAATTGTCTTTTTCAATTACATCTTCAATGCATTCTATTATGCCAGGAATGAAGCAATTTAATACTTCATTTGTAATCGAAGCGTTGGAGCATACTTGTTGCCCTATCCCTTGTATACCAGAAGAAGCAGAAATTTTCCCACAGATAATATCACCCGCAACACAGTCACCAACAAAATCTTTAAGACATTTATTAAGACATTTATCACCCGCACCCATCAAACTGTAAAAGATATAACTATATCGTTCTCTATCAATTCCAGTTATGGATTTCATTATATTTGTATATGAACCTGCAATAGATAATCTTTGAAAGAAATCATCAACATATTTAATTGATGAACCAGATAATCTGTTGGTATGTTCTTCTAAAATACCAAGATGATATTTCAACAACCCCAATTTATAAACCAAGTCTAGTTTGACTTGCTCTGTCATAGTACAATTTGAGGGATTATTAAAATTTAAATTGTCTAAAAATTCAATTTCAGAATCACATAAAGAAACACACGCAGTAATTTTATCTCGTAATGGATTGTCTAATCCCTTACCTGTCATTACTGTATGAATAGCATTCCTCTGCTCATTAGTGAGAGATTCAAATGGAATTTCTATTGTACTTGGAAGGTTAAGTGTTGGCATTATTTACTATCCACCTGTTTTACTTAGAAGAGGTCGCCGACCTCTGGAATGTCTACTATATCTGTGAACTTAGGAACATCAATGTTAGGCATAAGATTGTTTACACCTTTATTAATTTCTGTCTGACTCAACTGGTCTTGCAAATCAGCGCCCGCTCCCTGTACCTGACCACATAAGTCTGCAAGGGGATTTGTTATATTTAGTTGAGATAAAACATCGTCAGCAAGTGCTTTTGCTTCTTTTTCATAATCAATATCATCTAAATCTGGAATACCAAGAATATCTTGCAAACCTGTAAATTCAGGAACACCGTTAAACATTGCCTTTGGGTCAAGTTTCTTAGGAATACCTGAAAGACCAGATGCACTCAACACATCTTCAAGGTTTGGTATACTCGGAAGACTTGACATACTTGCAAGACCATCAATATCTTTAAGTAAGTTCTCATCACATAGGGGGTGGCGTGTAATTAAATTGCTTACCCCAGAAGCAGAAATGTTTGATGTAAGTTCTGGTATCTTCGGAGCAAGATGGTCAAATTTTGGTGTTATGCTTCTTGGAAGTTCGCTATAACCTGAATCGAAAAGTCCCATTTAGTTCTCCTACCCTGCAAAGCCAGGATGATTCAAGTGAATATCTGGTCCTGCATTCATGTATGTGTTTTTACCTGATTGTGTTCTTAATTGTCCGTCTACTCTAAGATTATAATCACCACTAACATAATGCTCAAAGTCCCCATTGATGTGTGTGTGCATATTTCCTTTTGACAATTCAACATTCATATCACCTTCACCAATTTTAGTGTTGATATTTCCTTTGTTGACTTCAATGTTTAAGTTTGCATTATCACCAACATGAATATCTAAATGATTTCCATCTTCGTCATCAGCATTTACATAAATTTTACACGCCTTGTCCATTGTAACATTTGTCCAACCGTCAATATGAATACATTCATTTTTAAGAATAACAGTATAGTCATTTCTAACAATTTTCAAAACTCTATCACCATTCGGATGCAATTCTTCAAATGTACCACTTCTATGGTATCTGTGCATTCGTTCTCTGTTTGGGGTGTCATCTACTTCAATAGTATGACCAGATTCACTTTCATATACATGATTATGTGGATACTTTGCTTCATATGCAGTTTTGGGTTCAGTCCATTTACCTTCTTCTGACTTTTTTGAAGTTGTTTTCTTTTTCAATCCTGCCTTTACTGGTTCACAAGTGATGTCAGCAGTCGGAACATTTTGGTCAATATTATCTTTCTTGAGTTGTACAATTGTTTTATCAATTTTTTCATTTCTTGCTAAACGATTTGTGTCAGATTCATTGAGATGAGTTTCTTTTGGATAATTTTTGCCCTTATCTTGATTGACAATTATTGCACCATTACCATCACGATAATATTTTTGAACTTTCTTTCCCTTACCCAACATATTTCCTCTTGGGTCTAATTCTAAATCTTTATCTGTTCGTGGGTCATTGAATCCTGTATCTCTATCTGTCTTTTCTTCTGCTACACCACCAATTGAACCCATTATAATTGGTTGCTGTGCATCTTCACCATCACGGAAGAAACCAACAACCCAAGACCCTGGCACAAGACCAGTTGGTGATGAACCTATACCACTCATTGCGGCAGAAGTAATTGGTTGTATCGGATGCGCCCAAGGCAAATCTTCAGTTGTAATTAGTGCTTTATCATCAGTATGCCAACCTAAACATCGAACACGACATCTACCAAGCATCAAGGGGTCATCAACATCTTCAACAACACCCTGAAACCATATAAAACCATCCTTACCCATAAAATCTTGCATAATTTAAAATCCCATTTTCTTTAACTTTGCAATTGTGTCTGATGCATTTCGATGTAAAATCCCGATGCCACCTTTTGCATTCCATTCTTTAATATTCTTTGCATGGTCATCAATCAAAATATTTGGTTGACCTTTATCGGAAAGAGCATATCGAACTTTCTCTGCTCTCTTGACCAAGTGTGTATCATCCATTGACAAACCAAGATTTTTCTTTACCCATTCTGCTTTATCACTCTTTGCATTTGGCATCCATTTAGTTGGATGTGCTGAAAGAATCTTTGGGTCGTGTTTGTTAATAAACTTCCACAACTTCTTACCATCATCCATCCAATTTAATTTACTGAATAATCTTGGTGATTTTTTAGTAAGTAATTCTTTTTTATCATCTGTTGTATCATTCCAAAAATCTTTGTCTGTATATGGAACGCCCAAAACTTGTTCTGCCCCATCAAGAAAATTTACAAGCACTTGGTCCATATCACAATAAATTTGCGGTAAGATGATATTTGTTGCTTCGGTAACTGAAACATCCGATTGGAATATACCTTTATTCTTTAAGGTTCTTGGTACATTTGATACTATCCAATCCATAGCCTGTCCTCTCAAATCTGCATCACTTGTCATTTCTTTGCCTGGTTCTTTGAGTGTGAGATATTTGAAATCTTTAATAACGATTCTGTCCGTACCGTATTTACTTTTTTGTGAACCATCCAGTGGTTCTCCATTTGCATCCTTAAAGAATACGGTGTGGTCTTTACCACCAAGAATAATATGAACTGAACCATCAATACCAGAAGGTGTCCCACTGTTTAACATTTGCCACATATTGTTTGATGCACCTTCGTGTGTATCTAACATAACTTGGTCTGATACAACTCTTCCTCTTTTTGGGTCACGATTTTGCATTACTGCAATACCATAATTGGTCAATACCCAAATAACATGAACATTTATTGGATTGTATCCAGCCTCTATTAATGAAGGGAGAATTGCATCGATATCATTTTTTTCTTTGTATGAAATATCGAAAATAATATTTGGTGCTTTTCCAACCTTTACTTGCGACAACAAAGCATCAAGAGTTTTATCTTTGATGCCTTTCTTTTTTATCCATTTGTGAAGTGTTGTAACATCGTCAGGAACATTCATATCCAGTATACGAAGTTCGGGATATTTTTGTTTAAGAGCGGCAAGTTTCAAGAATGCGGCTTTCCAAGCATCAACATCACGAACCTTGAACTTAGTTCCTTGTAAGAAATGTTTTAATGCGAATCCCTTACCACTACCTGCACCGCCAACTAAAAACACAATCTGACCGTAATTAGCACCACCACCTACAATGATTTGTTTTTCATTGAGTAGGTGTAACCCCTCAGTTATTTCGTTAAATTGATTAAAATTTAGTGCCATTTATTTAACCTTCTTCTTTCAAGAAATTGGACTCCTCTGGATATGGTTCTTGTACGGAATCTTTACCTAGTTCCATATCCATCCAATATCCATCAGGTGTTAAGTTGTGTTTAATGGAAGTCACAAGATACTTCCCTGAAATATATTTATCTATGTTATGGTCTTCTATTGTACCAGGCTCCAATGGAGTCACTTGCAACAATACCACATCCCCACATTTTCTTCGTGAATCACCAGAAATATGAACATTTACAACTTGAGAACCAATTTGTCGTAGTAATGATTTTCTTTTTAGTAACCATTTTGAATATTTTTCATTTTGTTCAACGGTATCTCCGCCCCTATCATTTTCCATATTTAAATTCTTATGAATGGGTTGAAGTGCAAAATATGTATCGGGGTTATCACTAAATTTATCTATTTTTTCTGCGATAGGATATTCTTTTTCGACATGGTCGGTTTTTTTATATTCATTTTTCATACTATATTCTGTAAATTTGTATTTCTTTCTAACAATGTCGTGTGTTAGAATTTTAGAACCGTACATTCCCCTGATATTTTCTTCCAATCGGTCGCCTGGTTCTTCAATGATTAATCTTTGAATATTTCGGAATTCATAGCCGGGGTCACGAAATCTTGTATTTGTATCTCTATATCTTCTTGGCATATAGAAATATTCCATCTTTGGTTTCTTTACTTCAAACAATTTTTCAATTGTCGTAAATTTAAATCCATCCCTATCTTCATAAAAAAGATAATGACAAGCATCTGGATTATCGGAAGGTATTGCTCGTTGCTTCAACCAATCAATAGCATCGAGGGGATGCCAATTTGGTATAATAAATTTTCTCTTTTCAGAATCTGTATCAACCTGAATATCTAATTTTTTGTCACCACTTAAAAATTCATCATATATGTTTTTAATGGTTTCGTGTATTGGTGCATAATATGATTTGCTGACTTTTGTGTGTATATTTTTAAATTGCTCTGTTGATACCGCATTAAGTGTAACCGATTGCTTTTTTCCAACCGTTGAAAGTGTCCTTACTGAAACTCTGAATATATCAAAATTATATGTGACATTACTCTCGCCTGGTATTTTAAAAATAATCTCTAATTTTTCTTGTTGACCAATAATAGGAAGATGTTTGACAAGGTTGTTTGTATCTTGAAAACTTACGGCCGCCGACATAGTATTTGAAAATATATCTTCATATATTGATGCACCAATAAACACATTAGAAATGTCTATGTCGGCACCAGATGCAGAAATAATTTTAATCGAATCTAATTGATAATCATTATCACCCGCATACTCATCTCTGGCAGTTTGTATTGGATTTGCTTGGTCGAACCGTGCAACACCTATTTTTCTGACATCTTCACCCATTATTTAATAACCTTTTCAAAATCATTTATTATACCATCCAATAGATTTCTTTGTAATACCTTGATGCTTCTTTTTGATTCGTTTAAATCATTTTCATATGTTTGATTGGTTACTACAGAATGAGTTGTTATACTTTCATCATTACTTGTAACATAAGACCAAAGAACACTATTACCAAATGTCGCCGCAGTAACATCGTAAGGAGAATCACCTGTCTGACCAACAACTACTTGAATACCATCATCGTTTGGTGGAGTACCTAATGGGTTAATTGTATCACCATTATTATCTTTAAAGTGATGCACTGCTTGCGAATGTATATCAACCAATCTGCTAATAGTTCCGACAGACGATGTACCTGATACAGTATCACCCACAAGAAAAGTTCCTTCTGTATTATAGAGAACTAATTTTCTGTAAGTTGCGTCCCATTCTTTTACAAGACCTCGAATTTCTTTATGTTTCGTTCCACTTCTACTGCTTACATATACCTCTGTGTTTTTATCAAAGTATAAATCATCACCACTAAAATAAAATGCTTGGCCTTCATATTTCTTTTTATTAAAATTTTCAAGAGAATCGTTACTTAATGGCCATTGAAAATATGGGTCTATGGTTTCATTTAGCAATAACAATATCCAATGCAATCCCGATTCACCATAAAACTTAAAAGAAACAATTTCTGGAGTTTCTCCATCTTCTATTGTATAATTTTGATAATAATGAGATTCGTTTCTAACACTTTCACGAAAATTTATTCTTTTAAGAATATCAACAGAAATTGTAGTGTTACCACTCTTGTCAATATCATATCTTGTTAATGGGAATTTATCAAAAAATGCCATCATTCACCGTCCATTCGTTTCAAGTTGTTTCTGGATTGAAGTGACAACTCTGTAAGTTCAACTGTAAGTTTAAGATGTGTTGGTGCGCCATTCTCCGAGAATGCTGACCATATATTCGCACCTGTGTAGTTTACACTACAACTAGTCATAGCACACCTGTCAATTTTACCAATATATTTATTTTCTTTTCCATTCGATACAAAATAAATTTGAAATTCTGATGGGTAATTATACAAAGCATTATCACCATCATATAATTCTGGCGATGCGTGATATTTAAAGAGTTGTATAATTTGTTGTGCGGTATCTGTTTCTTTTTGATTTCGTGGAGCAAAGTCAAACTCAAAAGAAAATGTTCTCATATCGGGTTCATTGAACAAAGATTCTTTTCTGGGGTTTACTGCTTTTCGTTGTTTGTGCATTATTAACCTATCGGCATTTTCATTACCTGCCAATTTTGAAACACTACCCATGACCCCACTTACTGCTTTTGTTGCTGCCTCATCTACATTGCCTTTTAATAATTCACCCAAAGCAGATGACTGAAAAGACACCGATTCCCAATCCCACCCATCACTCATATTAATTGTTTGTGGGAATGGGAGATATATTGCATCTTGATTGATTTTCTTTGCAGGACTATAGGTTGTATCTGAAAATACTGACTTTACGCCTTCCTTTGCCGCTTCCCCTGCACTACCAAACGCACCACCAACTTCTTCAAGTAAATTATCATTACTTTGTTCAGCGGCGCCTTTATATTCTGGTTGTTGTCCTCTGGTATTATCTAATTTAGATAACAATGCATCTTCTGCATTCGGTCGGGAAGAAATTCCTGATGATTTCTTACTACCCGACAACGATGCGGATGAGTTTGAATAAATTCTAAAGACCATATAGTGATGATTTTCTGGATTTTCATCTAAGTCTAACGGGAATTTGATTAAATTGGTTGCCATTCATTTCTCCTGCTAAAGTTCTGCTACATATTATGTATGTCTTACAAAGGAAAATTTCGACCTAAAAATCCTCATAAATACATGGGTGACCCCACTAACATTATTTATAGGTCTTTGTGGGAACGCAGGTTCATGGTTTTTTGTGATATCAAAGATGCTATTGTTGAATGGGGTTCTGAGGAATTATTTATACCATATAAATCACCTATTGATGGTAGAATGCATAGATATTTTGTAGATTTTCTTATCAAAACCAAAAATAAGAATGGTCATAATGAAACTCGATTAATTGAAATTAAACCAAAGAAGCAATGCCAACCACCAGACAAACCTTCACGGAAAACTAAAAGATTTATCAATGAAGTAAAGACTTGGGCAATCAACTCTGCCAAATGGGATGCCGCAAAAGAATATGCGGAGAACAGGGGGTGGAAATTTCAAATCATAACAGAAGACACACTATTCGCAGGAAATAAAAATGGCTAAAAGTAAAATATTCGAGAAAGCAAGCATATTTGATGCTTTTCATGATATAAGAAAAAGAATCAATTCTGGTATTAATAATAGTGTAGAAAATTATAAGTGGTTTCGGAACATAGTAAATGAAAAAATTAAAAGTAGTGACCGTAACCAAATTAGACAGCAAATTATAACAGACCCTTCAAGAATAGCAAATAGGTTTTTGTTAGGTAATCTGTATTTTTTCTTTTACAATGAACCAGAATACAAGGCCACATTACCTTTTTATGATTCATTTCCACTAATACTATTAATGCACAGAAAAGGCGATACTATATTCGGTATCAATTTTCATTATATTCCACCAAAAAGAAGACTATCAATGTTTTTAGAGTTAATGAGATATACCAATAACGGTAAACTAACCAAAGGTACTCGTATCATCCTACCATATGAAAAAATGAAACGAGATAAGAAGTGGAAAATATTCAAATCCTGTTTTCGTAGATATAAAATCAATAAAATTCAAGGAAATCTTATAAATATATCAGCACCCGACTGGCCAATTGCAATCAATTTACCAGTAGAACGATTCAAGAAACGGGGTAAGAAAAGGATTTGGAAACAGACAATAAGAGAAGAACTATCATAAATGACAGCACCAAGAATTAAAAACAATGTAAATGATATGATGTCCAACCTCAGAGGTGGGATAGTTAAACCAACTCTATATGAGGTGGTTATTATGGGTAGGGGGTATGAAGCGGCCGCACAGCAATTGGGTTCTTCACCGTCAAACACAGTACAAATACCATTTGGTACAGGACCAGGTGGTGCGGGTGCTAACGGTAAAAGATTGATAACGATGAATTGTGAAGTTGCGTCATTGCCTGGAACAGGTTTATCTACTCAACCATATAGAATAAATGGTCCAGTAAGAGAAACAGTATATGAACGATTATTTTCTGGTGATTTGACTCTGACTTTTAGATTAGATTCAGAGATGTGGTTACGAAAATTATTCACTGCTTGGCAAGACATCATATACAAAACAAAAACAGGTGACTTTGATTATTATGATAACTATATTTCTGACATTGAGATTTATCAGTATCCATCCCAACAAGCAGTAACTCAAGCACCACCGCCCGCACAACAACAAGAACAACCGAAAATTAAACCAATTTATGGTGTGAGAATTCAAGAAGTGTATCCCAAAAGTATTAGTTCCATAGAATTGGGATACGAAACAAGAGATACATATAACAAACAAACTGTGGAATTTGCATATCGCAAATGGGAAGAAATTCCCGCAGATGAACTTTAAATAATAGGAGATTATTATGGCGTTACCGAAAATCAACACTCCGTTCTATGATATGGAGTTGCCCTCAACAGGGAAGAAAATTAAATATAGACCATTCTTGGTTAAAGAAGAGAAACTTCTTCTTATGGCAATGGAGAGTGGTAAACAAGCAGATGTTTCTAATGTAATGAAACAAATCATAGGAAACTGCACCGATGGAAAGGTTGATGTAGATAACCTTCCAATGTTCGACATTGAATATCTATTCCTACAATTAAGAATCAAGTCTATTGATGATATTGTCAATGTAAATCTTAAATGTGGTGGATGTAATGAAGGATTCAATGCAAAGGTTGACCTTAAAGATGTTGGTGTTATATTTCCAGAAGAGAAACAAGAATTTAAAATCCAACTAACAAGTGATGTTGGTGTGGTTATGAAATATCCAACATTAGATTTAATGAAAGATGTGAAACCTGGCGAAGAATCTAGTCCAGAATTTATATTTGATACTATTACACGATGCATTGATTCCATTTATGACGAAGAACAAGTCTATAATGATTTTGATAGGAATGAAATTGATGAATTTATTGATTCGTTACCTCAAGAACAATTCAAGAAGATTTCTACATTCTTTGAGAATATGCCAAAAGTACAACACGAAATTAAATTTACTTGCCCGAAGTGTAAGAAGAAAAACAAAATTAAACTAACAGGACTACAGGATTTTTTCGACTCTGCCTCTCTCACAACAACCTAACTAATATGATAAAAACGAACTTCGCAATGATGCAACATCATGGGTGGAGTTTGAGTGAGGTAGAAGAAATGATGCCTTGGGAGAGGGATTTATATGTGATGCTTTTGAATAATTATGTCGAAGAGGAAAACGCAAGGATTCAGAAAGAACAATCACAAAGGCGATAGGAAAATAAATGGCTGACGAAAAAAGAATGGATAACATTATAAAGAAGTTTGATAAGGGATTATCAAAGTTCGATGATGCCGCAACAGACCTTCAAAATATTTTTAGAGGGTTTTCTGTTAGTTCATTAGAGAAGGTTGCTCAGTCAGCGATGGGGATGACCAAATCTCTTGAGAACTTTATGGATTCTCGTAGAGATTCTTTGAGTGGATTTTCCAAATCTTTAAATTCATCATTTAGAGCAACTCAAAAATGGGCAGATAGAGTGTCCTATGACATCAATACCTTTGCAGAGAATAATATTCGTTCGATGCGAGACGGTATTGATGCATTCAAAGAACCTGTAAGTGAAGTTGCAAAATCATTAGAAACTAGATTGTTGGAACTATCAAATGAATTGATGAGTGCCGACCAAGAACAAGCAACAAAGATTCGCAGTGAAATGCTTGCAATTCGTGATGCTTCGTCTAATTTAAATGATGACGAAAAGGCTCGTCTTGAATATATGACAGATACCGTTCAAAATGGAATGGAATCTATAGCGAGTGCCCAAGGAATACTTAAAGGTGCTATAATGGATACCTTGCCATCTTTAGATAAGATGGCAGAAAATGTTCTTGGTGGTGGTATTATGGGTAAATTTGCGGGTTCTTTAATTCGCAGACGAAGAGAAAGAAAAGAAGCAACCGCAATTACCACAGGTAGAGTAGAGCAAGCACAACAGCAAGATGCAGTAAATGAATCTGATAATTATCAAGCAAAACTTGCACAGATGTCTGGTGGGGTTGATTATTATGGTGATGAAATATCTGAGGGTGATGTTGAGTCTGCTCAATTAAATGCACAAACTGATGTTCTCCGTGAAATGAATCAAAACATCATTGATGGTTTGGGTGTTAGAAGTCCAGGCTATCTTCACGACCTTCTTGATACGATGGCTGATGATGATGGAAAAGAAGAAGCAGGGGAAGAAGCAAGAGCAGAAGAAGTACGACACGATGAACTTATCGCCGCACTTGGGGGTGATGATAAAGGTGACAAAGAAGGTGGTGGTGGTGGTGGATTCCTCAAAATCCTCGCCGCAACAGGTAAAGCACTCGGTAAAGGTATTCAGGGATTACTCACTGGACTTGCAAAAGGTATTGGTGCGTTTGGAAATGCAAAAGTATTTAAAGGTATTATTGCTATAGGACTTCTTGGTATTGCACTTGTACCATTTGCGTTTGGTTTAAAACAATTTACAGGTATCGATTTTAAACAAGTATTTATTGGTGCAGGGGCGTTGGTAGCATTTGCTGTTGCCGCAGGTGTTATGGGAATGTTTGCAACACAAATGTTAATGGGTGCGTTGGCAATTGCCGCACTTGGTGTAGCACTAATTCCGTTTGCATTTGCGATAGGAATGTTTGCAGGTGTTTCTTGGAAAGATGTATTCATCGGACTTGGAGCATTGGCCGCATTTGCAGTTGTAGCGGCAGCGATGGGTTTAGTGATTCCACTTATACTTGCAGGTTCTCTGGCTATTGCCGCACTCGGTGTGGCATTAATCCCATTTGCATATGCTATGACTCTATTCGCAGATGCGGCCGAACCGTTTGCAAGAGGATTTAAAATTGTTGCAGAAGGTATTGGATTAATTATAGGTGCAGTCGGTGATACACTCACAAGAATAATAGACAAATTTATTGAACTTGCACATGCTCCCTCAGGCGGATTACTCCTCGCCGCCGCAGGTATTGGTGCAGTTACAATAGCACTTGCCGCATTTATGGCATTAGAAGTTGTGGGTGGTGTTGCATCAAGTGTTGGTAATGTTATTGGTTCTGTTGGAGATTGGGTATCTGGTTGGTTTGGTGGTGAACCATCCGCAAGTCCAATGGATGTTCTTGGTGCATTAACTTCATTCGGTGCAATTGGTGCAGGAATTGAAGAAGGTGCAAAAGGCATTTACAGTTTAATAGATGGTATTCAAGCATTCGGTGCAGTTGAAATTGACGGTGATAGCATCCACGAAACTATTGGTGTGGTTTCTGGACTTGCAGGTGCAGTAACTGCCTTTATGACAAACAAACCTGGCGCATTAGCAGGTTTGGGTGATTTAATTGGTGGGGGAATGAAGAAAGTTTCTGGTTGGTTTGGAAGTTTACTTGGAATTGAATCCGAAGAAACTAAAGGACCTCTTGAAGTATTACAAGAAATTGCAGGTATGGGTCCGCAATTCGCAACGATTGGTCCAGCAATTGGTGAACTTACCGCAGGTATGATGGCAATTCTAACATTCCAAAATGCTGATGTTTCTGTTGATGCTTTCTCTGTGTTTATGGATGGAATTAGTATGATTCCAGAAAAGGCATTAGATGCAAAATCAAAAGCAGTAAGTAAACTTGCGGATGCTATCAGTCAATTGTCATCATCAATGACGGAACTTGATAGTGCGGGTGGTATAGGATTGGTATTCAATTCAAATCAAGACATCAACAATGCATTGAGAAATTCTTCAGGGTCTGCATCGCAAGCACAAACAATTAACACACCAATACAATCTAATAATGTAGTAAATAATAATCAGAGTATGATAATGCCAATAAATACGAGAAACACGGATAGCAGTCTAAACTCTTTACGAAACCGAAGATTCTAATAAAAAAGGGGACACAAATTAATGTGTCCCCTTCCTTCATCTAGGTTTAATTAAAAATCAACCTTCGTTTGCCAACTTCTCAAAGTACGAGAGGGCATCGCCGGAATCCGCATCATCCACTGAGGGAGCATCGACTGCTGAAGACGATGAATTATCTTCAGACTTGGGTGGGGATACAGAATTTACATCTTCTGCACGGACAGATGCAGAAGCACTTCCACCACCTGTAACTTGACTCAGACGATTAGCAAGGTCATCATAACTCTTGAAGTTTGTCTTCTCAGTAAACTCTGAAAGAGAGTATTGTGTTTTCCACAATGCTTCTAATGCTTCATCGTTACCATCAAGCAATGCACTTGCGGATTCAAATTCACTCTTATCATAATTGATAAATCCTGCAACCTTACGAACCTTCAATTTAAAGTTTGCACCTTCCCAGAAATCAAAAGGATTCACTGGAGTTTCATCTTCAAACTCTGGATTCATTGCTTCGTTGATTTTATCAAAAATCTTCTTACCGAATTTGTAAAGGAAAATCTTACCTTCGTTTTGTGGATTAGCAGGGTCACTCACAACCATAATATTTGAAATGTATGACAACTTTCGTTTACGGTTTCGTGCAATGTCCTTGTCGGAATCTATTCCACTGTTCCATAGAAGACCATTTGCTTCACATATTGGACACTTACCACCAATTGTTGTTGGACAATTATCAATCAACCAACCACCAGGTCCTTTGAAACCGTGATTGAACAATCTTGCCCACGGTACATCTTCTCCATCTACTGCTGGCAAGAATCGAATAACAGCATAACCGTTACTTGACTTGTCTAGTTCTGGACGCCAGAACCTATCATCTTTATATGATTCTGAACCCTTTGAAAGTTTGTTCATTGCATCCGTTAGTTTGTCGAACCCGCCTGTTGAGTTCTTTTTAAAATCTGAAAATCCCATAGTATTTTCTCCTTGTGTTGTGTACGAAGTGTACGACTTATTACTAGTAGTATACGGTATATTAGAGGAAAGTCAAATACTTTCTTCCAATTTATTTAGTAAAATTTTACGATGTTTTGTTGTGTCTTTTATCGCCACAAATGGTTCATACTTTAGACACTTGATTCGCAATTCTTCCCAAAGCAAATCATCTTCCATATCTTTGTCGAATTGTCGGTCGAACCCTAGAAACTTATTCATTATAATAAAAGATTCAATGGCGATATCTTCACGCAAGACCATTTTCATTAGCAATGGATGTCTGCCATTCTCTGATATAAATATATCGTCAAAATTCATTTCAGAATTTAACATTTCTTTGATGATTTTATTGATGTCTTCAGAAAATACCATAGTGAGTGATTGCAGGCGTTTCTTCCATTCTGTGAATATTCTCTCTGCATCATCATCGAAGATATCACCCACCCAAAAATCACCTCTTGCAACAAAATTGGCAACCAAAAAACCAAAGACATCTTTCTTCTGTGTCTTTGCCAGTCTATCGAAAAAGTGTCTGTCTTTTCGATTGTTGTAGGTTTTTACATTTGCCTTCGTTTTACCGTTGAACTTAATGTAGTCGTAAGATTCCTTCGTGAAGTGTAACTTCAGTCCAAGATAAATGCAGAAAGCATTATATCCTGTCATATCGGTAGTCTTGCCCCTCTTGGGAGTAAATTGAAGTCTTCGCCTTCTGCCTGTATCTTCTCGATTATTGGTTGTGTTAAAAATTTTGCCGCCACCTGTGGTTCAATAGTATGCTTGTCACATAGTTCCAAAATGGCTTCAATATATCCACCACCATTACTTCTTACATAGTCCTCTACTTCGGACACAAATTTATTAGAATCTTCAAAAATCATCATTTATCCTCTCATTCATATAAGTAATCATACCATATTTGTAAAGTGGTTCAAGATTATTTATACATATTAGGTAAACAAAATATCAAGGAGTTTGTAAAATGCCAATAGATGACAATGTAAACATTTCCGCTAACGGTGGAATATACGAAATTAAGAGCCATTTTGAATCAACAGGAACTACAGGTCACTATCAAATGATGGGACTTGCTTTTGATAACGGTGGAACAACTTGGGATTGGGTGGATAATGCGACTCCTCTACCAATAGATTTAAGTGCTTCATCTACAGTAGGTGGATACATCGAAGAAGTTTATAATGGATTGACTTATGATGCAGTTGCGGGTGTAACTGCAATGAGAGTGCGAATAACTGGTGATGAAGGATTGACCGTAAGTGCAATTGTTGAAGACTTAATCGTAGGTATAACGACAGACGGTGCATTCGCACAAATTGGAGTGTATGGTACAGGTGGTACAGCAGTTGGTGTTACAGGGCAAGTTTCCATTGATTCTACTTCCTTGATAGGAATCAGTGGCAGTCCATCCATAACAGGTAGTGTATATGTTCTTGGTACTGCAAATGTGAATTCGACTACAGGGGTAGCAGTTTACGGTACAGGTGGTACAGCAGTTGGTGTTACAGGGCAAGTTTCCATTGATTCTACTTCCTTGATAGGAATCAGTGGCGGTGTTACCGTAAGTACGATGCCAGCAATCAGTGTTGTATTACCAACAGGATTGACAAATGGTGCAATAATAACTGGACTCGATGCTGGCATATCTTTAGACTCACACGGACTCTCAAGTGGTATTAGGATTCAAGCATTCGACACAGGAACAACATCTGAATATGTTTATGTTGGTGGGAACACATCAACAGGATTAGATACTAATGGATTCCCATTGAGAGAATTTGATACTATATTCATCGAAGTAGATGATGCAAATAAAGTTTGTATTTTATCGGACAACGCTTCAGCAAAAATTCGATATATCGGTAGTTAATAAATGGCAAGGCATCAGACCAGAAAAGCATTAAAGCATATGCTCCACGCTGATGGTGTAACATCCGCAAAGGATGCTGATGGTAATGTTTACATACAGAAAAGTCATAGCAGGATTCTTCCTGATAAAGATTGTTCAATAAACAGAGAAAATCCAAATAGGAAACTACCAAATTCAAAAGCACTGGTGGTTGGTTTTGATGCAAAGGGAAATTTTCAAGGTGTTATGCCAAAGGGCACAACTCACGGATATTGGACACTAAGTAAAAGTTTTCTCACACCTGACGATGGAGCAGGTGCAGATGGTGATTATGTTGCAAGGACACTTCTTGAATTTGATTTAAATAGTGCAGGTATAACAAATGGTGATTATTTAGAAAGTTGCCAACTTTCATTATATTACTATAAGTCAAACACTGTACCAAAAACAGGTAATTATATTTTTGATTTTTACCGTTTTCATCCAGGCACTACAGCAAATGAAGTGTTTACCGAAAATGCTACTTGGTGGGAGTATGATTATTCTGGAACTGCAACACTTGGTTCAACTGGTGAATTTGCCATAACAGAAGGTGGAACACACGGTTCAAACCTATGGGACAATCAAGGACTTGGTACAACAGGTTCAACAGCAGAACATAATGCAGTACCCACAGGAACTACTGCACAATGGTTAGATATAAGTGGTGGTGTTATTGGTGCAAACAATGATTCATACACTGATAATTTATATGATTTTGGTTTAAGTGCTACAAGAAGAACTGTTACCGCAGGACAACTTGTTAATTTTGATATTACAGATGCGGCGAAAGATGCATTTGCGAACTACAATAACAAATTAAGATTAATGATTCGATTGCGAGATGACGAAACATATGATAATAGCGATAGTATTGTATTTTTATCGTTTTACTCAACAGAATCAGAACCTAGTCCACTTGCCGCTTCTGCCTCATCCCCTCCACAATATGCACCATCAATTAGTGTTACATATTGGAATCACACATAATTATTGTTATGTTCGTGATTCCCATATTGATTGAAACTTCTTATTAAATTCCAATGAATTCTTTTCTATACCTTCATCAAGAAGTTCTTGTATAATTTTGTCACGCAATTGTTTTTTTGCTTCACAAGAAGGACATCCGCCTTCTTTTTTGGGTTCTCTTGACTCAATACTTTTAACACGAACATTCCATAAAGTCATAAACATTTCTTTATATGTTTCGTTTTCCCAATTGGGGGTGTATCCGTTTTTCTGAAGTTCTTCAATGATATCTTCACGCAATTTCTTTTTCAATTCACAAGAGGGACATTTTTTATCTTTTTCTGTTTGCTCTGCTCTCTGTTTAGCAAGTTTTGCTTTCTCTTCTTCAGGCATTTCTGGTCGAATCAATTGTTTATTGTTGAGAACCATATCACCCAACATAACTTCAATTGATTTCTTTCTTTGTTCTTGAACATTATCTTCATCTGTTGAAGATTCATAATCACTAAATCCAGGCATTTTTCGTGGACAAGAAAGATATGGATGGTCTAATTTTGTATAATCTTGTTCATCACCATTCAACCAAGTGCTTGCTTTGTCGCCACAATTGCAATCGTTGCAATAAAACTTCCCCATCTTTTCTTCAGATGGCCGCAACGCAGGACACACCGACAACACATCACCATCACCAAAGCAACCAAGTAAACGAATGTCTTTTGTTGTGACATCTACTTTTTTGTTGTCGATTCCTTTCGACCATTTTGCTTTTAAGTAATTTGAAATCATATTCAAGTTCATAATTCTACTTCCTCATAAAATGTTTTGATGTCGTTGTATAGACCTTCAACATAATATACTGGGTTCTTTTGGAATATTTGATTTGAACCATCTTCATTGGCAACCATAATCACAATATTATCAATCTTCATTCCTGTTTTCTCTTGGTACATTATAGCATAAGCAGTTGTTTGTCGGAAGTAATTTTCAATCCATTCTTCTTTTTTTGGTTTACTGCTACCCTTGAAGTCAATGATAGACAATTTACCGTCAAACTCTGCAATACAATCTACCCTACCCGCCAAAGAAACTGTGTCTGACCATAATGGCACTTCTTGACATACCACATTGTCAATGCGATGTAGTTCTGGTTGGAGTTGTTTGAACAATTCAATATTTTGTGGCTGTTTTGTTTTAAATATGTCTTCTTTGTTATTGATGTAATCTTCAATAATTTGATGAAGTTCATTGCCTCTTGTTAGACATCTACGAGATTCTGCTTGGTTGCCTGGTTTAGTTCGCCACTCTTTGAAGAATTCTCGTTTGCTCCATCCTGTTACTGTTGTTACAGATGGCAGCCATTTTCCCGATGGGGATTGATAAAAACGAAGGCCGTTTCTCTGCTCAACAGGCAAAGAATCAAACTTCGTTTCTACTTCTAGGTGGTTATATTGCTTTTCACTAATCATTACCATAATTATACCTCACTTTTTTACATTTACAAATATTATTTTACAAAAATAACAATTTTTATCCTTGACACTTCACGATACTCATTCTAAATATCTGTGTTAGGTTTATACATTATTTATAAGGACCATAGGAGAACCATTCGGTTCTCTTTTTATTTAAAACTTACTTGTTTCCAAGCAAAGTCTACCATCTTAACCAATCCTGCTTTATTCTTATTGATGGTATCAATGAATGTCTTCTTATTGCCACTCTTTTTGAGTGCATCGTGTACCGTAATCAATGCATTTGCAGTTTGAGCATCAACCAACATACCGTGAATCTTCTTCGCAGTATGGTCTTGTTGGATTTTCACAATATTATCCCAGGCTTTTGCTTCATCCAGTTCAACGGATTCTTTGATACCGTTCTTCTTTCTCCATCCAAGAACAGTATGAGCATCATTAACTTGGTCAGCCCAATTGCCTGGTCCAGTAGTTGCTTTTCTTGCTTTTGGATTTGCCTTCATTGCCTTGCCGGCATCTTTTATGATATATTCTAATTCATCTTTTGTTAAATCCCAAAATCTGATATTCTCTATATGAGAACCACCTCTTGGTCTACCATCGCCCATTTTCCATTTTGTTGCTTCATTCACTTCAACGGATTCTGCTCTTCTCTTAAAGTACTTGTCAACCTCACCTACTTTTAGTTTCTCTTTGTTGTGGGTGAGTGTAAGTTTGTTGTTCCATCTTCTACCGTGCTTCTTCTCTGCTTGCTTCTCTACTGCATCGTGTGAATCAGGACCAAAAAGAACTTTACCAGTTTTTCTGTCCACAATAATCCATTCTTTTGCTTTCAGAGATACTTCGTCCAGTTCAACGGATTCTCTTAGAGTTTCCGACTTCCAAGTATCAAGCAACTTCATAAACTTGTCGAATGGAAGTTCACCACTCTTTGGATTCCACGGCATATCCCTGTTATTGTATCTTACCTTGCCGTGTCCAATGAGGAAAGACCAATCACCTCTACCTCTACCTTGTTGATATTCAACACTGTTGGGGTTAGACAACGCCAATTCTGGATTCATTTTCGGAGTGACATAATCACCAAATGAATCTACCCATTTTTGTTTATGCTTTTCTACACTGTCGATAAACTTAATAATCTGTAATGCCTGTTTGTGATATTTGGTATGTAGAGCAGTGTGTGCTTTATTGAAAGTATCCATTTCTCTGTCACTTAGTCGTTCATCCAGTTCAACGGATTCACCAATAAGTCCATGAAATCGGCCGTACTTATCAATTGCACCTTGAGGGGAAGGGTGTGAACCGTAATAGGCCAAAACCTTGTTCTTTTTGTCTACAATTGCCATTACATATCCATCGACACTATATCTCATTCCTTTATCACTGGTTGTGCCTGGTTCTGGACCACCGCCTGCGGCCTTTCCAGTAAATTGGAAAACACCAAACAATGTGTTACCACCCAGAATGGATTTCTTGGAAGCGACCATTGGATATTTACCACTTTCGATACCCTTCCGCATTCTTGCATCTGGTTCGTGGTGGTATGCTAAACGCTCATCCAGTTCAACGGATTCAGCAAGTTCCCAACCTTCTTTTTCATATTTTTTCAAATCTTTTCTGTCGATTACAATCACTTTTCCCTTTTCGTCAACTACCATGACCTCGGTTCTTGGGTCTTTGAGTTGTCTTCCTCCTGCTTTCTTCAACTTTTTATGTTGAGCAAATACTATTTCATCTACTTCTTCAACGGATTCTTTTACGACTGTGCCTTTACTCTTTATCATTGCTTTCTTAACAGCGGCACGCCACCTAGTCTCAACATCCGTGACGGTTACTCTATTCCCAATTTGGTCACCCACACCGATAGCAGAATTTTCAATGTCTAAGTCAAATTGCCTTGCTCTTCGTTCATCTGGGAATTCAAATGTAATTGCCGGGACTTTTGCTTCATCCAGTTCAACGGATTCTTTTGCATAGAGAGGATTTCCCTTTGCATCTTTCTTCGCAACAAGTTTATGTCTCTTTGCAAAGTCCATCGCCTTTTGATGACTAACATGACTACCGTGGAATGCGAACATCTTGATGCGACCACGGTCTGGGTCACTGATGGTAAACATCAATACTTTGTCTTGGTTGCTACCTGTGTTGGGGTTTTTGGCCACAACAAACCGAGCAGAAGTATGGAGAGAAGATTGCACATTCATTAGAATCTTTGCTCTGCCACTTTCGATATATCCTTTGGTTTTCTTATCGGCAGGAATGTTCGTGTCCCCACCGAATAGTTGACTTGCTTCATCCAGTTTTACGGATTCGTCAAGATATAAGTTCGTGTACTTTTTATCAATATCTCTCTTGTATTTTGACTCAACATACTTCTTTGCTTTATCAATTTCTTTCTTTGGTCCTTGGAAAGAAACATCAAATCCTGAACCACCAGAACCACTACCACTATAGATTTTCTTGAATTTGGTTATGAGGTCGTCTTGTATTGCACGACCCTCTTTACTAGTATAGTCTACAGTAAAATCAAAACCCAAAACCCATTGATTGGATTCGATTAAAATTTGTTCTTTTATTTTATTAAATGTTTTCATATAAAAATCCTTAATTATTTCTTGTTATATTTAGAAGTTTTTCAAGTTGAAGATTGCATTGTGCTTCTCGCTGTGCGCCATTCCAATATAAATAATCCTTTTCTTTATTCTTTCTGAGATTTACTAGAAGAGGAATTACAACCTTTTCAATCTCTGTCATTTTTACACTCATTAGATTTTCATATTCTTCTTTGACAGCATTTGTACCCTCACAAGTAGAATGCATTGATAGTATCTGTGATAGTTTATTTTGAATATCTAAGATTTCATCAACAGAAGCAGTTTCAGCATCTGCACCCAATAGACTACCTAATTCATTTTCATCGGCCGCTGTGAACCCAAAATCAAATGAAGAATTTGTATATTCCTCTGGAATATCGTGTTGAAAATCGCTCATTGTGTGTTGTACCTTCCGCCTCTTCTATCGGCCGCTCTATCTAGTTTATCGTGAAATCTTTTTGGGACTGACCCATTGTTTTTTATACTGTTCATTAATTCACCAAACCCTGCTTGTGGTTTTAAATTTGTATCATATCCACCAACAGGTGCAGTGAAAAACCCTTGTTTTACTGCATTTTCCCCACATTCTGAACAAGGCAGTTTTGTTGGATTTTCTCTCTCATCCATTTTACAAAACTTGTCAAACCTATTACCGCATTCTTTACATTGATATTCATATGTTGGCATAATTAATACTCCCGTATACTATGTATGTATCCACCGTTCCCACAATTCCACACCGTTCTCATCTAAACCTACTAATTGTATCATTAATTTCTTTGGTTTGAAAGGTTTATTTTTCAATTTCATACCAGATTCTTTAATATTATTATTGCCTTTTTTCATATTACAGTCGGGACAGGCGGTTGTTAGATTTGTCCATTGAGTACCACCACCTTTTGACTTTGGATGAATATGGTCTATTGTTAATTTTTTAGGATTCTTTGATTTGTACCCACAATATTGACAAGTCCATTTGTCCCTCTTGAATATGTTTGTTCTTGAAGGTGACATATCATTACTATACGGTACATACACATAACGAATAAGGACGATTGCGGCAGGGAGTTTATACTCACCACTGGTCGTCCTTATAGAATACGATTTTTTGTAATTGTATGGTTTCTTCGCTTTACCATTTTTGAGCAACTTAACTGCTCTCTTCCAATCTATAACTTGAAGAATTTCCTCACTTGAATTTAACAAGAGGACATTTCTATTCATTTATTGGTAATCTCCCTTCATACCTGATATTATTGTTTGAATGATTTCATTTTACTTAGTCCACATGTGCCACAAATCCATTGGTTTGTTGCTCAAAACTTTTAATTATGCCCATCCTCTTCATTCTCTTTAACATTGCTTTGTATAGAGATTTCCGTGACTTTTCTTTACCACTGAATAGGATTTCTTTTACTTCTTCTTGCTTGACCACATACTTTGCATAATCAATGACTGTTGCGAATACTGCACCCGCATTTCCTGTCTTTAGGATTAAG
>Ga0209657_1000010_pt1 | contig 150959 bp, 143 predicted proteins | sample SaaInlV_100m_DNA_FD_184650 | JGI IMG/M metagenome (GOLD analysis project Ga0209657, IMG submission 184650) | Marine microbial communities from expanding oxygen minimum zones in the Saanich Inlet - SI037_S3LV_100m_DNA (SPAdes) (version 2) | ecosystem: Environmental > Aquatic > Marine >... | reverse complement strand
GACATCATTATGTAAAGTTAGTAAACAATGATTATCTTTGAGCTCAATTTAATATAATTTTAATGAAAAAAATACTAGCTACAATAATTCTAGCGCTAACTTTTTACGCTTCAAATGCACAAGAAATTAACTTTGTTGAGTATGATCTTAATAATGGTCTTCACGTAATTCTTCATCAAGATAATACTGCTCCTGTAATTACTACAGCAGTTTCATATCATGTTGGATCAAAAGATGAAGAAGAAGGCAGAACTGGTTTTGCTCATTTTTTTGAGCATCTTCTTTTTGAAGGAACCAAAAATATTAAGGGAGGCGAATGGTTTAAACTTGTTGAGGCAAATGGTGGCTCAAACAACGCTTACACATCAGATGATCAAACTTATTATTACGAAGTATTTCCTTCAAATAAACTTGAACTTAGTTTGTGGATGGAATCAGAAAGAATGCTCCACCCCGTGATTAGACAAGAAGACAGAATTAATCTTCAAGAAGGTGTTGTAAAGGAAGAAAAAAACTTTAGGCTTGATAACTCTCCATACGGATATCTGCTATACTCTGTTAGAAGCAACTTATATAGAAGCCATCCTTACGGAAGGCTAACTATAGGGCTTGACAAAGATTTAGAGGCTGCAAATCTAGAAGATTTTAAAAAGTTTAACAATAAATATCATAAACCAAATAATGCTACTTTAGTTGTGGCTGGAGATATTGATATAGATAAAACTACTGAGCTTGTAAAAAAGTATTTTGGAGAAATACCTGGCTCTGAAGATGTTGTAAGAAATCTTCCAAAAGAAGATCCTATTGAAGAGACTATTAAAGCTAAATGGTATGACCCTAATATTCAGGTTCCAGCTCTTCTTGTTGGATATATAACTCCTAAGATGAACTCTAGAGAATCTAGAGTTTTAAATCTTTTGTCAACTTATTTGAGTGATGGAAAAAGCTCAGTCCTTTACAAAAAAATGGTAGATGATAAGAAAATGGCTTTAGCTGTTCAAACTGTTAATCTTGCTCAAGAAGATTATGGAACATATCTTATGCTAGCTCTTCCTTTGGGAGAAATTAGTTTAGAAGATTTACTGTCTGAGATTGATGTGGAAATTGAAAAAGTTCAAAATGATTTAATAAGTGATAGAGATCTTGAAAAACTACAAAATACTTTAGAAACTCAATTTGTAAGTAGAAATAGTTCGATTGAAGGTATCGCTAATTCTTTATCAGACTATCATACTTTTTTTGGAGATACTGGGTTAATAAACAGTGAACTTAATATTTATAGAAGCATTACTAAAGAAGAGATTAGAGATATCGCAAATAAATATCTTCAGTCAAACCAGAGAGTTATTGTTGACTATTTACCTGGTGACGAAACTAATAAAACAACTATAGAATAATGAAAACAATATTTAAAAACATATTAAAAATGACTGTTGCTAAAAAAATAATTTTAGGTCTTACTATAATATTTGCTAATAGTTTGAGTGCCCAACTAGATAGATCAATAGTTCCTGAATCGGGACCTACACCTGAAATATTTTTTGGAAAACCACAAACTTTTAAGCTTGACAATGGTTTAACAGTAATGGTTGTTGAAAACAACAAACTACCAAGAGCATCTGCATCACTATCATTTGACAACCCCTTGATTTTTGAAGGAAAGATTGCTGGTGTTAGTTCAATTTTAGCAGAAATGATCGGTAATGGAACTCAATCTATTTCAAAAGAAGATTTTATTGAAGAAGTTGATTTTATGGGAGCCTCTGTTAATATAACTGGTTCTGGAGCATTTGCAGGATCTTTAAAAAGATATTTTCCTAGAGTTCTTGAATTAATGGCTCAAGCAGTATTAGAACCACTGTTTACTCAAGAGGAGTTTGATAATCAAAAGAATTTAATTAAGGAAAGTCTTAAGACATCAGAGAAGGATGTCTCAACGGCTGCCAATAGAGTTCAAAACTTTATAACTTATGGTTCAAATCATCCAAACGGAGAATTTGTCTCACAAGGATCTCTAGATAAAGCAGGCTTTGAAGACGCTATTGAATTTTATAATAATTATTCAAGTCCAAATAATGCTTATCTAGTTATTATAGGTGATGTAGAATTTGAAGAAATTAAATCAAAGGTAACTGATTTGTTTAGCTCATGGAAATCAAAAGAAGTTCTTGCTGATAGCTTTCCTGAACCAAAAAACCCAGAAGAAACTGAAGTGATTTTTGTTGATATGCCAAATGGTGTTCAATCAGTTGTAACTGTTATTAATAGTATTGATTTTAACAAAAAAGAATCTGACTATTTTTCTGCTCTAGTAGCAACCAGAATTCTTGGTGGCGGTGGAGCTGGTAGACTATTTAACAATTTAAGAGAAGATAAAGGGTGGACATACGGTTCGTACTCTTCGATATCAGAAAGTTACAAAACAAAGGGTCTTGTATTAGCTCAAGCACAAGTAAAAAATGAAGTTACTGATAGTGCCGCTGTTGAACTTCTTGTTGAATTAGAAAAAATGAGAAATAAATTAGTTACTGATGAAGAACTAATGTCTACAAAAGCAAAATATACAGGTAACTTTGTAATGTCTCTAGAAAACCCCTCTACAATTGCAGGTTTTGCTAGAAATATTATTACACAGAATTTACCTGAAGATTATTATAACAGTTTCTTAGAGAATATTAACGATGTAACTAAGAAAGATGTTCAAAATGCTGCTCAAAAATATTTTTCACCTAATAAAACTAGAATCTTTATAACAGGAAAAGGAAGTGAAATTCTTGAAAAAGTTGAGGGTATTGAATTCAATGGAAATAAATTAACCGTAAGATACTTTGATCAATATGGAAGTGAAACTTCAAGGCCTGATTACTCTGTCTCTGAAGATATTACTGCTGAAAGTGTAATTAGTAAGTATATAGAAAGTATTGGTGGTGCTGAAAAGTTAAACAGTATTTCATCAATTGAAGTAAAAGCAACAGCTAATATTCAAGGAACAGTGTTAGAGATGTATTCACTTAAAAATGATCAAAATCAATCTTTAATGGAAATGTCTGCAATGGGAATGACTATAGCTAGGACTGTTTTCAACAAATATCAGGGCTATAATGAGGTTAATGGTCAAAAAATTCCTCTCACAGATATAGAACTTGAGCAAGCAATAATTAATTCTGCTCTATTTTCTGAACTTAATTATGATTTTGAAACTGTAGAATTAGTTGGAACTTCTGTTGTAAATGATGAGAAGGCATATGAAGTTAAGATAACTGATAATAAAAGCGTTTTCTATTCGGTTGAGACTGGGTTAAAATTAAAAGAACTTGAATCTCAGGAAATAGAGGGAAATCTAATAATAGGAGAAGTATTCTATAATGAATACGAAGAAGTTGATGGAATACTATTACCTAAAGAAATAAATCAGGTTAGTGCTGCTATTCCTGTTCCAGGAGGAATAACTTTCAAGTCAACTTCAATAAAACTTAATGTTAAAACTTCAGATTCTGATTTTAATTAGAATAATCTAAAGATAAATTAAGGCACCTTTTTAGGTGCCTTTTTTTTTGTAACTAAGTAAACACCTAATAAGATAATTGCAGTTCCCGTAAATTGAGTTAATTTGAATTCTTCTCCATCCAACAAACCCCAAAAAATAGCAACAACTGGCATTAAGTAAGTTGTAGATACTGAAAAAACAGGAGTTGATATTGCTAATAATTTAATATATAAAACTTTTGCGATTGCCGTTCCAAAAAGAGCCAGTATAACAATATATATAATTGACTCAATAATTAATGGATCCGATGCAAAATCTGAAAATGGAAAACTAGAAAAACAAAGAATAATAAATGCAGGAATAAACATAAATAGAAAACTCATGAAAACTATTCCAAGTGCAGGAATATTTGAAAGTTTATATTTTAAAACATTTGCATTAATTGCATAACAAATAGCTGCAAGGACAATAAACATTACATATAAAATATTGAATGATGACGATATTAATTCATTGTTGACTAATACTATTATTCCAGTAAAGCCAATAAAAACACCTAATACCTGTTTTTTTAATAATTCTTCTCCGAAAATAATAACGCTGATCAATAATGTAAAAAGTGGGGTTAGTGAAACCATAACAGCAGTAACAGAACTTGAAATTTCAGTTTCTGCAAAAGCAAATAAATAAGCAGGAAAAAATGATCCAACAAATGCAGAAAGGGCTACCCATTTCATTTTTTCTCGAGGTATATGTTTGATTTTTTGATATCCTATTGGAGCGATTAAAAGAGTTGTAACTATCACCCTAAGTGATCCTAGTTGAATTGGTGTTAGTCCTGTTAGTCCTTTTTTTATTAATATGTAGGAGCTTCCCCATATTAAAGATAGAATGACTAATGTTCCCCATTTCCTAAAACTTAAGCTCACCTATCTATTTATTTTTTTGTAATATTAATTTTACTTGTTTAATTCTTTTTTTATCAACTATTTCAATAACAAATTTATATGAGTCGTGAGTTATCACTTGACCAACTTTTGGAATTTTTTTTATTTTTTCAATAAGAAACCCTCCTAGAGTTTCAATCTCAAGTGCAATTTCTTCAAAAGTTGATGAATCTTTTAAGTTAATTGCTCTATAAAAATCTTGTAAATTTATTTTTGAATCAAAAATAAATGTATGGTCATCTAATTTTGAGAACAGGTTATCTTCAATATCAAACTCACCACTTATTTCTCCAAAAATTTCTTCAATGACATCTTCAAGTGTAATTATTCCTGAAGTTCCCCCATATTCATCAACTACTATACCCATATGAATTTTCTTAGATTTAAATTCAGTTAATAAATCATCCAGTTTTTTATTTTCTGGAATATAAAGTGGCTTACGCAGAAGTGAAGTCCAGTTAAAGTCCTCTTTCTCAAGGTGAGGTAAAAGATCTTTAACATATAAAACTCCTGTTATTTTATCAAGATTTTCTTCATACACTGGAACTCTTGAAAAACCTTTCGCTTTTAACTCTTCGATAATATCAATTATTTTCATGTCTGATTCAAGAGCAAATACATCTATTCTTGGACACATAATTTGTCTAGTTTCAACATTTCCAAAATTTACAATTCCTTTAAGGATTTTTTTCTCCTCTTTACTGGTCTCTTTTGAGTCAGTAAGTTCAAATGCTTGTGAAAGTTTGTCTACAGATATTTGTTTTGAATCCTTTGCTAAATTTGATTCTAAGTAACTCATAGATTTACTCATCGGATTATTAAATAGAAATAATACATAACGATCCAAAAAATAAATAGGTCTAACCATTAGTTTAGAAAAAACCAAAGGGTTTCTATTTGCATAAATTTTAGGAAGAATATCTCCAATAAATAAAATTAACATTCCTATTAATCCCACTTCTAAAATAGTTTCTAGGATTGGACTATTCAATGAACTTAGATATGGGTTGTCAATTGAGGCAAACATTATAACTATTGCGATATTTATAAAGTTATTAGAGATAAGTATAGTAGCTAGTAATCTCTTAGGCTTTTCTAGTAGTCTTTTTATTTTCTTTATAAGTTTATTGCCGCCTTCATTTGGCATAGTTGATTTATCAAGTGAAAAAAAAGCAACTTCACACCCTGAAGTTAGGGCAGATAATATTAGAAAAATTAAGATTAAAATAATTTTTACTATCACAGAAATTTATAATAAAAAGTTATGGATTGAGATTCAAAAATATTCTTAGAAAGGTAGATCGTCTTCAGTATTATCACTCTTCTGATTATTATTATCTTGAGCAGGTTTCGCTTCTGCATTTGAGACAGCATCTTTCTTAGTTGAAAGAAAAGTAAACTCATCAACATTTACTTCTGTTGTGTATTTGTCTACTCCATCCTCTCCTTGCCATTTTCTTGTTCTAAGTTTACCCTCAACATATACCTTGTCTCCTTTAGACAAATATTTTTCACAGATTTCAGCTGCTTTATTTCTTACTACAATATTATGCCAATCTGTATTTGTTACTTTTTCATTGGTTGTTTTATTGGTATATGTCTCGTTAGTAGCAAGAGGGAATCTTGCAAGACAACCGCCATTATCAAAATGTTTAATCTTCACGTCATCCCCAAGATGACCAATTAACATTACTTTATTTAGTGTTCCGCTCATAATTATATATATGGGCTAATATACAAAAATAGAGTACCTAGATTAATAACTTATTAATAAAATTAGTTATGGGTACTGGAAAATTATAGTTGTTAAGATTCGATAAATGCACGCCTGAAGTAATTGCTTCATTAACAATAATCTGATAAAATGAAATATATAATATCTGGTGAGATAGAATATGTTTTACCCTAAATATTTTTTCCTTTTCCTCTTTAAGGGTTAAAGATCTATTATCGATGAGTTTTTTAAATTCAGTAAGAGTGTTTATGTTTTTTATTTCTGCTTTACTTTCAATAAGAGGAAATTCATTTAGCTTATACCAAATATCTTTATTTATTCTTTTGTTTACAATTGTCTTTTGTTTACTATCAATAAATACAATATAATTTAAAAATCTTTCTTTAGGTTTTTTCTTTTTTGACTTAAGGGGTATTACATCAACTTCTTTGTTCATAAAAGCAACACATTTTGAGGAGAACATACATGACTGGCAATCAGGAAAAGGATTACAGACAAGAGCTCCATACTCCATCATAGCTTGATTAAAATCACCTGGATTATCAACCTTGCTGATTAATTTTTTTCCAATTTCTCTAATATTCCTTTGCCCTTTTAATGAGTCTATTGGGTTTTTAAGTCCATAAAATCTGGAAAGTAATCTTAAAACATTTCCATCAACAACAGGGTTATACTCATTAAAGCAAATAGATGATATTGCACTTGCTGTATAATCACCAATCCCCTTCAGCTTTATTAATTCATTATAAGTGTTTGGAAATATTCCATTTAGTTTATTGGTTATTTCTTTTGAAGTTTTATGAAGGTTAATAGCTCTATTATAGTAGCCTAATCCCTTCCAGATTTTTAATACTTCTGATTCTTCTGAGGATGCTAGACTCTCAACAGATGGAAATTTTTTTATAAAGTTGGTAAAGTATTTTTCACCCTGAACAACTCGTGTTTGTTGAAGTATTATCTCTGAAATCCAAACTCGATAAGGATCTTTATTTTCTCTCCATGGTAAATCTCTTTTATTATTTCTATACCATTTAACTAATTGATTTTCAAAAGACATTTATGAATTATTCTAAGGGTAATTATATATTACTAAATCACTAATTTAAAATATAAATTTATATATTTGCTAGCCTTAAAAGCTAATTGTATAACCAATATAACAGAAAATGACAAAGGCAGATATTGTAAAAAATATATCGGATCAAACAGGAGTTGATAAAACTGATGTTCAGATGATCGCTGAAAAATTTATGGATGAAATTAAAAATTCACTCCAAAATAATAATAATGTTTACTTAAGAGGGTTTGGGAGTTTTATAATTAAAACAAGAGCAGAAAAAACAGGTAGAAATATTTCAAAAAACACTGCTGTTATAATACCTGCTCATAACATTCCCGCATTTAAACCTTCGAAAACTTTTGTCAAATCTGTAAAACAAAATGTGCCAATCGGCTAATTTTAAAACTAGATAGATATGCCTAGCGGTAAAAAAAGAAAAAGACATAAGGTTGCTACTCACAAGAGAAAAAAAAGAGCGAGAGCAAACCGACACAAGAAGAAATAGTGTTCGGGATTACACTCTAAACATATCCCAAAGTTCTTTGAAATAACGTATAACGAAAGTTATATTATTATTGAAAAATGTTTAACCTTTCTACTACTTAGTAGAAATAATACTTATAACAGTGAAAAAAGAATTGATTATAAGATCAAATTCAAGTGCTGTTGATTTTGCATTACTTAGCGAGAGTAGACTTGTTGAGTTAGATAAAGAAGTAGGTAAAAACAAATTTTCTGTAGGTGATATTTTTGTTGCAAAAATTAGAAAAACCATACCTGGATTAAACGCTGCATTTGTAAATGTAGGGCACGAAAAAGATGGTTTTCTTCACTATCATGACTTAGGACCTAAATTGTTATCATTATCTAAATTTGTAGATCAAATCGATACTAAAAAAGTGAAATCATTTTCTTTTAGTAAGTTTGATTTCGAAAAGGATATACCAAAAAATGGTCTTATTAAAGATTGTCTTAAAGCTAAACAGACAACTTTAGTACAAATTATAAAAGAACCTATCTCTACAAAAGGTCCCAGATTAAGTTCTGAGATTTCATTAGCAGGTAGATTTATGGTTTTGATTCCCTTCTCTGAGAGAATCTCTATTTCACAAAAAATTAAAAGTCAAGATGAGAAAAAAAGACTAAAAAACTTAGTCAAGAATATTAAACCAAAAGGTTTTGGTGTAATAATTCGTACTGTAGCAAATAGCAAATCTGTAAATGAGCTAGAAGGAGATTTAAAAGATTTAATTCTCAGATGGAAAAGACTCTGTATCAACTTAAGTAAATCAGATTCTTATCCAACTAAAATTTTAGGAGAGATAAATAGAACAACATCAAAGCTAAGAGATATATTTGATGATTCATTTTCAAATATTTATCTTGACGATCCTAACTTACATAGTGAAATTAAAGATTACATAAAGCTTATAGCTCCAACAAAATCATCTATCGTTAAACTCTATAAAGGAGTAACTCCAATTTTTGAAAAATATGGAATTGAGAGGCAAATTAAATCTTCATTTGGAAGAACTGTCTCTATGCAAAAAGGAGCATATCTAATAATTGAACATACAGAAGCTCTTCATGTTATTGATGTAAATAGTGGAAACAGATCAAATAAATCAAAAACACAAGAAGAAACTGCTATGGAAGTAAACTTAATTGCATCTGCTGAAATCGCCAGACAATTAAGATTAAGAGATATGGGAGGAATTATTGTAGTTGACTTTATAGACCAAACAAAAAGAGAAAACAGAAAAAAGTTGTTCGATCATTTTTGCCAAGAAATGGCAAAAGATAGAACTAAACATAAAATTCTTCCACCAAGCAAATTTGGTTTGATTCAAATTACAAGGCAAAGAATAAGGCCTGAGATGAACATCAAAACTAAAGAAGCAAATCCTAATAAAGATTTAGAAGTGGAAGCACCTATTTTATTAGTAGACAAAATCAATACTGAACTTAACAGAGTTGTTAAGAATGCGCGTTACAAAAAAGGAGCAATCTACATTCATGTGCATCCATTTGTAGCAGCGTATATAGACAAAGGTCTATTTTCATTGAAAAATAAGTGGAGTTTCAATTATAAGAGGGTAATTAAAATTATACCTAGAGACTCTTACTTATATCTTCAATATAATTTAACAGATAGTAGATCAAAAATTTTAAGATAAAATCTTTTTAAAAAACCGTTTAGAAATTCTAAACGGTTTTTTTTATATTATAAAATGGAATCTTCAGTAAAAAAGAAAATTGAACACTATTGTGCATACCAAGAAAGGTGTCACTTAGAGGTCACTAAAAAATTAAATAAACTTGGTGTATTCGGTGATGATGCAGATGAATATGTATGCTATCTAATTGATAAAAATTTTTTATCTGAAACTAGGTTTACTGAAGCATACGTTAGAGGAAAATTTAACAACAATAATTGGGGGAAGATTAGGATAATTAGAGAGCTTAAATTGAGAAATATTTCAGATTGGAATATTAGTAATGCGTTAAATCAAATAAGTGATTTAGATTACAATAATAAGCTTAAAAAGCTTTGTGTAAAACAAGTTGGGCTTAGTGATAAAACTAAAGCGGAGTTAAGAAATAAAGTAGTTAAGAGCTTATCCCTTAAAGGGTGGGAGATTGATTTAATTATTAATCAGATTAATCAACTAATAAAGTAACTTGATTGTTGTTCATTTCAACAGTTCCAGATTCTATTTCTAATATTGTCTGCTTTTCATTAAATTGAAATCTATCCTTTGCTTCTTCTTGAATAGTCATCTTACCAATAATTTTTACTTCACCCTTTGTAAGAGTAGATACTATTGGTGCATGATCATTTAGTACTTGGAAGTCACCATGTGATCCTGGAAAAAGAATTGATTCAACGTCTCCTTTAAATAGAGTTTGTTCTGGTGTAATTATTTCTAAATACATTATTATTTTGTTTCAGCTAACATTTTTTCACCAGCCTCTATAGCATCCTCTATTGTTCCTTTAAGGTTAAAAGCAGATTCAGGAATATGGTCAAGTTCACCATCCATAATCATGTTAAATCCTTTTATGGTTTCTTTAATGTCAACAAGAACTCCTGGCATACCTGTAAATTGTTCAGCAACATGGAAAGGTTGTGAAAGGAATCTTTGAACCCTTCTAGCCCTAGCAACTGCTAGTTTATCCTCTTCTGAGAGCTCTTCCATACCAAGAATAGCAATAATATCTTGTAGTTCCTTATATTTCTGAAGTAGCTCTTTAACTCTTTGCGCACAATTATAATGATCATCCCCTAAAATCTCTGGAGTCAAAATTCTTGATGTTGAATCAAGAGGGTCCACGGCTGGATAAATTCCAAGTTCAGAAATCTTTCTTGATAAAACTGTTGTTGCATCAAGGTGAGCAAAGGTTGTGGCTGGTGCAGGATCAGTTAAATCATCTGCTGGAACATATACTGCTTGAACAGATGTAATTGAACCATTCTTTGTTGATGTAATTCTTTCTTGCATAACACCCATTTCTGTTGCTAATGTTGGCTGATATCCAACAGCTGAAGGCATTCTTCCTAAAAGAGCTGAAACTTCAGAACCAGCTTGTGTAAATCTAAATATATTATCTACAAAGAATAATACATCTTTTCCCTGTCCATCAGCACCACCATCTCTAAAATATTCTGCTATAGTTAAACCAGAAAGTGCAACTCTAGCTCTTGCTCCTGGAGGCTCATTCATCTGACCAAACACAAATGTTGCCTTTGATTCTAGTAATGCCTTTTTGTCAACTTTACTTAAATCCCACTCACCTGCTTCCATAGATTTTTTGAATTCTTCTCCATAATTAATAATACCTGATTCGATCATCTCTCTAAGCAAATCATTCCCTTCTCTTGTTCTTTCTCCAACTCCAGCAAAAACTGATAAACCTCCATGACCTTTGGCAATATTATTTATTAGCTCTTGAATTAATACTGTTTTTCCAACTCCAGCTCCACCAAACAATCCAATCTTACCACCTTTTGCATAGGGTTCGATAAGGTCAATAACTTTAATTCCTGTAAACAAAACTTCGGTAGAAGTTGATAACTGATCAAATGCAGGAGCTTCTCTATGTATAGACATACCATCATTTTCAGTTTTTGGTAATACTTCAAGTCCATCAATAGGGTCTCCAACTACATTGAAAAGTCTTCCATACACATCGTTCCCAATTGGCATTTGAATTGGATTTCCTGTAGCAACAACCTCAGTCCCTCTACTTAGACCATCTGTAGAGTCCATTGATATTGTTCTGACAATGTTTTCTCCAATGTGTGATTGTACTTCTAAAACAAGAATAGCGCCGTCCTTTTTCTTTATTTCTAATGAATCATAAATATCTGGAAGCACACTTTCCTTTGATGAAAATTCAACATCAACAACCGCTCCAATTACTTTTGAAACTTTACCTATATTTTTTGACATTTTTTGCGTTTATAAAATTAAAGTGCAAATATATGTTCTTGTATTAAAAATTAAAAGTTAATAGCCCTTCAATTTTGATAATTTATTAAGATGGAAATTATAATCCCCAAAAAGCATTTGAATTGTTCTAGTTCTCTTAAATTAAATAGAATATATTAGCCCTTAATTCATTTATTTATGGCTTCAAAGTATATTGATATCTCTACAGTTAAATTTTTTATGAATATCGTTCAAGAATTAGAAACTGTCTTGGAAAAGGAAAGGTTTGTTGATCACGATCTTGAATCTGTGGATCTTTATGTTGACTCTGTTAAACAATTTGCAGATAGAGAACTTTTTCCGTATTTCAAAGAAATGGACGAAAACCCTGCTCATTATAAAGATGGTTCAATTCACGTTCACCAACAAGTTGAAAAAATGATGAAGGAGGGTGGTTCTATGGGCTTAATTGCTGCACCCTTTAATTATGAAGATGGAGGGTTACAGTTGCCATTACTTGTTCATACCGCCGCTAACTATATATTAGATGCTGCCAATAACCATTTGCCTGGTTATTCTGGCCTTACTTCAGGCGCTGCCGAGCTTATTGTAGAATTTGCAAGCAAAAATCTTAAAGAGAAATATACACCAAAGATGCTTACAGGTGAGTGGGGTGGTACTATGTGTCTAACTGAGCCACAGGCAGGAAGTTCATTGTCAGATATAGTTACTAAGGCTACTCCAATTGATGGTGGCCACTATAAAATTAGTGGTCAAAAAATTTTTATTTCTGGGGGGGATCATCAGTATGCTGATAATATAGTTCATTTGTTATTAGCTAGAATAGAAGGAGCTCCAGCTGGAACAAAGGGGATTTCATTATTTGTGGTACCTAAAATGAGGCTTGAAGAAAATGGCGAGCTTTTGTTTAATGATGTTACTACTGTGGCTGATTTTGAAAAAATGGGTCAAAAAGGATACTGTACTACTCATCTTAGTTTTGGAGATAAAGATGATTGTCGCGGTTATCTTGTGGGTGAGGAAAACAAAGGGCTAAATTATATGTTTCTAATGATGAATGGTGCTCGTATAGCGGTTGGTCGTGGAGCATCAGCTATTGCTTGCGGTGCTTACTACGCATCCCTGGAATATGCTAACGAACGTCCACAGGGCCGAAAACTTTCATCAGATGGAACCAAGAATTTAAAAGACAAGCAAAGCTTAATAATTGAGCATCCCGATGTAAGGCGAATGCTTCTGCTTCAAAAATCAATGGTTGAAGGGTCTATGAACTTAATTTTTAAGGCTGCAAAATATTATGACCTTCAACATAATAGCACTGATGAAAAAGACAAACATAAATATCAAACTTTACTGGAGATGATAATTCCTGTCGTTAAAACTTATCCTTCAGAGGCTGGAATTTATTCTATAAATAATGGACTTCAAGTTCTTGGAGGTTATGGGTTTTGTTCGGATTTTATTCTTCAACAATATTATCGTGATATAAGAATCTCTTCAATATATGAAGGTACTACGGGAATCCAATCACAAGATCTTCTTGGTAGAAAAATGATGTTAAATAATGGTGAAGGTGCTAAACTCTTATTAGAAGAAATTCAAAAAACAATTGATAAAGCAAATCAAGATAATGAATTAAAAGAGTGGGCTTCATCGTTAAGTAATAGGCTTGATCAAAGTCAAAAAATATTATTTCATCTTATGCCATTTGCAATAAAGGGAGATTATGAACGGTTTTTAGCTGATGCCTCAATTTTTATGGAATTCTTCAGCCTAGTGCTAGTTGGTTGGTCTTGGCTAGAAATTGGTGTGGCTACTAAGCATGCTTTATTAACCTGTAACAGTTCTTTAGATTCAAGATTCTATCAAAGCAAGTTAGATGCTTTAGAATATTTTTATGTTTATGAGCTACCTAAGACATCAGGACTTGCAGAGATTCTTCTTCACCCTTCTTCAGTAACAATAAAAAAGGAAAATAAAGTGATTGATTAAAATTCGATTTTTTGTTTATCTATTGATGTTTTTGCCATTCTTGCATATGCTTGAACAACAAAATTTAGATGTTTAAACCTTGAATCCTTTGTTAAACCCTTTTCGTATCTAAAATATATCTGTTGAACAATAACAGCTATTTTAAAAAGACCAAAAACAAAATAAAAAACAATATTTTCAATCTCATCTCCAAACTTTTTGGAATACATTTCTAAAATTTCACCTCTCTTTGGGTTGTTCTCTTCAGAAGTGATATTCAAGTTTATTTCTCTCATATAATCAGGATCATCTTTGTTTATCCAATATGCCAGTGTGGTCCCTAGATCCATGAAAGGATCTCCTGTAGTACACATTTCCCAGTCAAGAACTGACTTTACAGATAACGTTTTTGAGTCAAGAACTAAATTGTCATATTTGAAATCATTGTGTATGAGGGAAACATATGGTGATTCCTTAATATTGTTGTTTAACCATTTGATTACAAAATTTATTTCGGGAATATCATGAGTTTTTGAATTTTGATATCTCTTTGTCCACCCCTTAACTTGCCTTTCACAATATCCAACTGGCCTACCAAATTCGCCGAGACCTATTTTTTCAATTTCTAATTTATGAAGCTCAACAAATGTGTCTATAAACTCAATGGCTATAAAATCATATTGTGTTTTTTTTGTTAGTATTTTTTTAAAATTGTTACTCCTTAATACTATTCCCTTAATTCTTTCCATTATATAAAAATCAGATCCTATAATATTGATGTCATCACAATAATGAATTGGTATAGGTGATTTTTTATAATTGTTTTTAAGAGCAGATAAAATTTCATATTCTCTGCTCATGTCATGACCAGATTTAACTTTTGCTCCAATAGGAGGTTTTCTGAGTATGAATTCTTTTTGATTAGACTCAATCAAATATGTAAGATTAGAAAATCCTGATGGAAATTGAAGAATTTTAAAACTATTTTTATCTATATCTAAGAAGTTTGATAAATAATTAGATAATGCAAAGTTGTTGAGTCCCTCGTCTTCTCTTATTTTTGTTGGATTGTCATTAAATGTTTCGGACATTATAGATTTGAATAATGAGCTTTATTTTTTATATGATTTTAAAATAAGTCTAGCAAGTCGGCTTTTATGTACTTCATCTGCCCCGTCATATATTCTTGAAGCTCTTTCATGTCTGTAATAAGATGATAAAATTAGATCATCAGTAAGTCCTAATGCTCCGTGAACCTGAATAGCATTGTCAACAACTTTTTGAAGCACATTAGCACAATAAAATTTGATAATAGATATTTCTGCTCTTGTTTTATATGCTCCCTGAGTATCAATTTTTTTTGCAGCGTCTTGTACCAATAATCTTGCAGCATTTATCTCTGCTCTTGACTCTGCAATCCAGTTTTGAATAGTCTGTTTTTCTGACAACATTGTTCCTTTAGCTATTTCTCTTGAAGTTGCTCTCTCACACATTAAATCAAATGCTCTCTCACACATTCCTATCCATCTCATACAATGGTGAATTCTTCCTGGTCCTAATCGTTTTTGTGCAATTGCAAATCCTTCCCCTTCTGATCCTAAAACGTTTGAAGTCGGCACGGTAACATTATTAAATTTAATTTCTGCATGACTCTCCCATCCTGCTCCTGGATGGCCCATGATTGAAACATTTCTGACAAATTCAACCCCTTCGGTTTTCAATGGAACAATAATTTGGCTAGCTTTTTTATGAACATCTTCTCCATCAGGATCCGTGACAACCATAACTATTGCAAAATGCGCTCCATCAAAACTTGAAGTAAACCATTTATGTCCGTTTATAATATAGTTTCCATTTTCTTTTTTTGCAGTTGTCCCCATCCTTGTTGGGTTTGAGCCAGCATAATTTGGTTCTGTCATTGCAAAACAACTTCTAATTTTTCCTTCTAATAGTGGATATAGATATTTTTGTTTCTGTTCATCAGTACCCGTCTCAATTAAAACTTCCATATTACCAGCATCCGGAGCTTGGCAATTAAATACATAGAATCCATAAGGACTAGCGCCAAGCATCTCGCTAACTTCACCATGTTGTTCTAAAGTTAAACCCAGTCCTCCATATTCCTTAGATACTTGTGGCAACCAAAACCCCATGTCTTTAACCTTGTCTCTTAATTCGTTAAGTTTAGGAAGTTTTTCACTCCACTCTGAATTTACAATCCATGGTTCAAGTGAGATTAATTCATCCTTGATAAATGTTTTAATTTTTTGTTTTAGATCTTTAAATATCATATTAAATAAATAAATTTAATTTTTTAGCTTGGAAGTGAATAGATCAATGAAATTATCTCTGCGACACACACAGGTTTAGTCTCTCCTTCAACTTCAAATATAATTTTTAATGTATATTTTGCTCCTCCTGAAACCTCTTCAATATTTGTTAGAGATACCTTTCCCCTGAATTTTGAATCCGCTGGAGTTGCGTTTGGAAATCGCACCTTTTCAAGACCGTAGTTTACTGCTAATGCAATGTTATTTAGTTTTAGTGTTTGAAATACTACCTGCGATGCATAGGATAATACATGAAACCCATGGGCTATAGTTTTTTTATAAGGAGAATATTTTGCAGCTTTTTCTTGATCTATATGAATCCACTGCTTATCTTGAGTTAATTCTGCAAATGTATTTACTTTCTCTTGTGACATTTCGAACCACTCAGAGATACCAATTTCTTTTCCAAGGTATTCTTTTAAATCTTCTAGATTTTCTATTTCAGTTGAATAAGGTTTTTCCATAATATAATATTAATTGATCATGTATCCTCCGTCTATATTAAATGTCTCTCCTGTAGTATAACTTGAGGCTTCCGAAGCAAGGTAGACAGCAATCCCTGAAATTTCTTCCGGTTCAGCTGCTTTCCTAATTGGCAAATCTTTCAACCATAATTCTAACATCTCTTCATTTTGCCATAAAGCAGAACTTAATTTTGTTTTTATCAAACCTGGGCATATTGCATTAGATCTGATTCCGTACTTCCCCCACTCTTTTGCTTGAGATTTAGTTAACATGCTAATTGCAGCCTTACTGATTGAATATACTCCTAGTCCTTTATCTGGCTTATGGCCTTCTACGGAAGAAATATTTATGATAGAACCAGATTTGTTGTTTTTCATATGTTTCATGGCCATATTAGACAGTTTAAAGGCAGCTTTTACATTAATATCCATTATTTTATTAAAAAGCTTTTCATCTGCATTTTCAAGTCTATCAAAAACAGGATTTATTCCCGCATTATTAACTAATATATCTATTTTGTCATATTTTTTTAACGTTGTATTAATTAGATTTTTTAAGTGATCTTCTTCTCCTACATGACATTCACATGAAAGTGCATTATACCCATTCTTTATTATTTTATTAGCGACTTCATCTACCGCTTCTTTAGATCTACTGCTTAAAACTACACTTGCTCCAAATTCTGCAAGAGCTTCAGCAATTGATGCTCCAATACCTCTGCTTGATCCAGTAACAATTGCAACCTTGCCAGATAAATCAAATAGTTTTTTATATTTTTTTGTCATTTTAAATACAATTAAGTTATCGTAATATACTAATTGATTTAATTATCCTTACTAGAATGTAATATAAATACAGAAAAAGGTTTTTTGGTAAAGTTTAATGAGGTTCCATGTTTTTAAAGATGAAAATATTCCTTTATATTTAGTAAAAACTGATCGTTAAAATTTTAAATAACGAATAGAGAAATAACGAAAATCCAATAATTATGAGTGCAAATCAAGAGCCATTTGAATTTAACTTTTATAAATGGGAAAAAGAACTTAAAGACAAGCCATACCTTAGACAGCCTATAGGTGAAGTCTGGGAAGAATATACATGGGGTCAAGTTGGTAATATGGCTAGAAGATTAGCCTCAGGGCTTAAGTCACTTAATCTTAGAGAAGGTGCACACATTGGTATTTATTCAAAAAATTGTAGAGAGTGGATAATTTCTGATCTAGCTATTGTAATGGCTGGATATGTTTCAGTTCCTTTCTTTCCCTCTTTAAATGGTAAAGAGCTTGCATATATTATGGATTATGGAGATGTTGATGCACTTTTTTTAGGTAAAATTGAGACATGGGACGATATTAAAAATGACTTACCCAAAGATATGCCTATGATTACATTTCCTAATTATGCTGGCTGTTCAAATGTTGATGTAGGTTATAAATGGCATGAATTTATTGATAAACATGAACCTATAACCAATCCCCATAATCCTAAATTATCTGATTTATGGACTATAATTTTTACCTCTGGAACAACAGGAAATCCAAAGGGCGTTATGCTTTCTTACCAAGCTATAGATGGAATTAAAGTAGTCTTGGATGATCCCAATAACCCTTTAGGAATTAGACATGATGGTAATAATGATTTTATATCCTACTTACCCCTAAACCATATTTTTGAAAGAGTAGTTATTGAATGGACTTCTTTTAGATACGGTGGAAAAATTTCATTTGTAGAATCGATAGAGAAGTTTGGGCAAAACCTTAAAGATGTTCAACCACATGTTTTTGCTGCTGCTCCTAGAGTTTGGACTAAACTTCAAATAGGTATTCTATCAAAATTTCCTCAAAAGAGATTAGACACATTACTGAGAATTCCGATATTATCAGGGTTACTGAAAAAACTTTTAAAGAAAGGTCTTGGGTTTAGTAGGTCTAGAGTTACAGTGTCTGGGTCTGCTCCAATGCCTGTAGAATTAATTGAATGGTTTAGAAAGATTGGAGTATATATAACTAACGGATACGGAATGACGGAAAATTGTGCTATATGTAGTTCTGTTGATGGTAAAGACTTTGAAAAACTAAATACTGTTGGGAAACCACAGAAAGGTGTTGATCTTAAAATCGATGAAGAAACTGGTGAGATATTAATGAAAGGACCTTTTGTGATGAATGGTTATTATAAAAATGAAGAATTATCAAACAAGACATTAAGAGGGGGTTGGCTTCACACTGGAGATAAAGGCTTTTTAGATGACGATAATTATTTACACATCACGGGAAGAGTGGCCGATAGCTTTAAAACATCAAAAGGTGAATATATTGAGCCTTTAACTTTAGAGCAATACTTTGTGAATATTAATGAAATAGAAGAGGTTTGTGTTGTTGGACTTGGAATTGCACAGCCGCTTTGTTTGATCCAGTTATCTGAGATTGGTAAAAAGACCTCAAGAGATATTATATCAAAAATGTTAACGGAAACACTTGATACGGTTAACAGTGGTCTAGTTAATTATAAAAGAATCTCAACATTAATAGTTGTAAAAGATGAATGGACTCAAGAAAATGGTATTATTGGTCCAACTCAGAAGCTAAAAAGAGGTGCAATTGAAGAGCTTTATTCAAAAAATTACCTTGTGTGGCACGAGTCTAGTGAAAAATTAATTTTTGAAACATCAACAAATCACTCAGAAAGATTTGAGTCATACTCATAGACCAAAATTCTAAATAGTACATAGAGAAACATGTCCATTTGGTTCGTGAAAAAAATTATATTAACTTGAATTCAAATCAGATCAAGTATTTTAGAGGGTTAGCCTGCTTTTACTAGCCTTTCGGCTATACTTGTATTAAATTATATAAACTAGTTATAGAAAAGAATTATCTTTAACGTAACAAAACTAAATTAACATGAAAAATATTTTAAATAAGTATTATTTAGCCTTTATGGCTGTAATTCTATTTGGTAGTGTTTATTCTCAAACTCAAATATCCGGTTCAGTAATGGATTCAGATAGTATGGAAGCAATTCCTGGAGTAAACGTTATCATTGATGGCACAAACATTGGAACTGTTACAGATTTCGATGGTAATTTTGTCATTAATACAAGTCAAGGTGCTCCCTTAACTCTTGTTGTAAGCTATATGGGATATAGTGCAGAAAGAGTTGATGTAACATCTGCAAGTCAAAATATAAGTGTAATGCTAAGTGCGGGGCAGAACCTTGAAGAAGTAATTATCTCTGCTTCAAGAAAGGCTCAAAAAGTTACAGATGCTCCTGCTTCAGTTAGTGTTATATCAAGTAGACAAATAGAAAACTCGGCTCAGGTAACTGATCCGGCAAGACTACTTGTTTCTGTTCCAGGTGTTCAAATACAACAACAATCTACGAACACATTAAACTTTGAAATGAGAGCTGGTTCTGGAACATTTGGAACTTCTACATTTGTAATGCAAGACAATAGATCTTTAATAACTCCTGCTGCTGGAACTTTCTTTAGTTTTCAACAGGGATTATCTAACCTTGACCTAGCTTCTGTTGAAATAGTTAGAGGTGCTGCTGGTGTACTATATGGACCAGGTGTAACATCTGGTGTTGTTCATTTTAGAACAAAGAGCCCTATTGATTATACTGGTAGTTCTGCTTCATTTTGGGGTGGAGAAATGAATACTATTGGTTCTGAATTTAGAATTGCAAGAGCTAATGATGATAAAACTTTCGGTTGGAAAATTAATGCTAGAATTAATTCTGGTGATGATTCTGTTTACGAAGATGAATCAGTTTTAGCTGCTGCAGGTATTCCTATGAACAATATTATTAGACAACCTGTAATTACAAATAGAGCTGTTGATCCATTGCTTTCACAAAATGGTGATGTACTTTATGACTTTACTGGAGGTAATGCTCTTCTAGATACATACAGCAACATCTCAGTTAATACTACTTTAGAGTGGAGACCAGATGATGAAACAAATTATACAATAGCTGGTGGTTTAAACAGTGGTAGTGGTCTTTTCTGGCAAGATTTAGGAATTGGATATGCAGCTGGAGTTAACTACTGGGGACAAGCTCAGGCTACTATTGGTAACTGGTATGCACAAGCATTTATAGATCACAATACCGGTGGTACACCAGAGGACCCAACATTTTTATACGGTTCAGGACTTCGTCAAGTTGCAAAAAGAACTTCTTTAGAAGCTCAAATTCAATACAATTTTGATATGCCATGGTTATTTGATTCTGAATGGACAGCTGGATGGGATTATAGAAATACAATCTCTGACTCTGAAAATACTCTATGGGGAAGAAATGAAGATGATGATGATTATATAACAAATGGTATTTATGCTCAAGGAACTTTAACAATGTCAGAAAAAGTAGATCTTGTAGTTGCTGGTAGATATGATCAGGCTAGTTTTATTAGCGCTGGAGAATTTGCTCCTAGAGCAGCTCTTGTATATAAGCCTTCTGAGAAAACTACTTGGAGACTTTCATATAACAAAGCTTTATCAGGACCTAGTGCTCTGCAAACATATATTGACTTTCCTGTTGCTATCCTAGCTCCTGGAGTTTTAGATATTTGGCTAAGTGGACAAAATAACAATCATAAGTTTGCTGATCCTTCAGCACAAATGATTGAACTTGCTGCACTTGGTGTTAGCATTCCTGCAACTGCAGCCGGTGGAGGTCTTCCTCTAGCTATACCGTATGGTGCTGTGGCAGCTCCATCACTAGCAGGTTTATATGCAGCAGCTCCGTCTTTACAACCACTGTTAACACCATTTTTTGCTAATTATGGTGGTCCAGCTGGGGGTACAGGTGTCTTTAGTGGATATGATGTTTTTGAATCAAGTAGAAGCACAGGAAATCAAAATACTAGAGGACCAAGATTTAGTTCTGTAGAGAACTATGAAATTGGTTTCACTAGTGTAATTGGTAGTAAACTAAAAATTAGTGCTGATTTATACTCATACGTTAATACTGGGTTTACAAACTTTAATGCAGTTGGTGATGCTTATGCACTTGTTGGATCAAATATCCCAGGTGATTTAGGAGCAGCGGTTGCTGCTGATGCGACTGCATATGTTACTGGTGCTATAACTGCTGTTACAACTCAAACTTATCAAGGAGTTGCTGCACAATTTGGTCTTCCTTTTAGTGTTGTAGCCTCTGGTGCTCTTGCTGGCGCAGGTGTTCCTGCCCTACAAACTGCAATTGCAGGGGGTGTAGCTCAAACTTTAGGTGGTATTAACGGCGCATTCCAAGCGGGTGGTGCTGGATTTTTAGCTCAAGTACAACCTCTTTTGGCTGCATTTGGTACAGTTGAATCTTCTTTAATGCCTGTAGATGGTGTTACGCACATACCAGCTGGTTATCAAACTAATGGTGATGCTAAAAGATCTCACTTTGGTGGTGACTTTAGCATGGACTACTTTGCAAATGCTGATTTAAGATTATGGGCTAACGCATCATGGTTAAGTCAGAATGAATGGATTCCAGGAGAAGATAATGATGATGATCTTGTAAACACGTCATACTTAAATGCTCCTACTTGGAAATATAGAATGGGTATTGATTATACTCCTCTATCTGGAATGAATTTTTCAGCTTCATTCCAACATGATGACAAGTTTAGATCTGTTCAAGGATTCTGGAACGGTGTAGTTGAAGCAAAAAACTTAGTTGATCTAAGTGTAGGTTATAGATTTAGCCCAAACACAAGATTTGATATATCTGCTACAAACCTTACAGATAATCCTTATAAGACATACCCTAATCTTCCAACGATTAGAAGAAGAGTCTTAGGGAAACTAACTCTTAACTTTTAGTTAAATCATAATATTATCATAAAAAGAGCAACTTTGGTTGCTCTTTTTTTTTGCATAAACTTTTATGTAACTATATTTGATTCCCAGCAATTATAATGAAAAAAGTAGGTATAGATTCACTCGCATATTATGTTCCTTCTCTATATGTAGATATTGAGGAGTTGGCATTAAAACGTGATATTTCAGCTGAAAAATTAATTAAAGGATTAGGTCTAAAGAAAATGGCAACTCCTGACTATGACGAAGACTCTGCTTCAATAGCAGCAAACTCTCTATTCCGTTTAATAAAAGAAAATAAGATTGATCCAAAAGAAGTTGGTAGAGTATATCTAGGGACTGAAAGTGCAGTTGATGCCTCTAAACCTACCTCATCTTATGTGATTGAAATTCTAGAAGAAGTATTTTCTAAACAATATGGTGAAAGATGTTTTAAGAACTGTGATGTTGTTGACCTTACCTTTGCTTGTGCTGGTGCAGTTGATGCTCTTCAGAACTGCTGTGACTGGGTTAGAAATGGTGAAAACAGAAAAGCAATTGTTATTGCCTCAGATATAGCAAAATATGAATTAAACTCTACTGGAGAGTATACACAAGGTGCTGGGTCAGTATCAATGTTAATATCCGAAGATCCTTCAATTATTTCTTTTAACGGGTCTTGGGGAGTTTCAACAAGAGGTGTTGGTGACTTCTTTAAGCCTAGAAGAACATATAAAAGATCTAATATTCTTATTGAAGCTGCAAAACTACTTAATCAAAAAATTTCTTCAAATGAAGCTGAAAGCATACTTGAAAATGCTAATTCAAAGTTTTGGTCAGACTCAAATGAAATAGTAGAAGTTTACAAAGAAGAACCAATATTTGAAGGTCCGTTTTCTAATGATAGTTATAAAGAAAGAATCAATGAGGCTATTGAAAATTTCAACGATCAAAATCAAAGAAATATATTAAATGAATGGGAAAATATAATTTTTCATCTACCATATGCTTTTCATGGAAGAAGAATGATAATAAATAAATGGTTAGACTGGATGAATGAAAATGGTAAATCTGAAGAGCTTTATTCTGAGATTGGCAGACCCGAATCTAATCAAGACAAAGATTGGATGAAAAAAGTTGCTAAATCTAATCTTTATAAAAATTTTGTTGAAAATAAGATAGCCCCAGGTGAAATGGCTTCTTCAGAAATTGGTAACATGTACACTGCCTCTATTTTTATGGCACTAATAAGTTCACTTGTAGATGCTGCTAAAAATGATAAAGATTTTGAAAATAAAAAAATTGGATTTATTAGCTACGGTAGTGGTTCAAAAGCTAAAATTTTTGAAGGAACTGTTCAAAAAAATTGGTTTGAAAAAACTAATTCTATCAAGCTATTTGATGGTCTTAATAAAAGAAAAAAAATAAGTATTGACATCTACGAAAAACTACACAATAGAAAGATAACGTCAAACATTAACAATAACGATGGTGTTATAAAGCTTAATAATATTTCTGATGGTGAGTTTACGGAAGGTCTCAGAAATTATCTTAAGTATTAAGGATGATAAAAATCATTTTGATTATCACCTAAATTCTTTTAATTTGTTTAATTAACAAAAGCATAAATGAATATTTTAGTCTGTATAAGTAATGTGCCCGATACAACATCTAAGATAAACTTTGTTGAAAATGACTCAAAGTTTGATTCACATGGTGTCCAATATATTATTAATCCAAATGACGAGTTTGGATTAACTAAGGCAGTTTGGATGAAAGAGTCTAATGGAGCTAATGTAACAGTTCTTACTGTTGGGGATCAATCTGCGGAAACCATTTTAAGGAAATGTCTTGCTATTGGAGCAGATAAGGCAATTAGAATTGATTGTAATGCTAATGATGCTTATTCAGTTGCTAAAGAAATTGAATCTCATTGTCAAACCACAAGCTATGATCTTATAATATGCGGAAGAGAATCTATAGACTATAATGGTGCTTTAGTCCCTGGACTTCTGGCGGGGTTTTTAGATTATAACTTCATTACTAATTGTGTAAGCCTTGAAATAAAAAATTCAAAAGCTACATGTGCAAGGGAAATTTCAGGTGGTACTGAGATAAGCGAGTGTCAAATTCCATTAGTAATTGGATCTCAAAAAGGACTAGTTGAGGAAAAAGATTTGATTATACCCAATATGAGAGGAATTATGATGGCAAGACAAAAACCTCTTGAGGTAATTCAGGCCAAAAATATTAATGCAAAAATTAGTGATAGAAAGTTTCATAAGCCAGAAGCTAAGAGTGAGGTAAAGCTTATTAAGCCTGATGAATTAGACAAGCTGATAGATCTCTTAGAAAACGAAGCAAAAGTTATTTAATACTATGGGAGTACTTGTATATATAGAATCTGAAGACAACAAATTTAAAAAGACATCATATGAAGCTCTTTCATATGGAAAAGCACTTGCAGATAAAATGAATGTTAAAGTATCTGGGGTAGTTTTTAACTGTAGTGAAACAGATAGCTTAAAAAATTATGGCGTTGACAAAATAATAACAATCAATGATTCTGATTACAAAGAATTTTCGTCAAAGAAATATTCTCATGCTCTATCACAGGTTATAAAATCAGAAAACTCTTCAGATGTTATTCTATCTTCATCTGCCAATTCAAAGTTTTTAGGTGCTCACTTATCTGGGATTATTGATGCTTCTTATGCTTCTAATGTAGTAGAGCTTCCAGAAAGTCTAAATCCTTTTGTTGTAAAAAGAACATGCTTTACTAACAAAGCATTCTCCTCAACTGAAATGTTTGGTGAATTAAGAATTATATCTGTTTCCTCGAACTCTTTTGGAATGATTGAAAATTTAAGTGATTCAACGGTTGAAAGTTATAATGTAGATAAAATTGAATCAAATCAAAAAATTATAAAACTAGAAAAAGAAACAGGGAGTGTTACTATAGCTGATGCTGATATTGTAGTTTCAGCCGGAAGAGGTCTAAAGGGACCTGAGAACTGGGGTATGATTGAAACATTAGCTGAGACATTGGGCGCGGCTACTGCTTGTTCAAAACCTGTATCAGATATGGGATGGAGACCCCATAGTGAGCACGTGGGTCAAACTGGTAAGCCAGTTTCTTCTAACCTGTATATTGCAATTGGAATCTCTGGTGCAATTCAACATCTAGCTGGAATAAATTCTTCTAAAGTAAAAGTTGTAATTAATAATGATCCTGAAGCCCCTTTCTTTAAGGCTGCAGACTACGGAGTAGTTGGTGATGCTTTCCAAGTAGTTCCTGCATTAATTGAGAAACTCAAAGCTAGACAATAAATATATCTTATACTAACTTAGTTTTAATAGATTTTTCTAATATATTGTATTTAATTTAATCATATTATAGAAAATAAAAAAAAATGAAAATCTATTATAAAATATTTCTATAGCTATATGCTTTATAATCAGATATTCTAATACTCAGTGTATAAAACCTCTAATTTGATTCTTTTAGAGAGATTTGCCTGATCTGGCGAAGAACCAAACAAAGCAACAGGGAATGGCAATAAAAGCGAAGAACTTGGCAAGGAAACTTTTTTCATATTAGGTAGATAGCCGTTTTTCAAAGTAAACACGTCATCAATGTTTGACATGGTTGTCAGACCTAGGTCTATGTTTAAAGAATCATACCTAACAATATTAGACACATGATTTGTTATATTAAACTTATAACTGGTAGGCTTGTTATTAGAGTCATATTGAAGCATGCCTCCAAATCTGAACTTATTAGAATTGATAGCTGTGGGCGAGAAGTCTATTGAAAAATCTTTATTATAGTCTTCAATTGGATCACCATTATCATAAGAATAAATATAGAGTCTCTCTGGTAAAAACTTATGGCTTGAGTTGTTTATATTATCATCTAAATGAAGCACAATATTTGCTTCATTTATTAAAACATTCTTAGACATAAAAGAGCTTAATTCATCTGATATAGAATTATCATCAGAGAATAATTTTAATTTTGAGATGAACTTTGATCCGTTAAGGTATATTTTTTCAGAGGGAATATTTTCAGCAGAGGAATTTACCTCAGTCAATATCTTTTGATCAAAATTTACTTGATCATAAAGGTTTATGGTAACCCCTCCTAAGGGAATTATGCTAGAGGTTTTCTTCCTGTCGATAGAGTCATCTGAAATATCATCTGTTCCATTGGTGTTATAAGAATTATAATTGTATTCCAAAACAATTCTTGCATTAAATATATCTAGCATCATGTAGAGATCATCTGAAAAATTTTCAGCCCTCACAATAATCCCCTTAAAGAAATTATTAAAGTTAGCCTGATTTACTATTTTCTCAGAGCCTTCTAGATTCATTACAGATCTTTGAAAAAATTCCGTGTCTAAAGGGATTCTAATTCGAGGGGTTTCAAAATAATTTACCTGTGTTAATTCGTCAGGATCTGTAGTTGGATCATCCTCATTGTACAAAACAGGCACTTCATTAAAGTCTAGACTTACCCTATCATCATGCAATGTCTTACCGTAATACCCTTTTTTATAAAAATCATCATCAGAAAAGTATTCTTTTAAAGATTCAAAATTATTAGCTGGATCTAAAGAGCTTAAATAATATGTTAGCTCATAAACCTTTAAGTCAAATTCAGCATTTCGATTTCCAAAAACTGAATCTATTTCATAAACTCTTTGCTCTACATTATAAGATGAGTTGTCTGTATCGTCTGGATCTAATATACCATCATTGTCAGAGTCATTACTAAGAGGGTTTATTCCAGCCTGAAATTCAATAATATCAGATAGGCCGTCATTATCAGAGTCGCTTTCAACATTATTTGGGTCAGCATCATAAGCGTCTATAACTCCATCACCATCTGAATCATTAGTGTTGTTATAAAAAGGCAAATCAAGGTATACAGCCGTTAATTCTTCCTGTTCATTTATTACCCTTATGTCCGTTAGACTTCCTTCGGTTTCCTCGTTTTGATTCCACTCCCCAAAAGTTTCAAGTAATGCAACATTAAGCTGAGATATAAAACCTGAGTTTGTCTGGCCAAAAAAGTCATCATTGAAAACTCCTAGATGTACATTTGAGAGATTATTTGTCTGAACCCTTTCAAGAGACTCTTGATAAGAAAAAATTGGGAAGGTTTCAGATTTTAAATCCTGAAATTGTTGATCTAATAATTCAATCCCTACTGAATAATAGTCCTTATTACATGAAGTAAATAGAGATAAAGAAAATATTATTAAAAGAATTACTGAAAATCTCTTATTATGCATTAATCAATATTTTTTAATAAAAAATCCATTAATTTTTCTTCATTTGATGAATCTTTATAATCTAGAAAGTTTTTAGAATGTTTTTTTATTGAGCTAGCTGTTGATCCTTCAATATTTTCCGAAGATAAGATTACCGAATCAGAAAACTTTATCATTAAATCTGTTAGAGATTCAAAGTTAAGGTCAGAGATTGAATTAAGATCTCCTTCAATCCCATCAAACTCAATCTTTTCACTTAATTCTTTTGACAAACTACCCTCAAAAGATTTTGAATAAAGAGAAGAGACTATTTTGCTCTTGTCAAATATAGGATCATCTGAATATAGCTTTTTCAAATACAGAGGAAATAATGATGCAAACCAACCATGAAGATGAATTATATCAGGCATCCAATTAAGTTTTTTTACAGTTTCTATAACCCCTTTTGTAAAAAAGATCATTCTTTCATCATTGTCTTTTTGAAGTTTTCCGTCTTTATCAAGAAGTAAGTCCTTTCTGTTAAAATACTCTTCATTGTCAATAAAATAAACCTGCATTCTTTCTTTAGGTATAGACGCAACCTTAATTATCAGAGGCATATATAAATCATTGATTATCATATTCATCCCTGATAACCTTATAACTTCATGCAATTGATGTCTCCTTTCATTTATCATGCCGTATTTTGGCATAAAAATTCTAGTCATACCACCGTTGTCATTAATTTTTCTTGATACTGAGAATGAGTTTACAGCCTTTTCAGTTTGAGGAAGATAAGGAACAACCTCCGAAGAAATGACTAATATTTTTTTGTCTTTCAATAATTTCAAAATCTAGATATTGGCTACAGTCTGGCAAAATTACGAAAATTATGAGTAAGAATATAAAAAGATTATCTTTAAGATAATTTATTTCTCAGAATTGAGAGCTTACTTCTCCCATAAAGAACTTATAAAGTCTATAAAGAACAAACAGTCTGTTGGATTGGTCCCAACTATGGGGTCTCTACATGAAGGCCACCTATCCCTTGTTAAAAGAGCTGATAGTGAAAACAAAGAAGTCATAGTTTCAATTTATGTTAATCCCACACAGTTTAATGACAAAGAAGATTTAAAAAAATACCCGCGAAATATAGAGCAGGACTTAGAAAAACTTCAGGGGTTTGACAATGTTATAGTTTATACCCCTAACGATACTGACTTATATAAAGAAAATGAAAAGTCAAAACAATATGATTTTGGAAATTTTATCAATCTTATGGAAGGAAAATATAGGCCTGGTCATTTTGATGGTGTTGCTACTATAGTTGAAAAACTTTTTAAAATATTTACTCCAAGCAATGCATATTTTGGAGAAAAAGATTTTCAACAACTGCTTTTAATTAAAACACTAACAGAGCAACTTAATATTAGCACAAAAGTTATTGGATGTGAAACAATTAGAGAAAGTGATGGGTTGGCTATGAGCTCAAGAAATAGTTTGCTGAGTAAAAATGAAAGAGAAAGTGCAAGTGAAATCATTAAACTTCTTTTGAAGGCAAAGGAAATGTATTCAAAATTTGATTTATATAAAATTAGAAGTGCAATTGAAAAGAAAGCTGAATCTATTGATGATTTTATGCTAGAATACTTTGAAATAATAAATCTTTCAGAATTTTCAAATATTTCTAAAACAAATAATGAATCAAGGGCTTTTATCGCTTGTAAAGTTGGAAAGATTAGATTAATAGACAACATAAAGGTTTGAAAAGTTGAAAAAACAATTAAAAATATTAATCCCAGTTTTACTAGGTGTGTTTTTTATATATCTAACCTTCCAGGTAACTTCAGAACAAGAAAGAATTTTAATCTGGACTTATATTAAATCAGCAAAAATTGAATATGTTCTAGCTGCAATGAGTCTGGGTGCTTCTGCAGATATAATTCGGGGTCTTAGATGGCAGTTTTTGTCAAAAGCAATAGGTCATAAGTCTAGCAGTATTATTAGTATTGCTAGTGTCTTTATGTGCTATACCTCTAATATGGCTATTCCTAGGTCAGGCGAGGTTGTGAGGGCAACCATATTAAGCGAGTATAATAAAATACCTATTAGCAAAACATTCGGGACAATAGCAGCAGAAAGAATTGTTGACATTTCCATATCTATTATGATTCTTATTTTAGTCTGGCTATTGCAATACAAAGTTATATTAGAGTCTTTATTTGAAGATGACTTGTTATATTTTATCGATAATAACATCTGGACTATTATCTATATCTTAATTTTTTTATTTGCAGTAATGGTAATTTTGGTCTATAAAATTGAAAAGATAAAAACCTTTTTCAAAGGTATTCTTGAGGGATTTTTATCATTGACTAAACTCAAGAAAAAACTATTTCCTTTTATACTTTTTTCTGCTTTAATCTGGACGTGTTATATATTAGCTTTCTTTGTGATTAAATTTTCAGTTTCTGAATTAGATATAATAGATAATAGTTTAATTTTTCCAGCCTTTGTCGTCGGAGTTTTTAGCATCTCTTTATCTAATCATGGACTAGGAGTTTATCCTTTAGCTATTTCTTTATTTTTATTAACTTTTGGAATAAATACTGAAATTGGATTGACATATGGATGGTTGGCCTGGTCGTGTCAAGCGATTATAACTCTAATTTTTGGAGGTCTTTCTTTTTTTGTACTACCTTTGTTAAACACAAGTGATTGAAATGGAAAAAATTATTAAACAATTTTTGTCAGAAGTAAATCAAAAAAACCAAAATGAGCCTGAATTCATGCAGGCAGTAACTGAGGTTGCAGAAACTGTTATTCCCTACATTGTTTCTCAAGATATTTACTACGGACAAAATATTTTATTAAGAATGGTTGAGCCTGAAAGAGTAGTTTCTTTTAGAGTTGCATGGATTGATGATAATGAGGAAATTCAAGTTAACAGAGGATATAGAATTGAGATGAACTCAGCAATTGGACCCTACAAAGGAGGTTTACGATTTCATCCTTCTGTAAATTTGAGCATTTTGAAATTCTTAGCCTTTGAACAGGTTTTTAAAAACGCCCTTACTACTCTTCCTATGGGTGGCGGAAAAGGAGGATCAGACTTTGATCCTAAAGGTAAATCTGACACTGAGGTTATGCGATTTTGTCAAAGTTTTATGACTGAATTATTCAGGCATATTGGACCGAATAAAGACATTCCTGCAGGAGACATAGGTGTAGGAGGAAGAGAGATTGGTTATCTATTTGGCCAGTACAAAAGATTAAAAAATGAATTTTCAGGAGTTTTAACGGGTAAAGGTGTCTCATGGGGAGGTTCCTTGATTAGACCTGAAGCGACAGGATATGGTGTGGTTTATTTTATTGATGAAATGTTAAAAGCGGCAAATCAAGGTCTAAAAGGAAAATCTGTTGTTATCTCTGGATCTGGAAATGTTGCACAATATGCAACTGAAAAATGTATAGATATGGGTGCAAAAGTGTTGACCCTTTCCGATTCATCAGGTTACATTTATGATAAAGACGGAATCGATCAAGAAAAGCTACAACATATAATGGATATTAAGAATGTTAAAAGAGACAGAATCTCTGCTTATCTAAATAAGTATCCGAATGCTGAATTTCATGCAAACAAAAATCCATGGACTGTAAAATGTGATATTGCTATTCCGTGTGCAACTCAGAACGAATTAAAGATTAATGACGCCAAAACACTTATAAAGAACGGCTGTAAAACTATTGGAGAGGGTGCAAATATGCCCTGTGCTGCTGACGCGGTTAATTTATTTATAGAAAATAAAATTTTATATGCGCCCGGCAAAGCATCTAATGCGGGGGGGGTTGCTGTGTCTGGTTTAGAGATGGCTCAGAATTCTTTAAAATATACTTGGAGTCGAGAAGTTGTTGATGGAAAATTAAAAGAAATTATGTCAGACATACACACTTCATGTATTAAGTACGGAGCTTCTAAAGATCATGTCAACTATGTGAAAGGTGCAAATATTGCAGGCTTTGTAAAAGTTGCTGATGCAATGCTAGCTCAGGGTGTAGTCTAAATTAAATGCCTAATTCAAGAGCTTTTGTAATAAGGTCTATTAAAAATGGTGAAACCAGTCTAATAACCTCCTGCTATCTTGAAGATATTGGATTTAAAACTTTTATAGTTAAGGGTGTCTATGGTTCAAAGAAGTCTAAATTTAGTAAAGCTCATTTTTTTCCTCTCAATATTATAAATCTAAACTACTCATATACTGAGGGAAGAAACCTAGGATTCATAAAAGAAGTAAAATCAGAAAGGCTTTATAATAGTTTACATAGTGATATTCAAAAAACCTCTATTATCATTTTCTTGTCTGAGATTTTAAATAGTGTTTTTAAAGAGGAAACTTTGGTGAATAAAGATTTGTTTGATTTTATACTTAATACTCTTTCTTGGTATGATCATGAAGAGAGTTGTAATAATTTTCATATCAAATTTTTACTAGAACTTTCAAAATTTATTGGATTTTATCCTAATATAAATAATGTAAAGGATTCATTTTTTGATCTTGAATTAGGGTCAACAACCGCAATAAAACCTATTGGTATTAATATAAGCGGTAGTGACTTAAAGCTATTTAAAGAGTTTTTAGGCACGAAATTTGAGGATTTAAAATCAATGAGCTTAAACAACGAATCTAGAGTCCGTATTCTTAATTACATAATTGACTATTATTCTCTACATTTACAAATGTTCAAGACACCTAAATCAATCAATGTTTTTAATGAGATCTTTAAGTAAATTATTCTTGTATAACAGACTAATTATTCTACTATTTTTTGTCTTCAATATCTCATTTGGTCAACAAATTACGGTGAAGGATGATATTACAAACGAAAAATTATCAGATGTTGTTGTTTACAATGAAGATAAATCAGAGTCAATAATAACTGACATAAATGGTCTTGTAGATTTGAGTCTGTTTTCACAGGATGAAAAAATTTATTTTCAGTTGCTCGGTTATTCAACTTTAGAGTTGTTAAAGAATAAAATATTAAATAGATCTATAGTCTATCTTCAGACAGAAAGTCAAAATCTAGACGAAGTCATCTTATCTGTTGCTAGATCTGAATCTAATGTTAATCAAATTGCTGAAAAAGTATCAGTAATTAAGTCCGAAGACTTATTCTTATCCTCTCCAACCTCTGGGGCAGAATTACTTGAACTAAGTCCTGGAGTTAGAGTTCAAAAAAGTCAAGGTGGTGGAGGAAGTCCCATTATAAGAGGTTTTGAAGCAAATAGAGTTTTAATTGTTGTAGATGGTGTTAGAATGAATAATGCAATATACAGGTCTGGGCATCTTCAAAACTCTATTACTATTGATCCTAGTAATATTGAAAGAGCTGAGGTTATATTTGGATCTTCTTCTGTTGGATATGGGTCTGATGCAATGGGGGGTGTTATTCATTACTATACTAAAAGTCCCATTCTTAAGGGTTCTGAAAAAATTAAATCTAGTTTTACCACTAATTTCAGTTCTGCAAATCAAGGAATTTCAAATAATTTCACAACAAATTATAGTAGTGAAAAATGGGGAGGGATTACGTCTTTAAGTATTTCTAAATTTGGAGATATAAAAATGGGAAAAAAAAGAGATCATGGGTTCATCAATTGGGGTCTAACTCCTTTGTATTCTGAAAATTCTAGGTACTCATATTATTCTCAACCATCAATTAATTCAGATGAAAACGTTCAAAAAAACACAGGCTATAGCCAAGTAGATCTCTTTCAAAAGTTTTTAGTAAAACTTGGCGACACAAACCTACTAAACATAAACATTCAATTTTCTGAGTCAAGTGATATTGATAGGTTTGATCAATTGAGTATTACAAAAGGGGGTTCTCTAAAATTTAGTGAGTGGTATTACGGGCCTCAAAAAAGATTTTTAATTTCACCTAGTTTAAAAATATTTCCTAACAGAAAGTTTATGAAAAAAGGTGCAATCACTTTTGGGTTTCAAAAAATAAATGAGAGTAGGATTAAAAGAAATTTTAACACTCTCAACAGGTCACATCAGATTGAAGATCTTAAAGTATTTAGTCTAAATGGTGATTTTGATACTTCTTTTAATAATGGGCACTCAATATCCTACGGTGTTGAGTCTACATATAATTACAACTATTCAAAGGCATATGATCAAACCCTTGAAATACAGAGTAATCAAATAACTGGTCTTAGTAAAAAGTTTGCAATTCCAACCAGATATCCCAGTAATGGCAGTTCCTATACAAGTTTTGCTTCCTATGTGAATTGGTCTTGGAATATGAGTGAGTTTTTTACTTTTAACATTGGCACTAGACTTACTTTTACTGGGCTAAAAGCAAATTGGAATGATGTAATCTCGGTAAACCCACAATTATCTAAAGTAGACCTTAACTCTAAAGCGTTAACAACTACTGTTTCAATAAAATTGAGGCCTAGTAAGAGAATTCAAATAAACACAGTTTTATCTAGTGGATTTAGAAATCCTAATATTGATGATATTGGAAAAATAAGAGAAAACAATGGATTATTAGTTGTCCCTAATACATTTTTAAAACCAGAATATGCATATAATTTAGACTTAGGAATCGATTTTAGATCTCTTAATAATAAAAATTATATTTCTCTAAGAGGTTTTAGTACGATTATCTCAAGGCACATTGGAAGAGCTGAGTATGTAGTTTTTTCAGACATCACAACACCAGATCTATCAACAATAATGTATAATGGGGAAGAAGTTACTACCCTTGCAAACAAAAATCTTGGAAATAGATTTATCCACGGTTTCTCTATTGATGGTTTCTCAAAAATCATAAACAATTTGAAATTTGATTATGGTGTAACTTATACTAAAGGAGACAACAATGAAACCTATGGGCCCCTTCCTTCTATTTCACCATTATTTGGATCAATTGCACTCTCTTATTCTAAAAAAGATATTAATATCAAGGCAATCTATAAGTTTAGTGAAGCTAAGAATCCTGGTGAATATAGCTTTGGTGGAGAAGACGGGTTAGATGAAACGCCTTTCATAATAAATAGAGAGTCTGATTTGTTAAATTATCTTGGAACTCCAAAATGGTCTGATCTTTCAATATATGGAAGTAAAAACATCTCATCTAATGTTACTTTGAGATTAGGTTTAACTAATGTTTTTGACACGCACTACAGAACTTTTGCCTCGGGAATTTCTGCACCAGGAAGATCCTTTCAGTTGGGTCTAAATCTAAAATTATAACTCATTATATTAACTTTTATTTGATCTAAAATCATTAATTTCGCCTTTAATTAAAGCATAATGAGATTTAGAGAATCTAATACCTTTACAATTACTTCAATTTCATCAGAGATTCAAGATTTTTGGTCTAAAAATGATATTTTTTCTAAATCATTTAACAAGAAAGATAGTCCAAGTTTTGTTTTTTTTGAAGGCCCACCTTCTGCCAATGGAAAGCCCGGAATACATCATGTAATGGCAAGAACTATTAAAGATGCTTTTTGTAGATATAAAACATTAAAAGGATATAATGTTAAAAGAAAAGCCGGGTGGGACACACATGGTCTTCCAGTTGAGTTAGGGGTTGAGAAAGAACTGGGTATATCTAAAGATGATATAGGAAGTAAAATTAGTGTATCAGAATATAATGCTGCTTGTAAAAAAGCTGTTATGAAACATACGGCAGAGTGGGAGTCGCTTACAAAACAAATGGGTTACTGGATTGATCTATCTGACCCCTACGTAACATATACCCCCAAATACATGGAGACTGTTTGGTGGCTAATCAAAAATATATCTGAGAAAAAACTTCTTTACAAAGGATATACGGTTCAGCCATATTCTCCTGCTGCTGGAACAGGACTTAGCTCACATGAGTTAAATCAACCTGGTGCATATAAAGAAATAAGTGATACCTCTATGATTGCTCAGTTTAAATGTTTAGATAAGGACATCCCTGTTAAATTAAAAAATTTCTATCCATTTTATTTTTTAGCCTGGACCACTACCCCGTGGACTTTGCCTTCGAATACAGCTTTAACTGTAGGATCAAAAATTGATTACTCCTTTATCAAAACATTTAATCAGTATACTAAAAAGAAAACAACCGTTTTATTATCAAAAGTTTTAATTGAAAAAATTTTTAGTAAAAACTTTTATAAAGTTGATAATGAGAATGAACTTGATACATTTAAACAAACTGATTCTAAAATTCCATACTTTATTTTGGAGTCTTGTAAAGGTGTAGATCTTGAAAATCTCAAATATGAGAGGATATGGGAAGAAGCTCCTCTTCCTATTGATAATCCTGAAAATGCTTTTAGAATAATTCTTGGTGATTTTGTGACTACTGAAGAGGGAACAGGAATAGTTCATACTGCTCCAACTTTCGGAGCTGATGATTACAAAGCAGCAAAATCTGCTGTACCAGAAGTTCCTCCCCTTCAAATAATTGATGAAAAAGGCAACAAGGTTCCTCTAGTTGATTTAAAAGGAAAATTCATTGACGGTATTGGATTAATTAGCGGTAAGTATGTCAAAAATGAATACTATGAGCCTGAGGCAATACCAGAAAAGTCTGTTGATGTTGAGATTGCAATTAAACTTAAAGAACAAAATCTAGCATTTAAGGTTGAAAAATATTCTCATTCATATCCTCACTGTTGGAGAACTGACAAGCCTGTGCTCTATTATCCTATGGAATCTTGGTTCATTAAAATTAGTGACTTATCTGAAAGGATGTTTAATCTAAATCAAAATATAAACTGGAAACCTAAATCAACTGGAGAGGGAAGATTTGGAAATTGGCTTAAATCTGCGAATGATTGGAACCTTTCAAGATCTAGATTTTGGGGAGTGCCATTACCAATATGGTCGAATGAAGATGCTACGGAACATAAAGTAATTGGGTCTATTGAAGAACTAATTAATGAGATCAACGTTTCCATAAAAAATGGGGTTATGAAATCAAATCCTTATTCAAAATTTAAGATTGGGGATATGTCTGATGAAAATTATAATGAAGTTGACCTTCATAAAGATTTTGTTGATGATATAATTTTATGCTCAAAAAAAGGTCTCCCAATGAAAAGAGAAAAAGACATAATTGATGTTTGGTTTGAATCTGGTTCAATGCCCTATGCTCAAACACATTATCCATTTGAGAACAAAGATCTGATTGATGGTAAATCTAACTTTCCAGCAGATTTTATTGCAGAAGGTGTTGATCAAACTAGAGGATGGTTTTATACTCTTCATGCAATTTCTACAATTGTGTTTGATTCAATTTCATACAAAAACGTAGTTTCTAACGGCCTTGTACTAGATAAAAATGGTCAAAAAATGTCGAAAAGATTAGGCAATGCTATAGATCCTTTTGATATGATAGATAGTTTTGGCGTTGACGCTGTTAGATGGTATATGATTTCCAATTCAAACCCATGGGACAATTTAAAGTTTGATCAAGAGGGGGTCGCTGAGGTTAAAAGAAAATTCTTTGGAACTCTTCAAAATATTTATAGTTTTTTTAGTTTATATGCAAACATAGATGGTTTTGAATATAAAGAAGCTCAAATAGAAATTAGTAAAAGGCCTGAAATAGATAGATGGATTTTATCTGAACTTAACAGCTTAATAAAGAAAGTTGATCATGATCTTGACAATTATGATTTAACACCTGCTGCAAGAGACATAAATGACTTTGTTCAGGAAAAACTTAGTAATTGGTATGTGAGATTGTGTAGAAGAAGATTCTGGAAAGGAGAGTATAATGCTGACAAAATTTCTGCATATCAAACTCTTTATGAGTGTCTTTTAACCGTTGGTAAGCTTATCTCTCCTGTTGCACCCTTTTACTCTGAACATATCTTTCAATCTTTAAATAATGTTACAAATAAGGAAGATTTTGAATCTGTTCATTTATCTAAATTTCCAGATTCTTTTTCAGATTTAATAGACAATAATCTCGAAAACAAAATTAATCAAGTAAGAAATATTTGCTCCCTTGCTCTTTCCATTAGAAAAAAAGAAAAAATTAAAGTAAGGCAGCCGTTGAATAAAATTATTATTCCTGTAAAAAGTGAAATTGAAAAAAGTGAAATTGAAGATGCAAAGTCGCAAGTCTTATCTGAAATTAATGTCAAATCAATCGAGTTTTTAGATGATAAAAACTCTTTGCTTGTAAAAGAACTTAAACCTAATTTTAAGCTGCTGGGTCCAAAATATGGTAAAATAATAAATGATCTAGCAAAAAAAATTAAATCTCTAACAAATAGTGAGATTGAAAAGCTAGAAACCTTAGGCAAACTTAATTTTATTATAGGTGACACTGAAGCTTCAATTACACCAGAGGATGTTGAAATTAATTATAAAGATATTGAGGGTCTATCAGTCGCAAGCGGAAATGGACAAACAATTGCACTTGACCTAAGTCTTACTGACCAACTTATAAATGAAGGAATTGCAAGAGAAGTAGTTAACAGGATTCAGAATATTAGAAAAAGTCAAGGACTAGAGGTGACTGATAAAATCGAAATAAATATTAAAAACTCTGTCAACCTTGAAAAAGCCATAAATGATAATTTAGATTATGTTATGGGCGAAACTCTAGCAATAAAATTATATTTTAGCAAAAATTTAGATGAAGGTGAAATCGTTGAGTTTGATAATATTAAAACTACAATAACTATAAAAAAAGTTTAAAATGAGCAAAAATTCAAAAAACAGATACTCTGATAAAGAATTAGAGAACTTTAGAAAAATAATCAACTTGAAAATCGAGAAATCAAAAAATGATCTTGATCTTATAAAAAGTGCATACATGAATGATAGCAATAATGGAACTGAAGATACGTCTCCAACTTTTAAATCAGTTGAAGAGGGGTCTGAGACTATGTCAAAGGAAGCTAACACTCAATTAGCATTAAGACAAGAGAAATTTATAAGAGATTTAAAAAATGCTCTTGTTAGGATTGAAAACAAAACTTATGGAGTCTGTAGGGTAACTGGAAAGCTTATTGATAAAAAAAGACTTAATATAGTCCCTCATGCTACCCTAAGTATTGAAGCTAAAAACATACAAAAATAAATCTTATTGATTTTGAACTCTTTGCTTAAAAATATTGATGCTAGAAAGTCAGTAATATTTATCTTATTATTAATCTTTTTAGATCAGTTTGTAAAGATCTTTATTAAATTAAATTATCCTGTTACCTCCTATGGTGAACCCCCTATAATTGACCTTGGGTTTTTCAAGTTACTTTTCATTGAAAATAAAGGAATGGCTATGGGAGCTAGACTAAATAATTTAATACCTTTTTTAGATGATACTACAGCAAAGCTAATACTAACTTTTATAAGAATTTTTGCTTGTGTAGGTCTTGGCTTTTGGTTGAAAAATATTATCCGAAATAAAGGCTCACAATTATTAATAATCTGTGTTTGTTTAATATTTGCTGGTGCTGTAGGTAATCTGATTGACTCAGTTTTTTATGGTTTAATCTTTTCCTCTAGTTTTGGTCAAGTAGCTACATTATTCCCTGAAGTTGGTTACGCTTCTTTATTTTATGGAAGTGTCGTAGATATGATACAATTTCCATTAGCAACTTGGAATTGGCCAGATTGGATGCCTATTATAGGGGGCAAACAGTATACTTTTTTTGAATACGTTTTTAATTTTGCCGACTCCTATATAAGCACAGGAATAATTCTTCTTTTGATATTTAATAAAAAAGCGTCCATTTAACTTAGCTAAAGTTATATACCCTTTTTGGAGTTATTATATAATCTAAGCTGATATCATGATCCTCAATATCCAGGATTTTATCAATAGGTTCAAATAATGAAAGCCCTATTTTTAAAGCATTGTTTTTAATATCCCCTAAAAATTTATCATAATAGCCGCCCCCATAACCTACTCTGTCTCCTTGTTTATCAAAAGCTAAAAGAGGGACGAATATAACTTCCAATAAATCTGGATTTGATTTGCTTGAATTTACTGGTTCTCTTATGCCTAGTTGATTTTTTGAATAACTTGTATTCTTATTAATTTCAATATGTATCAAGTTTGTTCCTAAAATTTTAGGAACAAAAACTCTTTTATTTTTTTTGAATAACAGATTTATAATCTCGTTAGTTTCAACCTCATTATTTAAAACATTAGATAAGTATGAATGATAAAAATTTTTTTCCCATATATTAAGAGTCATTAAGTTTTTAAAAATTAGTTTACTTGAAGTTTTTACCTGATTGGGGCTAAGTAGTGATCTTTCTTTTTTAAATAATTGTCTTAGGAAAAGTTTGTTGTTATTTATCATCAACATTAATATAAAAAAAAAATAGGCTTAATTTTGTTTTAGTGAAACAATCTGAACTTCATATTCAATCTAAATCTCTTCCTGAGCTTCCTGGGGTATATCAGTTTTATGATGATAAAAAAATTATATATATAGGTAAAGCAAAGAATTTAAAAAAAAGAGTTTCATCTTATTTTACTAAGAATCACGATAATAAAAAAACAAAACTTCTCGTAAAAAGCATAAGGAAAATTGAAAAAATTATAGTTGATACGGAAATGGATGCCCTTCTATTAGAAAATAACCTAATTAAAAAATATCAACCTAAATATAATATTCTTTTAAAAGATGATAAATCATACCCCTGGATATGCATTGTTAAAGAGCCTATCCCTGACATCTTCTATACAAGGAAAGTTGAAAAAAGAAGAGGCGAATATTATGGCCCCTTTACAAATGTATATAGCGCAAGGTTCCTTATTAAGCTAATTAAAGATATTTATCCATTTTTAAATCATGAACTAAATCACTTGATAAAAAAAGAGACAGAAGAGAGTATTAAAATTAAGTTTTCGGAAAACATAAAATCAATTCGAAATTTAATCAAAGGCCATTTTAGAAAATCCATTGATGAGCTAAAAGAGAAAATGAAATTATTTTCAAAAAATCTTAAATATGAAAAAGCTCAAGACATAAAAGAAAAGCTAGAGATTTTATATAATTATCAAGCTAAGTCAACCATAGTGAACTCCAAAATAAGTGATATAGATGTTTTTGCATTAATCTCTGACGAATCTTATGCCTATATAAATTATTTACAAATTTCATACGGAGCTGTGATTAGATCTTTTACGCTAGAGGTTAAAAAGAAGCTAGATGAGTCTGATAAGGAGATTTTAAGCTTAGCAGTAATAGAACTTAAACAAAGATTTCAATCACACAGTAAGGAAGTGGTTTTACCATTTAAGCTAAAGCTTCCTCAGCCAATTAAAGTAACTGTTCCTAAGACAGGTGATAAAAAAAAATTAATTGAGTTATCTGAAAGAAATGCAAAATTTTACAGAATTGATAAACTAAAACAAATTAAAATTATTGATCCAGAGGCTCATGGAAACAGAATTATGGAGCAAGCAAAAAAGGACTTACAATTGAAAGAAAAACCTATTCAAATCGAATGTTTTGATAATTCAAATTTAATGGGAACAAATCCAGTTGCATCTTGTGTTGTGTTTAAGAATGGTAAACCCTCCAAAAAAGATTATAGACATTTTAAAATTCAGAATATTGATGGCCCTAATGATTTTGCTTCTATGGAGCAGGTTATTTACAGGCGATTAAAAAGGCTTTTAGATGAAAATGAGGCTTTACCTAATTTAATAGTCGTAGACGGAGGAAAAGGTCAGTTGTCTTCTGGAGTTAACAGCTTAAGAAAATTAAATTTAGAAAATAGAGTTGCTATAATTGGTATTGCTAAAAAACTTGAAGAGATCTTCAAGCCTAATGATAAGCTCCCGTTATATATTGATAAAAAGTCTGAAACTTTAAAATTAATTCAGCAATTAAGAAATGAGGCCCATAGGTTTGCAATTAACTTCCATAGGGATCTAAGAAGTAAAGACGCACTAAAATCTGGCATAGATGGATTAAAAGGAGTGGGGCCAATTCTTAAAGACAAACTTTTAAATAAGTATAAATCGTTCAAAAGATTGAAAAATGCTGATGAAGAAGAATTAATAAAATTTCTTGGTAAGATTAGAGGTAGATCTATTTTTAATCAATTAAGAAATTAATTTTAAGTAATTTTGATACTGCAAATGATGAAAGTTATTTTCCTATATCTCCAGATTCTCCTTTTTAGTGTCAATATAGTTTTCAGCCAATCCTCAGCTAAAAATATAGATCCATTTAAAGCTGGAGAAATTCTAGAATACAGGGTTCACTATGGAATTTTCAATGCTAGTTTTGCATCCCTTAAACTATCGAGTGAAGAGCTTGATGGAAAAACGCTTTTACTTGCCTCTGGATATGGTAAAACAATTGGTCTAGCAAGGTTGTTTTTTAAAGTTGAAGATTATTACAGCAGTTATTTTGACAGTAATAATGTAACGCCTGTTTTTTTTAAACGTAATATTTATGAAGGTGGTTATACTAAAAACTTAGAAGTCAATTTTGATTCACAATCTAATAAAGCGATTGTCAACAACATCAAAAAGGGAACAGTGGAAACTATTTCAACTGAGAAAAACATTCAAGATCTTATCTCATCTTTATATTATCTTAGAAAAAACTTTTCTGAAGACAATATAGATATAGGTGATTTTTTTACAATAAATATGTTTTATGATTCCAAAAATAGAGAGCTCTTGCTTAAATATGAAGGCAAGGAGATTATTAATACAAAATTTGGTAAAATAGAGTGCATAAAGCTAATGCCCGTGACAAATAGAAGTAGAATATTTAAAGGGGAGGGTAGTATTACAATTTGGTTAACAAATGATAAAAACAGAATTCCAATAAGGGTTCAAGCAGATTTATTAGTTGGATCTATTAAGGCTGATGTAGAAAAATTTTCTGGAATTGCTAATCCTATTGAAATTCAAATTAACAACTGATGAATAAGAAAATAAAGTACTATTGTTTTTTTGGATTAGTTTATTTTTTCATAGTATTCTTAAGCTCATGTGCTTCTGAAATAAATGAACCTGCAAAAGAAGAGTCTATTAAGTATAGGTACGGTTATGATGAAAGTAAATATTTGTTTGAAGAAAGAAAAGTCAGAAGTGGAGACACTTTTGGCGATATTTTAGAAGGACAAGGTGTTGATTATCCTGAAATATATCAAGCGCTTCAAAAAACAAAAAATGATGTAGATTTTAGAAAGCTTCAAATAGGGAAACCCTACACATTAATATACTTAAATGATTCTATCAAAAAATTAAAAGCCTTTGTTTATCATCCAACAATTGAGGGGTATTCTTTTATTCAATTAAGAGACAGTGTGTTTGGAAATACGTTTAAAAAAACCAGAACATATAAAGATTTATCTGCCTCTGGGATTATTGATAACTCATTATATCTAACTTTAGAAGAACAAAACAAGGATCCTTTGTTAACTTATTATTTGTCTGACATTTATGCATGGACAATTGATTTCTTTAGATTAGATAAAGGAGATAAGTTTAAAGTGATTTATACCGAAGCATATGTTGATGACACTATTCCCGTTGGAATAACAAAAATTAAAGCAGCTTACTTTGTTCATAGAGGCATTGAAAGATATGCCTTTGAATACGAGACAGATTCTATAAAAGGTATTGTTGAGTATCTTGATCAAGATGCAAAAAACTTAAGAAGGGCATTCTTGCAGTCGCCTATTAAATTTGGCAGAATATCATCAAGATATAATTTAAGAAGAAGAATTGCATATTATGGTAATAGAGTTAGGCCACATAAAGGAACTGATTTTGCTGCTCCTAGCGGCACTCCTATTTTATCAACCGCAAATGGAACTATAATTGAGTCAAGCTATACAAGAGCAAATGGAAGATATGTGAAAGTTAAACATAACAATACTTACTCGACTCAATATCTTCATATGAGAAAAAGTAATGTTAAGGTTGGACAGTTTGTTGAACAAGGAGACGTACTAGGTTTTGTTGGAATGACAGGAAATACTTCTGGGCCACATGTATGTTATAGATTCTGGAAAAACGGAGTTCAAGTTGATCCTTTCAAGCAAAAACTTCCTGAGGCTAAGCCAATTAATGAATCTTTAAAAAATAAGTACTTTAGTGATATAGTTTTAATCAAATCTCAACTTGATTCAGTAATAATTAAAAATAACACATCCATCTAATGGCCTTATCAAAACAAAATCCTACAACTTTAAACTCATGGCTAAGCCTTGATAAGCAATTTAAAGTTGAGTGTAATGATCATATTTCTAGTTTTTTTGAAGAAAAAAATCGACTTGATAACTTTACAATAAGCTGGCAAGATTTTTATTTAGATTTCTCGAAAAACAGGCTTAGTTCAACTTCTTTGGAGTTATTAATTGATTTATGTACAGAAACTAATTTAAGGAATAACATTGAAAAATATTTTAATGGTTCCGCAATTAATGAGACCGAGAAAAGATCTGTTCTTCATACTGCGTTGAGGTCAAGCGAAATAAAAAACCCTGACTTAAAACAAGAGGTTGATGATGCGTTAGAGAAAATCACTAATATTTCAGATCAAATAAATAGTGGAATAAAACTAGGGTTTACAGGTAAAAAAATTACAGATATTGTAAATATTGGAATTGGGGGCTCACACCTTGGTCCAGAAATGGTTACTGAAGCATTATCATTTTACAGTCTTGGAATTAATCCTCACTTTGTCTCTAATATTGATCCTGATTTTACATCAAAGCTACTTGAAAAATTAAATCCTGAAACTACCGTTTTCATTATTGTTTCAAAAACATTTACAACAATCGAAACATTAGAAAATGCAAAAAAAATAAGAAAATGGTTTGTGGAAAATGCCAATGAAGAATCTATAAAGGATCATTTTATAGCTGTGTCCAATAATACTGAAGCACCAAAAAAATTTGGTATTTCATCTGACAATGTTCTTTCTATTCCTGAATGGGTAGGAGGAAGATTTTCACTCTGGGGCTCTGTTGGTTTAATTATCTCTATCATTATTGGGTCAAAAAACTTCAAAGAATTCTTAAAGGGTGCTGAATCTATGGATCTTCATTTTAGAAATTCTCCTTTTGAGAAAAACATTCCAATAATTCTAGCAGTAATTAGTATATGGTATAATAATTTTTTTAAATGTGAAACTGAAGCTGTACTTCCATACAATCAGTTTCTTGGAAAATTACCCGACTATTTACAGCAAGCAAGCATGGAGAGTAATGGAAAGAGTATTGATCGGGGTGGTAATAAAGTCAATTATGAAACTGGGTCTATTATCTGGGGTTCCACAGGAACAAATGCTCAGCATGCTTTTTTTCAGCTAATGCACCAAGGAACTAAAATTATACCTTCTGATTTCATTGCTTTTAAAAAATCTTTATATGGTGACTCAAAACAACATGATATTTTGATTTCAAATTTTTTAGCCCAAACAAATGCATTAATGATGGGCAAAAATTCTACTGGGAGTGAGATTCATAAAAATATTGAAGGCAACAAGCCCTCTAATTCAATAGTTATTAACAAGCTTACACCTTCAAGCCTTGGGGCGCTTATTTCAATGTATGAAAATAAGATCTTTACAATTGGTTCTGTTTTAAATATCTATAGCTACGATCAGTGGGGCGTTGAGCTAGGAAAATCAATAGCTAGAGACATCTCTAACGGAAAGCAAGATAATCTTGATAAATCTACTATTAAGATTAGCGAAATACTAAAGAGTTAGTTAGTAACATTAGTCTCCGTATTTATTAATATTATGTTAATATTTAGAGAGGGTAAAAACTCTTGAATATTTTACTTTTGTAAATAAATCAACACAAATAATTATATAATGAAAAAACTAAGCTTAATCTTATTTGCTTTATTTACAGCAACTGCTTATTCACAAGATGCAGCGCTTGATTCAATTGCTCTTACTGAAGTAACCGTAACATCAAAAGTTGTTGATGTTGCCAAAGAGCGTGAAACACCGATTGCATTTAGTACAGTAACTGGTGCTGAAATAGAACTAAAAGGAGGAAATCTTGAGTTTGTAGAAACTCTTAAAAGAACTCCTGGTGTATACACCAACCAAGACAATGGGGGTTATGGTGATGGCCAAATGTACCTTAGAGGATTTGGATTCACTAATACTGCCTATGTTATAAACGGTCAGCCTGTTAATGACATGGAAAATGGTAGAATCTATTGGTCGAATTGGGCCGGACTAATGGATATTGCTTCCAGTGTTCAGCTTCAAAGAGGACTTGGATCAACTTCTCTGGCTGTTCCTTCTGCGGGTGGAACTGTGTCTGTTAATACAAGGGCTGCAGAAGCTACACCTGGATCAGGTCTTAAACTGATGTTAGGTGACAATGGATACCAAAAAACAACTGCATATATGAATACTGGGGTTAATGAGTTAGGCTGGTCATCAAGTTATTTACTTGGTTTCTGGAAAGGCGATGGATGGAGAAATGGTATGCAAGGTGAGGGTGTAACTTATGCTTTTTCTGTAGGATATACTCCAAGAGGTGGTGATCATGAATTTAACCTATCAGTTATTGGTGCTGGACAATGGCATCATCAAGCATATTATGGTACTCAAATTCAAGATTATTTAGATTATGGACCTGCTCAAGGTGATGATTATAGAAAGTTTAATCAATTATATGGTGACTATAAAGGTGAAGAGTTTTCAGTTTTAAGAAACTATTATCACAAACCATTAGCAACTCTTAACTGGGATTGGGAAATCAGCAGTAGAGTTACACTTGCAACTTCTCTTTATGCTTCTGCAGGAAGAGGTGGTGGAACAGGTTTAAGAGGAAGAGGATCTTATGGGACAACCTCTTTTAGCGAATCTTTTGCAGAATATATGGACGATCATTCAGAGTGGAGAAATTCTGACTATACAATTAACTGGGGAACAGCAGTTTCAAAAAACTTAGCTGGAGCATACGTTCCTGATAGCGGACCTTTCGCTGGCATGAAGCTTGGATATCACAATACGATAGATGGACTTCCTAGTAAATGGGGTGCAGATACAACTGTTAGAAGGTTTTCAACTAACTCTCATAACTGGATTGGTGGTATTTCTAAAATTAAAATCGACTCAGATAATTTCAGATATGAGTTAGGTGTTGATTTAAGATCATATAAAGCTTATCACAGAAGAGGTATCAGTGATTTCCTAGGTCTAGATGGGTATATTTCTACAATTAACGGAAATAACTTCTCTGGAAATGGAGATAGAATTGGAACCGTAGTTACAACTGCATATGAATCTTCTCCTTTTAAAAATCTTGGTATGGATGATCCTAATGGAACACAGAGATACTATATTGGTTATAATGATTGGACTGGTATCAATGGTTTAATTGAATATACTGGTAATGATAAATTCTCTGCAGTTCTTCAAGTTGGATCAACAACTCAAAAATATCAACTAGAACACTTCTACACAACTCAACCAGATACAAAAAGTAGAAAGATTACTGTAAATGGAGGATATATTAAAGGTGGTGCAAACTATAAAATGAATGACAGAGCAAATGTATTCTTTAATGTAGGTCGTATCAATAGACCTCCTCTTGTTGATGGAGTATTTACTAATGCAGATTATGACTTTACAGAAGCGGATGATATAACTTCTGAAAAAATCACATCTCTAGAGCTTGGTTATGGTTATTTTGGATCAAACTTTAAAGCAAAAGTAAACGTGTACAACACTGTATGGGGTGATAGAACTTTTCAAAGATCTACATCAATTGGAGATCAAGGGATAACAATAATCTACAATGATGTTGAGCAAACGCATTCTGGTATTGAAGGTGAGTTTACTTGGTATCCTTCTAGTAGATTAAGGTTAAAAGGTATGGCTTCATTAGGTGACTGGAAGTTTTCTAAAAACTTTAATGGTACCTCTTTTTATAATGACAATGGTCAAGCAGCAGGAGAAACAGGAACTTTATATTTAGATGGTGTTAAACTTGGTGATGCGGCACAAACAGTTATGTACCTTGGAGCTACCTATAAAATGTCTGATAAATTATCTGCTGACATAGACTTTCAAACATATTCTAATTTATACGGAAGATTTGGTCCATTAGACAGTGAGTTCTATAGTTCAAACAACAGAGGTTCAATTAAACTACCAAGCTTTAGCTTAGTTGATATAGGTGCTACTTATAGAACAACATTCTTAGGTTATGAAACTATTGTAAGAGCAAACATCAATAACCTGTTTGATGAAGAATATATATCTCAATCTCAAACAAATATTCATAGTGATGGTGGAAGAACTTGGAATGGGATTGATGTTCAAAACCAAGTTTACTTTGGTAAGGGAACTACATGGAATTTAGGAGCTACATTTAGATTCTAATAAGAAACTAATAGCGTATTTATAAACCCTGCTTCGGCAGGGTTTATTTTTTTATATCAATCTCTCTTAGGGTAAGTTCTATCTCATCTATTCCTGAATATGAATTAAAGTTAATTGTGTAGAGAATATCGAATGTTGAACTAATATTAATTAGCTGTTCTTTTTTATCAAAACATATAAATGGTAATTCCCTTCCAGATTGGTCCTTAATTTTTGATTTAACTATTTGTGATTCCTTTCCTATAAACTTCAATTTATGGTCTAAAAAACAATTGTTAGTCCTAAACACAGGCTTATTATTTCCAAGACCAAATGGAGACATTCTTAAAATGATTTTAATATTTTCAAATGTAATTTCAGAAAAATCAATTAAAACATCATATGAAAAACTTTTTCTAAACATTTTTTCATTAACAGATTTTCTAACTGTCTTTTCAAATTGAACTTTAAAGTTTTCATAATTAGATTTCTTTACTTTTAAGCCAGCAGCATATTTATGTCCTCCAAATTGAAAAATATTGTCTTCACATTTTGAAAGAGCTTCATGAACATCAAATCCTGAGACAGACCTTACTGAGCCAGTTAAAAGCTCTTCATTTGAATCAGTCATAACTATTGTTGGTTTATATGATTGTTCAATAAGTCTTGACGCTACAATTCCTAGTACTCCTTTACTCCAGTTTTCAGAATAGACAATATTTGTGAAACTGGCATGATCTATTTGTTTTATTGCTTGTTGAAATACATCCTTTTCTGTTGCTCTACGGTTTTGATTAAGGAACTCTACTTCATTGGACATAATGCTAGCTTTTTCTCTATCTTCTTGAACTAATAAATCAACAATAACTTTTCCATTTTTCATTCTCCCAGCAGCATTTATTCTTGGTCCAATATTAAATGAAACTTTAGATTCATCTATTTTACTGTTTATTGATTTTAAAAAGTTTCTTAGACCTATTCTTGGGTTTTCATTTATTCTTTTTAAACCATAAAATACCAAAAGCCTGTTTTCACCTACTAAAGGCATCATATCAGAAATTGTTGCAAGGGCAACAAAATCAATAAATTCAAAAACATCACAAGGGTCGTTTGAAATTAAATTATGAGCAGTTATTAATTTGAAGGCTATACCACAGCCACATAAATCTTTAAAAGGATATTTACAGTCTAATTGTTTTGGGTTAACTATTCCATATGCATTTGGCAACGTTTCTCCTGGAAGATGATGATCACAAATAATGACCTCAATGCCTTTTGATTTAGCTAAATCAACTTGAGTCAAAGCTTTAATTCCACAATCAACAGTTACAATTAAAGAAAAATTATTTTTTTCAGCATATTCTATAGATTCTAAAGATACCCCATAGCCTTCCTTATATCTATCAGGAATATAATAGGAAATATTAAACCCTTTATTATCAAAATATTTAAAAAGCATTGCAGTAGAGGTGGTGCCATCAACATCGTAATCACCCAAAATCATTATTTTTTTTGTTTTCGAAGCTTCAATCATTTCTACAACCCTCAACATATCCTTCATTAAGAAGGGATCATGCAGTAAATCAATATTTGGTCGAAAAAATTGTTTTGCTTTTTCTAATGAATTTATATTTCTCTGCAATAACAAGGAGCATATAAATGCTGGAATTTTTAATGTTTCATTGAGACTTTGAATGTCGTCTTTAGAGGGTTGTTCTTTCTCAATCCAATTTTTCATTAATATTCTATTGTTTTTTATCAATACATATTACAAACTCCCCTTTTATTTTCTTATTTGAAAAATATTTAACAGCTTCAACAACGGACCCCCTGAAGGTCTCCTCATATATTTTTGATATTTCTCGACTCAAGCTAATTTGTCTTTCCTCACCAAAATATTCTAAAAAATCTGTTAATGTTTTAACAACCCTATAGGGAGATTCATATATAATTGTGGTCCTGGTGTTCTGGGAAAGCTCTATTAGCTTTTTTTTTCTGCCTTTTTTTCGTGGTAAAAAACCCTCAAATATAAAACTTTCGCTTGGCAGGCCGCTCAAAACTAGTGCAGGAATTAAAGCTGTTGCCCCAGGCAAACATGTAATTATTATTTCCTTTTTAATTGCCTCGCGGACTAATAAAAATCCAGGATCTGAAACACAAGGAGTTCCTGCGTCTGTAATTAAAGAAATTTTCTTTCCTGAAATCATTAACTCAACATAATCATTGACTTTTTTGTGTTCATTATTCAAATGATAGCTTTGTATTTTAGTTGAAATTTTATATTCACTAAGAAGTTTTTTTGCATGTCTTGTATCCTCTGCTAAAATTAAGTCTGAATTATTAAGAGTTTCAATTGCTCTTATTGTAATGTCCTCCATATTACCAATTGGTGTTGGCACTATAAAAAGTTGAGGGTCATTTATCATCTTCCGATTCTGGTATTTCAGTTACTAAATCTTTAATTGTGTCAATTAATGGGGTTATTTCGCTTTCGTTATGTGGTAATTCATTTGGTTTTTCTGAATGTAAATTTAATTTATTAAGCGTTTCTTTAAGTTTTTCTGAATGCAAGTCCCATTCAGAGTTTTTTTGTCTCTTTGAAAGAAATTTATGAATTATCGCTAACTCATATATATATTTTGACTTCTCATAGATTTTATCCTTCTCTTTAGAGGTTGAATTATGAATTTGAAGTGCAATTGCTTTTATTTTATTTTCTATTTTTTTAAACACTCTAGTTTATTATTATAATGAATTACTTTTTGATAAATTTGCTTTAATTGTAAATCAAATTACAAAATGTTTTTAGAAAACCCGTCATATAACAACGAACAATTCGGCTGGATTGAAGTAATCTGCGGGTCAATGTTCTCTGGTAAAACTGAGGAGCTTATAAGAAGGATAAAAAGAGCAAAAATAGCAAATCAAAAATATAAAGTTTTTAAGCCTACTATTGATTCCAGAAGCAAAAATTATATTGAGTCCCATGATGAAAGCAAGCTTGAATCAACTGAGGTTAAATATTCGTCAGATATTTTAGATAAGGTTGAAAACTGTGATGTTGTGGCAATTGATGAAGCTCAGTTTTTTGATGATGGTATAGTCTCTGTGTGTAATGATCTTGCAAACAATGGTATAAGGGTGATTATTGCTGGTTTAGACATGGACTATCTTGGTAATCCTTTTGGTCCTATGCCAAATTTAATGGCTATAGCAGAATATGTTACAAAAGTTCATGCTGTTTGTAAAAAATCTGGAAATATTGCTAATTATAGTTTTAGAAAGAACAAAAAAAAAGATATCGTTGTAATTGGTGAAAAGGATAAATATGAACCCTTGAGTCGTGCTGTGTATTATAAAAAAATGAAAAAAAATAACTAATATGAAGGTAGCTGTTATTGGCGCAACTGGAGTTGTCGGATCTGTATTACTTCAACTTTTAGAAAAAAGAAAATTTCCTGTAGAAAAGATTATCCCTGTTGCTTCACAAAAGTCTGTTGGAAATAAAATTTCATTTAATGGACAAGAATATAATGTTGTTTCTCTTAATGACGCTATCAATATGAAACCAGACATTGCGTTGTTTTCTGCAGGCGGGTCAACCTCTCTAGAATGGGCTCCCAAGTTTGCTGAAATTGGGACAAGAGTTGTTGATAATTCTTCTGCATGGAGAATGGACTCAACAAAAAAACTAATTGTAAGTGAAGTAAATTCTAATGTTTTAACAAAAGATGACTATATAATCGCAAACCCAAATTGTTCAACAATGCAAATGCTTGTTGTATTAGCTCCTCTTCACGAAAAATATAAAATTAAAAGACTTGTAATCTCAACATATCAATCTGTTTCTGGCACAGGAAAAAATGCTATAGATCAACTAAACGATGAGAGAGGTGGGCGGGATAGCTCAAAAGTGTACCCTTATTCTATTGATCAAAATTTATTACCTCACTGTGATGTTTTTGAGGAAGGCGGGTATACTAAAGAAGAAAATAAGCTTATTAATGAAACTAGAAAAATTTTAAATGACAACAGTATTCAAATAACTTCTACAGCTGTAAGAGTACCGATTGAAATATGTCATGGAGAATCAGTAAATATAGAGTTTGAAAATGAATTTGAAGTTGATGGTGTTTTTGAAATTTTAAAAAATGCTCCTGGAGTAATTGTTGAAGATGATCCTAAAAAAAACAAATATCCTATGCCTATTAATTCAGCAAATAAAGATGAGGTGTTTGTTGGTAGAATAAGGAGAGATTTTAGCATTAAGAGTGGATTAAATCTTTGGATTGTTGCGGATAACCTTAGAAAAGGGGCGGCAACAAATACTATTCAAATAGCAGAAAAATTAATTGAAATGGAGATAATTTAAATCTACATCTCAAATGATTCCATAAATTTTGTAGTGTAATTGCCAGACAAAAAGTCTGGATTTTCTAATAATTTTTGATGAAACGGAATTGTTGTTTTTACCCCTTCAATTACAAACTCATCTAAAGCTCTTTTCATCTTATTTATTGCCTCTTCTCTGGTTTGAGCAGTAGTAATTAATTTAGCAATCATAGAATCATAATGTGGTGGTATTAAATATCCACTATAAACATGAGTGTCAATACGAACACCATGTCCGCCTGGAAAATGGAGTGTCAATATTTTGCCTGGGTTTGGCATGAAGTCATTATTTGGATCTTCAGCATTTATTCTACATTCTATAGAACATAATTTAGGAAAATAATTCTTCCCGGAAATTGTTTTACCTGAAGCAACTAAAATTTGTTCTCGTATTAAATCATAATCTATAACTTGCTCAGTAATTGGATGCTCAACTTGAATTCTTGTATTCATCTCCATAAAGTAGAAATTCTTGTGTTTGTCAACTAAAAACTCAATTGTTCCCGCTCCTTCATATTTAATAGATTCTGCTGCTTTTACAGCAGCCTCGCCCATTGCCTTTCTTAATGGCTTAGTCATAAAAGGGGAAGGTGTTTCCTCAATTAGCTTCTGATGACGTCTTTGAATAGAACAATCTCTTTCAGAAAGATGACAAGCTTTTCCATAAGAATCACCTATAATTTGAATTTCAATATGCCTTGGGTCTTCAATAAATTTTTCTAGATACATGTCGTCATTATCAAAAGCAAGTTTTGATTCTTTTCTAGCTATTTCCCATGCACTAGCTAAATCTTTAGGGCTTTTGGCTATTCTCATTCCCTTTCCTCCACCACCTGCCGTGGCCTTAAGCATTACAGGATATCCTATTTCAAGTGCAACGTTTTGAGCGTCTTCAAGGGTTGGGATAAGCCCTTTAGAACCAGGAATTGTCGGAACCCCTGCTTTTTTCATCGTTTCTTTTGCAGACGCTTTATCTCCCATTTTATCAATCATTTCAGGTGATGCACCAATAAACTTTATCTTATGATCGTGACATATTTTAGAAAATTTACTGCTCTCAGATAAAAACCCATATCCTGGATGAATAGCGTCGGCATTTGTAATCTCTGCTGCCGCAATTATATTAGCTGGCTTTAAATATGACTCCGAGCTAGCTGAAGGTCCGATACAAACAGCTTCATCTGCAAACCTCACATGAAGACTATCCTCGTCTGCTTTTGAATATACTGCGACAGTTTGAATGCCCATTTCCTTGCAAGTCCTGATGATGCGCATAGCAATCTCTCCCCTATTAGCAATTAATATTTTATTAAACATTTTTAAGATGGATCAATAATAAAAAGTGGTTGATCAAACTCAATAGGACTTTGATCTTCAGCAAGTATTTTAACAATTTTTCCTGATATCTCAGATTCTATTTCATTGAATAATTTCATGGCTTCAATTACACATAGAATATCTCCTTCAACAACACTTTTTCCAACCTCAACAAATGAGGGCTTATCAGGTGATGGCTTTCTATAAAAAGTTCCTATTATTGGTGACTTAACTACTATGTGGTTCTCATTCTCTACTTTTGTAGCCTGAGAATGAGAACTATTTTCTTGAACAGCCCCCTGATGGGTAGGTGAAACAGCTTGAGAAGTAATTGTGTTTGTTGAGGAAATATCCTCAACTAGAACTTGCTTAGTAATATCTTTCTTTGTCTTAATTGTAATTTTAAATCCTTCTCTTTCTATTTTTACTTCCTCAACACCAGATTTATAGACAAATTTTATTAAGTTTTGTATTTCTTTTATATCCATGTTATATAGTTTAATTGTATGCCCATGTTAAATATGCTGCACCCCATGTTAATCCAGCTCCAAAAGCTGCAAGTATTAATTTATCCCCCTCCTTAAACTCCTTTTCATAGTCGTACATTAATAACGGTATGGTTGCTGCAGTAGTATTTCCATATTCTTCTATGTTCATTAAAACTTTATTTTTATCTAAATTAATCTTTTCTGCGGTAGCATCAATAATTCTTTTATTAGCTTGATGAGGCAATAAATATTTAATTTCTTCTGGATTTAGATTATTTCTCTTGATAATTTGCTCTGCGGCGTTTGCCATTTCTGAAACAGCTGACTTAAACACTGTTTTTCCGTCTTGCGTTATATAATGCCATCTATTATCCAGTGATTCTTTTGATGTTGGATACAACGATCCTCCTGATTTTACTTTTAACCATTGTGCTCCGACCCCGTCTGATCTTAAATATTCATCTTCCCAGCCAAAATTATTAGCGCTGGGCTCTACTAAAACTGCTCCAGCTCCATCACCAAAAAGGATGCTGGTTGATCTGTCTGTATAATCTACAATAGAAGACATCATGTCTGCCCCTATTAGAAGTATTTTTTTATATCTCCCCGACTCAATATAGCTTGTAGCTGTTGACATGCCATATAAAAAACCTGAGCAAGCTGCGTTTACATCAAAAGCATATGCATTAGTTGCGTTTATTTCTGAGGCTACAGTTGGAGCAGTAGATGCACCATGATAATCTGGGGTTATTGTTGCAACAATTACTAAGTCAATAGTTTTAGGGTCAGTTTTCTTTTTATTGAGTAAATCTTTTGCGGCGTTTGCTGCTAAAAAAGAAGTTGCCTTCCCTTTTTCTTTAAGAATTCTTCTTTTTTTAATGCCCGTTCTTGCGGTTATCCAATCGTCATTAGTGTCAACCATTTTTTCTAAATCTCTATTGGAAATAAAGTCTTCTGGAATGTACCCTCCAACAGCAGTAATGGCCGCTTTTATTTTGTTTGTTTTGTTAGATATCATACTAACATCAATTATGTCTTTAGACAGTTAAATTGATAATTTAAGATACTAGTTATTTTCTGATTCTAATGAATCAACTAGAACTTTTCCTCTATAATAAAGCTTTCCTTCGTGCCAGTGGGCTCTGTGATATAGGTGTGACTCGCCAGTAGTTTTACATATTGATATTTGCTGCTTTTCAGCCTTAATATGAGTTCTACGTTTATCTCTTCTTGTTTTAGATATTTTACGTTTAGGATGTGCCATTTATAATAAATCTTTTAATTTGTCCCACCTAGGGTCAGTTTTTTCTTTAAAATTTTTTTTAGGTTTAAGTTCTTTTAATTTTTCTGCTATTTCTGATTTTAATGATCCATTTTCTATCCCAGGATGAACTTTTTTTTGTGGAACAGCTAAGATGATGCTTTCATAAATCATACGAGAGACATCTATGCTGTGAGATCCTGAAGGTAAAAAAACAACTTTATCGTCTGATGACGTAATGTTGTCCTTGAATTTTATAACTACACTGTAGTTTGTGTTCACACCCATATTAAAGCTTTCCATAGAAACATCACACTGAACCTCTATTTCTCCACTAAATGAAAATTTTAGATTTAGCAGTGTTGGTTTCTTTTCAAGTTCAAGATTTGCTAACAATTTAGCATCAAGAAAATCATAATAGTCAAAATTTTTAAAGAACTTATTTCCTAGCTCATAGTTAAAGCAGTGTATTCCTTCTTTCAAGCCTGAAAATTTAATCAAATATGGCGAAAGCGATTTCATCACTCAACTATTGAGCGGCAAATTTATAAAAATTTATCTATTTAATGTCAAACAATCGTATTTCTTGACCTGTATATATTTATCCCTACTTTCAATGCTTGTATGAATGAGGCTGGACTAGCAATTCCTTTACCCGCGATATCAAACCCTGTACCGTGATCTGGAGATGTTCTAATAATTGTTAACCCTGCGCTATAATTAACTCCGTTGCCAAAACTGATTGTTTTAAATGGAATTAATCCTTGATCGTGATATGCTGCTAGAATGCCGTCATATTTCTTAAAGTTTTCATTGCAAAAAAAAGTATCTGCTGAAAACGGGCCGTAAATTAAATTATTGCCGTTATTAATTGCTGCAATTGCAGGCAGTAATCTTTCTTGATCTTCATTCCCAATTACTCCATTGTCTCCAACGTGAGGGTTAATGGCAAGGATTGCAATCTTCGGCTCTCTTATTGCAAAATCCTTAATTAAAGTTTCTCTTAAAGTTTTTATTTTTTTAATTACTTTTTTGGTTGTTATTTCTTTAACAACATCTTTTATTGGTATATGCTCTGTCAACAAGCCTAATTTTAGATTATCTGAAACCATCAACATCATAGGGTCATTTTTGAGGGTGTTTTTTAGATAATCTGTGTGGCCTGAAAATTTAAATGTGTTAGAATAAGCTAATTCTTTATTAATAGGGGCGCTTATTAAAACGTCAATTTCTCTTTTAACAGCATCATTTACTGCTTCTTTAAAAGAGATTATACCCCTTGCTGAAACTTCTTTGTCCTTCTTGCCAAATTCAAACTTAGAGTTAGAAAAAACTTCTTTAATGTTTATATGGTCAGATTCTATTTCATCAACAGAATGTATTTTTTTTAGAGGTAGGGTTTTAATCTTTAATAAATCTTTTTGCTTAACAATTAAATCAAGTGAAGAATAAATTAGAAAATTGCATTCCTCATGAAAATTACTTTCGGAAAGTGCTTTTAAAATTATTTCAATTCCAATACCGTTTGGATCTCCAATTGAAATTCCAATATTTATTTTTTTTGAGTTTACCACTAGTTAATTAATTGCTAATTTTACAAAGCAAAAATAAAGATAATAATGTTCACGGGTATAATAGAATGTGTTGCAACTATAGAGAAAATAGAAAAACACAAAGGCAACCTTAATATTTCACTAAAATCATCAATAACAAGGGAACTTAAAGTTGATCAAAGCCTATGTCATAATGGTGTTTGTCTTACTGTGGTTAATCTTAATGAGGATATATATACCGTTACTGTGATAGCAGAAAGCCTCAATAAGACAAATCTTGGAGAGTTAAACCCAGGGGATGTTGTTAATCTTGAAAGGTCGATGTCTGTTAATTCAAGGTTTGATGGCCATATAGTTCAAGGTCATATTGACGAAGTAGCTGTTTGTATAGAGTCATTAGAAACTGACGGTAGTTGGAAATATGTTTTTAAGCATTCTGAAAAAAACACAACTGTAGAAAAAGGGTCAATAACTATAAACGGTGTTAGTCTAACAGTTGTTGACTCATCTACCAGTTCTTTTTCCGTAGCAATTATTCCTTACACTTACGAAAACACAAATTTTAAAAAGATTAGTACTGGAAGCAAGGTGAATCTTGAGTTTGATATCCTGGGAAAGTATGTTTCTAAACTAATTAAAAACAATAAAATCTTATAAAAGTATAGTCCTTGTGTAAGTCATTCTTCATAATCTCTAACCATCCCTCAACATTATCCTTATCAACATTTTGTATATTTGCCAAATACTAATAAAACATTTTTATGAAGAAGATACCATCGCTAGATCTTAGAGATTTTTTAAGTGAAGACCCTCATCGTAAGCTAGAATTTGTTCAATCAATAGGTAAGGCTTTTCAAGAGATAGGTTTTTGTGCGGTTAAAGGCCATCTTTTATCTGATGAGCTTGTTGAAAGACTTTACAAGCAAATTAAATTATTTTTTGATCTCCCAGATGAAGTTAAAACTAAATATGAATTCCCAGAATATTCAGGTCAAAGAGGATATGTTTCTTTTGGCAAGGAGAGCGCTAAAGGAAGTAAACACGGTGATCTAAAAGAATACTGGCATTTTGGTCAACATGTTGAAGAAGAAGAGAAGGATAAATACAATTATTTTCCTAATATCCATGTTGATGAACTACCTGACTTTAATAAAGTTGGCAAGGAAGCATACTCCTCATTAGAAAATACAGCAAAATATATTCTTAGAGCTTTAGCATTGTATTTAAATATTGAGGAAAATTACTTTGATAAATATATTAAAAATGGAAACTCAATATTAAGACCCATCCACTACCCTCCTATTTTAGATGATCCTAAAGAGGCTGTTCGTGCTTCTGCTCATGGAGATATAAATCTTATTACTTTGCTTATGGGAGCTCATGGTAAGGGATTGCAAGTTCAGCACTCTAATGGCGAGTGGATTGATGCAATGGCTAGTAAAAATGAGTTAATGATAAATATTGGAGACATGTTGTCTAGACATACTAATAATCTATTAAAATCCACAGTTCATAGAGTTATAAATCCCGATAGGGAATTGCTAAAAAAGTCTAGATATTCTATTCCGTTTTTCATGCATCCAGTAAGTGAAATGAAGTTAAATGTTTTAGAATCTTGTATTTGTGAAGAATCTCCTAAATCATTTGATGATATTAACGCTGGAGAGTTCTTAAATGAAAGATTAGTAGAATTAGGTCTACTAAAGAAATAATGGATAGATCAGAATTAATACTAAACAAAGACGGTTCGGTATATCATTTAAAACTCAAATCTGAAAATTTATCTTCAACAGTCATTTTGGTCGGCGACCCATTTCGGGTAGATAAAATCACTAAACATTTTGATAAGATTGAATTCAAAACTCAGAATAGAGAATTTAAATCTGTAACAGGCTCTTATAAATCAAAAAGAATCACTGTTGTTTCAACTGGAATTGGTTCATCTAATATAGATATTGTTTTAAATGAGCTTGATGCTTTGGTTAATATAGATTTACAAACAGGAGAAGTTTTAAATTCAAGAAAGTCTCTTAATTTAATAAGAATTGGTACTTCCGGTGCAATTAAAGATGATGTTCCTGTTGATTCTTTCTTATTAAGTAAAATGGCAATCGATATTGATGGTTTTATGTTAAATTATGATTTATCCAGTATAGATAACAAAGACTTCACAAAACATATATGCGAAAACCATCAAATTCAAGATCAATTATATTGCTATGATTGCTCAAGTAAATTATATGATAAATTTAATTCAACTGATGTTAATAGTGGGATCACCATAACATGTGGAGGGTTCTATGGTTCACAGGGAAGGTCCATACGTTTGAGCACCTCTCACAAGAACAATCTAAGTGAAATTAAGAAGATTAAGTACAAAAATTATTATGCTACAAACCTTGAAATGGAAACTGCAATTATTTATGCAATGTCTAAGCTTTTAGGGCATAAGGCAATCTCCTTAAACGCAATACTTGCCAACAGAAATTTAGAAGAATATAGCTTGAGCCCAGAAAAAACTGTAGAAAACTTAATAGAATATACGCTTGCCAAACTTTAATTACGACATGAGTTCTTCTGCCCTTTTTAATTATTTTGATGAGGTCATTCTGATAATCTCGAGTATATTGATTGAGATAATTTTGAAAGAAAGGGTATCGCAATTTGATTGTACTCATATACATTGTCATTAATTGTTTTATTCTTGTTTGTATAAATAGTTGCTGTTAGAAAAAACTCAACATCATCCTGATAATTTTTTATGTATCCATTGTCTACTGAAGTTCCATAAGCCTGCCCAATTTTATTGTATACTCTAATGTTTCTATCGTTTACAATTGTATCCTCTCCGTGAATAAAAAACTTATTATAAGAGTCAAAATATTTTTTTTTGGTTTTAAATTTATCTCCAATATCTTCATAAGTAAATCTACTCATCCAATATCTTAAAAAATCATAATCCTCAACGTTAAGATTAAAAGTCTTGTCTTTATCAAACTTTAAAGGAAAAATTATTCTTTTTAATATATTGTGCATGTCTTTTATTGAAGATCGATTTTTTTGAGAAAAATCAAGGGATCCTGTGATTGCTATACCGTCTTGAAATTTCTTTTTTCCTTTTTTTAATCCTAAAATATTTTGATCTGCAGTAATTATAATTTGATTATCATTTGGTGATATTAATTCATTTTTGACTGTCTTTATTTGCCAATTAATATTAACATAAGGATCCGGATTGAATTTATGATTTAGATATGTGTTTTTAAATCCTGCTTCCGCCATTTTAACATTAAAATTATTATATCCTATAAAATCAATTAGTACGTTTGAGGATGAGTTGTCGCTAACTAGAAAAACATCAGCAATCAAATTTTGAAAAGAAGTTATACTGTCTTTTTGAATTTGGTTATTCCCGTCATGAGTTGATGAAATTAAGATTTTTGATTTAGTTGTAATATCAATTCCTGTTGCCCTAAGTTCGTTTATTTTATCAAGAGTTAAAACTATAATAGGTAGCTTAATTGTGCTTGCTGGATAAAAATATTTTTCTTCATCAACTTGAAGTTCAAAATCTCTAAATACTGGCTCGCCATCTCTATCTCTTGTAACTTCTGTATAGGCTATCTGGATTTCATATTCATTTTTATTTTTAAGGATTTCAGTTAAAAAATCATCATTTTTCATAGATGTCTTTATAGGGTTATCTCTTAAATAACATCCTTGTAATAAAAAAAGAAATAAAATAAATATCGATAACTGTCTCATAATATCAAAAATAAAAAAACCCCTCTAAAAGGAGGGGTTTTCTTTTTATTTGATCTAGAAAATTATTCCGTTGGTCTTAGAGAGATTCCTGACCAAAGAGTAATACTGCTTTTATGTTCTCTCATCCTAAGAACTTCTTGTAATTGTCTTGGAACATTCTCAGTCGGAACTCTTGAGAGCATCAAGTCAGACATTTTTTCATAAAAATCTACAGTCATATAATTATGGTGTATTGCATCGCCATAATTATCTAATCTTTTTAAAAGCCCCCATCCTAATCTAGCTCCCAAACCTCCAGAATTTAGACTATTTTCTAGTTGCTCATATTTTGCATCATTAGAATAGTCTGTTTTCATGGCATTTATAACAGCAACTTGAGGAACAGCCGGAGTCTCTCCGTTATTACCTGTAAAATTTAATCCCTTGTTGACATATATGTTTTGCCAAACAAGAGTTCTTGCTTTTGAGTTTTTTTCTAAAAAGATTTCTCTATCCATTGCGCTGTAGTCAGGTCTCATTTTTGGAACTCCTACATTAGCGTTCAGGCTATCTGGATGATTGGCAACTGTTACAATTAACAGGTTCCAATCAGATTCGGAGGTAGCCCCAACTCTCCACCAGGTGTCCCATCCAGTTATTGTTCCTTCATCTATTCGCATTTGATGAAGGTCCTTCCACTTTTCGTTTAATATAACATTGTACTGTTCTCCTGGTGTAGTCTTAACAAATTGAAAAGAAACGAAATCACCATTACCTTGTGCTGAAAGTGGTGCTAGAGAAACAAGGGCAATAATTAAAAATAATTTTCTCATTTTGATTGTTTTTAAAATTTTCATATTGTTTTGTTTTAATTAATTGTTTGGACCTGCTAGATCAAATTTTCCGTCTTCAATATGCCCAACATGAATATAGATTTGATCTTCATGCTCTCCAGCTACTTCTGGCCAAAAAGCTGCTCCGCCTCCCTCTGTTGCAACACTATCAGTAGTTATAGCTTTTGCAAAATCTACAAGATTAGCATATGCGCTAAAAAATCTAACATCATATCCGTTTCCTGAAAAGTGAGAAGTATATCCTCCTCCTAATTGGAGTCCTTTTTCTACTCCAGGCTTAGTTTGCCAGTCCATATATGATTGTCCTAATTTGCTCCAATCTGCACTTTTAGAGTTGTAATTTCCAACAACTAAAACAAAATTGGTGTCCCAGTTAACATCTGGTTTTGAAACAAAATTATTGTCAAAATCTACATTTCTGATTTCATCGCTATGATTGCCAAGAAAAGAAGCATATTTTTGACCTATTGCGCCCATTTCTTCAGTAGAGTATTCTGTATCTGTTTCTTTGTTCCACCCTCTTTTTTGTTCTGCTTCAGAAGCAGCTTGCCATGCTTGTCTAAAGCCTGCCCATGGATCATCATTAACGGCATCTGCTGCAGAGGCAAAATATGTTTCTACAACTACAGAATGTCCTGATCCATACCAATGGCGATAAACCCATTGACCTTCAACTTTTCTATCATCAGTTAAAGATATGTCCATAAACTGTTTATGTGTTTTAATAAACTCTCCAACCTTGTCAGCTGGTATATCAAAGTATGTTATATCAACAACACCTTGCGCTGATATTGATGCAGTAAACAGCAATACCAGAAATAATTTTATTGTTTTCATATTATATTGTTTTGTTTTAATTAATTGTTTGGACCTGCTAGATCAAATTTTCCGTTCACTACATGACCTCTGTGAACATACATGTTGTCAGTATGATTTCCTGCCACATTTTGCCAGAAAGTACTTCTTCCCTCAGTATTACCTTGAAGAGAAATTGAATTTACATAATCCTCAAGAGTTGAATGAATTGTCCATACTTGAAGATCTGACCCTGACCCTGATAAGTGAGAAGAAAATCCTCCTGATTGAACTGAGCCATCTTCTATTCCAGGAAAAATAAGCCAGCTGTTAAAAGCGTCTCCTACTAATTCTGTATTACCTGTTGTTTGATAGTTTCCAAACAAAGCATAAAAACGAGTATCCCAATCCATGTTTTCTGAATGCTTAACATTGTTATCCCAGTCTATCACTCTAATTTCATCAGTGTGTCCTGACCAATATGCCATGTATTCTGAAACTAATTTTTCAAATTCTTCTTTTTCTTGACCTTCAAGAGCCTCCCATTTCTTGCCAATTGCAGCTAGAGCGTTATCTTTATATACTTCTTCTACTGAAGGGTAATTAGACCATATTACTACATTTGATCCTGATCCCTGAAAGTGAGTTAATAACCAATGGTTTTGATGTTCTCTATATTCCATAGTCATATCAGTTACTTGTTTATGAAGCCTAATAAACTTTCCTATCTCTTGAGTTGGGACATCAAGAAATGTAAAATTTGCTACCTGCTGCTCTTGAGCAGTTATTCCGGTTGACGCAAAAGCCAAAGCTAACGCAACCATGATTTTTATTTTTTTCATTGTTTAGATTAATTTAAAGTTTGATTTATTAAATTACAATAAAAAAAATAAAATTCGTTAACATGAAAAGAAGATCCCTTATAAAATCAATCACAGCGGCTACGCTTGGTGCCCCACTAATTGGTTGCACCAATTTAAATTCTACTAAAAAAAGTGTTGTTAAAAACATAAAGCATAACCCTATTGGTGTTTCTACATATTCTTTTTGGCAATTCAATGGAAGAGAAACTCCTATTGAATATTGTATTGATAAAGCGTCAGAATTTGGGTTTGATGGAATAGAGTTATTGCTAATCCAAATGGAATCAGAAGAGAATAATTATTTACAACAAATTAAAAAAAGAGCATTTGATTCAGGATTAGATATCATGGGTCTTTCAACACATCAAAGTTTTGTTAGTCCTGATGCTTCTAAAAGAAAAGAAAATGTTGAGTTAACAAAACATCAAATTGAAGTTGCATATTCACTCGGAATTCCAACTATTAGAATAAATACTGGAAGATGGGGAACAACAAAACCTGTAGGGGATAACTCAGAGTTTGATGTGCTAATGGAAAATAAAGGGGTAGAGGCTGTTCTTGAAGGGTATACTGAGGAAGAGGGGTTCAAGTGGGTTATAGATTCTATAGAACAATGTATTCCTACTGCTGAAAAATGCGGTGTTGTTCTCGGCTTAGAAAACCACTGGGGGCTTGGATTAACTTCTAAAGGCGTGATGAAAATTGTTAACGCTATAAACTCTCCATGGCTAAGTGTAACTTTAGATACGGGGAACTTTTTTGATAATCGTAAAAAACAACTTGCCGAGCTAGCGCCACACACGTGCCTTATTCAGGCTAAAACATATTTTGGAGGTGCGAAATGGCCTGCCTTTAACCAGGTTAATATTGATTACGAATCAATTGGAGAGCTTATGAGGGAAAACAATTATAGAGGATATATATCCCTTGAGTTTGAAGGTAATGAAGATGCGAATACTGCTGTTCCAAAAAGTCTTGACCTATTGAGAAAGTCTTTCTTTTTCAACCTTAGTTAAATAGTTTTTATACATTTGAAAACCTATTGTTTATGAAAGAGAATCCAATCCCTATATATATAATTGAATTTATGTCTGATGAATGGAAGACTTGGGCTTTGTTTTCTCTAGTTTTTATTTCAGTTCCGCTAATTCTTGGAAGATTTCTAAACAGAAAACAAAAAGTACAGGTTACATATATTATTGGAATAATAATGATTCTTGATTTTATTTCTGAAAATTTAGATTATTTTATGAGTGGTACTTGGGATATTCAATATACTATTCCTCTTCACTTATGTGGAATTTCTTCACTTATTTGTTGTGTTCTTCCTTTTGTGAAGAAAAAGGAAAAGTTATTTCAATTTGTATATTACACGGGGGTCATAGGGGGGGCCATGGCCATTTTAACTCCACAACTTAATCATTTTGATGGCAGTTTAAGATATTATCTTAACTATTTTATCTCGCATAGTTTTATAATTGCCTTGCCGATATTTATGTTTCTTCATTTAGACATGAAGCTGCCAAAGTTTTCATGGTTTAAGATTTGGGTACATCTAAATATTCTTATGGTTATAATCATGCCTATAAATTTTTTACTAGGCTCTAACTATATGTATGTAAATGCTGCTCCCGAGGTTAGTAATCCATTAGTAATTGGCGATTGGCCATACTATCTTTTAATATGGGAGCCGCTAGTTATTATAATTACATATCTTATATACATAATAAGCAGAAGAAAGATAATACTGTGATTCTTTTAAAAACATTATTGTTCCTGTCTTTTTTTTTGGGTGAAGCTTCTCATGATAACTGCTCAACTTTTTATCTTATTCGACATGCAGAAAAAGTTCGTGCTGATAAATCTGAACCAAATCCTGATTTAAACGAGAAAGGTTTCTTAAGAGCTCAGAACTGGAAAAATTATTTTTCAGATAAAGAGGTGTCCAAAATTTACTCAACTAATTATAAAAGAACATTAAAAACAGTTGAGCCATTAGCAAAAAAAAATAATCTTGAACTTGTTTTTTATTCTCCCTCTGATATTGATTACGATGGTTTTATAAAATCAAATATTGGGAAGACTACACTTGTGGTTGGTCACAGTGATACAATTCCTGATTTTGTAAATGAGTTGATAGACAATGATTATTATCCTCAAATCGATGATCTGAATAACTCTAATTTATATATTGTTTCAGTCTGTGGCTCAACAGTGACTCACAAATTAATTAAAGTAGACTAAATAGAGCATGGGAACACCTATTAAGGTTTTTAGTGATTGGGTGATAAAGGGAAAGGATGAGGGCATGGCGGAAGGCCATTCTTCATCTGTAAAGAATATGCTTGAAAATTCAACTAAGGGATTGTCTGAGTTTAGTTTTATAGACGCTGGTTGTGGAAATGGTTGGGTTGTAAGAAATATAGGCTCAAATCCTAACTGTAAAAAAGCGATTGGTGTTGATGGGTCCTCTAATATGATTGAAAAAGCAGAAAACCTTGACAATAAAAACAAATACTACTGTAGCGACCTAATGAATTGGAGTCCAGATAAAAAAGTTGATATAGTTCACTCCATGGAAGTGTTTTACTATTTTGAAAGTCCAGACAAACTAATCAAGCATATTCATGATAATTGGATCCTTAAAGGGGGGAAGCTAATCATGGGTATTGATTATTATAAAGAAAACAAGCCCTCTCATACCTGGCAAGAAGATTGCTGTATAACAACCATGAAAATGTTTGCAAAAAAAGATTGGCTTACGTTTTTTAAAGCTGCTGGTTTTAAAAACACAGAATCATGGTTTTACGGAAAAGATGGAGACTGGAATGGTACTTTAATTGTATCCGGAGTCAAGTAGTGTGTCTACTTGTTTTTTAAATTCTATTATTTGTTTTTTTAGCTCATTCAGTAGTGTTTGGTTAGTAATCCCGAATTCTTCTGAAAAATTTTCACTAAAGTTTGGTAGTATAAAGTGAGGTATGTCAAAATTACTTTGTCTTGAAAAACGGGATAAAGCTGTCTCTAACACGCTCTTCCCCCCTCGGGCTCCATCACTTGTAGACATTAATAATATAGGCTTGTTGCCCCAAACTGTTTTTTCAATAACAGATATCCAGTCATAAATATTTTTAAATGCTGAGGTATAAGAGCCATTATGTTCTGCAAGTGAAATAACCAATCCGTTACTCTCATTAATAATTTTTTTAAACTCTAATGCTTTTTTAGGAACTCCTTCATCTGAATGCCTGTCTTCACTATAAATAGGCATTTCAAAGTCATTAAGATCAATAATAGTTGCCTCTTCAGGAGCAATTTTATTAGCTACAAAAGAGGCAAGTTTTTTATTAATTGAGTTTTTTGAGGACGATGCCCCAAAAGCTATAATTTTAATCATTGTTTATTTTGGTGTGATCCATCACAATATCCATTCGGATCTTGCGTGTTTCCACATCCACATTTTGGTCTATCTGAATTCATATTACAAAGTTTTTAGGTTTATTGCAAGTTCTATATCGTCATAAATTAATTTATCTCCTAAATTTTCAAAAAATGTACCCGATCTAAACCTGACTTCATATTTAGATCTATCAAAAACTAGATTTGCTTTCCAACCTTCTTGTGAGTTTGACATTTCGAATTGTATAGGATGAGTATAGCTTTTAATTGTTAACTCCCCTAGGACTAACCATTTTCCTTCTGCAATAATTTCAGATTCTGAAATAGATATTTTTGCTTCTGGATATGATTCAACAAAGAAGAAGTCTTCTGATTTTAAATGATTTTCAAGTCTAGCTCTTCTTTCTTGTGGAAGATCCTGATTTATAATTGTCGTCATATCAACAACAAACTCACCCTTTGAAATCAACCCTGCTGATATTTCAAAATTTCCTGAAATTAAATTAATTGTACCATAATGAAGCTTAGAAGATAATTCTTTACCTGTCCAAGTTATTAAACTTTCATCTACCAGGATATTATACATGGAGTCTTTAGCAGAGAAAGTTTCATCAGAACTTGTTTCCTGAGTGCTTGAGTTCATATTGCAAGAAGTCAGTGTGACAAATGTTAGTAAGGCAAATAGTTTTTTCATCTTTTTAATATTTCTGTAAAACTAGCTAAATCAACACGAGGGGTGTATAATTGAGTACGTTTTAATGATTATTTAACATCTTTTTGTTTAATTATTAAAAGTTATTTATATTTTTGAAATGCAATAATAGCAATTATTATAACTAAAAGTAACTTATACCCTAAATGTAACTATTAGAAAGTGGTTATAAAGATGTAACAAATGGATAAAACAGATAAAGCCTGTCCTGTTTCCGATTTTACCTCAATGTTAGGGGGTAAATGGAAGCTAGTAATAATTGGCCGATTAAGAAACAAAGAAGCTTTAAGGTTCGGGTTTTTAGCGGCTAGTATAGACAATATTTCAAGAAAAGTTTTGGCTGATCAGCTAAAAGAGCTTGCAAAAGACGGTCTGGTAGAAAGAATGCAGTACAATGAAATTCCTCCTAGAGTTGAATATTCGTTGACTGAAAAAGGAAAAAGCCTATGCGGAGTCTTTAAAAGTATTGAAGAATGGGCAAATGTAAAGTAAAGTATACATTTATAAAGTAAAGTTTGTTTTACAATTATATAAAAGAAGAAATAAAGTAAAATTTGTTTTACAAAATATTGTTATATTTGTAAAGTTTGTTTTACATATGCTAGTAAATAGAGTTAGAGATTATAGAAAGGGCTTGAAGATGACTCAAGAAGAGCTTGCTTCTAGAGCGGGGGTGAGCAGGCAAACCATAATTTCTGTTGAAAAAAACAAATTTGTGCCTGGCTTAGATGTCGCCCTAAAAATATCTGATTCTCTCAACACGCCTATTAACAAACTTTTTTACTTCGTTTAAATGGAAAGAATAGATGCTGTAATTACATGGGTAGACGGGCAGGACCCGGATCACATTAGCAAGAGAAACTCATATATAACAAACAAAAACAAAACTGAATCCACTAACACCTCAAGGTTTAACCAGGTTAATGAAATAAATCTTGTAATAAAGTCAATCTTTAAATTTGCTCCTTTTGTCAAAAATATTTATGTCTTAACAGACCAACAAACCCCAAACATAATCAAAGAGGCTGAAAACTGGGACGACTCTTATAGAAAACGACTAAAAGTGATAGATCACAAAGAGGTTTTTAGAGATCACTTAGAAGTGTTGCCAACCTTTAATGCGACGACAATTGAATCGATGCTTCAGTATATAAAAGGCCTATCTGATCATTTTATTTACTTCAATGATGACACTTTTTTGATAAAGCCAACCAAAATAGAAGACTTTTTTATTAATAAAAAACCCTTAGTTAGAGGAAGGTGGGCTAGCCAGCCCGACAGAGTATGGTACAAACAAGTTAAAAGAATCTTTTTTCCTTCTAGCAAAAAAAAATGGGGATACAAAAAAGCTCAAGCGTTAAGTGCTAAACTAGAAGGATATGATAAAAAATATTTTAGAACATTTCACACACCAAGAGCGCTAAACAAGTCCGTTTTAATTAATTATTACGCTAATTTACCCGGGTTATTAAACGAACAAATAAAATACCGTTTTAGAACACCAAAACAGTTTCTTTCATACAGCCTAATAAATCATTATTCAATAAAAAATAACATCACAGAAACAACTAGCCGAATTCAACTAGAAGAGGTTAACTACACCAAAAAGAGCAAGCCAAACAAGGTGCTAAGAAGGGTTAAAAAAGCGATTGTGTCTGAGAATATTTTATTTTTAAATCTTCAAAACCTAGACCTGCTTGAGGTTAACACCCTTGAAAAAGTAATAGGTGTTTTAGAAACACTTATCAACATAAATCTTTTGAAAAAACAGAGTTAGATTTCAGAAATTACCTCAATCACCTTATCAATTTCCTGTTTTGTGTTATACACGGAGACCCCTAGCCTTGTAACCCCTCCCTTACTCTCTAGTCCTAATTTCTGTATTGCTTTAAGTGCGTAAAAATGGCCGTCCCAAGCACATATGTTTTTACTGGCTAATTTTTTACAAACCTCTTGTGGAGAGAAATCATTGTGGACAAAAGAAACAGTTGGAGTTCTTTTTTTACTTGAAAAGTCGGGGCCTATCACAGTAATTTTTTGAAAATTTTGAAGCGAGTCATATAGGTGCTTTGCAAGTTCAAATTCGTGATTGCTAATTTTTTGATATGCGCTTTCAAGCTTTTCTCTTAAAGAATCCCCCTCTCCAATAGACGAAATAAAATCTATAGCAGAGGCAACTCCAGAACAGGCAGCGTGATTTAGTGTTCCTGTCTCAATTATATATGGAGCTTCCTGGTCTTGAACAACAAGCCTGTCTGGGCTTAGACTGTCCAAAAGGCCTGGTCTTGAATAAAGGAAACTAACATGTGGTCCATAAAACTTATATGCAGAACACAACATGAAATCACAATTCAATTCTTGAACATTTATTGAAAAGTGAGGCGCATAATGGACAGCGTCTAGCAGAAAAAGACAATCCTTGTCTTTTAGATGGCTGCCTATGTCAATAAAATCATTAAGTGTTCCAAAAGCATTAGAAGACATTCCCATGCAAACCATAACGGTTTTATCGTTTATTTTATTTTTGAAATCTGAATAATCAAGAATGCCGCTTTCTAAAAGCTTAACCTCAACCAGTTTGACCCCAACCTCTTCTAAAACCCTCCAGGGACCTCTGTTTGCTTCGTGGTCTAACTCTGTTATTATTACTTCGTCTCCTTCCTTAAACTTTCTTGATAATGCCCTTGCCAAACTATAATTAAGGGTTGTCATGTTTTGCCCAATCGATATTGTGTTTGGTCCTTCTGAGCCTAGCATGTCAGAAACTCTACCTCTTAAGCCGTCCATCATAAAATCTGTTTCTTTACTGGTTGCAAACTCACCATGTGTGTTTGCGTTTGACCTTATGTAATATTGTGATATTCCTTCAATTACCTGAATAGGAACCTGTGTACCTCCCGGACCATCTAAATAGATAATCTGGTTATTGTTATTGTCTATCCTGCTTAACGAAGGAAAGTATTCTCTAATTTTTTCTGAATTTATCATGACTTATATTTGATTTTACCAACCCTCAACAAAACCTTCCACAAAAGATTATTCTTCTATTTTCCAAAAAGCTATCCCGCCAGCTTGCTTTCCAATGCTTATAGAGCTAACTACTTTTGCCTTTTTTAAGTCTATTACGTCTACTAGGCCCGGATCGCCTCCAACACCTTCGACGGTAACAAATGCATATTTACTATCCGGTGAAATCACAACCCCGTGAGTAACACTAGAATTATTTGAAACAACAGAAGGGTTTTTTTTATCGAGCTCCCAAACCATTGTTTTTGCATCACCCTTTAGTGTTGCAACCAAAAATTTACCATTTGAAGAAATGTCAATATTATAAGGTCCTTTGCCCGTATCAATTCTGTTGGTTATTTCCCATATTTCCGTGTCAATTTCAATAATCTCGTTAGAACCGTTTCCTGCAACATAAACTTTTGGTTTTAAAGGATGAGGTGTCACCCACGTTGGCTTAACAGGTGAATGGTACATCCCTTTGTGGTTCATGTTATGAGTTTTATCAAGGTTTAAGGTTCTGTTAACCTCTAAGGTCAAAGCGTCAACCTCAAATAATTCTCCAGACATCATAGCAACAGAGTACTGAAATCTTCCATTTGGCGACATTCTAGAGCCGTGAGGCATTACCCCAGTTTGAATTTGTTTAATTTCAGTCATTGTTTCAGGGTCAACAACAGAAACGCTGCTTGGCTTCATTTCGCCGTGCAAATTAAAGTTTACACAATATAATAATCCTGTCAAACTAGATATTTGCATTGAAGCCGGAAACATTCCTAATGTGGTTTTATCGACTGGCCTATTTGTGTCAGTTGAATATTTTACAAGCGACCCGTATGGGTTGCCGTGTGCAAGTGAAAGATACCAATAATCTCCAGAGGGATCAACTGTTAGTCCGTGCGGACCCTCAATTTCTGTTTTCATAACACCAACAGGTATTCTCTCTATCTCGGTTGTGGTTTCTCCATCAAAGTTTATTAATGAAACCGTATCGTCTGATTCTGCAGCTACATAAAAATAGTATTCCTGGCTATAGCTTAAAGTAACAGCAAATAAAATTAATAAGAGAGACCTGTTCATTTAATCAATTATAGGTGTTTTGTTTATGTACTGATTTGCTTTAGAATTATCTGGTTTTAATTCAGATACTTTTGACGATCCTAACCCGCTATTCCAGTCAGAATAAAAAACATATCCTTTATATAGCTGTGCTCCCCATGCCATGGTAGCGTTGGGTATGTAAGCGTCTGATGTTCCTGTCATGATGTATCCTATTTCTCTTCCTTGCCTGAACAAATCGCCTAAAAGCTCACCGCTTATATCTACTATTCTTACTCCCCCTCCATACATTGCAACATATAAAATGTCGTCTTCAATCCAATAGTTGTGTGACCCTTGTCCCGGAAGCTCATACTTTGCCACCTCTATAGGGTTGTCTAGGTCTGAAAAGTCAACAAAATGTAGAAATCCAGCTGTTATATTTGGGTTGTTCTCATCTACGCCATCAGGAAAAATCTCATCTCCTAATACTGTATAAAATTTTCCTGTAGACTTGCTTTTAAAAGGAAATGTTGCGTGGTGTGCTCCTGTAGCATAATCATAGTTTGCAAAGGCTACTGGATTAGATGGAGAACCGCCAGCTATTCCGTTTCCAACATCAACCAAATAAACCCCATCTCTCCAATTAGAAGAATATGCAATTCCATCCTCAATCCAAACATCGTGAATAGACTGTCCTTCTTTTCCTACTTCAAACATTCCAACCTCTACTGGATTTTTTGGGTCTTTAATGTTTATTATGTAATACCTCTGACTTCCACTAAGGGCGTATACATGGTCGTTGTCAATAAACACATTGTGTACTCCCCCTGTAAGATTTTTTGTGTATTCTGAAAGAACCTTTACGTCATATGGATTTGAAACATCTAAAATTATAATTCCGTTTTTTCTGTCTGATGCTCCCTCCCTGCTTATAACTGAAATTCTTCCATCTTGAGAAACCTTTACGTCGTTAACTGTTCTTGCGTCAACTTTAACGCTGTCAATTTTTTTGATGCTTGTCGGATCTGTAACATCCCAAAAGAAAGAAGTTCCGTCAGCGCCCCATGTTCCAGTTACAGCATAGTCTCTTCCATCAACACCTTCAAAAACCCAGAAATCAGATGTATGTTTGTCCGTTACAACACCCTTTCCAACTTTTAAAACCTCTCTTTCAATTCCTCTTCCAACAACTTTTAATGGCCTAGAAACTGAACTGCTTCCAATGCTTGCAGACACCATATAGTCTCCTATAACTTCTGCAACAAATCTTCCGTCGTTCATTATTAGGCCTGAGGCGTTATTTGATTTATCAACTGCTTTTCCAGAAAAAGTATATGAGAAAGGCAGTCCTTCAATTAGCTTACCAGCACTATCATAGCCTATTGCCTCGTAGCTAACAACGTCTCCTGTTCTCGCAACATCCAAGCTAGCTCTAAGCTCTAATTTCTCAACAGGATTGTCTAAAATGTCTATGGTTAAAGAGGTTGATATCTCATCAAATGAAGCTGAAAGGATAGCTTTCCCTGGAGATACCGCTTTAACATTGTTAAAGGCGTCTATCTTAATGTTGTCTGAATCTGTGCTTAGCTGAAAAAATTCGTTTTTTCTTGTAAAATTCATTTCGTCAACAACTTCAAAGTCTAGCGGAAGAAAGGATCCCTCGTATACTTTCGATGCCGACAGAGTAATCTTTATTTCTTTGGCTTTTGGAAAATCAACCTGAATAGGAAATGTTCTACTTAACCTTTGTCCTTGTTGCCCTATACATAGCGCTACAATTTCATGAGTTCCAGGCTCATTAGCCCTAATTGTTCCCTCTCCTCTGTTAACGGTAACTGCCTTCGCCGTGCTAAAAACACCTTTTTTGTTATAGTATATAACTGCCTGACACATTATTTTTTCTCCTTTTAAATTTTCTGCAAAAGATGTTGGCTTAAATGTTTCTCCAACGCTCATTGTTAAGCCCTCCAGATTGGACTTAACTACCAGCTCTTGTGAGAACATGGTTGCTGTTGTTAGAAGAAGAGCTGAAAAGATAAGATTAAATGTATATTTTTTCATAACTATTATTTTTTGTAAGCTTTAAATATAAAAATTATATAACAGAAAAAAAGGCTTAGCCTCCAAAAGAAACCTAAGCCTGTTAAACTAAATCCAATTAGCATATGGAAAAATATGCTTCTACTTTATTAGACAAGGATTTTTACCAAAAGTTTAAAAAAGGTCAGCGTCAACAACTTTAGACCATGCCGCAGCAAAATCATTAACAAACTTTTCTTTATTGTCATCCTGAGCATAAAGTTCTGCATATGATCTTAAAATAGAATTTGATCCAAAAACTAAATCAACGGATGAAGCGGTCCATTTAAGGTCTCCTGAATGTCTATCCCTTAACTCATATTTATTCTCGCCAACAATCGTCCATTTATTATTCATGTCCGTGAGGTTAACAAAAAAGTCATTGGATAAAACACCCTCCTTGTCTGAAAAAATTCCAGCTTTATTGTCAATATGATTAGCACCCAGAACCCTCATGCCTCCAACAAGAACCGTCATTTCAGGAGCTGTTAAGCCCAAAAGCTGTGCTTGATCTACCATTAGTTCTTCAGGACTTGATTTAGATTTTCCACTAAACCAGTTTCTATATGCATCCGCTGCAGGTTCAAGATTTGAAAACGAGTTTATATCAGTCATTTCTTGTGAAGCATCACCTCTACCTTTTTTGAATGGAATTGTCAAATTATATCCTGCGGCTAAAGCGGCTTCCTCAATTGCAAGGTTGCCGGCTAAAATAATTGTGTCTGCTAAACTGATATTTGCTTCTGAAGAAATTGTTTTCAAAACTGAAAGAGTTTTTGAAAGTCTTTCAGGCTCATTTGCGTCCCAGTCTTTTTGAGGAGATAAGGATATTCTTGCTCCATTTGCGCCTCCTCTTAAATCAGAATTTCTGAAAGATTTAGCGCTATCCCAAGCTGCTGATACTCGATCAGAAATTGACAATCCAGAATTAGAAATTTTAGTTTTGATATTATCTTCATTATAATTTTTATTGCCAACGGGAACTGGATCTTGCCAAATTAAATCTTCTTCAGGAAAATTTGGCCCAATATATCTTGTTTTTGGTCCTATATCTCTATGTGTAAGTTTAAACCAAGCCCTTGCAAATGTGTTTGAAAAATATTCTTGATCATTTTTAAACTTTAGACATATTTCCTTATAAATAGGATCCGTTTTCATAGCCATGTCCGCATCAGTCATTATTGGATTATTTCTTATTGATGGATTAGTTGCATCAATAGGCTTATCCTCTTCCAATATGTCGACAGGTTCCCATTGCCAAGCGCCAGCTGGACTTTTTTGTAACTCCCAGTCATGGTTAAAAAGCATTTCGAAATAACCGTTATCCCATTTGGTAGGGTTTGTAGTCCAGGCGCCTTCTAGTCCGCTTGTTACTGCTCCTTTTTCACTAAGTGTGGGGTTTATCCATCCAAATCCTTGATCCTCAATATTTGCTCCCTCAGGCTCCCTTCCTAGTTTTGAAGAATCTCCATTACCATGAGCTTTACCTACAGTATGTCCTCCTGCGGTTAGCGCTGCGGTCTCTTCGTCATTCATTGCCATTCTAGCAAAAGTTTCCCTTACATGAAGCGCAGTTTTCATTGGATCAGGCTTTCCATTTACACCCTCAGGATTAACGTATATTAATCCCATGTGAGTAGCTCCTAGTGGTGTTTCTAATGTTGATGGATCCTCTAGCTCTGCGTGCCTTTTCTCACTTGGCGCCATAATTTCATCTTCAGGGCCCCAGTATATGTCAATTTCAGGATGCCAAGTGTCTGGCCTTCCATAAGAAAAGCCAAATGTTTTCAAGCCCATACTTTCATAAGCTATGTTTCCTGCAAGAATAAACAAATCTGCCCAACTTATTTTATTGCCATATTTCTTTTTAATAGGCCATAATAATCTTCTTGCTTTATCAAGGTTTCCATTATCCGGCCATGAGTTTAAAGGTGCAAATCTAAGATTTCCTGTTCCAGCTCCTCCTCGTCCATCAGCAACTCTATATGTTCCTGCGGCGTGCCAAGCCATCCTGATCATCAACCCCCCATAGTGTTCCCAGTCAGCTGGCCACCATGGTTGTGGTGTAGTCATTAATTCATACATGTCTTTTTCAAGAGCTTTAAAGTCCACTGTTTTAACTTCATCTCTATAGTTGAAATCTTTAGAATATGGATTTGTCTTTTCATCATGTTGATGAAGAATATCTAGATTAAGTCTTTTTGGCCACCATTTTAGCGGCGAAGTACTAGGGGATGTAGACCCTCCGTGCACAAAGGGGCATTTCGCTGTTGATTCTCCTTTTTTTGATGACCCGTTGTTTCCAAAATTTTCCATATTAATAATTTAGAATGTTAAATTAAAATATTTTAAATTATCGCACAAGGGCTTTCTTAACATGTATTAATTTTAGCTTATAAACATACTTTTTTTCTTATACTTTTATAAAGTTTGCGTGACAGAAAAATAATTAGCAGACGCAGCTTTCAATTTGTTATCTTTGAAAAGTTTTTGCCTCAAAAAAACATTAATACCCCGTATGAAATTCTCTGATTTAGGATTAAACTCAATTTTTGTAAAAGCTATTGAAGAAAAAGGTTATTCTGAGCCTACCCCCATTCAAACTAAAGCGATTCCAGAAATTTTAAAAGGGAAAGACATTCTTGCTTCTGCTCAAACTGGAACTGGAAAAACAGCAGGCTTTACCTTGCCTTTATTACAACGTCTTTCAAAACAAAAACACCATCCCTCTAGGTCTGTTAGAGCATTGATTCTTACTCCTACACGAGAGCTTGCCTCTCAGGTATACGAAAATGTTCAAGAATATAGTTTATTTTCAGACTTAAAGTCAACAGTTGTTTTTGGAGGGGTTAACCAAAAGCCTCAGGTTAAAAAAATCAATAAAGGGATTGACATATTGGTTGCTACTCCTGGTAGATTGCTTGATTTATACAGACAAAAAGTGTTGTTTTTTGACAAAATTGAAGTGTTAGTTCTTGATGAGGCGGACAGAATGTTAGACATGGGATTTCATCGTGAAATTTCAAATATCATTAGTCTGCTCCCCAATGTTCGTCAAAACCTGATGTTTTCGGCAACATTTTCTAGAGAAATTAAAAGTTTAGCTCAGGGAATTCTTAACCACCCCGTGCAGATAGATGTAAGCCCTGGAAATGCAACTGTAGAGGCTATCATTCAACGTGTTTTTAAAGTTGATAGAGCACGAAAATCAGAACTACTAATCAAATTAATTATTGCAGGAGAATGGGAACAGGTTTTGGTTTTTACCAGGACCAAACACGGTGCAAACAATTTATGCAAAAAGATGATTAACTTTAGTATAAATGCAAAGGCTATTCATGGCAATAAGAGTCAAACTGCAAGGACAGCTGCATTAGCGGGATTCAAAGACGGGTCTGTAAATGTGTTAGTAGCCACAGATATCGCTGCACGTGGAATAGATATTCCTCTTCTTCCACATGTAGTTAATTTTGAATTACCCAATATTCCCGAAGATTATGTCCACCGTATTGGAAGAACTGGACGAGCTGGAAGCAACGGAGAGGCAATATCATTAGTTTCTATTGATGAATATGCTTATTTAGAGGATATTGAAAAGTTAATTAACCTTAAAATTCCTTCATCTATACCACAAGGGTTTGAATTAGACCCAAAAATAGTCCCTGAGCCAGCTAAAAAGAAAAAAAACTCCAGTCAAAAGAAATCAAATAAACGCTCTGGAAAATCTAGAAATAATAAGAGGCGTTTTAAAAGATAAACTTTAACAATTTTGAATAAGATTCTCTTTTTACTCTTTGGAAGAGATAAATTAGAGTATTTTTGCCAGCTTTAAGATTAGCCCTATGAGCTCCATTAGAAATATTGCAATTATTGCGCACGTTGATCATGGTAAAACAACCTTAGTTGACAAGATTATTGATCACTGTAAGGTTTTAGATGATCGTAAAGAAAGAACCGAACTGTTACTTGACAACAATGATTTGGAACGTGAAAGAGGAATAACTATCCTTTCAAAAAATGTTTCTGTTGTATATAAAGACGTAAAGATTAATGTTATTGACACACCAGGACATGCTGATTTTGGTGGAGAAGTAGAAAGAGTTTTGAAGATGGCTGATGGAGTTTTATTGTTAGTTGATGCCTTCGAAGGGGCGATGCCACAAACACGATTTGTATTAGGAAAAGCTATTGAGCTTGGGCTGAAGCCAATTGTCGTTGTTAATAAGGTTGATAAGGAAAACTGTACACCTGAGATTGTTCAAGAAGCAATCTTTGATCTAATGTTTAGCCTAGATGCAAGTGAAGACCAGTTAGATTTTGTAACGCTCTTTGGGTCCTCCAAAGAAGGGTGGATGAGTCTGGACTGGAAAGAGAAAACGGACAACATTCATCCTCTTTTAGATGCCGTCATTGATGTAATTCCTGAGGCTCCTTATAATGAGGGTGATCCTCAAATGCAAATTACTTCTTTAGATTATTCAAAGTTTGTAGGTAAGATTGCTATTGGAAGAATCTTTAGGGGTGACTTGGTAGAGGGAAAAGATTATATTCTTTGTAAAGCAGATGGTATAAAAAAGAAAGCAAGAATAAAAGAACTCCATGTTTTTGAGGGCATGGGAAAGGTTCAGGTTAAAAAAGCAAGGTCTGGAGACATCTGTTCTATTGTTGGTATAGAAAATTTTGAAATTGGTGATACCATTGCAGACCTTGAGTCTCCCGAAGAGCTTCCAAGAATTGCAATAGACAGGCCCACAATGAGTATGTTGTTCACAATAAACAACTCGCCTTTTTTTGGAAAAGAGGGGAAATATGTTACTTCAAGACACATAAGAGACAGGTTGTATGCTGAGCTAGAAAGAAATTTAGCTTTAAAAGTTAAAGATGGCCCTACCGAGGATAAGTTCAACGTATCTGGAAGAGGAATTCTTCATTTATCTGTTCTAATTGAAACAATGAGGCGAGAAGGGTTTGAGCTTCAGGTTGGGAAACCACAGGTAATTTATAAAGAAATTGACGGTGTGAAGTGTGAGCCTATGGAGTCGCTTGTAATTGATGTTCCAGATGAGTTTTCTGGAAAAGCCATTGAGCTTGTAAGTCAAAGAAAAGGTGATATGCTTGTCATGGAGCCTAAAGGAGCTCTACAACACCTCGAGTTTGACATTCCCTCAAGAGGATTGATTGGATTGCGAAATAATATTTTAACAGCTACCGCCGGAAACGCTGTGATGACCCATCGATTTAGAGAGTACGGTCCTCTTAAAGGAGATATTCCTGAGAGAATGAAGGGCTCATTAATTTCTATGGAGGCAGGAACTGCAACTGCTTTCTCTATAAACAAGCTTCAAGATAGAGGCAGGTTTTTTATCTCTCCTGGTGCTGAGATATATAAAGGCCAGGTTATTGGAGAAAATACAAGAAACGATGATCTTAGCATTAATGTTATAAAAGGAAAGAAGCTAACCAATATGAGAACTCAAAGCACAGATGCTGCAGTTCAAATTGAACCAAAGATTGATTTCTCTTTAGAAGAAAGCATGGAGTTTATTCAAGTAGACGAATATCTAGAAATTACCCCTAAATCATTGCGTATGAGAAAGATAGGGTATGGTGAAAACAAAAGAGGTTACTAATTTTTTCTTTTCCTCGAGTCTATTTTTAGCATAACTCTTCCTTCCTTTATTAAATTATTCCTACTTTAATTATAGTATGATTAATTTAATCGAAAGGGCAACTCTGTTTTCAAATAGAACGGCAATAAAAAGCGACGGTAAAGACCACTCTTACCTTCAGCTTTTGGAGAGGTCAAATGAAATTTCAAGCAATCTTTTAGACAATAAAACAGATTTAAATGAAGACAGAGTTGCTTTTCTTGTACCCTCAAGCTTTGAGTATGCTGCAGTTCAATGGGGTATTTGGAGAGCAGGGGGTGTAGCTGTTCCTTTGTGTGAAAAACATCCGTTGTCTTCTGTCAAATATGTTCTTGATGACACGCGGGCTTCTACTGTTCTCTATTCAAAATCTTTTGAAGAACTCCTTTCCCCTCTTTTTAAAAAAATGAACGTGAGGTTTATAGAGTATAGCAGCGTCCCTAAGGCTAGCTGTCTTTTGCCTGAGGTTTCCACAAAACGCAGAGCTCTTATTCTCTATACAAGTGGAACTACTGGGCTGCCAAAAGGTGTTGTAACTACTCATGCAAATATTGAAGCTCAAATTACCGCCTTGACAAATTCTTGGGAATGGAATAAAGACGACCATGTCCTTAATGTCTTGCCTCTTCATCATATTCATGGCATAGTTAATATGTTGTGCTGTGCGCTTTGGAGCGGGGCTTGTTGTGAATTTATTTCAAAATTTGATGCTAAAGTGATCTTTGATAAATTTTGTGAAGAAGATGTAAATGTGTTTATGGCAGTCCCTACTATATACTATAAACTAATTACATTTTTTAATAAACTTCCTGAAAAAGACAAAGAAGACATTTCAAAAAAGCTTTTAAAATTTAGACTAATGGTTTCTGGGTCTGCCGCTTTGCCTGTTAGTGTGTTAGAGGAATGGCAAGAAATAAGTGGGCACACACTGTTGGAGCGCTATGGAATGACTGAAATTGGAATGGCAATTAGCAACCCCTATAATGGCATACGTAAGCCAGGACACATAGGTCAACCTTTACATGGAGTGTCTATAAGAATTGCTGACGAATCCAATCAAAGTCTTCCTGATGGATCTTCTGGTGAAATACAAATTAAAGGTCCTGGAGTTTTTAAAGAATATTGGGGAAAGTCAAAAGCTACTGATGAGGCATTCACAGCAACTGGTTGGTTTAAGTCTGGTGATATTGCTGTCTATAACAAGGATAGCTTTAAAATTTTAGGCAGAAATTCTGTTGATATTATCAAGTCCGGAGGATATAAAATATCTGCATTAGAGATTGAGGAAGTACTTCGAACTCACTCTCAAATTAGTGATTGTGGAGTAGTTGGCATTCCAGATTTAGAGTGGGGAGAAATAATTGGCGCTGGAGTTGTTTTAAAAGACAAAAAACTCAAAACCTCTGACATAATTGACTGGCTTAAAGATAAGTTGCCGTCTTATAAAACACCTAGAAAATATGTTTTTATTCAAGACTTGCCTAAAAACGTTATGGGTAAAGTGACAAAAAAAGAAATCAAAAAATTATTTACTTAAGAAAAAAATTATGAAAATTTATGGAGTAAGTTTACTAGCAGCCTGCTTTTTAATTGGAAAGTTTTTAGGCAACCTTTTAGGTAAATTAATCAATGTTAACACTGATGTTGGGGGTGTTGGGTTTGCCATGATACTGCTAATTGTTTCCAGTGTTTACCTTAAGAAAAGGGGTTGGCTTATTCCCGAGACTGAAAAAGGCGTCTTGTTTTGGAGCTCTATTTATATTCCTATAATTGTAGCCATGGCTGCAACCTTAAATGTAAAAGCCGCTGTTTCTGGTGGTTTAGTCGCTTTGTTTGCTGGTATTATAGCTACAGCAGTTTGTTTTATACTCGTTCCTGTGATCTCTAAAATTGGCAGTAGCGATAAAATATTAAAAAAATAAGTGTGGAAATCCTTGAAAAAATTATTGAAACGAATGGGCTGATATTTGCTTTTCTGTTTGTTGGAATAATTATGCTGTTATCGTTTTGGGTCTCAAAAAACCTTTTACGTCATAAAATTCCTGGTGCAGCTATTGCTATCTTGATTGGATTAGGTTTAGCTTTTTTAGGCAACGAAGGAGGGTTGTCAGATATTCCTCTTTTTGCAGGAATTGCAGTTTTGGGGGGCTCTATGTTTCGAGACTTTAGTATAGTAGCAACGGCTATGAGCGCTGATATCTCTAAAATAAAACAGGCGGGAACTGCCGGCGTCGTTTCTCTTTTTGCAGGAATCACGATTTCTTTTTTTACCGGCGCTTTGATCGCTTTTCTAATGGGCTATTCAGATGTTATAAGCATTACCACTATTGGTGCTGGAGCATGCACATATATCGTTGGCCCAGTAACAGGAAGTGCTCTTGGCGCAAGTTCAGAAGTTATCGCAATTAGTATAGCTACGGGTGTTATAAAGACAATTTTTACAACAATTATGACTCCCATTATAGCTAAAAAAATAAAACTAATTAATCCTCGAGATGCTGTTGTTTTTGGAGGTTTGATCGGAACAACGTCTGGGGTTGTCGCCGGATTAGCAGCAACAGACGAAAAGCTAGTTCCCTACGGTGCTCTAACAGCTACTTTTTATACTGGGCTGGGCTGCTTGCTCTGTCCCTCTATTTTTTATTTAGCACTTACTTTTATTAATAGTTATATCCTTTAAGGACGGTTTAAATATTCGTGTCAAGAAGTTGCGTTCTAATAAATTTTATATCTTTCGCTATCTTTAAAATTTGATAAATGAAAAAAGCACTTTATTCCTTTCTCTTATTCGCTTCTTTTTCTGTTCAAGCACAAGACGACATAGTTAAAAACATTATTGCTGAAGCTACAAATAATTCTCAGCTAGAAGTTTTAGCTCATGAATTATTGGATGTTGTTGGCCCTAGGCTAACTGGGACTCCCCAAATGAAAAATGCTGCTGATTGGGCAATGCAACGATATTCCGGCTGGGGAATCAAGGCTAAAATACACGAGTTTGGAGAGTGGCAAGGATGGAAAAGAGGAATTACCCATATAGATATGGTTTCGCCAAGAATCAGAACTCTTTCTGGAACGCAGTTGGCTTATAGTCCCTCTACTACACAAGGGGGGGTGACAGCTGGATTGGCTGTGATTCCTGAAGTAAAAAATAAAGAAGAGTTTAATGCTTGGCTAACAACAATTAAAGGGAAGTTTGTTTTAAGCAGCATGAACCAGGTAACAGGAAGGCCTGATTATAACTGGGAAAAATTTGCGACCCCTGAGTCTTATGAAAAAATGAAAAAAGATAAAAGCGAGATTTCAAGAAAATGGAATGCCAATTTCAGAAAAATGGGCGTTAATAGATGGAACATAATAAAAACACTTGAAGAGGCTGGTGCAGCAGGAATTTTATCTAGTAATTGGGCAGGAGGATTTGGTGCAAATAGAATTTTTAGCGCTGGCACAAAAAAAATACCTAACATTGACTTAAGGGTGGAAGATTATTCTATGTTGTATAGAATGGTTAAAAGTGGTGTTGGCCCAAAAATTAGGGTTGTTTCAACATCAGAGGATTTAGGCATTGTTCCCACATTTAACACGCTGGCTGAAATAAAAGGGGTGGAAAAGCCTGATGAATATGTGATTTTGTCAGCTCACTTTGATTCCTGGGATGGCGCAACTGGAGCTACAGATAATGGAACTGGAACAATTGTAATGATGGAAACCATGAGGATATTAAAGGCTCTTTATCCAAACCCTAAGAGAACAATTCTGGTAGGTCACTGGGGGTTTGAAGAAGGCGGCCTAAATGGCTCAAGAGCATTTGTTGAAGATTTCCCTGAGATTGTTGATAATGCTCAGGCTCTTTTTAATCAAGATAATGGTACAGGCAGGGTTGTTAATATTAGCGGTCAGGGATTTTTGAACTCTTATGAGTATATTTCTAAATGGCTCTCTCCCGTTCCAGGGAAAATAAAAAAACATATTAAAACTGATTTTCCGGGAATGCCAGGTGGAGGCGGGAGTGATTATGCTTCCTTTGTTGCGGCAGGCGTGCCCGCGTTTAGCTTGTCCTCTCTTGATTGGTCATACGGAGACTATACGTGGCACACGAATATAGACACTTATGATAAAATAATTTTTGATGACGTTAGAAGCAACGTGATTTTAACCGCAATCCTTACCTATATGGCAAGCGAAGATGAAAGCAGGGCGTCAAGAGAAAAAAGGATAATGCCTATAAGCCCAAGAACAGGAAAACAAGCCTCTTGGCCTAAAAAAAGAGCTCCTAGAAGAGGCGCTCCTATTGATTAATTTAAATTTATACATATGATTTCTAACAAAGATTTAGTTGAAAAAACAAAACCCATTTTAAAAGACTCTTATTTACAGGTGTTTGTCTGTTTGTTCTTAGCTTCTGTTTTACCTCAAATATTCCTTTCGATCTCTCCAGAAAATATCCTTTTAAATATATTGTCTGTTTGTGTCTCTGCTTATATTCAGGTTGGAATAGCCTTATATTGTCTTGAGATTTATAAAGGAAACAAAGTTGGTTTTTCAACAATATTCAGTCGGTTCAATAGTTTTAAACCTATTCTTTTTATGCTTCTTTTCGTGCTTGCTATTTTGATTGGTTTAACCTTTTTGATTGTCCCTGGTATAATTATAGCATTAATGTATTCGCAGGTTTTTTATATCCTTGCAGAAGACCCAGATATTGGAGTAATTGAAGCGTTTAACCTGAGCAATCAGATGATGAAAAACAACAAGTGGCAACTCTTCATGCTTAACCTAGAAGCTCTCTTGTATCTTTTTATAGGTGTTTTTACTTTATTTATTTGGTGGGCCTGGTTAATCCCTAGATATTCTGTAGCATATTCAGGATTTTACCTTGCACTCAAAAATGAAGATTAAACATGATTGAAAAACTGTTTCTCTTTTTATTTCTAATTCCCGCACTTTCTGTGGGTCAGACGAATCCCTTTGATTCTGCTGACATCGTCTATTATGGAAAAGATTCTTTCCTTCTCGAGGGAACGATTGTTCCGGACTCTCTTAAAGAAAACAGCTATGACAGGCTGCCTCTTTCATACAAAAGTATAGTTAGGCCTCCTGTTTGGGACTTGTCAAAAAATTCAGCGGGGATGTCAATTAGGTTTCTTACTAATTCTTCTAGTATAAGTGTGAAATGGGAGGTCTTAAACAATTTTACAATGAATCATATGGCAGAGTCAGGGATTAAGGGTGTTGATTTATATTTTAAGAATAAAGATGTTTGGCAATACCTTAGTACTGGTTTACCTACAGGATTTCAAAATGAGTCTACCGTAATTTCTAATATGGCTTCTGAAGTGAGAGAGTTTAAAATATTTTTACCCCTTTATGATGGTGTTGTAAATATTGAAATAGGGATTGATTCCGGAAGTATTATTGAAAAGGGTTTAAAAAACAAAAATAAGGAGATAATATTTTATGGGACTAGTATAACTCAAGGGGGGTGTGCCTCTAGGCCTGGAATGGCACACACCAATATTATATCTAGAAAACTTGACAGAGATGTTGTAAACTTTGGTTTTAGCGGAAATGGTAGAATGGAAACGCCAATAGCTCAAATTATATCTGAATCTGACCCACTATTGTATGTTATAGAGTGTCTGCCTAATATGCTTCCTCCTGAAAGTGTTACAGACAGAACAATTCCCTTGATAGACACAATAAGAAAGAATAATGCTGATGCGCCTATTGTTCTGGTTGACATGTTGGGTTCAACAGCTTCAGCACTAGACAAAGAGAGTGAAAAATCTGCCTATAAAATAAATTCAGATCTAAAGACTGAATATGAAAAAATGATTACTCAGGGATACAGTAATATTTTTTATATCGATAGTAAAAATGCTACGGGCAGTGATAATGAAGGGACGGTTGATGGGGTTCATTTTACAGATTTAGGCTTTATACGATATGCTGATTTTTTAATTGACAGGCTCAGCAGTCTTGGATTAATAAATAATTAATGAGACGTGAATAACCTTAAGTTTCTGTTTCTAGCGCTTATATTTTTCGTCATGTTTAGCGGCTATTCACAGCCTAAAAAAACCAACTACACCCTGAATATAACCGTGACTAAATTTGCAAACACAGACGGAGTTTTGCGTGTTTGTATAACAGATCAAAAAGATGATTTCTTAGACGGCTGTTTGTTCTCTAAAATAATTTCTATTGAAGGTGAAACTGTTTCTTTAAGTTTTGAAAGCCTAAAAGAAGGTGTTTATGCGGTTTCAGTATATCACGATGAAAATAATAATGGTGTTCTTGAAACCTCTGGTTTATTTGGTTTCCCCAGTGAGCCTTTTGGGTTTTCAGAAAACCCGTCGATGGCATTTGGCCCTCCTTCTTTTAAAAAAAGCGCTTTCAAAGTTAACGCTGATAAAAACATTATTATTAAATTGAAATAACAAAAAAATCTATGAAATACTTTTCTCTATTATCTCTCTCTTTAGCTTTGTTTTCTTGTGATTCTTATCAAGCTTCAAAGAGTCATATTAATCCTCCTCAAGTAATAGAAACAATAACACTTTTAGGTGACACCCTAACTAGCCCAGAGCTTAAAGGGAGTAAATCATTTGATCAATTTAAATCAGCTCAACTTAATTATTTTGATAATCAAGATAGTCCTGAAGCTCTAATTTGGTATGGCAGAAGAATAGCTTATTTAGGTTACTTTAAAGAAGCTATTAAAGTTTTTACTTTAGGAATTGAAACATATCCTAACGATGCGCGTTTTTATCGTCATCGTGGTCATAGATATATTTCTACTCGTCAATATGATAAAGCCATAAATGATTTTGAAAAGGCAGTAATTTTAATTGATCAGACAATTGATCAAATAGAACCTGATGGTTTGCCAAATTCAAAAAACATCCCTCTAAGTACACTTCATGGTAATATATGGTATCATCTTGGTCTCACATATTATCTTAAAAACGATATGAATAATGCACTAAAAGCATTCACAAATAGAAGTGTAACTCATAAATACGATGATAATATTGTCTCCGGGGGTCATTGGTTGTATATGATTTATAGAAGGCTAAATAAAATTGAAGAATCTAAAGCTGTTGTTGATCAGGTCAATCAAGAGATGAATATAATAGAAAACATGAGCTATCATCAATCATGTTTATTTTATAAAGGCCTCCTTGAGGAGTCAGAACTCGTAATTGATGAAGTTGCATTATATAGCTTGGCAAACTGGTACATATATGAAAAAAACGATACCCTTAAGGCTAAAGAATATTATCAAGAACTACTCAAGGGTAACCCCTTTTCATTTGCATATATTGCTGGAGAAGCTGATTGGGTTAGGTTATATGAGTGAAATTCAAATGAATTAATTGGAAAAAAAAATATCATATTATAATAACTTCTCAAAATCAAAATTTTCAAAACTTACTATTCAAGAAAGATTTGAAAAAATTTACAATGAAAATTCCTGGGAAAGTAATGAAAGCAGATCTGGTATAGGGTCTGAAATTAAAAACACTAAAGAGGTCCTAAGGGCAATAAATCAAATTATTAAGCAATATAATATCAAATCAATTATAGATATACCATGTGGTGATTTTAATTGGATGTCATCTCTTGATATGAAAAACATAAATTATAAGGGCTTTGATATTGTTAATTCAGCTATAGAAGAGAATAATAAAAACTTTAAAAAAACTAATATTAACTTCTATTGCTCTGATATTACGAGTTCAGAATTAACTAAAGGTGATTTAATGTTTGTTAGAGACTGTCTTGTTCATTTTTCTTATGAAGACATTAAAAAATCAATATTTAGAATTAAACAATCTAAATCAAAATACCTAATGAGTACATCTTTTGTTAATCTAGAAAAAAACATAGATATATATTCAGCTGGTTGGAGGCCTGTTAATTTAGAAAAAGAACCATTTAATTTTCCTAAACCTCTAATCACTTTTAATGAAAAGTGTAATGAGATGGATGGCATATATGCGGATAAGTCTATTTGCTTATGGGAAATAGAAAAATTACCTGATTTATCTTAATTACAAATTATTAACAAAAAACCCCTCAAGAAAAGGGGTTTTAAGGGTGGTCCCACCTGGACTCGAACCAGGGACCAAATGATTATGAGTCATCTACTCTAACCAACTGAGCTATAGGACCGGTTTGGCGGCAAATATACAATTTCACAATGTTTTTATAAAACTTAAATTGAAATATTGTTTTTTATTTCTAGTACTTTTGAAAAATGGAAACGCAAAGACAAAAAAAAATTTCTTCTCTTATACAGAAGGAGGTGGCAAATTTAATTAGCGCAGACTTGAGAAGGGGCGGTTCAAAGAATCTTGTTATTTCTGTAACACAGGCTCGTGTTTCTCCTGATCTTTCTTTATGTAAAATTTATCTAAGCATCTTTCCCAGCAAAGTTTCCAGCGAAAACCTGTCATTAATTCAAAGTAATGCTCCTAGAATAAAGCATGATCTTTCTGGCGTTCTTAAAAATCATCTTAGAAAAGTTCCTGAGCTTGCTTTTTTTCTTGATGACTCGCTGGATTATATAGACTCCGTTGAAGACTCAATTCAAAACCCTGACAATCCAATTAGAGGGTGATTTTTAAATCGTACACATATAGGCTTGCTGTCCGTTATTTTTTTTCAAAAGATTCCAAGACAATTGTAAACAGAATTAATGGTTTTGCTTTTTTAATGATCGTTGCTGCTTCTTGTGTTTTGCTTGTTGTGCTTAGTGCTTTTGCCGGGCTTATGGATTTCGGCCTAGCATATACCAGCTCTTTTGACCCTGACCTAAAAATTATGCCCAAAAGCGGCAGTTATTTTGTGTTAAAAGATGAAGATTTGGATAAAATTAAAGGCTTTGGCTTTGTAAAAGAGGCTTCTCCTGTAATAGAAGAGAAAGTTGTCCTTTCAAATGAGCTAAATTCTGGAGCTACAATATTAAAAGGGGTTGGTGTTGACTACCATCTCGCTTCTGTTTTGGATTCTCTCTCGCTAATCGGTGTTTTTTCTCCATCAAAAGACAACTCTTTGTACTTAGGCGCTGATTTAGCTTCTTCTCTTGAGGTTGTAATGAGTGAGGAGTTTTCTTTATTAGCTACTGCTGCAAAGAAAAAAACAAGGTCTTTGTTTAGTTTTACTCCTTTTAACTCAACAAAACTTGAAATTGAAGGTATATATCAAATCAGCGTAGATATAGAAAAAAAATATGCTTTTGCCCCTATAAACACAGTTCGATCTTTAGTTGGTGTTGGTGAAAACTCTTATACCTCTGTTGAGGTTATGACTAATGGCTTTGTTGGCAAAGAAGTATTAAGCAAAGAGGTTGAGGGCTTTTTTAACTCTACTGTTGTGGTTTTGGACAAACAAGACTTAAACCCTGCCCTATATAAAATGTTGAATACAGAAAATCTGGCTGTTTACTTAATTTTTTCACTCGTTGCGCTGATCTCGATGTTTAATTTAGTTGGCTCTCTAACAATTATGATGGTAGAGAAGAAAAAGGATTTAAGGGTTCTAAGGTCGTTGGGTGGGCAAGAAGGTGACTTTAATAAAATCTTTTTTACACTTGGTGTTTTTACCTCCGTTTTTGGCGCTTTGCTAGGAATTGTTATTGCTTGGGTTGTTATTGTTTTTCAAAATACTTACTCTCTTGTTGTGGTTCCGGGCACTTCAATACCTTACCCTATTTCTTTAACCTTGGTGAATGTTTTTATTGTCTTTTCAACAATCTTTTTTCTTGGCGTTGTTACCTCTGCTTGGTCAACTCGAGTAAGAAGCATCTCTTAAACAAGCTCTTTTTCAAAAAAAACTTTTTTAACAAGCTCCAGCTCTTGTAGTATTATTACTGGATCGTTTTCCCTTAAGATTCTGCTTTTCGTTTCTTTAAAATTCGCAATACCTTTAAAGTAATTTCCATAATGTCTTCTCGTTTCTAGCACGCCTAAAACATTTCCCTTCCAATCAATTGCCATTTTTAAATGTCTTATCGCCATCTCTGCTCTTTCTGCAATTGTTGGCTCTTCTATTTTTTTTCCTGTATTTAAATAGTGTTTTACTTTATTAAAAAACCAGGGGTTTCCTATTGATCCTCTTCCAATCATTGCCCCATCCAGTCCATAATCATCTCTCATTGCTTTTGCTTTTTCCGGGCTGTTTACATCCCCGTTACCGAAAACAGGAATATGCATTCTTGTATTATTTTTAATTTCAGAAATTTTAGTCCAATCTGCTTCTCCTTTATACATCTGAGCTCTCGTTCTGCCATGAATAGATATTGCCTTTATTCCCACGTCTTGTAATCGTTCTGCTACCTCCGCAATTTTAATTGTTTTTTCGTCCCAACCCAATCTTGTTTTAACGGTTACGGGCAGATTTGTTCTTTTTACTATTTCTTTTGTTAGGCTAACCATTAAAGGGATGTCTTTTAATATCCCTGCCCCCGCTCCCTTACAAACAACTTTCTTAACAGGACAGCCATAATTAATATCAATTATGTCTGGGTTTGTTTGTTCAACAATATCAACGGCACCAAGCATTGAGTCTAGGTTTGATCCAAAAATTTGTATTCCAACTGGTCTTTCTTTTGTATAGATGTCAAGCTTTTTTGTGCTTTTTGCAGCATTTCTTATTAGCCCTTCACTGGATATAAACTCAGTATAAACAACGTCTGCGCCTTGTTCTTTACAGAGTGCTCTGAAGGGCGGATCGCTCACGTCTTCCATTGGAGCCAAAAGAAGGGGAAATGATGGAAGCTCTATGTTTCCTATTTTAACCATGGTGCAAAAATAACAATTCCTGAATTTATTTATGTCTTGTCTATGAAGATTATACAAAGTAAGTATCTTTGTCCAAAATATTTATCTTGTCAAACAACATACGTAACTTCTGTATTATCGCTCATATTGATCACGGTAAAAGCACCCTTGCTGACCGTCTTCTTGATTTTACTGGATCGGTTACTGATCGTGAGAAAAAAGATCAACTTCTTGACGACATGGAGCTTGAAAGAGAAAAAGGTATTACAATTAAGTCACATGCTGTTCAAATGGATTATGAAGTCGATGGAGAAAAATTTATTTTAAACCTAATTGATACTCCCGGACATGTAGATTTTTCTTATGAGGTCTCTCGGGCAATTGCTGCCTGTGAAGGCGCTTTATTGGTGGTGGACGCTGCGCAAAGCATCCAAGCCCAGACAATTTCAAACCTATACTTGGCGGTTGATAATGATTTAGAAATTATTCCTGTTGTAAACAAGATAGATCTTCCTTCTGCTGATCCTGACGTTGTTGTTGACGAAATTGTTTCGTTGATTGGCTGTAAGCCTGAAGATGTTATTCTTGCGTCAGCAAAAACCGGAGAAGGCATTGAGGGCATTCTTCGTGGAATTATTGATAGGGTTCCTCCTCCCAAAGGAAATCCCAACTCACCTTTACAAGCTTTGATTTTTGATTCCGTTTTTAATCCCTACAGAGGTATTGAGACATATTTTAAGGTTGTGAATGGTAGGCTTGCAAAAGGGGATAGAGTTAGGTTTGTTTCTACAGGTAAGGATTATGGAGTTGAAGAGGTTGGAACCTTAAAGCTTAGTCAGGTGCCTAAAAAAGTAATTAAAACCGGCGATGTTGGTTATTTAATTACAGGGATAAAAGACGCAAAAGACGTAAAGGTTGGGGATACTATTACGCTTGTTAATGAAGAGTCCATGCCCGCTATTGAGGGGTTTGAAGAGGTGAAGCCAATGGTTTTTGCTGGAATTTACCCCGTAGACACAGATGACTATGAAGATCTTCGCTCAAGTATGGAGAAGCTGCAATTAAACGATGCTTCTTTGGTTTTTTCTCCAGAGAGCTCTGCTGCTCTTGGTTTTGGTTTTCGGTGTGGTTTCTTAGGTATGCTTCATTTAGAAATAATACAAGAGCGTCTTCAAAGAGAGTTTAATATGTCTGTTATAACAACCGTGCCTAATGTTTCTTATAACGCTTATGTAAATAAAGACCCTTCTGCTAAAATCTTGGTTAACAACCCTTCTGATTTGCCTGACCCTTCAAGCTTAAACAGGGTGGAAGAGCCCTATATTGATGCTACAATTATAACAAAGTCTGAGTTTGTGGGCAACGTTCTGACTCTTTGTATTGAAAAAAGAGGTGAAATTAAAAACCAAAGATACTTGACAACCGAAAGAGTTGAGTTAAATTTTAGGCTCCCTCTTGCAGAAATAGTTTTTGATTTTTATGATCGCTTAAAGTCTGTTTCGAAAGGGTATGCCTCTTTAGATTATACTCCAGCGGGTTTTGTTGCCTCAAAACTTGTAAGGCTTGATATTTTACTCAACGGTAAACCGGTTGATGCTCTTTCTTCTTTAATACACGCAGACAATGCACAAAGAATGGGTAGAAAGCTTTGTGAAAAACTTAAAGAGCTTATTCCAAGACAACAGTTTGACATTCCTGTTCAGGCTGCAATTGGGGCAAAAATTATTTCTCGTGAAACAATTAAGGCTTTTAGGAAAGATGTTACGGCAAAGCTTTATGGTGGTGATGTAACAAGGAAAAGGAAACTTCTAGAAAAGCAGAAAAAGGGAAAGAAAAAAATGAGAATGGTTGGAAGTGTTGAAATACCTCAACAAGCATTTATGGCTGTTCTAAAAATAAACGACTAAATGGTTTTACATTCTATAGAAACCGGAAAATTTAAATTAGATGGGGGCGCTATGTTTGGCGTTGTTCCAAAACCCTTGTGGGAAAAAACAAATCCTGCTGATTCAAAAAACAGAATTGATATGAGCGCGCGTTGTTTGCTTATTGAGGATAGTAAAAAACTTATTCTTGTTGATGCTGGATTGGGTGACAAACAGAGTGAAAAATTTTTTAGCCACTACTCTCGATTTGGGGACGCCACTTTGCTTAACTCTCTTGACTCGCTTGGTTTTAGCCCCAACGATATAACAGATGTTCTTTTTACCCACCTTCACTTTGATCATTGTGGTGGAGCCACAAAGAGAGAGGGTGATAAAATTATACCTGTTTTTAATAATGCTCGTTTTTTTTGTTCTAAAAGTCATTGGGAGTGGGCGACTGTTAGCCCTAACCCTAGGGAGAAGGCTTCTTTTTTACAGGAAAATCTTTTTCCTCTTATGGAGTCTGGCCAGCTAAACCTTTATGACAGCGATGAAGATGGGGTTTGTCCTGAGCTTGGGTTAGATCTTCTTTTAGTGAATGGTCACACAGAAAAAATGGCTTTGCCTAAAATTAAATATAAGGGTAAAACTATTCTTTTTGCTTCTGACCTTGTTCCAACCGCCGGCCACATTCCTGTTCCTTATTTGATGGGTTATGATGTTAGGCCGCTTGTTACAATGCGGGAAAAGGAGAGAATTTTAAAAAGCGTTGTGGATGAGGATGTGTTGCTTTTTCTACAACACGACCCCGTTAATGAGGTTGTTTTTGTTAAAAACACAGAAAAAGGTGTTAGGTTTGATAGGTCTTCTACCATAAAAGAACTTTTTAAATGAAACCTTTAAAGGGAAATAAAAAAATTGATTTTCTTTTTGAAAAAGGGAAAAGGCTTTCCTCTTCCTTTCTGCGCTGTATTTTTTTAGAGCAAGAATCGGAGGGTCTTTTTTATGTTGTTTCTGTTCCTAAAAAATCTTTTCCTAGGGCTGTTGATAGAAACAAAATAAAAAGACAGCTTCGTGAAATTTTAATAAAGAACGAAGAGGTGTTTAGAAAAAATGGGTTTGGTTGGTATATGCTTATTTATTCCCACTCTTCTTTTGTAGACTTCGATGAGCTTAACAATGATGTTTGTTCTCTTTTCTAATTTGTTTAAATCAAAGGTACATTGCGCAATGTGGAATTCCGTCCTCCATATACCTTTCCCCTCTAAACTCAAACCCCAGCTCTTCATAAAACCTTTCTAGGTATGATTGTGCTGATATTTTTATTTCCTTGTTTTTGAAATTTTTTCTACAAACCTCTACACATTTTTTAACCAGCTCTTTTCCGTAGCCCTTTCCTCTTTCTTTTTCTAAAATAGCTACCCTCCCAAACCCTGGATAGGCTTCGTAATAGTCTCCCTCTTTAAATATTCTTGCGTATGCTGTTAACCTGTCTTCTAAAAACCCGCTTAAATGAATTGCTTTATAGTCTTTTCTATCAAAGTCGTTGTATAAAATTTTTTGTTCTACCACGAAAATCTCTGATCTTATTCTTGATAATTCGTATAGCTCTTTTGTGGTAAGCTCAGAGAATTTTTTTTCTTTCCACTCAATCATTCTGGTCAATTTTTTTTATTCTTCTTTCGTGTCTTCCCCCTTCAAAACCCTCTTTTATAAAAACATCTATGATGCTTAATATTTCTTCCTCTTTTAAAAATCTTGACGGTATGCTTATAATGTTTGCTTTGTTGTGTTGCTTGGCTAAAGCGGCTATTTCTTCACTCCAACATATTGCCGCCCTTATTCCTTTGTGTTTATTTGCTGTCATTGCTGCTCCGTTTCCACTTCCACATACAATCACCCCTATTTCTGCTTTTTTTTCTTTAACTTCTATTGAAACTGGGTGAATAAAATCAGGGTAGTCGACGCTTTCCTTCCCGTCATACCCTTTGTTAATAACGCTGTGTCCTTTACTTATTAAATGTTGTTGTATTTTTTCTTTTACCCCAACGCCTGCGTGGTCATTTCCTATTGCTATTATCATATCTCTCAAATTAGTAATTCCTTTATTATTTTTTATATGTTGTTAATACTTGATTTGTTATTCTTAATAACTATTTGTTTTTCTTTTTCTTAACAACATCAACACTTTTTCTAACACCTTTTTCTTTGTTTTGTTTATTTTACTTGTAAACATTTTTCTTTTTTTTCTTTTATTAACAACTGTTTAATTCTTTTGTTTCTCTCTGCTGTTCAGTTTTTTAAATTGTTTATTGTTTGTTAATTATGTTCTTTTTTTGTTTGCTTGTTTTTTTTTAAACTCTTTTTATTAAGAAATTAACAGCCTATATAATACAAGTTTAATATTAAATATTAATTATTATAAATATGTTTAAATGTTTATTGATAATAAAAATTGTCCGGGTTTTATTAACAGTATCTTTGAAATTCAAAAATAAGAAAGATGTCTAAAAAAAAGAAGGAGGTAAAGGGTTTAGAGAGAAAGATAACATCGTTGATTATAAATTCCCCAAACAAAGAATTTAACTACAAGCAAATAGCGTTTTCTATTGGAGTAAACGACACGAGAGGAAGGGGAGAAATAATAAAGGTTTTAAACACACTTTTGAAGAAAGAGAAAATAATAAGCGTCGGTAAAGGTGGGTTTGTTGCCCCAGCAATTCAAAACGAAACAGTAGAAGGAGTGCTTGAGATAACAACCACGGGCAGAGGTTACGTTGTTTGTGATGATCTAGACGGGGACGTTATGGTTGAACAACGAAACCTAAACAGAGGTCTACAAGGAGACAGGGTTAGAATAATCATGGGAAAGAAAAAAACAAAAAACAAATACGAAGGAAAAATAGTAGAAATAGTAGAAAGAAAAAAAGAAGTGTTTGTTGGGGTTTTTCAAAAAAGTAAAGAATATGCTTTTGTTAACACAAGAAACGCAAGAATGTATACAGACTTCTTTATAACAAAAGAAGAAATGAAAGACTACAAGGAGGGGGAAAAAGTAGCTGTAGAGATTAAAAGCTGGGAAAAAGCTAAAGACTCTCCGCAAGGGAGAATAATAAAAAGTTTTGGTTTTGGAGAAGACGCATTAGACGCATATTCAATTTTATACGAGTATGGTTTGTCAACAGAATTTGAGGGTGAGGTGGAAGAGGAGGCGGCAAAAATAAAATCTATAATAAAAAAAGAAGAGGTAAAGAAAAGAAGAGACATGAGGGGAACAATGACCTTTACCATCGACCCAGTAGACGCAAAAGATTTTGATGATGCAATATCATTTAAGGTAATAGGGGAAAACAAATATGAGGTAGGGGTTCACATTGCGGATGTATCACATTATGTTACCCCAGGATCGAAAATAGACGAAGAGGCACAAAACAGAGCCACCTCAGTTTATCTTGTAGACAGGGTAATACCGATGCTTCCAGAAACGCTTTCAAACAACCTGTGTTCTCTTAGGCCAAACGAAGAAAAACTAACCTTTTCAGCGGTTTTTGTAATGAAAAACAACGGACAGGTTTTAGAGGAGTGGTACGGAAAAACAGTTACAGAGTCAGATTGTAGGCTTTCTTATGAAGAGGCACAGTATATTATAGAAAACGAATCAACAACAATACCAAAAGAAGAAACAATTCTAAAAGAAGAAAAAAGGGTAACCCAAAAAATAGTAGAAGCAATCACGACCCTTAACGGTATTGCAAAAACAATTAGAAAGAAAAGAATAAACAGCGGAGCTCTAATATTTGACAAATCAGAAATAAAATTTCAGTTAGACGAAAAAAACCAACCACAAAAGATACTTTTTAAAACAAGCAAAAGCGCAAACAAGCTAATAGAGGAGTTTATGCTTTTGGCAAACAAAAAAGTAGCAGAAAAAATGAAACAAAGCAAAGAAAGGTTTGTATACAGGGTTCACGATCAACCCGACCATGAAAAACTTGAAAACCTCCAAACGGTTGTAAAAAGACTTGGGTACAACCTTAAGCTTTCAAACACAGAGCTTAATGGATCACTGAACGAATTGTTAAAAAAATGTTTTGGGAAAAATGAGCAAAACCTAATAGACACGCTGATGATAAGAAGCATGAGTAAGGCAGAATATACAACAAAAAATATTGGTCATTACGGACTTTCTTTTGAAAACTACACACACTTCACCTCGCCAATTAGAAGATATCCAGATGTTTTGGTTCACAGATTAATTCAGGCAGAAATTGAAAAAATAAAGATAAAAACCGAAGAATTAGAAACCCTCTGTAAACACTCGACACACATGGAGATTCTGGCTACAAAAGCAGAAAGAGATTCAATCAAACTAATGCAAATTAAATATATGCTCGATAAAGAAGGGCAGATTTTTGAAGCTGTTATATCAGGGGTTATAGCAAGAGGCGTGTTTGTAGAGGTGGTAGAAAACAAATGTGAGGGAATGGTTAAGGCTAAAGATCTTCCAGGAGACTATTTTGTTCATGATCAAAAGAGCCACAGGTTCGTTGGAGAAAAAACAGGAAAAAAATATCAGCTTGGCGACAAAACAAGAGTCATGTTAGTAAAAGCTGACAAGATAAAGAAAAGACTTGATTTTCAAGTCCTTAGTTGAGGCATCGAGCGGATTCGAACCGCTGTGAAAGCTTTTGCAGAGCTCCGCCTAGCCACTCGGCCACAATGCCATTGACTGCAAAAATAAAAAAAAGATTAAACTTTCTTTCTTAATTCAACAGAATCAACATTTCCGCTTATGGGAGGGGAAAGTTTTTTGATGCTAACATCAACAGAGGTAATGTTCTCGTTAAGCTTTTTAATTCCAACTATTATTTTTTCAAGAACAGTTTCAAGAAGTTTTGAAGGCTCACCCATTTCTTTTTTTAAGACACTGTAAATAGAAACATAATCAACAGTGTTTTCAAGTTTGTCGTTTTTTTCAGCAACAGAGGTGTCAACCTCAATAGATGCACTAACAAGATACTCAGCCCCAATAACACTTTCTTCATGAAGACATCCGTGAAAAGAATAAAACCAGGCATTATTTACAGATATTTTTGACATAATTTCATCAAAGATATAAAAGTGAACACAGTTCCTAATTTGCTTTTCAATATCTTTGACAAGGTGAAGAAAAAAGGTCCAAATTTTATTGAACAAATTATAGATGGCGACATCGCGAGAGGATTTGAAAATAAAGACCTAAGGTTTAGGTTTCCTCCAGAACCAAATGGACACCTTCACATAGGGCACCTTAAAGCAATATGTTTAAATTTTAATTTAGGTGAAAAATACAATTCCCCGGTAAACCTTCGTTTTGATGACACAAACCCAGAAAAAGAAGCAAAAGAATATGTAGATGCTATTAAAAACGACATAAAGTGGCTCGGTTTTGAGTGGGACAAAGAGTGCTATGCATCAGATTATTTTGATCAGCTGTATGACTGGGCGACGAGCTTAATTAAAAAAGACCTTGCATACATTGATTCGCAATCTTCAGAGGAAATAGCAGCTCAAAAAGGAACACCGACAAAGGAAGGACAAGCAAGCCGATTCAGGACTAGAGATAAAGAGGAAAGCTTAAAACTGTTTAAGGAAATGTTTGAGGGTCATCATGATTCTGGAAAACATGTTTTAAGGGCTAAAATAAACATGAGCTCTCCAAACATGTTGATGAGAGACCCAGTCTTGTATAGGGTTATGAATGTACACCACCATAGAACCGGAGGAAAATGGAAAGTGTATCCAATGTATGACTGGACCCATGGAGAATCAGATTATATAGAGCAGGTTTCACACTCCCTTTGTACTCTAGAATTTGAACCACATCGCGAGCTTTACGACTGGTTTCTAGACGCAATTAGCCCACTTCAAGGCGTAAGGCCTAAACAAAGAGAGTTTTCTAGACTGAACCTTTCTTACACAATCACAAGTAAAAGAAAACTTGCAAAGCTAGTTGAAGAGAATATTGTGGAAGGGTGGGACGACCCTAGAATGCCAACTATTTCGGGCTTAAGGAAAAGAGGATATACGCCAGAGGCTCTTAAAAACTTTGCTTTAACTGTAGGGGTGTCAAAAAGAGAAAATGTTATAGAAGCATCACTTTTAGAGTTCTGCATAAGAGCTCATTTGAATCAGGTTGCGCCAAGAGCAATGGCTGTGATAGATCCAATCAAAATAAAAATAATTAATTACGTAAAGGATGGTGGGGAAAAAATAAATTTTGACATCAACCCCCAAGACAAAACTCTTGGAACAAGAGAAATTAATTTTTCAAAAGAAATTTATATAGAAAGAGAAGACTTTCAGGAAGAACCTGAGGAAGGATTTTTCAGACTTTCAATAGGAGAAGAGGTTAGGTTGAAAAACGCGTATATTATTAAAGCTGTAGACCTTGTTGCGGATGAAAAAGGCAACATTAAAGAGGTTTTGTGTGAGTATGACAGCAAAAGTAAAAGCGGGTCAAACACCCCTGAAAGTAACAGAAAAGTTAAAGGAACAATTCATTGGGTTTCAGCAACAGATTCCGTAAAAGCTAAAATAAACATATATGATCGCCTATTTAAGGTTTCAGAACCAGGAAAGGAAAAGGGGTTTAAAAACGAGATTAATCAAAACTCATTAGAGATAAAAGAAGCTTTTGTGGAACCATATCTAGCAGAATCTATAGAGGCTCAGCAATTTCAATTTCAAAGGGTTGGATATTTTGTTAGAACTGCAAACAAAAAAACCCTAGAGTTTAATAAAACTGTAGGGTTAAGAGATAGTTGGAAAAAATAAAACCAACTATTTTATTCATTTTCAAATTCTCCAAATTCAGGAGCTTGAGGTTTTTTTGAAACAACTTGCTTAGGAGGGCTGCTAGAAATTTTTTGATTCTCTTTTTGCATTGCCTCACCTATTTTGCTGCTAGCGGAAAACGCCGCAACCATATCATTTAGCATTGTGCTCCCTGCCTGAGGAGAGTTGGGAAGAAGGATAAGGTTTGAATTTGTTTCACCCCCTATTGATTGAAGAGTGTCATAGTGTTGTGTAACAACAATTAAAGCAGAAGCTTCTTGCGAGTTTATACCTACAGACCCTAGAGTGCCAACAGAATCCTCAATACCTTTCGCAATCTCTCTTCTTTGATCTGCTATACCTTGACCCTGAAGTCTTTTGCTTTCAGCTTCAGCTTTCGCTTTCTCAACCATCAAAATTCTTGCAGCATCACCCTCGTATTGAGCAGCTGTTTTTTCTCTATCAGCAGCGTTGATTCTATTCATAGCTATTTTAACCTCAGCGTCTGGCTCAATATCTGTAACTAAGGCTTTCACAATGAAATAACCATACTCATCCATTGCCTCTCCTAATGACTGCTTTACAGCAACAGCTATATCGTCTTGTTTTGAAAAAACATCGTCTAGTTTCATTTTTGGAACTTGAGAACGAATTAAATCAAACACATAAGAGGTAATTTGATCTTGAGGAAAATCAAGCTTATAAAACGCGTCAAACACCTTTGAGTCAACAACCCTATATTGAACAGAAACTTTTAGTTTTACAAAAACATCATCGCTGGTTTTTGTCTCTACAACAACATCAAGCTGAAGAACCTTTAAGCTTAACCTCCCAGCTATTCTGTCTACAAGAGGAATTTTTATCTGAAGACCAGGACCTCTAACAGACTGAAATTTACCAAACCTTTCCACTATTGCAGCAGATTGTTGTTTTACAATAAAAACCGTAGAGGTAAGGATGAAAAAAAGAAATAGTATAAGTAAGGGTGTTAAAAAAATCATTTTTATATTTTATTAGTTAAACTTTCAATTCTATTTAAGGTCTCTTCAGGACCTATAATTTTAATTATTTTAAATAAATCAGGACCAGTTAAGCTTCCAACCAGACACAAGCGCAAAGACTTCATTATGTTTCCAAAGGAAATACCATTCTTTGATGCAAAACCCATTAATTTTTCTTTAAGCGCTTTAGGGTCTGACATTAGTGGCTTGCTTAATTTACAAAAATTTAAAATATCAAAGACAACCTCTCTAGTAATTTTTTTAATAACAGCCAAGTCATACTCTTTTGGTTGACCAAGAAAAACCTTTAACTCTTTATTTATGTCTAGAGCTGTATTAAGCCTCTCTTTTATTAAATCAATAATTTCTTCTGACTGCTCCAAAGTATATTTTTCTTTTAACCTAGTAGAGGATTCGTCTGATAAGGAAAGAAGCTTCTCGGCAGAAAAATCCTTCATGTGAAGATGATTTATCCATAAAGCTTTTTTATAATCAAAACGAGCTCCAGATTTATTAATGCCCCCATCATTAAAGTCTTTAACCAATTCTTCAAGGGAATACTTTTCTCTATCTGAGCTGTTGCTCCAGCCCAAAAGAGCTAAATAATTCACAAGCCCTTCTGGAGAAACCCCCGCTTCTTTAAACCCCATTGAACCTTCCCAGGTTACCGCAAAAACGGGATGACCCTGTTCCTCAGCATCTCTTTTTGATAGCTTTCCGGCGCCAGAACTTTTTAGAATTAAAGGCAAGTGGTAAAATTTTGGAGGAGTCCAACCAAAATGTTCATACAAAAGAACATGAGAGGGCAGCGAAGAAAGCCACTCCTCTCCTCTAATAACAGAGGTTATGTTCATATGGTTGTCATCTACAACATTTGCTAGGTGATATGTTGGCATACCGTCAGACTTTAATATTATTTTGTCTTCTAGTTCTTCAGAATTGAAGCTTAAACCTCCTCTAACCTGATCAACAACGTTAATTGTTTTGTTTTCAGGAACAGTCATTCTGACAACAAACCTTCCTGCCTTAACTCTTCGCTTGGTTTCTTCTTCACCCAAAGAGAAAGAGTTTGCGAGGCTCTTCCTTGTTGTAAAGTTGTACTTAAAGTTTCCGCCGGAAGCTTTTCTTGCTTTTTCTAGTTCGTCTGCAGTATCAAAAGCATAATAAGCTAGGCCTTTTTCAATCAAAGAAGAAACGCTTTTTTTGTAAAGAGACTTCCGTTCACTCTGTTTTACTGGCCCTTCGTCAAAATTTAATCCTAGCCACTCCAGCGAATCGATTATGTGTTTTTCAGCTCCTTCTACAGTTCTTTTGGAGTCTGTATCTTCTATCCTAAGGATAAAGCTGCCTCCACTTTTTTTTGCTATTAAGTAATTGAAAAGAGCTGTTCTTACACCTCCAATATGAAGTGGCCCTGTTGGGCTTGGGGCAAATCTAGCTCTTTCTTTCATCCTTCAAATATAACACCATATTATTCCTTATTGAAATTATCCTAAAGAATTGATTTATATTTGTCAAAATATGCAGAATATTAAATTTATTGGGGCCCCAAAACACCTTTTAAATGAAGGTGCGCTTTCATCTGTGCTTGTTCATTACGCTTCTTGCGAAGGATATACTATAGGCGCCCTAGAATATAATTTTATTGATTCTGAAAAAATGTATTCCTTAAACAAGCAACACCTTAATCATCTGACAGACACAGACATAATAACTTTTGATTATTCCGAGGAAAAAGCAATTACTGCAGAGGTGTTTATTTCCAAAGAAATGATGGTTATAAACGCAGACACTTATTCACAAACAATTGAAAGAGAGGCAGTTAGACTTATTTCTCACGCTTTGTTTCATTGTCTTGGCTATAAAGACAAGTCTTCTAAGGAAAAAGATATAATGAGGCGTAAAGAGGAGGATTTTATTTTTTCTGTTTCACGTGAAACAAAACAAGATGTTTAAATCAAAATACGATGTTATAGTTGTTGGAGGTGGCCATGCAGGCGCTGAAGCGGCAGCATCCTCTGCTAATCTTGGCGCGAACACCTTGTTGGTAACAATGAACCTTCAGACAATTGGCCAAATGTCTTGTAATCCTGCTATGGGCGGAATCGCAAAGGGTCAAATCATCAGAGAGATAGATGCTTTGGGCGGCTATAGCGGTGTTGTCTCAGACCTAACAGCGATTCAGTTCAAAATGCTTAATAAATCAAAAGGACCAGCAATGTGGAGCCCAAGGGTCCAGTCTGACAGAGCTCAATTTGCCTTGAAATGGCGTGAGCTGCTTGAGAAAACACCAAACCTTGACTTCTACCAAGATATGGTTGTTGGCCTAATTGTAGAAAACAACATTATAGAGGGCGTTATTACGGGCCTTGGAAATAAGATTTATTCTAAATCTGTTATTCTAACCAACGGAACCTTTCTAAATGGACTTATTCACGTTGGAGATAAAAATTTTGGGGGAGGAAGGGTTGGAGAAAAATCATCTACAGGCATTACTGCAGACCTTGAAGCTTTAGGGTTTGCGTCTGGAAGAATGAAAACAGGTACTCCGCCAAGAGTAGATGGAAGATCGTTAGATTACTCTGTTATGGAGGAGCAGCCAGGAGATTTAAATCCAGGAAAATTCAGTTATTTAGAAAAGATTAAGCCCCTTCAAAGTCAAACAAGCTGTCATATCACCTATACAAACTCTCGTGTTCATGAGATCATGGCTAATTCTTTTGACAGGTCTCCAATGTTCAACGGAAGCATTAATAGTACGGGTCCAAGATATTGTCCGTCTATTGAAGACAAGATCAATAGGTTTTCTGAAAAGGACAGGCATCAAATATTTGTTGAGCCTGAGGGGTTAAACACTGTAGAGGTATATGTTAATGGATTTTCAACCTCAATGCCAGAAGACGTTCAACATTCTGCAATCAAAGAAATAAAAGGGTTTGAAAACGTAAAGTTTTTTAGACCAGGATACGCAATAGAATATGATTATTTTCCTCCAACACAGCTTAAGCTAACCTTAGAAACGAAGCTTGTTGAAAATCTTTTCTTTGCAGGACAAATTAACGGAACTACTGGTTATGAAGAAGCTGCAGCTCAAGGTTTAATGGCAGGAATCAACGCCGTCTCCAAGGTTTTTTCACGCGAACCGCTTATTCTCACAAGAAGCGAGGCCTATATAGGCGTATTAATTGACGACCTTATAACAAAAGGAACAGAAGAACCCTATAGAATGTTTACGTCTAGAGCAGAGTATCGAACTCTTCTAAGGCAAGACAATGCAGACATAAGGTTAACAGAGAAGTCTTTTAACATTGGGCTTGCCTCAGAAGAAAGGCTTGCAAAGGTTGTGGATAAGCAAAATAAAGTAAAAAATTTTGTTAGTTTTTTTGAACAAACAAGCTTCGATTTAAACGAGGTCAATGAGATTTTGGGCTCTGTGGGATATGATCCTGTTCCCCAAAAGGGCAAGCTTGCTAAAATCTATTCAAGACCTAATATTAAACAGGAGCATATAAACAAATTAAAGTCTGTCAAAAACTATATAAGCGAAAATGCTTTAGACGTTGATGTTTTAGAGCAAACCGAGATTCAAATTAAGTATAAGGGGTATATTGAAAAAGAAAAAAACAACGCAGACAAGCTACAGCGACTAGAGGACATAAAGATTCCAGACAACTTTGACTACGAACCACTAGCATCGCTTTCACATGAGGCAAAAGAAAAATTAAATAAAATCAGACCCTCTACCCTTTCTCAGGCATCCAGGATAAGCGGGATAAACCCAAGCGACATAAGTGTGCTTTTAATTAAAATGGGCAGATAATTGTTCCACGTGAAACAAATGTTTAAAAAAGACACCATATCGCACAAGGTTAAAGACTATGTAATGTCTAACAAGTTTTTTACGCTTTATAAAGACTATGACAGTGGAATATTATGGACCGATGTTGACAAATCACACGATCATCTGAAATATTATTTATCAAACAACTATATTCCGCATTCTGACAAAAAAGGATTATTTGGAACTTTATACCTTTTTTTACAAAGAACAATGTTTACTTATAAGCGAGTGCTTTTACGAAAAGCCCTTAAAGAGTCTAACTGTATTCTTGACTACGGATCAGGCGATGGAAAGTTTGCTGGCTATTTAAAGAAAAAAGGAAAAAAAGTATTTACATACGACCCTCTAAAATCAAATAGCCTACAAATAACAGGCCCGCCTCAAGGCCTTGATTTTCAAGCAGATATGATGATGATGTGGCATGTGCTTGAACATATTCCAGATCTGCAAAAGGCTTTTCCACACATTTTGGAGAAACTAAATAAAACAGGTTTTTTAGTCATAGCTGTTCCAAACAGGGATTGTTTTGACGCAAAACACTACAAGAATAAATGGGCAGCCTGGGATGTTCCAAGGCACCTATATCATTTCAACCATAAGTCCTTAGTAAGCTTTATGTCTACTCACAAACTTTCGCTTGTTCTTAAGAGACCTCTAATTTTAGATTCTTTTTACGTCTCCTATTTATCAGAAAAATATAAAAAAAATCCTTTACCGCTATTATCAGGCCTTGTTATTGGGCTAGTATCAAATTGTTTAGCAGTTTTTACATCAAATTTTTCCTCATCAGTATATGTCTTTAGAAGAAATTAATCTTCCGAAACATTTATAAGCTTTGTTAGATTAATGGCAAAGTTTGTGAAGACGATTTTAGAATTAACGTTTCTCGAAACAGAGTAATGAGAGTCTTCGATTAAACTTACGATTTCAATTAAATTTTTACTGTGAATGAAGGGGGCGAGGTTTTCTATCTTAAAACTAGAATTTGAAAGAAAGGAATTAAGATTTTGCGACTTATAGCTAACAAGCATAGCCTCTCTTACAAGAAAAGAACAATAACCTAAAAACTCTTTTTGCTGTTCTCTTGAATTAGAAGAAATCGTATCTGCCCATTTTGTTAAATCTAAAACAGCTTTCTTACTTTTTTTTGCTAAAAAAGCGAACCTTAAACATTCAATAAAGTTTTGTTCATGAGATATTGAAGCCACATCTTCATATATGTAGTTCATAGACCGACCAATACTGCCCCTAGAGGAATTAACAATCAAATCATGCTCAATTCCTTTAAAAGAACTTTCAAGAAAATTTTTATGATCGTTATAATTGATAGGCCTCAATGTAGAAATTTGACATCTTGAAATAATGGTTGGCAGCACATCATGAAGGCTATTAGTTATTAATATAAAGTATGTGTTTATTGGCGGCTCTTCAAGAATTTTTAAAAGCTTATTAGAGGTTTGAGCCATCATGGTTTCAGCCCCCCAGAAAATAAAAACTTTATTGCCCCCCAGAAAGGACTTTAAAGCTGCTTTTTTCTGAACTTTATCAACCTCTGAAACTTTTATAGAGCCCTGTGAAGTAGTGTTGCCCAAATAGCTTGACCACTTTTGAAAATCAGAAAAGGGGTACTGTCTTACAAAACCTAACCACTCATTGTAAACATTTTCATTGTCTTTTAACGAGGCAAAGGAAGGAAAGGAAAAATATAGATCAGGATGGTCTAAAACATCCCCTTTAAAGGAACCGTTCTTAAGCAAACCTCTTGCTATTTCAATTGCCATATTTAATCCACCATAACCATCTTTATCAATAATGATTTTTGATTGGGGATAGGTGTTTTTTTGAATAGAACTATAGATCTTATCTTTTAAGTCATGCTGGCCTAAAATTCTATCTAAATTCATACTCAAATATATAGCATATTATATCTTTGTCAACATAATAATATCAACATGTTTTATTTAGAGAGTCAAGATTTAACTAACAAGAAAGCGATTATTAGGGTTGACCTAAATGTTCCGCTAGATGAAAACAACAAGGTAGCTGATACAACAAGAATTGAAGCATGCACAGAAACAGTTGATAAGGTTATAAAGCTTGGAGGCTCATGTGTTTTACTTTCTCATCTTGGGAGGCCCAAAGGCAAAGACAACAAGCTGTCCCTAAAACAGATTGTTGACACGGTTTCTTTAGTTTTTAAAAGACCTGTTATGTTCCATGAAAACTGTATTGGAAAGGAAGCAGAGAAGGTGGTTTCGCTTTTAGAGCCAGGACAGATTATACTAATGGAAAACCTAAGGTTCTACGAAGAGGAAACAAAAGGAGATTTAGAGTTTGCAGAAAGCCTCTCCAAGCTAGGGGATGTTTATATAAACGATGCTTTTGGAACATGCCACAGAGAACATGCATCTACGGCAGTAATTGCAAAGTTTTTTAATGGAAAAAAATTTGCAGGCAAGCTACTACAAAAAGAGCTGGAGGTTATTAATCAAATTGCTGAGCAAGGTAAAAAACCGGTACTTACAATATTGGGTGGAGCAAAAGTTTCAAGCAAGCTTAAGATTCTCTATAATTTAATCCATAAAGTAGATAAAATTATTATTGGAGGAGGAATGGCGTATACTTTTATAAGGGCAAAGGGAGGAAAAACAGGCAACTCTTTGTTTGAGGAGGAGTTAATTGAAAACGCCAAAGAAATATTAACCATTGCCGAGGATTCAGGCAAAGAAATTATATTACCTGAAGACACGATTGCCTCTACAGACTTTGACAACAACGAAAGGATAAAGACTTTTAAAACGGCTAAAATTGAAGATGGTTGGATGGGCCTAGATATTGGAAAAGAATCTATTGAGAAGTTTAATAAAGCAATTCTTTCATGCAACACAGTTTTCTGGAACGGACCAATGGGAGTTTTTGAAAAGGAAAAATTCTCACTAGGAACAGAAGCAATTTGCAAATCTCTCAGAGAAGCAAAGTCAAATGGGGTAAACGTTATTGTTGGAGGAGGAGATTCAATAGCAGCTTTAAAAAAGCTTGGAAATAAAGATTGGGTTACCTATATTTCCACTGGAGGAGGAGCACTTTTAGAAAGCCTAGAAGGGAAAGCTCTTCCTGGGGTTAAAGCCTTGTCAAATGATTATTAAAAGCACACTTCAATCACTATTAATAGCCACTCTATTTGTTTCATGTCAATCAAATAGCTCAAAAGCATTTGTTCCTGAGTCAAACGGAAACATGAACTCGGTTAGTGTTGTTATGGCGAAGAGTGCTTGGGGAGGCAGTTTAGGGAAACACATTAAAGAATCTTTAACAGAACCATATGAAGGATTGCCATTCGACGAGCCTAAATATGATTTATTTCATTTAGACCCCTCTATTTTTTCTGGCTTTGCAAGAAGCAGCCGGAATATAATAGTTTTTAATAAAGACACAACGGGGCAAGGGTTTAGGATAATTAAAAATCTTTGGGCAAGGCCTCAAATAACAGCCCTTATTACAGGAGAGGATGAAGAGGTAATGAGTTTTTATTTTGAAGAAAACAAGAATCTCTTAATGAGATCAATTGATGAAAATGAAAGGCTAGAGAAAATTAGAAGAATGTCAAAATCCCCAAATAAAGACACCGAACTAAAAGAAAGGCTCGGAATAGCTTTAACTTTTCCAGACGCATACCAAACAGTAAAAGACACAACCAATTTTATATGGATCGAAAAGCAAGTTGTTAAAGGACATTTAAACATAATAGCATACTCCCTCCCTATTGATATAGATCTTGGCAAAATAGAAGAACGAATACCAAAAATAAGAGATTCAATTGGAGAAATTTTTGTTCCTGGAAGAGTTCCAGGATCTTACATGATTACTGAAAGGGCTTACCTTCCGTATTATTATAAAACAAAAGTAAATCGTCTTGACGCTATATTAACAAAAGGAACATGGGAAGTTCAAAATGATTTTATGGCAGGACCATATGTAAACTACATAATAAAAGACACTTTAAATAAAAGAAACATTGTAATAGAAGGCTTTTCATTTGCGCCATCTGAAAGCAAAAGGAATTACATGTTTGAACTAAACACGATTATAACAACAATGAAGTTTGTTAATTAGAAGAACTATTCTTTAGAATCTTCTTCTTCGTCTTCTTTAGTAGCTTTTTTAAATTCCTTAATACCACTACCAAGCCCTCTCATAAGCTCAGGAATTTTTCTGCCACCAAACAGTAAAAGAACAACTATAACTATTAAAATAATTTGAGGTCCACCTATCATATTTGAAAATTTATGGAACTAAGTTCCTTTTACAAATTTACAGAATTATTTTTTGTAATATGAATTTATTAATCAGATAATAACTTATGGCCAACTATACATATATTTGCATTAATGCCAAAAAAGAAAAAACACACATTAATTGACAAACTGTCTGAGCGGTTTCACATTCTTTTAGTCAACGAGAAAACGCTTGCCAAGAAAAAGCTTTTTTCATCATCAGCTATAAGCCTTGCGTCATCATCTCTGTTTGTGTTTTTATTACTATTGTCTTCAGCTTTCATGGTAATATATATTACGCCATTAAAAGAATATTTTAGAGGCTATACAAGCATAGAGCTTCGAGAAAATGCAGTTGAAAACTCAATGAAATTAGACTCCTTAGAAAGCCTTTATTTAACTCAAAGTAATTATATAAAGTCATTACAAGACCTGCTTTCAGGAAACATTTCTTTTGAGGATCTAGACAAAAACACCGCAACTTTAGAAACAAACCAAATAGAGCTTCAGCTTGTTAAGACAAACACAGAAGACTCTCTTTTAAGAGTGCTGGTGGATGAAGAAGACAAGTATAATGCCTTTGAGCTTGAGGGGCAAAGATTTACAACGGTTTTGTTTCCCCCGGTAAAGGGAGGGCTTTCGTCAAGATACGACAACGAAAACAAACATTATGGAGTGGACATTGTTATGCCAGAGAATTCTCCTGTGCATTCAATTAGTGAAGGGATTGTTGTTTTTGCAGAATGGACATCAGAAACAGGGTTTGTAATTATAATTGAACATTTAAACGGCTTAACGTCTATTTATAAGCACAATTCCTCAATAATTAAAGTACAAGGAGACAGGATAGAAACGGGTGAAATAATTGCTTTTACGGGCAACACAGGGTCGCTAACTACCGGACCACATCTTCATTTTGAATTATGGTATCAAGGAGAACCTGTTGACCCAGAGAGTTATATTGAATTCTAAATGAAAACAATAATCACAATATTATTTGCTAAACTGGTTAGAACAAGAAATAAAAAATGGATTTCCAGCCCCATTAAATGGCAAAAGAAAACATTCAATAAATTAATATCCTCAGCTTCAAACACAAGCTTTGGAAAGGATCATGGGTTTTCAGAAATTGTGTCTTACGAAGATTTTAAAAAGAAAGTTCCGGTTAGAGACTATGAAGGCTTAAAGCCTTATGTAGACAAGGTCGTTACAGGAGAAAAAAATATTTTATGGCCAGGACAACCTCTTTACTTTGCTAAAACGAGCGGAACAACTTCTGGCGCAAAGTATATTCCTATAACTCGAGAATCAATAAGAACACATGTTAACTCTGCCAGAGATGCATTATTAAATTATTTTTTAAAAACAAAAAACTATAAACCTATTAATGGGAAGCATATGTTTTTACAAGGCAGCCCTAAGCTTGACAAGAAAAACGGTGTTTATCTAGGAAGGCTTTCAGGAATAAGCGCTCATTATGTGCCAAAACTTTTCTTAAAAAACAGAAAGCCCTCATGGCCGACAAACTGTATTGATGACTGGGAAGAAAAGGTTGATAAAATAATTGAAGAAACGGTAGGAGAAAAAATGACAATTATAGCAGGAATACCCTCATGGGTTCAGATGTATTTTGAAAAAATTGTTGAAAATGAAAAAAAAACAATAAGCGAGGTCTTCCCACAACTATCACTCTATGTTTATGGGGGGGTAAGCTATGAGCCTTATCGATCAGCTTTTGACAAGCTGTTCGGAAAAAAAATAGACACCCTGGCACTCTTCCCGGCATCAGAAGGGTTTTTTGGATATCAAGATGATTTCTCGGGGGATCAAACAGACCTTTTGCTTCTATTAAACAATGACATTTTTTATGAATTTATTAAAGCAAAAGATTTTTTAAAGGGCAATTACGAGAGGATAAGCCTAAAAGATGTTGAGCTAAACGTAAATTATTTATTAATCATTTCCACATCGGCTGGACTTTGGGCATATAACATAGGAGACACAGTTAAGTTTACTTCAAAGGAACCGTATAGAATAATTGTGACAGGAAGAATTAAACACTTTCTTTCAGCTTTTGGTGAACATGTAATATCAGAGGAAGTAGAAAAGGCGATGAAGGCTGCGACAATTAATCACGGAGTTACAATAAGAGAGTTTACCGTTGCCCCAAACATTAATCCTGACCAAGGACTCCCTCGCCATGAGTGGTATGTTGAATTTGAAACAGTGCCTAATGACATTAATAGTTTTACCGACACCTTGGAGAATGAAATGATAAGCCAAAACATTTACTACAAAGATCTTGTTCTTGGAAACATAATACAACAACTAGACGTTGTTAATGTTAAGAAGGGAGGGTTCAATAAATACATGAAATCAGTAGGAAGATTGGGCGGCCAAAACAAAGTGCCAAGACTTTCTAATGACAGAATAATAGCCGAGAAACTTAATAATTTAAACTCTTGAAAAAGAAGGCAACCATTGTTTATTCTGTTGAAAGAAGCTTTGTTAAGTCAGATATTTCAATTCTAGAAGCAATAGGACTTAAGGTTTTTAAAATTCACTCAAAACCAGATAAAAAGCCACTAGACTTCTTGTTCAACAGAATAAAGGAGTTTTATAAGTCGATTTTTTATCTCTTTAGGTCAAAGATTTTAATTTCATGGTTTAATGATTACCACGCGTTTATTCCAATTTTAGTTTCAAAGGTTTTTTTAAAAAAATCTGTTATTATTGTTGGGGGCTACGATGCAATTGTTGATAAAAAAAACAGACATGGTCTTTTTTTTAAAAGAGGTCTAAGATCGTTTGTTGCAAAACTAAACTACAAAATGGTTAACGAAGTTTGGGTAGTTCATAAATCCCTTGAAAGCGGCTGTGATTTTGCAAAGCAAAAATTTAATATTATTTCGGGCGTAAGAAGCTTTACATCTAAAAAAAACATTAGTATTAAAGAAATTAATACGGGCTACGATGCTAGGTTTTGGAATTATGATGAAAGTGTGCAAAAAACAGGAGTTTTAACTGCAGCATTCTTCTCAGACAAAAGAGTAATAAACATTAAGGGCCTCGATCTGTTTAATAAATTAGCCTCTTTGCTGCCTAATATAAGCTTTACAATTGTTGGAGAATCAGACATAAGTGTGTCAGAATTTTTGAACTTGCAACCTAATATTAAAGTAATAGGGGTTCAAACCAAGAGTCAAATGAAAGAGCTTTACCAGAACACTAAATTTTACTTTCAAGGCTCTAGGCTAGAGGGGTTGCCAAATTCGCTTTGTGAAGCAATGCTGTGTGGGTGTGTGCCCATCGGATCTAAAGTTTTTGGAATTCCTGACGCAATTGGTAACACTGGAATTTTGTTTGATACAGAAAAAGACCTAGAGCAAATAGTGGAATTTGTAAACTCTGATTTAGGGGTTTATAATTTTAGTAAAGCAAGAAATAGAATTATCAAAAAATACGATTTTTCTAAAAGAGTTGAAAAAATAAAGAAAAGTATTTTTTAATGGAAGCCGCAATACTAGGGTTTATTGGATCTAAAAATATTGGAGATTATATTCAAACCAAAGCAGTTATAGATATAGTCAATACAAAAAAAATAAAAATTCTAGATAGAGAAAACCTTGACAAACACAAGGAGGGTAAAATAAAAACTATTATTAATGGCTGGTTCATGGAAAACCCAAAGAATTGGCCTCCAAGCAACAAAATAAAACCACTATTTATATCCTTTCATATAAACCCATCTGCCGAAGGAGAGCTTCTTAAAGAAAAATCTTTAGAGTATTTTAAAGAACACGAACCAATAGGGTGTAGAGATTTTTACACAAGAGATATTCTTTTAGAAAAAGGAATTAACGCGTATTATTCATCCTGTATTACAACTTCACTAGAAAGAAAAAACTATCTAAAGAAGAATATACAGCCAGAGGGAATAATGGTTATAGGAGCCTTTGACAGGTTAAAACCAACACTAGATAAAAAATCAATTGTTAAGCTGTTTATGTCAATCCTCAAGTACCCTATAAAAAAAACAGTATATGCTTTAAAAGTGTCTCAGTTTAACAGGTATTTAAATAATAAAAAAATTAAAATATACAGACATAGCCAGCTTGTTAAAGAGCCAATCAAATCTCATAATGAGGGTTTAAAATTAGCAGAAGAGATGTTAGAAAAAATAGCACAGTGCGAAATTCTAATTACATCAAGAATCCACGCTGCTTTACCCGCCCTTGCCATGGGGCTAAAGGTCATTTTTATTGATGAAGGACTTGACCACAAGAACCATAAACACAGATTGTCAGGTCTAAGAAATTATTTCACCTGCACTAATCTTAAAGATTTTTTTATGATTAATTTAGACAGCATAACAGAAGGAGAGGCTCATAAAAAGCACATCATAAAAATAAAAAAAACAATAAACAACTTTTTAAATCAATGAATATTTTAGTTCTAGGCTCAGGAGGAAGAGAGCACGCAATAATTAAGAGCATGTCAATGAGCAAAAGGAATTCCGCGCTTTACGCCCTTCCTGGAAATGGAGGAACGTCACAGCTAGCAAAGAACATTCAGGGAGATGTAAATGATTTTGACCTAATTAAGAATGTTGTAAAAGAAAAGGATATTTCAATCGTCGTTGTTGGACCTGAAGACCCAATTGTAAGAGGAATATATGATTATTTTAAGGCAAATCCAGATCTAAGTAATGTTAAAATTATTGCTCCTAGTAAGCATGCGGGCTCTTTAGAAGGAAGCAAAGATTTTGCAAAAAACTTCATGGAAAAATATAATATTCCAACTGCAAGACATAAAACGTTTACCCAAGAAAATATTGATCAAGCAGATATTTTTTTGGAAACCATGAACCCCCCTTATGTTTTAAAAGCAGACGGACTTGCAGCAGGAAAAGGGGTTCTAATTATAAACGATTTAAATGAAGCGAAGAAAGAAATAAGAAGCATGATAATAGACAAAAAGTTTGGAAAATCATCTTCAAAAGTTGTCATCGAGGAGTTTCTAGATGGAATTGAGCTATCATGCTTTGTTTTAACAGATGGAAAAAGCTACAAAACACTTCCTTTTGCTAAAGATTATAAAAAAATAGGAGAAGGAGACACAGGCTTAAACACTGGAGGAATGGGGGCAATTTCTCCTGTCCCCTTTCTGGATGATGAATTTTTATCAAAGATTGAAAATAAAATAATTAAGCCTACAATTGAGGGAATAATAAATGAAAAAATGCAATACATGGGATTTGTTTTTATTGGCTTAATTAAAGTAAAAGACGAACCATATGTGATTGAATATAATGTTAGGATGGGTGACCCAGAGACTGAAGTTGTTTTTCCTAGAATAAAAAATGACATTATAGACCTTTTGGATTCTATGGGAACTTCAAAATTTGATGAGATTTCTTTAGAAATTAACACTGATCATGCAGCGACAGTGATTTTAGTTTCGGGAGGCTATCCAGAAGAGTATGAAAAAGAGAAAATTATTAACGGGCTCTTTGACATCAAAGACACAGTTGTTTTTCATGCAGGAACAAAAAAGGAAGGAAAAAATTTTGTAACCAACGGCGGAAGAGTGCTCGCTATTACATCAATGGCTGAAAAATATCAAGACGCATTGAAACAGTCTTATGATCAAATTAAAAAACTAAGATTTGACAACATGAATTACAGAAAAGATATTGGGTTTGATTTATAAAAAAGAGTGAGAGGTGCTGTCTTTATCCTCTTCGCCTTTATCATCAAACTCTTTTAGCTTTTTTATCCAATATGCAGCGCCAGCAAAACCAATTAATATAAAAGACCAGCTGACTATGTTAGCTAAAGACCAGCTGTCAAATTGAACGGTTCTAAGAAGATCAAAAGGAATAAAAAGAACTTCTTCAAAAAACCACGCTACTGAATAAAAAAAATCTTTAACCATAACAATATTTATTACACAAAATTAATACATTGAAATATGATTGCAAAGGCTTTTGAAAAATTTAATTATACAACAGTAATTATTTCAAATTTATTATTGTTGGGTATCTCAGTATATTATACAACACTAGAGGTTAAATGGTCTTTTTTTGAATCTCAAATTTTAAATGGAATTATAATTTTTGGAGCATTTTTACTCACGTCTTATTCTATAGACACTGTTGCAAGACAAATTATTCTTGATAGATCAAACACAAACGCTTATCATCTACTGATGTACCCTTTAATTATCCTGGCATATCCAGTAGAATCAGTTGATTTAAGGTTTATACTTTCCTCTGCGGCAATGTTTTCAGCATGGAGAAACTTTAGAATTTTTTTAGAAACAAAGCGGGAGGCATTAAAAACACGACGACTATTTGACACTTCAATTCTTTTAAGTTTGTCAACGCTTTTAATAATAGAAAACATCTATTTATTTGCTCTCCCTTTTGCTCTTCTTCTTTCTGCTAATATAAAAAGAGATATAAAACATTTTGTTTTGCTTTTAATTACCCCTATTATTTTAATACCTACTATTTACATATTTATTAAAACACTTTCTTTAGAGTTCTTTTTGTTTAGCTCATACTTTGTTGGAAACGAATTTTCATTAACAAGTCAACCAACCTTTACAGTCTCACAAGCGCCACTAGCATTAATTTTTTTATACTATGTGGCTGCGGTCTTTTCAAAAATGATAAAAAAAGGGGTAAGCCTTCAAAGAAGAGCTGTTGATCTTGCCGCGGTTTTATTTCTAGTGACACCTTTCATTGTAGTTTTATGTCAAGAGGATAAAAGTGGGTCTGAGTATCATTATTTTTCACTAATATTAGTATACTTTATCGTTCAACTTTTTTTAAAAAACAGAAACAGTTCAATTGTAAACTTTATCTTTATGTCCTTAATTGCATCTATTATAATTTTTAATTTTTTATTATGAAAAACACTAAAATAAGCAAGCTCGCAATTGAAATATTTGAAAAATCTGTAAATGATTATCACGTGCATGATGACATATCAAGTTTGCCTGTAAATCCCTATGAAAAGAAAAGCTTTGAGCACTTGCTTTATGAGAAAAACTGGATAGACACTGTTCAGTGGCATTATGAAGATATAATAAGAGATCCTGAAATTGACCCTATCGAAGGAATGAAGCTAAAAAGAATGATTGACAGTTCAAATCAAAATAGAACTGAAATGGTTGAATATATCGATTCATATTTTCTAAATCTATACTCAGATGTAAATCCCATAAATGGAGCTAAGGTAAATTCAGAAAGCCCAGCATGGGCAATGGACAGGCTTTCAATATTAATATTAAAAATCTATCACATGGATGAAGAGGCAAAAAGGACTGATGTGAGTGATGAACATAAAGAGAGCTGTAAATCTAAGCTTGATGTTTTACTTGATCAACAAAAAGACCTTTCAGAATCAATAGACCAGCTTCTTGAAGATATTGGATGCGGAGAGAAAAAAATGAAAGTTTACAAGCAAATGAAAATGTATAATGATGAGTCGCTAAACCCTGTGTTGTATAAAAAAGATGATTCAAAAAAAGGATAAATCTATTCTAGTTTTTAGATTTTCAGCCCTTGGCGACATCGCCATGACAATTCCTGTCTTAAGGTCTTTTTTTAACACCTATCCTAATCAAAAAATAATATTTGTTTCTAGGGGGTTTGTGCAGCCCTTATTCAAAGAATTTGAAAATCTTGAGTTTGTTTCGGTTGATTTTAATAATGATTTTAAGGGTTTAAAAGGGTTGTTTAAACTATTCAAAAGCTTAAGAAAAAATAAAATAAAAGCAGTAGCGGATTTACATAATGTTTTAAGAACCAAGATTCTAAAAATACTCTTCAAAATGGTTTTTATAAATGTTCAGTCAATTGATAAGGGAAGAGCAGAAAGAAAAAAACTAACCAAAAAAAAGAATAAAAAATTTAAACCATTAACACCTATACATTATAGATATTGTGATGTTTTTGGACGCCTCGGCTTTCCAATTGATCTTGCCAATCATGAGTATCCAATAAAACCGTATTTGCCAGAAAATTCAGAGGAACAAAAGGTTCTTGCTAAAAGTGGAGATAAAACAATAATTGGAATAGCTCCATTTGCCTCCTTTGCAGGAAAAAACTATCCATTAGACTTGATACAAAACGTAATAGCTTATCTTCAAAAGGACCATATAATTTATCTTTTTGGAGGAGGAGAAAATGAGTTAAAGCAAATTAAGATTTGGGAAAAGGCTTATGACAATGTAACGGATATTGCTTCGTCATTTAACTTAACGGAACAAATTAACATAATAAGCTATGCTGACCTTATGATATCAATGGACTCTGCGAATGGCCACATCGCAGCTAACTGTGGAGTTCCGGTTCTTACAATATGGGGAATGACTCATCCTTTTTGTGGCTTTACACCTTTTGACCAGGGGATAGAAAATTCAATAATGGTTGACAGAAACTTGTATCCCGATATACCCACTTCTGTTTTTGGCAACAAAATTCCAAAGGGCTATGAAAGCGCTTTTAGATCAGTTAATCCTAAAGAGGTAATTGAAAAAGCATTAGAAATTTTAAAGTTAGCTAAACCTCATCATAATTAACCTCAACTTCATCAGAGGTTGGCCTAGCTTGACACGAAAGTATATATCCACCCTCTATTTCATCGTCAGTCAATATCTGGTTGTTGTCCATTTCAACAGAACCCTTGTTGAGCTTTGCTAAACAGGTGCTACAAATGCCTCCCTGACATGAATAGGGAGCATCTATATCATTTTCAAGAGCCAACTCTAATATGGTTTTGTTTTGATCCATTACAAGATTATATTCTAGATCATCACAAATAATTTTTACTTTTTTTGACATATGTATACTGATTATCAGCGCAATATTACTAATAAAAAAGGTATTTATTAAAAATAAAATTGTAGTTTTATTTCCCAATTTTGAAAAAATGAAAAATTACGATTTATCAGCAAGCTGTAATACTATTGAAAAAAACAGTAGCTTCACAGGCAACTTTACCTCTGAATCAGACTTTAGAATTGACGGTTCCTTTGAAGGAAATATAGAGACAAAAGGAAAGGTTGTTATAGGTAAAAACGGAAAAATAGACGGCACCATTGTTTGTTCTTCAGCGGACATCGAAGGCAAATTCAGCGGAACAATTCATGTTGAAGATCTTTTATCAATTAGATCCTCTGGCGAGGTTCATGGTGATGTGGTAATGTCAAAATTAATCGTAGAGTCTGGAGCTGTTTTTAACGCAAAGTCTTCCATGCAAAATGAGGCTTCTAACATAGCGCCTTTAAAAAAGATTACAAACTTCAACGACACACGTGAAAAAACAGCCTAAACCTTGGCTTATATTTTCTGGTTTAGTTTTTCAGATTGCCGCGATTATGTACCTGTCTTCAAAGCTTGGAGGGTGGGCAGATTTATATTATAGAAATCAACAGAATCACTTCACTTTAGCCCTTTCAATTATTGGCATAATACTGATTATCTTTCTAATAATTTCGCAGACAAAAAATTTAAAATAACTTTTTAAATTTTGACCTCAAATCATTTTAAAAACACCTATTAATATATTACCTTTGTGGCGCAAAACTTAATCTTCTTGCCTTCAGCATGATTTATATTAAAAGCAGACCTTTTTTCCTAACACTGATGCTTCTGTCTGCCTCTTTTGCAAATGCTAAAGAAGAAGAAAAAAAACAAACACTTCAAGAGGAGATAACGGAGTATGTCTATCATCACGTTCAAGACTCACATGACTTTTCTCTTTTTTCAACCAAGGATAAAAAAACAGGCGAAAAAATATATTACGGCTTTCCACTTCCAGTAATCTTAGTTGATGAAGGTCTTAAGTTCTTTATGTCTTCAAAATTAGATCACGGAAAAAAAGTTGTAGAATCTTCGGGAAAATATTACAAGCTTTATCATGGAAAAATATATGAAACTAATCAAGAAGGAAAGATGTCTTATGACGAAAAAGGAGAGGTAACAAATTTAAAGCCTCTAGATTTGTCAATAACCAAAAGTGTTTTCTCTATTTTACTAGTGTCAATGTTAATGTTTATGTTGTTTACGTCACTAGCAAAATCATATAAAGAGAATAATCAGATAGCAAAAGGAGTAGGCAGGTTTTTTGAGCCAATTGTAATTTTAATTAGAGATGAAATTGCTATTCCTAGTATTGGTGAAAACAATTATAAAAAGTATATGAGCTTTTTATTAACCTTGTTTTTCTTTATATGGTTTCTAAACCTTCTTGGGTTAAGCCCCCTAGGGGTTAATGTAACCGGAAACATAGCAGTAACTTTTGGGTTAGCACTAATTACTTTTTTAATCACAAACCTTACTGCCAATAAAACATATTGGAAACACATTTTTTGGATGCCAGGTGTTCCAGTTTGGCTTAAACCTTTATTGGCACCAATCGAACTTTTAGGAGTATTTATTAAACCCTTCTCATTAATGATAAGGTTATATGCCAATATTCTTGCAGGTCATATTGTATTATATAGCTTGATTGGACTAATTTTTATTTTTAAAAATCTAGTTGGATCTAGCCTATCACTTGTCCTTGTGTTCTTTATATCAATCATCGAAGTATTAGTGGCCTTATTGCAAGCGTATATTTTCACGCTTTTATCGGCACTTTATTTTGGATTTGCTGTTCAGGAGGACGATCATTAACTTTAAATAAATGTATAACTTAAATAAATAAAAATGGAAATACCAAAAATTATCGGAGCAGGACTCGCAATCATTGGAGTTGGAATTGGAATTGGAGGAATAGGTAGAGGTGCTATGGAAGCAATTGGAAGACAGCCAGATGCATCTAACACAATACTTGTTGCTGCCATTGTTCTTGCTGCACTAGTAGAGGGGATAGCATTTGCTGCCTTATTTGCTGTTAACTAAACGTATATAAATCTTATGGAAAAATTAATAAATGAGTTTTCATTAGGTCTGTTTTTTTGGCAACTGATATTATTTGTAGGATTGATTTTCTTGTTAAGAAAATTTGCCTGGAAGCCAATATTAGATGCTGTGAACGAAAGAGAAAAGACTATCATTGACTCTTTGAATTCTGCCAAAGAAGCACAAAGGGAAATGGAGTCGCTCCAAACTGAAAACAAAAAGATTCTCCAAGAAGCTAGAGCTGAAAGTGACGCTATGATCAATCAAGCAAAACAGTCAGGTAAAGATCTTGTTGAGAAAGCAAAACTTGATGCCCGTTCAGAGGCTGAAAATATTTTAGCTCAAGCGCACACCTCAATTGAAAATGAAAAAAGATCAGCCATGAATGAAATCAAAAATCAAGTTGCAGATCTTTCAATTGATATTGCTTCTAAGGTTTTAGAGCAAGAGCTTGATGATGATAAAAACCATCAAGAATATATTGATAAACTATTAAAAGAGAAAAAATTTGACCAATAATTATGGCTCTAGGAACTTCTTCTAAAAGATATGCAAAAGCGTTAGTAAGCCACTCTATTGAAGAGGGCAATCTAGACCTTATGTTTGACGAAATAAATTCATTGATAAATATTTTAGAAGAATCAGAGGATTTAAAAGAGTTCATCTCAAACCCTACTATTTCAAGAGAAAACAAGACAAGTCTTTTGAATGAATTGACTGACCAGTCTTTGCCTAATATTTCAAGTTTATTAAACCTTCTATCATTAAATAACCGAGTAGACATGCTTTTAGATGTTTGCAAGGTTTTTGTACAACAATATAACGCGCACAACAATATTGTTGAGGTCACCGTTACTACTCCTGTTAAGCTTTCGGAAAGTCTTGAAAAAACAATAGAGACGTATTTGTCTTCAATTAAGGCGGGAAAGATAAAATTGACAAAAAAGAAAGATAAAGATTTAATTGCAGGATTTACTCTAGATTTTGACAACACAAGATTAGACGCGAGTGTTAAAAAAAGATTAGAAAAAATGAAAAAGCAATTAAAAACAACAAATTAAAAATTAAGAAATGCAAAAAATTAAACCAGCTGAAGTTTCAGCACTATTAAAAAAACAATTAGAGTCTGCAGACATCCAGTCCACGTTTGATGAGGTTGGAACGGTTCTTGAAGTAGGAGATGGTATAGCAAGAGTATATGGCCTTTCTAATGCTCAATATGGAGAGCTTGTTTCGTTTGACAATGATCTTCAAGGGATGGTGTTAAACTTGGAAGAAGACCATGTGGGGGTTGTATTATTTGGATCCTCTAAAGGAGTAAAAGAGGGAGACACGGTTAAGAGAACAAATCAAATTGCATCTATAAAAGTAGGTGAAGGAATTTTAGGAAGAGTTGTAGATACTCTTGGAAGCCCAATTGACGGGAAAGGCCCTATTAAAGGAGAGCTTTTTGATATGCCAATCGAAAGAAAAGCACCAGGCGTTATTTATCGTCAACCAGTAAATGAGCCTCTACAAACAGGAATAAAATCTATTGATGCAATGATCCCTATTGGAAGAGGACAGAGAGAGCTGGTAATTGGAGATAGACAGACCGGTAAAACCACCGTATGTATTGACGCTATTTTGAATCAAAAAGAATTTTATGATGCAGGTGAACCAGTTTTTTGTATTTATGTTGCTATAGGTCAAAAAGCATCAACTGTTGCGGGAATTGCAAAAACTTTAGAGGAAAAAGGAGCTCTAGACTATACTGTAATTGTAGCGGCTAACGCGTCAGATCCTGCGCCAATGCAGGTTTTTGCGCCATTCTCAGGAGCGTGTATTGGGGAGTACTTCAGGGACACAGGAAGGCCGGCTTTAATTATATATGACGATCTATCTAAACAAGCAGTTGCATATAGAGAGGTATCCCTTCTTCTTAGAAGACCTCCAGGAAGAGAGGCTTACCCAGGAGATGTTTTTTATCTTCACTCAAGACTTTTAGAGAGGTCAGCAAAAGTTGTTAACGACAATAAGGTTGCAAGCGAAATGAATGATCTCCCTGAGTCATTGAAATCAAAAGTTAAAGGAGGAGGATCCCTTACGGCGCTTCCAATAATCGAAACTCAAGCAGGAGATGTTTCAGCTTATATTCCTACAAATGTAATTTCTATTACTGATGGTCAAATATTTTTAGAATCTGATCTGTTTAATTCAGGGGTAAGACCTGCAATTAATGTAGGTATTTCAGTTTCTAGGGTAGGAGGATCTGCACAGATTAAATCTATGAAAAAAGTAGCGGGGACACTTAAACTTGATCAAGCACAGTATAGAGAGCTTGAAGCTTTTTCAAAATTTGGATCTGACCTTGATGCAGCCACACTTAACGTTATTGAAAAAGGAAGAAGAAATGTTGAAATCTTGAAACAAAATCAAAATGACCCATTCCAAGTTGAAGATCAGGTTGCAATAATATATGCAGGCTCTCAAAACCTTCTTAAGGAAGTTCCCGTTAATAAAGTAAAAGCTTTTGAGGAAGCTTTTCTTCAAGAACTTAGAAAAAACAACAAGAAGCTTTTAACTGAATTAAAGTCTGGAAAAATCTCTGATAAAGAGACAGATGAAATAAGAAAAGTTGCTGAAAAAATTGCAAAAACGTTTTAATTAATGTCAGGATTAAAAGAAATTAGAAATCGGATAAGCTCTGTTTCATCAACGATGCAGATCACAAATGCTATGAAAATGGTTTCTGCTGCTAAGTTGAAGAAAGCGCAGGACTCAATTACTGCAACGCTACCATATTCTAATAAACTTTCAGAATTAATAAAAAGCATATCTGCTTCTGTTGATTCAACTGAGCCGAACCCGCTATTTGAAAAAAGAGAATTAAAAAAACCTCTTTTAGTTGTTATAACTTCAAACAAAGGTCTTTGCGGAGGCTTTAACTCTAATATAATTAAAGAAGTCTATAGTTTGGCTTCCGAATATGGACCTATCAGTCCTGACCTTTTAACTATAGGAAAAAAAGGAAATGATATTTTAAGAAAAAAATTCAACGTAATTAACTCTCATAAAGAGGTCTATGATAGCTTTTCGTATTCTTCTGTAAAAGAAATTGCTGAGAATATAACACAAAGATTTGAGGGCGAAGAGTATGATGAGATAGTTCTGGTTTATAATCATTTTAAAAATGCAGCTACTCAAATTATTACCAAAGAGCAATATTTGCCAATCCATGACGATTCCGATGACAAGGGTAATGTTTCAGGCGATTATATCTTTGAGCCAAATAGAGCAAAAATTCTTGAAGAATTAATACCTAAGTCCTTGGCAATTCAATTATTTAAAGCTATTTCTGACTCTATTGCGGGTGAGCACGGAGCGAGAATGACGGCTATGCATAAAGCAACAGACAATGCCACAGACCTTAGAGATCAACTTAAGCTTACATATAATAAAGCAAGACAGACCGCAATTACTAATGAAATATTAGAAATTGTAGGTGGAGCAGAAGCGTTGAACTCGTAAATCAAAAAACTACATCATACACTTTTTTGTATTTTTGATTTTAAATCAGATAAATGAAAATATTTATTCCAATGGCTGGAAAAGGAACGAGGTTAAGACCTTTTACCTTAACTCGACCAAAGCCTTTATTAGAAATAACAGACAAGCCTATAGTTGAACATATAATTAATCAAATAGCCTCAACGCTTTCATCAAAGATTGAAGAAATAATATATATTCTTGGAGAGGAGACTTATTTTGATTCTAATGTTGTTGATTCTTTAACCTTGATTTCTAAGAAATATAATGCAAAAACTAAGGTTTATAGACAGTTAGACAAACTGGGTACGGGTCATGCAATAATGTGTGCAGAGAAATCTTTGTCTGGACCGGCTATTATTGCCTATGCAGACACAATGATTCAAGGTAAAATTGAAATAGATTCAAAGGTAGACGGTATGATTTGGGTTAAAAAAGTTGAAAACCCTTCAAGCTATGGTGTTGTCAATCTTGATAGAGAGTCTAATGTGACAGAATTAATAGAAAAGCCTAAAACCTTTGTTTCTGACCTTGCAGTAGTAGGAATTTATTATTTTAAAGAAATTTCATTGATTAGAGATGAACTTAGAATTCATCTCAAGGAGAAGTTGGCCCCGGGGAAAGAATATCTTTTAAATTATGGTATTAAAAAAATGATTAAAAACAATAAGATTTTTAAATCACAAGAGATTGAGACTTGGATGGATTGTGGCACGCCACAATTATTATTGGAATCCGCAAAAATAATAATGAAATCAAACGAAAGCTCAAGCAATGAAAACGATTTCTCTAGAGAAGGAACAGTTATAATAAATCAGCCTGTTTTTATTGGCGACAATGTTGTGATAAAAAACTCAAAAGTTGGACCATACGTGTCTGTTGGAAACAATTGTACTATTTCAGACTCTAATATTAAGTCAAGCTTGATATATAATAATTCAAATGTTTCAAATGCAACTATAAAGAATTCTATATTAGGCGCTAATTGTAATTACGATGGATCTAATAAAGAAATTTTTCTAGGAGACCATTCTCAAATAAATAATAATGAATAATAGATCAGCAAAAACAATTATTGTATTTTCCTTACTCTTTTTGTTTGTTTTGGAAGGATGTTCAACCAAGAAAAAATTTTTAAGCGATCTTCCGTCTAATGAAATTGAACTATCAGAAATTATAAAAAATTCAAGAAAAGTAGACCTTAAGTTTGACAACCTAAGAAATAGAGTTAAAGTAGAGTTTAATGATGGACGATCAACCCAAACCATTAACTTAAGCTTAAGAGCTTTAGAAAATGAACTTTTATGGATGAGTGCATCAATGATTGTACCAATTGCAAAAATTTTATTAAGTAATCAGAGAATTGTTTTCTATGAAAAGTTTCAAAAAACATATATAAATCAGGAGATAAACCTAATTACAAAAACGTTAGGAATTAAAAACCCTGTAGAAGTTTTTCAAAATATTCTTTTTGGAAATCCCATTTTAGACATTAGCAAAAGGAGCTGGGAGAGAGTCGAAAACCCTAATTATTATGTGTTAAAATCATCAAAAGGTATTCAATCTACCCTGTTAATTAACCCCAAGACTTTCAAGCTTGATCAACAAAGAATATTTATACCTTCTTTATCATCTTTAATTACAATTGATTACAGTAATTATAAACTTCTTGAAGGAAAAGCTTTTCCTAATAATGTATTAATTTCATATATAAAGGGAAAACAAATTATAAAAATTAACCTGGAGTACTCTCAATTTGATTTTCCAGAAAACTTAACATTTCCAATGGAAATACCTGTTGATTATAAAATCAAAACTTTAGATGAAATTCTTAAGTAAAACATTTTTTTTCTTATTAGTGTTTTCAGTTTTTCCATTGAATGCTCAAAGCTATGAGGCAAGACAAAAAAAGCTAGAAGCTCAAAAAATATCTTTAAAAAAGGAAATAAATCAAATAAATTCTTTGATTGCAGACTCAAGAAAAAAATCCAAGAATTTAGCAAATGATCTTGAGGATCTTCAACTCAAAATTTCCGTAAGAGATAAACTAATCAATGTCAATAATTCTCAATTAAATAATTTAACAAACATTATTTATAATCAAACGGAAAAACTGACCGATCTTGAAAGTGACTTAATAAAGCTTAAAAATGAATACGAGAAAATTATTTACAGCTCTTATAAAAAGAGATCTACTGAAATGAAGTTAATGTTTTTGTTCGCCTCAGAAAACATTAATCAAGCATTTAAACGTTTTCAGTATTTTAAACAATACTCCAAGTATAGAAAGAAGCAGGCTGATAAAATTGTTTTAATTCAGAGTCAAATATCACAGACAATAGATAGTCTTAAAATTAGAAAAACAAACAAACAAAGTATTATAGATGAAAACAGATTGGTGAAACAATCTCTAAGTCAGGAAAAACAAGAACAAAATTCTTTATTTAAAAACTTAATCAAGAGTCAAAAAACCTATGCAGCAGAAATTAACAAGAAGGAAAAGCAAGCAAGGTTAATTGATAATGAAATTAAAAAGTTAATTAGATTGGCAATAGCAGAATCTAACAAGAATAATAATTCAACAAACTTTGCTCTAACTCCAGAAGGCAGATTAATCTCAACAAATTTTCAAGCAAACAAAGGCAGATTACCCTGGCCAGTTAAAGAAGGAGTTATTGTAAGGAGGTTTGGCACACAGCCGCACCCAGTTGTTAGAACAACGACAATTAATAGTAATGGAATTTCTGTTGCAACATCACCTAATTCTGTAGCTTATTCAGTTTTTGACGGAGAAATACTGTCTGTCTATGGCTTCTCTGGGGGGAACCCCGGCGTGTTGATTAGACACGGTAAATACATCTCAAACTATCAAAATTTATCATCAATCTTTGTAAAAAAAGGCGATAAAATAAAAGCCAATGACGAAATAGGAATTGTGTTTACTAATGAATCAACAGGAAAAACCGTGTTAAAGTTTAATATTTTTAATGAATTAAAGCCTGAAAATCCTTCAATTTGGCTTGATAAATATTAATTCTCAATTAACAACCAAGCGTCTTGGCCACTGCCTTTAATTTTAGAGATTAAAGAGGAAGCCTCTTTTCTTGTTTTAAGACGAGCATAAGCAACCCTGAAAAGACCTTTTGGATTTATCGTTGTGTATGATGCTTTATAGCCTAAGCTAATTAAACTATTTAATTGTTTTTGGGCATTGTTTTTTGACCTGAAAGAACCAGCAATAACACTAAAGTAGATAGAGCTTTGGTTAATAACAGGAGCGGAAACATTAAGACTAATCGCAGGAAGCTCTCCTAAATCAAAGGTTGCAGCCTGAACTTTTTTAAGGATTTGATTTTGAGCAACGGCAATATTATTTAGTTTTTCAGTGTCTATGTAATTAGTATAATTAAAATAACCCAAATAACTTAATCCCATTACCGATATAAAAATTGCAGCATTTCTTAGTAAATAATTTGAAACAAAGGAGATCTCTTTTTTAGATTCCGTTTTTATATTTTTAAGTAAGGGGTCTTTTAAAAATGACTGAAGCCCAAAACTAGAGCTGTCAAAATTTATTGATAAGTCAGGATTAAAGTTTAAACTGTTTTCATCTTTTAACTCAAAGATTCCTATGGATTCGATTTCAACAAGCAAGTCTCGAGTCAGTTTTTTGTTGAATGCCTCAACTTCCTTTTCAACAAGATTCAAAGCTTTCTTATATGAAGTTTTTCTAGTTCCGCTTATATACTTGACTAATAAGCCATCATTTTCTTTAAGCATTGAATTAAAAGAAACGTTTTTACTAGGAGGGATAAATTTATTTTGAATTATTGATGCAGATTTCTTCTTGAGAACAAAAGCACCGAAACCAGGTAAAATCACACAATCATTATTGTGTAACAGCTCAACAATATCTTTAAAAATTGTCATTAAGTAAATTTAAAAAAAAACAGTTAAAAACCAACACGAGATCTAACTCTTTTAAGAACATTTTGCGCTTGCTTTCTTGCCTTTTCAGCACCCTCCAACAACAAGTTTTCAACTTTATCTCTGTTGTTTGTTAGTTCAAAAAAAGACTCTCTGTTTGTTGAAAATCGATTCAAAATCTCATTATATAATATTTCTTTAGCTTCTCCATATCCTATGCCGCCATTAGTATATCGTGAACGCAATTTCTTGACATCTTCTGCTGAAGCAATTACTTTAAATAATTTAAAGACATTACATTGGTCAGGATTTTTCGGTTCTTCCAAAGACAAACTTTGAGTTTTAATCTTCATTATCTGTTTTCTTAATTTTTTATCATCTAAAAATATATCAATGATGTTAGATTTAGATTTACTCATTTTTTCACCATCTGTTCCAATGATATAATTTGTATCATCTTGTATCTTAGCATCAGGAATCACAAAAGTGTCTCCCATTAAATTATTAAATCTAGCGGCGACATCTCTAGTCATCTCAAGATGCTGAAGCTGATCCTTTCCAACAGGAACAATATTAGCGTCATATATTAAAATATCTGCAGACATTAGCATTGGATATGAAAACAGGCCAGAGTTTACATCTTTAAGGTTATCAGCTTTATCTTTAAAAGAATGAGCAAGCTTTAATCTTTGATAGGGAAAAAAGCAACTTAAATACCAGGCAAGCTCAGCAACCTCAGGAACATCACTTTGTCTAAAAAAGCAACTTTTCTTTGGGTCTAAACCAAAAGCAAGCCATGTTGCAGCAGTTAAAAAGGTGTTTTCTTTTAAAACCGTATGATCTTTAATTTGTGTAAGCGAATGCATATTAGCAATAAAAAGATAAGACTCTTCCTTTGAGGAGTTAGCCATTTCTATAGCAGGAATAATTGCCCCAAGCATATTGCCAAGGTGAGGTGTTCCGGTGGACTGAATGCCAGTTAATATTTTGGCCATTAGTAAGTTTTACAAAACAAAGATATTTTTTTTTGACCTTGAAACAAAATACCTATTACCTTTGAGCAAGCATTGTCAAAATTATAGACATGATTAAAAGATTCTTTTTAAAGCTTTGGTTAGAATTTTGGTTCTATTTCCTGGCAGGAATTCAAGTTATAATATACTTTCCCTTTCTTGTTTTAATATTGCTTCTCCCAAACGCTTATTCCAAACTATTTTGGGTTGCAAGAAATATGTGGGCTAGAGTTGTATTACATGGAAGTGGTTATTATGTTAAAGTTGAAAATAAGGAAAAATTAAAGACAGATACAAACTGTTTAATTATTGCAAACCACTCTAGCCACATGGATGTTTTTCTCATGTTAATTACATGTAAGAAACCTTTTGTGTTTGTTGGAAAAAAAGAATTATATAGCATCCCCTTTTTTGGATACATATATAAGCGTGCCGCAATAATGGTTGACAGATCAGATTCTAAAAGCAAATTTGAGGTTTATGGCAGAGCAAATGAGATGCTAGAGAAAGGCTATAATGTTTGTATTTTTCCTGAGACAAATTACCTTGATGACACTATCATTTTGGCAGACTTTAAAAGAGGAGCATTTAAGATAGCAATTGAAAACAACCTCCCAATAATACCACTTGTGTTTTACGACCTAAAATTAAAACACCCATGGTATCCTAAGTTTGGGTCACTTGGAAAACTGAGAGTAAAAGTTTTAGATAAAATAAATGTTGAAAACCTGACAGAAGAAGACATTCCATCTTTAACAATTAAGGCTTATAATAAGATAAAACATGAGCTAGAAAATGACCCAAAGCAAGCTGCAGTTAAAGCCACAAATAATTGGAAAAAAATAGTATCCTAGTCAGTATTAAGTTGTTCAAGAATTTTTTGTTCTAGTTCCTCCATTAATTCAGGGTTGTCCTTTAAAATAGCTTTTACAGAATCCCTACCCTGACCAAGCTTGCTTCCTCCATAGCTAAACCAAGATCCGCTTTTCTCAATTATGTCATGCTCCACTCCGATATCTAATATTTCACCAATTTTGGAAATACCCTCACCATACATTATATCAAATTCAGCAGTTTTAAATGGTGGCGCAACTTTGTTCTTTACAATTTTAACTCTCGTCTTGTTTCCGAGTACGCCCCCTTCAGAATTTTTTAATTGTGTAGATCTTCTAATATCAACCCTTACAGAAGCATAAAATTTAAGAGCGTTACCTCCAGTGGTTGTTTCTGGATTCCCAAACATTACTCCGATTTTTTCTCTTAATTGATTTATAAAAAAGACGGTGCAGTTTGTTTTGCTAATAGAGGCGGTTAATTTTCTTAAAGCTTGTGACATTAATCTTGCGTGCAAACCCATTTTTGAATCACCCATTTCACCTTCAATCTCACTTCTTGGAGTTAACGCAGCAACAGAATCTATCACTAAAGCATCTATAGCGCCAGACCGTATTAAATTGTCAGCTATCTCAAGTGCTTGCTCACCATTATCAGGCTGAGAGATAACAAGCTCCCCTAAATCTATACCCAGTTTTTGTGCATAAAATCTATCAAAAGCATGTTCTGCATCAATAAAGGCAGCTATTCCGCCTGCCTTCTGACATTCTGCAATTGCATGTAATGTTAATGTTGTTTTTCCAGACGATTCAGGACCATATATTTCGACTACCCTTCCTTTTGGATAACCACCGACCCCTAAAGCTATATCTAGTCCTATTGAACCCGAAGAAATAGATTCAATTTTTTCAATAGTTTGATCACCAAGCTTCATTACGGACCCCTTACCGTATGTTTTATCTAGTTTATCTAGTGTTAATTGTAACGCTTTAAGTTTAGAATCTTTTGGATCAGACATATTGAGACATTTATCACTAAAGTAATATTTTTTATATTTATATTTTACCAAACTATGAGAAAAATATTAATATTAATTACCGTGCTATTTGTTTCAAATTTTTATGCTCAAGATATCCTTCCTTTAAAGGAAAGAGCAGACTTTATTAATAAGCTCCAAAAGGAGAGATTCAATAATTTATTGCCTGAACTTATGGATAAAACAGGCATCGATATGTGGGTTTTAATTGCAAGAGAATATAATGAAGATCCTATAATCAAAACAATGCTTCCGCCAACCTGGCTAAACGCAAGAAGAACAACAATCCTTGTTTTTTCTTTAGATTCAGAAACTAAAGATTTCGAGTCTGTAGCAATTGCTAGGTATGCTTTTGGAGATAATATTCCGTCAATATGGAATAAAGAAAAACAACCCAATCAATGGGAAGCGCTAAGAGACTATATAGTTAGTAAAAATCCAGAAAAAATTGGCATTAACACATCTAGTTACGAGTCATTAGCAGACGGACTCAGCAAGTATCATTTTGATCAACTTTATAGTGTGCTTTCGCCAAAATTTAGAAAAAAAATTGTCTCAGCAGAGGATTTGGCAATTGCTTGGATTGAAACTAGAACAGATATAGAAATGACAGCTTTCTCACAATTAGTTGAAATTAGTAGCGCAATAATAAGGGAAGCGTTTTCAACAAATGTAATTACACCAGGAATTACAACTACTGATGATGTCGTGTGGTGGATGCGAGAAAAAGTGATAGAGCTCGGGCTGGACACATGGTTCCATCCTACGGTTGATGTTCAAAGAAAAGATGACAGTGATTTATATGCTTTTGACAATAATTCAAAGTTTGATACAATTTTGCCTGGAGATCTTTTACACTGTGATTTCGGCATTTCATATCTTACCCTTAACACAGACACCCAAGAATTAGGATATGTTTTGAAACCAGAAGAAACTAATGCTCCTGATTTTTTAATTAATGCATTAAAAGACGGAAATAGAGTTCAAGATATTTTCACTAATAATTTTAAGCAAGGCGCTACAGGAAATCAGATTTTGAAAAAGGCATTAGAGCAAAGTATGGCAGAAGGCCTAAGGCCATCAATTTATACTCACCCACTTGGCACATATGGTCACTCAGCGGGAACAACACTTGGGATGTGGGATTCACAAGGAGGTGTTCCTTTTTCAGGAGACTATCCTCTTCAACATAATACTGCTTATGCAATTGAGTTAAACACAACCGTATATATTCCAGAGTGGAAAAAAGATATTAGAATTATGTTAGAGGTGCCAGGCTTTTATGGTAAAAACGGATTCAGATATATTAATGGTCGTCAAACTGAATTGCTTTTGGTTGGCCCTAAACAAGACGGGCTTAATGACTGAAAATAAAATAACATTCACAAAATTTCAAGGGGCATTATCTATTGAGTGGGAATAAATAGAAAGAAAGGGTAGATAAAATGGAAACCCATGTAAGGTTATTAAAAAGTTGTAATTTTGCATTCTATATTAGTATAGCATGCAACTGTACAATAAACTTAGTGCTGAAGAGCGCGCCAAAATTATTGATGAAAATTCTCAAGAGAGAATAACGCTTTCTTTCTACAAGTATTTTAATCTAGGAAACCCCTCTTTGTTTAGAGACCATCTGTTTATTGCTTTCTCTAAACTAGATGTTCTAGGAAGAATTTATGTAGCAAACGAAGGAATAAATGCTCAACTTTCAGTTCCAAAAGAAAACATAGAGGTGTTTAAAAAATCGATTAGTGAAATCACACCTCTTAATAACATTAGGCTCAATATTGCCCTAGAACACTACAGTAAGTCTTTTTTAAAACTTACCATTAAAATTAGAGAGAAAATAGTTGCTGACGGACTCAATGAAAACACATTTGATGTTACGAATATAGGAGAACATTTAGACGCCCAAAGGTTTAATCAAATATTGGATGACAAAAACACGATCTGTATTGATATGAGAAATCATTACGAGAGTGAAATAGGTTTTTTTAAAGGTGCTATAAAACCTGATGTAGACACATTTAGAGAGTCACTTGAAATTATTGACATCGAGCTTGAAAAACACGGAAAACAAAAAAATTATCTAATGTATTGCACAGGTGGTATTAGGTGTGAAAAAGCCAGCGCATATTTAAAACATAAAGGAATAAAAAATGTTTTTCAACTAGAAGGCGGAATTATAGAATATACAAGACAAGTAAATGAAAATGATTTAAAGAACAATTTTCTTGGAAAAAACTTTGTTTTTGACGAAAGAAAAGGAGAAAGAATATCAGACGATATAGTTTCTAATTGTCATCAATGTGGAAAGCCATGTGATTCTCATATTAATTGTATTAACGAATCATGTCACCTTCTTTTTATTCAATGTGATGATTGCAGAGAAAAGATGAATAGTTGTTGTTCTAGTGAATGCATGCAGGTTGTTGAACTTTCTTATGAGGAACAGAAATCTCTTAGAAAAGGAAAGCATAATAGCAATAAAATATTTAAAAAAGGAAGATCGGCGAAATTAAAATTCAAGATAAACTAATATGAAAAAATTACTTACAATCAGGTTACTTTGGACCTCTGTGATTTTTGGTTTAATATCCTTTTTTGGGTTATTTATTCTTGCCGGCAACGGAACATTTGGAGAAATGCCAGAGTTTGAACAATTAGAAAACCCTAATACTAATCTTGCTACTCAAATAATATCATCAGACGGTGAGATATTGGGTAAGTTTTATTTTAACGACAATAGAACTCCTATAACTTTTAATGAGCTTCCAAAAAATTTAGTGGACGCATTAATTGCAACCGAAGATGAAAGGTTTTATGAGCACCCCGGAATTGATGTAAGATCAACGTTAAGGGCAATAGCTTTTTTAAACACAAGAGGAGGTGCAAGCACAATAAGTCAACAGCTCGCAAGACAGCTCTTTGTTGGGGTCAGATCTAGAAATATTTTTCAAGCTGTCCTTCAAAAAGCAAAGGAGTGGGTTTTAGCTATTCAAATAGAAAAAAGATATACAAAGAATGAGATTATTGCTATGTATTTGAATATATATGATTTTGGAAACACCGCAGATGGTGTAAGGTCAGCATCAAAAATATATTTCAATAAAACACCAGACTCTCTACTTATAGAAGACGCAGCGACACTTATAGGAATGCTTAAAAATTCATCATATTATAATCCGTTAAGAAGACCTGAACTTGTTAAAGAAAGAAGAAATGTTGTTTTTCAGCAGATGCAGAGAAATGAAATGATTACAAAAATTGAGAGGGATTCATTAACAAACCTTCCTCTTTATATTGATTACTCTCCTGAATCTCATAGAGAGGGGCTAGCCACATATTTTAGAGCTTATCTTCAAGAATTTATGAATAAGTGGTTAAGAGAAAATCCTAATCAAGACGGATCAAAATATAACTTATATAGAGACGGTTTAAGAATTTACACAACAATTGACTCTAGGCTTCAATCTATTGCAGAAGAATCTGTGAATGAACACATGAAAAGTCTTCAATCTGAATTTTTTGCACAAAATAAAGAATCAGAAGAAAATCCAACCCCACCATTCAAAGATTTACGTGAAGGACAAGTAGATACTTTAATCAAACTTTCAGCTATGAGGTCAGAGAGATGGAGAAAGATGAAGTTAAGCGGCAAAAGTGAAGATGAAATATGGAGTACATTTCAAGTAGACACACCAATGAAAGTTTTTTCTTGGAATGGGGATATTGATACAATCATGAAGCCTATTGATTCAATAAGATATTATAAATTTCATTTACGTGCATCTATGATGTCTATGGAGCCTCAAACAGGTCATGTTAAAGCGTGGGTAGGAGGGTTTAATTATAAACATTTTCAGTATGATCAAGTTAAACAAGGGAGACGTCAAATTGGATCAACCTTCAAACCATTTTTATATGCTACAGCTATTGATCAATTAAAACTTTCACCATGTTATACTGTCCCGGATGCTCTCTATTGTATTGAGCCAATGAAACATGGAAACATGGACGCATGGTGTCCAAAAAATTCAAGCGACAAATATGGCCAAACAAGGAATTTAAAAAATGCTTTAGCTAATTCGATCAACACTATCAGCGCCAGATTAATGGATCAGGTTGGCCCTAAACCGGTTGTTACACTAATGAAAAAAATGGGCATTAAATCATACCTGCCGGAAGTACCTTCTATTGCCCTTGGAACACCAGACATTAGCCTTTATGAAATGGTAGGAGCCTATAGTACTTTTGTTAATAAAGGAATCTATATTGAGCCAATCTTTATTACTAGGATAGAAGATAAAAATGGAGTTCCGCTATATGAGGTAATTCCACAAACAACTGATGTACTTAGTGAAGAGGCAGCATACGTGACGGTAAACTTAATGGAAGGGGTAACTAAATATGGATCAGGCGGCAGGTTAAGGCATTCAGGTTTAGAAGAAACAAACTATATATATAAGAATTTGATTACAGGGTATCCATATGCATTTGAAAATGCTATTGCTGGAAAAACAGGAACAACTCAAAATCAAAGTGATGGATGGTTTATGGGAATGGTTCCAAATCTAGTTACCGGCGTATGGGTTGGAGGAGAAGACAGATCTGTACACTTTGAAGACATTGCATTTGGACAAGGCGCAACAATGGCTTTGCCAATATGGGGTCGGTTTATGAAAAAAGCATATCTAAATCCTGATTTAGGAATCTCATCAGAAGATTTTCCTGTCCCAGAAATAGTCACCATTCCTTTGGATTGTGAAAACTTAAATATTGAAAGTTCTAAAAAGAAAAAAGATTTAGAAGATCTAGGGTTTTAATATGATTTTTTCATAACAATGAAATGGAAATTGACTTTGCATTGGAAAAAAAACATCACAAAGCTGAACATAATGTCTTGATTTATAGAATTTGTTATTTCTTTTGTTTTGACTAAAAGTGTCAAGCCGGATTGAATTAAAGTCATTTTCTTTAGCATACTCTTCTGCAAAGTCCATCAATGATTTTCCAACTCCTTTTTTCTGAAATTTGGGATCAACAGCTAATCTATGAATATATAGATTCTTATTATCCTCTGTTAACCACTTTACATTTTTGTATTCTATATCTTTATTAGAACAAAGCGCAACACAACCAATAATCTTTGAGTTGTCTTTAAATACATATAAAACATTACTTTCAATATCATTTTTGAAAACATCTCTACTTGGATATTTTTCACTCCATTGAAAAATATTTTTACTAATTAAGTCAGCGGCACAAGCATTAATAATTTTCACCACACTTTCAAGATCTGTTATTTCAGCTAATTCAATTTTACTCATAAAAAATAAATATGTTTAAATTAGAGTAAAATTAATTTATTTGTTTAAGAAAATAATCTTTTACTCAGTAGTCAGCTTAACATTAATGACTTCGAATTTAATTTATTCTCAAAGTCAGATAAACCTTGACGTAGACAATGACCTTTATTTTGGTAGAGATTTCTATTACTCAAGTGGAATTTTTTTATCATTCTCCAAACTAAAAAATAAAGATGAAAAAAAATCTTTTAACCACTTTAAAATAGGCCAGTTAATTTATACTCCTTCAAGAAGATATGAGACAAACCCACTAAAATATGATTATCCTTACAGCGGTTATGTCTTTCTAGAATATAATAACCTAAAACAAATCTCTGATTATTCAAGCCTGTCATTAGGCGGAAATGTTGGAATAACTGGAGACGCCTCATTAGCAAGGGCAATGCAGAACCTGTATCATGATCTTATTTTAGATCTGCCGAATTTAGAGTGGAAATCACAAATGCCTCAAGAGGCTCACCTCAATTTAGTTGCTAAATATTTCAGAGGGTTTAAAATAGAAGATAATGTAAATATTACGACAGAGGTTTTTTCTACAATTGGAACTTATCAAATTAAAGCAGGAATTAAGTTAGGATTTTTGATAGGAGATCTAACATGGTTTAGCTTTTCAGACAACATCATCAATAGTCAAAACAATAAATTCTCTTTTTATTTAGGAACACATCAAGAGTATTATTTTCATGATTATAAGCTAGAGGGTAGTTTGTTTAACGAAGACGCCCCCTTAACAATGACATCGAATAAATACAGAAATACGCTCGAGGTAGGGTTTAAGAAGAGGTTCAGAAGCCTACAAGTTTTGACAACATTTAACTCTATGTCTAAAGACACAGACGCGCAAAGAACCCAAAGACACCCGTTTTTAAAAATAAGCTTAAGCTATCAGATTGACTAATTTTAACTTTTCTTTAGAATTTTATTACAAAGATTAAAGTTACATTTAAGGATATGATTCAAAAACGCTCCCTAAACGATTTTATTCCTTTTTTTAGCTAGGTTATTTATGAATTTTTGTTAATTGGTTTTGTTGGGAGCGTTTTTTACTTCACCTTTATTTTGTACATAAAAGGACTTCCTATTCCCTCATCTTCAGATGTCACCCAAAAAGTTTTTTCATCAATTATTTTAATTGCTTCAATCTGAGCTCGCTCTAACGGAATCTTGTATTTAACAAAGGTGTTGTTCTTAAGATCAGTTAACACAAAGTTATTAAACAATATAAGGTGTTGCTCCTCTCTAGAATTGTATCCAACTAATGCTAATAAATTATTTTCTTCGTTATAATCTCCGCCAGTTATTAATGTGTTTACATTATATGAACTGCTGCTTGTAAGGGTTTGAGAGCCAGAAAGAGTTTTGTCAATTAAATATAAATCTGAATTTAAACCCTCTCTGTCTTTTGAAAATAAGACAATTTTATCATCAATAATTACCAAAGCTTCAGCATCATATTTGTGCTTTGGCCTAGGAAAAAAAGACTCTTGATTTAAATAAGATATTTCAATAACCCCATCAACAATAAGGCTGTCTTTTTTGCTGACTCTAATTATATTTAGATTATCTCTATTACCAAAATTATTGCCAGTATCCGCTACAAAAAGATATTCGTTATCATTTGTTATGTCTTCCCAATCATTGTTTTCTATTTGTTGGCTAGAATTTTTATTTAGCTCTATAGTTTCAATTATCTCACCCTTCTCATTAAAAACATAAAGAGATGGCTCCCCTCCAGAGTCGTTATGAGTTATAAAATTGTTATTGTAAAACTCAAGACCTGAAGTTTCGTTTATAATTTTAGGCAATTCAATTTTATTGAGAATTTCTGTAGAGTCAATTTTTTGATTAATTTCTTTTTCATTTGTACAGCTAAATATTATTAGTAACGATAAGAAGTAATAATTTTTCATAATTTAAATATCTTTAAAACTTAATTTCACTGTCTTTAATTGATTATTTTCATTTTCAAAAACAGTCCAAACAATAAATATCTCGTTATCAAGTATTTCTAATTGTGGCACCCCTGTATTCCGCCCACTATCAATTTTAGAAATTGTAATTGGCTCTGAAACTTTTCCCTCTATCGACACTTTTTTTATTCTTAAATATGTCCCGTCATCATCACCTTCCATATAGCTAACCAGCACCTCCTCCTCGTTTAAGAAAGCCACATCTACTCTGCCGATAGCGTCATAATCATTAATTTTTATTGGGTTACCGAAAGAAGATCCATAAAATTCTGAAAAGGAAATATTAACAGTTGGCTTTCCATCAGAAACAGTAAACCAGCTTACAGCGAGATTATTTGAATTAGAGACAACTTTCGGTCCATTTACTGGACAACCATATATTACCCATTCATCATTATGAACTGGAACTGGAGTTTCCCAAACATTATCTATGTTTCGTATTACATATATATCTCTAACTTCTTTATCGCTTCTGTCTCTATAAACAACTAGAGGGCCTTTATCGGTATTTGTTATTGATGTCTGACAACAATCACAAACAGATGAATCTAGTTCAATCTCATTTATGAGATCTCCAGCATTTGTAATTTCCGCAAATCGAATGGTCATTGGCTTGTGACCTCCGTCTTCTTCTTTTTCTACTGTATTTCTTCCGTCCAACCAAGTAATAAAAAACCCTTCGTTATCGTTTGCAACTATACTCACAAATCCATGTTCTGCTTTGAAGCCATCAGTATTTAATATAAAATCTTCTTTGATTTTCTCTCCAGATAATTTTTGTAGATTTAAATAAACATCATAAGTATATGTTCCAGAAGCAGATTTTTTTAGGTAGCTTGTTAGAACTTGATCTCCACTAACTGCATGAGTTGGAAAATCAGCCCAATTAACAAACCAGTCAGAACCAATTGCCAATGTTTGGAGAGTAGTCCATTCTTCATCTTTGAATTGTCTGAAATTTAAACTAGCATTCATTTCCTCGTCAGTAGAAATCCAAGTCAATGATAAGGAACCATTATTTGAAACTAAACTAGGTTGTGCATTACTATTGTCATATAAAAAAGAGATTTCTTCTATTATTACATCTTTTGATGTACAAGAAAAAAGAATTAATAAAGATAAAATTATAGCAAACTTTTTCATGTTAAAGTGTCTTTAATTTAGTTATCATTTCTTCAGAATCCCATTCAATTGCTCCAAGAATAGTTTCAATTATTTTTCCATTTTCATCAAAAATATATGTCGTAGGCATAAAATAAACTCCAAGGGTTTCAAATGATTTATTAGATTTCAAAAAATTGAAGTCAAAATTCCTTTCGTTTTTAAACTTAGAGATTTTAGAAATTGTTTCATCAGAAACTAATAAAAAAGTATACCCGTAATCTTCTAATATTTCTTCAGCTCTTTTGAGGCTGGGCATTTCTTCAATACACGGTCTGCACCAAGTAGCCCAGTAACTAATTATAACTTTCCCTTCTTTATAGACCGAGAGATCTAAAGTATTCTCATATAAATCTACAAATGAAGTTTTAAGTTGTAAAGATTCTAAATCAGAAACGTTTTTGTTATCTGTAATACCTGAGTTACAGCCCAACAATAAAAAATAATATAACGTGTATATAACAATCTTTTTCAACTTTGATATTTTGTTAAAGTTACAAAAATTGAGAATGCTCTTGGTAAGATGTTGTTAGTTTTTGGATTGCTTACTGTATTATCAGTTTCAGCCCCCCTATTTCTTTTTCTTCTTCTTAGACTTTTTCTTCTTAGGTTTTTTAGTAACCCTTTGTGATCTATTCCAAATATTTTTTCGACTGTTAAATTTTTCAGCACTAACATTAGTCTTCACAATTATAACTCCCGCAGCACCTTGACTCCCATATTTGTTTGTAGCCGCAAGACTAGTTAGAATTTCAACATATTTTACTTGATTAGCGATAAGCGACGGAGGATTGTTGTAAACAACACCATCAACCTCCCAAAGAACTTGATTCCCGGCTGTTTTTAAAGACTGTCTTCCTCTAAGTGCAATATTTTTATTCCCTGTTCTGTCAGTAACTTTTCTAGCACCAGGGATTCTTGAAGCAAGGGCGTCAACTAACGACATTGATGCAACAGCATTTTGCTGAGCAATTGCAATTTTATCTTCTTGTGAAAAAGAAAATGTAGTAATAAAAATAAGCGTAAAAATGTAGATATTTTTCATAATTATTTACTTAGATAATATTCCTTAAGTATTTTACGAATTTAAAAAATAAACTTGTCACAATTATCATTATGAAATGTTAAAGTTATTTTTTCTTAACTCTTTTTTCGGTTACAGACCTCCACAAGTTTTTTGGCGAACTTATTAGTTCTTGTTTTGATGCACTAACGGAAGTCTTAACAATTACAATTCCGCCAGCACCAGCAGAACCATATTTGTTGCCTGCCGCAAGTCCTTTTATAATTTCAACATATACAACTTCATTTATACTCAGTATTGGAGGGGTCTTATAACTAACACCATCAACATCCCAAAGAACCTCATCTCCTGCTGCAAAAACTGAGTTTCTGCCCCTTAAAGACAAATTTACATTTCCAAACTTATCGGTAATTTTTTTTGCACTTGGCACCCGTCTCATAATTGCAGACACAAGTCCAGTAGGGGAACCAGTTGCGTCTTGATTAGTCCCAATTATTCCATACTTGAACGAATTAAGACCAGAATTATAATTTCTTGTTCCATAATTTGTCGATTGATAGTTACTGCTAGATTGAGATTGAAGCATACATATTCCAAAAAAAACAAAAACAAAAACAAGCACCTTTTTCATGTTAAATTATTAGTAGATAGTTAAATACAAAGATATTGAATATTTTTTCTACCTTTATAGACTATCCTAAAAAATAATGAATAAAAAGTGGACTGATATAAACCAGATTTATTTTCCAGATGGAGTAAAATCTGTTTATTTTAATGGGAAAAGAGTGAAAAAGGAGGATATTCAAATAGAAAGAAGTTTTCTAGAACTAATGTCTTCTGAATATGACTGCTCAAATCTTCCAGACCACATTAAATATCTTCCAAGAAAACAAGCAGCAGAATATCTTGGATTAAGTGAGAGCACTTTAACTAGGTATCATGAAAAAGGTAAACTTACTTGGATAACTAGAAGAAACAGAACTCCAATATATAAAAGAGAAGCCTTAGATAATTTTAAGCAAAAAACACAATAAAAACATTAACTTAGAGTATCATTCTAAATGAAATGTTAGTTAATTTTCACACTGTAAATCTCAAAAAAAAACACCCCCTACAAATTAGTAGAGGTGTTCATGACAAATCGCAAAACTTATTTGTAGAAATAGTTAAAGAGGGCATAACAGCATGGGGAGAGGCAGCTCCAGGAAAAACAGAAGGAGCTAAAACTCCTGAAGAGGTTCAAGCTCATTTGACAAGATTAATTGATTCAGACATAGATAATTTATCAATTCATGAAGTTTATCAAAGAAGTAAAGAATTAAAAATACCTGCTTGCGCTCAGGCAGCTTTTGATATGGCTCTTTGGGACTGGAATGCTAAAAAAGCTAGACTCCAATTAAAAGATTTATTGGGGCTCCCTATTCCAAAAACTCCTACTTCTATTACTGTAGGAATTAACCCACCAGAGGTAGTTAAAGAAAGGGTAGAAATGATTATAAGTAATCCTGAGGTTAGAGCTTTAAAAGTCAAACTTGGTTCTCCAGAAGGAATAGAGTATGATAAATTAATTTATTCTCAGGTAGTTGAATCAACAAAAAAATCAAATGTTGCAATTCGAGTTGATGCAAACGGAGGATGGTCATTAGATGAAGCAAAGCTAATGATGAGATGGTTGGCTGAAAGAAAAGCTGAATATATTGAGCAACCATTAGTTGAAGGAGATGAAGATAAATTGAAGTTTTTATATAAGGGAAGACCTCTACCAATCTTCATTGATGAATCGTGCAGATTTGCTGAAGATGTTGCGAATCATTATCAATATGTAGACGGTGTTAATTTGAAACTTATGAAATGCGGTGGGATAACCGAAGCTTTAAAGATTTTAAATATTGCCACATCTCATGGATTAAAAACTATGATTGGATGTATGAGTGAGTCATCAGTTAGTATTTCAGCCGGTGCTTCAATTTCTGGAATTATTGACTATGTAGATCTTGATTCTCATTATAACTTAGACCCAGATCCAAGTGAAGGAGCCTCCATGATAAACGGAGTAACCATGAATAGACCTTTACCTGGTCATGGTGCAAAACTTAAAATCTAAAATTATGCTAAAGTCAACTGATAAAATTGCTGTTTGGATGGAGTCCAGTCTTGATGATGATTATGGTAAAATGGGAATTAGCGCTCTTAGATATCTTGATAATGAAATTTTATGTGTTGTAGATTCTGTTTTTGCCGGGAAAGACATTTCGGAGGTTTCCATCATAAAGAAAAAAATCCCAATACTAGAAACTGTAGAGAAAGCAAAATCTATGGGAGCCAATGTCCTTTTATTGGGAGTATTAACGTCAGGTGGCGTTAGGCCAAAATCTTGGGACCCTGTTATTAAAGATGCGCTTGAGAAAGGCATGTCAATAATTAATGGACTCCATGATCAGATATCTCCAGATTTTACTAAATATATAGTAAATCAAAATCAATGGATCTGGGATACAAGAGTTCCAAAATTTACTCCAAAAATTGGATCTGCAAAGGCTGCTAAGTTGAATAATAAGAGAGTGCTAATGATAGGCACAGATATGGCTGCTGGAAAAATGACTGCAGGCCTTGAATTATATTCGTATTTAAAAGACAAAAAAATAAACACGGGGTTTGTAGCTACTGGTCAAGTTGGAATTACTGTTACAGGAAAAGGAATTCCTTTAGATGCATACAAGTTAGATCATGCCTGTGGAGCAGTTGAAACAGCAGTTCTTGAACAAAAAGAAAAAGATATTGTAATAGTTGAAGGGCAAGGCTCAATATTACATCCAGGAAGCACGGCCACCCTTCCTTTAATGAGAGGCACATGTCCAACACATATGATACTTTGCCATATTGCTAGAAACAACTCAATAAGAGGAATGGATAATATAAAAATCCCAAATTTGGCAAAATTCATACAACTCAACGAAGATCTAGTTTCAATATTGGGAACTTATCCAAAAGCAAAAGTTATAGGAGTAGCACTAAACACTACCTTAATGTCGGAAGAAAACGCAAAAGAGTTTATTAAAATGATAGAAATCGAGACAGGTCTTCCAGCTACAGATGTTATTAGGTTTGGTGGAGACAGAATTTTTAATCAATTAATATAGCTATTTACAATGATGGTCAGCAGCTCTAGTTGCTATTTGATTATTGGGCTTTACATTTACTTTATACCCTAATGAATTGGCCCATCCCTTTGTAGCAGATATTAGTTTATGAGATCTATGGTTTTCATCAGAATTATAATCCATATCAATTTCTACTTGAACACTTACTTGCTTTGTTAACCATTCTGCAACTTGAATACTATACTCGGCTTCTAACCAAAGTCTTTTCCAGATATCATTTATTGCTACACAAGAAGATTTACTTAAAATATAATGAACACCTCTAGTGCCAAGCCGATAAGCGATAACGCTTGTATAATTTGTTTTCTTTCCAACATTTTGAGAGTCAGATCCAATATGAATTTTAGCGTAAGGATAATCTTTTAATATAGAGAGTGTATGATCCACTGGATCAACATTATTTCCTTTGACATCCTTAAATAATCTCATGTTCTAAAATAAATATTATTTGTAAATTACAGTATTAATAAAACCATAAAAATCAGTTTATGAAAAAAATTCTTACACTTTTAGTGTTGACTCTTTCGTTTGGAAATGTTCATGCGCAAAACACAAATAAATTAAAAAAAGAATTACTTAGCTCTATTGAACAAAAGTCTAATGACCTAATATCAATAAGTGACAATATTTGGAAAGCGGCTGAAGTAGCCTTTAGAGAAGAAAAATCTGCAGAGTACTTGATCGATTATGCAGAGCAAAATGGTTTTAAAATTGACAAAGGATTAGCAGGAATGCCTACTGCTTTCACAGCTACATATGGGGAAGGATCTCCTGTTATTGGAATTATTGGCGAATTTGATGCTTTGCCGGGATTATCCCAAACAACAGTTCCTTATAAAAACGAACTAACAGAAGGTGGCGCTGGCCATGGATGTGGTCATAACTTGTTTGGAACAGCCAGCCTAGGAGCAGCGGTTGCTATTAAAGAGTTAATTGAAAAAGGAGCTCTTACAGGTACCGTTAAATATTATGGAACTCCTGCAGAAGAAAAGTTTTTTGGAAAACTATGGATGATCAGAGAAGGAGTATTTGATGATGTAGACGTTGTTATGGATTGGCATCCAGCTGATAAAACTGAAGCCAATGTTCAGCCTTCACTTGCATTAGTTGATTTTATGGTTGAGTTTACAGGACAGTCTGCGCATGCTTCTGCAGACCCTTGGAATGCAAGAAGCGCATCTGATGCATTAGAGCTTTATACTAATGGAATAAACTATTATAGAGAACATGTTAAGCCAAGCGTCAGGATTCACTATCATATTCAAGATGCTGGACAGGTTGTTAATGTTGTGCCTGATTATTCAAGAATTTGGGTTAGAGTAAGGGATATCACAAGAGAAGGATTGGTCCCAGTTTATGATCAGGTGAAAAAAATGGCAGGAGGAGCAGCAATTATGGCAAATGTTGATCATAACGTCTCTTTAATTTCTGGAATTCATGATCTTCTTCCAAATAGAACAGGAGGAGAGGCAATGCAAAAAAACTTAGAAAACCTAGGGGATATAATTTATACTCAAGAAGAAATAGACTTTGCGATTCAAATGCAAAAAGAAAACGGTAAACCTATTATAGGAATAGATGGAAAAATAAGACCTCTTCGCGAGACTCTTGAAAGCCCTGGAGGTGGCTCTACGGACGTTGGAGACGTAAGCTATAATGTTCCGGTTGTAAGTTTGGCGGCAACAACATCGCCAAAAGGAGTTCCATGGCACTCATGGTCTGTAGTGGCATCTTCAGGAATGTCTATTGGACATAAAGGAATGCTTCACGCAACAAAAGCTTTAGGAATGACAATGATTGACATTTTTAAGGACAAAAAGTTAAGAGAAGAAATAAAAAAAGAGTTTGATGAAAGAATGGGAAACTATAAGTATGATCCGTTTTTAAATCCAGGACCACCACCAATAGACTATGTGGATTAGATCCAGGACCTTTCCTTCATTTCGTTTGTAACAATTTTAGATAAGTATATTATAGCAATCATATTAGGTATTGCCATAAGTGCAAAAGCTACATCAATTAAACCAATTACAATTTCTACTGTTAAAATTGAAGAAATTATAATAGCGCCTATATACACAAAATTATAGTACTTGCCTTTTTCAGGCTTTGTTAAAAACCCATAACATTTAACTCCATAATAGGAATATGTAAAGAGAGTAGAAATTCCAAACACTGAAATCATTATGATTAATATATAATCACCAAAACCAAAAAACAGTCTTCTAAAAGCTTCAAGTGATAGAACAATTCCGTTTAAGTCGCTTTCAAGATATGCGCCAGATATAATTATTATTAAACCTGTTATAGTACAAACTAAAATTGTATCAAGTATAGGGCCTAACATTCCAACCAAACCTTCATCAGTACCCTTTTTTGAAGTAGATTGACCGTGATAAATTGGAGCCAAACCAACGCCACTTTCGCTTGAAAAAACAGCTCTTCGAATACCAATCAAAACAAGCCCCCAAAAACCACCCTGAACCATTGTATTGAAGTTAAAAGCTTCATTAAAAATGAGAGCAAATGTTGATGGCACGACGCTAGCATTAGAAATTAAAATAAAGATCCCTAAAAGAAAATATAGAACAACCATTATTGGGACCAATCCTGAAGTAACTTTAACAATAGATTTAAGGCCGCCAAATATTACAAAAGAAGTTAAGATTGTAAAAACTATACCGATTATTAATTTCCAATAACCATTGCCTATGTTAAGAAAATCGTTAGGATTTAAAACGTCAATATATGATTGCGTTAGTTGGTTTGCTGTAAATGCAGGAAGAACACCTACCAACCCTGCAACTGAAAACCATATAGCTAAGGGTCGCCCCCATTTTTTAATTCCAAGAGTCATATAATACATGGGTCCTCCAAGATAATTACCACTTTTATCTTTACTTCTTAGGCTTACAGCTAATGAACATGAAAAAAATTTTATTGTAGCTCCAATTAGAGCTGTAATCCACATCCATACTAAAACTCCAGGACCGCCTTGGTGAATTGCAATAGAAACCCCTGAAATATTTCCTAATCCAACGGTAGCCGCCAAAACAGCAGACAGGGCTTGAAATCTTGAAATACCAATACTGGAATTATCTTTTTTTAGCAGCAGATTAAATCCTTGAGAAATTTTCATTAAGGGGTTTGCTCGAGAAATAAAAGTCAGATAAATTCCTCCACCAATAATTAGGAATAACATGGCCCAATTTAAGGGAACTATAATCAGATTTATAAAATTTTCAATAGAATCAAATAAGCTGGTCATGTCGAAAATTAATGATTAAATTTTGAAAAGAATACTTTCTTTTTTAATTTATTGTAAAATTAAATAATTATGCAATCAAGACGAGAGTGGTTTAAGTCATCAATAGGTTTAGGAGGGTTAATGATGGCCCCTTCTATATTAACTGCGGAAGAAATAAAAAAATATAACCCAAGACCATTATCTAATGTTGTAAAGCTAAGTTCAAATGAAAACCCATATGGTCCATCAGAAAGAGTAAGAAATGCAATTATAGAGTCATTTGAGGATGCATGTAGGTATCCATATGAATACATTTTGGAGCTTCAGAAAACTTTAGCAAAAAAACACAATGTTTCCCCTGAAAGCATCGTGATAACAGGAGGGTCTAACGAAGCATTAAGAGTTACCGGCTTAGCTGTTGCAGATGATGGAGGGGAAATTATAGCGGGACAGCCTACTTATTTAGCACTTATGAGTTATGCAGAAGCCTGGGGAGGAAAAATTAAATGGGTTCCAGTAGATTCTAACAAGGGGTATGATCTTGGTAAAATTGAAGAAAGTATAGACAATCAAACAAAAATGGTTTTTATTGCAAACCCAAATAATCCAACAGGAACTTTATTAGAAAAATCATCTTTGAGTGATTTTTGTGAAAGAGCTTCAGAAAGAACAATCGTTTTTTGTGATGAGGCATATTACGATTATATAGAAGAGTCAAATTATCCATCTATGGATTACTTAGTGAGGGAAGGCAAAAATGTTATTGTATCTAGGACATTCTCAAAAGTGTATGGAATGGCTGGCCTTAGAATTGGTTATTTGGTTTTGAAACCAGAACTAGCAGATAAGCTATTCGGAGAATACTCTCCTTATGGAAGAAACAAGATAATGGCTCAAACAAATGTACTAGCAGTAGCTGCGGCATCAGAAGCGTTGAAAGATCAAGAGTTTTATGCTTTCTCTTTAAAAAAAGCAAGTCAAGAAAAAGATAAAATATATAAGTTGTTAGACCACTTGGAACTCAAATATGTGAAATCCAGCACTAATTTTGTATTTTTTGAATCTAAAAAACATATAGATAATTTATCTAAAGAAATGCTAGATAAAGGTGTTCGAGTTGGGAGGGCATTTCCACCTTTTTATGAATGGTGTAGAATTAGTACTGGAACTAGTCAAGAAGTTGATAAGTTTATTTCTGCAATGTTAGAAACATATTCATGATTTATAAAACCTGCTAATTTAAACCAACCTTAATCTTTTATTTCTAGATCTCTTGAAATTACTTGAAATATTTGTGAATAGTTTTTATTATTGGGATACTCACTGAGTAAATCTTTAACAAGTTCATATGCTTTGTTGTTTTGATTTGTAAAAATGTAATTTTTCAATTGGAGTTCCTTTGTCATTAAATCATATTTATTAATACTTAAAGAATAATTTAAAAGTTTTATAGATTCATAAATTTTTTTTTCATTAAAATAATAACGAGATAAATAAGTTGATATTGGGACTGCATTTGAAGCTAAATTTGGAAGTTTATAACCTATTTTTTCAATCTGTTTTAAATCTAATGAAAACTTATTATTAGTATAATCATTCATTAAAATTCCTTGAACTTTTAGAGCGCTATATTCATTCTTTGCGATAATAATCGATGGAATTAATAGCATTAACATAATCGTTAGAAGATTGGACTTTTTATCTTTTTCAGTAAACACTCTTTTACTAAAAATAAAAGAACAGCACATTATAAAGGGAATATACTCCTGAGTTCTGTGAATAGGGAAATTAATTAAGCTATTATATACAACTAAAACTAAAACTATAATCATAGGTGTAAAAGCCGTATGATTTCTAAATGATAAAATGTTTCGAATTAAAAGCAAAAAGAATATTAAATAAATTAATAACCCTATTATCCCCATTTCCATCAAAGTTTGCAAAAAGTCATTATGTGCATAATAAGGAACTAGAATCTTTTTATTCTCGGTATTATCATTTTGTAAAGATTTATACTTCCATGAACCCAATCCATGCCCATACAAGGGGTTTTCGTTAAATAAGCTTATGGATTTTTGATAAAAGCTTAACCTTTGAATTGTTGAATCATCATCCCCTAAATTTTGAAATGAATATGTTTTTTCTATTTTATTCTGAAAATCATTTGAACTGAAGTACAGAAAAAACAATGAAGAAATTAATAATGAAATATAAATGTTTTTTCTTAATGGTTTCATTAAAATGAAATACAATAAATAAATTGTTAGAACAGAAATCAGACCCAGTCTACTTTGAAGTAGTATAATTGAAAATAAGACTACAACTTCAAGAATTTTTAAAACTAATTTTGTTGAAAACAACTTTGAATTATCAATAAGATAAATAAGAAAGACTAATTTAAATACCAGAGATGAACTGCTAATGTTTCTGTTTTGAGATATTCCCGTAAAGGATTCATTTATTGAAATAAAATCTAATAATGTGTAAGCACTTTCTATAAATATTGAGATTGTAAAAATTTGGCAGATAAATATGAATACATTATCAATCTTCTTTACAGCTATATAGCAAGTATAAAAAACAGAAATGATTATTATTAATTTATAAATCGAGATTATACTTTCGCTAGAATTATCAGAAATTAAAGAACTAAAAACAAGATAAATACTGGACAATATAACGATAACAGATTTTTCAAAATTTATTTTTAATTTATCTTTGGTGATAAAGTTGTTATATAAAATATATAGTATTGCAATAAACCCAAGAGACATCCATCTTACAGGGTTGTTATCAATAGCCCCAAACCCTGGAAGCAATGTAGAAAGGCTTACAAATAGCAGATATATTTTTTCAACAGAGCACTTCTCGTTTTGTTTAAATATTTTAAACATTACTTTTTATAAATAATATAGGTTGCCTTAACACCTGTTGCCAGATTCCACCTATTAGTTCCTACAAGTTTTCCTTGGTCATCATAGACAATGATTTCTGCAGTGTTTGGTCCTGAACTTCCTTGATTTAAAGCAACAAAATCCACAACATTAAACCCACTCTTTAGATCAAGTTTAAACCCTTTGGCTTTTTCAGTTAACAAGATTGCGGGCATTACAATCTCATCGTTTACCTGCACTTTAATTAGATCTCCATCAGGATATTCATGATCTCTTAAAACGATGTTTACATATTCTCCATCATTTCTAATTTCACCCAGGAACATGTCTACTTTAAATTGACTACTGTTTTTATTAGATTCAGATTCTTTTTTATTTAATCTTGAGAGATAAAACTCATTAGAATTTATAAATCTCTCTGGTCGCTTTTCTTCAACTTTAGCATCAGGAAAAAAGTTTTTTTTGTTTTTGTCTTCTAGTTTTTTTAGAAAAGGATTCTCTTTTTTCTTAAGATTTAACAGAGAGTTTTTTGATTTAGAATTTGAGGAAGAAAATGGGATTCCAGATGAACTATTGGAATTATCTTGAGAATAACTAACACCAATAATCATTAATGAAAACAGTAAATAAATTAAATATTTATTATCTTGAATCAACCTATTAATTTTACACTAAGATAAACCTTTAACATGCAATTAGAAAACATCGACTGGCTAATCATTTTGGCTTTTTTTATCCTATCCCTAGTAATTGGCGTAATTGTTTCAAAAAAATCAGGAAAAGATGTGACAGAGTTTTTTCTTTCAGGACGAAAAATGCCTTGGTGGCTTTTGGGAATCTCAATGGTTGCAACCACCTTCTCAGCTGACACTCCTAATTTGGTAACCGATATTGTTAGAACAAATGGTGTAGCTGGAAACTGGGTTTGGTGGGCATTCTTATTAACAGGTATGTTAACTGTTTTTGTATATGCTAAATTGTGGAGAAGGTCAGAAGTGTTAACTGATCTTGAATTCTATGAGTTAAGATATAGCGGAAAAGGGGCAGCTTTTCTAAGAGGTTTCAGAGCCTTTTACTTAGGTGCTGTTTTTAATGTTCTTATAATGGCAAGTGTTTGCTTGGCAGGAATTAAAATAGGAGGCGCGCTACTTGGATTAAGCCCAGTGGAAACACTTTTAATTTCATGTGCTATTACTGTTATATACAGTTCAATAGGAGGGCTAAGGGGTATTATTATTACAGATTTTTTTCAATTTATACTTGCTATGGTCGCTACCTTTTGGGCTGCATATGAGATTGTTAATTTACCTCAAGTAGCAGGACTTACAAACTTATTAAACCACCCAGATGTTATACCAAAGCTTAATTTGATACCAGATATAGCAGATACAGATTTATTCATTGCAGTATTTATTATCCCTCTGGCAGTTCAATGGTGGGCTGTTTGGTATCCAGGCGCTGAGCCTGGAGGAGGAGGATATGTGGCTCAAAGAATGTTGTCTGCAAAGGATGAAAAAAACGCAATATGGGCTACACTCCTATTTAATTTCATGCATTATGCGGTAAGACCATGGCCATGGATTTTAATTGCATTAGCTTCAATTGTAGTGTTTCCAAATCTGGAGTCACTACAAGTAGCTTTTCCAAACACAATAGTTGGAAATGATTTAGCTTATCCAGCTATGATTTCATTTCTTCCATCAGGTCTTTTAGGTTTGCTTGTAGCCTCCTTGATAGCAGCTTTTATGTCAACAATATCAACTCATTTAAACTGGGGGTCTTCATACTTAGTTCATGATTTTTACAGAAGGTTTTTTGTAAAGGATAAGACAGAAGCCCACTATGTATTTGTGGGAAGAGTCTTCACTGTTTTGCTTATGGTGTTTTCAGCATTTTTTGCGCTTTTCCTTAATAATTCCCTTCAAGCATTTGGAATAATATTACAAATTGGAGCAGGAACAGGTTTAATCTTTATTCTAAGATGGTTTTGGTATAGGGTAAACGTATACAGTGAATTAACAGCTATGATTGTTTCATTTGTTGTAGCATTGGCTTTTGAGTTTATAATCCCTAATAATTTTTCTGTTGAGGAAAAACTAATTATAGGCGTTACAATTACTACAATCTCTTGGCTTATTGTAACAATGATTACACCTCCGTCAAGCATGGATACACTTCAAAATTTTTATAAAAAAATTCAACCAGGAGGACCAGGATGGAAAAAAGTAATTGAAGAATCTGAGTTAAAAGGAATTGCTATAACTGGAAAAAAAGAGAAATGGGATGTTCCAAGCGGGATCTTGTGTATGCTTTTTGGAAGTATCTCGGTATACAGTATTCTGTTTGGAATAGGATATATTTTATATTCACAAACTACAACAGGAATTATATTTTTAACAATCTCAGTAGTGTCTATTATTGCTCTTATGAAATTTTGGAAGAGACTATCAACGGAAGGTTAACCTAAAATCATTCCAACTAAAGTTGCAGACAACAATGAGACTAGTGTCCCAGCTATCATTGCTTTAAATCCGAGTTCAGTTAATAATTTTGTTTTACCAGGAGCGAGAATTCCAATTCCTCCAATTTGAATTCCGATGGAAGCAAAGTTTGCAAACCCACACAACATAATTGTTGCCATAATCACAGATTTTTGATAAGATAAGTGTAAAGCATTGCCAATGTCTTTTAGGCTAGCAAGCTCTATATACGCAACAAATTCACTAGCTGCAAGTTTAACACCAAGTAGCTGTCCCATTAGAGTTATATCTTCAGTTGCAACGCCTATTAACCACATAAGGGGCGCGAATAAATATCCTAGAATTAATTCAAGAGAAAAAGCTTCATAGATTGTATTTTCTTGAATCCAATTGTTTAGGCCAAAGACCTCAGCAATCTGATAAAAAACCCCATTAACAAGAGCAATAAGTGCAAGAAAAACAAGAAGCATAGCCCCTACATTTACTGCCATTTTTATTCCATCTCTTGTTCCATTAGTAATTGCTGAAAGCAAATTAGTTCCCGTAACCTCTGAGCTAATCTCAGTGTTTTTAGCGACTTCTTCAGTTTGCGGAAACATTAGCTTAGAAATAACTATTGCTCCAGGGGCAGCCATCACAGATGCTATAATCAAGTTTTTTGCAACCTCAATTCTTTGAACAGGGTCATCCCCCCCTAGAAAGCCAATATAGGCAGCCAGCACGCTTCCTGCAACCGTTGCCATTCCCCCGGTCATCAATAAGAAGTATTCTGATCTGTTCATTTTGTTTAAATATCCTTTAACTAA